>Ga0210392_10000002_pt1 | contig 418211 bp, 391 predicted proteins | sample IncBWC30OmetaG_FD_161057 | JGI IMG/M metagenome (GOLD analysis project Ga0210392, IMG submission 161057) | Forest soil microbial communities from Barre Woods Harvard Forest LTER site, Petersham, Massachusetts, United States - Inc-BW-C-30-O ... | reverse complement strand
ACGATGATCATGATCACGTTCATCTATTCGGCGGTGCTCGGCGGCCTTGCCGGCATTCTGGTGGCGCCGGTGCTGTTCGTCTCGATCCAGATGGGATCGACCATCGCGCTCAAGGCCTTCGCCGCCACCATCATCGGCGGATTTGGCGATGTCACCGGCGCAATCATCGGCGGGCTGTCGCTCGGCATCATCGAGACATTTGGCGCGGCTTACATTTCGGTGCCGTACAAAGACGCCTTCGCCTTCCTGGTGCTGGTGGCGTTCCTGGTGTTCCGGCCGCAGGGCATCTTCGGCGAACGGGTCGCGGAGAAAGCATGAGCGCGCCGTCCGACAACATGCCGATCACGGCACCTATTGTGCGTTCAAGGCCGTTGTTGATACGGCACCTGCCGTATTTCATCGGTTCCGCGATCGTTGTGGCGCTCGCCGCCACCATGCGGTTCGATGGCTATATCCTCAACATTCTGATGCAGGCGACCACCTTTGCCATCGCCGTGTTCGGTCTCTCCGTCGTGCTCGGCCTGTGCGGCCAGATCAATCTGGCGCAGGCGGCCTTCTTTGGCTTCGGCGCCTATGCGGTCGGCATCGGAACCACGGATTTTCACGCCAGCTATTGGCTCTGCCTTCTCGCCGGATGCGCGATGGCGCTGGTGGCGGGCGCGGTGCTGGGCATGTCGACGTTAAGACTCGGTGGTCATTACCTTGCGATGGTGACGATCTCGTTCCAGCAGATCGTCACGCTGATCATGATCAACGCCATCTGGCTGACCCATGGCCCGGATGGCGTCTCGCGGATCGGCAGGCCCGATCTGTTCCAATCCTCGCAATCCTATCTCGCATTCTGCGTCGCGATGCTGGCGCTGGTGGGCTATTTCGTCTGGCACCTGTCGGACACGCGGTTAGGGCGCGCCATGCGGGCGGTGCGCGACAACGAACTCGCGGCCGGCGTGGTCGGCATCGACGTGTTCCGCACAAAGGTGTCTGCGTTTGCGCTGAGCGCAGTGCTGGGTGGGCTCGCCGGCGGACTGTTCGCGGGCGGATTTGCCTATGTCAGTCCGGACCAGTTCTCCTTCGCTGAATCGGTTGTGTTCCTAACGATGTCACTGCTCGGCGGCGTCGCGTCGCCAATTGGATCCGCGATCGGCACCGGCCTCTTGATCCTGATCCCGGAATGGCTGCGCTTCCTGAAAAGCATCCCCGGCCTGTATCTCGCAATCTACGGTCTCTCCGTCATTCTCATCATCCGCTACATGCCCGACGGCATCTGGGGATTCGTTAATGTCGCAACCGAGCGCTGGCGCGCCAAGGCCAAGGTGCACGCCGCGGGTCCGGCGCTGCAACTGGTGCCGGCGACGGTCGGCGGCGATATCGTACTCGAAGTGAAGGGTCTTTCGAAATATTTCGGCGGCCTCAAGGCGGTCGATGGCGTCGACATCGCGGTCAAGCGCGGCAGCGTTCACGCGCTGATCGGGCCGAACGGCTCCGGCAAGACGACGACGCTCAACGTGCTTTCCGGCCTCTACAAGGCGACCGCAGGCAAGGTCATCCTCGACGGCACCGACGTCACCGACATGCCGCCGCATCTGCGCACGGGGGCGGGGCTGGGACGGACGTTCCAGAACATCCGGCTGTTCCGCTCGATGACGGCGCTGGAGAATGTCGAGATCGGCGCCGAGCGGCCCGGCAATACGCTGATCGGCGAGGGCGGCGATGACGCACTTACCGAACGCGCGATGTCCGCGCTGACGTTCGTTGGCCTGGGCAACCGCGCCAACGAGTTGATCTCGAGCTTTTCCTACGGCCATCAGCGGCTGATCGAGATCGCCCGTGCACTTGCCGCCAACCCGACCTTGCTGCTGCTCGATGAGCCCGCGGCGGGCCTGAATTCCAGCGAAAAGATGGAACTGCACGAGTTGCTCAAGCGCATCGCAGCGCAGGGCCTGACCATCTTGATCATCGATCACGACATGACGCTGGTCTCCGAGGCCGCGCAGCACATCACCGTGCTCAATTTCGGGCGCCGCATCGCGGACGGTGAATCCATGGCGGTGCTGCGCCATCCCGACGTCGTCTCCGCCTATCTCGGAACCGAATAATGGCGCTGCTGCAAATCAACGACCTGGTCGTGCGCTATGGCGAGATCGAAGCCCTGCGCGGCGTGTCCGTCAGCGTCGAGGAGGGGCAGGTGGTAACGCTGCTCGGCGCCAACGGCGCCGGCAAGTCGACCACGCTGCGGGCGATCTCCGGGCTGGCCAAACGCGCCGCGGGCGACATTCTGTTCGACGGCAAGTCGATCGCGGAGCTCGGGCCCGAAGCGATCGTCCGGCTCGGCATTTCGCATGTACCCGAGGGACGGCGGGTGTTTCCGGGCCTGACGGTAAAAGAAAACATCATGCTCGGCGCGTCGAACCGCCGCGTCGCGACCGCGGAGTTGTCGCGCGAGGCCGACGCCATGTTCGACCTGTTCCCGGACATCCGCCAGTTTTCCAATGCGCTGGGCTGGACCCTGTCCGGCGGCCAGTTGCAGATGGTGGCGGTGGCGCGCGGCTTGATGGCGAAGCCGCGGCTGTTGCTGCTGGACGAGCCGTCGCTCGGCCTCGCACCCGTGATCGTGCAGGCGGTGTTCCGCATCATTTCGGAAATCCGGCGCAACACCACGGTCTTGCTTGTCGAGCAAAACGCGCGCATGGGACTTTCAGTGGCCGACCACGGCTACGTTCTCGAGACCGGCCGCATCGTGCTGCACGGCAAGCCGGATGAACTGTGGGGCAATGAGGCCATCGCCGCCGCCTATCTCGGCGGACATGCCAAGGTTAGTGCTTAAAGGTCCATCAAGATCATGGTCACGATACAAGTTCAAAAGCTCATCGACTTCGTTGCGGAGGTGTTCGCGCATTCGGAGTCGTCGCCCGAAGAAGCCAAGCGCATCGCGGCCTATCTGACCACCGCCAATCTCACCGGACATGACAGTCACGGTGTGATCCGCGTTCCGGTCTACATCCGGTGGAAGAAGATGGGCTCGGTCGTTCCCGACCAGAAAGTCGAACTCGTGGTCGATACGCCGTCGCTGGCGGTGGTCGACGGCAAATTCGGCTATGGCCAAACCGTCACGCCGCAGGCGGTCAGGATCGGCATCGAGAAATGCAAGGCGTCGGGGCTTGCCGCGGTTGCACTTCGCAACGCCGGCCATATAGGGCGTGTCGGCGACTGGGCGGAGATGGCTGCCGCCGAAGGACTGGTGTCGATTCATTTCGTCAACGCCGCCGGCTCGCTGCTGGTCGCACCCTTTGGCGGTGTGCAGAAGCGGCTCTCGACGGCGCCCTATTGCGTCGGCATTCCGCGCAAGGGTCAGGATCCGATCGTGCTCGATTTTGCGACTTCGATCGTGGCCGAAGGCAAGGTGCTGGTGGCAAGCCGCGGCGGCAAGAAACTGCCCAAGGGCGCGCTGGTCGATCACGACGGGACTTTAAGCGAAGAGCCGGCGGTACTCTATGGACCGCATGCCAAGGACGGGCCGCGCGACCACACCAAGGGCACGGGCGCGATCCGCGCCTTCGGCGAGCACAAGGGCTCGGGCCTGGCCTTGATCTGCGAATTGCTCGGCGGCGCGTTGACCGGCACTGGCGCCACCGCGCCGGACCGGCGGTTCGCCAACGGGATGCTTGCCTTCTATGTCGATCCCAAGGTGGTCGACACCAGCAATTTCTTCGACGGCGAAATCTCGCGCTATGTCGATTTTTTGCGGGCGACCAAGCCGGCCGCCGGCGTCGATGCCGTTCTGATCCCCGGCGATCCCGAGCGGAAAATGCGCGCTGAGCGCACCGCAAACGGCGTGCCCTTGCCGGATGACACCTGGGCTGCGATTGTGGCTTGCGCCCGCGAAGTCGGGGTGAGCGAACGAAGCATACAACAGGCGACGGCGTAGCGCCGTCGCTACAATCGTCATACGCGGGCTTGACCCGCGTATCCATCCATGTTCGCGAAGAATCTTTCGACAGGGATGGATGCCGGTTCAAGCCCGGCAATGACGAGGAATAAAACAAATAACAGGGGAGGAAACAATAGTGGCCAATAAAGTGAAAGAAGTCTGGGCGTCGGGCAAGGCCGTGGTGAACGCCTGGCTTGCAATTCCCTCCGGCTTTTCAGCCGAAGTGATCGCGCAATGCGGCTTCGAGAGCGTCACCGTCGACATGCAGCACGGCGTGCAGGATTACCAGTCGATGGTGCAATGCTTCCAGGCGATGCACGCGCATCCGGTGACGCCGATGGTCCGCGTGCCGTGGAATGAACCCGGCATTATTGGCAAGGTGCTGGACGCCGGCGCCTATGGCGTGATCTGCCCGATGATCAATACAAAAGAGGAATGCGAAAACCTCGTCGCCTACAGCAAATATCCGCCGCGCGGCACCCGCTCGAACGGCCCGATCCGTTCCGGCATGTATGGTTCGGCCGGCACCTATCAGCAGACGGCGAACGATGAGATCGTGCTGCTCCCGATGATGGAGACCAGGACGGCGGTCGAAAATATGGAATCGATCCTCGACGTCCAGGGCATCAACGGCGTCTATATCGGCCCCTCCGATCTCGGTTTCTCCTACGGTCTAGTGCCGAAGCTGGATCGCGAAGAACCGGAAATCCTCAAGATCTATGAGAAGATCATCAAGGAATGCGGCAAGCGCGGGCTTTATCCCGGCATCCACTGCAGCGGCGCGGTCGGCGCTGCGCGTGCGATCAATATGGGTTTTAAATTGGTGACGCTGGCCAACGAAAGCGGGCTGATGGCGACCTATGCGAAGATGCAGATCGCGGAGACAAGGAAGAATTCGAACGGCAAGGCGTGATATAGAGGAGCGTGTCCCGGACGCGATGCTCTTCTCCCTCGCCCCGCTCTTGCAGGGAGAGGGTCGGGGTGAGGGGTTCTCTCCGCGAATGCAGTGCTGGTATTGGGCTCAGTGCCTTGCCCCTCACCCGGATCGCATCTTCGATGCGATCCGACCTCTCCCCGCGCAGAGCGGGGAGAGGTTAAGATAAGGAGACCTCCATGGCCCCGACTCCCGTTATCAGCCTGCATCCCGACGATGGCGTGCTGATCGCGCGCACAAGCCTGATGCCGGGCATTGAGGTGACGAAAGGTGTCACCACCATTGAACGTATTCCCGCAGGCCATAAGGTGGCGGTGAAATCCATCGCCGTCGGCGAACCGGTCCGGCGCTATGGCCAGATCATCGGCTTTGCAACGACCGCGATTGCGCCGGGCCAGCACGTCCATGTGCAGAATATCGGCATGGGCGAGTTCACCAGGGATTATGCGTGGGGCGTGGACGTCAAGCCGACGCCGAACTTCGATCTGCCCGCGACATTCCAGGGCATCAAGCGTTCCGACGGTCGCGTCGCGACCCGCAACTATATCGGCATCCTGACATCGGTGAATTGCAGCGCCCATGTGGCGGGCATGGTGGCCGACGTGTTCAAGAAGAATCCGTTTACCGGCCACGATCCGCTGGCGGATTATCCGAACGTCGACGGCGTGGTGGCGCTGACGCACAAGACCGGTTGCGGCATGACGCAACTAGAGCCGCTGACGGTTCTGCGCCGCACGCTTGGAGGCTACGCGCGGCATGTGAACTTCTCGCATGTCATCATTTTGGGTCTTGGTTGCGAGATGAACCAGATCGGCGGTTTCCTCGAGGAACAGAGGCTGGCGGGCCGTCTGCGCTCGCTCGATATTCAGGACGTCGGCGGCTCGCGCAAGACCGTGGAAAAGGCGGTCGCCTTCGTTCACGAGGTCCTCGCCGACTCCAATAACGTGAAGCGCGAGCCGTGTTCGGCGAGCGAATTGATGGTGGCGTTGCAATGCGGCGGCTCGGACGGCTATTCCGGCGTATCGGCCAATCCGGCGCTGGGTGCGGCAAGCGACATCCTGGTGCGGCACGGCGGCACCGTCATCCTGTCGGAGACACCGGAGACCTATGGCGCCGAGCATTTGCTGACCCGCCGCGCGGTCAGCCGCGAGGTCGGCGAGAAACTCGTCGCGCTGATGCGTTGGTGGGAGGATTACACCGAGCGCAACAATGCGGAGATGGATTCCAATCCGAGCCCCGGCAACAAGGCCGGCGGTCTCACCACGATCCTGGAAAAGTCTCTCGGCGCGATGGCGAAGGCGGGCAGTACCAATCTGGTGGACGTGGTGGCCTATGCCGAGGCCGTCACGAAAAGGGGTTTCAATTTCATGGACACGCCTGGCTTCGATCCGGTGGCGGCGACGGGCCAGGTCGCCGGCGGCGCCAATCTCGTCTGCTTCACCACCGGGCGCGGCAGCGTGTTCGGATGCAAGCCGTCGCCCTCGATCAAGCTTGCGACGAACACGCCGATGTACAAGCGCATGGAAGAGGATATGGACGTCAATTGCGGCACCATTCTCGATGGCGAGGAGACGGTGCAGCAATGCGGCCAGCGCATTTTCGAGCTGATGCTGAAGACGGCTTCGGGACAGCCGACCAAGAGCGAAAGCTTCGATTTCGGCGGCGCCGAATTCGCGCCATGGGTGCTTGGGGCTACGATGTGATCGAAACGAGGTGCGGGCTTGCAGAGAGCCGCATTCTAGTGAAGAGGGATGGACAGCGCCCGAAAGTAGTTTGCCGGCACGTGATCCCGAACCATGGTCGGCAATAGCCCGGCGAGCAAGTCAAGCGGCCGCGGCCCGATGTGACGAATTAGGCGAAAAGCCGCAAGTGAGCGGAATCCGTCAATTCCGGCTTGAATGCTGCTTTCGATAACATCCGGTTTGTTCTCGTCGGGCGTCAAAACTGGCGTTTGCGCGTCGAAAATTCCGCCGGTTTGACATTGCATACACTGCCCGACATGGCGATAGTCGCCCGGCTGCGGCGCCGGGACGGTGGCCACAATGTCGGTGCCGTGAACCAGGCGGAACGTGAAGTCGTTGAGCGGATATTCGCCGAAGAACCCCGCGCCGCCAGTTCGCGGGCTGCCGAATGTGTAGACCGTAGTCGGCAGACCTTTTATTTCGGGCGCGGCGTTCGCGCGCAGGTGCGCCGCCGCAACAATCGCCAATGCGCCGCCCAGGCTATGCCCGGTAAAGAACAGGTTTTGCTCGGAGGTGGGGCGATTTGTGATCGCTGTTTTGATCGCCGCTTCGATCGTCGGCCAGACGTTTTTGATTGTTTCCTGAAATCCGTCATGGACATCCGTCGCCGACTTCACGGCATCGAAATCCGTTATCCAGTCTTCGAACTTTAGCGGATCGCTGCCGGCAAATGTAACAAACGTCGCGCCGCGCCCTCCGGCGACTACGACGCAGGCGCTTTTTGGCGGGAAACCCGTTTTTGGATCGTTGGCTATGAATTCATGCATCGTCAATCGCCAGGCATCGAGGATGTTCTTGACCTTGGATTTGTCCGCAGTCTCATAAGCAAGTTGTGACAGCCACATCATGGTCCGCGCATTGTCCAGGCCAAATTGCTTAGTTGCTGTAAACCTGTTCAGCGCATCATCGGGATAAGCGCTCCGAGCTAACTCGACCAGAACACTCATGGAATGCTCCTCTTTGATTCAAATCGCACATCTCAAAGTACGCGTCCTGGTGAACCGAGAACGCGAGAACATGAAAAAATAAAGTACGTTACGCGGCTTGCGCGTCGCCAAATTCAACGGGCGCGCTGCCCGGCGCCCGCAAAGGGTCGGCTCATTCAACCATGGGTTGGCAATTGCGGCAAGCAGGTGAAACTTAAGATAAGTACGAGGTAGGGTTTCGCCTGCGGTCCCGTCAGACGTGGCGCGGATGGAACGAGGACCAATCCGGGAGAAAAACGCGGCGCTGGCCCCGGATTTCGCGTCGCTCCATCAGGCTACATGAATCCGCACCTCTCGTAGGCAATCCCTGCCCGTTGTTAGTGCTTGATCCCCATCGGTTCCAGTGTTCTGCTTAAAAAAGCTGCTGGAGTTGCCCAACCTTGTCGATCTTCGTCGCACTACACCACGTCACGCACTACAAATACGACCGTCCGATCGAACTCGGCCCGCAAACCATTCGTCTGCGCCCGGCGCCGCACACGCGCACGCCGATTCTGAGCTATTCGCTCAAGGTCACGCCATCCAATCATTTCGTGAACTGGCAGCAGGACCCGCAGGGCAACTGGCTGGCGCGGTTTGTGTTTCCGGAGAAGGCGCATGAGCTGAAGATCGAAGTCGACTTCACGGCGCAGATGACCGTGATCAATCCGTTCGACTTCTTCGTCGAGCCTTATGCCGACAGTTTTCCATTTGCCTACACCGCCGATCTTGCGACCGAGCTCGCGCCGTATCTTGCGACCTTCGAGTCAGGGCCGCTGTTCGAGAAATATCTTGCGGGGATTCCACGCCAGGCCCCGAGCACGGTGAATTTTCTGGTCGACCTCAATGCAAAGCTGCGCGATCAGGTTCGCTACATCATCCGCATGGAGCCGGGTATCCAGACCCCGGAAGAGACGCTGTCGTCCGGCGCAGGGTCGTGCCGCGACTCAGCGTGGCTGCTGATTCAAATAATGCGGCGCCTCGGGCTCGCGGCGCGTTTTGTGTCGGGTTACCTCATTCAACTGCGCCCCGATATCGATCCGGTCGAGGGACCGCGCGAAGTCGAGAACGATTTTACCGATCTGCACGCCTGGGCGGAGGTCTATCTTCCCGGTGCGGGCTGGATCGGCTTCGACGTCACCTCGGGCATGCTCACCGGCGAGGGCCATATCCCCGTCGCTGCCACGCCGCATTATCGTTCCGCGGCGCCGATCTCAGGCAGCGCCGGATTCGCCAATGTCGAATTCGGCTTCGAAATGAACGTCAAGCGCATCCGCGAGGCACCGCGGATCACCAAGCCGTTTTCCGACGAGTCGTGGGCGCGGCTCGACAAGGTCGGCGAGCAGGTCGATGCCGACCTTGCGGCCGGCGACGTGCGCCTGACCATGGGCGGCGAACCGACCTTTGTTTCCGTCGATGACCTTGAATCGCCGGAATGGAATATCGCCGCGGTCGGCCCGACCAAGCGCGGCCTCGCCGACGATCTGATCCGGCGGCTGCGCACACGCTTCGCGCCCGGCGGGTTGTTACATTACGGGCAGGGCAAGTGGTATCCCGGTGAAAGCCTGCCGCGCTGGGCGTTCGGACTCTATTGGCGCAAGGACGGCGTGCCGATCTGGAAAAATCCGGACTTGATCGCCACCATTGAAGGTTCGCACAAAGCGGGAGTAGCTGACGCCGAACGCTTTGCGGAAAGTGCCGCGAAAAAGCTTGGCGTCGACAGCGAATTCATCATGCCGGCGTTCGAGGATCCCTCGCATTGGCTGCAGAAGGAAGCCGGGCTGCCGCCGAATGTCGATCCCAGCGATTCAAAGCTGTCCGATCCCGAAGAGCGTTCGCGAATGGCGCGGGTGTTCGATCAGGGGCTCAACGTGCCCAAGGGATTCGTGCTGCCGATCCAGCGCTGGAATGCCGACGCCGGAAAATCGTCCACGCGCTGGAAGAGCGAGCGCTGGAAGCTGCGCCGCGGCAATTTGTTCCTGACTCCCGGCGATTCGCCGCTCGGCTTACGGCTGCCGATCGCGTCGCTGCCCCATATTCCCGCCGAGGAATATCCCTACATGGTCGAGCAGGATCCAATGGAGCCGCGCGAAGCGTTGCCGGTCTACGATCACGAGGCACAGGCCGACGCCGCCCCACATCAGCAGGTGCAGGAGCAGCAACTCAGGAGCGGCGGCGTTCGCACCGCGATGTCGATCGAAATTCGCGACGGCATCCTGTGCACCTTCATGCCGCCGGTCGAGAAACTGGAGGACTACCTCGAACTGGTGACGGCGGTGGAGGCGACCGCCGAAGAGATGCAGATGCAGGTGCATGTCGAAGGCTATCCGCCGCCCTTCGACCCGCGCGTCGAAGTCATCAAGGTGACGCCCGATCCCGGCGTGATCGAGATCAACATCCAGCCGGCGCAAAGCTGGCGCGAAGCCGTCGACATTACTTTCGGACTTTATGAGGATGCAGCGAAAACCCGGCTCGGCGCCAACCGCTTTCTGGTCGACGGCCGTCACACGGGCACCGGCGGCGGCAATCATGTCGTGGTCGGCGGCGGCACGCCGGCCGATTCGCCGTTCCTGCGCCGGCCGGATTTGCTGAAGAGCTTGGTGCTGTACTGGCAGCGGCATCCGTCGCTGTCCTACATGTTCTCCGGCATGTTCATCGGTCCAACCAGTCAGGCGCCGCGCATCGACGAGGCGCGGCATGACGGCCTCTATGAACTGGAGATCGCGCTGGCCCATGTGCCGCCGTCCGGAACGAAAGCGCCGCTGTGGCTGGTCGACCGGCTATTCCGGCACATTCTGGTCGATATCACCGGCAACACGCATCGAGCCGAAATCTGCATCGACAAGCTCTATTCGCCCGACGGCACCACCGGTCGGCTCGGCCTGGTCGAATTCCGCGCGCTGGAAATGCCGCCCGACCCGCGCATGTCGCTGGCGCAGCAGCTTCTGGTCCGGGCATTGATCGCAAAATTATGGCGTGAGCCGCAAGACGGCAAGTTTGTGCGCTGGGGCACCACGCTGCACGACCGCTTCATGCTGCCATATTTCCTCTGGGAAGATTTTCTGGGCGTGCTCGCCGAACTTAGGCAATCCGGCTACGACTTCTCGCCGGAATGGTTCGAGGCACAGCTTGAGTTTCGTTTTCCGGTATTCGGGCGGGTTCACCACGGCGGTGTCGCGCTGGAAGTCCGGCAGGCGCTGGAGCCCTGGCATGTGCTGGGCGAGGAGGGGTCGGCCGGCGGCACGGTGCGTTACGTCGATTCGTCGGTCGAGCGCCTGCAGATCACCGCCAACGGCTTTGTCGAGGGTCGACACATTGTCACCTGCAACGGCAGGCGGCTGCCGATGACGCAGACCGGCCGTTCCGGCGAGACAGTCGCGGCCGTCCGCTTCAAGGCCTGGCAGCCGGCTTCAGGCCTGCATCCGACCATACCGGTGCATGCGCCGCTGACGTTCGACATTGTCGATACCTGGAACGGGCTGTCGCTGGGCGGTTGCGTTTATCATGTCGCCCATCCCGGCGGACGCAGCTATGAAACAAAACCGGTCAATTCCTACGAGGCCGAGGCGCGGCGGCTGGCGCGGTTTCAGGACCATGGCCATACCCCCGGCAAGATCGATCCGCCACGCGAGGAGCGCTCACTCGAATTCCCCCTGACCCTCGACTTGCGGACGCCGCTTCCACACTGAAATGTGCTAGAAGAATCGCATGGTGGCGCAGGCCGGGAGCAGTCAGGGAAGCAAGGTCCGTCCGGGACATCGCCGCGTGGCGCAATGGACCCGCGACTATGTCCGCCTGCCCGGAATTCCCGACGAATACATCGCGCAGGACGGCGCGCCGCGTGAGGTCTGGACCCGGTTTTTCGAGGCTTTCGCGGCGCATTCTCCGGCTGACATCGAGCGGCGGTTTGGTGCCGCCGACCGGCATCTGCGCGAAGCCGGCGTCACCTATCGCGCGCCCGGCGAAACCGCCGAAAAGCTGTGGCCGCTGAGCCATCTGCCGCTGCTGATCGGCGAGGCCGAATGGCAGCAATTATGCGCTGGGGTCGTGCAGCGCGCGGAGTTGCTGGAACTGGTCCTGAACGATCTCTATGGCGAGGGCCGCCTGATCGCGGAAGGCGCGGTGCCGGCCGCGGCGATTGCCGGCAGTACCGAATATCTGCGCTCGGTGTGCGGCATCAAACCGCCGGGCGGGCGATACCTCAATCTCTATGCCGCGGACATCGGCCGCGGTCCCGATGGGCGCTGGTGGGTCCTCAACGACCGCACCCAGGCGCCTTCGGGCACCGGTTATGCGCTGGAGAACCGGCTGGTGCTGTCGCGCGCCTTTGCTTCGCTGTACAAATCGATGAATGTTGAGCGGGTGGCGCCGTTCTTCGAAGCATTTCGCGAAAGCCTGCGCGCCAGCGCTGACCGCGACGAGCCGCGCATCGGGTTGCTCACTCCGGGCAGCTTCAGCGAAACCTATTTCGAGCACGCCACGCTGGCGCGCTATCTCGGATTTCTGCTGGTCGAGGGCGATGATCTCGCCGTCAGCGGCGACCGCATCCATATCCGCACCGTCGCCGGACTGAAGCGGCTCGATGTGCTGCTGCGCCGGGTGGATTCCAACTTTCTCGATCCGCTCGAACTCAACGCCTCCTCGCATCTCGGCGTGCCCGGCCTGATCGACGTGATTCGCAAGAACGGCGTCGTCGTCGCCAACATGCCGGGCTCCGGCGTGATGGAGGCGCGTGCGCTGCTCGGCTTCCTGCCCAGCCTCTCCAGGCGTTTTTTCAGCGAAGAGCTGAAGATACCGCACATCGCGACATGGTGGTGCGGACAGAAATCGGCGCGCGAGCAGGTGCTGTCGCGGCTCGATGACTTCGCGATCGAAGGCGCCTATGTCCGCGGCGTGCCCGGCTTTCCCGGCAATGGTCCGGTGCTGGCGTCCGAGCTTTCGCCAAGCGAGCGCGACCGGCTGAAGACGGCGATCGAGCATCGCGGCATCGACTATGTCGGCCAGGAACTGGTGCGGCTGTCGACCACGCCGGTATGGGACAATGGCCGCATCACGCCGCGGCCGTTCGTGCTGCGGGTGTTCGCCGCAGCCACCCAGGACGGCTGGACCGTGATGCCCGGCGGCTTTTGCCGGATCGCCGACCAGCTCGATGCGCGCGCGGTCTCGATGGGCGATGGCGCCCGCGCCGCCGATGTCTGGGTGGTGTCCGACAAGGCGGTTTCTACCACCACGCTGCTGCCGGCCTCGGACAGCGTGAGGATCAGGCGCGTCGCCGGCGTTCTGCCGAGCCGGGCCGCGGACAATCTGTTCTGGCTCGGGCGCTACCTCGAACGCGCCGAGGCCACCTTGCGGCTGGTGCGGGCGCTCGGTTTGCAGCGCGACCGCAGCAGACCCGTGTCGCCGCACCATTCGGTGGAGCACATCGCGCGGCTGCTGGTCGTTTGGGGCGCCGCGTCATCGGGTGCGCGATCGCAGACGGCGAGAATCGCAACGGAGGCGCTGCAGGCCGCGGACAAGTTCGGCTCGGCACTGTCCCTGATCCGCTCCGCGCTACGAACGGCGGCGTCGCTGCGCGAACGGCTGTCGCCGGATGCCTGGCAGGTCATCACCGAGATGGCGGCGCGGCTGTCCGAGGAAGTCCATGACGACGACGGCGTGGTCAGTGCCGCCGAACTGACGCTGCGGGAGCTCGCGACATTCTCCGGACTTAGCCAGGAGAATATGAACCGCGCCGCCGGCTGGCGCTTTCTCGACATGGGCCGCCGCGCCGAGCGCGCCGTCAACACCGCACGTTTCGCGCGGCAGTTTGCGTATGAAGAGGCCGACGACGAAGACCTCGACATCCTGTTGACGCTGGTGGATTGCCAGATCACCTATCGCTCGCGCTATCTCGTTGCACCCTTGCTGGCGCCGGTGCGCGATCTGGTGGTTCTCGATCCCTATAATCCGAGGTCGGTCGCGTTCCAGGTCGCGGCGCTGAACGATCATATCGCTGGCTTGCCGGCCTTGAAGGAAGGCGGATTGATCGAGCGTCCGCACCGGCTTGCGGTAGCACTGCGGGCGACACTGACAACGGACGAAGCAGCTGAGCTCGACACCAAATCGTTGTTCGCGCTGGAGCAGGACTTGCTCACGCTGGCCGACGCCATCGGCTCGCATTATTTCCCGCACGGCGCCAGTGCGAGCCGGCCCGAAAAATTGACTGGTCTGGCGTGATCTACGACATCCGCCATGTCACGACTTACAGCTATGATAGCCCGGTCAGCTTCGCGCGGTGCTCGCTGCGGCTGGAGCCGAGAAGCGGCGACGGCCAGCAACTGGTATCGCATTCCGTCGATATCAGGCCGAAGCCGGCCGACCGCACCGTGCGTTCCGACTTCTTCGGAACGAAGATCGAAAGCGTGCTGATCGAAACGCCGCATCGCACCTTGCGTATCGATTCGCGTTCGCGGGTTACCCTGTCCCGCCACGCGCCGGGCCGCAACGCCGACAGTCCCGCTTGGGAAAATGTCCGCGAAGCCGCATTCGAGGCCAATACCTTAGGGGCCGCGTCGCCGATCGGCTACGTCTTTGCGAGTCCCTTGGTGCCGGTGCTCGATCTCGGCACAGCTTATGCTGCGGAAAGCTTTCCGGCAGGCCGCAGCATTCTCGCAGGCGCGGTCGATCTGATGCACCGCATCCGCACCGGGTTCAAATACGATCCGAAGGCGACGGTAATCTCTACGCCGCTGCAGGAGGTGTTCGAGAAACGCCACGGCGTCTGCCAGGATTTTGCGCATGCGATGATCGCAGGCCTGCGGGGCCTCGGGCTGCCGGCGGCCTATGTCTCAGGCTATCTGCGCACGATCCCGCCGCCGGGCAAGCCGCGGCTGCAAGGTGCCGACGCGACGCATGCGTGGGTGTCGGTGTGGTGCGGCGAGGAGATCGGCTGGGTCGGCTTCGACCCGACCAACGATCTTCTGGTTGAGAACGACCATATCGTGCTCGCGGTCGGGCGGGATTTTTCCGATGTCTCGCCGGTGGATGGCGTGATCGTCGGTTCGCGCAAGCAGAAGCTCGGCGTCGCGGTCGATGTCTTGCTGGTGGAATGAACGGGGGCATGATCCCGAAAAGTGGAATCCGGTTTTCGGAAAAAGATCATGCCCAAACATGAACATGACGTCATCATTCTCGGCGCGGGCGCCGCGGGCCTGATGTGCGCCGGCATTGCCGGCAAGCGCGGTCGCTCGGTGCTGGTGCTGGAACAGGCTAGGCACCCCGGAGAGAAGATCCGCATCTCCGGCGGCGGCCGCTGCAATTTCACCAACCTGCACACCTCGCCGTCGAATTTCCTGTCGAAGAATCCGCGCTTCTGCCATTCGGCGCTGAGCGGATACACCCAGCACGATTTCATCGCATTGGTGGAGAAATACGGCATCGCCTGGCACGAGAAGACGCGCGGGCAGTTGTTCTGCGACGGCTCGTCGCGACAGATCATCGACATGCTGCTGGAGCAATGCCGTAGCGCGCAATTGCGCCTCGGCGTGCGTATCTCTACGGTCTCGAAAAGCGGGGACGGCTTTGTCGTTGCCACCGATTACGGCGAGTTTCGCGGCGGCTCTTTGGTGGTTGCAACCGGGGGGCCGTCGATCCCGAAAATGGGAGCCAGTGGATTCGGATATAAAGTCGCCGAGCAATTCGGCCTCAAGATCGTACCACCACGCGCAGCGCTGGTACCGCTGACCTTCGATGCGGTAATGCTGGCGCAGTTCAAGGACTTGTCCGGTATCTCGGTCGAGGCGATCGTCAGCTGCGGCAAGACGCATTTCGACGAGGCGCTGCTGTTCACGCATCGCGGATTGAGCGGCCCGGCGATCCTGCAGATATCGTCCTATTGGCGCGCGGGCGACGACATCGTCATCGACATGGCGCCGGCGCTCGATGTTCTGGCGGTACTGAAACAATTGCGCCGCGATCATCCGCGGCAGGAATTGGCGACGGCGCTGGCCGGCTTTCTCCCCAAACGGCTGGCACAGATTATTGCCGATGCGGCCGGCGGTCCCGGCCGTCTGGCGGATTTCCCCGACAAGTTATTGTCGAGGGTCGCCGCTGACGTGAAGGCTTGGCACGTCAGGCCCAATGGAACCGAAGGCTATCGTACCGCGGAGGTGACGCTCGGCGGCGTCGATACCACCGAGCTGTCCTCGAAGACGTTCGAAGCGAAATCGGTACCTGGACTTTATTTCATCGGCGAGGTGGTCGATGTCACCGGCCACCTCGGCGGTTTCAATTTTCAGTGGGCCTGGTCGTCCGGCCATGCGGCGGGCCGGTATGTCTAGAGGTGTACGAGCCCTAAAACCCCGCCAAAACCGGGCAACTTCCTGCCTACCGAAAAGGCATCTTAACGGACAGTTACCTCTTTTATGCGAATTCTCGGGTGTGCGGCTACCGGCCGCCGATGCCAGCCGATCCGGAGATTGAACGTGAAAGCCAGGGTATCCACACAGCTTGTTTCCGCCATCGCAGCCACGGTGATTTTCGCGGGGGTAGCCGCCGCGGCCGACGGCGCGGGCAAGGATGACGCGATCGCGATGGTGAAAAAGGCCACCGCCTTCATCAAGGAGCAGGGCCCCGACAAGGCCTATCCGGAAATCAGCAACAAGGCCGGCAAGTTCATCGACCGCGATCTCTACGTCGTGGTCTATCAGCTCGACGGCAAGGTACTGGCGCACGGCTCGAACGAAAAGTTCGTCGGCAAGGACATGATCGACGCCCAGGACGTGGACGGCAAGCTCTATGTCAAGGAGCGGGTCGAACTCGCCGGCAAGCAGCCGTCGTTCTGGCAGGACTACAAGTTCGTCAACCCGGTGAGCAAGAAAGTCGAACCCAAGCAGATGTACTGCGAGAAGCTGGACAACACCGCGGTGTGCGCTGGAATCTACAAGCTCTGAGAGGCGACTGCGAGCGTTCGCGCGCTTATATCGAAGGGTTGATATGCTGAACTCGATTCGAAACATCGGTCTGTCCTGGAAGGTTCAGGTCGCGCCGGCCTTCCTGATCCTGGTGATGGTCGGGCTTGGCGCTTACGCCTTGCAGACTCTGCGGCTGAACCAGGCGAGCGTCGATGCGCTGATGTCGGGCCCGGTACGGCAGTCGGAACTGGCGGCCGATCTCAACACGACGGTGTGGATCGCGCACGCAAAACTCTATCGGCTCGCGGCTACGGCGGCCAATGAGAAGGATGAGAAGAAAGTTCAAGCGGTCGCGAGGGATGCGTCCACGGCGGCCGCCAAGATTTCCGATGTGCTCCGGGCAGTCGAAAGCAATCAGGGCGCGATCAAGCAGGAAGCCTTTGAGAAGCTCAAGGTGGCCGTCGCGGGCTATCTGAGACAGTCGAAAAATGCGATCGAGATGGCCGACGGTGACGCCGGATCGGCGCTGATGTTCATCAAGGGCGCAGAGCGCAATTTCTTCGATATCGAAAAGCTCACCGACGACCTGATTACCGCGAGCAGCGACAGCAAGGATCGCGAGATTGCGCGCGCGGGGATAAAACTCGACCAGCAGCAGATGATGCTCTCGCTGATCCTTCTGGGCGTAGCGCTTGCCGGCATCGTCGCTTCGTTCGTGATCGGCCGCAGTATTTCCCACCCGGTGACCGCGATGTCCAAGGCGATGCGTCGGCTCGCGATCGGAAATTTTGACGTGCAACTGCCTGGGCTCGGGCGCAGCGACGAGGTCGGCCAGATGGCCCGCGCCGTCGAGGAATTCAAGGTGCAGGCGATCGCAAAGGCCGAACGCGAAACTTCCGAGCGCGAGGAAAAGACCCGCGAACTGGCAGCTGCCCGCCGCGTCGAACTTCACAGCCTGGCCGACAGTTTCGAGACCGCAGTCGGCAACATCATCGAAAATGTCAGTTCGGCGTCGAACGAGCTGGAAAACTCCGCGATGGTGTTGACGCGAAGCAGCGCGGCAACCCAGCAGCTCAGCGGCGTGGTGGCGGCGGCGTCCGAAGAGACGTCGGCCAACGTGCAGTCGGTTGCCTCCGCGACGGAGGAAATGACCACCTCCATCAACGAGATCGGCCGCCAGGTGCTGGACTCCAACAGGATCGCGACCGAAGCGGTCGATCAGGCCGAGAAGACCGACGCGCGCATCGCGGAACTGTCGCTTGCCGCCAACCGCATCGGCGATGTCACCAAACTCATCACCACCATCGCCGAGCAGACCAATTTGCTGGCGCTCAATGCCACCATCGAAGCCGCCCGCGCCGGGGACGCCGGCCGCGGTTTTGCGGTGGTGGCGCAGGAGGTCAAGGCGCTGGCTTCGCAGACGGCGAAGGCCACCGACGAAATCTCGAGGCAGATCGCCGGGATGCAGGCGGCAACCCAGGAATCGGTGGTCGCGATCAAGGAGATCAGCGGCACCATCGGCAAGGTATCGGAGATCGCCGCGACCATCGCAGCCGCGATCGAGGAACAGGGTGCTGCAACCCAGGAAATCGCCCGCAGCGTGCAGCAGGCGGCGATCGGCACCACGCAGGTGGCAACCTCCATCGCCGATGTCAACCGCGGCGCCGGCGATACCGGCTCGGCATCGTCGCAGGTGCTTTCTTCTGCACAACTGTTGTCGAACGAAAACAATCGCCTCAAGGCCGAGGTCATCAAGTTTCTCGCCACCGTTCGGGCTGCTTAATTCCCCCAATGTTTCGTATGGCCGGGCTCGTCCCGGCTCCGCATCTTTGTTTGCCCAGGAAAGTAAGACGTGGATGCCCGGCACAAGGCCGGGCACGACGAGCTCGGGGATGATAGAGTTCTGCGATGCTGCCATGCGCGCCCAGGCGCCGGCCTCGCGGAGCCGCCATGATCTACCGTCACGCCATCGGTGCGCAGTCTTATGTCTTCGCTGATATGCGCGACCTGCTGGCCAAGGCGACGCCGCCACGCTCGGGCGATCGGCTGGCGGGGCTCGCCGCAGACACAGCGGAGCAAATGATCGCGGCGCGGATGGCGCTGGCGGATGTTCCGCTCGGGCAATTCCTGCGGGAGACAGTGGTGGCCTACGAGGACGACGAAGTCACCCGGCTGATCATCGACAGCCACGACGCCGCGGCTTTTGCCGCGATATCGTCGCTCACGGTCGGCGCCTTCCGCGACTGGTTGCTGTCGGACGCGGCGACGGCAGCCGCGCTTACGCAGGTATCGCGCGGGATCACGCCGGAAATGGCGGCGGCGGTGTCAAAACTGATGCGCAATCAGGACCTGATCCTGGTGGCGAAGAAATGCGAGATCGTCACGCGCTTCCGCAATACCATCGGCCTGCGCGGGCGGATGAGCGTGCGGCTGCAGCCCAATCATCCCTTCGATGACGCCAAGGGCATCACCGCGTCGATCCTCGACGGCATCATGCTCGGCTCAGGCGATGCCTGCATCGGCATCAACCCCGCCAGCGACGACCCGGTGGTGATTGGCGGACTGGTGCGGCTGCTCGACGACATCATTTCGCGCTTGCAAATCCCGACTCAAAGCTGCGTGCTGGCCCACGTCACTACAACGCTTGGACTGATCGAACAGGGTTGTCCGGTCGATTTGGTATTCCAGTCGATCGCGGGGACAGAGGCCGCCAACCGAAGCTTTGGGGTCGGTCTCGCGATCCTGAAAGAGGCGCGGGAGGCCGGGCAGTCGCTGCGGCGGGGGAGCGTGGGCGAAAATGTGATGTATTTCGAGACCGGGCAGGGTTCCGCACTGTCGGCCAATGCCCATCACGGCGTCGATCAGCAGACCCTCGAGGCGCGCGCCTACGGCGTTGCCCGCGCCTTCGGTCCACTGCTGGTCAACAGCGTGGTCGGCTTCATCGGCCCGGAATATCTCTACGACGGCAAGGAAATCATCCGTGCCGGGCTGGAGGACCATTTTTGCGGCAAGCTGCTCGGCCTGCCGCTGGGCGTGGACATTTGCTACACCAACCACGCCGAAGCCGACCAGGACGACATGGACAATCTGCTGACGCTGCTTGCGGCTGCCGGCGTGACCTTCATCATGGGGGTGCCTGGCGCCGACGATGTCATGCTGAACTACCAGTCCACCTCGTTCCACGACGCGCTTTATGTCCGCGACCTGTTCGGCCTGAAGCGCTCGCCCGAATTCGACGACTGGCTGTTCCGGACCGGGCTCGCGGGCGCTGATTTCCGGCTGGCCGGTGGCGAGGGGATGCTGCCCGATTTCGCATCCCGGCTAATCGCCTGATGCCGCCACAATGTTGAGGAATTTGTAGCCCAGCCTCGCGTAGCGTGCTTAAATCATTGCATTCGCAGAGGAAGTTTGATGAGAGCTGAGGGCATCGGAACCGTAAGGCGCATCCTGTGCGTCTTTCCACGCTATACGCCGTCATTCGGCACCTTCGAATACGCCTATCCTCTGGCTGGGGTGCAGGCTTTCATGCCTCCGCAGGGCATCTTGTTGATCGCGGCCTACATGCCTGCGAACTGGCCGGTACGCTTCATCGACGAGAACATCCGCCCGGCGACACAGGAAGACTTCGAATGGGCCGAAGCCGTGTTCGTCAGCGGCATGCACATCCAGCGCCAGCAGATGAACGATATTTGCCGCCGCGCCCATGCCTACGATCTGGCGGTGGCGATTGGCGGGCCGTCGGTGTCGGCCTGCCCGGACTATTACCCTTCGTTCGATTACCTGCATGTCGGCGAGATGGGGGATGCGACCGATGAACTGATCGCGCGAATTGCGCGCGACCCGTCGCGGCCGGAGCGGCAGGTGGTGCTGAAAACCGCCGAGCGGCTCGACATGACCAAATTTCCGATTCCGGCCTACGAGCTCGCCGAGATCAAACGTTATTTTCTCGGCAGCATTCAGTATTCCAGCGGCTGCCCCTATCAGTGCGAGTTCTGCGATATCCCCGGATTGTACGGCCGCAATCCGCGGCTGAAGACGCCGCAGCAGATCACCGCCGAACTCGACAAGCTGCTCGAATGCGGCATCGGCGGCTCGGTGTACTTTGTCGACGACAATTTTATCGGAAACCGCAAGGCCGCGCTCGACCTCTTGCCGCATCTGATCGAATGGCAGAAGCGGACCGGATTCGTCATCCGCTTTTCCTGCGAGGCGACGCTCAACATTGCCAAACGTCCGGAAATCCTGTCGCAGATGCGCGAGGCGTTCTTCGCGACGATCTTCTGCGGCATCGAGACGCCTGATCCGGTGGCGCTGAAAGCGATGAAGAAGGATCACAACATGATGGTTCCCATCATGGAGGCGATCCAGACGCTGAACAATTTCGGCATGGAGGTGGTTTCAGGAATCATCCTCGGCCTCGACACCGATAAGCCGGAGACCGGGCAGCATCTGCTCGAATTCATTGATGCATCGCAAATCCCGCTGCTGACCATCAATCTCCTGCAGGCGCTGCCGCAAACGCCGCTGTGGGATCGGTTGGCGAAGGAAGGCCGTCTGATCGAGGACGAAGGCCGCGACTCCAATGTGGATTTCCGGCTGCCCTACGAGGACGTCGTAACGACCTGGCGTGCCTGCATGGGCAGCGCCTACGAGCCGGCCAAGTTGATGGAACGATACGAGTATCAGATCCGCGAAACCTATCCGAAGCGTCTGCAGCCGCGGACTCCGCAACAGGCGACGTGGGCGAACGTGAAGCTTGGCCTGACCATGTTGCGCAATATTTTCTGGAAGGTCGGCGTGCTCGGCGACTACAAATGGGTGTTCTGGAAATTCGCATTGCGGCGGCTTGCGCGCGGCCAGATCGAATATCTCATCAGCTCGATTCTGGTCGCGCACCATCTGATCATGTTCGCGCGAGACGCATCGGGCGGCCAGCAGAACGCATCGAACTATTCGATACGGCTGCGCGAGGCATCTGTCCCTGCCGAATAACAGCCAATGAAAACACCCGCGCCGCCTCGCTCGCTGCGCGATCTGCGGCACCTGACGCCGGCGCGGGTCGGGCTTGGCCGCGCCGGCGCCAGTATGCCGACCCAGGCGCTGCTTGAGTTTACGCTCGATCATGCCCGCGCCCGGGATGCCGTTCACGCCGGCTTTGATGTTGCAGCGATTATTGCCGGCCTCGACGCGCTGGGATTGGCGACGGTTGAGGTCTCGAGCCGCGCGCAAAATCGCAAGGATTATTTGAAGCGTCCTGATCTCGGGCGTCGACTCGATCAGGCCTCGCAGGATTTGCTGGCGAGTTGCTTTGGCGGCGCCGGCGACCTTGCGATCGTGATCGGCGACGGCCTGTCGCCATCGGCGGTCAACGCCCATGCGGTCGAGCTGGTTCGGAACCTGGTTCCACGACTAGCCGGTGCGATCGAGCCCCGGGCAATTGTTGTGGCATCCGGTGCGCGGGTCGCATTGGGAGATGAAATCGGCGCGCTCCTCGGCTCGCGCATGGTGCTAATGCTGATCGGCGAGCGGCCGGGGCTGTCAGCGCCGGACAGTCTTGGGGCGTACCTGACCTTCGCGCCGCGCGCGGGCTTGACCGACGCGATGCGCAACTGCGTGTCCAACATTCATTCCGCAGGCCTCGGCTATGACGAGGCGGCTTTCAAGATCGCCTGGCTGATCCGCGAAGGCCTCGCGCGGCAGGTAACCGGCGTTGCGCTCAAGGACGAAAGCGGCGGCCGGGTTCGCATCCAGCCGGCGTGAGCTAATGGAGATTCGGCCCCATTTCGCCGCCAACTGCGCCAGATTGGCGCTGTGGGACGCGCTTGCGAGATGTCATGCAGACCTGCTACACACCCGTCGCGGCAGATTTAATGCATGTTTTCAAGGACTAGCGTCGGGCGCACCGGTTCGGCCTCATTCGCGCCGGGAAACAAGCTGGACGACTGCCTGACGCGAGAACTGGATAAGGCATGCTCGAAAAGAACAGCGACAGCGAGGTCCATGTCGAGAAGGCCGAGAAGATCGAGCGGCGGCCGACGGACAGCATCGCTTTCGGGCTGGAGCGAATCGGGCTGATCGCAGTCAAGGCGCCGATTCTGTCCTGCATCATTCTCGTTGTGCTGTTTATCGCGGCGATTTTCGGCATCGAGCGCATCAAGATCGACGATTCGCTGAGCCAGTTGTTCCGGTCCAATTCCAGGGAATATCGGCAGTACGAGGCCGTCACCAAGCGCTTCCCGGCGACTGAATTCGACGTGCTGGTCGTGGTCGAAGGCAAGACGCTGCTGGCGCGCGAAAATCTCGAGAAGGTGCGCGATCTCGTCACCGATCTGCAGCTTGTCGAGGGTACGCGCGGCCTGATCTCGCTGTTTTCGGCGCGTCAGGCGCCAGCGCCGGGCAAGCTGCCGGCGGCGTTGTTTCCCTCCGACCTGCCAGAGGGCGCCGACTACGACAAATTCATCGAGACCGTGAAAACCAACGAGATCATCCGCGGCAAGCTGTTGTCGGAAGACGGCACGCTGGCGCTGATCGTGCTGTCGCTGGAACCCGACGTCGTCTCCAGCAACGGGCTCAGCAAGACGGTCGGCGAGATACGCAAGCTGATGAAGGACGACCTTGCGGGCAGCAACCTCAACGCGGAACTGTCCGGCGTCCCGGTGATGCAGCTCGAAATCCGCAACGCGGTCAAGCGCGACGGGCTTACCTACAACATTCTCGGTATTTTGGCCGGCTGCATCATCGCGATCATCTTCTTCCGCAAGATATCGTTCATGATCGTGGCTGCGTTTCCGCCGATCATCGCGATCGTGCTGGCACTCGGCGGCCTCGGCTGGGCCAACTTCAACCTCAATATGTTTTTGAACGTGATGACGCCGCTGATCATGGTGATCAGCTTCTCCGACTCGATGCAGCTGACCTTCGCCGCGCGCGACCGTCTGATCGCCGGCCAGGACAAATATACCGCGTTCAAGAACGCCGTGCTCGTGGTCGGACCGGCTTGCGTGCTTACCCATGGCACCGCCGGCATATCGTTTATCGCCCTGCAATTTTCGGACTCCGACCTGATCCGCAAATTCGGCGAGGCGGGACTGGCCGCCACCGTCATCGCATTGCTCGCGGTACTGTCGCTGGTGCCGGTGTTCGGGGTGCTGTTGGTCCGCAACGAAAAGCTTTTCGCGGTAAAATTTCAAAGCGCCGATGCCGGCGTGCAGGCGCTGCGCAATTTCTGTTACTGGATCGCGGTGCGCATGGTCAGCCGACCCGGTCTGTTCAGCCTGATCGCGCTGCTGTTTGTCGGCGGGTTGGGCGTGATCTACGCCAATCTCGAACCGCGTTATCGGCTCGCCGACCAGGTGCCGGACAAGCAGCAGGCCGTGGAGGCAAGTGGGCGTCTCGACGCCAAGCTGACGGGGGCCAATCCGATCGATGTCCTGATTGAATTTCCCAAGGGCGCCTCGCTGTATGCGCCCGACACGCTGCAGACCATCGCCGACGTGCACGCCCTGGTCGAGAAACAGGCTGGCGTAGGAAACGTCTGGTCGCTGGAAACGTTGCGCCGCTGGCTCGCTGAAAAAGCCGGAAGTTCGGACGTCGCGACGTTGAAGGAATATGTCAGCGTTATCCCTGAACATCTGGTGCGGCGCTTCATTTCCGCCGATCAGGATGCGGTGGTGGTGTCGGGCCGGGTGCCCGACCTTGACTCCAGCGATATCCTGCCGGTGGTGGAAAAGCTCGACGGCGGGCTGGACACCGTGCGCAAGGCGCATCCCGGATACGAGATCGCGGTCACCGGCCTGTCGGCGATCGCCGCGCGCAACAGCGCCAACATGATCCAGAAGCTCAACCGCGGGCTGACCATCGAGTTCGCGCTGGTCGCGATCTTTATCGGGCTGGCGTTCCGCTCCTTTGTGGTGATGTTCGCGTGCATTCTGCCCGGCATTTTCCCAGTGGTGCTGTCGGGTACCGTCTTGTGGTTGATGGGAGAGGGGCTGCAGTTCGCCAGCGTCGTTGCGCTGACGGTATCGTTCGGCCTCGGCTTGAGTGCGACGATCCACTTCCTGAACCGGCTGCGGCTCGAGACCACGCCGGGCGTCAGCCCGGAACTGGCGGTGGAGCGGGCGACTGTGCTTGTGGGCCCTGCGTTGATTCTCACCACCGTGGTGCTCGCGTGCGGACTGGTAGTGACGGTGTTTTCCGACCTGCCGTCGCTGCGGCTGTTCGGCTGGCTCAGCGCGTTCGCGATGGTCGCGGCATTGATCGCGGACCTGTTTATCCTGCGGCCGACGGCGATGTTCCTGATCAACCTGTCGGATCGGATCCGCGGCACGGGGAGACACGCGAAGCCTGTGGAATAGTCCGCGCCACAAACTCGCCGTTGCCGCCGCGCTGATCGGCGCGCCGGCGGGATCGAAGGTCCTGCGGTTTTGATCGCTGTCGTCGCATTCGTTCCCCGGACGCAGCGCAGCGTGTAGCGCTTGCGAAACGGTGCACTGCGAGCCATAAGCGCGTTTACGCGCGTCATCAACGCGCTATGGCCCAGCTTTTCTCAACTGTAACCGGGGTCCCGGTTCTGCGAAGCGGCATGAAGAATGCCGCATCGCGCCCGGGACACGTGATTGCGCTGCTCATTCAAATTTTCAAACAGCCATAGCTTCGCGTTCTCGCGGCGCAAAGCGTCCGAGGTTGCCAGTCCCCCGCGAACCGCGCGAGGGGATGGAGCGGCGGGAGGCGCCAGGGTGCAGTGACGTAGCACCCCAAGAGGCGGGATTAACGGACCCGCCTCGCGCGGCAAGGCGACCGCGCGCGCCCAAGGCAGGCGCTGCGCCTCCCGGCGCTCCACCTGGCCACCTGTCAACCGTTCCGGGGCGCCCCGGTCCGGCCAGCTTTCGCTCTGTCCGACTTCGGGATCGCTTCTAGAAAGCGCCCCTCATCGAACAGGACGCGATCAGGATAAGCGAGGTTTTGGGGACGGGGATAACTATCCCTCAAGATTCAAAAAATTTAATGTTGATGAACGAAAAAATCTCACCTTCATCCTCGCGCAACGGCGTAGCCGTGGCGCGAGGATGACGGCGGTGTGCGTGGCCCGCGATGCAAAATGGTGGCGGGCGTCAGCCCTTCGTCATCGTGATGTTGACGCCCCTGATCTCGCCCTTGGAACTGATTTGCACCGTTTGCTTGTTGCCGGTGGTTCGCAGCGTCAAATTGGCGGCAAATCCGGACGCCTCGACGAATACCTCGATCTGGCCTCCGCCAGCGGTCCCTTGCAGGTTGCCGAAAATATTCCGGCTTTTCTCGCTCCAGTTGCCGGAGATGCGGTCGCCGTTGCTGGTCACTTCGCTGCTCAAATCGAATTTGTAGCTGTCGCTGGCGCAGTGCAGATTCTGCTTCAGGCCCATGCCGCTGCCATTGACCTTGTAGTCGGCCTTGCAGCGGAGACGCTCGGTCGTTCCGTCCGACAGCGAGACCGTGCCGTTGCCGGCCCAGGACCCGTCGAAACCGACAAATGGTCCCGACTGGGCATGACCTGCCGATACCGAGAGCATCAGTGCGGCACTGACGCTTGCAGCCTTGATCGCTTGTCCAAAAAGGTTGGAACCAAACCGTTTCATATTCAGCTTTCCCGTTAAAAATGACGTTCTAAATCAAGATACGTCGCGCCGCATCAAAGTTTTAGTGTCGCAGAATTACATCAGGTTCAAACCAAGTAATAGCTGTTCGACCACCGTTTGGTGTCGCCGACACCGCACCGGATCGTCCGCAAACTATAAAAACTGAGCCATGCCCGCGGATGCGATTGGTACGAAGCGCCAAAAAGCCGCAATGGATTTATCCGCTCATCGTGTTTGGAGAATAATGCTTCAATTTCAATATGTTATATAAGCCTCAAACGCGGGATTTCGGGCCGCTGAAACCATCGCAGGCCGACGTAAATTTGGCCGCAATTTGCAGCGCCTTTGGGCGTTTGAACCATCCCGGCCTCAGGGCGTTAGACGAACCACCCAGCCTCTGCCCACGATTAAGCGACGCTCAAGCTGCGCGCCGCTCCGAATGGTGTGCTAAGCGCCTCAAACCGGATTCTCCAGCCGTCAGAATAAAGGAACACTATGCGAAAATTTTTCTTTGCGCTCACGCTGCTGTCCGTCTCGGTTTCGACCGGCGCCATCGCCCAGCAGCGCAGCGGCACGCCGGACGAGCAGAAGGCATGCTCGCGCGACGTCTCGCGTTTTTGCCGCGCGGTAATGGACCAAGGTGACTTCACCGTCCTGGCCTGCCTTCAGCAAAATCGTGCGAAGTTGACCAAAGCCTGCAGCCAGGTGCTGACTAACCACGGTCAGTAAACCCCCGAAAATAAACATCGAATAATCGCATCCGAAAAGGTCGAAATGGGCCTCATCGGATGAGTCGGCGTGCTTTCCGGAATCGCGAGATAGCATTGGTTTTGCCCGCGAATTTCCCATATATGGGGTCCGCGATCGATCCTGCATGCCGGTGCTCGGAACCCGAGCCCTGCGGAACGGCATGTCCAACAAGTGTAAGATATCGATGACCACCGCGAGCGAGCTGCGATCCGGCAAGACCCATCGCGACGAAAATTTTCCGGTGGCGTCCTGGATCATCCATCCGCGTCACCGGGCGCTGATCCTTGCGTTCTATAATTTCGTCCGGACCGCGGACGATATCGCCGATCATGCCTCGCTCGACGAACAGGCCAAGCTCAAGTTGCTCGATGAACTCGAAGCCGATCTGCTCGGGCAGGGCGATGGGCAGCGTGAGGCGGTGATTTTGCGCAACGCGCTTGCCGAGCGCGGCATGCCGCCACGTCATGCGCGCGACCTGCTGACGGCGTTCCGGATGGACGTCACAAAGCTTCGCTACGAGGACTGGGACGATCTGATTCACTATTGTTCCTATTCGGCGATGCCGGTCGGACGTTTCGTGCTCGACGTTCACGGCGAGAGCACCGCGACATGGCCGGCATCGGATGCCGTATGCGCGGCCTTGCAGATCAACAATCACCTGCAGGATTGCGGCAAGGATTTTCGCGATCTCAATCGCGTCTATGTCCCCCGCGATGCGCTGGCCCGCCACGGCGCGTCGGTCGAGGAACTTGGGGCGCCGCGCGCGTCGGCGGCGTTGCTGTCGTGCCTGCGCGAGCTTGCAGGAAAGAATGAGGCGCTGCTGCGTGAAGGCGCCGCGTTGGAAGTGCAGGTCGCCGATGGACGGGTGGCGTGTGAGATCGCCGTTATCCAGACCTATGCGCGCCAGATCGTGCAGTTGTTGAAGACGCGCGATCCCTTGAGCGAGCGGGTCCACCTTGGCAAGGCGGCGATGGCCGGATTCAGCATGAGCGGCATCGCGGGAGCGCTCTGGCGCCGCGCCACTACCGGCGCGCGGTTGTCCAGATCGACGCCGGGCGCATGAACCAGCAAATGACCAGCCAACCTGCAACCTTCCAGGGGTCAGCATCGGGAAGCTCGTTTTACGCGGCGATGCGTATTCTGCCGCGCGCGCAGCGCGAGGCGATGTTTCAGATTTACAGCTTCTGCCGGCAAGTCGACGACATCGCCGATTCCGACGGTCCGCGGCCGGAGCGGCTCGCCGCACTCCAGCAATGGCGCGACGATATCGACGCGCTCTATCAGGGCCATCCGCCGGCCCGGTTGGGCGATTACGTACCGTCGGTGCAAAAATTCGGCCTCAAGCGGGAGGATTTCCTCGCCATCATCGACGGCATGGAAATGGATGTGCCCGCCGATATCCGCGCGCCTGACCTTGCCACGCTCGACCTCTATTGCGACCGCGTCGCCAGCGCGGTGGGGCGTCTGTCGGTGCGCGTGTTCGGCCTCGGAGAAGACGACGGCATCCTGCTCGCGCATCATCTGGGACGCGCGCTGCAACTGACGAATATCCTGCGCGACGTCGATGAGGATGCCGCTATCGGCCGGCTCTACCTGCCGCGCGAAGGTCTGCTGCACGCCGGAATCACCAGCGACGATCCGCTTAAAGTCATGTCGGACCCCGCGTTGCCGAAAGTCTGCGCGCCGCTGGCGGCGCGGGCGCGGGCGCATTTTGAGAAGGCCGACGAGGTGATGGACCGCAACAGGCGCCGCGTGGTCCGCGCGCCGCGGATCATGTCGAAATATTATCGCGCAATTCTGGAACTGCTGGTTGGCCGCGGCTTCGCGCGGCCGCGCGCGCCGGTTCGGCTCAACAAGGCATCGCGCATCGCGATCCTGCTTCGCTACGCATTCATCTGATGCACAGAAACGTCCAAAGAAACGTACACGTCATCGGTGCGGGAATCTCGGGCCTGTCGGCAGCCGTCCGGCTGGCTGATGCCGGCTGCAAAGTTCATGTGCATGAGGCGACGCAGCAGGCCGGCGGACGCTGCCGCTCCTACTTCGACGCCGCGACCAATCTCACCATCGACAATGGCAATCATCTGCTGCTGTCGGGCAACCGTCACGCACTTGCCTATGCAAGGTCGATCGGTACCGAAGCGGGTCTGGTCGGGCCAGAGAGCGCGCAATTTCCGTTTGTCGACCTTGGCACGGGCAAGCGCTGGCAGCTCGATCTTGGCGACGGCCGGCTGCCGCTGTGGGTGTTCGACAAAAACCGCCGTGTGCCCGACACCAAACTCTCGGATTATCTTGCGCTGATGCCGCTGATCTGGGCGCCGCAAAGTAGGCTGGTGGGCGACGCCATCCCTTGTGAAGGGACACTGTATCAGCGGCTGGTGCAGCCGCTGCTGTTGGCCGCACTGAATGTCGATCCGCCGGAGGGCTCGGCAGGCCTCGCCGGTGCGATCGTGCGCGAAACGCTGCTGGCGGGCGGGCAGGCCTGCCGCCCTTTGATCGCGCGCGACGGCTTGAGCGCGGTGCTGGTCGAGCCTGCGATCAAGCTCTTGCGGGCCAAGGGCGCGTCGGTCCAGTTCGGGCATGAGCTTCGCGAATTCGCGATGTCCGGGGACGGTATCGGCGAATTGAAATTCGGCGGCGACGCGGTGACGATCGGCCCCCACGATGCCATCGTAATGGCGGTGCCGCCGCGCGCCGCCGCATCGTTGCTGCCGGGCCTGAAGACGCCTGCCAAATTCCGGGCGATCGTCAACGCGCATTTCCGTTTCGACCCGCCAAGTAATCAGCCGGCGATACTGGGCGTGGTCGGAGGGCTGGTGGAATGGTTGTTCGCGTTCCCGCAACGGCTGTCGGTCACCATCAGCAATGGCGACCGGCTGGTGGAACTGCCGCGCGAGCAACTGGCGCAGGCGATCTGGGACGATATCTGCAAAGCCGCGGGCGTGCGGGGCGATCTGCCGCCCTGGCAGATCGTGCGCGAGCGCCGCGCCACCTTCGAGGCGACGCCGGAGCAAAACGCGCTGCGGCCGGGCGCCGTCACGGCCTACAAAAACCTGTTTCTCGCCGGTGACTGGACTGATACGGGGTTGCCGGCGACCATCGAGGGATCGGTGCGGTCCGGAGACCGCGCCGCCGACCTTGTCCTGGCAATGCGCTAACCGTAGATCGAGATTGCGGCCCCAATACTGGCAGACATCGAGCGTCATGGATTCTGATCGTACCAAAGCTGGCTCCAACAATGCCGCCGCCCTCGAGCGGAGCGTCACCTCTGCGACGCGAGCCTTACTCGATCTCAGGCGGCCCGACGGGCACTGGGTGTTCGAACTGGAAGCCGACTGCACCATCCCCGCCGAATACGTGCTGCTGCGCCATTATCTCGGCGAGCCCGTCGATGCGGTGCTTGAAGCCAAGATCGCCAACTATCTGCGCCGCGTTCAGGGCGCCCATGGCGGCTGGCCGCTGGTGCACGACGGCGCTTTCGACATGAGCGCCAGCGTGAAGTCGTACTTTGCGCTGAAGATGATCGGTGACTCGGCTGACGCGCCGCACATGGTGCGCGCGCGCGAGGCGATCCGGTCGCGCGGCGGCGGCATCAACAGCAACGTCTTCACGCGTTTCATGCTGGCGATGTTCGGCGTGCTGACATGGAAGAGCGTGCCGGTGCTGCCGGTCGAGATCATGCTGCTGCCGCTGTGGTTTCCGTTTCATATCAACAGGATTTCCTATTGGGCGCGGACCACGATCGTGCCGCTGATGGTGCTGGCGGCGCTGAAGCCTCGCGCCCGAAACACAAGCGGCGTCGGCATCGACGAACTGTTCCTGCAGGATCCGCACTCGATCGGGATGACAACGAAGGCACCGCATCAGAGTTGGGGCTGGTTCACTCTGTTCCGTGGGCTGGACATTGTGTTGCGGGCGACCGAGCCGCTGTTTCCGAAGAAGTTGCGCGCCCGCGCGATTCAGAACGCCGTTGATTTCGTCGAGGAACGGCTGAATGGCGAAGACGGCATCGGTGCGATCTATCCGCCGATGGCCAATACCGTGATGATGTACGAGGTGCTGGGCAAGGCCCCGGATTATCCGCCGCGCGCTATCACCCGAAAGGCCCTCGATCTGCTGCTGGTGGTCGGCGAGCATGAAGCCTATTGCCAGCCCTGCGTCTCGCCGGTGTGGGACACCGCGCTGACCTGCCATGCCATGCTGGAAGCTGGTGGTGAAGATGCCTCGCTTGCCGCCAAACAGGGTCTGGACTGGCTGCTGCCGAAGCAGGAGCTGACCGTCAAAGGCGACTGGGCTGTGAAGCGTCCGGACGTGCGGCCGGGCGGCTGGGCCTTCCAGTACAACAACGCCTATTATCCCGACCTCGACGACACCGCGGTGGTGGTGATGGCGATGGACCGCGCCAGGCGCGACGATGGTAACGACAGGTACGATGCCGCGATCGACCGGGGGCGGGAGTGGATCGAAGGCATGCAGAGCCGCGATGGCGGCTTCGCGGCGTTCGATGCCGACAATCTCGAATATTATCTCAACAACATTCCGTTCTCGGATCACGGCGCGTTGCTCGATCCGCCCACCGAGGATGTCACCGCGCGCTGCGTTTCGATGCTGGCGCAACTCGGGCAAACCGTGCAGGACAGCCCGGCGGTTGCCGCGGGGGTCGAATATCTGCGCAGGACCCAGCACCCGGAAGGGTCATGGTACGGCCGCTGGGGGCTCAACTACATCTACGGCACCTGGTCGGTGCTATGCGCGCTCAACGCCGTCGGGATCGACCATCGGGATCCGATGATGCGCAAGGCGGCGGACTGGCTGGTTTCGGTCCAGAACGGCGATGGCGGCTGGGGCGAGGATGCCACCAGCTACCGACTCGACTATAAGGGGCTTGAGCGGGCGCCCACCACCGCCTCGCAAACGGCATGGGCCTTGCTTGGATTAATGGCAACGGGCGATGTCGGCCATCCGGCCGTCGCGCGTGGCGTCGAGTACCTAATAGGCACACAGACTGAAAAAGGCCTGTGGGACGAGCAGCGCTATACGGCAACAGGCTTTCCACGGGTGTTTTATCTGCGCTATCATGGCTACTCGAAGTTCTTTCCGCTCTGGGCGCTGGCGCGGTATCGAAATCTGAGGAGCACCAACAGCAGGCTGGTAGGGGTCGGAATGTGAATTTGGGGGCGGGAGTTGCCGCGTCCGTGGGCAGTTCTTATGATCCGCGGCCGGTGTTGATTGTGACTGGTCTTGTTCAGGAGGCCCGCATCGCAGCCGGGCCGGGCATGACTGTTATCTGCAGCAGTAGCGACCCCAAGCAGTTGCGCTCGCTCCTGGCGACCTTCGATCCATCCACCATCCGTGGCGTTATCAGTTTTGGGGTCGCCGGCGGCCTTTGCCCGACGCTGCGGTCCGGCGACGTCGTGGTGGCGACCGAGGTCATGGCCGGCGCTTCGCGCTGGCAGACCGGGCTGGCGCTGAGCGAAGAACTGATCGCAGGTACCGGCCTCGGCAAGCGCCGCGTGGTCGAGGGCGGAATCGTCGGCGTCGAACGGGTCATCGCGGCGCAGGCCGGCAAGGCGGCGCTGCGGTCGGAGACCGGCGCCGTCGCCGTCGACATGGAAAGTCATATCGCCGCCGACTATGCCGCAGCGGCAGGCCTGCCGTTCGCGGCCTTGCGCGTGATCAGCGATCCGGCCAACCGCGCGCTGCCGGCACTGGCGACCAGCGCGATCAAGCCCGACGGCAACATCGACATGCGCAAGGTGTTGCGCGGCGTGGCGCGCAATCCGCTGACCTTGCGGGCGCTGGTCTCGACCGGGCTCGATTTCAATCGGGCGCTGCGCAGTCTGCGTGGCTGCCGCGGCTTTCTGCTGGGCGGCGAAGGCCTCGTCGCGGCGGATGCCGGAGAGCCGGCGGTCGCCTGATCGTCATTGCGAGGCGCTTGGCGACGACGCAATCCAAACGTCGACATGCGCGGGGCTTGACCCGCGCATCCATCGTACTTTGCAAGAGTCTTTCGAAGAGGATGGATTGCCGGGTCAAGCCCGGCAACGACGTAATGGATTGCTTCGTCTCAACTGCCGCTCGCAATCAATGACGGCCTAACTCAAGCCGCCGTGGAGGCTTTCTGCTGCTGCTTGGCGGCCGCCGCAGCGGCCTCATCGCGTCGGATTTCCGACAGGCGCTTCTGCACTTCCGCCGAGAAGATGTACTGCGCCGGACGCTGGTTATCGAGATTGATCTCGGGCGCCATCGGGCCGGTGGTGCGAATCCCGCGCAGCGCCACCCACATCGCCTTCAACGGGTTGCTCAGCGCCGCGTTGGCCGCGGTCGGCTCATAGCCGCAATGCGCCATGCAGTCGGCGCATTTTTCATACTTGCCGGTGCCGTAGGTTTCCCAGTCGGTGGTGTCCATCAATTCCTTGAAGGTTTTTGTGTAGCCTTCGCCGAGCAGGTAGCACGGCTTCTGCCAGCCAAAAATGTTGCGCGCGGGCATGCCCCATGGGGTGCACTCGTATTCCTGGTTGCCGGCGAGGAAGTCGAGGAACAGGCCGGAATGCATGAAGTTCCACTTCTTGCCCTTGCCGAGCGCGAACACATCGCGGAACAGCTTTTTAGTCTTGGTGCGGTTGAGGAAGTGCTCCTGGTCCGGCGCCCGCTCATAAGCGTAGCCCGGCGACATCGAAACGCCGACGCCGAGTTCGGTGGTGAAGTCGAGAAATTTTGCGATGTCCTCGGCGGCGTGGCCGTCGAAGATCGTGGCATTGACGTTGACGGTAAAGCCGCGCGCTTTCGCGGCCTTGATCGCCGAAACCGCGCGGTCGAATACGCCCTTCTGCGACACCGCCTTGTCGTGATGCTCCTTCAAGCCATCGAGATGCACCGAGAAAAACAGATAAGGCGACGGCTCGAACAGATCGAGCTTCTTTTCCAGCAGCAGCGCGTTGGTGCAGAGCGAGACGAACTTCTTGCGGGCCACGAGGCCGCGCACGATCTCGCCGATTTCCTTGTGGATCAGCGGCTCGCCGCCAGGGATCGCCACCATCGGCGCGCCGCATTCGTCGGCCGCATCCCAGCATTCCTGTGCCGACATGCGGCGATTGAGGATCGCATCGGGGTAGTCGATCTTGCCGCAGCCGACGCAGGCAAGGTTGCAGCGAAACAGCGGCTCCAGCATCAGCACCAGCGGATAGCGCTTGCGGCCCAGCAGCTTCTGCTTGAACATGTAGCCGCCGATGCGGAGCTCTTTGAAGAACGGTATTGCCATTACAAGTTTTCTTTCTGGACTTAAGGTCGTTAGATCAGCCCGCAGTTAGTTCGGCCGGAAGCCGAAATTCGATGTTTTCTTCCCGTCCCGGCAGTACCGAAACAGCAACCGGCCCGATCCGCCTTAGGGCCTCGATGACGTCATCGACAAGAACCTCCGGCGCCGAGGCGCCAGCCGTGATGCCCACGGCTTTCGCGCCCTTCAGCCAATCCGGATTGAGCTCGCTGCCATCAGCGATGAGATAACTCGCGACCCCGACTTCGGTGCCGATTTCGCGAAGCCGGTTAGAGTTGGAACTATTGGTAGCCCCCACCACCAAGATCACATCCACGAGCTTGCTGAGGTCTCTTACAGCAGATTGTCGGTTCTGTGTCGCATAGCAGATATCCCGGATGTCCGGGCCTTGAATATCTGTAAAACGGGCCTGCAGGGCCGCGATAATGTCCCTGGTGTCATCGACGCTGAGCGTGGTCTGGGTGATGTAGGCCACCGGGGTGTCGGGGGGCAGGGTGAGGGCCGCGACATCTTCCATATTCTGGACCAGCAGCACGGGGCCGGGAACCTGGCCCATGGTTCCCTCGACCTCGGGGTGGCCGGCGTGCCCGATCAGGATCAGGGCGCGGCCCTTGGACATGTAGCGTTTGCCCTGATTATGAACCTTGGTCACCAGAGGGCAAGTTGCATTCAAAACAGGCAGCCCGCGCTTGGCAGCCTCGTCCTCAACGCTTTTGGCAACGCCGTGGGCGCTGAAGACGGTAACTGCGTCTGGCGGAACTTCTGACAGATCCTCAACAAATATGGCGCCTTTAGCCTTCAGGCTCTCGACGACGTATTTGTTGTGAACGATCTCGTGGCGCACATAGACCGGCGGGCCATATTTCTCCAGCGCGCGCTCGACGATTTCGATCGCACGCACGACTCCGGCGCAAAAGCCGCGAGGCTGCGCAAGAAATACTTCCATGGGGCGGCTGTTAAGCAAGCTGCACCGAGCGCATTATCCATCTCCGTCCGTTAGCCTCAAATATGTGCAATATCCGCACCAAGTTCCGTTCCGCGGTCACCCATGGCCCTAAGCGCATGGTCGCTCAGGACTTTGTGCCAAAAATACCTCCGAAAGCAAAGGCCGAACTCAGCGCCGACGCGTGCAATGGTTAGCGTATATAGGTATTATTTTACAGTCTGTCCCGCGAGCCCCGCGAAGACTCTCGAAAGTCTCTCCTGTTCGTCACTTTACCGCCAGCCAATCCTGCGATTATACAGCCCGGACCAGCTCTCGGCACGCTTGATGCCACCTTACGGGTGGGCCTTAAAGACAAGTGTATTCAAACCCATTAGATCAGGTTCCGGAACTCCGCTACGCACCGGGCGTTTCAGGCAAGCCGGCAGATAGAAAGAAAAAGTGTGCTTACAAGTTTTGTTGTTTCAGTTGTCAGAACCTGCACCCGCTTTGCCATTTTTACTGTTCTCATCGCGGTCGCCGTGGCGGCAGGAGCGGGCTTCTATGCGGCCAAAAACTTCAAGATCAACACGGACATTAATACGCTGATCTCGCCTGATCTCGACTGGCGCAAACGCGACAACGCGTTCGAGAAAGCCTTCGAGCAGGAGAGAATGATTCTTGCGGTGGTGGAGGCGCCCACGCCCGAATTCGCCAGCGCGGCGAGCGCAAGGCTGGTCGAGAAACTATCCCCCGACACCAAGAACTTCGATTCGGTTCGCTCGCTCAATGACAGCGAGTTCTTTCAGAAGAACGGGCTCTTGTTTCTCCCGAAGGAAGAAGTGGCCAAGGTCACCAGCCAGTTCGAATCCGCCGCCCCCTTGATCGAAATCATGGCTGGCGATCCGAGCTTGCGCGGATTGACCGGCGCGCTGGAAACCGGCCTGCAGGGGATCAAGCGCGGCGAGGTCAAACTGGACAGCACGGCGCGACCATTCTCGATGATCGCGCAGACGGTCGAGAACGTCCTGAAAACCGGTTCCGGAATTTTTTCGTGGCGCGAGCTCGTCAACGACCAGCCGCTGACGGACGCCGATCGCCGCTCCTTCATTGAATTCAGGCCGATCCTCGATTTCAACGCGCTGGAGCCAGGCAAGGACGCAACCGACGCGATCCGGCAGGCCGCCAGGGATCTCAATCTCGCCGGCGAATACGGCGCGCGGGTGCGGTTGACCGGACCGGTGCCGACCGCCAATGAAGAGTTCGCGACGGTTCAGGACGGCGCGGTGGTCAATGGCATCGGCACGGTTCTGGTGGTGCTGATCATTCTGTGGATGGCGCTGCATTCGTCGAAGATTATCTTCGCCGTTTTCGCGACACTGTTCGTCGGCCTTACGGTCACGACCGCCGCGGGCCTGATGATGGTGGGTTCGCTGAACCTGCTCTCGATCGCGTTCGCCGTGCTTTTCATCGGATTGGGCGTCGACTTCGGCATCCAGTACAGCGTGCGCTATCGGTCCGAGCGATACAAGAATAACGATCTGGAAGCCGCACTCGTGCACGCGGCCGAGCGCTCGGCCGTTCCGCTTTCGCTTGCCGCGATGGCGACGGCCGCTGGATTTCTCTCGTTCCTGCCGACCGACTACAAAGGTATCTCCGAACTCGGCAAGATCGCGGGAGTGGGCATGATGGTGGCCTTTCTGGCGAGCATCACGGTGCTTCCGGCGCTGTTGAAACTGCTCAACCCGCCGGGAGAAAAAGAGCCGGTCGGTTACGCCTTCCTGGCGCCGGTGGACCATTTTCTGGAAAAGCACCGCATCGCGATTATCGCCGGCACGCTTCTGATCGCCGTCGCCGGCATCCCGGCGCTGTATTATCTCAAGTTCGACTTCAATCCGATCCACCTGAGAAACGCCAAGGTCGAGTCGATCGCGACCTATCTCGATCTGCGGAAGGATCCGAACACCGGTGCCAGCGCCGTCAACGTCATGGGCAAGTCGGAAGACGACGCGCGCAAGATCGAGGCGCATCTTGCCAAACTGCCGGAAGTTTTGCGCACCATGTCGCTGGACAGCTTCGTGCCTGCGGATCAGCCGGCAAAGCTCAAGCTGATCGCGCAGGGCGCCAAAGTGCTCAATCCGGCGCTGAATCCCGACCAGGTCGATGCGCCGCCCAGCGACGAGGAGAATGTCGCCGCGTTGAAGGGAACCGCGGACAGCCTGCGCAAAACGGCCGGCGACAATAAAGGCGAGGGCGGCGTCGCATCACGGCGTCTCGCCGATGCGCTGGCGAAACTTGCCGATTCGAATGAGGCGACGCGAAACAAGGCGCAGGCCGTTTTTGTCGATCCGCTGAAAATCATGCTGGAGCAGCTGAAGCTGCTGCTTCAGGCGCAACCCGTGAGCCTGAAGACGCTTCCCGCCGATCTGGTGCGGTCGTGGCAAACCCCGGAGGGCATCACCCGTGTTGAAGCGCTGCCCAAGGGCGACCCCGACGACAACGACAACCTTCGCAGGTTTGCCGGCGCCGTGCTCGCCGCGGAGCCGACAGCGATCGGCGGACCGGTATCGATTCTCAAGTCCGGCGATACGGTCGTAAAGGCCTTCATCCACGCCGGCTTCTGGGCGCTGCTTTCGATCAGCCTTTTGCTCTGGCTGGCGTTGCGGCGGATCACAGACGTGCTGCTGACACTGGTGCCGCTCCTGGTGGCGGGAGCGGTGACGCTGGAAATCTGCGTGCTGATCGGGCTGCCGCTCAACTTCGCCAATATCGTGGCACTGCCGCTGCTGCTCGGTGTCGGCGTCGCGTTCAAGATTTACTATGTCACCGCGTGGCGGTCCGGCAGAACTAACCTGCTGCAGTCGAGCCTGACGCGGGCGATATTTTTCAGCGCGATGACGACGGCGACCGCGTTCGGCAGCCTTTGGCTGTCGAGCCATCCGGGCACCGCGAGCATGGGCAAGCTGCTGGCACTCTCGCTTGTGACCACGCTTGCCGCGGTGCTGCTGTTTCAGCCGGCCCTAATGGGCAAACCGCGCGATGTCCGGGAGGAGGCAAATGTCGCCGACGACATCACCTGAGCCCGCGGCTGCGGTCTTCTGGCCGGGAACGGTTTTCTGAGCGGCCGGCCCGGTCGATCCCGTCGTCCTGGGTGCAGGAACCGGTGCAGCCGTTTTCGATTGGACGGGTTGGCCCGGCAAACCGGTTGTCTTGATGGTGCTGCCGGGTTTCGAAGGTCCCTTGGCCATGCTGTTGGAGGGGCTGCTCGGAATCGGCGGCGCGACGCGGGTCCAGGTTTCGCCGCCGCACAGGAAGCCGAGAACGCAGCCCTGAATCTCGAGCTGATCTGAACCGATGGGCTTGATCGTTGAGCTGTAGAGCTTGCCGTCCTTGGCGTTATAGACTTGGCCCTCCCATTGCTCCGCGCCGGATTTTTTCTTCATATCGAGCAGGATCGGCATGCCCAGAGTGGGTCGGCTCTGCAGCGAGACATCGGGATTGTTCTTGTCGCGACCGCCGGGCGTTTTCTCCCACGCCACCACGCCCCACATGCTGCCGTTACACTCGGCGACACGGATATTGGCCACTTCATCGGCCACCTTCCAGTCGCCTGTCGGATCGGCAGCGAAAGCCGTTCCTGGAAGTGTTGTAAAAACTATTCCAAACCATAGTCCGTAGTGCATGAAGGCGCGTGTAGGTTTTCGTGGGCAGTGCAACATGGTTCGAACCTATGCTTAAGTAGGATGTTTGGACTGGGGGCAAAACGCCGCATCGAGCGTTTTCAGTTGACGAAGCGGCCATCAACCGAAGTATGTAACTGATGCTATATCCGAATTTAGACGTTTCCGAGATGTTTGTGGACCGCCAGGCGCAGCGGAGTTCCCTGCATACGCGCTATCTCAACGAGCAGCTTGTCCGTGTCCTGAAAACGATCGGCTACGATGTCGGTTTTCAGAAGGGGCAGGGCCAATATCTGTTCGATCGCGACGGCGTGCGTTATCTCGATCTACTGAGCGGTTTTGGCGTTTTTGCGATTGGACGGAACCATCCGGTCCTTCGCGAGGTGCTGAAGGGCGTCCTCGACAGCGACCTGCCGAATCTCGTGCAGCTCGATGTTTCCACGCTCGCCGGCGTGCTCGCAGAGCGGCTGCTTGCCCAGGTGCCTTATCTCGACAAGGTGTTTTTCGCGAATTCGGGTGCCGAATGTGTCGAAGCTGCGATCAAATTCGCACGCGGCGCCACCGGCCGCCCGGGCATCGTCTATTGCGATCACGCCTTTCACGGATTGTCCTACGGCGCCTTGTCGCTGACCGGCGATTCCAATTTCCGCGCCGGGTTCGGGCCGCTGCTGCCGGACTGCACCTCGATCCCGTTCAATGATCTCGCGGCGCTGGAACAGGCGCTGTCGAGCCGTCAGGTCGCCGCCTTTGTGGTCGAGCCGATCCAGGGCAAAGGCATCAACATGCCTACGGACGAATTTCTGCCGGGCGCGGCTGCGCTGTGCAAGCGTTACGGAACATTGCTGGTCGCCGACGAAATTCAAACCGGCATGGGCCGCACCGGGCGTTTCCTTGCCTGCGAGCACTGGAACATCGAACCCGATATGGTGCTGCTCGCCAAGGCGCTGTCCGGCGGGCACATTCCGGTCGGCGCGCTGCTGACGCGCAAGCACGTCTTCGACAAGATATTCAATCAGATGGACCGCGCGGTGGTACACGGATCGACGTTCGCGAAAAACGATCTCGCGATGGCGGCTGGCATCGCGACGCTCGAAGTCATCAAATCCGAAAGACTGGTCGAGAATGCCGCCAAGCGCGGCGCCGAACTTCGCCTTGCCTTGACCCGGATGGTTCCAGGCTTTGAGCTGATGAAGGAGGTGCGTGGCAAGGGGCTGATGATCGGGGTCGAATTCGGTCCGCCGAAATCGCTGCGGCTGAAGGCCTCATGGAATGTGCTGGAAACCGCCAACAAGGGGCTGTTCTGCCAGCTGATCACCGTGCCGCTGTTCAAGGACCACAAGATTCTCACCCAGGTCTCCGGCCACGGCAGCCATACCATCAAGCTGCTGCCGCCGCTGACGATCACCGACGAAGATTGCAACTGGGTCGAGACGGCGTTCAACACCGTTATCGCGGACAGCCACAAGGTTCCCGGCGCGATATGGTCGCTGGGCAAGACGCTGGTGGATAACGCGATCCGGAAATCGGCGTAGCCGTCATCCCGCGCTCCGCATAGCCGTCTCGAACTTCTCGCCAAACTCCGCGAGTTCATCGGCGCTGAGATCGCTGACTGCCCAGTAGCTCAAGCCCCGTTCGTTCCAGCGCCGGATGTTGAAACCTTGAACCGTCTCGGTTTTGGCGTGGTGCTCCGTGTTCGCTCCCTGTGCAACGAACAGGTTGATGACGTGGCTGCGCCGCTTGTAGACCACCGCGCCCAACGCGCGGCCATCGACATAATCGAGCCGGCCGCCGATCAGCGTAAAACCTTGCCCGGTCAGATCGATCACCGGCGGCGCAACATCCAGCCTGCCGTTGAACCACGGTTTTACCGTGTGCTGGTCGGTGGAGAGCACGTCGGTGAGGTGTCCCGCCTGCAGCGAGCGCACATGTGCCGAGACCACTTCGGAGGTGATGCGCTGCTCATCGTCGCTGCGCAGGACGATGGCGACAAGGCCGGTCGCCGCGATCGCCGACACCGCCGACCCCATCGCAAATCCTTTGAGCAAGGAGCGCCGGCTCGTCACGTGCGGTTGCGGCAGCGCCGCCTCGATACGCCGGCGAAGTGCCGGAGGAGCTGGATAATGCAAATCCGCATCCGAGACCGCGTTGCTCATGTCCCGATAGGTTCGCAGTTGCGCGGCGCAGCGTGGACAGTTCGCGATGTGCTGTTCGACCTCGCGCGCATGCCCGGCATCGAGTTCGCCGTCGAGCAGCGCATGCAGCAGAATTTCGGCCTCGTCGCAGGTCATTGCGGTTGCTCCTCTTCCGCCGTCCACGCGGCGCGCAGCATGGCGCGGGCGCGCGCGAGGCGCGACATTACGGTGCCGACGGGAGCGCCGACGATATCGGCGATCTCGCGATACGACAGATTTTGAATTTCGCGCAGCACGAATGTCTCCCGGAACGGTTCGGCAAGACCGGCCACAAGCCGCTGGATCGCGGTCGCGTCGCGGCGGCGCAGCATCTGTGTCTCCGGCGTATCCTGCGTTTCGTGCCAGAGCGGCGTTTGTTCGGCGTCATCAGGCACTTCATCGATCGGGGCAGTCGCCGAATTCGTGCGCCGCGCATATTCTGCACGGCAGACGTTGCGCAGGATCGCGAACAGCCACGGTTTCATCGCCGGCCCGCGATAGCTGTCGAAATGCTTCAACGCGCGCAGATAGCATTCCTGCACCGCGTCCTCGGCGTCGGCGGCATCGCGAAGCAGATAGCGCGCCAGCGTATAGACGTCGTCGAGATATGGCAGCGCGGCGTCGCGAAAACGCCGCGCCTTTTCCGGATCGTCGCGTGAACCGCCGATCGGCATGTTTTGCCTGGCATCCTTGATGAGGGCCGGGCGGGTTTGCAGTCCCGGACCGGGCAACAGGGTGATGCCCTGATTTTGCACGCTACTCAACCTTGATCGTCCCCGTCATATGCGGATGCAGCGAACAAAAATATGTGTAGTCGCCCGCTGCCGTGAAGGTGAAGGAGTAGCTGTCGTCGGTATCGAGCGCTTTCGACTTGAACTTCCCCGCCGACACCACCGTGTGCGGAATGTCGTCCTGGTTTTTCCAGGTCACGGTGGTGCCGGCTTTGACCGTGAGCTGCGCCGGCGAGAAAGAGAAATTGTCGATCGTAATGATCGAATCCTCGCAGCGGGCCGCACTAATCTGGGATGTCATTACCGCAACGATGGCCAGGCGGATGCCAACGTTGCGGAGCATTGCTAACGTCATGACGAATTTTCCTTCAGCCCTGCAGCGGCGTGTCGATGATCGCAAGGCGCTCATTGCCCGGCTTGAAGTCGATGCTGGCGATGCCGAGCAGGCCGCGCAGTCTGTCGTCGGCGACTTTCATCGGGCCAGGCGAGGGGGCGGCACCCGGTGCGGGTTGTGGGAAAGCGGTGGAGCGCGCGGTGTGGAAGGTGACGTTGCCTTCGACCTTCTGCATCACCTGATGGATGTGGCCGTTGAGCACGGTCACCGATCCAAAACCTTTCAGATAATCCAGCGCGCGGGCGCCATCCTCGGTGCCCCAGCCCCAGGTCGGATAGACCGCCCACAGCGGAATGTGCGCGAACACCACAATCGGGGTCGATTTCGAGCGGCCCTTGAGATCGCTCTCCAGCCATTCGAGTTGCTCGGCGCCGAGATTGCCGAGGCCGCCGGCCTTGAGGTCTACGACGTTGACGAGGCCGATGAAGTGGACGCCGCTGGCGTCAAACGAATACCAGCCGGCGCCCTTGCTGCCGCGGCCATAGCGCTCGCGATAGAATTTTACTTCTTCATCGATGAAATCATGCTCGCCCGGCACGTAATGCACGTCGAGCTTGGCCTGCGAGATGATGCGTTCGGCGTCGTCGAACTCGGCCGCTTTCGACAGATGGGTGATATCGCCGGTGTGGATCATGAAAGACGGTTTTACCGGCATGGATTTGATCTTGCCGATCGCTTCTTCCAGCGTGCCGATGGCATTGGGATTGGCCGGCTTGTCGAAGCCGACATGGCTGTCGCTGATCTGCAGGAATGTCAGGCCGGCCGGCTCCGCCGCCCGCGCCGAACCGACAAGACCGAGCGAGCGTGGCACCCCGCCTGAAATGGTCCAGAGTACGCCGGTACCGGCCCAGGTCATGCATTCCAGCACCCGGCGGCGGCTGACGCCGCTGTGTTCATCGTGATCGCTCATCGCCAACCTCCCATGGACCCCTGATTGGGTTCACAGACGTGATCGGGGAGGGCCCAGGTTTATTCCCGGAAATTTACGGCGAAGGCCGTTATCGCGAATCTGTGATGATCATCTCCGCGCCCTTTTCGGCGATCATCGCCGTCGGAGTGTTGGTGTTGCCCGAGGTGATGGTCGGCATTACCGAGGCGTCGACCACGCGCAGCCCTTGGATACCGTGAAATCGCAGCCGCTCATCGACCACGGCCATCGGGTCGCTTGCGGTGCCCATCTTCGCGGTGCCAACGGGATGAAAGATTGTGGTGCCGATATCGCCGGCGGCTCTAGCCAGTGAGGCGTCGTCATCGCCGACCGAGGGACCCGGCAAAAATTCTTCCGGATGGTATGGCGCTAACGCCGGCTGCTTCATCAGCCGCCGCGTGGTGCGGATTGCGTCGGCGGCGACCTCGCGGTCTTCGTCGCTGGAAAGATAATTCGGTGCGATCGATGGCGCGTCATCCGGCTTGGGCGTTCGAAGCCGGACGGTGCCGCGCGATGTCGGCTGCAAATTGCAGGCGCTGACGGTAATCGCGGGAAAGCGATGCAGCGGATCGCCAAATTTGTCGAGCGACAGCGGCTGCACATGGAACTGGATGTTGGCGCGCTCGCGGTGCGGATCGGAGCGCGTGAAAATCCCGAGCTGCGATGGCGCCATGGTCAGCGGGCCGCGCCGGCGCAACGCGTAGTCGATGCCCATCATGCCGCGGCGGAACAGCGAGTAGTAGGTTTCGTTGAGCGTGCGCACGCCCTCGACCTTGTAGATCGCGCGCTGCTGCAGGTGATCCTGCAGATTGCGCCCGACGCCTTGGCGGTCGAGCACGGTCGCGATGCCGAGCGGCGCCAGCCAGTCCGGCGGCCCGATGCCGGAGCGATGCAGCACCTGCACCGATCCGATCGAGCCGGCGCAGAGAATAACCTCGCCCCTGGCGCGCGCTTCGACGATTTCTCCTCCCTGAATGAAGCGCACGCCGACGGCGCGGCCGTTCTCGATCATGAGGCGATCGACCAATACGTCTTTCTCCAGACGCAGATTGGCGCGCTTCAATGCGGGTTTCAGGAAACCTCGTGCCGAAGACCAGCGCCGGCCGCGCTTCTGGTTGACATGGAAATAGCCGACGCCCTCATTGTCGCCGGTGTTGAAATCCGGAATTTTGCGGATGCCCATGTCGGCCGCAGCTTCGCCAACCGCGTCGAGAATTTTCCAGGACAGCCGCGGCGCTTCGATGCGCCAGCCGCCGCCGGTACCATGATGTTCGCTTTCGCCGAGGAAATGATCCTCCAGCCGCCGGAATGCCGGCAGCACATCGTCATAACCCCAGCCGGTCAGCCCCAGTTGGCGCCAGTGGTCATAATCGGCGGCCTGTCCGCGCATCGAGATCATGGCATTGATCGCGGATGAGCCGCCGATCACCTTGCCGCGGGGGTATGCCAGCGCGCGGCCGTTGAGGCCGGCTTCCGGCTCGGTCTTGAACATCCAGTCCGAACGCGGATTGCCGATCGCAAAGAGATAGCCGACCGGAATGTGAAACCAGATCCAGTTATCGTTGCCGCCGGCTTCCAGGATCAGGACGCGGCGGGCCGGATCGGCCGACAGCCGGTTGGCCACGATGCAGCCGGCCGTTCCCGCGCCAACCACGATATAATCGAACTCGCCTTCAAGTTGCGTTGGCATTTTGCATTCCATTCCGTCCGCCTGTCAGACAGGATTGTTGGGCGGATCGCAAGCCCATGCTAGACAGAGCACCCAACCGCATCGGGATTTGCCATGCCCATCATCAATCGCGTCGCCGATCTGCAACCGGATATTCAGGCCTGGCGCCGGGATATCCATGCCCACCCCGAATTGCTGTACGACGTGCACCGCACCGCAGCATTCGTGGCGGACCGGTTGCGGGAATTCGGCTGCGATGAGGTTGCAACCGGGCTTGGCCGCACCGGCGTGGTCGGCGTCATCAAGGGCCGCAAGCCCGCCGCAGCGGGTGCCGGCGTCAAGGTGATCGGCTTGCGCGCCGACATGGATGCGCTTCCGATCGAGGAGCAGACCAACCTCGCTTATGCCTCCAAGACGCCGGGCATGATGCACGCTTGCGGCCATGACGGCCACACCGCGATGCTGCTGGGTGCTGCGCGATACCTCGCCGAGACCAGGAATTTTGCGGGCGACGCCGTAATCATCTTTCAACCGGCGGAAGAGGGCGGCGCCGGCGCCGCCGCCATGATCAAGGACGGCCTGATGGACCGTTTCGCCATCGATCAGGTCTATGGGATGCACAATGGCCCGGGGCTGCCGCTGGGATCGTTCGCAATAAGGCCTGGCCCGATCATGGCTGCGACTGACGCCATCGATTTCCGGATCGAAGGGATGGGCGGCCACGCGGCGCGTCCGCATATCTGCATCGACCCCGTGCTGGCCGGCGCGCAATTGATCGCAGCGCTGCAATCCGTAGTCGCGCGCAGCGTCGATCCGCTGGAATCCGCGGTCGTTTCAGTTTGCGAATTTCACGCCGGTAACGCGCGCAATGTGATCCCGCAGACGGTGGAACTCAAGGGAACCGTGCGCACCTTGAAACCGGAGATCAGGAAACTGGTCGAGAAGCGCGTCCATGAAATCGCCGCAGGCGTCGCGCTGTCGACCAGAACCAGGATCGATGTAAATTACGAACGCGGCTATCCGGTCACCGTCAACCACGCCTTGCAGACGGACGTTGCAAGAAAGATCGCGAAGGAGATCGCGGGCGATGCCAACGTCCACGAAACGCCGCCGATGATGGGCGCGGAGGATTTCGCCTACATGCTGGAGGCGCGGCCGGGCGCATTCATTTTCTGCGGCAACGGCGATAGCGCCGGGCTGCATCATCCGGCCTACAATTTCAATGACGAGGCGATCGTCTACGGCACCTCGTACTGGATCAAGCTGGTCGAGAATACGCTGGCGGCGTGATCGCTGCTCTTCACCTCTCCCCGCTCACGGGGAGAGGTCATCTCGTATCGTCAGATGCGAGACGGGCGAGGGGACTCGCCGCGAGTCCGAGTGTGTGGAGAGTCCCCCACCCCGACCCTCTCCCCGCAAGCGGGGCGAGGGGGCGTCACCCGCCGTTGAAATCATGCGGCGTGAAGCTGAGGTCGAGCACCTTCCATTCTTCGTATTTGTCGGCCGGAAGCACGGCGTAGGGCTGGCATTCCTGTAGCGCCTTGATCGCGGCTTGCATGAGCAGCGGGCCCTTGGCGGATGCGCTGGCCTCGATCAGGATCGGCGCGGCACGAAGCTGGCCGCTCGGAATGAAAGCCGCCCGTATCACGATTCGGACGTTGTCGCCGGGCGAGACGCCTGCCGGCAGAATCGAACAGGTCTTCAGCTGCTCGCGGAATTTGGCGATGTCGCTGCTCTCGACCTTTGCAGTGCTCATGGCCGGCGCGTCGAAATCGTTGTTGGGCAGCGGAGACAGGCCCAGATTTACCTGATACCTGACGCTGATATCCGGCTGTGCCGCCCCGGTCAGGTTAGGCAGCCATGGTGATGCCGGTTGCGGTGGCGGTGCCGCTGCTTGGGACGCTGTGGCGGGCTGCGGTTGAGCGGCAGCCTGGCGCGGTTCGGCCTTCGGGTTCGCGGGCGCAGAGGGCGTCGCCTGTTGCGCGGGCTGCCGCTGGGACTGCGGAGGCGTGGCCGGCGCTGGCGGTGGAGCGGGCTGCTCCTTGGTGGAGAGTTCCGGGATTTCCAGGGGCTGCGGCGTTTTCGCCTCCTTCATCGCCTCCTTGACCTCGTCGGGTGACACGATATCGACCGCGATCGGCTCGGCGGTCACCGTGTTGAACGGCCGGACGCCGGCATAGGCGAGCACCAGCAACAACACCGCCAGATGGATGACGACCGAAACGGTCGTGCCTGAGTGGTTGAGAAGCCGTGGTTGCCACATGGTGGAGTCAACGCGTTGTACTTTCCCCAGCATAGCGCTCCGAGGCTTTCCGTGGTGGCTTTTTTGCCGCACTCCGGCTTGTTCGGAACAATGCGCATCACATCACGTTGAGAGGCGGGAACGTCCCCGATATTCAGACAATGGAGTGCGACATGGCCGCCAAGGACAAGGACCTCAACGATCTCTTTCTCGACACCTTGAAAGACATTTACTTCGCCGAAAAGCAGATTTTGAAGGCCTTGCCGAAGATGGCGAAGGCCGCTCAATCGGACAAGCTGCGTGCCGCCTTTGAAAAGCATCATGGCGAGACCGAGGGCCAGGTCGATCGCCTCGAGCAGATTTTCAAGATCCTCGACGCCCCGGCGCGCGGCAAGACCTGCGAAGCGATCAAGGGCATCCTCGACGAGGGCAAGGAGATCATGGACGAGTACAAGGGCTGCGAGGCGCTCGACGCCGGCTTGCTCGCCGCGGCGCAGGCGGTCGAGCACTACGAGATCTCGCGCTACGGCACGCTGAAGCAGTGGGCTTTGCAACTCGGCATGAAAGACGCGGCGCGGCTGCTGGACCAGACCTTGCAGCAGGAAAAGAAGACCGACGACGCACTAACGACGCTTGCCGAAGCGGCGGTGAACCTCGCAGCAGCGGCGTAAGTTGAAGTAAGTTAAGCGTCATGGCCGGGCTTGTCCCGGCCATCCACGTCTTGCTCGTCACAAAACAAGAAAGACGTGGATTCCCGGGACAAGCCCGGGCATGACGATCTAAACTAATCTGCGGATACATCACGCAGCGCGTGCGGATTTCTTCATATGCGCCGCGACGATCTTCAGATCGTCGACGAAGCGCTCGTATTCCCGTGCCCTGGCGTCTTCGTCGGGCAGCCGCAGCAGATAGGACGGATGCACCGTCACCAGCGCCTTGGTGCCGTCTTCGAGATCGATCAGCCGCCCGCGCGACTTGTTGATCGGCGTGATCTTGCCGAACACGCTCTGCGCCGCGGTGGCGCCCATTGCCACCACCAGGTCGGGTTTGATCGACTTGAGCTCGCGCTCGTACCATTGCCGGCACGCCTTGATCTCCGGCGTGTTCGGCTTCTGGTGCAGCCGGATTTTCCCGCGCGGCACGAATTTGAAGTGTTTTACGGCATTAGTGACATAGACCTTTTCGCGGTCGACGCCGGCTTCTTTCAGCGCGCGATCGAGCATCTGGCCCGCCGGCCCCACGAACGGCTTGCCGGCGAGGTCTTCCTTGTCGCCTGGCTGTTCGCCGACCAGCATTACCTGGGCAGCTTGCGGGCCTTCGCCAAACACGGTCTGGGTCGCGTCTTTCCAGAGATGACAGGCGCGGCAGCCGCTGGCTTCCTCGCGCAGGGTGTCGATGTCATCGGCCGATTCTGAATGGCTGCGCTTCATGGGTAGCTCGGTGCGCTTCTGCGGTTTGTGCGGTTCCGTTGCGGCGTTGGCGATCATCGCGCCGGCCGCGCGTCCGGCGCCGGCGATCAAAGGCTTAATCAACGAGGCCTCCGGCAGGTTCCGCCAGTATTTCTTCGGCATCTCGGCCTGCATTGCCTTCACCTTCAGCCGGGCCGGATTGAAGATGCTGGCGTAGTAGCGCCGCCAGGTTTCCTCCAGCCGGTCCTCCGACGGTGCCTCGGCCCTGCCAACGCCCGGCGTGAAGGAGACGGCGTGGCCGTCCCAATGCGCGCAGACATCCGGGGTCAGGATCGACCATCCCATGTCGGCGAAGCGGTTTGCGAAGAATGGCGCCGCCAGTTCGACAATGTGATGTTCTGGCTCGAACCACGCGATGTAATGCGACTCGCGTTCCCGCCCGACCTCGCGAAACCGCACGAAGGCGTGCATCTTGTGCTCGTCGCGGCGCACCGCCTTGGCCATTGCCGCGACCTGCGCGACGTCCGGATCGGTGGCGACATCGAGCAGGTCGTGATTGCCACGCAGCCGCCACAGCAGGCGGTACAGAATGGCAAAACGCTTGATATCGCGATGCAGGATCGCGGTCTGCGCCAGTTCGACGAATTTGGCCGAGACGTTGAAGGTGCCGTGAGATGTTTCGAGCGGTCGCGCTGGTGCGGATGGTTCGAACAATTCGGGCTCGTTGCCTTGCACCGTCCATGTCACGTCGGATGGCACCACGTTGTTGAGTGCCAGCGCACGCGCGGCTTTGCGCCAGCCCTCGAAATCGGTTTCGCTTTCGAGCGAGATGAAGTGCATCGACGTTCCTTAAAACCCAAACCCGAGTTGCGTCGCTTTCGGCCTGAACCGCTCCGCCAGCCGCGCGCTGTCCAGCAGATGTAGCGACGGCCGGTGGTCGGAAAGAACGATGAACGGCAGCGCCTTGTTCTTCGGGATGTGCAGCCGTGCCAGATCGGCCGCGCGGATCGATGTCACGCGCCGCGTCGCGATGATGCGGTAAACGGCCTTGGCGCCAAAACCGGGCACGCGCAGCAACTCCTCGCGGCTGGCGCGGTTGACGTCGAGCGGGAAACGTTCGGGGTGGCGCAGCGCCCAAGCCAGTTTCGGATCGATGTCGAGCGGCAGCATGCCCTGCGTTTCCTCGACGATTTCACTTACGTCGAAACCGTAAAACCGCATCAGCCAGTCGGCCTGATAGAGCCGGTGCTCTCGGACCAGCGGCGGCGCAAGCAGCGGAAGCGAACGGCTGGCATCGGGGATTGGGCTGAATGCGGAGTAGTAGATCCGCTTGAGATTGTAGGAGCCGTAGAGATTGGCGCTGGTATTGAGAATGGTCTGATCGGAGGCGGCGTCGGCGCCGACGATCATTTGCGTGCTTTGCCCGGCTGGCGCGAAACGCGGCGCGGTATTATCCTTCGGTGTGGCCTTGCGACCTTCGCTCGCCTCATCCAGCTTGAGCCGCAACCGGCCCATGGTGCGGCGGATCGCACGAACGTCTTTTTCCGGCGCGAGTTTCGCGAGGCTTTCCTCCTCCGGCACCTCGATGTTGATGCTGAGCCGGTCGGCATACTTGCCGGCCTCGGTAATCAGCGCGTCGTCGGCTTCCGGAATCGTCTTGAGATGGATGTAGCCGCGGAAGCGATGTTTTTCGCGCAAGCTTCGCGCCACGCTCACCACCTGCTCCATGGTGTAGTCGGCGCTGCGGATGATGCCGGAGGACAGGAACAGCCCCTCGATGTAATTGCGGCGATAGAAATCGAGCGTCAGTTGCACCACTTCGTCGACCGTGAAGCGTGCGCGGGGCACATTGCTGGAGGTCCTGTTGACGCAGTAGAGGCAATCGTAGTTGCACGCGTTGGTGAGCAAAATCTTCAACAGCGAAATGCAGCGGCCGTCCGGCGCATAGGAATGGCAAATGCCCATGCCGGCATCGGTCGAGCCCATGCCTTTGCCGTCGCGGCTGTCCCGTTTCTCGGTGCCACTGGAGGCGCAGGAAGCGTCGTATTTGGCGGCGTCCGCCAGGATTTCCAGCTTGCGCTGCACGTCCATTGTCCGAATCCCTTTGATTCCACTTGTGAATTACTTGAAGCCGATCCTGATTGACTCTTCGAGTAGTCTTAGCTTTATATTAGAACATATCATGAACAAATGAGCCAGCCGTGGGTTCATTAAAAACTGTGGCGGCAGCTATCTCTTTCAGGAGCGGCGCATGACCGGCGCACGCACGAACACGCTTGAGACTTTGCGCGGCAGCATCGAGCGCATCGAAACCCACGACGCCACCGCGCCGGACCGGGCGATGCTCGGCCATGCGCAAGCCGATGCGGCGCTGCGCGGCGGTCTTGCGCGAGGCGCGGTGCATGAGGTGTTTTCGGAAGGCAGGCAGAGTGCGGCGGCAACCGGCTTCATCGCGGGACTGGCGCGGCGCGTTACGGCGCGGCGGCCACTGCTATGGGTGCGGCAGGATTTCGCGGAAATTGAATCCGGCGCGCTGTCGATGAGCGGATGGGCCGAACTCGGCCTCGACCCACGCCTGCTGGTGACGGTGCGCGCGCCCGACGTGGAAACCACGCTGCGGACGACAGCCGATGCGCTGGCGTGCGATGCACTCGGCGCCGTGGTGATGGAAATCTGGGGCGAGGCACGGCAGTTCGATCTCGTCGCCAGCCGCAAGCTGACGCTGGCCGCGCGGATGTCCGGGGTTACCGGCCTCATGTTGCGGGTAGCGGCAGTGCCATCACCCTCGACGGCAGAAACACGATGGATCGTGCGTGCGGCGCATTCACCGCCACGTTTGGAAGCATGGGGCGCGCCCATGCTCGATACCCAGCTGGTTCGAAATCGTCATGGCCCGAACGGGCATTGGATCATGGAATGGAAATGTGATGAGTGCCTTTTCCGTGAAGCGACGCATCCTCAGCCTGTGGCTGCCGCGCCTGCCGACCGACCGCATCAAGCGCCGGCTTTTACGCGACAACGGCGAGCCGGCTGACAATTCCCCCTGCATCGTCGTTGCAAAACAAAACAACGCGCTGCAGATTTCGGCGCTGGACGATGCCGCGACCCATCTCGGCCTGGAGGTCGGCCTGCCGCTGGCCAATGCCCGCGCTGTCTGTCCGGACATACAGGTATTCGACGCCGACGAGGCCGCCGACGCGCAGACGCTGAATGACATTGCCGACTGGTGCGACCGATTCACGCCGCTGGTGGCACTGGATTCTCCGCATGGATTGTTGCTCGATATCACCGGTTGCGCGCATCTGTTCGGCGGCGAAGCCGCGTTGATGGAAATGGTGTGCCGCGCGCTGACGTGGCAGGGCTTCATGGTCAGCGCTGCGATTGCCGGCACATCGATCTGTGCGCGGACGATGAACCGCCATATCCATGGCCGCATCGTCGGCGACGGCGAAGAGGCCGATGCGGTAAAACCGCTGCCGGTATTTGCGCTCGGCGCGGATGTTGCCATCTCCCGCGGCCTGCGTCGGGCCGGCTTGAAAACCATCGGCGATGTTGCGGCCCGTGCGCGTCACGAGATTACAGCAAGATTCGGCGCTGACTTCACAACTCTGCTGGAACACGCGCTGGGGCAGGGCGATGCGCCGATCAGCCCGCGCAAATTGTTGCCGGATTACATCGTGGAGAAGCGTTTTCCTGAGCCGGTCTCGACCGGCGAGGTGATAGCGGCGACCATATCCCGTCTCGCCCGGGCGCTGATCGCAGCGATGGACCGGCAGGGCAAGGGCGCGCGGCGGCTGGAGGCGAGTTTCTTCCGCACCGACGGCGCGGTGCGCGCGATCGCGGTGGATACCGGACAGCCCGTCACCAGGCCTGAAGTGATCGACCGGCTGTTCCGCGAGCGGCTCGATGCCTTGAGCGATCCACTCGATCCCGGCTTCGGCTTCGATCTGGTCAGATTATCTGCCAGCCGCACCGAAATCGTGGTGCAGCAGCAGCGCGATCTCGATGCCAATGTGCACGACAATGACGAGTTGGCCGCGCTGATCGACCGCATTGCCGCGCGCATCGGCGGACGGCGCGTGGTCGTGCACCTGCCGCAGGATACGCATATTCCGGAGCGTGCGGTGCTGGCGGCGCCGGCGCAGCATCATCTTGCCGCCGCCGCGGCGGTTGCGGGCTGGCCGGCGCGCGTCGAGGGCGAACCGCCGCTGCGGCCGCTGCGGCTGTTCGAGAAGCCGGAGCCGATCGAGGTGCTGTTTGCTGAAGTGCCTGACAAACCGCCGAAACATTTTAAATGGCGCCGCGCATCTCACACGATCATCCGTGCGGAGGGGCCAGAGCGCGTCGCAATGGAATGGTGGCGTTCGCAGGAAACGATGCCGACACGCGATTACTTCAGGGTTGAAGATGAAGCGGGAATGCGGTTCTGGCTTTATCGGGATGGGCTATATGGCGAAATCGTGCAGGAAGACGGTAGAGCCATTCCGCCTGACTGGTTCGTGCATGGATTGTTCGCATGAAAGACCCCGCATATGCCGAGATCGGTATCACGACGAACTACTCGTTCCTGCGCGGCGGGTCGCATCCGCAGGCCTATGTGCATCAAGCCAGCGAGCTTCGGCTGCCCGTTATCGGGATTGCCGATCACAATACGCTGGCTGGGGCTGTGCGCGCCCACAAGGAACTGGAAAACCCAAAGGTAAAATACAAGCCAAAGCTTCTGATCGGCTCGCGCCTCCTGTTTCTCGACGATGCGCCGGACATCCTGGTCTATCCGCGCGATCGTGCTGCCTATGGCCGGCTATGCCAGTTGTTGACAAACGGCAAGCGAGGCGACGATACCGAAAAGGGTGAATGTCTTTTAAAGCTAGATGACCTCTTGGAGTTTTCAGAAGGACAGCTTCTGGTTCTGACGCTGCCGCATCGCTTCAAGACGGCGAAGGCGCTCAGGATTCTGGATCAACTGAAGCGCAGCCGCGCGGAAGGCGTCTGGCTCGCAGCCAGTCTGCTGTATCGCGGCGATGACAGGCGGCGCCTTGCGCGTCTGCAGCGCATCGCTGCGGCGGCCCGCGTGCCGTTGCTGGCGACTAATGAGGTACTCTACCATCATCCCGCGCGCCGCCCTTTGCAGGATGTGCTCACCTGCATTCGCGAAAAAACGACGATCGATACCATTGGCAGGCGTCTTGAAGCCAATGCCGAACGCTATCTCAAGCCCGCGCATGAAATGGCACGATTATTTCGCGATGTCCCGGAAGCGGTTGCAGAAACCATGGGCTTCGCCGATCGAATCACGTTTTCTCTTGACCAGTTGAAATACCGATACCCCGATGAGCCGGTGCCGCCGGGCAAGACCGCACAGCGGCATCTTGAGGATCTCACATGGGCGGGTGCACACAAAAAATTCCCGATCCGGATCTCGCCCAAGACCAAAAAGGTCTTGCACAAAGAACTGCGCCTGATCAGAAAACTCAAATACGCGCATTATTTTCTCACCGTGCACGACATCGTCTGGTATGCGCGCACCAAAAATATCCTCTGCCAGGGCAGGGGATCGGCGGCAAACTCGGCCGTGTGTTATGTTCTAGGCGTTACCTCCGTCGACCCGACCAAGGTTGATCTGCTGTTCGAGCGTTTCATTTCCAAGGAACGCCTTGAGCCGCCCGATATCGACGTCGACTTCGAACACTCGCGGCGCGAAGAGGTGATGCAGTATGTCTACCGGCGCTACGGCCGCCATCGCGCTGCGATCATCGCCACGGTCATTCATTATCGTCCACGCAGTGCGATCCGCGATGTCGGCAAGGTGTTGGGCCTGACCGAGGACGTCACCGCCGCGCTGGCCGATACGGTGTGGGGAAGCTGGGGCAAGGGCCTCAACGAGATGCAGGTGAAACAGGCGGGACTCGATCCGGCCAATCCGATGATCGAGCGCGCCGTCGAACTCGCCACCGAACTGATCGAATTCCCGCGTCATCTGTCACAGCATGTCGGCGGCTACGTCCTGACCCAGGACCGGCTCGATACCTATGTGCCGATCGGCAACGCGGCGATGGACGACCGCACCTTCATCGAGTGGGACAAGGACGATGTCGACGCCCTGAACATGATGAAGGTCGACGTGCTGGCGCTGGGCATGCTGACCTGCATCCGCAAATGTTTTGATTTGATCGCGCAGCACAAGGGGAGACGCTACGAGCTGGCGACGGTTCCTCAAGATGAGAAACCGGTTTACGACATGCTCTGTAGAGGTGAATCGCTAGGCGTGTTCCAGGTCGAGAGCCGCGCGCAAATGAACATGCTGCCGCGTCTGAAGCCGCGTACCTTTTACGATCTCGTGATCGAGGTCGCCATCGTGCGGCCGGGTCCCATTCAAGGCGACATGGTGCATCCGTATCTGCGACGACGGAATGGGGTTGAAAAGGAAAGCTATCCGTCGCCGTCGATCAAGCACGGGCCGCCCGATGAACTTTACAAAGTTCTGCACAAAACCCTCGGCGTGCCGCTGTTTCAGGAGCAGGCAATGCGGATTGCCATCGAGGCCGCGCAGTTTACCCCCGAGGAAGCCAATGGCTTGCGCCGCGCGATGGCGACGTTTCGCAATGTCGGTACCATCGGCAAATTCGAATCCAAGATGGTCAACAACATGATCGACCGGGGGTATCCGAAACAGTTCGCAATAAACTGCTTCGAGCAAATCAAGGGCTTTGGCAGCTACGGTTTCCCTGAGAGCCATGCGGCGAGCTTTGCGCAGTTGGTCTATGTTTCTTCATGGCTCAAATACTTCCATCCCGATGCGTTTTGCTGCGGGTTGCTTAATTCGCAGCCGATGGGATTTTACGCGCCGGCGCAGATCGTCGGCGACGCCCGCAAGAACAAAGTCGAAGTGCGCGAGATCGATGTCTCGTTCAGCCATTCGCAAAACACGCTGGAAGAATTAAGCGGACAATATCATGCCGTCCGTCTCGGCTTTCGCCAGATCGACGGGTTCAAGTGGGCCGATCCCGACGAAGAAGAGCTGAGGATCGAAAACAATAAAAGGCTGGAGCACAAGAAGCCGAAGCCGGAGGACTGGGGCGAGTGCATCGTGGCCGCGCGGGCGCGGCGTCGCTTCACCTCGCTGGAGGATTTCGCCCGCGACACCGGCTTGCCGAAACGCGCGCTGATCCTGCTGGCGGACGCCGATGCGTTTCGTTCCATTGGGCTGGATCGCCGCGCGGCGCTGTGGGCGGTACGTCGGTTGCCCGATGACATGCCGCTGCCGCTGTTCGAAATCGCCACCGCGCGCGAGCAGCCCGACGAGGACGCGCAGCCGTTGCCTCTGATGCCGTTGCCGGAGCAGGTGGTGGCCGACTATCAGACCACCCGGCTGTCGCTGAAGGGCCATCCGATGGAATTTTTGCGCGCGATGTTCGCAAAAGAGCATGTGGTGACATGCGCGGCGATCTCGCATGCCAATGACAGACAGCGCGTCCGCTGCGCCGGCGTAGTGCTGGTGCGGCAGCGGCCGGGCAGCGCCAACGGCGTCGTGTTCATGACGCTGGAGGATGAAACCGGCATCGCCAATATCGTGGTGTGGCCGAAGGTGATGGAGCGTTTCCGCAAAGAAGTGATGGGGGCACGGCTGATTTTGGTCGAAGGGACTATTCAAAGCAGTCCGGAGAAGGTCGTGCATCTGGTGGCGGAGCGATTGTTCGATCGCTCGCATGATCTGATCGATCTTTCAAACGATGGGATGAGCGGGAGACCCATACTGCCTTCCGCAGCTGCCCCAATCGAGCCGCTCAATGATGACCGCCGCGAGCATCCGGACAATCCGGCGCAGAAAATCCGTCATCCGCGCAACGTCCGCATCCTGCCGCGCTCGCGGGATTTCCATTGAGGATGCGATAACGCAAAGCGTCGAATTCGTCATGGCCGGGCTTGTCCCGGCCATCCACGTCTTGTTTGTTATGAAGAAGACGTGGATGCCCGGCACAACGCCGGGCATGACAGAGTATGGAACCCATGCAAACCCCTCGCGACATCCTCGCCGAACTGTGGACCTCCGCTGGAGGCGAGGCTTCCGCGCTCGACGCGGTCACGCTAACCGGCGACGAGCCGCAATTGCCGTCCTCGTTTCGCATCGCCGCTGCGGCGCAAGCCGGCGTCGCCGCGGCGGGAATGGCGGCGGCTCAACTCTGGCAGCTCCGCAGCGGACAATCGCAGGACGTCGCGGTCGATATGCGCCATGCCGTGGTCGAGTGCCGCTCCGAGCGCTACCTGCGCGTCGACGGCAAACCGCCGGGCCCGGCATGGGACGCCATCGCCGGCATCTACAAGACCGGCGACGGCCGTTTCGTGCGGCTTCATACCAATTTCCCGCATCACCGCGACGCCGTCTGCAAGGTTCTGAACTGCAAGCCGGAGCGTGACGAGGTGCAGGCCGCGCTGATGCAATGGGACGGCGAGGCGTTCGAGACCGCGGCCTATGCCGGCGGCTGCGTGGTCGCGCTGATGCGCTCGCAAGAGGAATGGTCGGCGTCGCCGCACGCCAGGGCGCTGGCCCAACTCCCGCTGCTCTCGATCGAGAAAATCGGCGAGGCCGCGCCAAAGCCGTGGCCCAAAGGCCATCGTCCGCTGGCAGGATTGCGCGTGCTCGATCTGTCGCGGGTGATCGCCGGTCCCGTCGCCGGCCGCACGCTCGCGGTGCACGGCGCCGATGTGATGCTGATCTCCAGCCCCAATTTGCCGGCGATCCCATGGCTCACCATCGACACCGGCCGCGGCAAGCTGACGAGTTTTGTCGATCTCAAGAGCGAGCCTGGGCGCCACGTGCTGCGTGGCCTGCTGGCAGAGGCGGATATTTTGTCTCAGGGTTATCGTCCGGCATCCATCGCATCACTCGGCTTCTCGCCAGAGGACGCCGCACGCATCAACCCCGGAATCGTCTACGTCTCGCTGTCGGCCTATGGCCACGCCGGCCCGTGGGCGAACCGCCGCGGCTTCGACTCGCTGGTGCAAACCGCGACCGGATTCAATCACGCCGAGGGTCAGGCCGCCGGCGTCGATGGGCCAAAGGAATTGCCGGCGCAGATGCTCGATCATGCCACCGGCTACATGATGGCGTTCGGCGCGATGATGGCGAAAGCCCGCCAGTCGCGCGAGGGCGGCAGCTGGCATGTCCGGGTCTCGCTGGCGCAGACCGGACGCTGGCTGTGGAATCTCGGCCGCGTCGCCGACGGCTTTGAGACCGAGGATTTGAAGGGTGAGTTCGTGATGCCATTCATCGAGGAAGTGTCCTCGGGCTTTGGCCAGCTGCGATCCGTCAGCCATTCGGCAAAGCTGTCGAAAACCCCGGCATTCTGGTCCCGCCCGGCGATGCCGCTCGGCAGCCACCCGCCGCATTGGCCGGCGCGCGGCTAACCACCTCTCAAAATTTTAACTTAAATCGCCGGGGCCAGGCGCGTTTTTAGATTGTTTGAAATATCAATTAGGCACTATTAGCGCAGCGATGAGGCAGTCGCTGGCGAAAACACTGCCGATTTGACCAAGGCCGTATGGCGACGAAATTAACCAAGCAATTGCAGATACTTAAGCCTCAGCAGCGGGCGGTTGGCGTGGCTCTGCTGGCGCTTGTCGCCGTGGCTGGCTACGGACTTGTGCACGTCAGCAAGGCAACGCACGGGAATTCCGAAGTCTCAAGCCAGGCCCGCAAGGGCCTGCAGCGCTATACCCCGACGCCATCGGAATGGGCGAGCCTGTCTTTCGAGCCAGTGACCCAGCGGGGATTCCGGGCCGAGCACGTCACCGAAGGCAAGATCGCGGTCGATGAAGATCGCTCGACGCCGGTGTTCTCGCCCTATGCCGGCCGGGTCACCAAGCTCCTGGCGCGCCCCGGCGACAAAGTCACTCAGGGCCAGGCGCTGTTCGTGATCGAGGCGGCTGACAATGTGCAGGCGCAGAACGATTATATCACGGCCATGACCGGGCTGAACAAGGCAAGGTCGGCGCTCGACCTTGCGCAGTTGCAGGACAAGCGCGCCAAGGATCTGTTCGAGGGCAAGGCCGTTCCGCTGAAGGATTATCAGCAGACGCAGGCAACGCTGATCCAGGCCCAGAACGACCAGCGTTCGGCGGAAACGGCACTGGAGGCGGCGCGCAACAAGCTGCGCATCCTCGGCCTCACCGACGACGACATTGCAACGTTCCGGCAGAAAGGCCGCATCAATCCGGAAACGACGATTTTCTCGCCGATATCAGGCACGGTGGTCCAGCGCAAGATCGGTCCCGGCCAGTATATCAGCGCCGGCGCCAGCGATCCGGTATTCGTGATCGGCGATCTCTCCACGGTCTGGCTGACAGCCTTTGTTCGGGAGACCGAAGCCTCCGTGGTGTCGGTGGGCCAGGAGATCGCCTTCAACGTGCTGGCGCTGCCCGGCCGCGCGCTCACCGCGCGCATCAACTACGTCTCGGCTGCGATCGATCCCGCTACCCGCCGGCTGCTGGTCCGCGCCACCGTCGATAACAAAGACGGCCAGTTGAAGCCCGAAATGTTCGCCAATGTCACCATCTATTCGGCCAGCGATCATCCCGCGATCGGCGTGCCGAAGCAGGCCTTGATCTACGAGGGAGACCAGGTCCGGCTCTGGGTTGCGCACGACGACAAGTCGATCGAGCTGCGCCAGATCAAGACCGGCCTCACCAATGGCAATCTGGTCGAGGTCAAGGGCAATCTCAATCCCGGCGAGCAGATCGTCACCAAGGGCAGCCTGTTCATCGACCGCGCGGCATCGGGGAGCTAGGTCATTTCCGATTGGCGGAACATCCAGTGCGTCATGGCCGGGCTTGTCCCGGGCATGACGAACTTATGACAGCCTCATTGAAAGCTTCGATCTGAATGGATCGCCTCGTCGCCCTTGCAGTTCACCGCCGCTATCTGATGGTGGGTTTGTTCGCCGTCGTGATGATCGGCGGCCTGATCGCGTTCAAGCAGCTCAACATCGAAGCCTACCCCGATCCGACACCGCCGATGGTCGATATTGTGACGCAAAGTCCCGGGCTTTCGTCGGCCGAGATCGAGCGCTACATCACCATCCCGATCGAGACCCAGGTCGCGGGCATCAAGAACCTGCGCACGATCCGGACCATCTCTTTGTACGGATTATCCGACGTCAAACTGCAGTTCTCGTTCGACTATACCTATGACGAAGCGCTGCAGCAGGTTCTGAACCGGCTGTCGCAGATGCCGCCGTTGCCCGGCAATGTGCAGCCGGGGATTTCGCCGCTCAGTGCTATCGGCGAAATCTACCGTTATCGGCTGGCCGGACCGCCGAACTACAGCGTGCTCGATCTGAAGACACTGCAGGACTGGGTATTGCAGCGCCGCTTCCGCGCCGTGCCGGGCGTGATCGACGTCACCGGTTGGGGCGGCAAGACCAAGACCTACGAACTCGAGGTCGATTTCAACAAACTGATCGCCTACGGCCTGACGCTGCCGCAACTGTTGCAGGCCGTCGGCAATTCCAACATCAATGTCGGCGGCAGCACCGTCAATATCGGCGCGCAGTCCGCCGTGGTACGTGGCGTCGGCCTGATCAGGTCGATTGACGATCTGGCCAGCACCATGGTGTCGCAAAGCGGCGGCAATCCGGTGCTGGTCAAGGATATCGCTACCGTCACGGTCGGCGAGAAGCCCCGGCTGGGCATCGCCGGCCTCGATCAGAACGACGACATCGTACAGGGCATCGTGCTGATGCGCCGTGGCGAACAGAGCTCGCCGACCATCGCGCGCGTCGAGCAGCTTGTCACCTCGATCAACAATTCCAACGTCCTGCCGCCGGGGGTAAGGATCGAGCGCATCTACGACCGCAAGGACCTGATCGACATCACCACCGCCACCGTGCTGCACAACATGGTGATCGGCATCCTGCTGATCGTGCTGTTGCAATGGATTTTCCTCGGCGATCTCAGAAGCGCGCTGATCGTCGGCGCCACCATTCCGTTCGCATTGTTTTTCGCGGTGATCATCCTGGTGCTGCGCGGTGAATCCGCCAACCTGCTATCGGTCGGCGCGATCGATTTCGGGCTGATCGTGGATGCCACGGTGATCATGGTGGAAGCGATTTTCCGCCGGCTGTCGCAAACCACCGTACTTTCGGAGGCCGAGCAGAGCCATATCTCGCGCGAGACGGCCATGGACATGAAGAGCCATGCCATTCTCAGCGCCGCGGCCGACGTGTCGCGCTCGATCTTCTTTGCCGCGACCATCATCGTCGCAGCATTCATTCCGCTGTTCACCTTGAGCGGCGTCGAAGGCAATATTTTCGGCCCGATGGCTCGGACCTACGCCTACGCGCTTGCCGGCGGCCTGCTCGCGACATTTACGGTGACGCCCGCGTTCAGCGCGCTGATCCTGCCGTCGCATATGGAAGAAACCGAGACCTGGATCATGGCGTTCCTGCATCGGCTCTATATGCCGGTGCTGGGCTGGGCGGTCGACAATCGAAAGCTGGTAATGGGGGCGGCCGCGGGCCTCGTGATCCTGACCATCGTCTTCACCCGGCTGCTCGGTCTCGAATTCCTGCCCAAGCTCGAGGAAGGCAACCTTTGGATTCGCGCGACCTTGCCGCCGACTATTTCGCTGCAGGAGGGCAACGCCTACGTCAACGAGATGCGCAAGATCATCCGCGGCCGTCCCGAAGTGGAATCGGTGGTGTCGCAGCACGGTCGTCCCGATGACGGCACCGACGCCGCCGGGCTGTTCAACGCCGAGTTCTTCGCGCCGCTGAAGCCGGTCAGCGAATGGCCTAATACGAGGGACAAGGGCGAACTGACGGCACAGCTGCTGGCGCAGTTGCAGGACAAATTTCCCGGCGTGGAATTCAATTTCTCGCAATATCTGCAGGACAACGTTTCCGAAGCCGTCTCCGGCGTGAAGGGCGAGAATTCGGTCAAGCTTTATGGCAACGACCTGCAGGCGCTCACCGATACCGCCAACAAGATCAAGTCGGTTCTCTCCACCGTGCAGGGGATCACCGACCTCGCGGTATTCACCTCGTTGGGTCAGCCCACCATTCAGATCGATATCGACCGCGCGCGGGCGGCGCGCTACGGGCTGTCGCCGGGAGATATCAACGCCACCATCCGCGTCGCGATCGGCGGCGACAGCGCCGGCGATCTCTATGAGCCGGGAAGTGACCGGCATTTCCCGATCATCGTCCGGCTTGCGCCGGAATATCGCCGTAGCGCCGAAGCGATCCAGAATCTGCGCATCGGCGCGCCCGGCCCGAACGGCGCGATCACCCAGATTCCCTTGAGCGAGGTGGCGTCGATCCAGCTGGTCTCGGGCGCCGCGTACATTTATCGCGAGCAGCAGGAGCGCTATCTGCCGATCAAATTCTCGGTGCGCGAGCGCGACCTCGGCAGCGCGATCCGGGAGGCGCAGGACAAGGTGGCTGCGCAAGTCCAGCTGCCGCCGGGATCGCGTATCGAATGGGTCGGTGAGTTCGGCAATCTGCAGGATGCCATCAAGCGGCTGTCGATCGTGGTACCGATCAGTCTCGCGCTGATCGCAGTGCTGCTGTGGTTCAATTTCGGTTCGATGGTCGATACGCTGCTGGCCATGAGCGTGATCCCGATGGCGATCTTCGGCGGCGTGCTCGGGCTCCTGATAACGGGCATCCCGTTCAGCGTCTCCGCGGCCATCGGCTTCATCGCGCTGTTCGGAATCGCGGTGATGGACGGCATCATTATCCTGTCGCAGTTCAATCAGCTGATCGATGAAGGTTATGATCGCATGAGGGCGGTAATCCGGACCGGCGAGTTGCAACTGCGGCCGGTGCTGATGACCTGTGTGGTCGCCGGTGTCGGACTATTGCCGGCGGCGCTGTCAGAGGGGATCGGCTCGCAGGTGCAGAAGCCGCTGGCGGTGGTGGTGGTCACCGGCATGATGCTGGCGCCGCTGGTCATTCTGGTGACGCTGCCGGTGCTGATCTCGGTTTTCTCGCGCCGCGCCCGATAACCGCGTGGGCATGTGCCCATACTTGCTGCCCACTCCGATTGTGGTTGACGCAACCTGACGGACGTCTCTTGATTACGGTCAAGGGATAAACCGCGGGAGGTCGCCATGCGGATCGAGGAGCGCCAGCGTCCGACCGAGGCCAGGACCGCCGATCAGATTCTCGGCGAAATCCGGGATTATTGCCGCGCAACGCAAACGGCGGAATCGACGTTCGGACGGCTGGTCGTCAACGACGGCAAACTGGTCTCGCGGCTGCGCGACGGCGCCAGGATCACCACCGGCACCCTCGACAAGGTCCGCGCTTATCTCGCCGAGCATCGCAGCGCGCCGATAACATCCCGGAGCAGGGTACAGCCGGCAGCGAAACCGCTCAACGGCGCGGCCGCTGCCGCGGTAGCCGGCGCGCAGCCCGCCGGCTTCCGGTTTTTCGACAACCGGCAGAAATATCTGCTGTTCGTCTCGACCTGCAGCGAGAAAACCGAGGTGGCGCGCCGGATTTCCCTCGAACTCGGAAATCTGCAGCCGACGCCGCCGGCGCTTCGGCTGTTTGACGCCGGTGTCGGCGATGGCACCGTGCTGGCGCGGGTGATGCGGGCGCTGCACGCGCGCTTTCCCACCATGCCGCTCTACGTTGTTGGCAAGGAGATCAGCTACGAGGACATCCGGCTGACGCTGGAAAAGATGGCGGACCGGCTGTTCGAGCATCCGGCCACCGTTCTGGTGCTCACCAATCTCTATTATGCCGAAGCGCCGTGGCTGACGCCGCGCTCCGCGACATCAGCGCAAAGCATGATCTGGAAGGATGTGGCGCTGTCCGGCAACACGGCCCATGGCTTCGCGGAGCAGATCAACGAACTCGAAGGCTTCCTGGCCGAAAACTGGCGCGCGGGGATCAGTCCGGCTACCGGCAATCCGGTCTATACCCGGCCGATCGTCCTGACGCTGCGGCGCGAGGATCACTCCTTTCTGCTCGATCCGATCATGCCACGGCCGGGACGCGTGATGGCCGACTATGACATGGTGATCGCCTCGCAGCCTTACCGCGCGCGGGCCAGCGTCGAATTCAAGGCGTCAAAGGTGATGGCGCCTCTGGCCCGGGCGCTGCGGCCCGGCGGCCGGCTGATCGGCATCCATTCGCACGGCAACGATCCGGGCATCGAGATCATCGACGGGGTCTGGCCGGGCGACGATCCCTTCACGACCGATCGCCACGCCATCCTGCGTCAGGTCAAGCACGAACTCGGTGCGGCTGCGCGGCACTACAATTTCACCGCCTCATCCGATGCCCGTTCGATCTTCCGCTATCACATGCACACGCTTCCCGACGAAGTCAGCGGCCCGATCGGCACGTCGACGCTGTTCGCGGCGTGGAATGCCGCCATCTATGTGGCGCAGATCGAGGATGTCAGGCTCTCGGAGGTGGTACGGGACGGCCGCTATCTCGAAGCCACCGACCGGGTACTGAAGAAGCACGGCGGGCTGTGGTTCAACGACGAAACCTATGTGATTTCGCGCCGCCGCGCTTGAGTGGGAGGCGATTCGTGACCGCACCGGATTTTCCAGTACTGCTGCCGTCCGCCTCGGTCGAGGTCTCCTCGCGCGGACATCAGCTGCAGGAATTGCGCGACAACTTTCACCCGGGTACGGATGTTACCATCACGTTTCTGCCCGGCGACAACTATCGCCACAATGTCGATACGGCCGTGGCACTGCGGCGCGTGGGCTATAATCCCGTGCCTCATATCGCTGCGCGCGAGATGGCGACGCGGGAAGCACTCGATGATTTTCTGGCGCGCGCACGCGGCGAGGCCGAGGTGTCGCGGGTCCTGCTGATTGCCGGTGACGCCGCACTTGCAAGGGGCCCGTTCAGGTCGAGCCACGATATTCGCAGCAGCGGACTGCTGGAGTCGCGCGGCATTTCGTCAGTGAGCGTGGCCGGACATCCGGAAGGTCATCCTTATCTGACAGACGCCAATGCGTTCGCGGCGCTGCAGGCGTGGCGGGACTGGGGGCGCGCGACAAAAATCCACGTCGATGTCATGACGCAATTCGCTTTCGAAAGCGCGCCGATCCTTGGATGGATCGGCGAACTCGATTTACGCGGCATCGATCTTCCGGTGATCGTGGGTCTGGCAGGGCCGGCGACGCCGGCAACCCTGTTGAAGTTCGCGCTGCGCTGCGGTGTCGGAAATTCGATGCGGTCGTTGCGCGGCCAGATCGGCCGGTTTGGCCGCTTGCTCACCGACACCGGGCCGGATGACGTCGTACGTGGCCTGCGTTCGGCCCCTCCCGGCGCGACCGCGTCGATTGCCGGATTCCATTTCTTTCCCTTCGGCGGGTTGCGCAAGACGGGCGAGTGGCTGCGGACCTGCGGCCACGATGGACCCGCGCGTGAATATTTTGTTTTGCCGCAGCCTGTGCGATAGCTCCGGTTGAAGCCGCCAACTGACGAGCGGCGCAAGGGAGAGCGATATGGCGAAAATTGCAATCGTCGGCTGCGGTGCGATGGGCTCGGTCTATGCCGCGCTGATGGTGGACGCCGGCCATGAAGTCCACGCCGTCACACTGTGGCCCGACCACGCCGAGGCGATGGCGACCAAAGGGTTGCGCTGCGAGGGCGCCAGCGGTGACCGCACCGTGCCGATTCATGCCTCCACCACCACGGACGGAATCGGTCCCTGCGATCTCGTGATTATCGCCACCAAGGCTTTCGACGTGGAAGCGGCGGCAAATTCCTGCACGCCGCTGCTCGGGCCCGGCACCATCGTGCAGACCATCCAGAACGGCCTCGGCTCGCCGGAGATCGCCGCTCCCATTCTAGGGGCCGACCGCATCGCCATCGGCGTGGTCGGCGGCTTCGGCGCCTCGATCCGCGCGCCCGGCCACGCCCATCACAACGGCATGGAAATGATCCGGTTCGGCGCGTTTGCCGGGCTGCCCAAGCAGCTTCTGCAGGCCTCCGCGAAAATCTGGGAATCCGCCGGCTTCAAGGTCGCGCTGTTCGACGACGTGAAGCAGATGGTGTGGGAAAAGCTGATCATGAACGTCGCGTTTTCCGGAACGTCGTGCACCACCGGCCTGACCGTCGGTGAAATCCTGTCGGACAACGATGCCTGGGGCGTGGCGCGCGGCTGCGCCGAGGAAGCAATCGCGGTTGCCAAAGCGTCGGGCGTGAAGCTGGACGTCGGCGATCCCATCGAGCACATCCGAAAACTCGGCGGCAAGATTCCCGGCGCGCGGCCTTCGATGCTGCTGGACTACAACGCCGGCCGCCGCTGCGAGGTCGATGCCATCAACGGAGCGATCCCGAGGCTCGGCAAGCCGCTCGGCGTGCCCACTCCGGTCAACGACACCGTGGTCGGCATCATCAAATCGCGCGAGCGCGCGTTCATCTTGCAGGCGTGATCGCCGCGACCGCGGCCTCGACCAGTTCAGGCAATGGCCGCGCGCCATCGAGGCGCAGCACCGGGCAGGGAAGTTTAGCAAGCCAGGCTTGATGCTTCTCGAACGTACGCCCCTCGCGGTCGCCATCGTCGTAGTGCGACGCCCATTCGATGAAATCTTCGGTCTCCTGATGCCGCCAGCCGCCGGGGGCGACCGCGTCGGCGCCGAAGTGCCGGGCTTCGCGATTACGCAAGCGGTGCAAGCGTTTTTCTGCCGCCGTGTACAGGAACACCACCAGATCGAAATGCGGAATAATCGGATCGCCCCAGCCTTCCAGCGATCCGCTCAGCACCCAGTCGGCGCGCTCCAAGAACATCTCGCGCATCAGCCGCAGGCGATCGGCGATCTCACGTTTTTTCTGATACGGCGGAATCGTCGGCTGATGGAAATAATCGTCCGTGTCGTGATGCGGGACGGCAAGCACGTTGGCCAAAGCACGTCCCAGCGTGGTGACGCCCGCGCCCGAGGCTCCCATGATGTGAATGCGGCAGGATTGCATCGGTGTTCGTCCAAAACCTACCGCCCCGACGGCGTGCGCAGGCCGTGCCAGGCGTCGCGAACCTGATGGTAATGCACCTCCGGCAGATAGTCGGGCGTGCTGAGCGCCAGCGTCTTGACGTCGAGCTTTCCGATCGCGCTGAGCAGGGTGTAGGAGGCGATCACGCGGTCGCGCTGTGCGCCGATCAGCCGCGCCTTGGCGGAAATCAGGTCCTGTTGCGAATTCAGTACGTCGACGGTGGTGCGCTGGCCGCCCTGCGCCTCTTTCTGCACGCCCTGCAAGGCGACCCCGGCGGCGCGGACCTCAGATTCCGACGCGCTCACCGCGATCTTGGCGCCCTCGTGCGCAACCCATGCGCCGGTGGCGGCGGTGCGTGCCTGGTTGCGGACCTGGTCAAGCACCAGCCGGCTCTGTGCGGCCAGTTCCTTGGCCTGCCGGGTCTGCGAGGCTGCGGTGCCGCCATCATAGATCGGCGCCGTGACCTGGCCGATCACCGACGCCTGGTCGGTGGCGAAGGTACCAAGCGTCGGATCGGCATCGCGGCTCTTGCTCGCGCTGCCCTGCAGCGTCACCGTCGGGTAGAGGCTGCTTTCTGCGACATTGATCGTGGTTGTCGCCACATCGACATCGAAGCCGGCGGCGAGCACGGCGGGGTGGCTCTTGAAGGCAAGTGCGGTGGCTTCCTCGCGGCTGCGCGGCAGATAGCGGTCCACCGGCTCGGCCGGGCTCAGACGCGCCGGCGGATTGCCGATCACCTGGGCGTAGGTCGCCTGGCTGATCGCGAGGTTGACTTCGGCGGCATTGAGATCGGCGAGGCCGCGGCTTAACCGCGCCTCGGCCTGCGAAGTGTCGGTCGGCGTCACGTCGCCGGCATTGAGCCGCTTCTGCACGATGCCCTGGGTTTCGCGCAGGAACGAGACGTTGGCGCGTTGCGCCTCGACCAGCGACTGATTGGCCAGCACGTTGGTATAGGCGGTGACGGCGTCGAGCAGCACCCCCTGTCCGACATTGCGCAACGCCTCGCGGCCGGACTGCACCTGGAACTCGGCGACGCGCACGCTGTTGGCGGTCTTGAAGCCGTTGAACAGCGTCTGCGTCACCGTGATGCCGATGGTCCAGGGCTTCAGGGTAGCGGTCTGGATCGTGTTGTTGGGCAGGAGATCGCGGACCGCCTGCAGCCCGCCGCTGAGACTGGCGACGATCTGCGGCCGGTAGCCGGCCAGGGCCTGCGGCACGTTCTCGTCGGTGGCGCGCTGCCGCGCGCGCTCGGCGTTGAGCTGCGGGTTAAACTGATAGGCCTTGGCCAGCGCCTCGGGAAGGGCTTCGGCATGCGCCGGGACCGCGGCAAAACCCAGACAGACCGCGACACCAAGGCTCACGCCGGTGCGATAAAGCCCCATGCCCGATCGAAGCACGCGCCTTCCCACGTGGCCAACGCTACCGGCACGCCCAACCATCTGATCCCGCAACAAACCCGGCCATCCGCCCCCGCCGACGGCCCGTTTCCCTGTTTAGAGGGCGTTGGCCCCTCAAGCAAACCATCCGGCGCGGAATCCCCGTTGTTTGATGCGGTTCGCCCATGGGTGTTGCCGGAAGTCCCTATTGACCTGCGGTACTGTGTCGCGAGATTGGCGGTTCAGATGGCGACGCCCGATTCACCAAAGCGCCCGCCCCGGTCGCGCCGCAGGCGGAATGCCGATGCCGAAACAGTTTTCCGACCCGGAGGCGATCGCGGACGACATCATCCGCGAGGTTGGAACCAATCTCGTGGTCGGGTTGCCGCTCGGGCTCGGCAAGGCCAATCATGTTATCAACGCGCTCTACCGGCGCGCCGTCGCGGATCGCGCGATCAATCTGACATTTTTCTCCGCGCTGACTCTCGAGAAGCCGAAACCGTCGCACATGCTCGAGCGGCGGTTCATTACGCCTGTCATCGACCGGCTGTTCGGCGGCTATCCCGATCTGGCCTATGCCGACGCGCTGCATGCGGGTGTGCTGCCAGCCAATATCCGGGTGATCGAGTTTTTCTTTCTGGCCGGGCGATGGCTGCATGTGCCGTTCGCACAGCAGCATTACATCTCCGCCAATTACACCCACGCGGCGTCCTACATTCTGGAACGCGGCCTCAACGTCATCACCCAGCTTGTGGCAAAACGTGTGATCGATGGCGTGGCGCGCTACAGCCTCAGTTGCAACACCGACACTACGCTGGACTTGCTGCGTGCCCGCGCCGAGGACCGCGCGTCGTTTAAGCTGATCGGACAGGTCAATTCCGAACTGCCGTTCATGCCGGGGCAGGGCGATCTCGCCGCAGACGAATTCAGCGCGATCCTCGACAGCCCCGCGACCGACTTTCCGCTGTTCGCGCCGCCATCGGAGCCGATCGGCGACACCAAATACGCCATCGGGTTTCACGCCGCGGGGCTGGTGCGCGACGGCGGCACCTTGCAGATCGGCATCGGACAGGTCGGCGATGCGCTGGCGCAGGGACTGATCGTGCGCCACCGGGACAGCGCGCAATTTCACGGCATCATGCGGCGCCTCACGCCGGGAACGGCGCAAACAGGCGCATTGGAGGCCGGGCCGTTCGAGAAAGGCCTCTACGGGTTAAGCGAAATACTGTTCGAGGCGTTTCTGGGGTTAATGGACGCCGGCATTCTCAAACGCGACGTCGATGGCGTTGTGCTGCATGGCGCGTTTTTTCTGGGACCGAAGTCGTTCTATCGGGCGCTGCGCGAAATGCCGGGCGAACAACTCGCGCGCATCCAGATGATGCCGGTGTCGTTCACCAACCAGCTCTATGGCGACGAGGAGATAAAACGCCGCGCCCGCGTCGATGCGCGCTTCGTCAACAATGCGATGATGGCGACCTTGATGGGCGCGGTGATCTCGGACGGGCTCGAAGACGGCCAGGTGGTGAGCGGCGTCGGCGGCCAGTACAATTTCGTGGCGCAGGCGTTCGCGTTGCGGGGCGCGCGTTCGATCCTGACGCTGGAAGCAGCGCGTCAGGCGCGTGCGAAGTTCGAATCCAACATCCGCTGGAGCTATGGACATACGACCATCCCGCGCCATCTGCGCGATATCATCGTCACCGAATATGGCGTCGCCGATCTGCGCGGAAAATCCGATGCCGATGTGATCGCGGCAATGCTGCAGGTCGCGGATTCGCGGTTTCAAACCGAGCTCGCGCGGCAGGCAAAGGACGCCGGCAAGCTGCCGAAGGGCTTTGAAATACCCGCCGCGCATCGCGACAACTTTCCTGAGCGCATTGCGGCGGCGCTAAAACCCGCGCGTGATGCGGGATTGCTGCCGACGTTTCCGTTCGGCACCGACTTTACCGAGGTCGAACAGCGGCTGATTCCGGCGCTGCAGTTCCTGCAGGACGCGCAGCGCTCGCCGCTACGCTTGCCGGAATTGTTGTGGCAAGGATTTACGCAACAGCCGGATGCCGCCGATAACGAATGCCTGGCGCGGCTCGGGCTCGATGCACCCACTACACTTGCCGAACGTGCCTACCGCGCGCTGGTCGGCGCGGCGCTGACACGGAGCAGGGCGCCATAACCTCAGCGTCGTCCCCGTGAAGGCGGGACCCATAACCACCGATGATTATTGCTTGTCGCGTTGCTTCCGCAAGGGCTGATACCTTGCGCGTCCTGGACGACGGAGTGTATGGGTCCCCGCCTTCAAGGACGACAACGGAGTTTGAAGCGCTACCTGTTCCTGTTCGCCGGCTTGCGCTTCTCGATGAACGCCGCCATGCCCTCGGAGCGATCTGCAAGCGCAAAGGTCGCGTGAAACAGGTCGCGCTCGACATTCAGTCCTTCGGCGAGCGGGGTTTCGAACGCGCGGTTGATGGCGCTTTTGGCCATCGCGGCGGCGGGTTGCGACATGCCGGCGATCTTCTCCGCCATCGCGAGTGCTTCCTCCATCAACTTGTCCGCCGGCACGACGCGGCTGACCAGGCCCGAGCGCTCGGCTTCGGCGGCATCCATCATCCGGCCGGTGAGGCACAGATCCATCGCCTTCGACTTGCCGATCGCGCGGGTCAGCCGCTGGGTGCCGCCGATGCCGGGAATGGTGCCGAGCGTGATTTCCGGCTGGCCGAATTTCGCGGTGTCGCTGCAGATGATGATGTCGCACATCATCGCCAGCTCGCAGCCGCCGCCGAGCGCGTAGCCTGAGACGGCGGCGATGGTCGGCTTGCGGCACCGCGCGACGCGGTCACCGCCGATCGCGGTGAAATCGCTGGAAAACATGTCGATGAAGGTTTTGGGCTGCATCTCCTTGATGTCGGCGCCGGCGGCGAAGGCTTTTTCGCTGCCGGTCAAAAGGATGCAGCCGATCTTGTCGTCGGCTTCGAGGTCGTCGACCGCCGCTGCGATCTCTCTGAATACGCCGAACGACAGCGCGTTGAGCATTTTCGGACGGTTGAGCGTGACGATACCGACGGCGCCTTTGCTCTCGACGATGATGTGCTCGAATGTACTCATGGCCGCGCCCCACGCTGGTTTCGCGGGCACTGTGCCTGTTGGCGGGATGGGCTTCAAGTGCTGGCGGATACATCGTGTCCCGGACGCGGTGCGGCATTCTTCATGCCGCTCCGCAGAGCCGGGACCCCGGTTTCTTCCAGTCGCAAGCAACCGGGACCCCGGCTCTGCAGCGCACTACGCCGTGAAGAACGGCGCACTGCGCTGCGTCCGGGAAACGTAGCCCTACGCCATGAACATTCTTGCCGCCGAGGCCATCGTCAGCAGGGCGCCGAAGGCGATGAAGATTTTCCCGATCAGGGAGGTCTGGCCCCATGCGGAATCGTCTGAACTGACCGCGGCCGGCGCTTGAGCCATCGCCATGGCAACCGTCGGCGGCAGCGCAGGCTTGTCTTCGTTCCTGTTCTCGCTCAAGGCGCGGTCGACGTCGTTGAGCTGGTCAGCGGCGACGAGTTCGGTGTTGTTGGCGGCGGGCGCCTGCGCCGCCGCCTGCGGCTCGGCGGCGTCGCCTTGTTTGGCCGCCATGGTCCGCAGCATATCGGCGGCTTTTGTGGATGCCGAATTGGGGCTGTCCGCCGGCACATCCGCTGCTGCGAGTTGTGCGTTGGCATTGGCGACGGAGGGCGGAATCGCTGAGGGACCGCCGTCCTCAAGGATTCCGGCGGAAGCGTCGGCCTCGACAATCCTGTTTTTTCGATTCGAGACCTTCGAGTTCCCGCCCGACGCCTTTGCAGCGAGCTTCACCGATTTGCGGTGTGACGACGCATGCTTCCAGTGCCGGGATTTCTTGGTGAACTTGTTCAGCGCAACCGGCGCCCCGGCGGCACGTTCGGTTTTCGACGCCGCAACGCCGCCGTCAGCGTCCTCAGCTGCTTGCAGCGGTGCCGAAACACACAGGCAGAACCCTGCCACGATGATCGATGCCGAGCGCCCGCTGGCTTTGATGTTCATTTGACAATCTCCCCAATTGTCCCGCCCCGAAACGCAAAGAGCCTCACGCCGTGTCCACAGCGGGGCAAAAAAAGGGAATCTTCGGGCTAAGGGGGCGAAAACGGGGCAATCCCCAATTTCGGGATCACGCAGGCAACGCCCTCCGGACGCTTCGGTGTCGGCCGGTTGCGATCGATGTTATTACGGCTGTGGCCGGCCGAATTCCTGGTTACCGTTTTCGGATCGTCGCGGGCCTGCCGAAAAGCATGGTTCACGTTTTCGTGATGCGGCGCCTCGTGACGTAACAAACTGAAAGATCGACCGAATTGCATGGTGGGAGCGCGTGTGCGCGATTCTGAGGACGAGTGGACCGGTCTGATGCGGTCGGCCATTTCAGGGGACAGTGCCGCGTATCAGCGTCTGCTCGGCGCCATAGCACCTGTGCTGCGGGCGACGGCGCGGCGCGGGCTGGCGCGGGCAGGCCAGCCAGTCGATCAATCCGAGGACATCGTGCAGGACATTTTGTTGGCGGTGCATCTGAAGCGGCATACCTGGGACATCGACGCACCGTTCGCGCCGTGGCTGTTCGCGATCGCGCGCAACAAGCTGATCGATGCGCTGCGCCGCCGCGGCCGCCGGGTGTTCGTCAACATCGACGATTTCGCCGAAACGATTCCGGGCGAGGTGCCTGAGGAAACCGTCCCGGCGCGCGAGGTCGCGGCGCATCTTGAAAGCCTGCCGGCGCGGCAGCGCGACGTGCTGCAGTCGATCGCGGTGGACAGCGCCTCGATCAAGGCGACGGCGGCAAAACTCTCGATGAGCGAGGGCGCGGTGCGGGTAGCGCTGCATCGAGGGCTTGCCAACCTCACCGCCAGGCTGCGGAAAGAATGAGAATGGATACCGACCGCCTCATTCAAACCCTTGCCGCCGACAACGCGCATCATGAACGGCCGGTCGGATTCGTCGTGGCGCTGGCGCTGCTGATCGCGGCACCGTTCACGCTGGCGATGTTCCTGATGGAACTGGGCGTCCGGCCCGACGTCATGACCGCGATGCGCAATCCGCTCTTCGATCTGAAATTCCTGGTGACACTGGGGCTCGCACTGCCTGCGATCGCGATTGCCATTCACCTGTCGCGGCCGGAGGCCTCGACGCGCGGCTGGACCTGGCTGCTGCTGATTCCGGTCGGCCTGCTCGGCATCGGCATCGCAGGCGAGATGATGATGCCGCAGCGGTTGCCGATGATGACGCGGCTGGTCGGCAGCAATTCGCGGGTTTGCATGATGGCCATACCGCTGCTGTCGCTGCCGCTGCTGGCGGCGGCCTTGATCGGCTTGCGTCATGGCGCGCCGGCGCGGCCCGCGGTCGCCGGCGCATTCGCCGGGTTGCTGTCGGCGGGACTCGCGGCGACGCTGTACGCCGCGCATTGCACCGACGATTCGCCGCTGTTCGTCGCGACCTGGTACACGCTTGCCGCGTTGCTGGTCGCCGCCATCGGCGCGCTGGCGGGATCGCGGGTGCTGCGGTTTTGATCACGGTCGTTGCCGCGTTCGTTCCCCGGACGCAGCGCAGCGCGTAGCACTTCGCGGAGCGGTGCGCTGCAGAGCCGGGCCCAGCTTTTTTCAACAGCACCGGGGTCCCCGCTCTGCGGAGCGGCATGAAGAATGCCGCATTGCACCCGGGACACGTGGTGGATGATTCGAATTTCAAACAGCCACGCCTTCACGTTCTCGCGGCGCTGAGCGTCCGAGTTTTGCCAGTCCCTCGCGAACCGCGCGAGGGGATGGAGCGGCGGGAGGCGCCAGGGGTGTTGCGTTAGACACCCCTTGGAGGCGGGATTAACGTACCCGCCTCGCGCGGCAAGGCTACCGCGCGCGCCCAAGGCTAGGCGCAGCGCCTCCCAGCGCTCCACCAACCACCAGGCCATCGACCGTTCCGGGGCGCCCCGGTCCGGCCAGCTCTCGCTCTGTCCGTTGCAGGATCGCTTCTAGAAAGCGGCCCTCATCGAACAGGACGCGAGCAGGATAAGGGAGGTTTTGGGGACGGGGATAACTATCCATACGTTTTCGAAAAATTTAATGTTGATGAACGGCGCGGCCAAAAAACTCCGCTGTCGTCCTCGCGAAAGCGGGGACCCATAACCACCGATGCAGATGTGATGCGAGATAGCGCCGCGCGTGGATACTCAAATGGATAGGTCGGAGGCTATGGGTCCCCGCGTTCGCGAGGACGACAGTGAGAATGCGGAGCCACTGCGCCGGGACGACGCGTGTACTACGCCGCCGGCGCTGAGGTCTGCTGCATGCGGTGGAAGCGCAGCACCTGCTGCGCGGTCGATGTGCGCAGCCGCTCGTAGGTTTGCCGGCAGGCTTCGAGATTGGCGCGGTCGAGGCCCGCCAGATCGTCGCGCATGTTGATGATCGCCTTTACGGTCGACCACGACATCCCGGAAACCTTTGCCAGGATCAGCACGCCTTCGGAGCGGGACTCCACCATCATGGTCTCGGCCACCGCGACCGGCACGTTGGCAAGGGCTGCGATCGCGGCATTGGTTTCGTCGAACTTGCCAGCCTCGGCGAACGCGGTCACCTGATGCTCGTCGAGCCGGCCGTCCTCGTACAGCGATTTGACGAGGGCGTGGGCGATCGCGGTGTCGCGAGTGATCGCCGACGGCGCCGAACGCGCGCGGCGCGTCGCTTCCCGCACCGCGGCCGAAACGTCGCCGGCCAATGGTGGATTGGCGGCCTCGAGCCGCTCCCGCACCGTCGCCGAGGCCTTGGCGATCAGTTTCAGGTAATGATGCCGCGGTATCGAAGGCCGCAATCCGATGCAGGTTGCGAGGTTGTCGTCGCCTTCGGCGCGGTTCACCAGCCTGGTGTAGCCGCGCTCGGTGAACTGCGCGCCGGGATTGTTGACCGTGCTCTGCACCACGTCGTCGTCGCCGCGCAGGATCAGCACGTCGGTCACCGCACCGCTCAGGACTTTTCGGGTGGAGATCGCCATCAGATGCGCCTGGCTCTTGTTGCGCGCGGTTTCGATCAGCGCGTCGTCGTCGAGCCGTTCCGACTGCGACAACACCGGTGCCGCGACCTCGATGAGATCGTCGAACGCAAGCGTCCGGATGGTCAGCGGCGGCGCGGTATCGACGGGGGCGAGACGGTTGGCGAGCAGCACCCTCGCGGAGGCCTCGATGTGCCGCATCAGGCAATGGAACACATCATCGAACAGTGCGATCTGTTCGTCGGAATAGTCGACCGCTCCGCCCAGAAACAGATCGGTGACGCGGCGCAGCGTCTCCACCCGGCGCGCGACGGTGCCGTGCGCGAGGGTGGCCTGCAGCTCGTCGAGCAGTTCTACGGAAGCTGGAGCGGATTTCGAACTCATGACTCGTTCCTGGAGAATTCAATAGCTAAACCGGCGTGTTCTTCGTCTTCGGCAATGAAAGGAAACGATTCAGGCGCTGGCGATGCGGTTGCGTCCTCGTGCCTTGGCTGCATAGAGCGCGCTGTCGGCGCGCGCGAGAAGGGCTTCGGGGACTTCATTCGGGGCCAATGTCGCGACCCCGGCCGATATCGTCACCTTCATGCCCTGTGAAAACGCGCTCCAGTCCAGCTCCGCGATAATCTGGCGCTGCCGGTCGAGAACGCGCGCGGCGACGTCGTGCGGCGTGTCGGGAAGAATCAGCAGAAATTCCTCGCCGCCGTAACGACCGAACCTGTCGATGCTGCGGATGTTGGCGAATACGGTGATGGCGAAGGTCCGCAACACTTCATCGCCGGTCGGATGGCCATAGGCGTCGTTGATGCGCTTGAACCAGTCGAGGTCGATCAGCGCAACCGAGAACGGCGCCTTGGTGCGGTGGGCGCGGGCGATCTCGTCCTCCAGCATCCGCATGATGCAGCGCCGGTTGAAGGATCCGGTCAATTCGTCGAGTTCGGCGAGTTCCTCGATGCGCTTGTAGGCTTCCTTCAACTGCACGCCGCGCTTGTAGAGCGATTCACGCAGCGCGCTTGCGAAGATGCCGACGAACATGCAGCGCCCGATGGTCAGCACGAATACCAGCATGGTGGCGAAGCGCTCGACATAATTGCCCGACGGCATCGAGATCGGCTTGTCGGTCAAGAGAAACAGCGCCGCAAGACCGAATGCCATCGCGGTCCAGGCAATCGCCGTCTGCCGCGGCGTCGAGCGCAGGGATGAGAAACTGAACACGACAAAGAGCGCGCAGAGAAACAGCAGGCCCACCTCGGGCACGAGGTAGCTGAAGGCCAGCATGATCGCGAGGCTGACCATCGATTGCTGCAAGACAAAGTAATGGTCCTTGAAGCGGTCGTTGATGCCGGCTTCCGACAGCACCACGAAGCCGGCGACCGAACCGAGGCCGCAGAGCCCGAATGCCGGGCCGATGACGACCGGGATTGTCCCGGCGTAGGCGTAGATGAGCAGGATCGCCGCATCGATGACATAGCTGGCGCCGATCATGCCCAGCATCTGGCGCCGCTGCTGGGCCCGACGCGCCAGCACCTTCGGCGTCGGCAGGCGATCCGCGCCGTCCAGCGTGCCAGCGATCGGATTCGGGAAAGAGGACGCGGCAGTGCCCATGGTCTCGCCAGTGCTGAAACTCGACCGGGAACTTTAGGGAGAAAAGGCTTTAGGTTTGGTATCTTTGACCGTGGGTTGCTCCACTATTCGGGTGCTACCCTGTTAGTTTTGCAGTGGAAATTGGGCGTATTCGGGTAGTGTATGGTTGCAGGCGAATCCGCGGCCAACCAAAGGGACGCGGATAAGTTGCGCAGGTGATGCTTTGCAGCTAGGGCCTTAAGTAAGATCTGGCGCTATAAGCGGTTTTGCTCAGCGGGAGATTTCTGTACTATGATACCTTCCAAGCTCCTCTCTTCCGTTGAGTGTCCCCTTTTGGCGCAAATGGTTTCGTTTGTGAGATAGATCACAGATGCATTCTGCGCATTTCCGCTATGTTTCCAAGATTTTTCCCGTGCCAGTCGAACCTCGTGGCATGCCAGCCCGACCAACCTTGCGAGACGGCCATTGAGTGCGACACAGGCGGCTACGGACGACGTCCTGATCGCTCGGATCGCCCAAGGCGACCGCCTCGCCATGCAGGTGCTGTACGGAAGGCACCATGTCAGGGTGTTCCGGTTCGGGCTGCGGCTCGTGCGGAACGAACAGGTCGCTGAAGACCTTATTAGCGAGGTCTTCCTCGATGTGTGGCGCCAGGCTGGCAAGTTCGAAGGCCGCTCTGCCGTCTCCACCTGGCTCTTGGCGATTACGCGATTTAAGGCCCTGTCTGCGATGCGCCGCAGGAAGGATGCCGAACTGGATGATGAGGCCGCCAACGCGATCGAGGACAGCTCCGACGATCCGGAAGTAGCGGTTCAGAAGAAAGATACGAGTGAAGCGTTGCGAAAGTGCCTGACGTCGCTTTCTTCCGAACACCGGGAGATCGTCGATCTCGTCTACTACCACGAGAAATCCGTGGAAGAGGTAGCCGAAATCGTCGGGATTCCGGAGAACACTGTAAAGACGCGGCTGTTTTATGCGCGCAAGAAACTGGCCGATCTGCTGAAAGCAGCCGGCGTGGAACGAGGCTGGCCATGATGGCAACGAACAACAAAAAACTGTTGGAGCAGGAGCCTGGAGAAATCGAGGCGCTGTTGCCATGGCACGCCGCCGGCACGCTGAACGCCCGCGATACCCGCCGCGTCGATGACGCGCTGGCGCGCGATCCTGAGCTCGCGAAGCAGTATGCGGCGATCAGGGAAGAATACGCCGAAACCATCGCACTCAATGAAAGCCTCGGCGCGCCGTCTGCGCGCGCGATGGCGAAGCTGTTCGCGGCCATTGACGCCGAGCCGGTGCGCAAGCCGTCGGTATCGCTGGGCATCTCGACGCGGATCGCGGAGTTTTTCTCCGGTCTGTCGCCGCGCACGCTGGCTTATGCGACGGCCGCAGGCGCGGTGGCGCTGCTGCTGCAGGCCGGCGTGATCGGCGCGATTCTGTCGAAGGGGCAGGGATCGTTTCAGACCGCGTCGCTGTCCGGCCCGAAGGACACCGCCGTACGCGGGCTTGCACAGGAAACCGGTCCGCGGGCTTTTGTAAGATTCGTGCCGGATGCGCGCGTGTCCGACATCACGGCATTTCTCGATGCTCATCAGGCTTCGATCATCGACAGCACCGCGGGCGGCATGTTCCGCGTGCAATTTGGCGACAAGCCGATGTCGCGGCAGGAAATTGCCGGGTTGATGACCCGGCTGCAGAATGAAAAAATCATCAATCTGGCGGCCCCGGCGCAGTGACGCGCGACAAGCTGCGATGTGCGTCAAGGAGGTCCCATGACCGGAGATCGTGAGGTCAGGCGCAGGATCGCAACGCATGGCGCAGCGTCGATCGCCGCGGCAATTGCTTCGATCTGGATCAATGTCCCGGCGGTTCACGCGCAAAGCATCATGCGCACGCCGAACCTCAATATCAGCAGTTCGCGAACCCCCAACATCACCTCGCGCATCAACCCGAATGTCGCCGGCCGGACAACCGCCAACACCGCGACGATTGCCGGGCGGGGCGCCGCTGCCGCTGCCACCACCGGCGCCGGTATCGCTGGCCGTGGCACTGTGACCAACACGAATGTCGCCAATACTGCGGTTGGCCGGACGACAACCAACGTCGGCACGTCCAGCGTCGCGAATACGTCGGTTGGCCGGACGACAACCAACGTCGGCACGTCCAGCGTCGCGAATACGGCGGTCGGCCGGACGACAACCAGCGTCGGCACGTCCAGCGTCGCGAACACGGCGGTCGGCCGGACGACCACCAATATCGGCACCACAAACATCGTCAACACTGCTGTCAGCACGACGACAGCAACTGCCGTCACCGCGGTGACGACGGCGGCAAGGGTTACGCCCGCCATTCCAGCAATTACACCGCGCGTGGCGGTGGTGGTGCCGACGCTGCCCTATGTGCGCTATTCGCCAAATCTCTATCCGGCCTGCAGCTATGCCTATCGCGAGTCCTCCGGCGAATGCCGCGATAAGCCGATTTCCTACGTCGATCCCGGCGGCGATGGCGGCTCGGGCGGACCGCCGGCGCGCAGCCAGAACAGCAATGGCCCACGCCGCAACGTAGCGCGGGCCGCGGCCAATCTGCCTTACGTCAAGGACCAGATCATCGCGGAAGTCGATAGCGCGCAGGCCGCGGATCTGGCGCGGCGCCACCGCCTGAGGCTGGTCGAGTCGCAGGAATTTCCGCTGATCGGCAGCGCGCTGAGCCTGTTCGGCATCACCGACCGGCGTTCGGTCGAAACGGTGCGGACCGAGCTTGCCGCCGATTCCGGCGTGCGCTCCGTGCATCTGAACTTCCGCTACGTATTGCAGGATCAGAAATCGGCTTTGGCCGAGGGCGATCCGGCGCAATATGCGCTGGCCAAATTGCGGCTGCCGGAAGCGCACGCGCTGTCGCGCGGCAGTGACGTCGTCGTCGCGGTGATCGATTCCGGCATCGACATCAATCATCCGGAGCTGGCGAACACCATCGCCGATCGTTTCGACGCGCTCGGAGCCAAGGAAGGCCCGCACGTCCATGGCACCGGCATTGCCGGCGCGATCGTGTCCCACGCGAGATTGATGGGAAGCGCGCCGTCGGCGAAGATTCTGGCGATCCGCGCCTTTGGTGCTGCGCCGAACGGTGCGGAAAGCACGTCGTTCGTGATCCTGAAAAGTCTCGACTACGCGGCATCGCATGCCGCACGGATCGTCAATATGAGTTTCGCCGGGCCAAAGGATCCGCTGCTCGAGCGCGGCATCGCCGCCTCCGTAACCCGGGGTATCGTGATGATCGCGGCCAGCGGCAATGCCGGGCCGAAATCGCCGCCGCTGTATCCGGCTGCCAATCCCAGCGTCATCGCGGTGAGCGCGACCGATGCCTATGACCGGCTTTTCCCGGCCTCCAATCGCGGCGGCCATATCGCGCTGGCCGCCCCCGGCGTCGAAATCTTCCTGCCCGCGCCCGATGGCAAATACCAGATGACCTCCGGCACGTCGTTTTCGGCGGCCTATGTCAGCGGCCTCGCCGCGTTGATGATCGAGCGCAATCCGCAACTGCTGCCGGCCGACGTGCGGGCGATCCTGATGACGACCGCGCGCGACCTCGGCGCGCCCGGCCGCGACGACCTGTTCGGCGCCGGCGAGGCCGACGCCCTCGGTGCGGTGACGGCGGTGGTGGACGCTGCGGTGCCGGTCGCGGCTGCGACGGATCAGCCGCCTGCAAAAGTTGTAGAACCCCAAGCCGTTCCCGCAACGCGGGAGCTAGGCGCGGCCACGGCGGCCATGGCGGCTGAAACGCCTGGCGAAGAGGTTAACCAGCCCGCTGCGCGGTAGTTTTGGGCTGTTTTGGGCTGAGATCAGCCGCCGAAAAACTTAAAAAAATTTACCCACGGTTTGAACGTCCGGCGGCCTGCCGCGACCAATACAGGTGGGAGCGGTTATCCCTCCCCAACGAGGCTGTATACGGCGCGAGCGCCCATCCACCCCAGCGCCCTTATGGCTTGACCCGTCCGGTTGTCCCCCCGGACGGGTCTTTCGTTTTTGGGGGGAGATGGTCGTCCCCGCGAAGGCGGATACCCCTAACCTCCGTCCTCTCATTTTGACCACCAGCGGCAGACGCCTTCTGTCCAGCGGACTCCGGTGGTTATGGGTCCCCGCCTTCGCGAGGACGACTCGCGGAGGTGGTCGCGCCCAAGCCGGCGCATCGCCGCCATGTCCGCACACGGCTTGACTGTGGATTGGGAGGACAACCCGCACATTCGCAGTGCTTTCTGTCAATAGAAGGCGCGTCATTCGCGCTATCGCTGGACAAGGCAAAAGTTTTCCACAGAATATCAATCGGGACTGGGGTTGATTCGTTGCGTCTGCGTCCGTTTTCCTCCTTGCGGACTTTTTCATGGCACAACGAATGGACGCCGCGCGCGGCCAGGAAGGCTCTCGGCAGAGGGCCCAGGAAATCCTGAACCGCTGGTGCGTGCTGGCCGAGCAGCGGCTCGATCATCTCACCGAACTGTTCGAGACCGGGCGCTGGCGCCGCTATCACAGCGAAGTGTCGTTTCTGGAAAACATCCAGGAAGCAAAGTCCGCTGTCGAGACCTGGCGCAGGCTGGCGATGCGCGAAGCCACATTGGACAATACGGCAGTCGATATTTCCTGGCTCAACAGCTCCAAGCCGGTGCCGCCGCGTCGCAACCCGCTGGCGGGTTATCATGTCCCGCTACCGCCGCGGCGTGCCGAGGTCCGCGCCAGGCCGGAAATCGTTGAAGCGCCGATCGTGCCTCAGATGAGTCAGGAGATTTCAGAGAGCATTCTGAAACAGGCCAGCTCCGAAAAGCCGGTTTCGCAAGACGTCACATCCGCGCCGCCGATCGATAATAGCTGGCAACAGGCGCTCGACCTCTCCGCGATGCAGGAACGCTATCCGTTGCTGCGGAATGCGCTGTAGCTCGAAATTGTCGTCCCCGCGCAGGCGGGGCCCATAACCACCGATAGTCATTGCCTGGCGAGCTGCTTCCGCAGGTTGGTGATACCTTCCGCATTACCGGCGACAGAGGGTATGGGTCCCCGCCTGCGCGGGGACGACTCGGAGAGTTACCTCCGCACCGCGTTGGTCCCGACCACCACCTGCGCAAAGCGCTGCGCGTTCTCTGCCGAGAGATCCGGCGTCACCGGCCGGGCGTGATCGAGTCCGACTACGGCGCCGCGCGGCGCTCCCGAAATCATGTTGTTGTTGACCAGTGCTGTGCCGGCGCCCGGCGCCACCGACACGCCGATGCCGACAAAGGCGTTGCGGATCACGTTGCCGGTGATGGCAACGTCGCGCAGATATTTGCCCCAGCCGGCGATGATGCCGAATGACGGCGCGTTCTCGATCACGTTGCCGGTCACCGAACTGTCGGCCTCGACATAGATGCCGATCCCGGCGTCATCGTCGGGCGCGGTGCCGATCGGGCGCTTCGGCTTGAGGTTGCGGATGATATTGCCCTGCACCACCGCGATGCGGCCGCCTTCGTTGAAATTGCAGACGGAGACGCCGACCGCGGCGCCATCCACGGTGTTGTTGGCGATCACCGCGCCCTCGAACGAGAATTCGGAATACAGCGCGACCTCGCGGACATTGCTGACGCTGTTGCCGGTGATCTGGATGTTCGACGCCGAGTTGCCGCGCACTGCGGAATAATCGCAATTGCGGATGCGGTTGCCGCGCACGATGACGTTGCCGGCGCGAAACGCATTGATGGCGTTGCCGTATTGACCGGAGCCGCCGGGGCCGGCCTTGATGTCCTCGATGCGGTTGTCGAAGACCTGCGTGCCGTCGTCGCCGATCGCAGTGCGCAGGATTTCGATGCCGTTGTCGTTGGTGCCGGCAATCGTGTTGCGCGCCACCATCAGGCCCTGCGCGTCGAACGAAGTGATGCCGGTGACCGCGATGTTGGTAATAATGTTGCCGCTGACGTCGCCGGAGACGTTTTCGAACCAGATGCCGTTGCCGCCGCTATTGGTGATTTCGCAATCGGCGATGCGGATGTCGCGGCCGCTGAGGCAATGCACGAGGCCACGCCGGTCCGGCAGCTTGATGCCGCCACCGTCCAGCATGATGCCGGTCAGGCCGATACTGTTTGCGCCTTCACCCGAAAGCATCGACGCGCCGCCGGTGAACACCAGTTTTGTCGCGCCGCGCACGCCGATCAGTTGCGTGCCGCCGGAGAGGCGCAGCATGCCGGTGCGATAGATTCCGGGCGGCAGCGCCAGCGGCACCTGCGCGCGGGTGGCTTCATCGATGGCGCGCTGCAGCGCGCGGGTCTGGTCGTCCGGGCTGCCCGGCCGCACGCCATATTGCGTGGCGTCGCGCCCGAGCACCGACGTCAGCGGCGCCGCGCGCGCAGCATCCGGCGACATCGCCAGCGCGCCGGCAACGGCGGAAGCCCCGATCAGATGGCGGCGATTGAGGTCCATGGGCCAAGGAGTAACGTAAAAATGCGGCGGAGCATGGTGCGAGAGGCTGTCGGGAAGAGCGATTGTTGGGGGTAGGGTTAATCGTTGACGAGTTTGCAGGGTCGGGCAAAGGCGCCCTCGCGCCGTGCCCACCATCAAACGCTTGCGGTGGGCACGCCATCGGTCGCGCATTCGCGGCCCGGTGGCTTTGCCCACCCTACGAAGCGCGCACCGTCTGCCTCGCCAACTTCACCATCTCCATCAGCATCGCTTCGCCGGCATCGACCAGCTCGTCCAGCGTGACACGATGGATGCCGCCCTTGCGTTGCAAGGCGCGGTCGCGTGCAAGCAGCGGTACATGTACGAAGGCGGCGAGGCGGAGGTCGTTGTCGGCATTGACAGCCTCGATCGCGCGCCAGCCCAGATAGTTGCAGAGGTAGCTGCCGGCGTCGCGTGACGCCCGCGCATCGACGCCGGTGTTTTTGGCCGCGCGCAACAGCCTTGCGGTGTGGGGTCCGAAGCTCATGGCGTCGGCACCACCGGCGATCGATCCCTTGCGCACGCTGATGTGATCGGCGTCGGGCCACAGCATGGTGACGGCATTGCGGGCGCGGGTCTCGATCCGCACATGACGCGTGCGCGAGGCGAGGCCGAACATCAGCAGCGCATGCGGGCGGTGCTTTGCCAGGAGCTGCGGCAGTTCGCGATCGACGGCCTTGTAGGTCACCGGGAAGATGTGCCCGGTCAGTTCGACCTCGCTGAACGCGGGACGGCGCAACCGCAGCAGCCGGTTCACCAACGGCATCGTCGGGTTATACGGCGCGCCGGGAAACGGGCCGAAGCCGGTAATGAGGATGTGGAAAGAAGATTTCGTCATGCCCGGGCTTGTCCCGGGCATCCACATCTTGCGGTGCTCGCGGCGAAGAAGACGTGGATGGCCGGGACAAGCCCGGTCATGACGATGGAGAGATTGCTCACCGCAGCATCTCCGCGATCTGCTCCGCCGCCAATGCCGGCGTGATGCGGCCGTCGGCGACCTCGGCCTCGGTCTTTTTCACCTTTGCGCGCATCGAAGGGTCGGCGCGCAGCCGCGCCATCATCCGCTGTTCCAGCATCGACCACATCCATTTCACCTGCTGCTGCCGGCGCCGCGCGTCGAATTCGCCGGACGCATTCATCGCGGTGCGATGATCGAGAATCTTTTGCCACAGCGTGTCGATGCCGGTGCCGGTCAGCGCCGAATAGGTCTCAACCGGCGGATGCCAGTGCTCCGAACGGGGGCTGAGGATATGCAGCGCGCCGCGATATTCGGCCGCGGCGAGGTTGGCGCGCTTGATGTTGTCGCCGTCAGCCTTGTTGACCGCGATCATGTCGGCGAGCTCGACCAGGCCCTTCTTGATGCCCTGTAGCTCGTCGCCGGCGCCGGGCAGCATCAGCGCCAGGAAAAAATCGGTCATGTCGCAGACCCCGGTCTCGGACTGGCCGATGCCGACCGTTTCCACCAGCACCACGTCGAAGCCGGCGGCCTCGCACAGCAGCATCGCCTCGCGGGTTTTCGCCGCGACCCCGCCGAGTGTACCGGATGCCGGCGAGGGGCGTATGAATGCGCTGTCGGAGGCGGAAAGCCGTGCCATCCGCGTCTTGTCGCCGAGGATCGAACCGCCGGTGCGCGCCGAGGACGGGTCCACCGCCAGAACCGCGACCTTGTGGCCGCGTTCGATCAGCATCATGCCGAGCGCGTCGATGGTGGTCGATTTGCCGACGCCGGGCGAGCCGGTGATGCCGACCCGGATGCCGTGGCCGGTGTCGGGCAGCAGTGCCTGCACCAGATCGCGCGCCGCGGCCTGATGATCGGCGCGCCGGCTCTCGATCAGCGTGATGGCGCGCGCCAGCGCCGCGCGGGAACCGGCGCGGAGGCCGGCGGCGAGGGCGGGGATGTCAAGGGGAGCGTTCGGCAGGGTCATGCCTTCGGTTTACAACGGCGGGGCGCGGCAGGCGAGGGGCGCGGTACTTCGCCGTCTCGTTACCACCGCGCATTTGGCGATTCGATCTATTTCGGCGAAGCTCCTGTATCCGCGACGAGGTCGCGGACTCCGGGCTTCAACAGGGGAGCCAGAATCTTCGCATCGACCGGCCATTTGTAACGCTGGCTGTGAGTGCCAATGCGCGGAGCGTAGGAAAAGTAGAGATCGATCGTCGTCACATGTCCGCCGGTATCGGTTGTGAAGCCGACTTCGATGTTTCTGAACAAATCCTCGATGTCGCCGGGAGTCTTGAAGCGCCTCTCGTCGCCGTAGGCACCGTTGATCGCGATGAATTTGTCCAACATATCGGGCAGCGACATGCAATCCGACTTATCCGCGTCCTGCGATGGATCGCATTGGAACGGATACGGCCCGATCCCGAGCGCATCGTCCTGCTCGACCAGATGGTTCAAGAGCGCGAGTTGCCCGTCAAAATTCAAGATTTCGGTTGGTTTGAGCGGTTGTTGTCCGGACAATCGATAGATTGTGACGGACTGTCCGGAATAGCAATTGTGATAACATTCTGCGAAAGCCGACAGGATCGCGGCATATCGATCGGTTGCTCCCAACAGTCGCAACGTCAGTTCGTTGTCATTGCCCTCTTTGCGAATGGTCGTTCCGGAAGCCTCGGCCTCCTTTTTCTCATCCCTTTCAAACTGTTCCCAATCGCGGGCCTCTTCCTCCGCCGATTTCAGGTCTTGCTCCAGCAGGAAGGCCAGCCGTGGGTCGCCGGCAATTTGGGGATCGACCAGGAGTCTGTGTTCCGAGTAACCGCCCTTGACCGTGCGCCAGAGCGGAACGTCATCGGCTGAAGCTGGAGCCGAACCCAGCGCTACCGCCGCGACGGCGGCGATCCGGAGCGAAGCTCTCACTCCGCCGCCTCGCTGTGCCCCAATCTCGCATTGAGCTTGTGGATCAACTCCTCCGCGGCATCCGCAATCACCGTGCCCGGCGGGAAGATCGCCTCGGCGCCGGCCTTGTAGAGCGCGTCGTAATCCTGCGGCGGCACCACGCCGCCGATGATGATCATGATGTCGTCGCGGCCCTGCTTCTTTAGCGCCGCCTTCAGTTCCGGCACCGCGGTGAGATGGGCTGCCGCCAGCGACGACAGGCCGAGGATATGCACGTCGTTCTCCACCGCCTGCCGCGCCGCTTCGTCGGCGGTGGCGAACAAGGGTCCGATGTCGACGTCGAAGCCGACATCGGCGAAGGCCGAGGCGATCACCTTCTGGCCGCGGTCGTGGCCGTCCTGGCCGATTTTTGCGACGAGGATGCGCGGGCGGCGGCCCTCGGCGTCCTCGAAGGCGTCGATCAAGGCCTGCACCTTCTCCACGCGATTGGACATGGTGGCCGCCTCCCGCTTGTAGACGCCGGTGATGGATTTGATTTCGGCGCGATGCCGGCCGAACACCTTTTCCATCGCATCGCTGATTTCGCCGACCGTGGCCTTTGCCCGCGCAGCGTCGATCGCCAATGCCAGCAGGTTGCCATTGCCTTCGCCGGCCGAGCGGGTCAGCGCCGCCAGCGCGGCGTCGACGTCCTTTTGGTTGCGCTCTTTTTTCAGCCGCGACAGCTTGTCGATCTGCAGCCGGCGCACGGTGGAATTCTCCACTTTCAGCACGTCGATCGGCGCTTCGTTCACAGGCTTGTATTTGTTGACGCCGATCACCGCCTGCTTGCCGGCGTCGATTCGCGCTTGCGTCTTGGCGGAGGCTTCCTCGATCCGCAGCTTCGGGACGCCGGCCTCGATCGCCTTGGCCATGCCGCCGAGCGCTTCCACTTCCTGGATATGGCCCCAGGCCTTGGCTGCGAGATCGTGCGTCAGCCGCTCGACATAATAGGAGCCGCCCCAGGGATCGATGATGCGGTTGGTGCCGCTCTCCTGCTGCAGGAACAGTTGCGTGTTGCGCGCGATCCGCGCCGAGAAATCGGTCGGCAGCGCCAAGGCCTCGTCGAGCGCGTTGGTGTGCAGCGACTGGGTGTGGCCCTGCGTCGCCGCCATCGCCTCGATGGTGGTGCGCATCACATTGTTGAACACGTCCTGCGCGGTCAGCGACCAGCCCGAGGTCTGGCAATGGGTGCGCAGGCTCAGCGATTTCGGATCTTTCGGGTTGAACTGCGTCAGCAGCTTGGCCCACAACAGCCGCGCGGCGCGCATCTTCGCCACTTCCATGAAGAAGTTCATGCCGATCGCCCAGAAGAACGACAGCCGCGGCGCAAAGCGGTCGACGTCGAGACCCGCAGCCAAACCTGCGCGGAGATATTCGACGCCGTCGGCCAGCGTATAGGCGAGTTCGAGATCCTGCGTGGCGCCGGCTTCCTGCATGTGATAGCCGGAGATGGAAATGGAGTTGTATTTCGGCATTTTTTGCGAGGTATAGGCAAAAATGTCGGAGATGATCCGCATCGACGGCGCCGGCGGGTAGATATAGGTGTTGCGCACCATGAACTCTTTCAGAATGTCGTTCTGAATGGTGCCCGAGAGCTTTTCCGGCGGCACGCCCTGTTCCTCGGCGGCTGCCACGAACAGCGCGAGAATCGGCAGCACCGCGCCGTTCATGGTCATCGACACGCTCATCCGGTCGAGCGGGATGCCAGAGAACAGCGTGCGCATGTCGTAGATCGAATCGATCGCGACGCCGGCCATGCCGACATCGCCGGTGACGCGCGGGTGATCGCTGTCGTAGCCGCGATGGGTGGCGAGATCGAATGCGACCGAAAGGCCCTTCTGCCCGGCGGCGAGGTTGCGGCGGTAGAACGCGTTGGAATCCTCCGCGGTGGAGAACCCGGCATATTGCCGGATGGTCCAGGGCTGGTTGACATACATGGTGGGGTAGGGGCCGCGCAGATAAGGCGCGATGCCCGGCCAGGTCTCGAGGAAGTCGATGCCTCGCAGGTCGGCCTCGCTGTAGCCGGGTTTTACCAGGATGCCTTCGGGCGTTAGCCAAGAATCGGCAGGCCGTTCGGCGTTGCCGCTGGCTGCGGCCGCGGCAGTTTTCTCGAACGCGATATCCGCGAAATTGGGTATGCGGGTCATGCGTAAAGTCCTCGGGAGTAGAAAGCGCCCGCACTCAATCCTGCTACCATGCCGACGGCAGAAAATAATTCCCGCGAAAGGTCGCCTTGCGGTAGTATTCCGGCCGCGATCCATATCCATATCCATATGATCGCGCCACCGCCCAAAAATCCAACGACGGGGATCGCCAGTTGGGCCGATAACGGAAAGTACCTGAGCAGTTGATACGCTAATGGAAACAAAAAGCAGGTCACGGGAGCAGCAAGCACCGCTGCCAGCACGAGGCCTCCGAGAAACATCGGAAAGAACAAGAGGGCGATCAAGGAGAGAGGACCTGCGAAAAACATAGCAACACAAGTACCGACCAACGAAGCGATCAGCGTTGACATCGCGCTCAGAGCAACGAGTCCAATTGGTTCGGTGACGTGCGGCTCGCTCAACAGACCTCCAGTATCGGCTAGTCTGGATACTGCAAGCTTACCGCAAATTTCGCTGTCTTTGAAGAAATTCTCAGTCATGATCGGGATGCTGGTTGCTGACGATTTCGCCCAGCTTCTCCGGCCCGTAATTCTGCAGCGTGGTCTTGCTCGGCAGGTTGACGATGGTCCCGACCCAGCCGAGCCGGGATTCGGTTCCATATTGCAGGGTTGGCACCACCCGGTCCGGCCGGTCGAAGGCGCCGGTCATGATCTCGATCCTTTCGCCGCCGATGCGGCGGAAGCTCAGCGGCGTGCCGCAGGCAGCGCAGAAATCGCGTTCGGCGACCGACGAGGACCGGAACGCCGATGGCGTGCCGCGGGTCCAGGCAAAATGTTCGTTCGGGATGTCGGCGAAGGACGCGAACGGCGCGCCGGACGCCTTTTGGCACATCCGGCAATGGCAGATGCTGATCTTCACCGGCGCCGCCGACAGCGCAAAGCGAATTGCGCCGCATTGGCAGCCGCCGGTCAGGACAGGTTTGGTCTCCGATGCCATGTTCAGTCCATCCGTTTCCAGGCGTCTTGCAGCGCCGCCAGCGCATCGCCGCCGGCGAAGATGAAATCGTTAACGCCGGCCGACCGAAACGCCGCTTCCTGCTCGCCGGGCCGTCCTGCCAGATAGATATGTTTCGCCCCTGCGGCTTGAAGGGCCTTCGCGGCGGCGATGGCGTGACTGGCATAGACCTTGTCGGACGAGCAGATGCACACCAGCACCGCACCTGATGCCTTGAATGCGGCGGCGAGGGCTGCCGGATCGGTAAACCCCTCCGTATCGACAGCTTCGATGCCGCCGGTCTCGAAAAAGCTTTTCGCAAAGGTGGCGCGTGTGGTGAAATCCGAGGGCTTGCCGAGATTGGCGAGGAACATTTTTGGCCGTGCGCCGGTTTTTTTTAAGATTTCATCCGACTTGTCGCGCTGCGCCTCGAACGCCGCGGCGAGCCGCATCGGCGGCAACGCATCGAATTTAAGCTTGGCATCGCCATAGGGGGCGAGCGCCACCGGCTTCGCGTCCAGCACCGCCACACAGGCTTCATGCAGGTTGGGAAATTCGCTGGCGCCGGTCAGCACTTCCTTGCGCTTGGCAATGCTGGCCTCGCGTAAGGCCCGCGTTGCAGCGACCTTGCGCTGAATCAGGTTCTGTTCGAGTGCGGCGAATGCGCCGCCGGCTGTTTCGATCTCCTGGAACAGCGACCATGCCGCTTCGCAAAGCTCATGCGTCAACGCCTCGATGCCGCCGGAGCCGGCGGCGGGGTCGGCGACCTTGGCGAGATTGGACTCTTCCAGCAGCACCAGTTGCGTGTTGCGCGCAGCGCGGCGCGCAAACCCATCCGGCAATCCCAGCGCCAGCGTATGCGGCAGCACACAGATCGAGTCGGCGCCGGCGAGGCCGGCGGAGAATGTCGCCATGGTCGCGCGCAGCATGTTCACATACGGGTCGCGTTGGGTCAGCATCCGCCATGCGGTGTCAGCGGCGATGAACAGAGGCTTTGGCGTGAGACCGCAGCCTTGCTCGACCCGCGCCCACAACGGCCGCAGCGCGCGGAATTTCGCCATGCTCAAAAACTGGTCGGCGTCGGCGGAAAGCCGCGCATAGATCATGCCCTGTGACTCTTCGAGCGAAAGGCCGGCGCCTTCCAGCGCGCGCATGTATTGAACGCCGCTCGCCAATACGAAGGCGAGTTCCTGCACCTCCGAGCCGCCGGCATCGTGAATCACGCGCCCATCGGCGACCGCGAACGAGCCCTTGAATCCCATTGCCGCGAGACCCTTGATGGCGCCGGTCACCGCCGGCACGATCTCCGCCCAGTTGTAGGGGCTCAATCCCCACACCGCGCAGGCGCCGATCGGATCGAGGCCGAAGTGGATGTCACAGGCGGCAGGATCGACGCCTCGGCGTTTGACATACTCGGCAACGTGAATCGCGGCCATGCGCGATTGCGGACCGACCTGAAGTTCGATGGCAATGCCGGCGTCGATGAAGACACCATCCAGGACCTTTTCCAGCGCTTCCGCGGTGGGCTCGAGCCCGAATCCATACGCGCCGTTGGCGCCTGAAAATACCAGCGTCAGTCCGTTGGCGCCGTTTTCGAGATCGTGCAGCGCCTGCGCATTGGCCGTTGCCGCGTCGGGATGATCGATGCGCTGCATGATCTGCCAGGGCGCAGCCTGAGCACGGCCCGCGATCGGCGCGGCGTCGCGCGCGCGCGGATAGATCGGTTCGATCTTCAGGCCGTCATAGGTCTTGCCGACCAGTTTCTCGAACGGCGCGCCTTTCAGCACGCCGTCGACCAGCTTGCGCCAGTCGTCGTAGGTCGCGGGCGCGAAATCCGCGGCGAACCACAGGTCTTCAGTTGCAGATGTCATTCAGCGGTTCGCTTCCCGGAGCCGTTTTTCTGTTGGGCGGAAAATGCCACGTGGGGACGGCCAATACAATGTCAGGGCAGGTCCGGCAGCCGCTCGATTCCGTCCGTGGATAGCTGCGCCAGCGCTTCTTTCACGGTGTGCCCCGCGATGACGCGTTCCGGCGCGATCTCCACCAGGGGTACCAGCACGAAGGCGCGCTGGAACAGGCGAGGGTGCGGTAGCGTCAATTCCGGTTTGTCCAACTTAACGTCGTCATAGGCGATCAGATCGAGGTCGAGGGTGCGCGGGCCCCAGCGCGTCTCCTTCGTGCGGTCGCGGCCGAATTTCTTTTCGATCTTGTGCAGGGTAAACAACAGTGCGTGCGGGTCGAGGCCGGTCTCGATCTCGATGCAGGCGTTGATGAAGCGATCCTGGTTTTCCTCGCCCCATGGTGGCGTGGCATAATCGGACGAGCGCGCCCGCAGTGCCGCCTGCGTCATACCGCAGATATTGGCGATCGCCTTCCGGAATGTCGCCCTGACATCGCCGACATTACCCCCGAGCGCGATCAAAACGTCGGCCATATCAGGTTATTTTCGCGTGCGGGTCAGGACCACGCCGACGTCGTCGAAAATCGCGGCGATTGGCGCGTGCGGCTTGTGAACGGTGACCTTGATGGCGCTGACGCGCGGAAACGCCGCCAGAACGGCGTCGGCCACGGCGCCGGCCGCGCGTTCCAGCAGCTTGTAGTTGGCGTTCTTGAATGCCGCGGTCGCGGTTGCGACCACGTTGGAATAGGACACGGTATCGGCCAGACGGTCGGTGCGCGAGGAATCGGAGAGATCGACGGAGAGTTCGAGATCGATGACAAAACGCTGCCCGACCTCGGTCTCATGGTCCATCACGCCATGGCGCGCATGGATCACGACGCCGGTGATGAAGATCGTATCGGTCATCGCCTGTCCCCGATCGCTGCTGCCACGCGCAAGGCCTGTACGGTTTCCGCCACATCATGGGTGCGGATGATCCGGGCACCCTTTCGCGCGGCCAGAACGTGCGCCGCGATCGAGCCGCCGAGCCGTTGATGCGGTTCCGATGGCGTAATGGCGCTGATGAAGCGCTTGCGCGATGCCCCGATTAGCAGGGGCAGACCGAACTCGCGCAGTTCATCAAGCCGGGCCAGCACCGTCATGCTCTGCTCCGGGGTCTTACCGAAACCGACGCCGGGATCCAGCACGATATGGCTGCCGGAAATGCCCGCCCGTGCCGCGATGTCGAGCGAGCGCGCAAAAAATGCCTCGATATCCCGGATGATATCGATGGCCGGATCGGCGCGGTCACGATTGTGCATCACGATGACAGTTACTTTGTGTTCGGCAATCACCGCGGCCATGCTTGGGTCGCGCTGCAGGCCCCAGACGTCGTTGGCGATGGCGGCCCCGGCACTGAGCGCCCACGCGACCACAGCGGATTTCATGCTGTCGATGGAAACAGGTGTGCCCAGGGCCACCACCTCGCCGAGCACCGGCCGCAGCCTTTGCAGCTCTTCCTCGGCCGAGATCGGTTGCGCGCCATAGGGCCGGGTGGATTCGGCGCCGATATCGATGATGTCGGCGCCTTCGGTGATCATGCGCCGGGCCTGCGCCAGCGCGTTCTCCGGGGCGATAAACTGCCCGCCATCGGAAAAGGAATCCGGCGTGACATTGAGTATGCCCATCACCGCCGGAACCGGCCGCGACAGCAGCGCGGGCAGTACCGGATGATCCGCCCGGGTCGGTCTGGAGGTGGTCGCGATCATGTGGTCGATTTGCGCGGTCCGGGTACCCGAGTCAAGCTTTCGTGTCCCGGACGCGGTGCAGCGCACCGTTTCGCAAGAGCTACACCATAGCGCGTCGAAGACGCGCGTAAACGCGCTTATGGCGCTGCGTCCGGGGCACGGGACCGCTAATACGTGATCTTGCGGTCCAGCTTGCTGGCCTCGGCGATCAATTGCCCGACCGCCTTTTCCGACGGCAGAATGCGCAGCAGCTTGCGCTTGGTATTGACGTCTTTCATGTGCTGCGACAGCCGGGCCGGATTGCGAAGCGCAAGCTCGCGCACCGTGGTGACGCCGGTGGCGCGCAGCAGCCCGGCCTTGGCCTTGCCCATTCCGGGGATGCGCATGTAGTCGGCGATGTTGGCCCATTCGAGCAGTTGCTGCTCGCTGATACCGGTCTTTGCCGCCAGCTCCTTGCGGCCCTTCACATTCCCGGCTGCCTTTAGCAGCGCTTCCGTGGTGCGAATGCCAAGTTTTTTCAACTTGGATGCGGCGAAGGCGGTCATACCTTCGATCTGGGAGATGGGATATGTCATGATACTCGATTTAATAAGACAGGTGCTTCAAACAAAGGTGCTTCAGGCGAACTGGCTGAGTCCCGGTGTCCCCGAAATGATCTCGCCCATCTGATCCGCCCCAATTCTGTCGCGGCCGAACCTGAAAAGTTCACGGGCAACATTCTGAATTTCATTCATCCCTAAACCCAACCCCATCAGCTTGCTGCCAAGTGCCATCAGGCCGCCGCCCATCAATCCGCCGATGCCGCCGCCGCTGCTTGAGGCCGCGACCGCGTTTTCCGCGCCCGGTATCTTGTCGATCAGCGCCTGGACCTTGTCCGAAGGACCCTCCTTGCGAAGGAAACCCAGAATGATGCCGACGGTTTTTTCGGCAACAGCTTTCTCAATGCCGGCCTTTGCAGCCAGCCGCTCAACCAGTTCGTCCATATTGCCCCGCCCTCAGCCGGCTGTTAGCCGTATCCTTGTTTATGATTTTATCTTGATCTTCTGCGAAACGAAATACAAGCGATGACCGCATTCGAATGCAAGATTCATCTTCAATCGCGTGACGAGTGTTGCAACGATGCAAGAGCGGCTGCGGAAATTCACGCTGGTGCGCCGTGGAGCGTACGCTGTTTCCAACTTTCGTAGCGCGCGGGTAAGTAGCCGGATCGAACCCGTTTCGCCGGCCGGTTTCAGGTGTTGTAAAAGCCGTTGACCGGTTTCGCACCGCTTGCAAGATGGGTTAAGGTGGTGCCGCCTGGCGGACCGAAGCTCCTCATGCACGCGAAGAGGCGATGCGATGGCAACGACTGAGACCAAGACCGGCGATACCGACGAGAAAGTTTTCATCGGCAAGGGCGAACAGCCGGCCTGGCTGACGCTCGGGCTTGCCAACCGGCACGGTCTAGTGACCGGCGCCACCGGAACCGGAAAAACCGTGTCGCTTCAGGTGATGGCGGAGGGATTTGCCCGCGCCGGGGTGCCCGTGTTCGCCGCCGACATCAAGGGCGATCTCTCCGGTATCTCCGAAACCGGCGAGGCCAAGGACTTTGTCCTCAAGCGCGCCAGGGAAATGGACCTTGCGTTCCAGCCCGACCAGTTCTCGACCGTGTTTTGGGATGTGTTCGGCGAGCAGGGCCATCCGGTGCGCGCCACCGTCTCGGAGATGGGGCCGCTGCTGCTTGCCCGCATGATGGATTTGAACGACGTTCAGGAAGGCGTGCTGAATATCGCCTTCAAGGTCGCCGACGAGCAGGGGCTGCTGCTGCTCGACATGAAGGATCTGCGCGCGATCCTCTCCTTCGTCGCCGAACACGCCGCCGATCTGACCACCCAATATGGAAATGTGTCGAAACAGACCGTCGGAACCATCCAGCGCCAGCTGCTGGTGCTGGAAAACCAGGGCGCGGACAAATTTTTCGGCGAGCCGGCGTTGTCGCTGAAGGATTTCATGCGCACCGACAGCGACGGCCGCGGCACGGTCAACATTCTGGTGGCCGACAAGTTGATGCAGAGCCCACAGCTCTACGCGACCTTCCTGCTGTGGATGCTGTCGGAACTGTTCGAGGAGCTTCCCGAGGCCGGCGATCCGCCCAAGCCCAAGCTGGTGTTCTTTTTCGACGAGGCGCATCTGCTTTTCAACGACGCCCCGAAGGCTTTGATGGACAAGATCGAGCAGGTCGTGCGCCTGATCCGCTCCAAGGGCGTCGGCGTCTACTTCGTCACCCAGAATCCGATCGATGTACCGGACAAGGTGCTCGCCCAACTCGGTAACCGCGTGCAGCACGCGCTGCGGGCGTTCACTCCGCGCGACCAGAAGGCGGTCGCAGCCGCGGCGCAGACCTTCCGGCCCAACCCGAAGCTCGACACTGCGAAGGTGATCATGGAATTGGGCAAGGGCGAAGCGCTGGTGTCGTTCCTGGAAGGCAATGGCACGCCGGCGATGGTGGAGCGCGTCATGGTCCGGCCGCCGACGGGGCGGATCGGGCCGATCACGCCGGAGGAACGCAAGGCGATCATGGCCAGGAGCCCGGTGAAGGGCAAATACGACACCACCATCGATTCCGAATCCGCCTATGAGGTGCTGCAGAAGCGCGTGGCCGGCACGGCGGCGCCCGCGGGAACGGCCGCGGGCGGCACGACCGCCGAGGCGCCGGGCGGCGACGGGGTTCTCGACAAGCTCACCAACATTGTCGGCATGATTTTCGGCACCAACCGTCCGCGCGGCCAACGGCTCTCCACCGGCCAGGTGCTCGCGCGCAACGTCACACGCTCGGTCACCAATACGGTGATCGGCGGCGTGGCCGCCAATCTCGGCAAATCGTTGGGAGGCTCGATGGGCAGCTCGGTCGGCCGCTCGCTGGTGCGCGGCACGCTCGGCAGTCTGTTGAAGCGGTAGAAAGCGCGGTGAGTTCTACACCTCTTCCCGCTTGCGGGGAGAGGTGAAGAAATCAAGGCGTGGTCACGATCTTGCGCAGCTCGTTGACATAGCCGGTTCGCGCGACGAAGGATTCGTTTTCCTCAAGGATCACGATCTTCGCGTCGCGCAGGTGTACGAGGTCGGCGTCTTTCAAATCCCGTTGCAGTTCACGATAGGGCACGCCGCCGAAACGGCCGAGCTGCATGTAGTAATAGACGTTCAGCTTCAACAGGCAGTTGGCCTCGATCAGGATCTGGCCCGGCAGGTGACTGAAACTGGAGCCCACCAGCGCCGCATCGATCGACCGCGCCGGATGATCGGCACAGGGCGAGGACGTCTGAAACCTCACCTTCGGTGTCAAGTAGGACAGCGGCGGGAAAAACACGTTGAGCAGATCGACGAGATCGCGATCGACGCCGCTGGTGACACCCGACAGCGTATAGGTAAACGTAAACGGCGGCACCATCTCCCGCCCGGCCTGCCGGTTGATCTCCTCTACCACCGCCGTTACCGCCCGCGCGCCGCCGATGTCGTTCCAGTGCACGCCGCCCTGCGGGAACAGCTCGACCTCGTATTTGCCCTTGAGCGAATGGATCAGGGCGGCGGTATCGACGACGTCGATGCCGGCTTTCCGAAGCAGATCGACATAGTGCGGAATGAGTTGTGTCCGCGCGATAAGCGTGCTCGGGCAGGGCACGCGGTTGACGAAATATTCCGGCAGATGCGCCGCCTTCGACGGCGTCACCAGATAGAGAAAAATCCCGCCGCGCGAGCGGTAATAGTTTTGAATGTCCAGCAGTTTTGGAATGATGTCGGCGGCAAATTTCTCGGCCTGGTCCTCGGTGCGCGAGCAATATTCCTCCAGATAGGATCGCTCGATCAACTGGCCGTTGGCGCCCTTGACCACGTGAGCCGCGGTCAGCTCGCCGAACAGTTCGAGCCGAAGCTCGTTGTTGATGCGGATCAGCAGCGGACGAACCGGCATCGCCCCGGTGACACGGCTTGCGACTGCTTTCTGGAAACTGCCGTCGCGCAGCGACGCCCACGACAGGTGCAGCTCTGCATCGCGGGTGACGCCGCCGAGTTTGGGGCCGATCTTGATCGCGAGCCTGGGGTAGGTCGGCGCGACCGCGAGATTCCAGGCGCTCGCCAGCGGCAGCGCCAGCAGCATCAGGCAGAACGCTATGCGCACATAAGGATGAGAGAAGGAAAGCCGGCGCATCGGGTCAGAACCTGAAATAGATGAAAGGCTGGAACGGCACCGTGACCGCCCGCGCAATCGCCAGCACATAGATCACGACCAGCGCGGCGATGGTAACGCCGCGCAGCCAGCTTTGTGTCTCGTAAGCTCGGATCAACGGGCCATAAAGCCGTGTCGCGGGCAGCAGCGAAATGAATGCGCCGAGGATCAGCGTGAACGGCACTTCGGCCGGAATTTCCATCGCGCTCGATGCATGCGTCAGGCCGAACAGCGTTTTCAGAAACGGCAGGAGATGCGCCGGCGACTCCGAGCGAAAGATCGCCCATCCGATCATGACGATGAAGAGCGTCACGCCGGTTGCAACCACCGCGCCGCTTCGCGCCAGCGCATCGCGCAGGAACAGGCGGTCGAGGGTGAGGAACAGGCCGTTATAGGCTCCCCACAGCACAAAATTCCAGCTTGCGCCGTGCCACAGTCCGGAGGCGAGAAAACAGATCCATAGATTGATGTAGGTGCGCGCGTCGCCGCGGCGGTCGCCGCCGAGCGGGATGTAGAGATAGTCGCGGATCCAGCTGGTCAGCGAGATGTGCCAGCGCCGCCAGAATTCGGTGATCGATTGCGCGATATAGGGCGAGTTGAAATTCTCGCGCAGGCGGAATCCCATCATGCGCGCGAGGCCGATCGCCATGTCGGAATAACCGGCAAAATCGAAATAGATCTGCAGGGTGAAACTGGCCAGGCCCAGCCACGCATGACCTGCGCTCAGATTCGCCGGGTCGGCGGCAAAAATCTGGTTGACGAAGGCGCCGAGCGGATCGGCGATCAGCAGCTTGCGGCCCAGCCCGCGCGCGAAGCGCAGGAATCCAACCTCGAAATCGCTCCACGCGATCTCCGGCGGAGAGGCGATCTGATCCTTCATCTCATGATATTTGAGGATCGGTCCCGCCAGAAGTTTCGGGAAGAACAGCACGAACAGGCAATAGTCAGTGAACGACGCGGCGGGTTTTGAAATGCCGCGCCAGGTATCGACCAGATAGGTGATCTTTTCGAACACGACAAAGGACACGCCGATCGGCAGCGCCAGATGCAGCAGCGGAATCCGGTTGGCGCCGAACGGCGCGAGCAGGACATTGAAATTGTCGGCGAGGAAGTCGGCGTATTTATAGACGACGAGCACCGCGAGGTTAGCCACGATCCCGGCAGCAAGCGCCAGCCGCCGGGTATGCGGGGGCGTCGGATCGTTCAGATAAAAAGACAGCGCGTAGTCGATCGCGGTCGAGGCGAACAGCACCGCGACGAAAACCGGCTCGCCCCAAAGATAGAACAGCGTACTGAAGACCAGCAGCGTCCATTTCTTTGCGGAGGCGCCGGTCGCCAGCAAATAGAATGCGTAAACCGCCGGGAAAATAGTGAGAAATAGCGGCTCGTAAAACAGCATATGAGATCGGCGTTATCCGCGGCGCGCCTGAAGTCGCCGCTGCGAAAAGACGGTCATGGGTGGCAGAATTCCTGAGCCAAGTCCAGTTAGGCGGGCCGGCATCGGGGGCAGGTTTGCAGCCCGTTTTGTTTCTGCTAACGGGATGCGGCGGCAGGCGCTGCTGCCGCTTCATGGCGGGAAAACCTCGTGCTCAGATGGCCATCGCTGCGACGACCGCTTGACGTTCTGTTTCTCGTCACCTGCGTCGCGTTGACCGTCTATGTGCTCATTCCCGAAATCTGGGGCAACGGCAAGACCAAGGATTACCCGCTGTGGTTCTGGGCCGGGCAGCAGGTGCTGCACGGCAAAGCGCTCTACCCCAGCGATCCCAGCGCCTATTTCGAGTTCATCTATCCGCCATTGCCCGCGGTGTTGCTCGCGATACCCAGCTGGTTCGGCAAGATCGCGCTTTATCTATGCCTGTCGTTTCTCAACGCTGCCGCGTGGTGGATGACAAGCCAGCTCTCCAACGCGATGACCGGATCCGGCAGGATTCCCGGGCCGTGGGTGGCGGCGCTCCCGGGCTTTGTCACGATAACCTTCGTGTTCGACATGTTCGATCTCGGCCAGCCCAATCTCGTTCTGCTTGCGATGATGCTGCTGGGATTCTGGTGGCTGCAAAACGGGCGGCCGTCGGCGGCGGGAAGCATGTTCGCGCTGGCCACCGCGATCAAGGTTTTCCCTGTAGCCGTGCTGCCTTATCTCGTGTGGCGGCGGCGCTGGGCGAGCGCCGCCAGCATGGTGGCATTCCTCGGCATTTTTCTCTTCCTCGTGCCGGCGCCGGTACGCGGCTTTGAGCGCAACGTCTCCGAACTATCGACCTGGTACCGCGGCATGATCGGGTCGAGTTCGGAGAAGGGATTCGGACAGCGCGACGAACAGAACTGGTCGTGGGTCAATCAATCGATCATCGCGGTGACGCACCGGCTGACGCGCCCGATCAACTACAACCAGGACGACCCGACCCAACCGCCGCGAACCATGAACCTGTTCGATCTCGATTTCAAAACCGCGAATTGGGTGGTGCTGGCGGTGTCGTTTTTGATCGGGCTGGGGTTCATCGCGGTGTTGCCGCCGCGCACAAGGATGACGCAGCGATCGAACGCCGAGGAGCTGGGAATCCTGTTTTGCCTGATGACGGTGGCCTCGCCATTGGCGCGCCAGTATTATTTCATGTGGCTGTTCTTTCCCATGACCATCCTGATCCACCGCGCGATGTACGACCCGCGGCCTGCCGCGCTCGCGGTGACGTGGGGGCTGCTGGCGCTCGCAGGCGGCCTGATGTGCCTGTCGTTTCCGGTGTTTCCGATCTATCTTCAGGCTGTTGGCAATAATCTCGCCGCGACCGCCCTGCTTGCTGCCGGGCTGGTCTGGCACATCAAAAATCCGCCGTTCGCGAATAGTGATATTGAGGACCTGAAACAGTAAACCCATCGCCGTCATGGCCGGGCCCGTCCCGGCCATCCACGTCTTGCTTTTGCCAAAGAAAAAAAGACGTGGATGCCCGGCACAAGGCCGGGCATGACGAGGGAAACAAGGAAAATCCGAATGAGCAGCAGCTCGCAACTCCAGCCGGTCCTCGACCGCATCGATGCCAATTTCAATGACAGCCTCGAGCGGTTGTTTGCGCTGTTGCGGATCAAATCGATCTCGGCCGATCCGGCCTTCGCAGCCGACTGCAAGGCGGCGGCGGATCATCTGGCCCGCGATATCGCCACCCTCGGATTTGCGGCCGACGTAAGACCCACGGCCGGTCATCCCGCCATCGTCGCCAGGAGTAACGGCAACAGCGGCGCGCGGCCGCACGTGCTGTTCTATGGCCATTATGACGTGCAGCCGGTCGATCCTCTCGATCTGTGGCATCGCCCGCCGTTCGAGCCTGTCGTCACCGACCATGCCGACGGGCGAAAAATTATCGTCGCGCGCGGCGCCGAGGACGACAAGGGGCAGTTGATGACCTTCGTCGAGGCTTGCCGGGCCTGGAAATCGGTAACCGGTTCACTGCCTTTGGACGTCACCATCGTCATCGAGGGCGAGGAGGAAATCGGATCGAAGAATTTCGTGCCGTTTCTCGAGCAGAACAAGAATGACCTCAAGGCCGACTTCGCGCTGGTTTGCGATACCAGCATGTGGGACCGTAATACGCCGGCGATCACCACCTCGCTGCGCGGCCTCGTCTATGACGAGGTGCGGATCAAGGCCGCCAACCGCGATCTGCATTCAGGCATCTTCGGCGGTGGGGCGCAAAATCCGATCCGCGTGCTGACCCGCATTCTCGGCGGCCTGCACGACGACAACGGCCACATCACGCTTCCGGGATTTTACGACGGCGTAAAGGATTTGCCGCCGGATATTCTCGCGCAATGGAAAAACCTGAATCTCACCCCGGACTCGTTTCTCAAACCGATCGGCCTTTCGGTTCCCGCCGGCGAGAAGGGCCGGCTGTTGATCGAACAGATCTCCTCGCGCCCGACCTGCGATATCAACGGCATCATCGGCGGCTACACCGGAGAAGGCTCCAAGACGGTTATCCCGGCGGAAGCGTCCGCGAAAGTTTCGTTCCGCCTGGTCGAGGGTCAGGAGCCGTCCAAAATTCGTGAAGCCTTTCGCGATTACGTCACCGCGCGACTGCCTGCAGATTGCACCTCGGAATTCACCGACCATTCCAACGCGCCGGCGATCGCGCTCGACTGGAACATGAAACCGCTCGCTGCCGCCAAGCGCGCGTTGACCGACGAATGGGGCAAGGAGACGGTGCTGATGGGTTCGGGCGCGTCGATCCCGATCGTCGCGGATTTCAAGAAAACCCTGGGCCTCGATACCGTGCTGGTCGGCTTCGGCCTGGATGATGACAACATTCACTCGCCCAACGAAAAATATGACCTGAAGAGCTTTCACAAGGGCATCCGCTCGTGGGCAAGGATTCTCGCAGCGTTCGCGGATGCACCGAAAGAATAAATTTCGTCATTCCGGGATGCGCCTCTTGGCGCGAGCCCGGAATCCATGACCCCCACCCGTGGTTATGGATTCCGGGCTCGCGCCAAGAGGCGCGCCCCGGAATGACGGAGAATAAAAAAACGCCGTCCGGGATTGGGCGGCGTTTTGATTGGAAGTGCAGAGGTCGTGTGGACGTCAGTCTACACCAGATTCTCAATTCCTGTAACCGGGATCGATGCGGTCGAGTTTTCGCAACAGCGGCGGCCATACCAATGTGGTCGAGCGCAATTCCGCCCGATCCGGATTGCCGAACACTTTTTCGTTCTTCTCGATCACCAGTCTGTCGACCGGGTAGGCGGTCGGGCCGAGCATCCGGGTCCGTACCTGCATGGTACAGGCCCGTTCCAGATGGAACATGCGCTCGAAGGCCGAGGCGACCGAGCGGCCGACCGTCAGCGTGCCGTGATTGCGCAGCAGCATGTGGTTCTTGCTGCCGAGGTCCTTTTGCAGGCGCGGGCGTTCGTCGTGGTCCAGCGCCACGCCTTCATAGTCGTGATAGGCGAGATCGTGGGTGACGAGTTGTGCGGTCTGGTTCAGCGGCAGCAGGCCTTCCATGCAGCTCGCCACCGCGGTGCCGTCGGGCGTATGCAGATGCAGCACGCAGCCGGCATCCTCGCGTACTTCGTGGATCGCGGAGTGAATCGTAAAGCCGGCCGGGTTGATGCTGTAGTCGCTCTTGGTGAGCTGGTTGCCGTCGAGATCGACCTTGACCAGGCTCGAGGCGGTGATCTCGTCGAACATCAGGCCGTAGGGGTTGATCAGGAAATGATGCTCGGGTCCGGGCACGCGAGCGGAGATGTGGGTGTCAACCAGATCATCCCAGCCATAATGCGCGATCAGGCGATAGCAGGCGGCGAGATTGACGCGCTGGGCCCATTCGGCTTCCGTCATATCGGACGGCACTTCTTTCAGGCGGGCTTCCGCTGGCGACATGGCCATTTCTCCCGTGGCGAAATCGTTAATCTCGCCGCAACCCTAGCGCCGCGGCTGCTTCGCAGCAAGGAGCGGGCATCGCGTGGCAGTCATGCTTGCCGGGGGTGGAGTTTCTTCAGCCTACGGCGCGGGGATTGCCAGCACGCTGGAGATACTTTTGCCGCGGATATCGTAGACGCGCGCGAACACCACGTCGTCGCGCTTGATTTCCACCATCACCGGCGCGGCCAGCCCCTTGCAGTAAAATTCGCCCAAGGTCATGGCGAAGTCGGCGGCATGGCTGTCCCAGCCGATGGTGAAGTCCGGACCGAGCGCTACCTGCGCGGGGCGCTGCGGACCGCACACCGCGACCTTCCACTTGCGCCCGCGCGGCGGGACTTCCTGCCGCTCCACCAGTTCCTCGCGCAGGCCGTCGGAGGCCTGCTTCAGCGCCAGGCCCCAATAGTCGAGCATGAACAGATCGTCGGCGGCGCGAACCGTTCCCGCGATATGATTGAAGTGCGTGTACTGGTAGGGATGCAAGCGGATCATCTCGCCCAGCGGCAACAGCAGACCGAACGAGAAAACCGCCAGCGCGGCGGGCTGCCAGCTGCGGCGATGCTCCCTGAGCCAGTTCATCAGCCATGCGAACGCGACGCCGCCGAGCACCGCCATCGGCGGAATCACGAAAATGAAATGGCGGATGCCGTTATACAGCGCCGGACGCTTCACCATCGCAACTATCAGCGGCAGCGTGGCGGCAAGCGTCAGCATCAGCAGGATGGTCTTGCGCCGCGCCGCTACATCGGTGCGCGAGAGCGACATGAACGTGCCGACGACGCCGGCGGTGGTCAGGCCGAGCAGCACTTCGGGAAGCTGCAGCGCGAACAGCGTCGGCAGATACGACCACGGCATGTCCGGCACCGACACCAGCGCGCCGTCGAACATTTCCTTCCAGGGCTTTTCGAAAAAGTGCGAGAAATAGGTCAAGGCGTGGAAAGGATTGCCGGGCTCCATGATCGACCACGGCCAGATCAGGCCCATCACCAGGTAGCCGAGGACGAGGCCGGGGATCAGCACATAGACCACATGCGCGAAGCGGTGCACGGCCTCGCGGGCGCTGTGGGTATGAACTTCCTCGAGCAGTATCGGAATGAAGCCGACCAGCGCATAGATCAAGGCGAGGCCGCCCAGGATGCGCGAGCCGATCGACAGGCCGGCGCCGAGGCCGAGGATCAGAATGGTTCGCGGCGAGGGTTGCGGATACTCCTCGGCCAGGCGAACAAGACCGAGCATCAGGATCACCATCGCAACCGCGAAGGGTGCATCCTTCGGGTTCATGAACATATGCCCGTAGAATGTCGGACAAAGCACCAGCAGCAGCAGCGTCGCAAGGCCGGCGAGCGGGCCGCCGACGCGGCGCCCGAGACGCCATGTCACAGCAAGGCCGATGATGCCGACAATGGCGCCGAGCAGGCGGCGGGTTTCAAACAGTTCAAGCGGGATGATCTTGTGCAGCAGCGCGGCCGCCATGTCGAAGCCGCCGCCATACATATAGAGATTGGCGAACGAAAGTGCCGCGGTGTCCTTGAAGCCGGAACCGTACATGCGCAGCAGGAGGTCGGCATATTCGGCGTGGGTGTAGTCGTCCCAGCCGAGACCGTAGTCGCGAAACGTCAGGCTTGCGACCAGGCCGACGGCGGCCAGCACCATGATGGCGAGATCGTCGCAGGTTCGTGCCACCGAGCGCCGCGCAGGCGTGTCGATGATCGACGTGGTGATGGATGACATGGCTATCGGTAACCCGGTGTCCCCTGCGGCTCAGCTTTTGGCGCTTTCGAGCCTCGTTTCCCCGGCATCCATATAGCGCAGTTCCGCGAGCAAGTAATTGGGAATTGTGGCTTAATTTTCCTGATGCAGCGCAACATTTAGGGCCGGGGTAAAGACCTTCGTCTTAGTCGGGCCACTTTATGCCACCCGCAACATGAACGCTGTCTGAAGGTTCGCTGCCCGAGTTTGGAAATCTCAATGGCGATATCGGCAATATGACGATATCGTTACGTGGCTGCTGCGACTCGCTGAGCGCAGTTGGGGGAATAGATGATGACTGGGCTGTTGGTTGCCGGGATTGGCGTTCTTGTAGCCGGCCTTCTGGCGATCGGCTTCGGAATTCAAGACAAGGAGTTCGAGGTCGGCAAGACGCTAATCCTTGCCGGCTCTGTTGTGGCCAGCGCCGGGTTCATTGCGATCGGCCTTGCAATGGTGGTCCGCGAGCTTCGGTTTCTTGCGCGCCGTGCTGGTCCTGCCAATGCAGCGGCGACGCCGCGCGCCAAGAGCGAACCTGTCGCGGCTCAGTCGTCGGATGCCGGGCCTGCGCTCCGCGACCAGCCCGCACAGGAGACCGCGGATCGTGTAGAGCCTTCATCGCCAGCGCCGTGGCAGGACGAAGCCGCAACACGCGACCGCCCACGTTCGCGCAGCGACACGCCCGAACCGGCCGTGCCGGAGCCTGCGCCGATCACCAAGCCGCGGCGCAATCTGCTGTTCTCATCGTCGTCGCGGAAAGAACGCGAGCGCGCGGCCGCGAAAACTCCGGATCCGGTGGCCGATCCCGTGGCCCCGCCACCCGTCGCGCCGCCGGTCCCGGTTGCGAATGAAGCGCCGCCGCCGGCGACCTTCGAAGACGCCTGGCCGCAATCGGAACGGGCGCGGTCCGACGCAGCCCTGCGGCGCAGTCGAACGCCTTCGACATTCGCGGAGCCAAATCCCGCGGCAGCCAGGCCGGATGTTGCCCCGCCGGTGGCGCGAAGCGAAGAACCCCCTGCGGTGACGGTGCTCAAGTCGGGCGTGGTCGACGGGATGGCCTATTCGCTGTATTCGGATGGTTCGATCGAGGCGCAAATGCCCGAGGGCATGATGCGATTTGCTTCCATCGATGAACTACGCTCGCACCTCGACCAGCGTCCGTAGCGCCTATACTTTGGGAAATTCCTGCCGCTAAATAAAACGCGGCAGAATCGGTGTTATTCTTGTCTTGCCGACAGCAATCAGCCCATACTGACAAGTAAAGACGGGTTTCCAGGCCATGACCGACACCACGGGTAAAAGCTTCATCGACCTTACGGCCAATATTGTGTCGGCCTATGTCAGCAACAATCCGACGCCGGCCGCCGAAATCCCGGCATTGATCGGCCAAATCCACGCCGCGCTGCTGCGGGTATCGACCGGCCGCACCGAGCTGCCGATCGAGCCTGCCAAGCCCGCAGTTTCGGTGAAGAAGTCGATGACCCCGGATTACCTGGTCTGCCTCGAGGACGGCAAACGCTTCAAATCGCTGAAGCGGCACCTGCGCACCCAATACAGTATGACGCCGGAGCAATACCGCGACAAATGGGGCCTTCCGGCCGATTATCCGATGGTCGCGCCGAATTACGCGGTGGCGCGCTCCCAGCTGGCCAAGAAAATGGGGCTCGGACAGCAGCGGCGCAGGCGGAAATAGCGGACCTTATTCTCCGCCTATACACTTTTTAAGATTTTTTTCCGGTTTGCTATCCCCGGGGTTGCATAGTGGGTTAAGATATAGGTATCTTTTCTCTATACCGAGATACCGCCATGCTCCACAACAATTGCGCCGTCCTTCCCGAGCCGCCTGAAACCACATCTGCCACCGCGCTGCCCGAACCGGAGCGGACCTGCCATTGGGTCGCGTTCTGCGTGGCGCGAGATTTTGGAATGGAGATGGCGGCCTTGTTCGCGCCGACCCGCGGCGCGCCTCGCACGGCCTTTGCGCGGCAGGTCGCGATGTATCTGGCCAACACCGGTTTCGAACTGAGCTTTGCGACCATAAGCCGGGTATTCGACCGCGACCGCACCACCGTCTCGCACGCCTGCCGTGTCGTCGAAGAAGGCCGCGACGATCTCTGGCTGGACTGCCGGGTAGAAGCGCTCGAGCTGTTTTCCCGTAGCGGATGGGAAGCCTTGCGGGAAGTTGAAGCAACGCAGGGACTGAGCCAATGAAATCGGCCCAGCGCAGCCGCTGCCAGCCGGCGCCGTGCGATTCAAAGACTTCGCCAGACGATGGCGTCGATGCATTTCGCGCCCAGCATCTGGATCTTTCGACGCGCCAAATCATGACCGAGACGGGCGCAATCGGCGTTCTGGTGAATGACGGCGAGAGCCCGCTGGCATGGCTGGCGCGCCGCAAGGGCCGCGACGGCCGCACCATGATCAGCCCGAACCAGTTCATCGCCGGCGAAAAGCTGCGCGCGGATTTTACCCGCGGACATCTGTCGCCACGCGTGACCTCCGACTGGTCGGCTCCAACCGGTGGCAGGTCGCGCGGGCCCGGTGGCGCCGGCGAGATGACCGATCTCGTGGTCGCATCGCGGCAGCGGGTACGGCTCGCGCTGGAAGCCTGCGGGCCGGAGTTTTCCGGACTGCTGATGGACGTGTGCTGTTTTCTGCGCGGACTCGAGGAAGTCGAGCGCGAACGCGGCTGGCCGCTGCGCTCGGCCAAGATCGTGCTGCAACTGGGGCTGGACCGCCTGGCGCGGCATTACGGGCTGCGTGAGGAGGCGAGGGGAAAGGCGAGCGCACGGGTGCGCACCTGGCTTGCGGGCGATGCGGTGTTTGAAAGCTAGGCCGCTTAACCCCATCGCAGCCGGGCGACCATCTGCTCGAAGTTCTGGCGATCGAGCAGCTTGATGGCCTGAGCTTCCGCGGCTGGAAGGTCGAAGTCTCGCGCAATCGCTTCCGGATCGGCGAAAAGTCTGTCGCACAATTCGTCGTCCAGCAGGGCTCTGCTGACCAGTTCTGTCAAACGCCGGCTCGGCGCGGGATCGGAATCCAATTTGCCATCCTGCTCAATTGAAATACTGCTTACCGCGGTTGCAGTGAAGCGCCGAGGCGCACCGCCTCCACCGCGTCGGCGGACTTCACATTTGGTATTGTTCCGCCGGAAAATGCCAGCAGAGAATCGATCGTGCCGTCGCCGACGGCAACGCGCAACGCTTCCGTCAGCGTATCCAGGGTTCGATCGGCAAAAAAGATATTCCGGGCGACCTTCAACAGAACACTTCTTTGCCTGTTGCCGATCAGTCCCGCCGCGCCAGCCAGTTCCATCCAGTATTCGAGATCGACGATCGGTACCGTCATCGGCTTGAAGTCGAACGGAGAGTAAACCAGAGCGACATCCGCGTCACGCCGGATCGCGCAGCGCCGGAAGTAGTCATAGACCCATCCGACACCGATCATCCCGGATTGGTCGAGTTCGGACGCCCGAAGCGCCCCCATGCTCGAGGCGCCGATCACGGTTTTTCCGCGTTCAAGCAGGCTGAGGATTTCCTTGGGCGACACCGACATGTTCTGCCCGAATTCTCCGTCGAGAATGACGAAGACGTCGTAGTCCAGGGCGGCAGCGAGGTCACCGCGCTTGATCGGAGGCGCGTGGGTGACGGCTGCAAGCCTGCGGACCTCCTGTTCCGCGATCGATGGTCCAAAGAACACAATCGTCTTCATCGCAGTCTGTATCCCGGCGGCCGGGATTTCCCGAAACGCGTTGCAAGCTCCAGCCGCAGCAACGCCAGGCACAGAAGCGCCTGCAGCGTCGTCGTTGCGATGGACAGATACCATATGTATTCCAGCCGGAAATACGGCTGGGCTGATAACCAGATCACCGGAACGGCGTAGGTAATGAGCCGGACGCCGGAGCTGATCAGCACCGGGACCGTGTTGCCCAGTCCCTGAAACATGCCGGAACACACCAGGATCAGTCCCTGGGCGACCAGGTTCAAAGAGATCAGCCGCAGAAACACCGCGCCAATCGCCACAGTCGATGGATCCTCGCTGAAGGGCCACAGCAGCAGCTCGGGTCGCCACTGGATAAAGATCGTGACCGCAGCCATCAGGGCGCTGCCCATCAGCGCGGCGCTTTTGAACGTTTCCTTGATACGTTCGCCATTGGCGGCCCCCAGATTCTGTCCGGTGATTGGCCCGACCGCAAGCGCAATGGCCATGGCCGGTACTTGAATGGCGCCAAACACACGCGAGCCGATGCCGAACGCAGCCTGAGCCGCCGGGCCGAAAGGGCTAAGTGCGTAATATATCGCGGCGACGTAAACGAACGTGAATGCCAGTTCGGCGCCGGCCGGCAGGCCTATGGTCAAAATGCGCTTCCATTGCGCCAGGCGCGGAGGCAACTGCTTCCAGTCCACCGCAATGGTTCGCGCCGAGTTACGAAAATAGGCGCACAGCAGCACCAGGTTCATGACGGCCGCAAGCGACGTCGCAAGGCCGGCGCCCGCGACCCCGAGGCCCTGGATGCCGCCCCATCCTCCGATGAGCAGCGGCGCGAGGCCTATATTGGCAAGGACGGACAGTACCTGAATGATCACCGCCGGGCGTACCACTCCGGTGCCCCGCAAGGCGGAAGCAATGACAGCAGTGACGAACTGACAGGCAAGTGCCGGCATGAACCAGAACAGATACGTCGTGCCCGCTTCGACGATCGTGTCATCTGCCGCAACTGACCGCATATAGCCGTGGGCAAGCAGCAAGCCCCCCACCAGAGCAAGCGCCCCGAATATCACCGCCAGGCCAAGCGACTGGTTGAAAACCAGGACCGCGCCCGGTCGGTCCTTGCGTCCCACCGCCTGGGCGACCAGCGCCATGGTGCCGGCGCTCAGAACCAGAGTTAGAGCACTTGTGAGAAATGACACATTCCCGGCGGCGCCTACGCCGGCAACGGCGGCCTTGCCGATCACGGCGACAAAATACATGTCGACCAACAGCCACAGCATGAAGATCATCGTGCTGCCGAAAATCGGCACGGCGAGGCTGACGATGTGGCTCGCGATCGACCCTTTGGTCAAATCTGTCATCGGCATGCCTCGGCCCGGCATCACGAATGCGGGCGGACGGAGACCCGGTTGATGATCGGATCCAGGCTCGAGGCTGGTTCACTGACCAAGGCAATAAAATAACGCGCGGCGGGACAATATTCCCGCCGCACGCAGTTGTCAGAAACGATGCCGACTAGTTGCCGACCTCGGCAAGAACCCTTTCGGCCTTGGCTTCGGCATCGTGACGCGAACCGTACGGACAAACCATCGTCAGCTTCAGAAGGGTGGGGATTCCGTCGCTGCCGTAGGTCCAGACCAACCTTATGTCGTGTTGGGTGGCGTTGGCCGAATCCTTCGGTTGCTCCTGGACGTCGATTTTCATGGGGATCGGCGGCGTCGAATTGAAGCACTTGCGCACCGAAGCATCCAGAAGGCCGCATTTGGTAAGCGGCACCACGCTCGGCTCATCGGCGGAAAGCGGCGTGTTGTTGGGCTGGCTGGCCAGTCCCCTCCGCGCAAACTCCTTCGACCTTATCCACTTCTCGCCGAGATCGCCGGGCCATTTGTCGAGCGGCGACAAGATCGACTGATAGTCGCCGAATTCCATCGTCGCGAGATCGATCTGGTTGGACGCCTTGAGCACCTCGACGCTCTTCTGCATCGCGCTCAACGGATAGTAAAGCCGGTTCATATGGTCTTTGAACTGCTGGTTATTGTATGGCTTGGCGCCTGCAATCAACATCGCTTAGCTCCATTCTTCGAGAGAGGGCTTAGATGCCAGTTCGCCTTAAAACAGTGGATGAAAATCAGCCGACTAGTTGCCGACCTCGGCAAGAACCCTTTCGGCCTTGGCTTCGGCATCGTGACGCGAACCGTACGGACAAACCATCGTCAGCTTCAGAAGGGTGGGGATTCCGTCGCTGCCGTAGGTCCAGACCAACCTTATGTCGTGTTGGGTGGCGTTGGCCGAATCCTTCGGTTGCTCCTGGACGTCGATTTTCATGGGGATCGGCGGCGTCGAATTGAAGCACTTGCGCACCGAAGCATCCAGAAGGCCGCATTTGGTAAGCGGCACCACGCTCGGCTCATCGGCGGAAAGCGGCGTGTTGTTGGGCTGGCTGGCCAGTCCCCTCCGCGCAAACTCCTTCGACCTTATCCACTTCTCGCCGAGATCGCCGGGCCATTTGTCGAGCGGCGACAAGATCGACTGATAGTCGCCGAATTCCATCGTCGCGAGATCGATCTGGTTGGACGCCTTGAGCACCTCGACGCTCTGCTGCATCGCGCTCAACGGATAGTAAAGCCGGTTCATATGGTCTTTGAACTGTTGATTATTGTATGGTTTGCCGCCTGCGATCAACATTGCTTGTCTCCATTCCCTGAGAGAAGGCTTAGATGCCAGTGCGCGTCAAAATTGTATCAGCGGTTCAGGTTTTTGGCAAGATCGTCGGCCGCAGGCGTTCTCAGGGCGCATAATTCGTTGCACTATCGCGTGCTCGCCGGCGCCGTTACAGCCAACCAAGGGCGAAGAAAGATAAAACAGTGGATGAAAATCAGCCGACGCCCAAGGACTACTACCTCGGATTCAATCACGAACTGGACCGGCAATCGGTGAGCAACCTGGTCGCTCTGGTGCAGCAAGCACTTGCGCTGCGTGCGAGAAGCGTCACAATTTGCATCACGTCGTCAGGCGGAGCATTGGACCAGGGTCTTTATGCCTACGAGATTCTGACGGCACTTCCGATTTCGATCCATACGCACGCCATCGGTCAGGTCCAATCGGCGGCGATGCCGCTCTTCTTGTCGGGCTCGCGGCGGACCGCTTCCCCGGGAGCAAACTTTCTTTTTCATGACGCGCTGTTTCATGGCGATGGGATGCTTCTCAACTTCGACAAGCTGGCGGGGGAGGCTCAAGCGATCGAACACAACAACAGATTGTCGCATCGGCTAATTGCGGGAGTACTGGATCGGCCCGTTGAAGATGTTGCGAAATGGTTCATTGGGCAAAAAATCAGGGATACCGGGTTTGCCCTCGACAATGGAATTATCGAGAAGGTCGAGCCGCTCGTGGTGCCTCCCGACGCTCAGTTCGTCCAGGTTGCCTACAGGTTTTGAGACCTTCGGCGGCACGCCGAAGACCTTCAATGAGCGGTTTCCTTATCCACCATCTCGATCTGGCGTAACACGCGTTCTCCGAAAGCAGCGCGGCCGGTGTGCATGTGAAAAAAATTCCAGGACTCCGCGCGCGGCACGACCAGCCGCACTACCGGAATTCCGACGTCGGGTCTGGTGATATCGAACACGACGGCATGGCCAAATCCGGCCAGCCGCATCCGCTCGATCAGGAGTTCGACGTCCTCATTCACCGATGCGTGCACATGGCTCGCAATCTCTTCGAACCGGATCGTCTCCGCTGCGCCGGTTGGCTCCGGTTTTACGGCGTCGCCGGCTGCGGCGAATTCCGGCAAGTCTTCCCTGCCGCCCTGGATACAGGTCATGCGAGTCTGGGCGGCTTCGGTCAATGCGCGGGTGAGCGCGATACGGGCGTCCGGATGGGTGCCGACGCCGCTGTGAGCGCCTGGCAACCCGCCGGAGCCGGGCGGCTCGGCAATCGTGCAGGCGATGGTCGCGATACCCGTCGCCGACGTCAGGTCTCGCAGCGCCACCTCCAACCCGGCTCGCTGCAGCTTGCGGACGAGCGCGGCGGCCCGGCGCGGCAGCCCGCGCAGCGAAATCATGGTCTGCGCGGGGCCGCGTTGCACCGACACACTGTGACGAAATCCCAACTCGGCCAGGATCGCTGCAACCGCGGGCGCGAGGTCCGTCCTTGCGATGGCCAGCGCCGTCGCATCCCGTTCGATCACTTCGCATAAAGCGTGGCAAAGCGCCTCCAGCCTTGTATTGCCCGATGCCAGACCGTTGGTGCTTGTGTAGAACAGGGGCATGCCGGAAACCGGATTGTAGGGCGCCACCACGCAGTTCAGCGGGGCAAAGGTCGGCCGGCGCGTGATCAGATCGAACCCCCGCACCCATTCCAGCATCAGATGCTCGCTGTATTCGTAGACCATCGGCACGTGAATCTCGCGAGGGTCGATACAGGCGTGCTCGCTTCGCAGATTGTAGTGCGACGAGGCGAATACCGGACCGTCATACCGCTCTCCGGCATGACGCTCGATCGCCTCCATCATCGCGCCGGCATATGCATCGGCGCGCGTGGTGCCCTTGCCATTGTAGTAGGAGATGCCGGGCCCGAGATCATGGGGTCGTACCGTCATGAAATTCGGAATGCCGATACGGTCGAGGTCGGTCACGTCGGCGACCTGGGTCACGCCGACGACATCAAGCACGGCGCGCGCGCGGCGGATCGTGGCGCTCGGCCGGACCGAGCGTTCGACGCCTGAACCGGTATATTTCACCTCGCCGGGTCCAAGCCAATATTCATAGCTGCAGGGGTCGGCGCCCATGGATGTCCTTGCTTATTCGAGCACCCTCGGCCCGGCGGCAAGATGAAATCCGTTAAACGCCGCCGTCGTCTCGCCTGGCGATAGCGTATAGTTCGGTTTTACGTTGGGTACCGCACCGTCGATGCGGATGCACGAACCAGATATGAACGCGGCGGCGGGCGACAACAGAAAGACAATCGCTGCGGACACCTCGGACTCCGTCCCGATCCGGCCGAGCGGCACCTTCCGGGGCAACGCCCGGATACGCTCGCGCATTTCGGGCGGGTACCGATCGAGCCCCGATGACGCGATCCAGCCTGGTGCTACGGCATTGACGCGCACCGGCGCCCATTCGAGCGCCGCTGTTTCCGTGAAGTTCAGCATGCCGGCGCGCGCCGCGCCCGAGTGCCCCATGTTCGGCATGCCACTCCACATGTTCGCAATCATATTCACGATCGCGCCGCCGCGCTGCTGCTTCATCCACTGGACGTAGACTTCTCGCGCCATCAGAAATCCACCGGTCAGATTGGTGCGCAAGACTGCGTCCCAGCCCTTGGTAGAAATCGCCTCAAGCGGTGCCATGAATTGTCCGCCGGCATTGTTGACGAGAAAGTCTAGCCGGCCGAAATCACCGAGCGCGGCGCGCACCACCTCCCGCACGCGCTCCTCCTCGCGGATATCCGCCGTGTAGCAACGCGCGCTACCCCCGGCGTCGGCAATTTCACGCGCGACCGCTTCAAGCTTTTCCAAGTTACGGCCGACAAGCGCGACGTTGGCGCCGAGTGCTGCGAGCTCATGCGCGGTGCAACGTCCGATGCCGCTGCCCGCGCCAGTGACGAGCCCGGCCTGCCCTGTGAATAGTTCGTCGCGAAACACCGATTGGAAGAAAGCCGCCATGGGCTGAGCGCCTAGCGAAAGACAAGTCCTGACGTTAAAGATGCAACAGTGATAGCCGTCGCAACCGGATAGTACAACCACTCTAATTGGCGCGCGCCTTCACGACGCCGCCGCCAGCGTCTCGCGGGCGTCGGTGCGGATGCGCTCGACCATGGCGCGCAGGCCGTTGGAACGCTGTGGCGTCAGGTGCTCACGGAATCCGAATTCGTCGAACACCGCGATGGCGTCGATCGAAAGAATGTCCTTCGGCGTCTTGCCCGAATAGAGCGTCAGCAGGATCGCGATCAGGCCGCGCACGATATGCGCGTCGCTGTCGCCGAGATAGCTCAGCACCGGTTCGCTCTGACCGTTGCGGGCAAGCTTGCGCGACAGCCAGACCTGGCTGGCACAGCCCTGCACCTTGTTGGCGGCGGAATGCTCGGTCTCCGGCATCGGATCGAGCATGCGGCCGAGTTCGATGACGTACCGGTAGCGGTCGTCCCAATCGTCCAGCAGTGCAAAATTATCCCTGATTTCGTCGATGTTCATCGCGGCCCGCATGTCTCGTGATGAGACATATATAGGGCTGCGAACGCTCGAAGGCGATAGCTTCGGAACTAATTCGCGGCGGTCGAGGCAGGAGCGGCCAACTGCCATTCGGTCTGCAGATCGTCTGATGTCAGCGTGTCGCGCGGCGGCGCGCCGGGGAAGCCGGCGTCCGCGTTGTCGATACCGCCGATCGAGCCGGTATGATCGGACGATTTCTTGTCGGTGATGATCTGGTACAGCTTGCGGGCGCCGTCCTGGGCGCGCTGACCAATCACGGTCGCAGCCTGCCCGCCGACTTCGCACGCCGCCGGTTGCCGCTTGCAGAACTGACTCATGTCGGACACCGCCGCCGTCGCAGCCGACACCGCCTCGGAAGCGCCGACCTGCGGCAGCTTGTCCGATTCAGGCGTCTTGTCTCTGGGCAGCAGCACCAGCACCAGCCCGAGCCAGAATGCCATGCGAAGCAGGAAAAACATTTCGCAACCCCGTCCGTCTTCTTCCTCGCTGCGATTGCTCTCGCAGTTGATCTTTTTCGTAACAGGTGTCGATAAATCCTATGTGTTTGCGATGTCCTTAAATCGCGGAATTTTTACGAAAAAGCCGAGCGATTTGATTCGCCGTAAATTTTCGATTGATGCCGCCATTGCAATTGCAGGTGTTCCGCTCCGCGCATCCACCATTTCGAAACCATACCGGTTCCGCGCCGGAAACTTGGCGTTCACCATCTGAGCCGAATGCGGCCGTGTGGAGATGCAAAACCGGCCTCTGCGCGTGGTGTTTCGCAGGCGGCGCGGCTGCCTTAGCGTTCGCTTAAGTTCGCTCTGACAGGTTGAGGCAACGATAAAGGGGGCGTTCCGGCGCGTCAGTTTATGACGAGCAAGCCGAAGCGCAGGTGCCGTGACCGTTTTGAAATTGATCCGCGATTGCCTCGATGCGTTGCTGCATCCGTCGGCCCGCTACTACGCGCTGACCAGCGCGCGCCATCGCGCGTTCATGGCGCCGCGGCTGCTGGGCAGCCTCGCGGCGTTCGCGGCGTTCCCGGTCTATCTTGCGCTGCGCGGCGCACCCTCAGCGCTCGAGGTCGGGGCGTTCGCCTGGCTGATCGCGCCGATCCTGCTGTCCTGGTTCCTGTCGCGCACCGGACGCTATGAGAGCGCCCATGTGCTGTCGTCGCTGGCGCTGGCGGGCCTGGTCATGATGGTGGCGGTCACCACCGGCGGCATCGAATCCTTTGCGGCGGCCTGGCTGGTCGCGATTCCAATGGAAGCCTCGTTGTCGGCATCCCGCCGCGTGGTGGCTTTTGCTTCGGCGCTGGCGCTGTCATGCGCTGTCGCGTTGATCGTGGCGAGTTCGCTAGGCTTACTCCCGGAAGCCAATGCTTCCGCGCGCGCGGTATTCATGGCATTCGGAATTACGTCGGCGACGCTCTATGCCGCCGCACTCGCGTTCGGCGCCGAATCGCTGGCCCGCACCGGCACAGCATTGCTGAACGTCGAGGAAGACCGCTATCGCCTGCTGGCGCGCAACATGAGCGATGTGATTTCACGCCACCGCCGCAACGGCGCGGTGCAGTTCATTTCGCCGGCGGCGGAAGCCTTGCTGGGAACGCCGGTCTCGCGCCTGGCCGGGCATGGCCTGTTCGACCGCGTTCACGTCGCGGATCGCCCCGCTTATCTCACGGCCCTTTCGGACGCAGCCCGAGGCGGCGAGGCGCGCAGCGTCGAATTCCGCCTCAGGCGTGATACCCAGCGCGCACGCGGCAGCGACTTCATCTGGGTCGAGATGCGCTGCCGTCCGCTCGCGCAGACGCCGGAACAGCCGGGAGTACCGGAATCCGAAGTGGTCGCGGTGATGCGCGACGTCACCGACCGCAAGATTCAGGAGCAGGCGCTCGACCTCGCGCGCACCGCAGCCGAACAGGCCGACGCATCCAAGAGCCGTTTCCTGGCCACCATGAGCCACGAGCTGCGCACGCCGCTGAACGCCATCATCGGATTCTCCGAAATGATTGCGCAGGAAGACGTGCTGATGATCGATGCCATCAGGCGCAAGGAATACGCGCAGCTGATCAACGATTCCGGTCAGCATCTGCTCTCGGTGGTCAACGGCATTCTCGACATGTCGAAAATGGAATCCGGCAATTTCGAAATCGCGCCGGAACCGTTTGCGCCGCGCGGGCCGCTGCTGAGCTGCTGCAATCTGCTGGCGCTGAAGGCCAAGGAGAGCGGCATCGACCTCGTCACCCGCGCGCCCGAGGATCTGCCTGATATGACCGGCGACCCGCGAGCGTTCAAGCAGATCGTGCTGAACCTCGTCTCCAATGCCATCAAGTTCACCGAGCGTGGCGGGACGGTGACGGTGTCCGCCACGGTCGAGGGATCGCGGCTGGTGTTGCGCATCGCCGATAACGGCGTCGGCATCGCGGCCGACGATCTGAAGCGGATCGGCGATCCGTTCTTTCAGGCCGGCAAGACCTATCAGCGGCGTCACGAGGGCACCGGCCTTGGATTGTCGATCGTGAAAAGCCTGGTGGCGCTGCATGGCGGCGAGATGACTGTGCAGAGCAAGGTCGACGAAGGCACCACCGTTGCCGTCGCGTTGCCGCTGGCGTTCACGCCGCCGGCAGAGGCGCCACCGAGCAATATCGCAACGCTCAACCCCGCGCTGCGATCCGGAATTCAGGACAAAACCTGGCAGGTGAAAAAAAGTGCCTAAGAAAATAAATTTGGATGACGACATGCCGCGCCGCCGCCGCGGCGCGAGCGCGGCTGTGATCGAGGCCGAAGCGGAACGCGGGCTTGCGATGCGTATGCTACTGCACAGTCCGAAAGACCTGATCGCCGGCGCGCTGGCCTTTGCCGCCGTCAGTGCGATCATCGCCAATGCCGTGTTCATGCAGGCCGGGCATCATCCGTCGCCGATGTTCGGTACGGCCATCAGTATTCCCGTGGCGACGATACCCAGCCCATTGCCGCGACCGCGGCCGGCCGAAGCCACATTGAGGCCGGCCGATGTCAAACTCGCCGAAGTGCGGCCCGTTGAAATCAAGCCGGCCGATCCGGCCGCGACTGCCGTCAAGCCAGCCGGCACGCCCGCAACTGTCGCGCGACCGCCGGCGCCGATCCCGGTGTCCTCCCGCAGCGATCCGCTCGGCGACCTGATCATCGCGTCGCGCCGCGTCGCCGCCGTGCAGCGCGCGCTGACGGAATACGGCTACGGCCAGCTCAAGCCCACCGGCACCGTCGGCTCCGACACCCAGGCCGCGATCCAGAAATTCGAGCGCGAGCGCAGGATTCCGGTGACCGGCCAGATGTCGGACCGGCTGGTGCGCGAGTTGAGCACGGTGACGGGCCGGGCGATCGACTAGCGCCGCGTCCGCCGCCGTCCTATCGTCTCCGTCATGCGATTGAAATCCAGCATCTGGGTCGCGGCGTATTTGCGCCGCTGCCAGACCGAGGGCGTGTTTGGCGCCGTGCGCAAGCGCGGCGCGGAGGAGGCGGGCGCGGTGTTCGTCAAACTGGCGCTGCTTGACGGCAATGCGATGCTGTACGCGCCGGCGCCGCAGACGGCCTATGACGACAGCCGGCCGATCGAGCGGGTGTTTGCGCCGACATCGCCGCAACCGCTGCCGGAGCAGGCGGTGGAAGAACGTCTTGCCAAGGAGATCCGGTTCGACCCCGATGTCTGGATCGTCGAGATCGAGGACAGAGCCGGGCGGCACTTTCTCGATCTGGCTCGCGCCTAGCTTCCGGAACTGCCCGAACGGTTGCGGGGTGCAACGTCTGTGCCGGGCTGTACAGCGGGCCGGGTCTGCGCAGGTGCCGGGCGCGCGCGCTGGCGTTCATCATCGTAAAGCGCGGGCCGGTATTTGGCGCGCGTGACCGCCATGGTGGCGCCGCGCCATGCCGCCAGCATGATCAAGGCGGATCGTTCGCTCAAGCGGTCGTAGAGCCGCGATATCCGGTACACGTTCTGGAAGGACGAACCGAATTCAGGATTGAGGAACATCAGCACGCGTTGAAACACGTCGCTCGGCATGCTCAGCGCTTTGCAGGCGCAGGCCAACGGCTCGCCGCTCGCGTCGTTGACCACTTGCGCTGCGATCCGCGACGGCAGGATCAACGCCTCGCCGAGTTCGAGCGTGAAGTTTTCGATGTCCGCGGCGAACGCGGCCATCTCCAGCGTCTCGATCGCGCGCGCTACGCGCGCGGCGGGTATGCGCGCGGAAGGTTTCAGCGGCGTCTCCGCGAGATTATGCAGGATCAGCGCGCGATCGCTCGAGCTCGCGCCGAAAAACAGGGCGCTGATTTCGGATGCATCGTTGGGCGCCATCGACAAGGCAGACATGCGCAGTTGCGCCTCGGTCGGCGGCCGGCCCGGCGCCGCCACGGGCGGCTGTTCCGGAATGCTGGCGGCGAGGGGAACGGGCTGGTCGGGCCGCGAGGGCTGCAGGCCGAGTTTTCGCATAATCGGCATGGGCGTGCTCGGATAGACCGCAAGCCGCGCCCGAACCATCGCGCGGGTGGCGTCGTCGACCTGATCGATCAGGCGCGAGGTCAACTCGATGAACTGCCGCACTTCATCGTCGGTATGCGCGTTGGTCTGCACGTAGAGATCGGTCAACACCCGCAATAGCGTAGGACGAATATCGACGCCCTCACGGCGGGAGAGCGTCATCAACCCGTCAAAGCCCGGAAACATTGGAGGTGTGGTCATGTCAGGGGTACGCGACTGAGGGTTCTTTCGCGCGATTCTAGGCAGGTCGCTTTAACATCGCGTTAAGGAAAACAACTCGTGAATTCATCGCGTCCAATGCAGGCGTTGCATCGCCGTCACGCGATGCCGTCCGCAGCAAGCGGGGCCGCCTTAAATTAAGAGGCCGTTAACCATGCCCTGATCTTAATGATGGCCTGCCGCCGCCGGATCGAGGCGATGCGGCACGGAGAGAGACATGAGCACCATCATTGAATTTCCAGCGGATGCGGCCTCGCGGCGGCTGGGCTCAACCACGGGTGCCGCCCAGCGCGAAGGCATGGGGACCATCCTGATCCTTCCCGTCGTCCGGATTGAGCGCGACGCCGATGGCGGCCGCGGACCGGAAGAAGGAACCGCGCCGGGCCGCCGCCGCCGCCGCCGGGCCCGTTCCTGACACCGGACATTTTTTTATGCCGGAGATGTCTAAACAGATCCGGACATGGTTTCGGCTTCGTCCAGCAATTCTGATTGCGGGTTTGCTGCTCGGCGGCTGCGCCGGCGGCGATCTCGGCCGCACCCGCGAAAGCTTTCGCACCGACGACATGCATCGCTGGATCGGCTTCGAGGCGACCGGAAGCGTCGGCCTGCGCGCGTCGCAATACCAGCTCACCGACAAGGAGCGCCTGCTGCGCGATCTCGCCTACCCGCTGATCGAGCCGCCGCATTCGCGCCCCGCATGGAAGACCGTGTTCGGCGACTACCAGCCGTTCCCGTCGCCGTGGCGTCAGGTGCTGGCCTTCGACCGCACCGCCTATGGCCGGATGCTGATCGACGAGCCGCATCGCTCGTGGGCATCGCGCTATGCGGTGCTGATCGAAGACGTGCGCAACGACATCACGCGGTTCGAGCCGTTCTTTGCCGACGCGGTCCAGGTGCTCGATCTCGACAAGAAACGCAATGCCAGCCTCGATCTGGTGTCTGACCTGTCGCCGCGCGAGCGCGCCGACGCCATCGCCCGCATGCAGGAGAACACGCTGATCGTGCAATGGGTGCAGCAATGCCTGGAGCAGCGGGTCTCGTCCTACCGCTGGGCTCTGGAGCGGCTGGTGATCCAGGCCCCCGACAACATCGCCGCCGATGCCGACCGTCTGATCAACGAACTCGCGGCGCGAGCCGCGAACCCGCCGGTGGTGTCGGCGCCGGTCGCCGGCCGCGCGGTGGTGTCGAAGGGGTAGAGCGCTTGCTCAGTCGTCGTCCCCGCGAAGGCGGGGACCCATACCCCCCGTTGCCTGTAATCGCGGAAGCTGCCGGCGACTTGGATAAGCAACCCGTCAAACAATGACTATCGGTGGTTATGGGTCCCCGCCTTCGCGAGGACGACATTGCTGAGGCAATTTCGTCCGACTTCACCGCTTCGCCGGCGGCTGCTCCGCCTGCTTCACCGGCGGTTCGGTCTGCACCTTGCAGCTCGAAGCGGCGAGCGAAGCCTGGGCCTGAACCATCAGGCCGGGCTCCGGCGCCAGCGCTTTCAGCACGATCAGGCCGGTCGCGGTCGGGGAGTCGATGATCAGGCGGTCGGCCGCGGTGACTTCCTCGTCTTCCGGCAGCTCGGCGTGCTGCGCTTCGGTCATCAGATCGAGTTCGATCACCCGGCGTCCGGCGGAGCGGTCGTTGATCGCATAATAGGCCACGTCGTTGCGGGTATAGAACGACACCGACGTATAGGCCTGGCTGACGGGGACCGCGAGCTTGATCGGTCCGCCCGACAGGTCGTAGCGGCAAACCGCGATCGCGAAGGCCGGATCCATCAACGGCATCGGCGCGTTGTTAGGGCTAGCCAGCGGCAGCGGCGTGACCGCGTTCAATTTCGTCAAGGGAGTGAGGCGCGAATAGGCGTCTTGCGTCGCGATGCGCGGCAGCGCCAGCACGCTGACGAGATGCACGACGCCGCCCAGCAGTACGCCGCCGATGATTGCAAAGAGCAGGCGGATCATGGGCACCCTACCGTCGCGATGGTCGGCATCGGCGCGTCGCGCTGGGTCCGCGTCGCCACGCCGACCGGGGTATCGTAGAGCCGCAGCATCAACGCATAACGTTCGATGCCGCCGGTGGGCAGCCAGTTTCCGGAGCGCGATCGCGCCGCAATCTTTACCTCGAAGGCGCCGTCGGAAGCGCGGATGATTTCCTGGCTCGTAAAACCGTAGCGCTGCAGCGAGTTGGCGACGAGGTGCCCCTTGGTATCGTACAGCGTCAGGGTCCAGAACCGTGCCGCGGGGGTCACGCCGCTCACCACCACGTCGCACCGCCCGTCCAGCGGCTTTTTGCGGTCGTCTGTCGTCGCCGAGAATGCCACGCCGTCGCCGGTGCCGACCGGCAGTTCACCGCTGCGTGCAATCGACGCGCGCGAATAGGGATCGACGTCGGCGGTACCGGTTCGCGGCCGCGCGGTCCAGGCGCCGATGGTCAGCGTGCCGAGATCGGTGCCGCGCGTCGCGGTCATCCAGGTAGCGCCAAGACCGACGGCGGTGGCGATGACGAGCGCCAGCAAGGTGAAGAGTAACAGCCGCACGGCTAGTTCTTGCGCGGCGAGGGGGCTGGCGGGTCGCCGGGAGTTGCCGCCGCAAAGGAGTCCGGGAAAGCCAGCGAAGTAGACGAGGCCGGCTTGGCCGGTTTGACCGGCTCGCTCGACGAAGTCTTGCCCGCCGTCTTCGCGGCATCGTCGAGCAGTTTCTCGACGCGCACCAGAATGTCGGCGCCGCGCTTGGTGAGGATCGGCGGCGGTCCCGGTTTGGTTTCGAGAATTTTCGGCGCGGCGTTGGCGGCGACCGGTCCCGGCGCCGGCGGCAGTTTCGTTCCCATGCCGATGCCCGGGATTTCCCTGACCTCGACGCCCTGATGCGCCGCGACCATGATGTCGTGCCAGGTCTGCGCCGGCAGCGAGCCGCCGGTCATGCGGTTGGTTGGCGAGTAGTCGTCGTTGCCGTACCACACCGCACAGGTGAAGTTGCCGGTATATCCGACGAACCACGCATCGCGATACGCATTCGTGGTGCCGGTCTTGCCCGCGGTCGGAATGCCGTCCAGCGCGGCGCGCCGTGCGGTGCCTTCGCTGACCACGTGGCTCATCATGCCCGCCATGTCGGATGCGACGGAAGCCGGAATCGCCTGCAGCGGCTTCTTGCCGTCGCGGTCGAAACGCCAGACCAGATCGCCGGCGCCGGTGCGAACCTCCAGCACCGAATGCGGCGTCACCGATCTGCCTTTGTTCGGGAACGTCGCATAGGCAACCGCGTGCTCGACCACCGAAACTTCGTCGGAGCCGATCGGCAGCGACGGCGTATCCGGAAGCGGCGCCTTGATGCCGAACCGTCGTGCCACTTCGACGATCTTGGCGCGGCCGGCCTTGGCCGGGTTGGCGACCTTGCCGCCGAGCGCGATCGACAGCTTTACCGGCACGACATTGATCGATCGGGTAATCGCCTGCGTCAGCGTCACCGAGCCGGAATAGGAGTGGCCGTAATTCTGCGGACACCAGTTGCCGATACAGACCGGACCATCGACCACGATCGACGTCGGCTTGAAACCGTTCAGGAGCGCCGTGGTGTAAACATAAGGCTTGAACGACGACCCGGGTTGACGCATGGCGTCGACCGCGCGGTTGAACTGGCTGGCGCCGTAGTCGCGTCCGCCGACCATCGCGCGCACGCCGCCGTCGAGATCGGCAACCACGGTCGCAGCCTGCGTCGCATGGTAGTCGCGGCCGAACTGGCGCAACTGGTTTTCGATGGCCTCTTCGGCCGCGCGCTGCACGTTCATGTCGATCGCGGTGCGCACCACGAACACGCGCTCGACATAGGATTTCGGAAACGTATCGACCAGCTTGCGCATCTCGTCGAACGCCCAGTCGAGATAATAGTTCGGCGAGTTTTCGTCGCGGCGGTCCACCGCATTGGCCGGATTGCGCCGGGCGCCGAACACCTGGCCCTCGGTCATGAAGCCGGCATCGACCAGATTATCCAGCACCACGTTGGCGCGGGCGCGGGCGGCCGGCAGATTGATGTGCGGCGCGTATTTGGTCGGCGCCTTGAACAGGCCCGCGAGCATCGCGGCTTCGGCAAGGTTGACGTCGCGCGCCGATTTGTTGAAGTAGAAATGTGCTGCGCCATCGACGCCGAAGGTGCCGCCGCCCATATAGGCGCGGTCGAGGTAGAGTTTCAGAATTTCGTTCTTGGTCAGCCGCGTCTCCAGCCACACCGCCAGAAACGCCTCGTTGACCTTGCGCTCGATGGTGCGCTCGTTGGAAAGAAACAAATTCTTCGCCAGCTGCTGCGTGATCGACGAGCCGCCCTGGCGCACGCCGCCGGCCTGCGCGTTGGTCACCAGCGCGCGCGCGGTGCCGGCGATGTCGATGCCGAAGTGATCGTAGAAGCGGCGGTCCTCGGTGGCGAGCGTGGCCTTGATCAGATTGTCCGGAAAGTCTTCCAGCGGAATCGAATCGTTGTGCTTGATGCCGCGGCTGCCGATCGGATTGCCGTAGCGATCGAGAAAACTCACCGCGAGATCGGATTTCTTCAGCCAGTCGTCGTCGGCGGTTTCGCGAAACGCCGGCACCGCCAGCGCCAGCATCAGAAGCAGACCGCCCAATCCGATCGTGGCGGCTTCCGACAACGGTTCGATGAAAACCCAGCGCTTCCAGCGGCCGACATAGAAGCGGTCCATGAAGGTGGAGTACCGCTCATAGAGTTCGCGCGCGCCTTTGCCGGACGAGAACAGCGTGGAGTCGATGCGCGCATCGAGGTCCAGCATAAAATGCCGGATCTTTTTCTTCCACTCGGAGGGTACGATCTGGCGCACCGGAGCCCTTGATCAATTGCAGCGCTGAAAGCGCCCATGCCGGGCACCTTTAAGCGTCATGCGGAAGTGTTGCGGCAAACCCAAGGCGCTTTTGCGGCCTTGGGGCGCGTGGCTCGTGTTCTAGCCGAGCACAGGGCATAAACCAATGGCCGCGCTCGGTATTTCGGGTGGAACGGCTAACGCGGGGTGGCCCGCCGCGGTGGTCATCGCGGCTAAGCTATTGCGCCGCCACGGTTACACCCCTTAAGAGTTGGCCTGCCGCCGTCCCGGAAACACCTGACATCATGACAGCACGTCCCCCACCGCCCTCGGATCAAGAGGGATTCTTTTGGAAAACCAAGACGTTGGAGGAGATGTCCGGCGCCGAATGGGAGAGCCTGTGTGATGGCTGCGCGCGGTGCTGCCTGGAAAAGCTCGAGGATGAGGACACCGGCAAGATTTATTTCACCCACGTGTCCTGCCGGCTGCTCGATGCCGGATTGTGCGCCTGCAAGGATTATCCGAATCGCTCCGCGCAGGTTCCCGACTGCGTGCGGCTGACGCCGGCGAACGTCCGCACCCTGAACTGGCTGCCGCCAAGCTGCGGCTATCGGCTGGTCGCGGAGGGGCGCGATCTCTATTGGTGGCATCCGCTGGTTTCCGGCGATCCCGACACCGTGCATGAAGCCGGCGTCTCGGTGCGCGGGAGGGTGCAGGGCACCGAGAACGAAATCGCCGACGCCGATCTGGAAGACCACATCGTGCAGTGGCCAGCGCTGCTGCCGAAGCGCGCGCGGGGCAAGAAGCGGCCGGGATAGGGCGCGTCAAACATACGACCTGAAGAGACCCGGTTGCTTTTACGGTTCGTCCACGTCGCTCATGCTATTGCGGCGCTGAGGCGTAACGAAATAGAAGTGGTCAAGGCTTTGGCCGCGCGTTGGTCGATGGTGCGTGGCTGCCCGATGCTGCCGACGAGGCTCCGTGGTGGCATCTCGCCGCGGTCGATGCTGAGGCAAGGCGATTGCTGGAGTTGGTCCAGGGTGCTGACAACCCACTGACGCGCAACGTCAACTAGCGCAGTGTCGGTGAATGGCGGAATGATCGATCGACCATCAGCACGCATTCGATTGGCTGCGGAACTTGCCGTCGGCCTTGCGCGTCGCCTTTTTTCTTCGATATGAAAGACGGCGTTCCGATGCGGACCGCGTCGGCATCGAGTTCGCAGGCAACGCCGAAGCGATCGAGCACTGCAAGGAGCTTGCGCAGCACATCCGTGACGGCAGCCTGCGAGACGACAAGGAACTGGAGATAGCCGTCGTCAACTCTCTCGGCCGCGAGATTCACCGCGAGTTCGTTCACCGGCAGTAAGGCCGCTCGGTTCGGCGTTTTGCGCGCAAGAACCGGCTCGACCTCAGCGTGGGATCGCGCTCGGGAGCGCATCCCAGATCGCGCTGTTCGTCGCTCCGGCGTTCGTCCTGCGAAGGCATCTGGAAGCCGCCGGGGATTGCGCGCGCCGGCCAGGCTCGATGACTCTGGACTGTATCACCATGGCGCCGGCGGGCGGTCTCGCCCGCGGGGCCGGAGGTCGCGGCGGCGCTCAGGCTGCCCGCAGGCCGAACGATTCCGGCCGGAATCATGCTACGCTTGCTTGCAGGCACCGTAATAAATCGATGCGAATTCGCTCGTTCCGGGTGGTGGCTGCATGCATCCCTTGATCAAAGAGATTCGCCACAATCCCTTGCTCTGGCTGCTGGCCTTTGTGCCTGTGCTATTCGCCGCCGCGAGGCTCAGGCCGGAAGCGCACACGCTGCTTTTTGTGCTGTCGGTCCTGGCCGTCGTGCCACTGGCCGCGCTGCTCAGTCACGCCACCGAATCCGTGGCCGCCAGGACCGGCGACACGGTCGGCGGCCTGCTCAACGCCACGCTCGGAAACCTGACTGAACTTGTGATCGCGCTGACCGCGCTGCGCGCCGGCGAATACACCCTGGTGAAGGCCTCGATCGCCGGCGCAATTGTCACCAACACCTTGTTCATGCTGGGCGCGTCGTTTCTGCTCGGAGGACTGAAGCATCACGTGCAGGAATACAACAGGGGCAGCGCCCGCCTGCAGGCCGGCCTGCTGTTTCTGGCCACGGTCGCCATCCTGATTCCGTCGGCGGTCTCGCAAGCCGATGCCACCGCGGGGTCGGCGTTCACCGAGGTGCTGAGCGTGGGTCTGTCGGTGCTGCTGATCGCCGCCTATGGATTGAACCTGTTGTTCTCGCTCAAGACCCATCGCGAGTTATTCGGCGGCGCGGAGCACGCGGAGGCCGGCGAAGCGCCGTGGCCGCTGGGCCTCGCTTTGGCGACGCTGGCCGGCGTCACGGTACTGGTCGCGCTGGTGAGCGAGGTGTTCGTCGAGTCGGTGCAACAGGCCGCGGTGACGTTGGGGATGACTCCCGCATTCGTCGGCTTCATCGTGGTGGCGCTGGTGGGCGGGGCGGCGGAGATGGCTTCGGCGTTTTCGGGCGCGCGCAAGAACCGGCTCGACCTCAGCGTGGGGATCGCGCTCGGCAGCGCATCCCAGATCGCGCTGTTCGTCGCGCCGGTGCTCGTCCTGCTCAGTTACGTGATCGGCCCGGCGCCGATGAACCTGCAATTCTGGCCGGGCGCGGTCATCATGATGCTGATCGCCACCATGACGGCCGCTCTGGTGACCAATAGCGGACGTTCGGCGTGGTTTGTCGGAGTGCTGGTACTGATGGTGTATCTGGTGTTCGCCATGACGCTCTATTTGTTGCCGCCCAAATCCCGCGAAGGCACCGTGCCGCACAAGACAACCGAACGCTCCTTATGCTGCGCCAGCTTCTCGTAAGCACCGCGGTCAGCGCCGGCAACATTGCGATCCACGCGATCGTCATGGCCGCCGTGTTGTGGGCGGCGCGCATCGCGGACGAGCGCGCCACGTCACGCCCATCGCTTCGGCTGGTCGCCGTCATGATTGCGACCGTATCGGTCCTGATGGCCGCGCATATGGCCGAAGTGCTGGTCTGGTCGTTGGCCTACGGGATGGCCGGGGCTGCGCCTGCCGGCGCCGATTTGCTCTATTTTGCCTTTGTGAACTACACGACGCTCGGTTACGGCGACGTGACGCCGGTCGAGCGCTGGCAATTGCTCGGGCCGATGACGGCGATGAACGGCGTGCTGTTGTTCGGCTGGTCCACCGCGGTGATTTTTGCCGTGTTGCGGAAAGCGATGGTGACGGGCGGAGCCGATGACCCGGGCGTGGGCCCGAAGGAGGGAGGCCGAATGCTCAGGCAGTTGGCAACAGAAGAAACGGATCAGGCCGCAGCGGTGCTACGGGCGTCATTCGATCAGGCGCTGCCAACCCTTGCGGGGCTGCATACACCTGATGAGGACCGCTGGTTTTTCCGAAACCGATTGTTCGTGGAATGTCAGATTTGGGGTTATTTCAACGATTCCGAACTGGTCGGTATTATTGCGTTTCGCGAAGGATGGATCGACCAGCTTTACATATTGCCGGCATGGCAGGGCCGCCGCATCGGGACTGCCCTCTTGCAGGTGGCGCAAGACCGGTTCGATCGACTGAGCCTCTGGACATTTCAGCGCAACAGGAGAGCTCGCAGCTTTTACGAGCACCACGGCTTTGTGGCCGTTCGCGAGACCGATGGCTCCCGCAATGAAGAGAAAGACCCCGATGTCATGTATTCGTGGCAACGGCAGCATCCTGAGCGGGTTTGACTGCGCCACCTGCGTGCGTATTATTGCCAACTAGCCATCGTGCGTCGGCCCCAAGGCGGGTCGGCAAACCAGCGCGACGCCATCCGTCACTTCGTCAGCCAGAGGAGGACCTCATGTCGGGATTGAGCAGTTTCAACGCCCGCCATGGCCGTCGCCTCGCGGGCTCCAACGAACATGATGGAGTGAGCGCACATGAGCGCAGGGCTTGTCGCCACCGACGAGATCGAGACCTTTATCGAGGATGGCTGGATCGAAGACGTGCTGTTCCTGGTGAAAAGCGGGAAGGAAGCAGACGTGTATTGTTGCCGGGCGTGCCCTGGCCGCGGACACGCGTTCTTCGCCTTGAAGGTCTATAGACCAAGAAAAAACCGCAGTTTCCGCGATGCGGCCGTTTATCAGGAGGGGCGCGTCATAACCAATGCGCGGACCGCGCGCGCGGTTCGCAACAAGAGCCGGTTTGGCCGTGCCGCCGAGTTCGGCGCCTGGGCTTACCACGAGTTTGCGACGCTTGATTTGCTGCACGCAGCCGGTGTCGATGTGCCGCGTCCGGTGCGAGCGGCGAGCAACGCAATACTGATCGAGTTCGTGGGCCAGGGCGGCCATCCCGCTCCGCAGCTTCGCAACGTGCGGCTTGCTCCGGCTGAAGCCGAGAGGCTATTGGAGCAGGCGCTGCGCAATATCGAGATCATGCTGTCGTGTAACGTCGTACACGGCGATCTATCCGCCTACAACATGCTCTACTCCGGCGGACGACTGCGCGTGATAGATCTGCCTCAGGCCGTCGATGCTCGAACAAACCGGCACGCGAAGTCGTTGCTGGTTCGCGATGTTGCCAACGTATGTCGCTACTTCGCAGCCCAGGGCGCCGACGCAAGGCCCGGCACATTCGCTGAAGAATTATGGGACCTCTATCTCCGGGCGCAGCTATAGCGCCGCTGTCGGTGCATTGCGGAGCTTATCCTCCCAGCGCCACCGCGACGCCGACCAGCGCGCCGCCGAAGGCCATCATCGACAGACCCGCCAGCCAGGGCCGCAGCCCGCTATGAACTCCGAACGCGTAACCGCATCCGAACAGCATGACGAGCGCGATGGCGTTGGAGATGCGCAGCGCCAGTTTGGGATCGCTGACGAATATGAACGGGATGACCACCGGGAAGGTCGTGGCAAAGCTCAGCAGGCAAAGCCGCAGCGCGCCTTTCCAGTCGCGCCTGGTCAGGCTCGCAGCCGCGGCCGGCTCAGGCAGGAGCAGCAGCTTTTGCCGCATCGCTTCGAGTTGCTCCGCAGGCAGCACCGAGGCCAATGGCGACGGCAATGTGTCGGCGATAACGCGCCGTGCCGTCTCCGCATCCGGCGCCTGCCGTATCGCGCGCAGGGTCAGCAGCCTGGCTCCGCGTTCATTGATGCGGGCCAGCAGATACAGACCGCCGTCGACAATACCCCAGGCGAGGTTACAGCCGAGCGCACCGAGCAGGATGGTCTGGACCCTGATATCGCCCGCCGTTGCGACGCCGAGCGAGCAGATGAAGGTGAGAACCATGATCAGGCCGAACAAGGTCTCCGAGATCCGCTCCATCGGATCGAGTATGCGCCCGGAAACAATATCTGAAACCTGTGACATCGAATCCAATCGGGCATTGTTCAGTCTTCGCAGGGCGATAGCGCAAGACGCGCGATCACAAGTCTGCCTCCGGAACGATTTTCAGGGAATCGGGAAGCGGCTTGCCGCGAGCAACCTTCCGTTTCGGCAGCTTGACGGTCCCCCGGGACACCTTCTTGTAGGGAATATGCGACAGCAGGTGCGCGATGATATTGAGTCGCGCCTGCCTCTTGTTGTCGGATCGCGCGACGTACCACGGCGCCCACGCGGTGTCGGTCGCCTGGAACATGTCGTCGCGGCATCGGGTGTAGTCATCCCACCGCGTATAGGAATCCAGATCCATCTGGGACAGCTTCCAGATCTTTCGCTTGTCGTCGATCCGCTCGGTGAGCCGGCTGGTCTGCTCCTCCGGACTGACCTCGAGCCAGTATTTGAGAAGTATAATTCCCGATTCGACGACGGTCCTTTCGACCGCCGGGATCGCGCTCAGGAAAACCCTGACCTGGTCCTCGGTGCAAAAGCCCATGACCCGTTCGACCCCGGCCCGATTGTACCAGCTGCGGTCGAAGATCACGATCTCTCCCCCGGAAGGAAGGTGCGGCAAGTACCGCTGAACGTACATTTGCGACTTCTCGCGTTCCGTGGGCGCAGCCAGGGCAACGACGCGGAAAACGCGCGGGCTCACTCGTTCGGTGATGGCCTTGATGACGCCGCCTTTGCCGGCGCCGTCGCGTCCCTCGAACACCACGCATACCTTCTTGCCCTCGCGCTTCACCCATTCCTGAAGCTTGACGAGCTCGATGTGCAGCTTGCGCAGCTTCTCCTCATATTCCCTGCGCTTGAGCTTCGGAACGTCGGCCGCCTTGCTCTTGCGGTTCTTGCTGGCTACCTGGTCCATAGGTCAGTCTCTCCCACCGGCCGTTAGCGCTTCGCCTCGCCCCAAGCCTGGAGCTATTTAGCCCAGGCATCATAGAGTTCCTGGGTATCCGCGTCAGGGGTCTTTTTGCAGCCTTTTCCGCTCGCGGGCGAGGGAGGCGACCCGCGCCGCTTCAACCTGAACACTTCACGCCGCTAAAATCCCGCGGCAGGAATCGTCATCGCCCGTCCTTCGATCGCGCGCCCCGTCCTGTCGGCGCCGGCGTTGCTGTCGTCGGCCCACGCCAGCAGGGCGGTCTCGCCCGCGGGCCCGGAGGTCGCGGCGGCGCTCAAGCTAAATCGTTGCCCGCCCGCCAGGGTGTTGACCTGGATCGCCTGACCGATCGGTCCGGAGCCTGAGAAAATTCGTGCCGCGACATTGGTTCCGGCGGCGGCGTTGTCGACATTCACCTCGGTCCAGCCCAGCAGAAAGCGTCCGCCGGGCAGCGGCACCAGCGTCGGCGAGGAGGACTGGATGCGGCTGCTGCTGGTGGCTGCAAAGCGGATATTGGAGAACGCGCCGTTGGCCTCGAACACGCTGGCCTGCGCCACCGTGGTGTCGAAGCCGGTCTCGCCATCGAGCGCGCTCCTGACATCGGCGATGACGAAGCGGCCGGAATCGAGCGCGGCGATGGCCGCCTCCGTTATATCCAGCGCCGTGGTCTGCTCGGCGCCCACCGGGCCTTTGGTGTCGAAAATCTGCAGGTGAACGAGCAGGGGGCCGGGCAGGCGGGCCCGCCACGCGATGACGATGTTTCCGTTGGTAAGGCTTGCGACCATCGGCACCCGGTGCAGGCCGGGGGCGGTATTGGCGCGAAACTCCGGACCGTTTTTGGTGCCGTCGAGACTGTAACGCTGCGCGCGAATGCGCTGGTCCTGCCGCTTGTCGGCCCAGACCACGACAAAGCCGCCGTCCGGCAGCCGCGCCAGCGCCGGCCGTATCAGCGGTTCGACCTCTGCGGTTGAGACCTGGCTTTCAGGTCCCGACAGCGTATCGGCGTCGAAGGTGCGAAGTTTGAGCTGCCACGACGCGCCCGGCAGCTGCTCGATCCATGCGACAACAAGGCCGACATTGGCTTCGAGTATGGCCGGAAGCTGACGCTTGGTCCCCGGCGCTTGCGGAAAGTTGACGGTGAACTCGTTGTCGCTTGGCGCGGCGTTCACGCCAAGCATCTGGCCTTTGATATTGCCGCTGTCGTGGTCGGTCCAGACCACGGCAAACTGGATGCCGCGCAATCCGGCGACGCCGGGCTGATCCTGGTCGCCGGCCGTGGTGGTGTTGATCAAGCGCTCGTCCATCGCGCTGTTTCCTGCATGCAGATGCCGCACTATCGCCGGGCAAAGCGGCCAAGTCGCGCGAGAAAATGTCGCACGGAACAACTGCAGCGGTCGAGTCGGACGCCGGGTTGCTCGTGTCCCGGGCGCGACGCAGCGCGTAACTCTTGCGAAGCGCTGCATCGCGGAACGGGACCCCGGTTTACGATGCGAGCAACCGGGGCCCCGGCTCGGCAGCGCACCGCTCCGCAAGTGCTGCGCGCTGCGCTGCGTCCGGGGCACGCGACCCCCTCATGCGGGACCCACCCATGCACGTAACCCGCTGCCGCCGCGGTGATTCAGCGGCTACATAGCGCCTGACATCAACATTCCGCGCCCGCCGCGCCAACATCGTTCCCCGCACGCCCGCATGAACAAGTTCGACCGCCAGAGCCGTGATGCGGCCGACAAACAGCCGTTGCCAGAATCGGCCGCGCGCGATCTCGCGCGTATTCCGACCGGGATCATCGAGCTCAGCGACGCGCCGCCGATCGCGCCGAGCGCGCCGCTGACCCCGGGCGAGGTTCGCACCATCCTGCTCAGCCTGATGCTGACCATGTTCCTGGCCGCGCTGGACCAGACCATCGTCGCGACCGCGCTGCCGACCATCGGCCGCCAGTTCCAGGATGTCTCGAATCTCTCCTGGGTGATCACCGCGTATCTGCTGGCTTCGACCGCGGTGGCGCCGGTGTTCGGCACGCTGAGCGACATCTATGGCCGCCGCGCCATGATCATCGCCGCGCTCTCGCTGTTCATCGCGGGCTCGATCCTGTGCGCGCTGGCGCCGAACCTTTCGATGCTGATCGTCGCACGCGGCCTGCAGGGGCTCGGCGGCGGCGGCATCCTTCCCATCGTGCAGACCGTGATCTCCGACATCGTCAGCCCGCGCGAGCGCGGCCAGTACCAGGCCTACTTCTCCGGCGTGTGGACCGCGGCGGGAATCGGCGGGCCAATCCTCGGCGGCGTGTTCGCCGAACATCTGCACTGGTCGATGATCTTCTGGATCAACGTGCCGCTCGGCATCGCCTCGCTGGCCTTGCTGCTGCCGAAGATGGGCAAGATCCCGACCTTTCACCGCAAGCGCCGGATCGACTGGCTCGGCGGCCTGCTGCTGATGGCGTCCGCCGTGGTGTTCATGCTGGTGCTGAGCTGGGGCGGCAACCGCCTTGTCTGGCTGTCGCCGGCGATCGCGGCGATGATCGGTGCGGCGTTCGTGCTGGCGCTGGCGTTTGTATGGCATGCGCGGCGCAGCGACGAGCCGTTTCTGCCGCTGCCGCTGCTCGGCGGCAGCGTGGTGCCCTACGGGATGGCCTCCGGCGGCTGCGCGCTCGGCGCCATGCTGGGCCTCACCGTGCACATGCCGCTGTATTACGAGGTGGTCTATCATCTGAGCGCCAGCGAATCCGGCCTCGCGCTGATTCCGCTGGCCGCGATTTCCACCGGCGGCGCCGCGCTCGCCGGCCGCGCCATGGTGCGGATGAAACACTACAAGCGCGTCGCCATCGTCGGCACCGCGTTTTCGGCCGTCGTCGCGGGCGTGCTGGCGGCGGCGACGCCGATGCCGCTGTGGGCGCTGCTGGTGGCACTGTCGCTGTTCGCGTTCGGGCTCGGCACCGCGTTTCCGACCAGCGTGGTCTCGATCCAGAACGCGGTTCACCGCAGCCAGGTCGGCACCGTCACCGGCGCGCTGAACTTTTTTCGCGCGCTGGCGGCATCGTTCACGGTTGCGGCGTTCACCGCGATCCTGCTGATGGCGCTGGGAGCCGACATCTCGCTGGTCGGCGAGCAGCGCGGCGCGGTGAATTCGATCGCGGCTGCGGACATGGTCGCCGCCTTCCGCTACGTGCTGTGGGCAGCCGCGGCGATGATGGCCGCCGCAGCGCTGCTGATCGCACTGATGGAGGAGCGGCCGCTGGCGGGGCCGGCGAGCGTGCCGGCGGAGATGGCGGAGTAGGGGGCGGGCGGTCTTCGTTGCGGCGATCAGGATCGTGTCAGGCGATGAACTTTCGCGAAGCGGTGGAAGGCACGATCATCGGCTGGCGATTATTTCCAAGTCGTCGGGCACCGAGATCTGTGCACAGTCGTACTTAGGAGCATCGCCGGTCTTTGCTTGAACCGATGCGTCTAGCGATGCTGCACCAATCTCGTTTGTAACCGGAATCGACTTCCAAATCGGTTGATCCAGAACCTTAGCGAAAAGTGGTTTGGCCCAATCGCTGACTCCTCTTGCGTGATACAGCTGGGTAATCCGATCTGCACGAACGAATTCCATCGCAACGTGTTGATCGTCAGAACCGAAAGAGACTTCGTCAACTGCCTTCACGCTCCCATATTTGAAGTCCCCCAAAGGGGCAGGCCAATCGAATGTGAACGACGAGAACGCAGCTTCAAATTGTGCCCTTTGATCCGTTGTCAGAGTCGCATAATATTCGCCGTCGAAAGTGAAATCCAGCCGTATACCGAGTCCCTCCAGTTTCGTTTGGGCATCAAATTTTACCTTGGCCATTCTCGGCATGGTCAAATTGTCATAAGTGTTGCTCGCCGCGCCGTCTTGCCGTGGACCAAAAAACTGCCTCGATAACGCTGCCAACGGCAAGCCGGAGAGGTTTGCGCCGTTTAGCGTTGCGCATTCCAAATATGGAAATGTCGTAAAAACGCGAATACTGGCGGCACTTGAAGCGGCGACGCTGGATGAAAGTGCATTCCAGCTCAAATCCGCATTGCTAAGGTCGCTGGAGAAAAATACGGTGTTACCTAAAGCAGCATCGCGAAATGTGGCATTTTGCAATTTAACGTGGGCAAAATTGGCACCACTTAAATGCGCTTCGTCGAAACGTGCTCCGCTTAAGTCGCCTGCGCCGCTAAAATCGCAATTCTGACAGTATATCTTAGTCCAGTTGTTAGTGATGTTTTTTGCACCAGCTGCGATCAGTAAATTTATGACGGTCACAAACTTTTCCAGCGTAATAGTGTCTTCCGGTGCCGTCGCCCCGGATATGTTTGGATCATAAAACAGACTTTTTGCGGTGATTTGCTTAACTTGCATGAGCTGCAGAAAAGTCAGGTTTTTCAGATCAGATTCGTAGATGGTTGATGGCAGATCCCCCTCTTTCTTTGAAAGAAATTTGGCAATCAGTGCTCGCCGGGTTTTTTCGATCGCTGCCTGTTTCTCGCGAACGACGGACTCCGTTACGCTCCTGTCAAGTTCAACGGCCGTGCGCAGCGCGTCGTCCTTTGCTACCTGGCTGAAACGTTTTGCATCGACGAAAGCATCCAGAATTGCTTGCTGGACTTCCCGAGATTTTTCCTCTGCGATCGCCGTGACCAGGTAATGCAAAGCATCTTTTTGGTGCTGTTCGTTTCCGTCGTTAAGAAACAGGCGCAGCCCGGCAATGCCCGTCATTCGCACGCCCGGGTTAGAATCGGACAACCGGCCGAGCGCTTTGTCGAAGCGGTCGGCTGCGCGCGCTTCTTCTGCCTGCCTGCTCTGATTTTGACTGGCAGTTTGGGCGAGGTCGGTCTGCTTCTGGCCGAGATAAAGCGTCGTTGCAATTCCGACCAGAGCAGCAAAGACGGATGCCGCCTTGGCCCACTCAAGCGCAGTGCCTTGCCAGGATAACTGCCGCGCAATGGATCGTTTTTCGAGTGCAATCTTTTCCATTTCCAGATTGAGCTTGGCTACGCGGGCGCGGGCTTCGATCTTCTCAAGATTTTCGGAATGCTGACTCGACGCCATAGGCGTTGAGGACGCTTCGTCCGCTTGACCGTCGATGTGCTGAACGTCTTTGCCGAACTGTTGCTGACGATCGATACCCAGATCATCGTTGTCTGACACAATGAACCTCCCAATCTGGCCGTAGGGTATCGGCGAAAATGAAATCGCTGGACTTGTGACGAACGCGGATTGCAACCCAGCCATCCTTTCCTGTTTTCATCAGGCTACGCAATTGAAATTGCGGTGCGTCCGCGACGCTACGAGCTTTTACCCGCTGTTCGCCGCCACCACGCCGTCCTGCGGCAAAAATCTTCGGACCGGTGTTCGTACCTGTTGCAGCGCGTCAGGCCCGCAGAGCCGCCCCCGTGGAATCGGCTTTACAGCAGCACACCCTCTGGTAGCATGCCGGGATTGCATCTCGCCTTGTCCGTCCGCGCGGCCGTTTTGAAGCCGCAGGCCTAGGCCATTTTCGGAGGAAAAATCATGTTTCAGAATGCCATTATCGACGTCGCGATCGGGCTGATACTGATGTATCTCATGCTCAGTCTGCTTTGCACCGTCGTCAACGAATATATTGCCACAAAGCTGAAGTTGCGGGCCAGCACCCTGCAGGACGCGTTGCAGAAGCTGATCGACGATCCGACGTTGCTGACAAATTTCTATTCGCACGGGCTGATAGCCTCGAATTTCAGCGCCAGCGCGACCGGATCGCAATCGGCATTGCAAGCCGTTGCGAACGTGCCGGCGGCGGTCAAGAATATGGTGGCCAGAGCACTGACTCCCTCGGCGCCCGCACCTGCCGTAGCGCCGGCACCTGCACCTGCCGTGGCACCGGCGCCCGCTGCGGCACCTGCCGCCGCGCCGGTCAAAGCGGGTGATCATCCCTCGTATTTGGCGGCGGGCACGGTCGCGCTGGCCTTGATGGGAACGCTGCTGAAGCGGCCGGGACAGGCCGGTCCCGTGGCAGCAGGTTTTGCCGAGGTTGAGACCGCCATCAATGGTTTATCGGTCGCACCGAAGCTCAAGGACGCCTTGCAGGCGAGCCTGTTGAAAGCAAACGGCGATATCGACAAGCTGCAGCAGGGCATCGCGACCTGGTTCGACGACTCGATGGACCGGCTGAGCGGCGCCTACAAGCGCAAGATGAAATGGATCGCGATGCTGATCGGCCTGCTGGTGGCGATCGCGTTCAATGCGGACAGCTTCAACGTCGCGACCACGCTGTGGAACGATCCCGACCGGCGGGCGTCAACCATCGCGATTGCGACAGAAGTCGCCAAGAAAGACCCCTCGCAGCAACCGGTCCAGACGGACTTGAACAAAGCGGTCACGGATACCGAAAAAATGCTGCGTTCGCTCCCGATCGGCTGGAGTTGTCCGGCACCGGGGCCGGGTAAAGAATTCCACTATTGGACCTGCGCGGAGTACGAGTTTTCGAAGCTCACGCTGGTTCAGTTTCTGGGATGGATATTGACCGCGGCGGCACTCAGTCTCGGCGCGCCATTCTGGTTCGATCTGCTCAATCAATTCATCAATCTGCGCGGAACCGGAACGAAGCCAGCGCGGGAAGACCAGAAAACCTAGGAGACCGCCGGCGCCGGGCTTCGCAGGATCCTGCCGGCGCCGCGCGGTTTCATCGCGCGACTACCCTTCCGGCAGAACCGTTTCCTGCCCGAACGGCCGATCGATGATGGTGAGCGCCTCAGTTGCAACAAACACACGGTTGCGGGCATAGCCGGTGCGTTCGACCAGAATGCCGGCCTCGATCAATTGCTCGACTGCCGTGGTTGCCGCCGGCGTAGAGATGTCGAGCAATTTGGACAGGCGCCGGATGGTCGACACGGGATAGTGCGGCAGTACATCAAGCGCACGCTCGGCCCCGGAATCTTTTCGAAGTTTGCGGCGATTACGCCAGATTGCACCGAGACGGCGCAACGCATCGCGCGTGGCCAGCAATTCGTCGGCCGTTCCCACGATCGCGTCCGAAAGGAAGCCTATGAGTTGCTGCCACTCCAGGCGTTGCTGCGCCGCTTTCAGCGAGTCGTAATAGGCTTGTTTGTGGACTTCGATATAGGGCGAAAGATAAACCGGCGTCAGGCCTTCGGCTGCCATCATCAACGGCAGCAGCAGACGGCCTGCACGGCCATTGCCGTCGTGAAACGGATGCACCGCCTCAAAATGTGAGTGCGCTATCGCCATCCGGACGATCACGCTTTGGACCATCGCTTGCATGCCTTCGCAACGCATGTAGGTCATCGTCTCGGCCAGGCATGCCGGGATATCGTCTGGCGGAGTCGGATTGTAAGTCGAGTTGGCAATGTGACCGGCGCCGCCGATCCAGACGACAACCCTGCGCAGTTCGCCGGGTACGTCTTTATAGTCCGCGTCGCCTTTCATGACCGCCCGATGGAGGTCCTGAACGAATTTGACGGTGAATAAAGCGTGGCGTTCCGTGTGCGCGCGCGGCAGAAAATCGTCAAGCGCGAGCGCATAATCACGCACCTGAACGGCAGCGTCGCTTTTTTCGCTGTCGTCGTTTTCCTCTATCGACAGCAATTCATCGAGCGTAATGTTGGTACCTTCAATCGAGGAACTGCTGACCGCCTCGCGCCGAGGCAGAATACGGCTGATCAGATACGGGTCATTCAATTCGGCAGCGAGTGTTTGTATTTTGGCGAGTGCAGTATCGGCCGCACTCAGTCGGACAAGCACGTGATTGACCGGAATTCCGTCCTCCGGCGGAGGCAGGGGGACCACGCCGTAATGCGCTTCATGCGGCTGGGGAAGGCGCTTCAGGCGCTCCCGTACGCCGTTTGTGAGGTTGTTCCGATTCATTTCTAACCTTAACAAGACGTACTTGTGTGTCCACATATTAAAGCTTAAATATAAAAAATTCAATAAGAATGCGATTCCTGCCCTCTTATGTAAGGATATGGAGCGCCAGCCGCGGCCAAGGCGTATGGCAGGTTTTCGGCTAGGCCGACTTGGGAACTCGCGGGCCCGCTTGTGCATATCTCACGTCGCTGCCGGGCGGCACTTTCCGCCCTCATTTTCGCGAGCGACAACATGCCAGCCCAGACGCCTCCCGCTTCCCCACCCCCGGCGCCTCCCGCCGCCACCCAGACCCTTCCCGCGTCCGCGTTCAAATCGCCGCTGATCGCGCTGTCGGGAGTGGTCGATTACGAGATGTACGAAAAATTCCGCAAGCAGTTCGACAAGGCGTCCGACCAGGATCTCGTCGTCATCGAGCTGTCGACGCTGGGCGGCGATCCGGAGGTGGCGCGGATGATGGGGGAGGATGTGCGCTTCGCATCCGAGATGGAGCAGGCGCGGCGCTTCGTGTTTCTCGGCAAGGCCGCGATCTATTCCGCCGGCACCACCTTCATGAGCTTCTTCGCCCGCCAGAACCGTTACCTGACGCGCGGCACGCGGCTGATGATCCACGAGCGCAAGCTTGCGAAGACCCTCATCATCGACGGGCCGCTGACGACCTGCCTTGCCACGGTGCAGGCGACGCTCAACGAGATCGAATGCTCGATCGCGATCCAGAACGAGGGATTCCAGAACCTCGTGGTCGGCTCGAAGGTGTCGCTCGACGAGGTGCTGCGGCGGGCGCCGTCGAACTGGTATCTCGAAGCCGAGGAGGCGCGCAATCTCGGGCTGATCGAGGCGGTGCTGTAGCGGGCTCCGGTAGCGAACGCGCGAATCTTGTTGCAGCGTCGTCCCCGCGAAGGCGGGGACCCATAATCACGAATGGTCGTTGCTGAGACAAGATCTTTGACCACCGCCCGTATCATTGACGCCTGTGCGTATGGATCCCGCCTTCGCGGGGACGACCTGTAACGCGCCCTCACGCCCTTCGTCACGCGCTTTTGAACTGGACATTCTCGCAGCGCCCATCCAAGTTGCCGCCATTCATGACAGCGAAGGCGTCGTGCAGCAAAACTGCCGTCATTTTTGCCGGTTAATTACAAACAATTCTATTCATCGATCAGGGAGGCCATGATGTCAGCCATTGTTTTGACCAGGCGGGATGCGCTGCTGGGAAGTGCGGCCACCGCGCTGCTGCTGGCGCAGGGAAAGCCGGGGTGGACCGCGACGTCGGTGGTGCGGCCCGATATCGCAACGCCGGCCGGGCAGACCATGGTCGACCTCTATGCGCTCGCGATAAAGGCGATGCAGGATCCCGCCATCAATTATCCGCCGCAGCCGCAGAGCTGGACCTTCCAGGCCTACATGCACGCCGTCCCGCTCAATCCGTTCGACCCGGCCAATTCCGGCGGCCTTGCGGGTGCGGCGCTGAAGAAGCGGATCGACCAGATCTACGGCAGTCCGGCCGCGGGGACGCCGCAGGCGGCCTGGAAAGCGGCGGCGCAGGAATGCTGGGCCACCTGCCAGCACTCCAGCCCCTATTTCACCACCTGGCACCGCTGGTACCTGCACTATTTCGAGCGCATCTGCCGCAAGATGTCAGGACATCCGGAGTTCGCGCTGCCGTACTGGAATTACGCCTCCGACAACGGCCCGTCATTGCAGCTGCCGGCCAAGTTCACCGCGGTGTCCGACGACCCGAACAATCCGAACGTGCTGTTCTTCGACGACCGCGGGCTCGGCTTTGCCAACGGGCAGGCCGACGGCGACCAGAATGTCGCGATGAACAATGGCGGCTTCATGCCGTTCTCGCAGAGCCAATATCTTCCCGCGCTGAACACGAAAGTGATATTTCCATCCGACGACTCCACCAATGCGGCCTTCGATGTCGCAAGCCCGGCCTATCTCGCGCTCGGCATGACCGGCAGGCTGGAATGCGTGCCGCATGACATGGTGCATGTGAATGTCGGCGGCTGGATGCAGAACGTGCCGTCGGCCGCCGGCGATCCGATGTTCTACATGCATCATTGCCAGATCGACCGGCTCTTTGCGTCGTGGGAGGCGCAGCCGGGCGCGTCTTATAATTTCGGCAACAGCGCCAACCAGCCGAGCGAGAACAGCTTCAAGAACCTCAAGACGGGATTCTTCGTCGACGAGGACGGGAAGCTGCACAAGGAAAAGCTCGGCGGCGCGATCGACACCAGCGCGCTCGACTACAGCTACGACAAGCTGGTCCCGGCGGCGGCGCCCGTCGTAGTGGCGGCCGCTGCCGCTGCCGCGGCTTCGCCGCTGGTGGTCGCTGCGGCAGAGGCGCAAAAATTCAGCGTGCAGGGCGGCGGCAGCACGGTGACGCTGGCGCCGGCGGCAGCGCCCGCGGCCGCGCCGGCAGCAGCGCCGGCGGCAGCCGCGGCCGGGTCGCAAACGCTGGTGCTCCGGGGCATCAGGCTGCTGCGGCGCCCGCGCGCGCCGCTCAGCGTGTTCGTCAACCTGCCGAAAGGCACCCCGCCGCGTCTCAACGATCCGTATTATGTGGGCACGCTGAACCTGTTCAACTTCGATTCCGGCACCGGCGGGGTGATGAACCACGACGACGACCCCGCCCATGCCGGCCACGACGCCGCGGCGGTGGCGCAATTCGACGTCAGCGACGTGTTGCGGCGGCAGCGTGCCAAGGGGCTGTGGGACGGCGGCGCGGTCACCGTCACCGTCTCGACCATCGGCGCGGATTCATCCGCCACCCCCGTCACCTATGTGACGATCGAAACCATTTCGCTGGTGCCGTAACGATACGTATCCCGGGCGCGATGCGGCATTCTACGGCGACGCAAAGCATCGCCGATCATGCCGCTTCGCAGAACCGGGACCCCGGTTTCATCTGATCGCGAACAATCTGCTTTCTTGGGGTCGCGAGCAAACCGGGGCCCCGGCTCTGCAACGCACCGCTTCGCAAGGGCTACGCGTTGCGCTGTCCAAGGGAACGTGCGCGCCCCGTTCACTCCAGCGCCTCGAGCCCGGCTTGCGTCACCACCGGCAAGCCATCCTGCATCTCGACGAAACCGAGCTCCAGCAAGGTTTGCAATTCGTCGTCCTTGAGCGGCGTCAGCTTGAGGCGCCTGGCAAGGATGTCGCGCATCGCCCAGCGCAACGCGATGGCTTTTTCGAGCTCGAAATGGGCAAGCGGCCGGTCGGTCATGTTCGGGAAATGAATTGAACCGCAATCCGTTCCCGGCGGCGGCAGATTCGCCTTGCGATCTGCCCGGAATAAAGCCGCCGGCGCGGAACCATCCCGCCATCGCGTAATTGATCCGCACAGTCACAGGTGAGGATTGACCATGGACGCCCAGACACCGCCGCCCGGCATGGCGGAACGCGCGATCGATACCGCCACCGACGTATCGCAGACCGTCACCGAGGTTACCGCCGCGTTGAAGGTCGCGGCGGAGCGGCTGAGCGAGGCGATCGCGACCGCGCGCGAGCCGGGCAAGCCGCTCGCCACCATCAGCGCCATCACCCGCGAAGCGCCGCTGGCCAGCCTGTTCGTGGCGTTCCTGTTCGGCATCGCAGTAGCAAGAAGGCATTAGCGGATTTACGTGTCCTGGACGCGGTGCGGCGCTTCTTCAGCGCTGCACCGCACCCGGGGACTCATTTACCCGGCTGCAATTTCTGCAGGCTGCTTTCGAGATTGACCACGCGTTCCCGCGTATCCCTGATCAATTCGGCATTGCCGGCGTTCTTCCCGGCTTCCAGCTGCAGATAGTTGACGCGCGCGTCGAGCCCCGCAATCAGGCTTGCGACATATTTGTAATTCTCTTCGGTCCGGTCCGCCAACGCCTTGCTATCGATCGCTTGCTGGGTGTGGGCGGCCTCCTTGTTCCAGATCGACCGGCGCTGCTGCTCGAACAAGGCCATGCCGGCGAAATTGAGAATTTGAAGCGCGATCAGAATCATGAACCATTTGTGGCGCAGCATCAGCCGTTTCCTCATCGATTGCAAAACGCCGAAACGTCGGCGGCGCTCGCCTGCAGCGTCATACGCGGGCTTGACCGGCGTATCCATCCATCTTCGCAACATTCTTTGCAGGATGGATTGCCGGGCCTTCGCGCCGAAGGGGCTTTGGCCCGCAGGCGGGTCAAGCCCGGCATGACAAGTCAGTCTACGCGCTGCGCTGCGTCCGGGGAACGAAGCGTTATTTGCCCGCCTGCAATTTCTGCAAGCCGCTTTCGAGGTTCATCACGCGGTCCCTGATGTCTTTTATCACCGCCGCGTTGTCGGTATTTTGCCGGGCCTCGATCTGGATGTCGTTGGTGCGCAACCGCACATCGTCCACCAGCCTTGCGAGGTAGCGGTAATTCTCCTCGGTCTTTTCCGCGAAGAATTTGGTATCGAGGATGCGCTGGGCGTTGGTGGCTTCCTTGTCCCAGATGCTGCGGCGCTGCTGCTCGAACAGAATGACGGCCGCGAAATTGACGATTTGAAGCGCGACCAGAATGATGAACCATTTGTGGCGCAGCATGAGCTGTTTCCCCATCGGTTGTGGTTGCGGTGGCGCGGCGGGGTTGATGGCGCGCGCACTGCGTCATACGCGGGCTTGACCCGCGTATCCATCCATCTTCGCAGGATTTTTTCAAGGAGATCGATTGCGGCCTTCGCCGCGCCGGAGCGGTTTCGGCCCGCAGGCGGGTCAAGCCCGGCAATGACGGGGAAGGGCGCCAATGACGGGGAAGGGCGGCTATGCACCGGCCGCGAATTGATCTAACAGCGGCCCGGCAAATGAAATCGCGAGGAACCGGCCATGAGCAAACCCACCATCGAACAGACCCGGATGGGCACCGAAGCCATCGCCTTCTGCATCGCGCGCACCCTGATCGAGCGCGATCCCTCGCTGAAGGCGCCGATGCGCGCCAATCTGCGCAAGATGTGGGAACTGCTGGAAGAGCGCGAAGACCACGCCGCGGCCGACATGGTCGACACCTTGATCAAGGCGCTGAACGATCCGGCGTTCTTCAAGCCGTAAGGAGGACATCATGCGCGAACTCGCCGGCAAGACGGCATTCGTAACCGGCGGGGCCGGCGGCATCGGGCTTGCGCTCGGCCGCGCCTTTGCGGAGGCGGGCATGAAGGTGATGCTGGCCGATATCGAGAGCGAGGCGCTATCGGCCGCGGTCAAGAGCCTGCACAATATCGGGCCGGCCGTGCGCGGCATCATCTGCGACGTCGCCGACCCCGCCGCTGTCGATCGCGCGGCCCGAGAAACGGTCGAGGCGTTCGGCAACGTCCATGTGGTCTGCAACAATGCCGGCGTTGCGGCTGCCGGCGGCATCGACAACATCTCGCTCGACAACTGGCGCTGGGTGCTCGACGTCAACCTGATGGGCGTGCTGCACGGCATCCGCGCCTTCCTTCCGCATATCCGCGCGCACGGCGAAGGCGGCCACTTCGTCAACACCGCGTCGATGGCCGGGATGAACGGCGGGCTCGGCTTCAGCCCCTATGTCGCCAGCAAGTTCGCGGTGGTCGGCATGTCGGAAGGCCTCGCCGAACAGCTCAAGCCGCACGGCATCGGCGTCTCCGTGCTCTGTCCATACTTCGTCCGCACCCGGATCCACGAGAGCGGCCGCAACCGGCCGGAGCGTTACGGCGAGACGCAGACGCCGGATCCGGCCAGCCCGAACGGCCAGATGCTGGCCTTTCTCGCCGCGAGCATCGCGGCCGGACTCGATCCGGCCGACGTCGCGGCAAAAGTGCTGGCCGCGATCCGCGAAGACCAGCTCTACGTGTTCACCCATCCGGACATGCGCAACGCGGTGGACGCGCGCTTCGCCGCGATCCAGGCGGCGATGGATGAGGTGGGGAAGGGGTAGCAACCGTAGGGCGGGCAAAGGCGCTCTTGCGCCGTGCCCACCATCCTTGTTCCGATGCCGGCATTCCCGGATATCGGGTGGCTCGCCACGTGCAAATGCCTATCGTGCTCCAAACACTTGGGAGCACGACATGCGCAAATTTCATTCGATCGCCGCCCTGTGCGGCGATGGTCTGCGGCCCGAACTGCAAGCGCTGTTCGAGCGGCTTGCGATCGATCCGAACACCGAGTTGTTCGTGAGACCGGACGGCATGGTGCAGTCCGGTCCCGATCCGGATTTGAAACCCAGGCTCGTTCCGGCGCCGCCCAGGCAAGCGGCCTGATTCACGGCTCGCCGCGCTAGCCGCGTATCTGTCCAATGTTACGCCCTCGCCGTCAGATCGGCGGCGGCTAAACCGCTGTATAAGGCACGAAGGGAATGCGCTCGCGGCGCGCGGCAAGCGGCACGAGGTCCTTGATCGCGGCTTTGAAGTGCTCGGTTTCCTGATGCGCGCGCCATCCGTCTTCGTTGAGGTAAAGCTCGTAAAGAAAAAACAGCAGCGGATTGGTCGGCGAGCGATAGGGGATGAAAAGTTTGACACCCGGCTCTGCAAGCGTCGGCGCAACAAGTCCCCCCAGAATGGCGCCCACGGCATCGGCCTGACCTTCCCTGGCTTCGATGGTGATCGCGACGACAAACCCGTCGTTCAACTCTGCCGGGCTGTAGCTGCTCTTTTTCATGGCTGCACCTCAACTGGATCGCTGTTCCGACTACGTCTTCTTCCCCGGCGCCCTCTTCGCGCGAAGACCGCCGGTCTTGCGGGCCTTCGAACGCGGGCCCTCCAACTCGGCCCGCAGGCCGGGGATGTTGGTCAGGCCTCTCGCGGCTGCGAGCCCGAAAAAGCTGGAGCGGCTCATGCCGAGTTCGGCGGCGCGGCTGTCGACCTGGCGGATCAGGCTTTTCGGCAAGTAGACGTTGACCCGCTCCGATGGATCGGGCGGATCGACGCCGACAATGAAGTAGGCCACGAAATCGCAGCCCTTGGGCAGCACGATCGCCTCGATCGGGGTCGGCTGCGGCAGCGGCCGGTCATGCTCGGCCAGCATGTCGATCGCCTGCGCCAGCTTGTTCTCCGCCCGCTCGATGGCTTCCTCCTGCGATCGTCCGCCGGCGATGCAGCCCGGAAAATCCGGAAACCAGGCGCCGAACGCGCCCTTGGGGCCGCGCTCCAGCACCGCCGGATAAAGCCGCTTTTTCATTTGGCCTCTTTGGTCTCTTGTGTTATTTCACACACCAAGGATGTGTGTTATCGCACACCCTAGCATCGGCGCAGGCGGCACGAAAGGGACCCCGATGGACCGGCAAGGCGAACTCGCCATCATCCGGGCGGCCTATGCCCGGCAGATACTGGCGCTCGCGGAGATCGACGACATCAGGCTCGATGCCGCCTTCGCCGCGGTCCGCCGCGAGGACTTTCTCGGACCCGGTCCATGGCCGATGCTGCGCGGCTTCGAGGGACGTCCGTATGTTCCGACGCCGGACGCGGATCCGGTCTACCTGTACACCAACGATCTGGTCGGCATCGTGCCGGAACGGCACATCAACAATGGCCAGCCATCGCTGCATGCGCATCTGATCCACGAGGCGGCTCCCGCCGCAGGCGACCACGTCGTGCATGTCGGCACCGGCACCGGCTATTACACCGCAATCATGGCGCATCTCGCTGGATCCTCGGGCCGGGTCACCGGCATAGAATACGCTTCCGAACTGGCGGCGCGCGCCAGGGCCAGTTTCGCCGCGACTCCCAACGTCGAAATCGTCGAGGGCGACGGCGCACAGGTCGCGTTCGATTTAGCCGACGTCATCTACGTCAATGCGGGCTGCACGCGGCCGGCCGGGAACTGGCTCGACCGGCTCAAGGATGGCGGACGGCTGATCCTGCCGATGACGTCGGACCAGGGCTTTGGCGGGAAAACGCCTGCGAAGTTCGCAAGCGCTGGTGCGGTGTTTCGCATCGCGCGCCGCGGCGACGATTATTTCGCAAGCTGGATTTCGGCGGTCGCGATCTTTCCCTGCGCCGGCAGCCGCGACGAGGCCTCCGAACGCGCGCTGGCCAGGGCGTTTGGCAGGGGTGGCTGGCAGAAGGTCACGCGGCTCTACCGCGATGCGAAGATTCCCGCGAGGCGTTGCTGGGTGCGGGGCGACGGATGGTGCCTCGCTTACGATTGACGTAAAGCTTGATGGCCCGACCAACACTGCCGTCATCCTGAGGTGCTCGCCGTTCTTCACGGCGAGCCTCGAAGGACGGGCCGCGAGCGCCCGCGGCCGTCCTTCGAGACGCCGCGCAAGCGCGCGGCTCCTCAGGATGACGGCGGTGTGTGTTGTGCGGGCGAGGGAGAAGTCATGACCATCGAAGCGGTAATCTGGGATTTCGGCGGCGTGCTGACCACGTCGCCCTTTGAAGCGTTCGCGCGGTTCGAGGCGGCGCGGGGGCTGCCGGCCGATATCATCAGGCGCACCAACGCCGCCAATCATTGGGAGAACGCCTGGGCGAAATTCGAGCGCGCCGAAGTCGATATTGAAACCTTCGATGCGCTGTTCGCGGCGGAATCGCGCGCGCTCGGCGCGGAGGTGCGTGGGCGGGACGTGCTGCCGCTGTTGTCGGGCGAACTGCGGCCGGAAATGGTGGAGGCGTTGCGGCGGGTGAAGGCAAAATTCAGGACCGGCTGCATCACCAACAACCTTCCCGCCAACGCGATCGGCAGCGCCAGCGGCCGCACGCTCTACGTCGCCGAGGTGATGGCGCTGTTCGACGCCGTCGTCGAGTCGGCGAAAACCGGTCTGCGAAAGCCCGACCCGCGGATCTACGAAATAATGGTGCACGCGCTCGGCGTAAGGCCGGAGGCCTGCGTCTATCTCGACGATCTCGGCGTCAACCTGAAGCCCGCGCGCGAGATCGGCATGACCACCATCAAGGTGGTCACAGCAGCGCAAGCGATCACGGAACTGGAGGCGGCGACGGGGCTGATGCTGCGGGGTGGATAGGCGCGGACACTTTCCGTGTCGTCCTCGCGCAGGCGGGACCCATACGCCGTGCAGTTGATGTTGAAGCACGATGTTGCAGCCGGTGCGCAGTTATGAGCGCCGGTGGTTATGGGTCCCCGCCTGCGCGGGGACGACGTCGTTGTAGGACCGCGTCAGATAACCGTCTTCAATACACGTGACGCCTTACATGCTTGTGCCGCCAGCTGCGCGGCGCCATCTGCGCGTGGCCGTTTTGCCATCCGGCAGGCTCGCCGCGGGTCAGGGGGTTGCCGGGCCCGTTATTCTGGCAGTTGGCGTTGGGATAGAACTGCGCGCAGTAGCCGGGGTTGTAGATCACTTCCTGCGCCGCCGCCGGGCCGGCGAGGGCGGCCGCCATCAGGGCGGCGGCTAACAAGGCGAGTTTCATGTCGGTCTCCTCAAGATCGTTTTTAGCTTATTCCCTTTGAGAACATGGAGAAAGGCCTTTCGTTCCAGCCGATTCGGCGGCTCGGACGCCCGCCCGCGCCTGGAGGAACTGGCGTGTTCCGGAACCCTTCCCCGCATCGGGCGTTGTCAATCGATCCCGATGCGCCGCTACACACCGGACACCTTATTTGTGGGCGCCGCTGATCCGGTTGCGAAGCGTTGGTGGCGTGTGCGTGCCCGCCGAAGCTCCCGGCGATTTAGCCGGAACAACAGATCACAACAGATAAAGAAATTGTCATGACAAATTCCGATCGCCTGAACATTCAACTGGACCGCGTGCACACCGCAGCGATCCGCCGCGAGGTCGGCGACCGGCTGCGCATCGCGCTCAACGCCGAGCGCATGCCGATCCCGCCGCGCCTCACCTCGCTGCTGGAACGGCTGGCGGCGCAGGATCGCGGCGACGCGCGCAAACTGCATTGAGGAGCTGTGCATGAAGGATTTTCCCAACGCCGCGTTCCCGCCGGAAACCATCGGAATCATGAAAAGCGCGATGGACGGCGCCGTCGCTACGCTGCCGCATCCGGTCAGTTCGGCCAGCGTGCAGTCGATTGCTGAAACCATCCTGCGCAGTACCAAGGAAGGCGAGACCGATCCGGCCACGCTGGCGCGGCTGGCACTGCTGGAGCTGACGATTACGGAGCGGTGACCACGCGTCGTCCCCGCCACGGGTCCGCCTATTGCCGGCCCGATGACGGGCTCCGGCGGGGGCCCATAGCCACCGGCGGTCGTTGTTTACGCCGCAGCAATTGCAAAAATAGTACTGCCTTCCGCATCATCGCCAGCGGAGTGTATGGGTCCCTGCCTGCGCGGGGACGACATGACGCGAAAATTCCGCATCCGTCTTAATCGATTGTTCAGCGTGTTGCTCAACCTCCTCGCAACCAATGCGGCATAACTTCGCCGGCATCGGTGAGGAAGAATCCGCTTGAGGCCACCGACAGGAGGTTGCATGCGGCGCCTGGTTTTGAAATTCTTGCGCGACGAATCCGCCGCCACCGCGATCGAATATTGCCTGATCGCCTGCGGCATCGGGCTGGCAATCATCGTCACCGTGCAGGGCATCGGCCCGCAGCTCAACACCAAATTCACCTCGGTCAACAGCTCGCTGAAGTAAACGCGGGCCATCCTGTCGGCTACCTACCTGCTCCCATCCTCAATCGCCTTTCCAGTACGCGTCAACACATCCGGACCGGCGCAGTGTTTGCGCAGCTCGTTCCAGTCGTTGGGCGGATGACCTCGTTTCAGCATCGAGGTGAAAACGGCGTAGGCATCGGAGGCCGATCCGTAGCTGCGTAACGTCTGGCTGTCGTTGACCCAGGCATAGACGATGACCTTCGACGCAAGGTCGCAGCGGAAGAACAGGCGAAATCGTCCGTTGGAAAATTTTTCGCGAAACCAGTGCTTGTAGGCTTTGCCGAGCGTATCGCCCTGACGGTATCGTGGCAGCGTCGCATCCTGCGGAATTCGCTTCAGCGCAAGCTCGACGATGTTGGCGAGTACCTTGGCGTTGGCGCTCGCTTTGTACCGCGACGGATTTTTGGCCCGCCCGGCCGCCACGCTTGCGGCGAGGCGCTCAAGCTGCGCCAGAAAAAGCGGATGGGCATAGATCGTCCATCCGTTGATGGTGAGCGGCCCGGTCAGAGATCGACATCGCCTTCGATCGGGGCTTCAAGATCGACGGCGACGCCCTCGACCAGGGCATTGAGGCGCTTCTTCACCTCCGGCGAAAACGCTTTCAGGTTTTCCGGATGGCGTTCGATGTCGCGGGCGAGAAACGACAGAAAAGACCCGATCGCAGGATCGCTCGCCTCGTCGGCACGGCGCAGCGACACGCCGGCTTCGCCGACGTGAAAGGCGATTTTGTCGCCCGCCGAAAGACCGAGCGCCTTGCGCACCGATTTCGGAACGGTGGTCTGGCCCTTGTCGGTAAGCGTGCTGAGCTCTTCGAATTCTTCCACGGAGGATGCGAAAGCCACGGCGTTCCCCTGGATTTGAATGGATTGTATGCGTAAGGATAGTTCCTTACCTTGTCAAGTAACGACCTGAAATTTTTTAGAACAAAAGTCCTAGGAGTATATTGACAGCGTGACGCTGCCGGGGTAGGGTTACGGCATGCTCCAGAATTGGGTTTGAGACGAGGCGCTCCCGCAGCGCAGCCGGATCGCGCGTCGAGGGCCGGGAGTTCGAAATCGCTCCGGGCGCGCGATTGGGCCGCAATCGCCAGCCCGAATTCCGGAACAATCATTCCCCATCACGCGTTGCTTTGATGAACGAGCATCTTTCAACACGCGCGAATCGAGGGCGCCATGGCAACCAAACAACAAGGCCGGATCGTCGAAACCCCGACCGAGGCGCGCAGCGCCGAGCCCGGCCCGTCGGTGCTGGCGCTGCTGAGTGTCTCGACCGGGCTGGCTATACTGATCCTCGGCGTGGTCTGGTTCGTGTTCTTCCGCACCTGAGGTGTCGGAAGCATAACGCCGTCATTCCGGGGCGGCGCGAAGCGCCGAGTTCATAACTACCGTCGTGAGTATGGATGCCGGGCCTGCGCCAGGTGGCGCATATCCAGACGCGCAATCGCGCGTCGGGGAACAACGATTTTCGAGATTTTTCAAATGCCAATAAAGCGACCAGCCGCACCGGCGACAAAACCGGTTGCGGCTAAACGTGTGCGTGCGCAAAGCGCGGCGGCGAAAAAAAAGCCGATGAAAAAGGCCGCGAAGAAGTCGTTCATGAAGAAGGCGCCCGTCAAGAAAGCGGTCGCTAAAACGCCGGTCGTAAAAAAGACCGTCGCAAAAAAACCGGCAGCGCCGAAGGTAGCTCACCCCAGACTATTGAAGCGGGAATTCAGGGCAAAGTGCGTAAAAACCCGCGCCAGCTCGAATGCGCGCAAGACCACCCTTGATGCGACGGCAGTGAGTGACGAATTCGATCCCGCCGCTCCGAAAACCGCGACCAATCAGAAGCCTGCGCCGCGCCCGCCGCGCCGCAGCGCGGTCGATCGCGCCGCCGATCCGCCGCCCGCGGCAGGTGCTGTGCTGATCGAGCGTGTCGCCAGCGCGATCGAGCGCGAGCTGACGCAAGTCGATGCGATTGTCGGCAAACGCGTATCGGCGGCACAGCGCACCGAGGCGGAGCGCCGCGCCCGCACGCTGGCATCGCTGGCGCGCACGCTCACCGAGGTGCGCAAGCTGCGCGCCGACGAGAACAGGTTGAAACCAAGAGATGAAAACGGCAAGCCCCGAGATCGCACCCAGTTTCGACTGGAACTCGCCCGACGACTGGATCAAATTGTCGCCCGAGCAAAAATTATACACCCTGACGGAAGCGGAGGATGACGATCTCGACGAGATCGCTACCAACTGGGAAATCTTCGCCCACAATCACCAGTATCCGCCCGATCTCGCGGCCTCCGGAAAACCCTGGCAGACCTGGCTGATCATTGGCGGCCGCGGCGCCGGCAAGACGCGGGCGGGGGCGGAATGGGTTCGCGCGCAGGCCTTGGGCTTGCCGCCGTTCGCATCCGAAAAGGCCTCGCACATCGCGCTGATCGGCGAGACCGAGCACGAGGTGCGCGAGGTGATGATCGAGGGCGTCTCGGGATTGCTCGCGGTGCATGGCTGGCACGAGCGCCCGGTGTGGCAGCCTTCCCGAAAACGGCTGGAATGGAGCGACGGCCAGATCGCGCAGGCGTTTTCCGCCGACGATCCGCAGAGCCTGCGCGGCCCGCAATTCTGCTGCGCCTGGTCCGACGAGATGGCGAAGTGGCGCTATGCGCAGGACGCCTTCGACATGCTGCAGTTCGGCTTGCGCCTCGGCGCGCAGCCGCGGCAGCTCATCACCACCACGCCGCGGCCGAGCGAGTTGTTGAAGCGATTGATCGAGCACCCCACCAGCGTGGTGACGCGGGCGGCGACGCGCGCCAACGCGCACAATCTCGCGCCGACATTTTTACAGACCGTGATGGGACGCTATGCGGGGACGCGCACCGGGCGGCAGGAACTGGAGGGCGAGATCATCGAGGAGCGGCCGGACGCGCTGTGGTCGCGCACGCTGCTGGAGAATTGCCGCGTCACTGAGGCGCCGCCCTTGCAGCGCATCGTGGTCGCCGTCGATCCGCCGGCGTCCTCGGGCAAGCGCGCGGATTCCTGCGGCATCGTCGCCGCGGGGATCACCGACGGCGAGATGGTTTACGTGCTCGCTGACGACACCGTGTCCAGCGTCTCGCCGAATGCGTGGGCCAGCAAGGCGATCGCGCTGTGGCACAGGCTTGAGGCCGACACCGTGGTCGCCGAAGTCAACCAGGGCGGCGACATGGTGCGCACCGTCATCAACGGGCTCGACGCCTCGGTGCCGGTGATCCCGGTGCGGGCGATGCGGGGCAAATGGCTGCGCGCCGAGCCGGTCGCGGCGCTGTACGAGCAGGGCCGGGTGAAACACGCGGGCCACTTCACGGCATTGGAAGACGAGATGTGCGATTCGCCGTCACCGGCCTGTCGACCGGCAAGTCGCCGGACCGCGTCGACGCGCTGGTCTGGGCGATCACCCAACTCGCGCTGCAGTCGCGCGGCGGACCGCGGATAAGGATGCTGTGAGTTGTGTCCCGGGCGCGATGCAGCGCGCCGCCCCATAAGCGCGTTCACGCGCGTCTTCGACACGCTACGGCGTGATGCTTCGCAGACCCGGGACCCCGGTTACTTCTGCAATGCTCGCCGCGGCAAACCGAGGCCCCGGGTCTGCGGTGCGCCACCATCGCCTGCGGCGATGCCGCTGCACCGTGCCCAGGAAACGGGAGCATAGGCGTCGGCTTCGCACGCGGGCAACGCGTTGCTTGCAACCTTTCAAGGACCTTCCGATGTTCGATCGACTGAAAACCCTTCTCGCCCCGCCCGAAACCAAATCCTCGCGCACGGCGCGGCTTGTGGCGTTCGAAATCGGCGGGCGGGCGCGGTGGTCGGCGCGGGATTATCCTTCGCTTGCACGCGAGGGGTATCTGGCCAACGCCATCGTGCACCGCTCGGTGCGGCTGATCGCGGAGAATGCGGCGGCGTGCCATTTTCTGGTGTTCGAGGGCGCGCAGGAGCGCGAGGCGCATCCGCTACTGCGGCTGTTGACGCGGCCGAACCCGCGCCAGGACGGCGGCGTGTTTTTCGAGATGCTGGTTGCGCATCTGCTGCTGGCCGGCAACGCCTACATCGAGGCGGTGTCGCTGGGCGAGCGCGTGCGCGAACTCTACGCGCTGCGGCCCGACCGCATGAAGGTGGTGCCCGGCGCCGATGGCTGGGCCGAGGCCTATGAATATTCCGTCGGCGGCCGCAGCGTGCGCTTCGATCAGCTGGCGTCAGCGGTGCCGCCGATCCTGCATCTGACCTTCTTTCATCCGCTCGACGACCACTATGGTCTGGCGCCGATCGAGGCCGCGGCGGTCGCGGTCGATACCCACAATGCCGCGGCGCGCTGGAACAAGGCGCTGTTGGACAATGCCGCGCGCCCCTCCGGCGCGCTGGTGTATTCCTCCGACGGCGCGATATTTTCCCAGCAGCAGTTCGACCGCGTCAAGCGCCAGCTCGACGAAACCTATGCCGGCAGCGCCAATGCCGGCCGGCCGATGCTGCTGGAAGGCGGGCTGGACTGGAAGCAGATGGCGCTGACGCCGAAGGACATGGATTTCCTCGAAGCCAAACACACCGCGGCGCGCGAAATCGCGCTGGCCTTCGGCGTGCCGCCGATGCTGCTCGGGATTCCCGGCGACAACACCTTTGCCAATTACGCCGAAGCCAACCGGGTCTTCTTCCGCCAGACCGTGCTGCCGCTGGCCTCGCGCGTCGGCTGCGCACTCGCGCAGTGGATGGCGCCGCAATTCGGCGACGGCATCCGCGTCGTTGTCGACACCGACCGCATCGACGCGCTGGCGGCGGACCGGTCCGCGCTGTGGGAGCGCGTCAGCAACGCGGCGTTCCTGACGCTGAACGAAAAGCGCGAGGCGGTCGGCTACGCGCCGGTCGCGGGCGGCGACCGGCTGGAGTGAATTAACGCGAACGAACTCCTCCTTCACCCTCCCCTGGAGGGGGAGGGTCGCCGCGAATGAAATTCGCGGCGGGGTGGGGTGAAAGTCTCTCCTTGCGAGCGGTGTCGCGGCAGGGACTGTCACCCCACCCCGTCGCGCATTGCGCTTCGCGCATGCTCGCCGACCCTCCCCCTTCAGGGGAGGGTGAAACGCACTGCTTCGGGGACACAAAAGAGCATCTCATGTCACGCGAATCCGATCTTTACGACGCGCATCAGCGCGACCGCTGGTTGCGGCCTGACGCCGAGCGCTGGGTCCGTCCCGACGCCGCGCGCTTCTTTCTGCCCGGCACCGATCTCGCCGACGTCATTCCGGAGCTGGCGCGCAAGCGCGACAGGGAGCGGGCCGCGGAGGCGAAGGCGATCGCCCGCGAACTCGAGGTGCTGGCCGCGCTGCGCGACGAGCTGATGGAGGTCAAGGCCGAACTGGCGCGGCGAAGGCGCGAGGACGAAGCCAAATACTCGCCGAGCCAGCCGCGCGTGCCGGCCGGAAATCCGCGCGGTGGGCAATGGACGGATCGAAGCGGCGGGCAGGGCACCGGCTTGGCCGCGAGCGCGGGCGAGAGCCAGGACACCGGCCAGAGCCAGGATACGGGCCAGAGCGTGGACACGGGTCTCGCGCAACCGATGGGCAATGTCGACATCGGCGACGTCAGCGAGTCCAGCGAACTCGGCGACCTGTTCAAGATCAAGCCGGACGCTCCGCGCGTCGATGGCGTAAGAGTCGCTGCAGATGGTTACCCCGTCGACCTGCTCGAAGAACGCGAACTTGGCGGACATGCAATCGAGGGTCACGTTGTTAGAAGCGATGAAGCTTTGTCGTCACGTGCACGGCGCGAAGCTTTTTCTGCCGAGAAAGATGGCCCCGGAGATGGCTTTCGGGTAGGTTCATTCTCTTCGCTGGAAGCGGCAAACAAATTGGTGAATTCGACGCTCGCACAAAATCAGGACAAAATTGATAAGGTCGTTAGTGGAGAGTCGTCGCGCGAGACCCTCAAGGCGCAATACCCAACGATAACGGGCAAGGAAGCCTACCTTTCCAACGCGCGTTCGGCGGTTGTGATTCGAGATACCTATGGGGTCGTCGTAGTAATCGTCCCCGAAGGCAGAGTCCAAAAGGGTTATCGGGTTGACACCGCCTACCCTGCGAATTTTGACAGGTGACAATGATGTCAAAATTTAAGATGGAACTTTACATGACACCAACCGGGGTTGTGGCGACCTACGACTGGCATACCGAGCAGGATTTTCAGCGCGCGCAAACTTTTCTACTGGACTTGCTTGGTCCTGCCGGACGCAGCGGAGTCCATCCCGGCAAGCCAGAATTTTACTATGTAGAGACGGAACAGCAGCAGCAGGCCTTCCACGATTTCGCCAGAAAGTGGCGGCGGCCAATCCCGTGATACCATGCCCGACGAATATCGCATTGTACTGCATCTGGCCTACGACGACCTTGGAATGTTCGAGTCGTGGTCGCTGGAAAAAAATTATCTGCACGCACGCGCTTTCCTGGAAACGCTGGTTGGCGGACCTCATCGCGTAGCTCATACGCGTTATGGTGATGTGAATGAGTACGACATCGCATCCCGGGCGCAACTAGAGCAATTCGCGAGGTTCAATTGGCAACTCAAGAAAGCCAATCCCGAACCGGTTCGCAGGCCTGCACTCGCGCCAACAGGTCTGGAAGTCCATTGTATGTTCGACGGGATATCGATGACGATTCCCTACGGCAATGTGGAGAACTACCGGCTTGCTTCTGCCTTGGCATCTGAACTGACCGGTCCCGCCGGGCGCACGGTTTCGGAGGAGGGCGAGACATTTTATCTCGAAACTCGAGAACAAATGGATGCGTTGTTTGCCCTGCAGCGGAGACTGAAAGTAAAGCGCGAAGATTGATCGCGCCTTCGTCATGCGCGGGCTTGACCCGCCTGCGGGGCCGAAGCCCCTTCGGCGAGGCGTAGGCCCGCGCATGCATCCATCTTCGCAAGACTCCTTCAAGAAGGATGGATGGCCGGGTCAATCCCGGCCATCACGCCCAGATTACTTCGGGCACTCCGCGCCCGTATCGATCCACGCCTGCACCAGTTCGCCTGCGGCCTCTTGGCTGCCAGGCGCGGGTTCGCGGCCCGGGCCGGGGTTCCAGCCCCATGCGACGAGGTCGTCTTTGGCGACATGCTCCTGCAGCAGTGCGAGGTCGCGGCCGCCGTTGCGCGCGGTGTCTTTCAACTGGCGGCAGATGTCGCCGAGGGATTTGCCTTCCCAGGCCATCGACAGCGGCGCCACGCCCCAGCGCGGATGGCCGGGAATGCTTTGGTAGCTCGCAGCTTCATGCAGCGTGACGTTTTTTTCGGTGTGGCATTCGCCGCAGGGCGTGCCGAAACTGCCGGTGTCGTTGCGCCACACCGGCGGCCGGTGCTCGTGATGGTCGGCGCCCTGCAGCGGATGTTCGCCGGCGGGATGACAATTCATGCAGCGCGGATGCGTCAGCACACGGCCGACCTCGGCAAAGATCGCGCGCGAGCGCTCGGTCTTGTCGGCGATCGATTGAAAGTCGGATGCGGACTTGAGCGGCGGCCCGGTTTGCGCCGCGGCGACGGACAGCGCCGCGGCCGCGGCGCAGCCGAGGGCCAGTTTCAGAACGGTTGATCGGATCGGCATCGCGCGGCCTCTTTCACATCGAGAGGATAAAGCGCGGCGCGCGGCGTTTGTTCCACGCACTCGTGTTCCCGGGCGCGATGCAGCACGCCGTCCTTCGCGGCGTGGTGCTTCGCAGAACCGACCCCGGTTATCTCCTGCAACACTGGCGACAAACCGGGGTCCCGGCTCTGCGATGCACCGCTGAAGAAGCGCTGCACCGCGTCCGGGACACGAGAGTCATCCATGTCCGACCTGATCCGCATCTTCAGCGAGCGCGGCGATCTGGCGCATCTGGCGCTGCTGTTATGGGCGAGCGCCGCCAGCGCAGCGCTCTGGTTCGCACTGCGCGAGCTCGCTGCCGCTTCGCGCCGCTTCGACGATTTCGTGCGCGAGCTCGAGCGCTTCAACCGCCGCGCCGGATTGCGCGACGACGACCACCGCTGATCAACAGGAGGAAGCACCATGGACACTCTGCATTCGACGCCGCGCCCGCTCCGCGCCGAGACCAAATCGTCAAAGGATCATCTCACCGTGTTCCGCGAATTCCTGGCGCAGCTCGACGCGCTGCAGCGCCGGCCGCCGCCGGTCAAGCCGCCGCGCGCCAAGGCGCAGCCGCGGCGCAAGGCTGCGCGGCGCGGGCGGGAATAATTCACTTCACCCTCCCCTGGAGGGGGAGGGTCGTCGCGAATGAAATTCGCGGCGGGGTGGGGTGAAAGTCTCTCCTCGCGAGCGGTGCCCGGGGCGGAGACTGTTACCCCACCCCGTCTCGCATCTTCGCTTCGCTCGATTCGAGCCGACCCTCCCCCTCCAGGGGAGGGTGAGCAAACGCGCTCTCATTTTATCACCCGGTCACTGACCCCTCCCGCGAGGCCGCCCATGCACGCGCCGCTGCTTTCCGTTTCCCGTGTCGCGCTTGCCGTCGATGGCAGCGTCGAGGGCTATGCCAGCCTGTTCGGCGAGATCGATGCTGCGCGCGACATGGTGATGCCCGGCGCGTTCGCGCAGACCCTGAAGCAGCGCGGCTTGCGCAAGATCCCGATGCTGTTCCAGCACGATCCTTCGGAGCCGGTCGGGGTCTGGCTGGAATTGAAGGAAGACTTTCGCGGATTGCGCGCGCGCGGGCGGCTGATCCCCGACGTGGCCCGCGCGCGCGAGCTTTTGTCGCTGATGCGCGCCGGCGCGATCGACGGGCTGTCGATCGGCTATCGCACCGTGCGCGGCCAGATCGATCCGAAGACGCGGGTGCGCCGGCTGTACCAGGTCGACCTCTGGGAGATTTCGATCGTCACCTTCCCGCTGCTCAATGGCGCGCGGGTCAGCGCCGTGAAGGACGCGCAGCCGAAAGTGTCGCGGCTGCGCGCGCAGGCCGAACGTGAATGGCAGGGCATGCTGGCCGGCCTCCCGCTCGAACAATGCCGCGCGCCGCGGGTGCCGGTGGCGGCGAGGCTCGGCGAACGCGGCGGGCGCCGCGTTGCGCTGCGCGATGTCGCGCGGGCGGCGCGCTGACATGCCCCGGTTGCCGGCGAGCCGAAGAAACCGGGGGCCCGGCTCTGCGGAGCGGCATGAAGATTGCCGCACCGCGTCCGGGACACGAACGAGAGCAGCCTCATGCCCGACGAACAACCATGGCAGCGCCATCAGCGCGAGCGCTGGACGCGGCCCGATGCGCATCTGTGGGTACGTCCCGACTCCGGGCGCTTCTTTCTGCCGGGCACCGATCTCGCAGACATCTTCCCGCATCTGGCGCGCCAGCGCGACATGGAACGGGCTGCAGAGGCGAAGGCGATCGCGCGCGAACTCGAAGAGTTGGCCGCGCTGCAAGACGAACTGATGGAGATCAAGGCCGAACTGGCACGGCGGCGGCGCGAGGACGAAACCAAATACTCACCGACCCAGCCGCGCGTGCCGGCGGGAAATCCGCGCGGCGGGCAGTGGACGGATCGGAGCCGGGGCGGAGGAGGTGGAGGAGTTAGCTTTGGCGGTATCGGAGGTGGGGATGATACAGGCACCGAAGACGGTGGCGGTACGCGCGGGTCAGGCGTTGAAGGAGATGGCATCGACGATGGCGATACGGATTCCGAGAATCTTTCCGACTTCATCGTAAAAGTTGCAGCGGACGATTCCGACCGTCGCTACTCCGTCAACCTGCGGGAAGAAGAAGTCCGAGGTCATGCGTTGGACGAACATTCCGGCAAGAGCGACCTCGAACTTGAGACCGAGTTCAAGCGACGGGGATATGATACACCATATGTCTCCTTCGTTCCAAAGCGTCTCGGTTCTTTCGCATCGGACGAAAGTGCCAACGATCTGGTGAACCGGACTCTCGAACGCAACAAGGCCACGGTCGACATGGTAGCAAGCGGCGAATTGAAGGACGCTTTTATTACGTCTCGTTTCGGCTTCATCACCGGAAGAGAAATCTTTCGTCCCGATCCAACTGAGCGGCATTATTATTTTCGACCCACTTATGGCGTCGGCGTCGATATCAGGCACGATCCGGACCGCAGCCGGGTTACCGCGTCCATACCGCCTATCCGCGAAACGACTAATCGCTCCAGAGGAAGACATGACGGTTATTCCTGACGAATTTCTCCGGCTGGCGCGTGGCTTCCACCAGGATAGCGGGATTGGCATGGCCAATGAACAGGAATGGATCGCGGCCAGGCTGGGCTCTCTTGACTCTGCGCAGCGCCGCGTCGTCAAGACGTTTCTTACCGAGCTGCTAATTCATTGTCGCGATGATGCGAAACTGCGACAGCTGTGGAACAACACGGAGACGGATTTTTACATCAACGGCGATCAAGCCGGACGACACTTTCTGACGATGATACGTGATGCAATTCAATAAGCGCGATCTTGGCGTGTATTCGTCTACCACAAGCGGGATGGCCGGATCAGACACAAATATAGTTATGTTCCCAAAGGCGACCTCAGCCGCCTTGGCGAGTTCGTGGAGTCGCTGCATGAGACACCACCACTCTCGGTCGGCCTGTTCGTTCCGTTTCCTGCCGCCTGGAAAGCGGTGAAGGGATTCATGGAGACCGATGGCGAATTGCCGACCAGCATAGAATGGATCGCGACCCGCGACCTGCCGCCGGGGACGTTTCCCGTTCCTCAGTTACGAACGCGCCCAAGTCCGCCGTGGTGATGGGCGTTCAATACCGCTTTTCCGGAATGGCACATCGCCGTTTGCGTCGTGCCGGGCACGGTCCGGGTTGCAGCGCATGATGGACCCGCGACGGCGGACCCGATATCGTCGCCGCGCTCACATAAGGAGGATGCAATGTCCTGCCGTTCATGGATCGTGGCCCTCATTGCCGCCGCTGCGATGTTCGCAACGCAGTCGATGGCCGAGACGGCTGTCGCAAGCAGCAAATCCAACAGCAGCGACCGCATGGGTGGCGGAGGCGGCGGCAAGGGCGCCGCCGGCGTGACCACGGTCAAGAGCGGCAAATCCAACAGCAGCGACCGCATGGGCGGCGGCGGCGGCGGCAAGGGCGCCATGAAGCTTAACCCGCAGCCGGAGCCGCCGGGGCGGCGCTGAATCTCGATGTCGTCCCCGCGAAAGCGGGGACCCAGTATTCCAGAGGCGTCAGTGTTAGAGCCGAGGAGCCGAACCTTACCGGTTCGCCCGGTCAAGCCGGGCGATGACAGTGAGTGTGAGGCGGTCCCGGTTCCGAAGCTGCTTCGCATGGGCACGTGTCGCATCGCGTTGGACACGGGCAAAATGCCAAATCAAACGCAGCGAACGCCTTTATCGTTTCCGCCGCGCGCGGCCTTAACTACAGCTGCATTCACCGGAAACACCGGGGGACTCCGGGTTGTGAGCCCAGCCGCTTTCTGCGAAACTGCAACCGCAGAGGGGTTGATATGCACGTTTCGGGAAGCATGGCCGTTCCGGTTGGTGAACAGGCGGCGGATGCGGCGGCGGCCGCCGCGCCGGACTGGGAGTCGATCCGGATCTTCCTGGAGGTGGTACGCCGCGGCAGCTTTCGTTCGGCCTCGGAGCGGCTCGGCATGTCGGTCAATTTCATCCGCAGCCGGGTCGCCAGGCTGGAGCACCATTACAAGGTGCCGCTGCTGACCCGGCATGTCGACGGCGTCCGCCTCACCGCGGAAGGCCAGCATATTCTCGCCGCCGCCAGACACATGGAGGAGGCGTCGTTCGCGCTCAGCCGCGCCTCGCACCAGACCATGCCGGCAATCGCCGGCGAAGTGAAGCTCGCGGTCACCGAGGGGCTCGGCACCTTCTGGGTGGCGCCGCGGCTGATCGAATTCCAGCGCACCTATCCGGACCTGCTGGTGGACCTGAAATGCGAGATGCGTTCGGCCGATGTGCTGCGGCTGGAAGCCGATGCCTCGATCCAGCTGGAGCGGCCGCAGTCGGCCGACCTGCGGGTAGTGAAACTCGGCCGGCTGCATTCGATGCCGTTCGTCAGCCCGGACTATGTCGAGATCTACGGCATGCCCAAGGGGCTGGACGACGTCCGCAAGAACCACCGCATCGTATTGCAGATGGCGGACCAGACCCGCACCAAGGAACTCTACGACCAGTTCTGCCACGGCCAGGACCAGGTCGGTTTCGTCGCGATGCGGACCAACGTCTCCAGCGCGCACGCCTGGGCGGTGGCCAAGGGTGCCGGCATCGGCTGGCTGCCGACCTATGTGCCGGCGGTCGGCGGCAGCATGATTCCGCTCGATATCGGCGTCCAGTTCCAGTTCGACATCTGGCTCACCTACCATCAGGACGCCCGCCGCATCCCGCGCGTCAAGCGCATGATCGAATGGACCGTCGATGCCTTCGACGGCCGCGCCTATCCCTGGTTCCGCGACGAGTTCGTGCATCCGCGCGACCTCGCGAAGGAATACAGCGGCCAGCCGCTGGCCAACATGTTCGCGCACATGCCGCGCAGCCTCGCCAAGGCGGTCTGATTTGAGTACGCAGGACGCCGACGAAATCGACGCCACGCTCGGCAAATTGTTGCGCGCGCTGCGGCAGCCCGGCGCGCTGCCGCCGGATGATCTCGACTCCGTGCTGGCGCGCGGCTTCGCGCCGGACGACGACGGCGCCGGCAGCGTCAGCCCCAACCGGCTGCTGCAGATTTCGCAGGCGCTGGGCGTGCCGCTGTTTTCGCAAGGCCCGAAGGATCCCGCCGCGGTTTCGGCCTCGACCACCGACCTGCTGGCGGCCGCCCTCAGCCTGCGGCTGCTGAAGGCCTTCAACCGCATCGAGGACCCAAATGTCCGCGAAGGCCTGGTGCGCCTGATCGAGCGCGCGGCGGGACGAGCGTAGCGGCGCGGGCGCGTGCCGAATCTGAAATCCATAATTTGCGATGTTGCGCTCCTTCACCCTCCCCTGGAGGGGGAGGGTCGCCGCGAATGAAATTCGCGGCGGGTGGGGTGAAAGTCTCTCCTCGCGAGGGGTGTCCGGGGCCGAGACTGTCACCCCACCCCGTCGAGCATCTAACGATGCTCGCCGACCCTCCCCCTTCAGGGGAGGGTGATCGGCGCGTGGCGTCTTGGCTTCGCGTCTGGAACGGTCCCGACTCTGCGGAGCGGCATGAAGAATGCCGCACCGCGTCCGAGACACGAAAGAGGACTCCCATGTCACGCGAATCCGACCTTTACGACGCGCATCAGCGCGACCGCTGGCTGCGGCCTGACGCCGAGCGCTGGGTCCGCCCCGACGCCGCGCGCTTCTTTCTGCCCGGCACCGATCTCGCCGACGTCATCCCCGCGCTGGCGCGCAAGCGCGATCGGGAGCGGGCCGCGGAGGCGAAGACGATCGCGCGCGAACTGAAATGGCTGGCCGCGCTGCGCGACGAACTGATGGAGGTCAAGGCCGAACTGGCGCGGAGAAGGCGCGAGGACGAAGCCAAATACTCGCCAAGCCAGCCGCGCGTGCCGGCAGGCAACCCGCACGGCGGGCAGTGGACGGATCGGAGCGGCGGGCAGGGCGGCGGAGGATTTGGCGGGTTTGCAAGCGGGGAGGGCGATGCGAGCGCAGAAGGCGCAGGCCTGAGTCAGGACGCCGATCTCACACTGCCGATGGGCAATGTCGACATCGGCGACGTCAGTGAATCCAGCGAACTCGGCGATCTATTCAAGATCAAGCCGGACAAGACGCGCGCCGAGGGCGTTCAACTCGCTGCAGGCGGCTATCCGGTCGATCTGCTCGAAGAACGCGAACTTGGCGGACATGCAATCGAGCGGCACGTCACAAGCCGGCAATCTGTTGTGAACAACGTCCGGGATGGCATTGATTACGCGAGGCGTAACGGCGATTCAACCGGCGATATGAGGGAAAGCTCGTTCACCTCACTGGAGGCAGCCAACAAGCTTGTCAACTCGACGATTTCGGAAAATCCCGATCAGGTTAATCGCGTAGTAAGCGGGCTCTCCCCCAAAGAGATTCTCCACAAGGAGTTCGAAACGCCTACAGGGTTTGAGGCGTATGCCAAAAACGAAAGCTCTAGTATAATACTCAGCGATACCTACGCGGTGCGCGTGGTTATCGTGCCCGATGGCAGGGTCGCAAAGGGCTTTCGAGTCGATACGGCATTTCCAACCAACCTCCGGCGTTGAAGCCATGCGAAAAGAAACAAGCCTGCACGTTTATTGCTATTTTGACGGGATATCGATGTCGCTGCCCTACGGTACGGTGGAGAACTGCCAGCTCGCCTCGGCCCTGGCATCCGAACTGACGGGTCCTGCGGGCCGCGCGGCCTCGAACGGGAGCGAGACATTTTTTCTTGAGACTCGCGAGCAGCTCGATGCGCTGTTTGCCTTGCAACGGAAGCTGAAGGTGAGGCGCGAGGATTGAGAACGCCCTTGTGCTGGGCGCAAGCAGCTGAGCGATATGCTGCATGCCTGAGCGGTCGCCCAATTCCCAAGCTGAGATTCTGAAAATGATGAACGCCGTCACCCGTAGTTTGAAAATACGCACTCCCGGTGCGGAGCAGGATGTTTCGATTCGCGTCTTATGGCCGGTCGAGGATAAAAAAGCCTGGGATTGCCGTTGGGAAATCGATTGGCCCAACCGGCAACGCGCCAATTCGGGCCGCGGCGTCGACGCCATCCAGGCGCTTTTGCAGGCCCTTGAGATGATCGGAGCAGAGATTTACGCAAGTCAAGAGCATCGGTCAGGCACGCTGGTCTGGGGCGATACCTGGAGCGGTTACGGATTTCCGGTGCCGGCGGGCATTCGCGATTTACTTGTGGGTGATGATGCGAAGTATCTCTGATCGGACGAAGGGTTCTTGATTGTCGTCGCCAAGGACGGCAAGCCGGCAGGATAGCGTGCTGCATTATATCTGCGCGAACACGAGCAAGGCACAACTTTCCCTCGGTTGCGTGCGATCCGCTTCGATGATGACGTCGCGCTTATGCAGAAGCGGTCGAAGCGGCGGAGAGAGTCGAAGCGGCGGAAGCGCTTGAAAATACGGACGCAGTCGAACGCGCCGCCCAGTCTCACGATGCTGATCTATAACGGAACCAACGGGATCGAAACGACCGCGGTCTGGAAAACCGAACTGCAATATCAGGCAATCGCGATATTCCTGAGAAAGATGCTGGGCGAACGCACCGACCGAGCGCGCGAGTCGGGCAAAGCCGAGTTCTATCATCTCGACACCGAGCAGCAGGTGGACGCGTTCTGGGACTTCGTAAGGGTGTTGAGCAAACTGCCGATGTAACGCTTCCGTCGTCCCCGCGAAGGCTAAGGACCTTAACTACCAGCGTTTGTCATCGAGCACGCGTGGGCGGCGCCCGCGTCATTGCGAGCCAGCGGGGCGGCGCAAAGCGCCGCGCCGTGCCGCAAAGCAACCCAGAAGGCCACAAGCGAAGACCGGATTGCTTCGTCGCAAGCGCTCCTCGCAATGACCGCCTGTTTCGTCGTCCCCGCGAAAGCGGGGACCCATAACCTCCGTCGGTTCAGTTTGAACGACGGTGTTGCAACACTTTTCCGAAATCACTGCCGCTGTGGTTATGGGTCCCCGCTTTTCGCGGGGACGACGGCGTATTTTTCAACATCACACCAACCCCCAACCAGGAGAACTCCCCATGGACTTCGAGATCAACGACTCCGCGCCCGAGCACAAGGCCGGCATTTCCGCCCGCGGCGACTATGACGACTTCCGCCACACCTTCGAGGAATTCAAATCCGCCAATGACGAGCGCCTTGCAAAACTCGAACGCGGCTGCGGCGACGTGCTGCTGGAAGAGAAGGTCGAGCGCATCAACGCGGCGCTCGACGATCTCAGGCTAAAACAGTCGCGTCCCGCGCTCGAGGGCCGCGCCCGTATCACGGATGCCGCCAGCCGCGAGCACAAGAGCGCGTTCGAGAGTTACGTGCGCGGCGGCGAGACAACGGCGCTGCGCGCGGTCGAGACCAAGGCGATGTCGGTCGGCTCCGACGCCGACGGCGGCTACCTGGTGCCGGTCGAACTCGAACATTCGATCAGCCAGCGGCTGACGGCAATCTCGCCGATCCGTGGCCTTGCCTCGGTGCGCGAGATCAGCGGCTCGGTCTACAAGAAGCCGTTCATGGTGACCGGGCCCGCCACCGGCTGGGTCGGCGAGACCGACGCGCGCACTCAGACTGCGTCGCCGACGCTGGATGCGCTGTCGTTTCCGGCGATGGAGCTGTTTGCCCAGCCGGCGGCGACCGCGACCCTGCTCGACGATGCCGCCATCAATATCGACGAGTGGATCGCCGGCGAAGTCGAGCTCACCTTCGCGGTGCAGGAAGGGGCGGCGTTCGTCAATGGCGACGGCTCCAACAAGCCGAAGGGGTTTCTGGCCTATGCCACGGTCGCCAACGCATCCTGGGCCTGGGGCAGCCTCGGCTATATCGCTTCCGGTGCGGCCGGCGCGTTTGCGTCGAGCAATCCGTCGGACGCGCTGGTCGATCTGATCTACGCGCTGAAGGCGGGCTACCGGCAGAACGGCAACTTTGTGATGAACCGCAAGACCCAGGCGGCGATCCGCAAGTTCAAGGATTCCACCGGCAATTATCTGTGGCAGCCGCCGCTGGTGGCCAGCGGGCGCGCATCGCTGATGACGTTCCCGATCGCGGAGGCCGAGGACATGCCGGACGTGGCGGCGAACTCGCTTGCGATCGCCTTCGGCGATTTCCGCCGCGGCTACCTGATCGTGGACCGCGTCGGCGTGCGGGTGCTGCGCGATCCGTATTCGGCAAAGCCCTACGTGCTGTTCTACACCACCAAACGCGTCGGCGGCGGCGTGCAGGACTTCGACGCCATCAAGCTGATGAAGTTTGCGGCGAGCTGATCGCGTGCATTTAACTATGCGTCGTCCCCGCGAAGGCGGGGACCCATAACCGCCGATGCCGGTGATTGCTCACCAGCATTGCACCATCGCGTTTCAACGCAAACAGCACGGCGTATGGATCCCCGCCTTCGCGGGGACGACGCGGCGTATGTGGAAGTACCCCATGCCCCACGAAACACCCTGGCAGCGCCATCAGCGCGAGCGCTGGACGCGGCCCGATGCGCATCTGTGGGTCCGCCCGGACTCCGCGCGCTTTTATCTGCCCGGCACCGATCTCGCGGAGATATTTCCGGAGGTGGCGCGCAAGCGCGATGCGGAGCAGGCCGCCGAGGCGAAGGCGATAACGCGCGAGATCGAAGCGCTGGAAGCGCTGCGCGACGAGCTGATGGAGATCAAGGCCGAACTGGCGCGGCGAAGGCGCGAGGACGAAGCCAAATATTCGCCGAGCCAGCCGCGCGTGCCGGCGGGCAATCCGCGTGGCGGGCAGTGGACGGATCGCAGCGGCGGCCAGGGCGCAGGAGGCATTGGCTCCGCCGTTGGTGCAGATGGCGGCGAAGGCCAGGGTGCCGATCTCACATCGCCGATGGGCGATGTCGAACTCGGCGACGTCAGCGAATCGAGCGAACTCGGCGATCTGTTTCGGATCAAGCCGAGCGATAAGCACACGGATGGCGTGCAGGTCGGTGGCGACGTGATCAGAGTTTGTATCGCTAGCGGCATCTCGTCAGGGAAAGACGATCTGGGGATCAAGAGATATACGATCACATATGATTGTGCCGGAGGACCGTCTTTTAAACGAAACTATATAGGGAACTATCCAGGCATTGTTCGCGATCCGTATCGATAATTGACATCTTTGATTTTATCGATATGTCCCTCAGCATCGACAGGCTGACACCATGAGCCAAGCTTCCGACGAAAAGTTCAGCAATCCGCGGTCCGTTACAATTTCCCCCGCGGCGCTGACGATGGCGCGCGAATTCGCTCTCGCTATCGGTCAAATGGGTTACGCTCGCCAAGTCGTTGTATTCGACTGGGCGGAGTCGCTTACCATTCTGGAGCCCGGCCAGCCCGAGCGAGACATCGGTGCCTGCCTCATGATCGGCGCTTATCGCCGGGACCAAGTGCCGCCTGAAGCCGTCGAAATGGTTGACGGGTTCGCGTTGACGCTCGTCATCCCGGAGGAAGCCTGGCCGCCGGGCGCGCTACGGTTGATCGATGTCGATGAGGAACAGTGGTTCAGGCTGGCCTTGCGATAAAGGCTCACATCCCCGCGCCCCAGCTCCTTGCCGTGCGCTCGATCCACTCGCGGTACAGCGTCAGCGGCGTGACGCCGGTGAGGCCGCCGCAGCCGTCTGAATTGTTCGGGCCCGTCGACCAGCTCACCACGCCGACGATGACGGCGCGGCCGTTCTGCATCTCGAAGGCCGGCGCGCCGGAATCGCCGGTGCAGGCGCCGAGGCCGGAGCTTGCATTGTTGGTGAGCGGATCGGTCAGGCGGATCTGCAACGTGCCGGGCTTGCCGGTGACGGCGAGATCGGCAGCGCGGATGGTGCCGCCGCTTTTGCCGTCGCCGCGCCGGGTCACGCCGATGCCGGCGACGGTGAGGCGGCTGCCGATTTGAATCGGGATCGCGGGTGAGCCGAGCGGCGCCGGCGCTTTCGTCTGCGGGAGCGGAGCTGCGAGCTGCAGCAGCGCCACGTCGGCGCTGGCGCGGTGCGCCAGAATGCCGGCGACATTGAACTGCGGATGCGATGCGGTGCGCCTGACATCGAGCAGCCGCGGCGGCGTCTCGCCGGGGATGATCACCTTGTAGTCCGCGCCTGGCATCACGCAATGTGCCGCCGATAGCACCAGGTCCTGCGCGATCAGGCTGCCGGTGCAGAAAGTGCCGCGCGAGCCGATGATGGTAACCACCGCGCGCGCGATCGGTTCAGCCGGCGCGCCGCCGCCGCCGACCATGGCGGAGGCGGGCGTGGCGAGGGCGAGTGCGAGGATGAGAAGGCGGAGCTGAATCATTTGACAATGTGAGCCGTTTCGCGAAGGCCGTGTCAACACCGCCACTGTCGTCCCCGCGACGCGGGGACCCATACACGCCGCCGCATCGGTTGGCCGCGGGCGGCGAGGCCTTTCGCAACAATAAACGCCGGTGGTTATGGGTCCCCGCCTTCGCGGGGACGACGGCGGAGTTTTAACGCAAAGGATTTACCCATGCCCATCCTCCTGACACCACCATCCGCCGAGCCCTGCACGCTCGCGGAGGCGAAGGATTTCCTGCGCGTCGAGCACGCCGATGACGACGCCATTATCGCGTCGCTGATCGGCGCTGCGCGCGGCCATGTCGAGGCGCTGACCCGCCGCGCGCTGCTGACGCAGCGCTGGCGCTTCGTGCTCGACGCCTGGCCTGTGGACGGCCGCATCGTATTGCGGATGGGGCCGTTGCGCAGCCTGATCGCGGCGCGGGTGTACGACTATGCCGGCAATGCCGGCGCCATCGATCTCGAAACCTTCGTGGTGGATGCCGCCGCCGATGTGATTGCGTCACCAGGCTGGTCGCTGCCGATGCCGGGCCGCGCCGTCGCCGGCATCGAGCTCGATATCGAACTCGGCTACGGCGCCGACGCTGCCGGTGTGCCGGACGGCTTGCGTCACGCGGTGCGCCTCTTGGTGGCGCATTGGTATGAGAACCGCGCCCTCACCGCGATCGGGCAGACGGTGGCGCTGCTGCCGGCCGGCGTCAACGCGCTGATCGCGCCTTACAGAATGCTGTCGCTATGATCGACCCAGGCCGCTTGAAAACCCGCCTGCTGATCCAGTCGCCGGTGGAAACCGACGACGGTCAGGGCGGCGTGGCGCGCAGCTTCACCACGCTCGCCACGGTATGGGCTGCGGTGACGCCGCTGGCTCCGCGCAGCCGCGAGGAGGCCGACGCCGAAGGCGCGACGGTCAAGGTTCGCATCGTCCTGCGCAGTAATTTTGCGCTGACGCTGCAACACCGCCTGGTCGATGGCGCGAAAGTCTATCGCATCACCGCACTCCGCGACCGCGACGACCGCCGCTTTGTCGAGGCCGATGCGGAGTTGCGGGTGGAGTGATTTCTCGTGTCCCGGGAGCGCGCGATGCAGCGCGTAGCTCTTGCGAAGCGCTGCCTCGCAGAACCGGGACCCCGCTTACGGTCTTGGCAAGCTGGACCCCGGCTGTGCAGCGCACCGTTCCGCAAGTGCTGCACGCTGCGCTGCGTCCGGGGAACGCAATACTTCTGCAGGAGTCTCCCATGTCCTCCGCACCCGCCGCGCTCCGCGCCGCGATCCACCACGCGCTCGTTGCAGACACCGGCCTCGCCGCCGCCCTCGGCGGCGCCAAAATCTATGACGAGCCGCCGCGCAATGCGGCGTTTCCCTATGTCACGCTCGGCGACGCCCGCGTGATCGATGCTTCCTCCGACGACGGCCCCACCCAGGAGCATCAACTGACGTTGCATGCGTGGTCGCGGCAGGGCGGCCACAAGGAAGCCCATGTCATCACCGGCGCGCTGCTGGCAGCACTCGACGATGCGCCGCTCAGCCCCGACGGACACCGGCTGGTGAATTTGCGGTTTTCCATCGCCGACATCAGGCGCGAGGCCGACGGCCGCACCTATCACGCACTGGTGCGATTCCGCGCCGTGACCGAACCCGAGACATAGGAGAGCCGCATGGGCGCGCAAAAAGGCAAGGATCTCTTGGTGAAGATATACGACGGCGCGGGTTTCGTCACGGTGGCGGGGCTGCGCAGCCGCAAGCTCGCCTTCAACGCCGAACTGGTCGACATCACGCATGCGGAATCCGCCGACCGCTGGCGCGAATTGCTCGCAGGCGCCGGCGTCAGGCGCGCCTCGATCTCCGGACGCGGGCTGTTCAAGGACGCAAGCTCCGACGCGCTGGTGCGGCAGGCGTTCTTCGACGGCGCGGTGAACAACACCCAGGTGATCGTGCCGGACTTCGGCACCATCGAGGGGCTGTTCCAGATTTCCAGCCTGGAGTTCTCCGGCGAGCACAACGGCGAGGTGACGTTCGACCTCTCGCTGGAGTCGGCCGGCGCGCTGACGTTTACGGCGATGTAGCTCGTGCGTTCCCCGGACGCAGCGCAGCGCGCAGCACTTGCGGAGCGGTGCGCTGCGGTTCTGCGAAGCAGCGCTTCGCAAGAGCTACGCGCTGCATCGCGCCCGGGACACGAGAGAGAAGGAGAATCCCATGCCCAACAAATACCGCGGCGAGATTGCGGCCGAGATCGGCGGACGCAGACGCACGCTGGTGCTGACACTGGGGGCGCTGGCGGAACTGGAGCAGGCCTTCGCGGCCGGCGACCTGGTGGCGCTGGCGGAGCGTTTCGGTTCGGGGCGGTTATCCGCGCGCGATCTGGTGCGCATCATCGCGGCCGGCTTGCGCGGCGCGGGCGAGACGGTGAGCGACGACGAGGTCGCCGCGATGACCGTGGAAGGCGGCGCCGCCGGTTATGTGCGGATCGCGGCCAGCCTGATCGCCGCGACCTTTGAAGACACGTCAGCGCCGGTGGCCCTGTGAGGCCGTTTCCATGGACGGAAGCGATGCAGTTTGGATTCGGCGTGCTGCATCTTTCACCCGATGCGTTCTGGCGGATGACGCCGCGCGAACTGGCGCATGCGATCGCGGCCGTGAGCGGGCGCATGCCGGCGCCGATCGCGCGCGGGGATTTCGATGCGCTGATGCAGGCGTATCCGGATAAATCCTAACGTCGTCAAGCCCGGCAATGACGCAGAAGTGAGGAGGTGAACGATGACTGACACCGATCTCCTGAGTACATCTTCAACGCTCGACAGCCTGACGCTCAAAACAAAAGAGCTTACCGCCGGCGCCGGCGGGTTTTCGCGGGCGATGACGCAGGCATTCGCGGCGTCCATCACCGGCGGCAAGCAGTTCGACGACGTGCTGAAGTCGCTGGCTTTGCGGATTTCCGATCTCGCGGTGCGGCTCGCCTTCAAGCCGCTGGAGAAATCGCTTACCGCCGGCATTTCGGGCCTGCTCTCGGGCCTGACCGGCAGCAGCGGCGCTGGATCGGCATCGCTGGCCGCGGCCTCCGGCGCGATAAAACCGTTCGCATCCGGCGGCGTGATCGGCACGCCGAGTTACTTTCCGCTTGCAGGCGGCGGCGTCGGCCTGGCCGGCGAGGCCGGCCCCGAAGCGATCATGCCGCTGACGCGCGGCCCCGACGGCCGGCTCGGCATCACGGCCGGCGGCGGCGGCAACACCATCAACGTGCAGATCGCCACCCCCGACCTCGACAATTTCCGCCGCTCCGAAACCTATATCGCAGGGCAAATCGCGCGCGCGGTGGCGCGGGGGCAGCGGAGTTTGTGAGTGCAACCTCGTCATTGCCGGGCTAAAGCGCGAAGCGCGTCTTCGCGCATATGACCCGGCAATCCATCCTCTTCGAAAGACTCTTGATGGATGCGCGGGTCAAGCCCGCGCATGACGCCTTCATAGTGGATTCAATCGATGCCCACCTTCCACGAAATCCTCTTCCCGCTCGATATCGCGCTGAAGAGCGCGGGCGGGCCGGAGCGGCGCACCGATATCGTGTCGTTCGGCTCCGGGCGCGAGGCGCGCAATGCGCGCTGGGCGCATTCGCGGCGGCGCTATGACGCCGGCTATGGCGTCAAGACGCTGGATGCGCTGCAGTCGGTGGTGGCGTTCTTCGAGGAACGGCGCGGCCAGCTGCACGGCTTCCGCTGGCGCGACCGGCTCGATCATTCCAGCGCCGCACCGGGTGCGCCGGTCTCGCCGCTCGACCAGGGCATCGGTATCGGTGACGGCGCAACCGCGTCGTTTCAACTGGTGAAGACCTATGGCTCCGGTTTTTCGCCGTATGCGCGCGAGATCGTCAAGCCGGTTGCGGGCAGCGTGCGCGTCGCGGTCGGCGGCACGGAAGTTTTGGGCAGCGCGTTCAGCTGCGATGCGACGACCGGCGTGGTGACGTTTCCGAGCGGGCATATTCCCGGCGTCGGCGCCGCCGTCACCGCGGGGTTTTCGTTCGACGTGCCGGTGCGGTTCGACACCGATTATCTCGAAGTCGATCTGTCTGCATTTGCAGCGGGGGCGATTCCGAAGATTCCCCTGGTGGAGATACGCAGTTGATCGCGAAAAACACACCGCCGTCGTCCCCGCGAAGGCGAGGACCCATAACCACCGGCGTTCGTGTTTGCGCAGAACTGTTGCAACGCCTTCGTTCAAATTGAATCTGCACGGCGTATGGTCCCCGCCTGCGCGGGGACGACACCGAGATTTGGTTCACAGGCATCGAGCATCACCATGCGCCCCATTCCCTCCGCTCTGCAAACCAAACTCGACTCCGGCGTCACCACGCTCGCGCATGCGTGGAAGCTTATGCGGCGCGACGGCATGGTGCTGGGCTTTACCGATCACGACTGCGATCTCGTCATTGACAGCGTGACGTTTCGCGCCGGCACCGGTTTCACCTCGTCGGAGGCGGCCAGCCGCTTTGGCCTCGCGGTGGACGGCAGCGAAATCTCCGGCGCGCTTGCCGATGACTCGCTGATCGACGCCGATCTCGCCGCCGGACGCTACGATGCGGCGCAAGTGGAAACCTGGCTGGTGGACTGGAGCGAGCCGGCGCTGAAAGTCTTGACCGCACGCGGCACGCTCGGCGAGGTCAAGCGCGAGGGGCAAGCGTTCACGGCCGAACTGCGCGGACTCGCCGACCTGTTGTCGCAGGAAAGCGGACGGCTCTACACGGCGAAATGCGGCGCGGATCTAGGCGACAACAGGTGCAAGGTCGATCTCGGCCATCCGGCATTCCACGGCAGTGGCGTGGTGACGGCGGTCGAGGGTACGTCGATCTTTACGGCCTCAGGGCTCGATGGTTTTGCCGACACGCTGTTTTCCGCGGGGCGCCTGAGCTGGACCGGCGGCGCGAACAGCGGACTCGCGATCGAGATCAAGGAGCACCGGCTCGTCGCCGGCCACGCGCGGCTGACGCTGTGGCAGGCAATGCCCGAACCGATCGGGGCCGGCGACACGTTCACGCTGACCGCCGGTTGCGACAAGACGTTTGCGACGTGCCGCGCGGTCTTCGCCAACACCGACAATTTTCGCGGCTTTCCGCAAATCCCCGGAAACGATTTCCTGATCGGCGCCCCCGCCCAGGGCGCGCCGGGCAACTACGGCCTGTCGCTGTCGCCGCCGACGCTGGGCGGGTGAGAGCGGACAACACTCAACTGTCGTCCCCGCGAAAGCGGGGACCCATAACCACAGCCGGCTATGATTTTGGCGAGTTGCTTCCGCATGCGCTGGTACCTTCCGCAATCACCACCGGCGGAGGGTATGGGTCCCCGCTTTCGCGGGGACGACAAGGTTGTGCGCCGCGTTGACAGAAACAGATTTGCTGATCAGCATCTTCCGCCTGAGGCAAGCGAGGTGCGCGGTGGTATTTTCGGGCTCGATCAGGAGTGACGGCAAGGGCTCCGGCGGCGGGGTGTCGCTGTTTTTCAGCGAACACTTCACCATCGGTGTCGCCGGCAATTCGCCGCCGCGCATCACCATTTCGGCGCTCAACGCAAGCGCGCTGTGGAGCGCCTATCTCATTGCCCGCGATTCACGGCCGTTCAAGCTCGCAATGAGCGGCGGCAATGCGGGCAGTTATGAGCGGCTGATCGGTTATGCCGCGGCGGACAACGGATCGGCGGTGCAGCAGTCGATCGACGAACTGACATTCGAATTGCGGGCCGATTCGGGAAAAGTATTTCTGCAAGGCCGCGGCAAGCTGCTGCCGCTGCCCAAGTCCGAATACGGGGCTTATTATTCGGCGAAGGACGGCACTTCCGTTTTCAGCTTCGATTGTTCGCTCGATGAGATCGAGTTTCTGCGCCTGGTCGTGACCGGCATCACATGGATCACCACGGGAGCGCATTTCGTGGAAAAGCAGATTGCCAGGCTGGAAGCGAAAAAGCCGGACAACGGCTAGCGACGCTGCCGTTCCCCGGACGCAGCGCAGCGCGCAGCACTTGCGGAGCGGTGCGCTGCAGAGCCGGGGCCCGGTTTGCTTGCGACGCGCAGAAACCGGGATCCCGGTTCTGCGAAGCAGCGCACCGGAAGGGCGGCGTGCTGCATCGCGCCCGGGACACGAGAAACATCACATGACCCAATCTCTCACCCGCGCGGCCATCGTCGCCGAAGCGCGCGCATGGATCGGCACGCGCTATTGCCATCAGGCCTCGCTGAAAGGCGTAGGCTGCGATTGCCTGGGGCTGGTGCGCGGCGTTTGGCGCGGATGCGTCGGCGCGGAGCCGGAGGCGCCGCCGCCTTATGCGCCGGACTGGGCGGAGGCGACCGGCAAAGAGTCGCTCGCCAACGCCGCGCTGCGTCACCTCATTCCGGTCGCGCGCGACAATTTTGGCGCGGGCGATGTGCTGCTGTTTCGCTGGCGCGAGGGGTTCATCGCCAAGCATGTCGCCATCGCTGCGAGCCGGACCACCATGATCCACGCCCATGACGGCGCGTCGGTTTGCGAAGTCGCGATTCTGCCGTGGTGGCGGCGGCGGCTGGCTTACGCGTTTGCCTTTCCGGGCGTGGTTGATTGACTGGCCCTCAACAAATCTCCTTGAACCGCGCCTTCCATTTCGGCGCGGCGACCGGCGGCAGCACGTATGTCCTGCCCTCGGCCGAAATCCTCAGGGGCCGGCCGGAATCGATCAGGTTGAACAGGCGGTCTTCGCGCGCGTGCCACTTGTCGCCGTACAGCGCGGGATCCTGGCGGCGATAGCCGAGGTCTATCTGGCTGAAGCGCGGACCGGCCACCCCCGCCTCGGGCTTGTCGATCTCGCCCTTGAAGGTCATCCTTGTTTGCGCGCTGGCGATGGTGATGGTGGCTGCGCCCTTGCGGATCCGCGGACCGGGATATTTCGCCTGCAGGGCAAAGGCGTGCCCGCAGCCGACAAAGAATACCTCCTTGCCGTTTTCGCTGTAGGTCAGGAGCGGGTGGTCCCGCTCGTCGACGACGAACTTCCATGTGCCGTCCGCGGCGAAGGCGGGCGAGGCCAGGGCCACGGCGAACGCGGCCAGTACGGTCAGTCGTCGTTTCATGTCGTCCCCTCGCGCAGCGGTCGCCCGGCGATTCAATCCTAACAGAAGTCGCGCAGAGTGGGCAAAGGCGCGCTTGCACCGTGCCCACCATCCAATGTCGTCATCCTGAGGTGCGAGCGAAGCGAGCCTCGAAGGATGGAAGCGGGCCGTGGCCCATCCTTCGAGACGCGCGCGAGAGCGCGCTCCTCAGGATGACGGCGGTGTGCGTCAATGGTGGGCACGCTTCGCTTTGCCCACCCTACAAGGTTTACTCCCATGGCAGCACTTGTCCTTTCCGTGGCGGGCGGCGTGGCCGGCGCGGTGTTCGGGCCCGCAGGTGCGATTGCAGGAAGGATCGCGGGGGCGCTGGTCGGCAACATCATTGACCGCAAGTTCTTCGGGCCCGGCGACCAGAACGTGGTCGGGCCGCGGCTTGCCGATCTCGACGTGATGGCGTCGACCGAAGGTGCGCCGATTCCGCGCGTCTATGGCCGCGCACGGCTGGCGGGGCAGGTGATCTGGGCGACACAGCTCGAGGAGGTGGTGTTGAACAGCACGTCGTCATCGTCGCCGGGCGGCAAGGGCCATCTGCTGTCGGGACCGAGCACGACCACCACGACCTACACTTACTTCGGCAATTTCGCGGTCGGCCTGTGCGAAGGCGTGATCGGCGGGGTCGGGCGGATCTGGGCCGACGGCAAGCTGCTCGACACCTCGCATCTCACCATCCGCGTGCATCGCGGCTATGACGACGCGCCGGTCGATGGCCTGATCCTGGCCAAGGAAGGTGCCGGCAATTCGCCGGCCTATCGCGGGCTTGCCTATGTGGTGTTCGAGCGGCTGCCGCTGGCCGATTACGGTAACCGCATTCCGCAACTGTCGTTCGAGATCGTGCGCCCGGTAGGCCGGCTTGAACGCATGGCGCGCGCGGTGACGCTGATCCCCGGCACCACCGAATTCGGTTATGAGCCATCACCGCTCGTGAGCATTCTCGCGCCAGGTACGTCCGCGCAGGAGAATCGCCACGTAACGAGCGCGGCCTCGGATGTACAGGCCGCGCTCGACGATCTTCAAGCCGTGTGCCCCAATCTCGAACGCGTCGCCATCGTGGCGGCGTGGTTCGGAACGGATTTGCGCGTCGGCCATTGCACGGTGCAGCCCGGCGTCGAGACCTCGATCAAGTCCATCAACGGCCCGGGATGGTCGGTCGATGGCGTGACGCGGCCGGGCGCGTATCTGGTGTCGCAGATCGGCGGACGGCCCGCGTTCGGCGGCACACCTTCGGACCTCAGCGTGGTGCACCTGATCGGCGAGCTGAAAGCGCGGGGGCTGGAGATCACGTTCTATCCGTTTTTGATGATGGACATTGCCGCGGGCAACACGCTGCCGGATCCGTGGGACGCGGCCGCGGCGTCGCAGCCGGCCTATCCCTGGCGCGGCCGCATCACCTGCGATCCGGCGCCGGGGCAGGCGGGCTCGCCGCAGGGAACTTCAGCCGCGGCGGCGCAGGTGGCGAATTTCTTCTCCGGCGGGAGCTGGAATTATCGCCGCATGATCTTGCATTACGCGAATCTCGTCGCATCCGCCGGCGGCGTCGATGCGTTCCTGATCGGCTCGGAATTGAAAGCGCTGACGCGGGTGCGCTCCGGCGCGGGAGTGTATCCGGCGGTCGATGCGCTGGTGACGCTGGCGGCGGATGTGAAGGCGATTGTCGGCGGCGCGACGGTTGTCACCTATGGCGCCGACTGGACCGAGTACGGCGCCGATGTCGTCGATGCCAGCGAGGTGCGGTTTCCTCTGGATCCGCTGTGGTCGTGCAGCGCCATCGGTGCGGTCGGTATCGATTACTACGCGCCGCTGGCGGATTGGCGCGACGAGGCCGGGCATCGCGACCTGGCGGTGACGTCATCGATCTATGACCAGAACTATCTCCGCGGCAACGTCTCTGCCGGCGAAGGTTACGACTGGCATTATGCCGATAATGCCGCGCGCGCGGCGCAGACGCGTACCGACATCATCGATGGCCTCGGCAAGCCCTGGGTATTCCGGCAGAAGGACATCTGGAACTGGTGGTCAAACCTGCATTACGAACGTGTGTCTTACGCCGAACTGATAACGCCGACCGCGTGGATTCCGCGTTCAAAACCGATCTGGTTCACCGAGGTCGGCTGCCCTGCGGTGGACAAGGGCGCTAACCAGCCCAGCGTGTTTCCCGACCCGAAATCCTCGGAAAACCATCTGCCATATTTTTCCAGCGGCGCGCGCGACGATCTCATTCAACGCCGCGCGCTCGAAGCTTTCATCGGCGCGTTCGACCCGGCTTACGGCGCCGACGATGCGCATAATCCAATCTCGCCGCTCTATGGCGGGCGCATGGTCGAACTCTCCGCGCTGCATCTGTGGACCTGGGACGCGCGGCCCTATCCGGTTTTTCCGGCGGCCACTGGCATCTGGAATGACGGGCCGAACTGGCAGACCGGGCACTGGCTCACCGGGCGGCTCGGCGGCGCACCACTGGATGCGCTGATCGGCACGCTGCTCGGCGACGCCGATGTGGCCGGTGTCGATAGCAGCGCGTTGCGCGAGAGCTGCGACGGCTATGTGATCGACCGGCCGATGTCGCCGCGCGCGATGATCGAGCCGCTGGCGATGGCCTATGCGTTCGATGCCACCGCGGCCGACGGCACGCTGCGCTTCGTCCAGCGCGGCGGCGCGCCGGTGATCGAGATCGCCGAAGACGATCTGGTATTGCCCGACAGTGGCGCCGCGGCGCGGCTGGTGCGCGCGCAGGAAACCGAATTGCCGCGCGAGGCCAGTTTTGGCTTTACCGACGCCGCCGCCGACTATCGCCGCTCGGCGGTGACCTCGCGCAAGCTGGTTGGCGGCGCTGCCCGCACCCTGCATTCCGACCTCGCCGTGATCACCAACGACGCCGCGGCAACCCGGCGTGCCGAAATCTGGCTGCAGGATCTGTGGGCCGGGCGCGAAGGCGCCGAATTTGCACTGGGCATCAACGCGTTGCGGCTTGCGCCCGGCGACGTGATTGCGCTCACGCTTGGCGGGCGGCGGCGGCTGTTCGAGATCGGCGATCTGATCGACACGCAAGCGCGGCAGGTCAAGGCGCGCAGCATCGACCCGGAAGTATTTTCGCTGCCCTTGCCGGCGGCGCACATCAAGGCGCCGCCGATTCCGGCAGCCCTTGGGCCGGTGCAGGTGACGGTGCTGGATTTGCCGGCGCTGGATTCCTCCACGCCGGTGGTGCTGACGCGGCTGGCGATCTCAGCCAACCCATGGCCGGGTTCGGTGGCGGTGTGGGAATCGTCTGACGGCGCAAGTTTCGAGGTCGCGGCGGTTGCGGCCGCACCCAGTGTGATCGGCGAGACGCTGGATGCGCTGCCGGCGGGACCTGTGTCGCGCTGGGATCGCGCCAGTTCGATGCGGGTAAGACTGTATGGCGGCGCGCTGGCGTCGATTTCGGATGCACGGGTGCTGGAGGGCGGCAACGCCGCGGCGGTGCAGAATGCAGATGGCGGGTGGGAGATACTTCAGTTCGCCAATGCCGAACTGGTCGACGGCAACACCTATGCGTTGTCGCGGCTGTTGCGCGGGCAGGGCGGCAGCGAGGTTGCGATGGCGAACCCGCTGCCATCGGGCGCGGCGTTCGTGCTGCTCGGCACGCATATGGCGCCGATCGGTATTGGACTCGACGCGCTGGCGCGGCCGATGCAGTTGCGCATTGTCGCCTCCGGGCGCAACCACGACGATCCGGTTGCGGTGGCCCTGACGGTGACGCCCGGCGACACCGCGCTCAAGCCGCTGGCGCCGGTGCATGTTGCGGCGGCACGCAGGGGCGACGGTGTCCACATCTCGTGGATCCGGCGCACGCGGATCGACGGCGACGGATGGGGCGTCGAGGTGCCGCTGGGCGAGGAGGTCGAGGCGTACACGCTCGAGATTCTCTCCGGCAGTTCGGTGGTCCGCGCCATCGCGTGCAGTGCGCCGCTGGCGCTGTATGGGAATGCGGATGAGCTGGCGGATTTCGGGGCGGTGCAAACGAGTTTGCATGTGCGCGTTGCGCAGATATCCAGCACGATAGGCGCGGGATATGCGGCTGAGGTTACGCTCGCGGTGTGATCTCGTGCCCCGGACGCAGTGCAGCGCGTAGCTCTTGCGAAGCGGTGCGCTGCAGAGTCGGGGCCCCGCTTACGCTTACCTGACCACTGCAAGAAACCGGGGTCCCGGTTCCGCGAAGCGGCGCTTCGCAAGAGCTACGCGCCGCATCGCGCCCTAGACACGAGTGAGGAACCATCATCCATGACCGACACGCCCAATCTCGGGCTGCCCTTCATCGAAGGCAGCCAGGCGCAGAAGCACGTCACGCACAATGAAGCTTTGCGCATTCTCGATGCGGCGATTCAGATCAGCGTACTCGATCTTACGCGCACCGCGCCGCCGTCGTCGCCGGCGGAGGGCGAGCGCCATGTGGTGGCGGCGGGCGCGACCGGGGCGTGGGCGGGCCATGCCAATGCGATTGCCACCTGGCAGGACGGCGCCTGGGCGTTTCTTGTGCCCAAGGCCGGGTGGTGCGTCTGGTCATCGGCCGATGCGGTGACCTTCGTGTTCGACGGCACGGTGTGGCGCGATCAGCGCAACCTGGCGGTGGACAACCTGCCGCATCTCGGCATCAACACCACGGCGAGTTTGCCAAATCTCCTGAGCGTGAAATCCAACGCGGTGTTGCTTGCCGCGGTCAACGCCGCCGACGGCGGCAGCGGCGACGCGCGGCTGCAGATTTCCAAGGAGAGTGCGGCGAAAACCGCGTCGGTGTTTTTCTCCGATGCATTTTCCGGACGCGCCGAGTTCGGCCTGGTCGGCTCCGACGCGTTCAAGCTGAAAGTCTCTGCCGACGGATCGACGTGGGTCGAGGCGTTCAACGTCGACCAAACCTCCGGCAATCTGGCGCTGCCGCGCGGGCTGGCGCTGACCGGCGTCATTTCGCCGCCGCAGATCACCGCCAACCAGAACGACTACGCGCCGACGGGGGCGGCGACAGCTTCCGTGCTGCAGCTCACCTCGGATGCATCGCGCACCATCTCCGGCCTCGCCGGCGGCGCGGAGGGGCGCGTCGTCAGCGTCGTCAATATCGGCAGCCAGCCGATCGCGCTCACCGACGAGAGCACGTCGTCATCTGCGGCGAACCGTTTTACGCTCGGCGGCACGCTTACCATCGCCGCAAAGCAGGCGGCGATGCTGCGTTACGACGGCACGGCGTCGCGCTGGCGGCTGATGTCGGGCGCCACCGGACTGCTCGCGGCGGCGAACAATCTGTCCGATCTGGCGAGCGCCGCCGTTGCGCGCGCCAATCTCGGCGTCCGCGAAATGCTCAGCACCAACCGGACCTATTATGTCCGCACCGACGGCAGCAACAGCAACACCGGCCTCGTCAATAGCTCCGGCGGCGCCTTCCTGACCGTGCAGAAAGCCGTCGATACCGTGGCGGCGCTGGATTGCTCGATCTATCAGGTCACCATCCAGATCGTCGACCCCGGTTCGGTTGCAACCTTCACCGCCGCCGTGACGCTGCGGCCATATGTCGGCCTGCTGCCGCCGATCATCCAGGGCAACGCCGCAACGCCGGCCAATGTGCTGATCAGCACCTCGACGACGGCGTTCGCGAATTCCGGCGCGGGCGCGTGGCAGATCAACGACCTCAAGATCGTCACCTCGGCCGGCAATGCTTTGTCGGCGACCAATGGCGGCACCATCCGGTTTCAGAATCTGGATTTCGGCGCGGTCGCGCTATACCACATCTTCGTCGGGCCATCGAGCAATGTGATGGCAACCGGGAATTACGCAGTGTCCGGCGGCGCGCAATTTCACGTCGCCGCCACCGGCTATGTTTCGCTGGTGGGGATGACGGTGACCTATTCCGGTTCGCCGGCTTTCAGCAGCGCCAATATCCTGGCGGGACGAGGCAGCGTGGTCGATTGCTACACCATGACCTTTGTCAATGGCGGCACGGTCACCGGCCCTCGCTACAGCGCCAGCATGAACGGCGTCATCTTCACCAACACCGGCGGACTCGCGACCTATCTTCCCGGCAACGCCGCGGGCACCTCGACGACCGGCGGTCAATACCTGTAACGATCTTCAGCGCCCACCGCTCCAGCGGTTCAACGCGGCGGCGGCAGCGGCGCGCCGCCGACGGAGATGGTGGAGGCCGGTTTCGGCGCGGCGGGTTTTTTGCGCGGCGCCGGTGCTGCGGGCGGCGCCGCCGGCAGCGAGGCCTGCGCGGAGGCGGTGGGACGCTCGAGCAAATCCACCTTTGCAGCCAGAACGGCGACCTGGTCGGCCAGCCGCTTGATTTCCGCCTGCTGCGCCGCCAGCAGCTGCGCGGTCGATTGCACCGATCCGGCGATCTGCTGCTGCAAGGCCTGAAGGTCCTTCAGCCCGGCCGGCTTGTCGGCGGCGACGGCGGCCGGCGCCGCGGCGGGCTCCGTGGTGGACGCAAAGGAGGGCAAGGCCGGAAGGCTGCCGCCAAAGCTGCGCCACAGCACAGCCGACGACGCGCCGATCACAGCCAGCAGCGCGGTCACGACCGCGATCCTGACCAAGGGCCTGCGCGCGGGTTCCTCCGGGGTTTCGAAATCGACGTGGTCGACGGGATCCGGGTGGTTGTCGAATAAATGGGCCACTGCAAAGTCCTTAAATCCAATTGCGCCCGATCTTACGACTTTTCCTTATACTCCCTCAAGGCACGTTTGGAATTAACCATACCGCGGCCGGCTTTTTGGCGGAGGCTGCGCCGCCGGCTGCGGCCGGGCGGCGCTGCTGGCTATTCCGCGCGCCCGATAACCGGCTCGATTTTGTCCAGTTGCTTGCCGAGTTCGCGTTTCGCTATTCCGATATCGTAGTCGTTCTGCAGGTTCAGCCAAAGCACAGCGGTGGTACCGAACGCCTTCGACAAGCGAAGCGCCGTATCGGCGGTTACGCCGGTCTCTTCATTGGCCAGCCGCTCGATCCGCGTGCGCGGAACGCCGCAGACCTTCGCCAGCGCGCCGGCCGACATCCGCAAGGGGACGAGAAATTCTTCCCGGAGAATTTCGCCGGGGTGCAGAGGTGGAAGCTTTTTGGCCATAACCTTGACCCTCCATGATCGGTTTGTTGCTGTCAGTGGTAGTCCGTGAACTCAACGTCGATCGGTCCTTCTTCTGTCCAGACAAAACAAATGCGGAACTGGTGGTTCACGCGGATCGAATGTTGTCCGGCCCCGTCGCCTTTGAGGGCTTCAAGATTGTTACCCGGCGGTGCTTTCAGATCGCCAAGGACGGACGCCGCGTTCAGGTAGCGTAACTTACGACGGGCAACCTTGATCAAATCCGCCGGCAAGCCTTGCGGATGACGCCGTTGAACGCGTCTTCGGTCCGGGCGTCGCGAAAGCTCCTGATCATCCGTGCTATGTATCACGTTATGATACGACGATCAAGTAGATTGTATCGTTAAGCGATACATCAGCCGTGAATTTCCAGCCCTGGAGAATTGATTATGTCCCAATCGTCTTTCGGCGAGGCTTTGTCGCGCCTGTGGCCCAATGGTGACCTGAAGATTCCCAGCCTGCGCGCAGGCATCATCGCCAGCGCGCCGGCAGTGTTCCAAAAATACGGCATCGCCACGCCGCGGCTGGTCGCGCAGGTGATGGCGCAGATCAGCCACGAATGCGGCGCCGGGCATGACGTGGTGGAGAATCTCAATTACAGCGCCGGGCGCATGATGCAGGTGTGGCCGTCGCGGTTTCCGACCATGGCGAGTGCGCAGCCCTATGCCGGCAATCCGCGGGCGCTTGCCAACAAGGTCTACAACGGCCGCATGGGCAACGCGGCTGGTTCCGACGACGGCTGGAATTTCCGCGGCCGCGGCGCGTCACAGACCACGGGGCGCGAAGGCTATGCGCGGCTGGCGAAGGCCACCGGGCTCGATGTGCTCAACCATCCCGACCTCGTCAACGACCCGCGGTACTTTCTCGAATGCGGCGTCGCCGACTTTATTCTGTGCGGCTGTCTGCCGTTTGCGAAGGCCGATGATGTGTTGAACGTCACCCGGCGGTTGAACGGCGGCACCATCGGTCTCGCCGCGCGGCAGGCCTGGCTGGCAAAATGGAAGGCCGCACTGGGGACGGCGCCGGTTGTATTTGCGCCGGTGCCGAAGGCTCCGAAGCCGGCGCCGGTTTCGCCGAAGCCGTCACCCGCTGCACCGCGATCCGCACTCGCGAGATTCGTCGCGGCAATCGTCGCAGCGTTCAGGAAGAGGTCGTCATCCTGAGGAACGCTCTTGCGCGCTTCTCGAAGGATGGCCGCAGGCGCCTGTGGCCCATCCTTCGAGGCTCGCCGTGAAGAACGGCGATCACCTCAGGATGACGGCGCGTTTTTTATCGCCGCGCTCGTCGCGGCATTCAGGAGGAAGTGAGCATGCTTGAACTTTTTATTCTCGTTGCCGGGTTTGCCGGCGGTTACGCCGCGTCGGTTGTTTCGTGGCCCTGGATTCGCGCGCAGGCGATCGGGGCGAGCGCTGAAATCGGCCGGCTCCGCGCGCGCGCAAAAGCGCTGGAAGACCAGATCAAGGGAGTTGTGTGATGGAGTGGAGCGATCTTGCCAAACAGGTGATCTCATTGGGCGCGCCGCTGCTCGGCACGGCATTGGGCGGCCCGCTCGGCGGCGTGGCCGGCGAAATCCTCGCCAAGGCGGTCGGCTCGGTGAACCTGACGCCGGCGGCGGTGCAGACCGCGCTGCCATCGGTCGATCCCGCCAAACTCGCGGAGGCCGAAGCGCAATGGGCGGAAATGATCCGTGCCGAAGCGGAAACTGCGCGCACCGCGATCTCGGAGACGCAAACCACCATCCGCGCCGAGATTGCCTCCAGCGATCCGGTACAGCGCTGGTGGCGGCCGGCCTATGCGTTCGAACTCACCATCGAATGCGCCGCATTATGGATCGTTCTGGTCCACGAGTTCTGGACCGGCGACATCCAGACCATCAACGCGCTGGTCGGCGCGTCCACGCTGCTGGTGGCCTATTGGGGCTTCCGGTTCGGCGTGCTGGGCGTCTACATCTCCGGCCGCACCCGTGAGAAGGTCAGCGCCGCCACCGGCCAGGACGCGCCCGGCGCAATCGAAAAACTGGTGAAGGCGGTTGTGAAGAAAAGGTAATGTTCGGGGTTAATGTTATTCATACCCCGTTCACGCCGTCATCGTCATGGTGACGGTGGACATTGCGCCTTGCACGTGGAGACCTTTCTTGCGCCTTCTCGTCGTTGAAGACGATCCCGATCTCAACCGTCAGCTCACCACGGCGCTGACCGACGCCGGCTATGTCGTCGATCGCGCCTTTGACGGCGAGGAGGGGCATTTCCTCGGCGACAACGAACCTTACGACGCCGTGGTGCTCGACATCGGTCTGCCGAAAATGGACGGCATCTCGGTGCTGGAGGCGTGGCGGCGCAACAAGCGTATCATGCCCGTGTTGATTCTTACCGCGCGGGACCGCTGGAGCGACAAGGTCCAGGGATTCGATGCCGGCGCCGACGACTACGTGGCAAAACCGTTCCATCTCGAGGAAGTGCTGGCGCGGATCCGCGCGCTGCTGCGCCGTACCGCCGGCCACGCCCAGTCCGAACTGACCTGCGGGCCGGTGTCGCTGGACACCCGCACCAACAAGGTCACCGTCAACGGCAATTCGGTAAAACTCACCTCGCACGAATACCGTCTGCTCGACTACCTGATGCATCACACCGGGCGGGTGGTGTCGCGCACCGAACTGGTCGAGCATCTCTACGACCAGGATTTCGATCGCGACTCAAACACCATCGAAGTCTTCGTCGGCCGCATCCGCAAGAAGCTCGACGTCGATATCATCCAGACCGTGCGCGGGCTCGGCTATCTGCTGGCCCCGCCGGGAGATGCGCATTAGGGTTCTCGACGCGCCTCCCTATCCACGTCGTCCCCGCGCAGGCGGGGACCCATAACCACAGGCCGTTGTGTTTGGCACCTCGCTTTCCCGCGCCGCCTATACCTCCCGCATCACTGCCGACGGAGGCTATGGGTCCCCGCTTTCGCGAGGACGACAGGGGTGTTTGCGGCGCCTCCTTTTTTGCATCGTTCACATCCAGGCTGTAATTCTCCCGCGCTTTGGTTCAGAACTCTCGTGATGGACAACCGGCAAACCCCGCGAGAACCGCCCAGCCGCACCAGTTCGCTCGCCACCCGGCTGTTCGTTTCTGCGACCGCGTGGGTGGTGGTGATCCTGCTGATCACCGGCGTGGTGCTGTCGTCGGTGTACCGCGCCGCGTCGGAGCGCGCCTTTGACCGCCGCCTCAATCTTTATCTGCGCACCATCGTCGCCGAGGTAGCGACCCCTGACTCGACGCCCGATCAGTTTCAATCGCTCGGCGAGCCGCTGTTCGAATTGCCGCTGTCGGGCTGGTACTGGCAGGTCACCCGCACCGACTCCGAAAAGCCCGAGGTAAAATCGTCGCGCTCGCTGTGGGACAAGAAACTGCCGAAGCTTGAGGATCAGGGCGTCGAGCTTTCGGCCTCCGGCGTCCGCATCGGCTATGTCGACGGCCCCGAGGGCCAGAATTTGCGTATGGTGGAGCGGCCGGTCGATCTCGGCGCCGACGGCAAGTTCGCGGTGATGGTGGCCGGCGACGCCAGCGAGATAACGGAGGAAACCCGCGCCTTCGATTACTATCTCGGCGGCACTTTTGCCGCCTTGTCGGTGGTGCTGGTGCTGACCACGATCTTTCAGGTCCGCTTCGGTCTGGCCCCGCTGAAGCGCATTTCGGACTCCATCGCCGACATCCGTTCCGGCCGCGCCGAACGGCTGGAAGGGGAGTTCCCGGTCGAGATCGCGCCGCTCGCGCGCGAGACCAACGCGCTGCTCGACGCCAACCGCGAAATCGTCGAGCGCGCGCGCACCCATGTCGGCAACCTCGCCCACGCCATCAAGACCCCGCTGTCCGTGATCGTCAACGAAGCCTCCGCGCGAGGCGGCGATGCTTTTGCCGCCAAGGTGCTGGAGCAAACCGAGGTGATGCGCGACCAGGTGGCGCATCACCTGGAGCGCGCCCGCATCGCCGCACGGCTGACCATCATCGGCACCGTCACCGAGGTCGCGCCCGTGATCGAGGCGCTGCGCCGGACCATGGAAAAGATCCACCGCGACCGCGGCATCGTCATCGACGTCGAGGTCGATGCCACGGCTAAATTTCGCGGCGAGCGGCAGGATATTGAGGAGATGGTCGGCAATCTGGTCGACAACGCCTGCAAGTGGGCTGAGGCGCGGGTGTTCATCGAAGTGCTGGTCGAGCGCGGCAGTGGCATGCGGGCCGGCGGCATGGAAGGCGCCCCGACGCTGCGCATCATCGTCGATGACGACGGCCGCGGCCTGTCCGCCGCCGAACGCGCCCAGGTCTCTCGCCGCGGCCAAAGGCTCGACGAATCCAAGCCGGGCTCCGGGCTTGGGCTGTCGATCGTGGTCGATCTGGCGGCGTTATATGGCGGGAGCCTGACGCTCGGCACCGCGCCGATCGGGGGATTGCGGGCGGAGCTGGTATTGCCGGGGGTGTGAAGTGAAGCTCTTACCTTTCCGCGAGTCGTCCCCGCGAAGGCGGGGACCCATAACCACCGCCGTCGGTAATGACGCGACGTGGCAGCTTGCAGATCCTTCCATGTGTAGCCTTAGCCCGGCTTGAATGTTTTTTGTCGTTTGCTCATCGATCTCCTTCCTCGGAGTCCGGGGTCGCGTTGGTGAGATTGCGGCATATTATATACAACAATTCTGGCCGCCACCTGCCGCTTTCCCGCCTGAATTCTGCCTTCTCTTGGTACCCGTGCGTTAAATGCCATCAAGCATTGGCGCCATTTGGGGGTTTCATGATTGGTCCAAAGCCGGTGCTGCTGCTGATGACGGCGCTGGCGCTTGGCGGGTGCGATCTCACGTCCAAAGCCGCAACCGAGGGTAACTCTGCCAGCGCCTTCAGCGGTGCAACCGGCTCCGTTTCCAGCGCGGCCGGTGATCGCGCGACCGCCGCAGCGGCGCTGACCAATGCGGAACTTGCCCGGCTGATCGGCAGCAAGATCGGCGGCGCGCTCAACGACGACGACCGGCGCCTGGCCTATGAGGCCCAGATCAAGGCGCTGGAAAGCGGGTCGCCCGGCGCGCCGATGCCGTGGCGGAACCCGGCCTCCGGCCGTTACGGCAACATCGTTCCGGGGCCGGCCTATGACCGCAAGGGCGCGCAATGCCGGGGCTATTCGCATTCGGTGACCATCAACGGCCAGCTCGAAATCGCCCGCGGCACCGCCTGCCGCAGCACCGACGGGGTCTGGACCGCGATCGGTTAGGCGGAACGCCTTTTTCCCATTCTTCCTCAACGGCTTCTTAACGCCGGGCCTGCTATGACATCCGGTGGACCCCTTTTGGCGGACGTCACGGCCTTTTAACGCATGAGCCAGACATCGATCGAGCGGCTGAGGGACTACCTCGCGCAGCTTCCGCCGCAGGCGCAGGCGCTGCTGATGCGGGAGTTCGAGCGTGCCGTCGAGCGCGGCGAAGACATCGCGGTCGCCACCTTCGTGCTGGCTCAACTGCGGCAGGTCGTCCGCGGTACGGACGGCGAGGCGCGGCCGTGCACCGACGATCCGGCGCAGCTCACCTTCCGGCCGCTGGAGCCGTTCCTGGTCGAGAGCAATTTGCCGATCCGGCCGGGGCAAATCCGGCGCGCGTCGCTACCCCCGATCTGGCAGTGGCTGATCCGCGACGGCGCGCCCGAAGCGTTCAAGGAATTCGAGACGGCGCTGGCGCAGCTGCGCGAAACTGCAACGCAGTCCGATCTCGACAAGCTGGTCCACAAGTTCCAGCTCGCCGCCAGCGAAGCCATCGCCAGGATCGCCACGCCGGTGGCGGGCGACAAGCGGCGCGCGCTTGCCCGTGTCGGTCCTCCCGACGTGATCGAGGATATGCTGCCGGTAGGCTCGGTGCTGTGCGCCCACGAAGCGCTCGACACCATCGGTGGACGGCTGCCGGGTTACCTCAGGGTGCTCGGGGAGTCGCAGATTGTCTCGGTAACCGCCTCGCTCAACGTTCTCGTCTTGCAGACGCCGCATGTGCTGCCGTTCGCGCTGTCGCTGGTGATGCAGCGGTTGTCCGCGCCATGGCAGATCATTCGCCTCGCCATCAGCGCCGCCGCCTCCGACGACGAGGCCCGCGTCGCCGCCAACGCCTATGGCGTCGCGGTCACCATGGCGCTGCATGATCTGTCTGTTGTCGCCACCAACCTGCGGGCGGACCTCAGGCGCGGTCAGTTCAAGGACGTAGCCGAACATCTCAAAACCATCCATGACGGCGTGCGCGGCCTGCGCACCGAGCTCGATTTGCGCAACGACTCGCTTTGGGGCAGGCACCTGACCTCGCTTCGGGCCGACATTTCCAACGCGCTGCAATCGGAGATCGACAGCGTTCCCGGCAGGGTGCGGCGGCTGCTGCGCCAGCGCGCCGACAAGGACATTTCCGCCGGCATGCGGCTGGATCCGTCGGAGGTCGCGGAGACCACCGACCTGATCGACTTCGTCGCGGTGTGCCGCAACTATGCCAGTGAACTCGCCATCAACGAAGTCACGCTGCGCACCTTTTCCGACCTGCAGCATTATGTCGAGCACTCCACCGAGGCGCTGGTGCAATCGCTGCGCGGCCCGGACTCGCGCGCGCGCGCGTTCCGCCACACCCAGGTCAAGGCCGCGATCCGCTTCTGCGACGTGCTGTTCGGCCACGACTACGCGTCGCTGATGTCGCGGGCGGCGGAGAACGCATTGTCCGGCGAGCGCAAGCCGGCCAGGGCCGGGTAAAAGCTCTACCCGGCGTGCAATTGCAAGTTGACCCCGTTCAGGCTCCGCTCTAGTTTTTTGCCATGGCCGAAGCCAAGATCGATTTTGTCGAATATCATGATCGCGTGGTGAAGCTGACCTATGCGGACTTTCCCGCGGGCTCCGTGATTATGCTCGTGAACAACGTCAGCGGCGCGACCGTTCCCCATTCGGAAATGTTCCCCAAGCACGTGAGCGGCAAGTTGGAGATCAGGTTTCCGCCGGAGGTGCCGCCCGGCGAATATTTTGTGAGGGGGATCGACAGGGTTCACCAAAAAGTAGCCGAGACCGTCTTTTTTTACGTGGCGGTCTGATCGCCTGCGGCAGCGCCGATCGTTCATTCCTAGCTCTCAATTTCAACATCTCCACTGCCGCAATTGTCAATTGCGCGCGCCTGCCGCACGTGGTGTAAACCGGCGCATCGGCGCCATGTCAGGCGCCACCGGAACTTGAGCCTGATGACGCTGTGGTTTGTGTTTGCGCTGATGACATCCGCCGCGGTGTTTGCCGTGCTGTGGCCGCTCGGGCGCGGGCAGCGGCCGCAACGCGGGGGCACCGAGGCTGCCGTTTACAAGGACCAGCTTGCCGAGATCGAACGGGACGCGGCGGCCGGCCTGATCGGCCCGCCTGAAGCGGAGGCGGCACGGGTCGAGATCAGCCGGCGGCTGCTTGCGGCTGATGATGCGGAACGCGAGTTGCCGGTGTCGTCGAATGTCAGATTGCGCCGCGCGGTGGCGGTGATTGCGCTGGCCGGCGTACCGGTGCTGGCGCTGGCGTTTTATCTGCCGCTCGGCTCGCCGAAACTTCCCGACTTTCCGCTCGCCGAGCGCGCGCGGGCGGTCGACGCCACCCAACCGCTCGACAATCTGGTGGCGCAGGTCGAAGCACATCTGGAGAAGAATCCGACCGACGGCCGCGGCTGGACCGTGCTGGCGCCGGTGCTGGCAAAGCTCGGCCGCTTCGACGATTCGGTTCGGGCCTATCGCAATGCCATCACATACGGTGGCGACAACGCCGCGCGCCACGCCGATTTGGGCGAAGCACTGATGGCGGCGGCGGGCGGCGTGGTCACAGCGGAAGCGAAGGCCGAGTTCGAACGCGCGGTGGCGTTGAACGCGGACGAGGTCAAGGCGAGCTTCTTCCTCGGGCTGTCAGCCGAGCAGGACGGCCGCGCTGCGGAAGCCACGTCGATCTGGCGGGCGATGCTGGCGAAGGCGCCGCCGGATGCGCCGTGGCGCCCGCTGGTGCAGGCCGCATTGGCACGCGTCGGCAGCGCTCCGGGAGCGCCTGTCCTGTCGGACGACACCATTACCGCTGCGAAAGACATGACCGAAACCGACCGCAGCGCCATGATCCGTGGCATGGTCGAGCGGCTGGCGGGCCGGTTGAAGCAGAACGGCGGCGACGTCGAGGGATGGCTGCGGCTGGTGCGTGCCTATATGGTGATGGGCGACCGCGACAAGGCGAAAAGCGCGCTGGACGAAGCGCGTCAGGCGGTGGCCACCGATGCGGAGCGGTTGCGGGCGCTGAATGAGGGACTGAAGAACCTTGGGTTGGACGGGTAAATGCGAATGTTGAACGCGGGCCTTTCTTCGCCTCTCCCCGCTTGCGGGGAGAGGGTGACGCGCATCGTCAGATGCGCGGCGGGTGAGGGGGACTATCCGCGAGTCCGGAGCCTGATGAGGCAGCCCCTCACCCCAATCCTCTCCCCGCAAGAGCGGGGCGAGGGCGCTTACCGCGTGCGGCGGCAACGACTCCGCTCCACGGCAGGCCTGCCATGACGCGCAGGCAGCGGCGGTTGACCATGATCGGCGGATCGCTCGCGGTGCTCGCGCTTGCGGCGGCGCTGGTGCTGAATGCGCTGCGCGACTCCATCGTGTTTTTCTCCACCCCTTCGATGGCGGCGGAAAAACAGATTCCGGCGGGCAAGCGGTTTCGCCTCGGCGGGCTGGTCGAAAATGGGTCGCTCAAACGCGGTGACAACCTCGCGGTCAGCTTCAAGGTGTCCGACGGCGGCGCGACGTTGCCGGTGACTTACAAGGGCATTCTTCCCGACCTGTTCCGCGAAGGACAGGGCGTGGTCGCCGAAGGCGCGCTCGATTCATCCGGCGTGTTCAAGGCCGATACCGTGCTCGCCAAGCACGATGAAACCTACATGCCGAAGGACGTCGCCGACGCCCTGAAGAAGCAGGGCCACTGGAAAGACGATTACGACAGGAAGCCGGGCGTGGCGGGCTCGCCGCAGGCGAGCCAGGGAGCCGCGAAGTGATCGCGGAAGCTGGACATTACGCGCTGGTGCTGGCGCTGGCTCTCGCCTTGATCCAGTCCACGGTGCCGATTCTGGGCGCGCGCTTGCGCGATCCGGCGCTGATGAATGTCGCGCGCTCCACCGCGCTTGCGCAACTGCTGTTTGTGCTGGTGTCGTTCGCAAGTCTGGTGGCGCTGCACGTCGCCTCGGATTTTTCCGTCGTCAACGTGTTCGAGAATTCGCATTCGCTGAAACCGCTGATCTACAAGATCACCGGCGTGTGGGGCAACCACGAAGGCTCGATGCTGCTGTGGGTGTCGATCCTGGCACTGTTCGGCGGCCTGGTCGCCGCGTTCGGCAACAACCTGCCGCTGTCGCTGCGCGCTTACGTGCTGGCGGTGCAGGCGTGGATCGCGTCCGCATTCTATCTGTTCATCCTGATCACCTCGAATCCGTTCCTGCGCATCGCCTCACCTCCGATCGAAGGCCGCGATCTCAACCCGGTGCTGCAGGATATCGGGCTCGCCGTGCATCCGCCGATGCTCTATCTCGGCTATGTCGGCTTCTCGATTTCATTCTCGTTTGCGGTGGCGGCATTGCTCGAGGGCCGCATCGATGCGGCGTGGGCGCGCTGGGTGCGGCCGTGGACGCTGGTGGCGTGGATCTTTCTCACGCTGGGGATCGCGATGGGCTCGTACTGGGCCTATTACGAACTCGGTTGGGGCGGATGGTGGTTCTGGGACCCGGTCGAGAACGCCTCGCTGATGCCGTGGCTGTCGGGCACCGCATTGTTGCATTCCGCGGTGGTGATGGAGAAGCGCAACGCGTTGCGGGTCTGGACCATACTGCTGGCGATCTTGACCTTCTCGCTGTCGCTGCTCGGCACGTTTTTGGTGCGCTCGGGCGTGCTGACTTCGGTGCACGCATTCGCGACCGATCCGACACGCGGCGTCTTCATCCTGCTGATCCTCTGCATCTTCATCGGCGGGAGTCTTTCACTATACGCCTCGCGCGCGTCGGCCCTAAAACAGGGCGGACTGTTCGCGCCGATCTCGCGCGAGGGCGCGCTGGTGCTCAACAACCTGTTCCTCACCACCGCCTGCGCCACTGTGTTCATCGGAACGTTGTATCCGCTGGCGCTGGAAGTCGTCACCGGCGACAAGATTTCGGTCGGCGCGCCGTTCTTCAATCTCACCTTCGCACCATTGTTCATTCCGCTGATGATCGCGGTGCCGTTCGGGCCGTTGCTGGCGTGGAAGCGCGGCGATCTCGTCGGCGCGGCACAGCGGCTGATGACCGCCGGCATCGCGGCGCTGCTCGCGATTGCGCTGCTGTGGGCGTGGACGAGGGGTGGTGCCGCGCTGGCTCCGCTCGCGATTGGCCTTGCGGTGTTCGTCATTGCCGGTGCGCTCAGCGATTTGGCTGAGCGCACCGGCTTTTTTCGGTTGCCGTTTGCAATCGCGATGCGGCGCGCACGCGGATTGCCGCGCTCGACCTGGGGCACCGCGTTTGCGCATGCCGGCGTCGGCGTAGCGCTGATCGGGATTGTCTGCGAGACCACCTGGAATAGCGAATATATCGGCTCGATGAAGCCGGACGATGTCGCCGTCATCGCCGGCTACCAATTGAAGCTCGACGGCATCACCCAGAAGCAGGGCCCGAATTTCCGCGAGCAGATCGCGCAATTCACGGTAAAACACGATGGCGAGACGCTGAGCGTGATGACGCCCTCGAAGCGCAATTTCACCACGCGGCAGTCGTCGACCACCGAGGCCGCGCTGCTGACGCGCGGCTTCAGCCAGCTCTACATCTCGCTCGGCGACATCACGGCCGATGGCGCCATCGCGGTGCGGATCTACCACAAGCCGCTGGTGCTCCTGATCTGGTTCGGCCCGGTGCTGATGGCATTCGGCGGCATGCTGTCGCTGTCGGACCGCCGCCTGCGCGTCGGCGCGCCGAAGCCCGCGAAGGCCGCGCGCGGATTGCAGGCTGCGGAGTGAAGATGCGCACGGCCGCAACCAGAACTCCGCTGTCGTCCCCGCGAAGGCGGGGACCGATAGCCTCCAACCTTGAAGTGAAGCCGGGGAGTGCGCAGCGGTTGGGCCGAGAAGCCGGTGGCTATGGGTCCTCGCCTTCGCGGGGACGACGCCGGATTTTTGACAAGCGGCTTCGCATCTCCCTGGCAGCGCTCTGGTTCGCGCTCGCGATATCTTCACCCGCTTATGCCGTGCAACCCGACGAGATCATGTCGGACCCCGCCAGGGAAACCCGCGCGCGCGACCTGTCGCGCGAGTTGCGCTGCATGGTGTGCCAGAACCAGTCGATCGACGATTCCGAGGCGCCGCTGGCGCGCGATCTCCGGCTCCTGGTGCGCGAGCGGATCGCGGCCGGCGACAGCGACGCCCAGGTAATGGATTTTCTGGTGGCGCGCTATGGCGAGTTCGTGCTGCTGAAGCCGCGGCTGAAATCGCATACGTTGCTGCTGTGGCTGCTACCTCCGCTAGCGCTGGCCGGCGGCGGGCTGGCGCTGTGGGCGCACGCCCGGCGGCGATCGAAAGCGGCGGCTGATGATCCGTCGTTGTTCAAGCTGAGCGCCGATGAAGAAGCACGGATCGAACGGCTGATGGCGGCGGAGCCCACGCCCGAAGAAAAAGCGGTTTAATCAACAGTCGTCATTCCGGGATGCGCCACCGAACTCGGGTTTACCCGAGTTCGGCATTATCATTGTCCAAGCGGCTACAGCCGACTTGGCTGCGCAGGCCCGGAATCCATACTCACGATGGTGCGCAGGCCCGGAATCCATACTCACGATGGTGGTTATGGATTCCGGGCTCATCGCTTCGCGATGTCCCGGAATGACGGCAGGTCCCCCTGCGCCAAAGCGCCGCATTCTTCCGCGGCTTTATTACAAAGAATTAATTCGCCCGCCAGCGCGCCGTAAGGCGGCGGGCCCCATCTTCAGTGCCACAAGGTGCTTAAGCCCCCGCACCGTGATTCAGGCCCTGGAGACTTGTTGATGACTGACCGTCCTACCGATTTCTCGTCCCTTCCCTCGTATCGGGCGCCGCGCCGCTCGCTGTTTTCCGCGCGCAAGTTTGCGCTGATGGCCTCGGTCGTCACCGGCCTCGGCGTCGCCGTCTATGGCTTCAGCCCGTCGTCCGGCCCGGTCGATGTCTTCACCACCGCCGCGCATGCGCAGGTCAACAAGCAGGTACAGCAGGTCGCGCAGCCCACCGGTTTCGCTGACATTGTCGAGCGCGTAAAGCCGTCGGTGATTTCGGTAAGCGTCAACATCGCCGAGAAGGTCGCCGCTGACGACAGCGCCAACAAGAATGACGACGATTCGCCGTTCCAGCCGGGCTCGCCGATGGAGCGTTTCTTCAAGCGCTTCGGCGGACCCGATGGCATGCCCCCGGGAATGCGCGGCGGTCCGCGCGGCCGCGGTCCGGTTACCGGCCAGGGCTCCGGCTTCTTCATTTCGGCTGACGGCTATGCTGTGACCAACAATCACGTGGTCGACGGCGCCGACAAGGTCGAAGTCAAGACCGACGACGGCAAGACTTACAAGGCCAAGGTGATCGGCACCGACGCCCGCACCGACGTGGCGCTGATCAAGGTCGAGGGCGGCTCCAACTTCCCCTTTGCCAAGCTTTCCGACAGCAAGCCGCGCATCGGCGACTGGGTGCTCGCGGTCGGCAATCCGTTCGGCCTCGGCGGCACGGTCACCGCCGGCATCGTCTCGGCTTCCGGCCGCGACATCGGCAATGGCCCGTATGACGATTTCATCCAGATCGACGCGCCCGTGAACAAGGGCAACTCCGGCGGTCCTGCCTTCGATACGGCCGGCGAAGTGATGGGCGTCAACACCGCGATTTATTCGCCGTCCGGCGGCAGCGTCGGCATCGCGTTCGCGATTCCCGCGTCCACCGTTAAGACGGTGATCGCCCAGCTCAAGGACAAGGGCAGCGTCAGCCGCGGCTGGATCGGCGTGCAGATTCAGCCGGTCACCGCTGACATCGCCGACAGCCTTGGCCTGAAGAAGGCCGAAGGCGCGCTGGTTGCCGAACCCCAGGCCAACGGCCCGGCCGCTAAGGCCGGCATCGAATCCGGCGACGTCATCACCTCGGTGAATGGCGAGACGGTGAAGGACGCCCGCGAACTCGCGCGCACCATCGGCGGACTGGCACCGGGTGCTGCGGTAAAGCTGAACGTGCTGCACAAGGGCCAGGACAAGGTCGTCAACCTCACGCTCGGCCAGTTGCCGAACTCGGTCGAGGCGAAAGCCGATACCGACAAGAGCGACCGCGACAGCAAGAAGCGCGGCAGCGACGTGCCGAAGCTTGGTCTGACGCTTGCGCCCGCCGACACCGTGGCCGGCGCCGGCAAAGATGGCGTCGTGGTTACCGAGGTCGATCCGAAGAGCGCCGCTGCGGAACGCGGCTTCAAGGAAGGCGACGTGATTCTCGAGGTCGCCGGCAAGAGCGTCACCAATGCAGGCGACGTGCGCGAGGCGATCGACGCCGCGCGCACCGACAACAAGAACAGCGTTCTGATGCGAATCAAGAGCGGCGGTTCATCGCGCTTCGTCGCGGTGCCGCTCGCGAAAGGCTAAGCGCCAGAGCTTTATAATTGAAGCGCATTCTGATCGCAAAACCGGTGTCCACTTTTGCGGAATGCGCTTGTAACGGATGGAGAGTGTCGCCGGCATTAGTCGCCCCCGCCGACGGCGCTTTCCGGGGGGCGGGCCAAAAGCCCGTCCCCTAAAGGTTACCTTCCGATGGAATGCGCCCCCCTCCGTCGGAAGGAAGAAGGGCGGTGAAGTCCCCCAGCTTCACCGCCCGCTTTTTTCTCCTCGCGACGAGACGATCGCTTAACCTTGCATGCTGACGGTGCCCGCGCCATGTTGACAGAAAGCCAAATCGCCGTGAGCCGATCCGACACCCAGATGCGCCTCCTGATCATCGAAGACGACCGCGAATCCGCCGATTACCTCGTGAAGGCGTTTCGCGAGGTCGGCCATGTCGCCGATCTCGCCAGCGATGGCGAAGAGGGCCTGTCGCTCGCCGACAGCGGCGATTATGACGTGCTGGTGATCGATCGCATGCTGCCGAAACGCGACGGCCTGTCGGTGATCGGCACCTTGCGCGAAAAGGGCAACCAGACGCCTGCGCTGATTCTCTCGGCGCTCGGCCAGGTCGACGACCGCATCAAGGGCCTGCGCGCCGGCGGCGACGATTACCTGCCCAAGCCCTATGCCTTTGCGGAATTATTGGCGCGCGTCGAAGTGCTGTCGCGCCGCCGCGGCGGCCCCGCCGAGGAAACCAGCTACCGCGTCGGCGATCTCGAACTCGACCGTCTCTCGCACAGGGTCGCCCGCGGCCAGGACGAATTGACGCTGCAGCCGCGCGAGTTTCGCCTGCTGGAATATTTGATGAAGCATGCCGGCCAGGTGGTGACGCGCACCATGCTGCTGGAAAACGTCTGGGATTATCATTTCGATCCCCAGACCAACGTCATCGACGTCCATATCTCCCGCCTGCGCTCCAAGATCGACAAGGGGTTCGAGCGCCAGCTGCTGCACACGATTCGCGGCGCGGGATATATGATCCGGGACGGGGTGAGGTAGTCTTCGCTCTCCGCGATTTTACTTCGCCGTATCGGTCGTCTTCGGCTTTGCCGGAGGCGCCTTCGCATCGTTCTTGGCGGAAGTCTTCGCCGCGGCCTTCGCCTCGCCCTTCGGCGTATCCACGCTGCGCGCGTTGCCCCAGGGATCGACGGGGCCCTTTTCGGGAACGTTGCTGAGCGATCGCTTGTAGGCGCGCTCGTCGTCCTTGTCCTGCTCCTTCTGGTTGAAGGTCTTTTCCTTGTCCGTTTCGCCGTAACGCGGGACCGCGCCCTGGGCGTAGACCGGACCGGCCAGTAACGCGATGATCGCTGCGGCGCCTAGCACTTTCATGCGCATGCTGTCTCCCCGTCTCTCGTGCAGTTGCTCGGGTCGATCATAAACCGGAAAGTGCCTGACGTGAACGATTTGTCACTTCTGGAGGCCTGAAAAATGGATAATGATCAGCGCCATGAACGACTTCCAGCCATTTAAATGCCTGACGAGATACGATCCGTGACGGCATTCGGCAAGCTGATCCGTACCACGGCGTTCCGGCTGACGCTGGTGTATCTATTCCTGTTCGCGCTGTTCGCAGCCTCGCTGCTCGGCTATTTCGCCTGGAATACCCGGCGGCTGATCAACGAACAGATCATGACCAGCGTGAATGCCGAGGTTGGCGTGATCAGTAATATCTACGCGCGGTACGGTGTACTCGGGCTCACACGCACCATCGGGAACCGGACGTTGCGGCCCGGCGCCAATCTCTATCTGGTGACGGCGCCCAACGGGCAGACCGTCGGCGGCAACATCGAGTCGCTGGCGCCGGGGGTGATGGGGACCACCGGGTGGTCGGAAACCTTCTACCGGCGGCTGGAGGACCAGGACACGGCGGATCACCGCGCGCTGGTCAACGTCACCGAACTCAGCAACGGCTTTCGGCTTCTGATCGGGCGCGACCTCGAGGAACGGCGGCGGCTGTTCGGCATCGTCGCCCAGGCCGCGCAGTGGTCGGTGCTGGTCGTGATCGTGCTTGGGCTTGGCGGCGGCATCTTTGTCGCGCGCCGCGTGCTTCGCCGCATCGACGCCATGACCGGCACCACGCAGCGCATCATGGCCGGCGATCTTTCGGGACGGCTCCCCGTAGGGCGCAGCGGCGACGAGCTGGATCGCCTCGCGGAAAATCTCAACGCCATGCTGGAGCGGATCGAAGCGCTGATGGTGGGCTTAAAGGAAGTCTCCGACAACATCGCGCACGATCTGAAGACCCCGCTGACGCGGCTGCGCAACCGCGCCGAGGAGGCGCTGGCAAAGGCAAGCAACGAGGCCGAATATCGCGCGGCGCTGGAGCGCACTATCGAGGAATCCGACGGCCTGATCCGCACCTTCAACGCGCTGCTGATGATCGCGCGCGCCGAGTCCGGGCAGGCGCGCGGCAACATGGACGATTTCGACGCCGCCGAAGTGGCTCATGGCATCCAGGAGCTCTATGAACCGCTGGCCGAAGACAGCGGCATGACGTTGCGCGTCAAGACCGAGCCTGCGCGGCTGCATGGCAATCGCGAACTGGTAAGCCAGGCGCTGGCGAACCTGGTCGAGAATGCGATCAAATACGGCCAGCCGGCGCCGGCGCTGCAACCGCTGAGCGCGGGAGCGGCGAGGGGCGAAGCCGCCACGGACAATAAGGCTAACGATATCCTGATCGAATCGCGCCGCGACGGCGATCAGGTGTTGCTCAGCGTCACCGATCACGGGCCGGGAATTCCGGAAGCCGATCGCGGCCATGCGGTGGAACGGTTTGTGCGGCTGGAAGCGAGCCGCACCCAGCCCGGCTCCGGGCTCGGCCTGAGCCTGGCCTCGGCGGTGGCGACGCTGCATGGCGGCGCGCTGAAATTGAGCGACGCGCAACCGGGATTGCGCGCCACGCTGGCGATCCCCGCGCTCGCCGGTGCAGGGCTTGCAGTTCAAACGCCTGATGTGCCACACAAGGCCGCATGACCTCATCCGCGAAGGGTTGCGCGGACCGACATCGTCTGGCCGCGCAGTTTGTGGACGGACCGCATGCGTTCGCGCCGGACCAAGCTGACAAACGTCTTGCAGGCTGGCTCGCCGAGCTCGAGCCGGCGCAAGCGAGCGCGATCACGAGCCTCTCCGCCCAATTCTCCCATGTGCGCGCCATCCTCGCAGGCATCGCGGAAACCTCGCCCTATCTGTTCGATTTGATGCGGGCCGATGCCGCGCGGCTGCTGCGGCTGCTTGAATGCGATCCGGAGCTTCATCTCGCCGAACTGATCGAGCAGACCTCGCTTGCGGTTGCCGCAGCGGCCGACGAGGCCGAGGTGATGCAGCTGCTGCGGCGGATGAAATCGGAAGCAGCTCTGCTGATCGCGCTGTGCGATATCGGCGGGGTATGGCCGGTAATGCGCGTTACCGCAGGCCTAACCGATCTCGCGGTGGTCTCGGTACAGTCCGCGCTGCGCTATCTGCTGCGGCAGGAAGCCGCACGGGGACGGCTGGCGCCGCCCGATCCAGATCGTCCCGAGGCCGGCAGCGGTTTTGTCGTGCTCGCGATGGGCAAGATGGGCGCGGGCGAACTTAATTATTCCAGCGACATCGACCTGATCGTTTTTTTCGATTCCACAGCGCCGACGCTTGCGTCCGGCATCGAGCCGCAGCCGTTTTTCGTGCGGCTGACGCAGGCGCTGGCCCGGCTGCTGCAGCAGCGCACCGGCGACGGCTATGTGTTCCGCGTCGATCTGAGGCTGCGGCCCGATCCGGCTTCGACGCCGGTGGCGATCTCGGTCGAGTCGGCTCTTTACTATTACGAGCGGGAAGGGCGCACCTGGGAGCGTGCCGCCATGATCAAGGCACGACCCTGCGCCGGCGATCCAAAAGCCGGCGAGGCGCTGGTCGCCGACATCGCACCCTTCGTCTGGCGCAAGCATCTGGATTTCGCGGCGTTGGCCGACGTGCACGACATGAAGCGGCAGATGCAGACGTTTCGCGGCCAGAGCGAAATTTCCGTCGAAGGCCACAACGTCAAGGTCGGACGCGGCGGCATCCGCGAGATCGAGTTTTTCGCGCAAACCCAGCAGCTGGTCGCGGGCGGGCGGCATCCCGAATTGCGGGCGCGGCCGACGCTGGAGGCGCTCAAGGTGCTGGCGTCGAGCAACTGGATCACCTTTGCCGCGCGGGACGAACTGACCCGTGCGTATGAATTCCTGCGCCGGGTCGAGCACCGGCTGCAGATGATCGCCGATGAGCAGACCCACACGCTGCCGGAGCTGGTCGAGGCGGTAGAACGCTTCGCGCATTTCTTCGGCTATGACAGCCGCGACGCGTTTGCAAAGGATCTGCTCGGCCATCTCAACTGTGTGCAGGGCCATTACAGCAAGCTGTTCGAGGGCGATCCGGCCGGCAGCGCCAAACTGCCCGCGGTCGATTACGGCGCCGGCCCCGGCGACAAGCGCCTGCTCGACGTCTACGCCTCGCTCGGCTTCAAGAATCCGATCGCGGTGGCAAGCTCCGTGCAGCAATGGATGTCCGGCGAATATCGCGTGCTTCGGAACGAAGCGACCCGGCGGGCCTTCGTTGAATTCGTGCCGGCGCTGATCGACGGGCTGGCGCATGCCGAACAGCCCGACAATGCCGTGATCGTGTTCGACCGTTTCCTGCAGGCGTTGCAACGCGGCGGGCGGCTGATCTCGCTGCTCAGCCAAAACAGCGAGCTGGTCGCACTGGTGGCGCTGATCCTGGGTGCTGCACCGCGACTCGGCGACATGCTGGCGCGGCAGCCGCAATTGATGGACGGGCTGATCGATCCGCGCTTCTTCGGCGCGATGCCGGACCAGCGCGAATTGTCCGCGCGGCTGACCGCGACATTGGCTGACGCGGGCTCCTACGAGGAATTTCTCGATCGCTTGAGACTGTTCGGCCAGGAAAGCCTGTTCCTGATCGGCGCGCGCATCCTGTCCGGCACCGTTTCGGCGCAACATGCGAGTGTGGCCTTTGCCGACGTTGCCGAAGGCATCGTGCATACCGTGCATGGCCTGGTCACGGATCAGTTCGCGGCACAACACGGGCGGATCGAGGGGCAGCAGACCGCGATCCTGGCGATGGGCAAGCTCGGCAGCCGCGAGATGGCGGCGTCCTCCGATCTCGATCTTATTCTCATTTACGATTTCGATCACGAGACCCCGGACTCCGATGGCCCGCGCCCCTTGCAGGGCGCGCAGTATTTTGCGCGCCTGACGCAGCGGCTGATCAGCGCCTTCACCACGCGGACCAATTACGGCGTGCTTTACGACGTCGATATGAGATTGCGGCCTTCGGGCCGCGCGGGCCCGCTGGCCTCGCGGCTGGATTCCTTTGCCGAATACCAGGACCGCGAAGCCTGGACCTGGGAGCACATGGCGCTGACGCGTGCGCGCGTGATCTCAGCCTCACCGGAATTCCGCGGCAAGATCGAAGCCGTCATCCGCGAGGTGCTGACACGGCCGCGCGACCGCGGCGTCATCGCCAGCGACGTCGCCGAGATGCGCCGCGCCATCGCGCTGGAGAAAGGCGAGGCCGACATCTGGGACCTGAAATACGCCGCCGGCGGCATGATCGATATCGAATTCATCGCGCAGTATCTCCAACTGGTCCACGCCGCCAAACATCCCGAAATTCTCGACGTCGGCACGCTGCGGGTCATCGACCATGCCGCGCGGCTCGGCGTACTGCCGCAGGCCGCAGCCGAAGTGCTGCGCCCAGCGGCGCGTCTCTATCAGGATATCACGCAAATCCTGCGGCTTTGCGTGAGCGGAAAATTCAAGCCGGAGACCGCGGGTGACGACCTGCTGCGGATGCTCGCCCGCGCCGGCGACGCGCCGGACTTTTCCTCGCTGCAGGCAAGGGTGAGGGAGACGCAGGGGGAGGTACGAAGGGTGTTTGTCGAGGTGGTGGAGGGCTAGCCCGTGCCTCGGGCGCGATGCAACGCGTAGCTCTTGCGAAGCGCTGCTTCGCAGAACCGGGACCCCGGTTACCGTCAAAGCAACCGGGACCCCGGCTCTGCAGCGCACCGCTCCGCAAAGAGCTACGCGCTGCGCTGCGTCCGGGAACGCAAACCACGTTCAACGCGCAGGCTTGCCTCGCGCCTTCACTCGCTCGATCACGCTGCCCAGAATCCCCTTGGGCAGGAAGATGATGAACACCACCAGCAGCACGCCGTAGACGAGGTTGTCCCAGCCGACCGCCCTGGTCCCAAAACCGATGCGCAGGATTTCCGCGAGCAGGATGGTGATGACAGCGCCGACGGTCGGCCCGAGCGACACATAGAGGCCGCCGACGATGACGGCGAACACCATCTGCAGCGATACCGAGATGCCGCTTACCGTGTCGGGGGAGATGAACATCTGGTACTGGCAGTAGAGCGCGCCGGCCAGCGCCGTCATCAGCGCCGATATCACCGTGATCTTGAGTTTTTCTCGCGTGACGTTGACGCCCGCGGCGGCTGCGGCATCCTCATCCTCGGAGATCGCCTCCAGCGCATAGCGGTCCATGCTCTGGTCGACCCAGCGCCAGATCACTAGTCCCAACGCCCAGACCCCGAGCGCGATCAGATACCAGGTCACCTTGTCGTCGAATTGCAGCGCCAGCAGATGGCTGCCTTTGGTTCGGTCCGGCGTGTATCCGAGCGAGCCGCCGGTATAGTCGCGGGTCGCGGTGATGACCTGCAGCACGATGCCCGACAGCGCCAGCGTCACCAGCACGAAATAGTGGCCGGTGATGCGGAAGCGGAAACATGGATACGCCACGATCACCGCCAGCAGCGCCGCAGCGGCCATCGCAACGGGAATGCCGAGCCACGGCGACACGCCGAGATGGTTCCACAACAGCGCCGTCACATAGGCGCCGACGCCCATGAAGCCGCCGTGTCCCAGCGAGACCAGGCCGAAGCGGCCCATCATCGACCACGACGTATAGGCGAACGACCAGATCAGGATCAGGATCAGCAGATGCAGATGGTAGGTATCGCGATAGACGAAGGGCAGCGCGATCAGCACAGCACCTGCAAGCCAGGGCACCAGCCGGGTCCAACTCACGAGCGCCTCGCCAGCAGCCCGGCCGGCCTGATGAACATCATGACGATGAAGAAGGCGAACGCCAGCACGTAGCCCCATTCCAGATCGGAAAACAGCCCGCCCAGCGAGATGATCTGGGCGAATACAAACGCCGCCACAAAGCCACCGACGAAATTACCGAGGCCTCCCAGCACGCAAATGAGAAAGGTGATCGGTCCGAACGACAGGCCGACGAACGGATGGATGTCGTATTGCAGCACCAGCAGGCACGATGCGAGACCGGCCAGCGCGCCCCCCAGCGCCGAGGTGATGAGATAGAGCCGCCGCGTGTCAACGCCCATCAGCGCCATGATCTGACGATCCTGCGAGATGGCGCGGATCGCCGTGCCGACAAAGGTCTTCTTCATAAAGAAATAGACCAGCAGCATGCCGATCAGCGCCGCGCCGAACGCCAGCAGGCGGGAGTAGCTGAAATGCATCTCGGCGAACTTCAGCACCGGCAACCGGATGCCGAGATTGCGGAAGTCGATGCCGAACGCGACGGTGGCGAAGCTTTGCAGGATGAACAGCACGCCGCCGGTGGCGAGAAGCTGGTTGATCGGCGGCGCCGAGAGCAGGGGCGCGATCACCAACAGATGCAGCAGCGCGCCCAAGCCTGCGACCAGCATGATGGTGAGGGGGGCGGCGAGGGCATACGGCAGTCCGAAAACCTGGACCAGATAGTACATGCCATACATGCCGATCATCACCAGTTCGGCGTAACAGATCCAGGTCACGTCGATGACGCCGAAGATGAGGTTCAACCCCAGCGCCAGCAACGCCAGAACGCCGCCGAGCAGAATGCCGTTCACCATGGCCTCGAGCAGGTAGATGTCGAAGATGTCGGTCATGGATTTACGTATCTCCTGGCGATTTTGCTAATCGCGACACAAACACCGCCGTCATCCTGGGGTGCTCGCCGTTCTTCACGGCGAGCCTCGAAGGATGGGCCAAAAGCGCCGGTTTTCGCGGCCATCCTTCGAGACGCCGCGCAAGCGCGCGGCTCCTCAGGATGACGGTGGTGTGTGTGGCTCATGCTAAACCCCCAGATACGCCTGCCGGATGCTGTCGTTCTCCAGCATTTCGCTCGATTTCCCCGACGCGCGGATCGTGCCCGCCTCCAGCAGGTACGCCCGATCGACCACGCGTAAAACCTGCTGCACGTTCTGCTCGACGATCAGCACGGTGAGGCCGCCAGAGCGGATTCGCTTCACCAGTTCGAACACCTGCTGAACCACGACAGGGGCCAAGCCCGCAGAGGGTTCGTCGAGCAGCAGCAATTTCGGATCGGACATCAGTGCGCGGCCGATCGCGCACATCTGCTGTTCGCCGCCCGACATGGTGCCGGCAAGCTGGTTGCGGCGTTCCTTCATGCGCGGAAACAGGTCGAACACGAAGGCCAGCCGTTCGGCATAGCGCGCCCGCGCCTCGGGCATGAAGGCGCCCATCTTGAGGTTGTCTTCCACCGTCAGGCGCGGAAACAGCCGGCGGTTTTCCGGCACATGCGCAATGCCGAGGCTGACGATGCGGTGCTCCGGCGTTTTTAGGACGTCGGTGCCCTGCATCGAAATCGCACCCGCGCGCGGCCGGATCAGGCCGGAGATCACCCGCATCAGGGTGGTCTTGCCGGCGCCGTTGGGACCGATCACGCCCACCGCCTCGCCGGCCTCGACCTCGAGGCTGACGCCGAACAGCGCCTGGAAGGTGCTGTAGCCCGCATCGACCGATTTCATTTGCAGCATGCGTGGTACCTCAACGACGCGCCTGCGCCGCGGCGGCCTGGGTCGCGCCGGCGTCGGTGCCGAGATAGACCTCGACCACCCGCGGATCGCCGGACACTTCGCTCGGCAGGCCTTCCGAAATCTTCTCGCCATGATCCAGCACCATCACGCGATCGACCACGCGCATCAGCACCCCCATGATGTGCTCGACCCAGATGATGGTGATGCCGAGTTCGTCGCGAATCTTGCGCAGCATGTCGGCGGCCTGGTCCATCTCGGTGTCGTCGAGCCCGCCTAAGCTCTCGTCGGCCAGCAGCAGCTTTGGGCCGGTCGCCAGCGCTTTTGCCAGTTCGAGCTTTTTCAGGCCTGCGGCGCCGAGCCCATCGACGCTGGCGGCGCGGTCGGTGGGCAGCCCGACCATGGTGAGCGCGCGTTCCGCGGCTTCCTCGGCCTTGGCGCGGCTGTGCCGGCCCTGCCCGAAGTAGCCGGCCAGCGCCACGTTCTCGAACATGGTCAGCCGGTGGAACGGCCGCGGGATCTGGAAGGTGCGGCCGATGCCGCTATTGATAATGCGATACGGCGGGGCGCCCGCGATCTCGGCGCCTGCGAATTCGATCGATCCCGCCGTCGGCGGCAGCGTGCCGGAGAGCATGTTGAAGATCGTGCTCTTGCCGGAGCCGTTGGGGCCGATCAGGCCGAGAATCTCGCCCTGGTCGACCTTGAACGACACGTTGTTGACCGCGGTGAAACCGCCAAAGCGCTTCACCAATCCGCTGACAACCAGCACCTTAAGGTCCCCCGTTGGCCGGCCCGGCCTACTGATTGCTGAACGTGGTCCCCTTCGGCAGCGGCAGCACGGTCTCGCGCTGCATCTGGCTCTTCGGCCACACCACATACGACTTGTCGTCGATGTACTGCAGCACCACCGGGAACGAGCGCTCGTTCTGCCCGGCAAACTGCGCGCCTTCGCCAAAGAACTTGACGCCATAGCCGAGCATGGTGCCGCCTTCGGGGATGTCGGTATCGAGCGTCGCCTTGCGCAACGCGTCCGGATCGACGCCGCCGTATTTCTTGATGGCGCGGGGCAGCACGTCGTCGAGGAAGACATAGGCGTTGGAGGCGCCGATGCCGACATGGGCGGAACGAATCGCCACGCCCGGCTTCAGCTTGTCGAATTCCTCTCCGACCATCTTGATGACAGGCGGCAGCTTGGGGTCCATGGCTTTCTGGTTGGCGAGCCAGATCGAGACCGGATCGGTGTTGAAGAGGTAATTGGCGTCGTCGCCGAGACCTTCCTTCAGCTTCTCGTACACGCCATAGCCCGCGCCATGGCCGACGATAGCGCCGAACTTCAGGCCCTGTTCGCGGCCCTGCCGGAACAGCAGCGTAATGTCGGGATTATAGCCGGTGTGGAAAATCACGTCGGGCCGCGCCCGCTTCAGTTTTGTCACCAGCGCCGACAGATCGGGCGCGGTCGCGGAATAGCCCTCCTTCAGCACGATATTGAAGCCGGCCTTCCTGGCGCCGGCTTCGTTGCCCTTGGAGACGTCGACGCCGTAAGCGCCGTCCTCATGGATGATGGCGACGCGCAGATCCTTCGGCTCTTTGCCGAACTTGGATACGGAATTCTGGGCGATGAAGTCCGTCGTCATCATGCCGTACTGGTCGCCGGCGGCCTGCGGACGGAACACGTATTTGTAGTTCTTGCCGTCGAACACGCCGGAGGAAATGCAGGTGGTGATCCACATGAACTTCTTCATCTGCTCGACCCGCGCCGACACCGGCACGCATTGCGCCGACGAGAAGAAACCCATCAGCATGTCGACTTTTTCCTGCTCCAGCAGGCGCACCGCCTCGTTGATGGCGATATCGGGTTTGCTCTGGGCGTCGGCATAGACCGCCTCGACCTTGTAGCCTTCGACGCCGGTCCTGGCGTAGTGGTCGAGCATGATCTTGACGCCGGTATATTGCAGCTCCGAGCCGCCGCCCGCGAGCGGGCCGGTCAGATCGAAAATCACGCCGATCTTGATTTTCTTGTCCTGGGCCCGGGCGGACACCGCCATGCCCAGCACCGCAGCCACGGCGATCAGCCCACCGAGCAGGCGGGCAGCATTACGCACCGGCATCAAAACCTCCCTGGAAAATTGCGCATTGCGTTTTTTGATTTTTGTTGGCGCCCATCACAGGGGGAGCGCCGGGAGATGTCAAGCGGCTAGCGTCGAGGTATCCCTGCGTGTCCCGGGCGCGATGCAGCGTCCTTCACGCTGCTTCGCAGAACCGGACCCCGGTTCTGCAGCGCACCGCAAGAGCACTGCGCTGCGCCCGGGGCGCGATGCCCCGATTCAGGCTGCCGCCGAAACCTTCGCCTTGACCTTGGCGTCGCGCGGCAGCGAGACGCAGACCACGGTGCCGGTGTCGAGCCGGGAGCGCAGCTTCATCGAGCCGCCGTGCAGTTTGACCAGCGACTTGGCGATCGCCAGGCCGAGGCCGGAGCCGTGATAGGTCTTGGTCAACTGGCTCTCGACCTGCTCGAACGGCCGGCCCAGCCGCTGCAAGGCTTGCGGCGCGATGCCGATGCCGGTGTCGGCGATCATCAGTACCACCGCGTTTCGCCGCCTGCGGCAACGCACCGTGACCTTGCCGCCGTCGGGCGTGAATTTGACCGCGTTGGACAGCAGGTTGACGATGATCTGTTTGATCGCACGGCGGTCGGCGACGATCGGCACGGCTCCCTCGATGTCGGTATCGAGTGTGAGGCGCTTGTCGTCGGCGCGACCGGACACCACGCGCAGCGATTCCGCTAAAGTCGTCGACAGGTCCAGTGTCTCGAGGTCGAGCTTCATGCGGCCGGCTTCGATCTTCGACATATCCAGGATGTCGTTGATCACCTCGAGCAGGTAGTGACCGCTGGTCAGTATGTCGTGGCAATACTCCGCGTATTTTTCCGAACCCAGCGATCCGAACATGCCGCTGCCCATCACTTCGGAGAACCCGATGATGGCGTTGAGCGGCGTGCGCAGCTCATGGCTCATATTGGCGAGGAATTTGGATTTGGTCTGGTTGGCTTCCTCGGCGCGGTTTTTCTCCTCGGAATATTTCTGCGCGAGGTCGGCGAGCTCGATGGCCTGCGCTTCGAGCGTGGTCTGCGAACGCTTGAGGTCGATCACGGTGGCGCGCAGGCGGAGGTCGTTGTCGACCAGTTTCTGCTCGTGCTCCTTGATCCGGGTGATGTCGGTGCCGACCGAGACATAGCCGCCGTCCTTGGTGCGGCGCTCGCTGATATGCAGCCAGCTGCCGTCGTCGAGTTGCGCCTCGAAGGTGCGCGCGCCCGGCGCCTGCGCCGAGGTTTCCTGCAGCCGGGTGCGGACTTCCGGCATGCTGCCGACCTCGATCACGGTCTCATAGGACGTGCCCGGCGTGACCGCGGACTCCGGCAAACGGTGCAGGCGCTGGAAGTGCGAGTTGCACAGCACCAGGCGGTCTTCGGCGTCCCACAGCACGAAGGCCTCGGGGATGGTCTCGATGGCGTCGCGCAGCCGCAGGTCGGCTTCCACGGTCTTCTCGGCGAGGCTCTTCTGCTCGGTGATATCGACGGCGATGCCGATCAGGTGCAGGCCGTCGCCGGCGCCCTGATTGAGTTCGCAGCGCACCCGCAGCCAGATCCAGTGGCCATTGGTGTGCTGCATCCGAAACGTCTGGTCGATGTGGTTGATTTTCGCGGAGATCAACTGGTCGGCGATCGCGAACAGGTCGATGTCGTCGGATTTCACCAGCGCGTTGACTTCGCCGAACGTCAGAAGGTCGGTGCGGCTTTCGAGACCGAGCATGGTGAACATCGACTGCGACCAGAATATCCTTCCGCGCGACAGGTCCCAGTCCCACAAGCCGCAGCGTCCGCGATTGAGCGCGGTGTCGATGCGGCCGCGCACGGCGTCGTTGATCAGGTCGCCCTCGCGCGCGCGCGTCGATTGCCAGTGAAACGCGAAGCCTAGTATCAGCACCACGAAGCCGGTGGTGGCGGACAGCGTTACCGACAGCGCCGCATCGGACCCCCACAGCGACTCCACCTTTTCCTGGATCACGATGACCTGGCCGGGCAGCGCCTTGACGAGGCGCAGCGTGGCCAGCGCAGTGCCGCCGTTGGGCAGGATCAAGTCGGTGACGCCGCCCTGCTGGCCGGGCAGTGTCAGCAATTGCGCCGCGCTGATGACGTCGAGAATCCGGTCGGCGTCGCCGAGAACCGCCTCGATCGGGACGCGGGCCAGAATGCGGCCGTCGGCACCGGTCACGAGGACATGGCGTCCGGCGGCGATCCCCCACGATGGGATGAAGCCCGGCAGCAGGTTCTGCAGTCGTTCGACCGACGCCGCGCGTTCCGGGCGGATGGTACCGATGTGATCGAGGCGCTCGGCGAGCAGATCGGCCAGCGCCGACACATCCCGCTTCATCGACGCGCGCTTGTGCCGGCCCTGGTCGACGACCTGGACAAAGGCGCCAAAGAAGATGGTGATCAGGAAGGCGACGATGAGGGTCGGGACTGCCCGGCGAAGCGCGGGTTCCGCGATCAACAGGCGATGATAGGCAGGTTTCGCGATCGACTGCGCCAATCCCTTGATCGAATCGGATTGGACGCACGCGCTCGCCGCGTGTGCGCGCGCCATGCCTTTAGCCCCCTAGGAAAATATTTTTTGCACCCGTTCGGAAGAAACCCCAGCCGCTTCCGAATCACAGCGATTTGAATCCGTTTTTTCCCGGCTGTCGAGAGTCAACGATTCGTTAATGCAAAATAAATCTTGTCCAAGGGAGAATCGGCGACTCTGAAATTCGCAAAAGTGAGTCCGAACCAAGAACACAGCGGACGCGCCGCTATTTCCTTCGTCGTCCCTGCGAAGGCGGGGACCGATACCCTCCGTCGTAGTCATGCGGAAGGTGTCAGCGATTTGCGGAAGCAACGCACCAAATAATAGCCATCGGTGGTTATGGGTCCCCGCCTTCGCGGGGACGACGAAGGCTGTTGATGAGCCGTCTCACTCCCCGTATGGCGGTTCGGCGTGGCTGATGACGCGCTTCACGGTGGGATAGGCGCGGCGCAAAGCGCGTTCGATCTCGTCGACGTTCTCGTGGACCTTGATCACGCTCATCGAGGGGGCTGCGCGGCAGTGGAAGTTGACGATTTCGCCGGCCTCGGTGTCGCGCACCCGCACATTGTGGATGTCATGAATGGCGCCATCGGCGGCGAAGCGTGACAAGGCCTGCGCAATCTCCGCGACGCGGCCGGCAGAGGCGTCAGTGCCGAACGGCAATTCGGGTTCCAGCGGCTCGATGTGGGTATCGACCTCGACATCGGCGCCGAACTCGTCGCGGATGTTGTGCTCCAGGTTGTGCGCGATGTCGTGGGCCTGGGTCAGCGCCATCCCGCCATCGACTTCGAGATCGATGCTGACGGTGAGCTTGCCGCCGAGATCGTGCACCGTCACATGATGGATCGCCAACCCTGAATTGCGGGCGATCACCATGATGCGCTCGCGCACGCTTTCATTGTCGCGCGCCACGGGGACCGCGGTAAATGTTAGGTCGGCGTCGCCGAGTGCCTTGCCGACCGCGACCTGCGCCCGGCGTTTGATCTCCTCGATGCGGTCGATGGGAAAGGTTCGCGGCACCTGCACGATGGCGTCGATGAAATGCGTCGCGCCGACCATGCGGACCCGCATCCGCTCGACGTCGATCACGCCGGGCACCGCCTTGATCGCCGCGGTGGCTTTCGCGGCGGCGCCTTCCGGCGCGCGGTCGAGCAGGGTTTCGACCGTGGAGCGCGCCAGCCGCAGCCCCAGCAGCGATATGACAATCGCGACCGCCAGCGCCGCCCCGGCGTCGCCCCAGGCGTAGCCCAGGCCCGATAGCGCAAGTCCGATGATGACCGCGATCGAACCCAGCACGTCGGACGCAAAATGCAGCGCGTCGGCGGCCAGCGCCTGGCTATGGGTATCGCCGGCCGCGCGATGCAGCGCGCGGGCGCGCCAGAAATTAACCGCGATATCGACCAGCAGCACGATGAAAGGCACGGCCGACAGGGTCGGCGGCGCCGCGCCCTCGCGCAGATGGCTCCAGGCCTGCACCACGATGCCGCCGGCCAGCACATAAAGCAACGCGATCACGCCCAGTGCGGAGAGGCTTTCGATCTTGCCGTGGCCGTAGTGGTGCTCCTCATCGGCGGGCTGGTCGGAAACCCGCACCACCAGCCAGGTGATGACGGTGGCTACCAGATCCACCGAGGAGTGCAGCGCCTCGGAAATCAGCGCCAAGCTGCCGATAGCGACGCCAACGGCGAACTTGACCACGGCCATGGCGGCGCTGGCGAAAATCGAGATCGCAGCGACGCGGGATTTGATGGCGGCAACGGGTTGGCTCATAGGCGCGGGTTTAGCAGGGCGATAGCGGGCGTCAACGCGCGGATTCGCAACTGCCAGTCAGTCGCGCCAGCGCGGCGGCCGTCCCGGCAATCGATAAATCGTCATTGTTGACGATCTTCCCGCCGATCTTCACGGTCTCCCTTGCCAGGTATCCAGCCCATTGCGTCATGCGCTCGTTTGCAAGTTCGGGCTGACCTCTCTGCAGTAGCCTCGCGCTTCGTACGTCCTCCGAACAGTCGATCAAAATCACCTCGTAAGACTTGACGTCATTTAGTTCGCACGCCTCGACGATGAAAGACGGGCGGGTCTGGCCATCCAGCAAGGCCTTTGAATTTGTCAGCTCGCTTTTGATCTTTTTTACCCATTCGATTGTCATCGCCCGCTGCCAGCCTTCGCCGCTGCCCCACTTCTCGATCATTTCGTGTTCCGGGGGCACGCCGATGCTGTCGAAAAAGAACGTTTTTACCCGGGATCGGCGAGTTCTTTCGAACTCGTGGACCGCCGATGTTTTTCCCGAACCGGAGGCGCCGATCACGAAATAGAACATGTGCATGGACGGTCACCCAGGCTGAACATGGCCTTGACTTGCCACCGCCCGGATTCGCGCCCGAGAAACGCGCGGCCTACTGCCTCACCACGATCTTGCCGAGATGTTTGTTGGCTTCCATGTGCTGGAATGCTTTGCCGATATCGGCGAACGGATAGACCTTGTCGATCGGCAGTTTCAGTTTGCCGGATTCCACCGCCGGCCAGATGTCGTTGCGAACCTCGTTGAAAATCTCGCGGATTTCCTCGATCGAGCGGGTGCGGAAGGTGACGCCGATATACTGGATGCGGCGCGCCGCATGCAGGTCGAAATTGAAATCGCCGTGGGTGCCGCCGAGCCGGCCGACATTGACAATGCGGCCCAAAATCCGGGTCGCCGCGAGATTCTGGTTGGCGACCTTGCCGGAGACCTGATCGACGATCAGGTCGACGCCTCGGCCGTCCGTTGCCTTCAGCACCTGATCGACCCAGCCGGGATCGGAGGAATCCACCGCGAGATCGGCGCCGAATTCCTTCAGCCGCCCGCGGCGCATCTCGTCGGTCGACGAACCGATCACGAGTTTCGCGCCCTTGAGCTTTGCGATCTGCATCGCCATCAGGCCGACGCCGGAGCTGGCGCCCTGGATCAGGACGGTTTGCCCCGGCTGCAATGCGCCATTGGTCACCACCGCGTTATGCATGGTCGCGAGTGCGACGGGGTAGGTGGCCGCTTCCTCATAGCTCATGTTTGAACTGGCGGGGATGTGGAACAGCCGGCCGTGATCCGCCAGCGTGTATTCGGCGAAGGCCGCCGCACCCGAGCCCATCACGCGGTCACCGACCTTGACGCCCTTGGCGTCGGGACCGAGTTCGGCGACTTCGCCGGCCCACTCCATCCCCAGCACAGCGCCGACACCGCCGGCGCTGCCGTGGGCGTGACCCTTGGTCATGCCGAGGTCGGCGCGGTTGAGGCCGTTGGCGCGGACGCGCACCAGCACTTGCGTCGCCTTGGGCGCGGGTTTTGCGACGTCGGTGATTTCAGCGCCGTCGGCGCCATAGACATAAGCTTTCATGGGATTGTTCTCTTCTTGTTGTTATTGCGGCGCGTATTATTCCGCGGCTTCGCGACGGCCACTCGCCATCATGCCTTCGAGCCGGCTCTGGATGATTGCTTCGGCGTCGCGCATGATGCGCGACACCAGTTCGGCGCAGGTCGGGATGTCGTGAATCAATCCCTGCACTTGCCCCGCCGACCAGATGCCTTCGTCGGCGTCTCCGGTCGCATACACCATCTTGCCGCGCGCGCCGGCCACCAGATCGCGCACCTGCTCGAAGGTGGCGCCTTCCTTTTCCATCGCCACGACCTTGGTGCTCACCGCGTTCTTCGCCACGCGCGAGGTATTGCGCATGGTGCGGAAAATCAGTTCGGTCTCGCGCTCGTCATTGGCGACGATCTTCTCCTTGATCAGCTGATGGATCGGGCTCTCCTTGGTGCACATGAAGCGGGTGCCCATGTTGATGCCTTCGGCGCCCAGCGCCAGCGCCGCGACCAGGCCGCGGCCGTCGCCGAACCCGCCGGACGCGATCATCGGAATCCTGACCTTGTCGGCGGCGACCGGAATCAGAATGAGTCCCGGCGTGTCGTCCTCGCCGGGATGGCCGGCGCATTCAAAACCGTCGATCGAGATCGCATCGACGCCCATCCGTTCCGCCGACAACGCGTGGCGGACGCTGGTGCATTTGTGCACGACGACGATGCCGTGCTTCTTGAATTCGGTGACGTGTTCCTGCGGCTTGTTGCCGGCGGTCTCGACGATCCTGATGCCGCTCTCGATGATGGCCTGGCGGTATTCCGCGTAAGGCGGCGGCTTGATCGACGGCAGGATGGTGAGATTGACGCCGAACGGCTTGTCGGTGAGCGAGCGGCAGCGCGCGATTTCCTTTGTCAGATCCTCCGGCGTAGGCTGGGTCAGCGCGGTGATAAAACCGAGCGCGCCGGCATTCGCAACCGCCGCGACCAGTTCGGCGCGGCCGACCCACTGCATGCCGCCCTGCACGATCGGATGCTCGACCCCGACCAGTTCGGTAAATCGCGTCTTGATCATACTGGGCCCTCGTCGTTTCGCCGCGCGATGTATCGCGCATGTCATTTGAACGTTTCCGAACGGCAGGATGCCGTTCCGATCCGCAAATGTCCATCGGGCGCGACGCCGGTCAGGCAACGCGATCATGCAAAAACGGGGATTTTACCGGCCGGTCCGCCCGGACACGCCGTCATGCAGGCACAGGATCAGGCGACGGAGCGCGTCGCTGCCGCGGTCGCCTCGTCGTCGAAGGCGGTGGAGATATCGCGGATGCTGATGACCCCGATCAAGGTGTGATCCTCGATCACCGGCATGTGCCGGATATGGTTCTTGTTCATCTGGTGACGGACGTGTTCGAGCGTGTCGTCCGGGCCGCATGAAATCAGCTGCTGCACCGAGATCAGCTGAGAGACCTTGAGGCTGATGCCGGCAGCGCCATGCTCGGCGATCGCGCGAACCACGTCGCGCTCGGTGAACATCCCGACCGGGGTGTTACCCTCGGTGCGCACGACATCCTTCACCACCAGCGCGCTGATATTGCTGGCGCGCATCAACTGCGCGGCGATGGCGACGGTTTCGTTCATGCGAACCGTAGCGATCCGGGTGCTCTTGTTGCGCAGGATGTCTCCGACTTTCATCGCAACCTCCTTAAGGTCGTTTGCGCTTCAAACTGGTATACATTATGCCAATTGTCAAACTGAATCGGCGGTATTTTCAGCCGAATAATCACAAGAAGCGGCAGTGATGCTGACGTTTCTCGCATCCCGCGCTCCCGCCGCAGTCTATCACATCCCGGCGGTCGGCGCTCCAAGAAGCGCAAGGTATACCAGAAGCGCGAGACCTGCACGCGAAGCGCTGGCGCAATGAAAGGGCGCGGACGAAAAAGCGCGCCCATCCGTGAGGATGAGCGCGCTTGCCTGGATATTATGACGGCAGATTAAGCCGGCTGCGACCGGGCAACCACAATCCTGCGCCATGGCTTGAGCACGAACAGGGCGAGCAGCGAGGCCAGGATATTGGCGCCCGCAGCGATCAGGAACACGGTGTCCCACGTGCCTGAGGATTGCTGCATGTAGTTGGCGACGGGTACCAGCAGGGCTGCGGTGCCTTTGGCGGTATACAGCAGGCCGGCATTGGTGGTCGCGAACTTCGCGCCAAAAGTGTCGGTACAGGTCGAGGGAAACAGCGAGTAGATTTCGCCCCAGGCGAAGAACACCAATCCGGACAGCACGACGAACCAGATCGGATCCTGGCCGAACATGTAGAGCGCCCAGATGCCGACGCCTTCGATACCGAAGGCGATAAACATGGTGTTCTCACGGCCGATCATGTCGGAGATCCAGCCGAAGAACGGCCGCGTCAGCCCGTTGAGGATACGGTCGATGGTCGCGGCGAAGGTCACCGTGGTCATCGTCAGCCCGATCAGCGTGACCGAAATGGTATCGATCTTCCAGTCGACGGCGATCGGCTTGAGGTTGGCAGTCACCATCAATCCGCCGGCGCCGACGATCACGAACATGAAATACATCAGCCAGAAGATCGGATTGCGGATCACTTCCATCGGCTGGTAGTTGCGGCGGGTCTGGGCGAGCGTGGCATTTATGACCGCGGGAGGAGTCTGTCCGGCCTTCGGCGCGAACAGGAAGAAGGCGAGGATCACGATGATGATGCCCTGCCCGAGACCGAAATACAGGAAGGTGTTCTGGAAGCCGGTATCCTTGATCATGGCCTGGATCGGCGCGACCGTCAGCGCCGAACCGGCGCCGAAGCCCGCGGCCGTGATGCCGGCGGCGAGACCGCGTTTATCGGGAAACCATTTCAGCGCGTTGCCGACGCAGGTGCCGTAGACGGCGCCGGCGCCGATGCCCGCGATGATCATGCCGAGATAGTAGCCGTTGAGGCTGGTTGCTTCCGCGTTGACTGCCCATCCGATGCCGCAAAGGATGCCGCCGAAGATGACCACAAGGCGCGGGCCGTATTTATCGACGAACCAGCCCTCGATCGGCACCAGCCAGGTTTCGAACAGCACAAACAGCGTAAACGCCCACTGGATCGAGGCGCGGTCCCATCCGAATTTCTTCTGGATGTCGGGGACGAAGAAGGTCCAGCCATACTGATAGTTGGCGATCATCACCATGGCGGCGACACCGACCGCCAGTTGCGTCCAGCGATATGCGTCGCTTACCCGCGCCGCTGCGGGCGCCGCTCCATGAACCGTATCCGTCATAAATCCTCCCGAGGCACGCTTCTGTTTGTTGGCTGAGCGTTACCGGTGTGTCATTTTGGTATGTGATATGCCAGAGCGCAAGCATATTATGCCGCGCCAAGCATCGCTTGCCGAAAATGTCGCAGGCTGTTGCCGACTTGTCGATGCGACAAGAGTTCAACAACGAAAATGGCTCCGGAAACCGGAGCCATTCGTCGAAAGTATTAGTTGCACCGTGCAGAGTGCGGCGAAAATGCCTGCGTCAAAAGCGCCCGGTTTAAGGCGGTTACAGCCCGAAATAGGGCAGGTCGCCGTTGCGGACCGCGATGCGCGCGCCGGCCGCGAGCAGGCGGTCGATCGAAGCGATCAGGCGGGCGAATACGCTATTGGACGGGATGAAGGTGGCAGAGGCGATCTTGGACATCTGGGTCCCCTTTTTGGAAAGCAGCGGCGCGCTGCGGTGTGATCTGAGGACAATCTAGGTATACCAGATGCCAGTGAAAACGGGCTTGTTTGCATAGCAGCAATTTACTGGTTGCATTGCAGCATAAATGGGACAATCGGGTTTTGGAATGACAAAGGCCGCCGGAATGATCGGCGGCCTCGAAATCGCGAGATTTGAAACGCTTTATTCGGCCGCAACCTTACGTGGCGGGTCCAGCGCGCCGGAGTCGTGGATCTCGGCGACCTGGTGGTCGGTGAAGCCCAGCACCTGGCGCAGGATTTCATCGGTGTGTTCGCCCAGCAACGGCGAGCGGGTCACCTCAGACGGGCTGTCGGACATCTTGATCGGATTGCCGACCGAGAAATATTTGCCACGTTCCGGGTGATCGACTTCGACGATGGTCCCGGTGGCGCGCAGCGACTGATCCTCGATCAGTTCCTTCATCGACAGGATCGGACCGCAGGGGATGTCGTCCTTGTTGAGGATGTCCATCGCCTCGAACTTGGTCTTGGTCATGGTCCACTGTTCGATGCGCGCGAAGATCAGGTTGAGCCGCGACAGCCGGGCCGGGGGCTTGGCATAGTCTGGATGGGTCTTCCAGCCGGGTTCGCCGATCACGTCGCAAATCTTCTCCCACACCGGCGCTTGCGTAATGAAATAGATGTAGGCGTTGGGATCGGTCTCCCAGCCCTTGCATTTCAGGATGCGGCCGGGCTGGCCGCCGCCGGAATCGTTGCCCGCGCGGGGCACGGCATCGCCGAACGGAATGCCCTCGCCGAACTGGCTGTATTCCTTGAGCGGTCCATGCGCGAGACGCTGCTGGTCGCGCAGTTTTACACGCGCGAGATTCAAGACCCCGTCCTGCATCGCGGCGGTGACCTTCTGGCCCTTGCCGGTGACGGTGCGCTGATAAAGTGCGGTGACGATGCCGAGCGCCAGATGCAGTCCGGTGCCGCTGTCGCCGATCTGAGCGCCGGTGACCAGCGGCAGGCCGTCGCGGAATCCGGTGGTCGATGCCGAGCCGCCGGTGCATTGGGCGACGTTCTCATAGACCTTGCAGTCTTCATATGGACCTGGGCCGAAGCCCTTGATCGACGCCACGATCATCTTCGGGTTGATGCTCTGGATTTTCTCCCAGGGAAATCCCATCCGGTCGAGCACGCCGGGGCCGAAATTCTCCACCAGCACGTCGCAGCTCTTGATCAGCGCGGTGAGCACCTCCTTGCCCTTCGGGTTCTTGGTGTCGAGCGTGATCGAGCGCTTGTTGTGATTCAGCATGGTGAAATACAGGCTGTCGACTTTCGGGATGTCCTGCAACTGACCGCGGGTGATGTCGCCGACGCCGGGGCGCTCCACCTTGATCACGTCGGCGCCGAACCAGGCCAGCAGCTGCGTGCAGGTCGGCCCCGACTGGACGTGGGTGAAATCGAGAATGCGAACGCCCTTCAGCGCCTTGGTCATAGAACTTCTCCGTTTAGACAGTTGTCGTCATGCCCGCGAGCGCGGACATTATTTCTTCTTCAACACGCTTTGCGGGTTGAGGTTGCCGATGCGGCCGCTTTCGCTGCCGGCCGCCGGATCGAGCACCGCGTTGATCAGGGTCGGCTTGCCCGAGTCCATCGCCGCGTTCACGGCGCGTTTCAACTCGTCCGGGGACGTCGCGTTGACGCCGACGCCGCCAAAAGCCTCCATCATCTTGTCGTAGCGCGAGCCCTTCACGAATACGGTCGGCGCCGGATCGGAGCTCACGGAATTGACATCGGTGCCACGATAGATGCCGTCATTGTTGAAGATGACGATGCAGACCGGCAGCTTGTAGCGGCAGATCGTCTCCACCTCCATGCCGGAGAAGCCGAACGCGCTGTCGCCCTCGATCGCAAGCACGGGCTTGCCGGTCTCGATCGCCGCGGCGATGCAATAACCCATGCCGATGCCCATGATGCCCCAGGTACCGACATCGATGCGCTTGCGCGGCTGGTGCATGTCGATGATGCCGCGCGCGAGGTCGAGGGTGTTGGCGCCTTCGTTGACCAGGATGGCGTCCGGCCGCTCCTTAATAATCGTGCGCAATACGCCGAGCGCGCCGTGGTAATCCATCGGCGAATTGTTGTTCATCAGCCGCGGCGCCATCTTGGCAACGTTCTCGTCGCGCTTCCTGGTGACAGCGGCAGTCCAATCGGCAGGCGCGAGAGGCCACCGGGCGTCCATGCCGGCGAGCAGCGCCGACACACAGGAGCCGATGTCGCCGACCACGGGTGCGACGATCTCGACGTTGGAGTCCATTTCCTTCGGCTCGATGTCGATCTGGATGAACTTCTTGGGCTGATCGCCCCACGCCTTGCCCTTGCCGTGCGACAGCAGCCAGTTCAGCCGCGCGCCGATCAGCATCACGACGTCGGAATCCTTCAGTACCGTCGAACGCGCAGCACCCGCGCATTGCGGATGGGTGTCGGGCAAAAGACCCTTGGCCATGCTCATCGGCAGGAACGGAATGCCGCTTTTCTCGACCAGCGCGCGGATCGCGTCGTCGGCCTGCGCATAGGCAGCACCCTTGCCGAGGATGATCAGGGGCTTCCTGGCGCTCTTGAGCACATCGAGCGCGCGCTTGATCGAATCGGGCGCCGGAATCTGCGCGGGCGCGGCATCGATCACTTTCACCAGCGACTTCTGTCCGGCCTCCGCATCCATCACCTGCCCGAACAGTTTTGCCGGCAGATCGAGATAGACGCCGCCCGGACGTCCCGACACCGCGGCGCGGATCGCACGCGCAAGCCCGATGCCGATGTCGGCCGCGTGCAGCACGCGGAACGCCGCCTTGCACAGCGGCTTGGCGATCGCGAGCTGGTCCATCTCTTCGTAGTCGCCCTGCTGCAGGTCGACGATCTCGCGCTCGGACGAGCCGGAGATCAGGATCATCGGGAAACAGTTGGTGGTAGCGTGGGCGAGGGCGGTCAGGCCGTTGAGAAAGCCCGGCGCCGACACCGTCAGACACACGCCGGGTTTCTTGGTAAGGTAACCGGCGATCGATGCCGCATACCCGGCGTTCTGTTCGTGGCGGAACGAGATGACGCGTATGCCCGCGGCCTGCGCCATGCGGCCGAAATCCGTGATCGGGATGCCCGGCACGCCGTAGATCGTGTTAAGGCCGTTGAGCTTGAGCGCATCGATGATCAGATTGAAGCCGTCCGTCAGCTCGCGCTCTGCTTCGGCCGTATTTGCGGCAATGCTCTGTACTGCTGCGGACATTCCGCGTTCTCCCTGTCGTTTCTTGGTGCGGACGAGTTCGTCGTCTTCTGAGTGAGGCTAGTTGAACAGTTCCTGGCCGTGCGCTTCGACATAGGCGGCAAGGCCGAGCGTGTGATCGCGTGCGCGCTTTTCTGCCAATTCGGTATCACGGTCTTCGAGCGCTTCGATGATCGCCAGATGTTCCGGCAGCGAGGTCGCAGTGCGGTCGACTCGGCCGATGGTCAATTGCCGGTAGCCGCGAACGTGCAGCAGGATGTCGTTGGTCATATCGACCAGCACAGGCGATTCGCTGAGCGAGATCAGCGCCTGATGAAACGCGATGTTGGCCTTGGAATATTCCTCGACATGATCTTGCGGCAGGCGATCCTTGCCGAAATTCTTGAAGAAGTCGCGCAGTGCGGAAATGTCCTTCTTGCGCGCGGTGGTGGTGATCAGCCGCGCCGCCATGCTCTCAAGCGCTGCCCAGGCGCGGATCATGTCGACGATCTCGGTCTTGGTCCGGCGCACCACGACAATGCCGCGGCGCGGCACGGTTTTCACAAAACCGTCCTGCTCCAGCATTGCGATCGCCTCGCGGATCGGGGTCCGGCTGACGCCGAGGCGCTCCGACAGCGCGCGCTCGTCGAGCATAACCTGCTCGGGCGTGGCGTAGATGTCCATCTTGAGAATGGCTTCCTTCAAGGCTTCGTAGGCCTTGTTCTTGAAGCTGGTCTCCGGCGCGATGCGGACGATCGCGATTTCTGCCTCAGCCATTGTGGGCGGCGCCTTGGTTTGTTTCCGTGCGGGCACGACAAATCTCCTCCAGAGGGAGATGTCTCTTAGCAGAATAAATCAGCATATTTTTTGGCATACCAAATACCACCATGTCAAGTTGCCCTTGTTTTCAGCGTTCGCCGGGTGGAGGGTGGCTTGACAACTTTGTTTCTGGCATACCAAATGCCATAAAGGCCGCTAGCCGGGACAATTTCATAAAAAACGGACGTCAGGGAGAAAATAATGGCTCATTCCAAGGATGCGGTTCGCAAGATTCTCGACGCGGTCAAGGCGGACAAGCGCAGCAGCCTCACGGCGCCCGAGGGCAAACTGGTCTGCGACGCCTACGGCATCCCGGTTCCGAAAGAGGGCGTAGCGAAGTCCGCAGCCGAAGCAGTGCAGCTCGCGACCGGCATGGGCTTCCCGGTGGTGATGAAAATCGTCTCGCCGGATATTCTGCACAAGACCGAAGCCGGCGGCGTGATGGTCGGCGTCAAGACTGCCGAAGACGTCGAAAAGAATCATGCGGCGATCCTGGCAAACGCCAGGAAATACAAAGCCGACGCCAAGATCGAAGGCATCCAGGTGCAGCAGATGCTGCTGGGCGGCCAGGAAGTCATTATCGGTGCCGTCACCGACGGATCGTTCGGCAAGCTGGTGGCGTTCGGACTTGGCGGCGTGCTGGTCGAAGTGCTGAAGGACATCACCTTCCGCCTCGCGCCCGCAACCAAGGAAGACGCGCTGTCGATGCTGGACGGCATCCAGGCCCACGAGATGCTCAAAGGCGTGCGCGGCAGCGACCCCGCCAACCGCGATGCGATCGCCGACATCATTGTCAACGTCTCGCAACTGATCACCGATTTCCCCGAGATTTCGGAGATGGATCTCAACCCGGTGTTCGCGACAAAGGCCGACGCGATTGCCGCCGACGTGCGCATCGTCGTCGACTTTGCGCCGCCGCCGCCGCGTCCGCGTCCGAACCACGACGACATCGTGCGGCAGATGAACCGGATCATGAAGCCGAAGTCGGTTGCCGTCATCGGCGCCTCCGCCGAGACCGGCAAGATCGGCAACTCGGTGATGAAGAATCTGATCAACGGCGGCTACAAGGGCGAGATCTATCCGATCCATCCCAAGGCCGACGAGATCATGGGCAAGAAGGTCTACAAATCGGTCAAGGACGTGCCCGGCGAGGTCGACATCGCGGTGTTCGCGATTCCTGCAAATTTTGTCGCGGCGGCGCTCACCGAATGCGGCGAGAAGAAAGTCGTCGGCGCGATCCTGATTCCATCGGGCTACGCCGAAACCGGCAACATGAAGGGCCAGGAGGAAATCCAGGCGATCGGCCAGAAATACGGCATCCGCCTGATGGGCCCGAACATCTACGGCTTCTACTACACGCATGCCAACCTGTGCGCGACGTTCTGCACCGCCTATGACGTCAAGGGCTCGGCGGCGCTGTCGTCGCAGTCCGGCGGCATCGGCATGGCGATCATCGGCTTCTCGCGCTCCGCCAAGATGGGCGTCTCCGCGATCGTCGGTCTTGGCAACAAGTCCGATATCGACGAGGACGATCTCTTGACCTTCTTCGAGCAGGACGACAACACCCAGATCATCGCGCAGCATTGCGAAGATCTGAAGGACGGCCGTGCCTTCGCCGAAGTGGCAAAACGCGTCTCGAAGAAAAAGCCGATCGTGGTGCTGAAGGCCGGCCGCACCTCGGCCGGCGCCAAGGCCGCAAGCTCTCATACCGGCGCGCTTGCAGGTAACGACAAGATCTACGAGGACGTGTTCAACCAGTCCGGCGTCATCCGCGCGCGTTCTTTACGGGACATGCTGGAATTCGCACGCGGCATTCCGGTGCTGCCGACGCCGAAGGGCGAGAACGTCGTCATCATCACCGGCGCAGGCGGCTCCGGCGTGCTGCTGTCGGACGCCTGCATCGACAACAAGCTGTCGCTGATGACGATCCCGCCGGACCTCGACGCCGCGTTCCGGAAATTCATCCCGCCGTTCGGCGCGGCCGGCAATCCGGTCGACATCACCGGCGGCGAGCCGCCGATCACCTATGTCAACACGGTGAAGCTGGGCCTCGAAGATCCGCGGATTCATTCGCTGATCCTCGGCTACTGGCACACCATCGTGACGCCGCCGATGGTGTTCGCCAAGAATATGGTCGAGGTGAAGAACGCCATGAAGGCCAAGGGCATCGAGAAGCCGATCGTGGCATCGCTCGCCGGCGACATCGAGGTCGAGGAAGCCGCGGATTACCTCTACCAGAACGGCATCGTGGCCTATGCGTACTCGACGGAGATTCCCGTCGCGGTGCTTGGCGCCAAGTACAAATGGGCGCGGGGCGCGGGGCTGCTGTAAGCGACACTCGTCATGGCCGGGCTTGTCCCGGCCATCCACGTCTTCCTTGCTGCGATGTCGTTAAGACGTGGATGCCCGGGACAAGCCCGGGCATGACGAACGTCAGGCATCGTTTTTCGAACGACGCATCAGCTGCACTAGCCAACCCAGCATCGCCGCCACCGCAATCCCAGCGCAGGCCGCCAGCGCATCCACGACAAAATCTTCCAATCGCGCATGCCGCCCCGGCATCCAGAGCTGCAACAATTCGAGCACTCCGATCAGAACGACGGCAACGCCTGCGGTGAGGAACCTCCGACCCGGATAGGCGAGGCCGAACGCCAGTCCGACCAGCACGAAGGCGAGCGCGTGTTCACCGTCCTGGCCGAGATCGGAGTGCGGCCGAAGCCGTGCCGGACCGAGCGTTGCGAAGGTGACGGCGGCGGTCAGAAGCCAGGCGATGATGCGAAGGATAACTGTCATTCGATGACGGGTAGCACCATCTTGTTCGGGAACCCTTAACCCGTCTTCACTTCCTTGCGAACGCCGACGCCGCGCATAAAACGTTCGCGGATTTGCACGGGGTCGCGGTCGGTGGTGCCGACCCCGGGCTTGTCGTCGATCCGAAGTGCGATCAATGTCGGGATGGTTGCGACGAGCGACTGATCGACCAGCCGCTCAAAATCCTCTTCGTCGGCGGCCCAAGCGCTGTCGGTGAGGCCGCAGCCCTGCGCGATGGCGACGATATCGGACGATGCCGCGGCGGGCGTCGGTTGCGAACCGGTGATCTGGTAGATGCCATTGTCCATCACGATCAGGCTGAGATTTTTCGGCTTGAGCGTTGCGATGGTGGAGAGGCAGCCAAGCTGCATCAGCAACGAGCCGTCGCCTTCGAGCGCAATAACCCGCCGTTGCGGTTGCGCCAGCGCGACGCCGAGCGCGATCGGGAAGGCGAGGCCCATGCTGCCCAGCATATAAACGTTCTGCGGGCGGTGGCCGGCGGACCACAGGTCGAAATTGGTATTGCCGATGCCGCCGATCACGGCTTCCTCGTGCTTCAGTTTTGCTACCAGCCGCTTGGTGAGATCGAACCGGTTCATCACCTTGGTGTTGCGGGCGAGTGCGGACGTCGTCGTGTTCATCTGATCGTTCATTTCTCGAACACCTTGCCGCCGGTCAGCAGCGGCGACAGGATCAGCGCCACCGGCGCTTGCGTGGCGATCGCCTGCTTGATCGAGCGATCGCAGATGAACTCGAACTCGTCGAGCCGGGTTGCGGTGCGATGCACCATAGCCAGCGAATCCAGCACCGGCCGTAGGGTGCGGCACACCAGCGACTGCCCGTAGTTGAATTCGCCCAAGGTGCCGCTCGGATACGAACATGATCAGCGGGATCTGATAGGGGATGGCGAGCGAAGCCAGCGCATTCGCCAGCGTCGCAAACCGCTGGTTTGCATCAGCACAGCGCCGCGCATCCCGCCCATCCATGCGCCGGAGACGATTCCGACCGCCTCTTCCTCGCGCGCGGTGGGGAAGGTGCTAAAAAACGGATCGGCGTGGAGGTTCTTGATCAGCGTGGTCAGCACCCGGTCGGGCACATAGGGCACAAGCTTGACGTCGTTGCGCTTGAGCGTCCGCTGCACCACGCCAGGTTTCCTGTTCAGGCTGGGACGCTTTTCCCCCGGCAGCCGCCATTTGAATTCTCCCTGCCTTGCAAGTTTCTTGCAGAAGCATCGCCGAACTTGACGCGATCAATGGGATTGTCAACATGGTGTGATCGAGCCTGTGATCTGCGTGCGGCGACGCGTTCGGCGGCACGATGTGCGATTACGACGTAACCAGAAAAGTTCGGGAGAGATGCCATGGGCGGATGGGGCCGGATGCTTGCTATCGCGGCGGGGGTGGCCGCAACAATGGGCACCGCCTCGGCGCAGCCGGGATTTCCCGCAAAGGCCGTACATCTGTTCGTGCCGTATCCGGCGGGCGGGGCCGTCGATATCCTGGCGCGCACGCTCGGCGACGAACTGTCGAAGAACTGGGGCCAGCCAGTCATCATCGAAAATCGCCCGGGCGCGGGCGGCGTGGTGGCGTCACAGGCGCTCGCGGCCTCGGCGCCGGACGGTTACACGCTGATCGTGGTCGCCAGCGGCCACGCCACCAACCCGTTTCTCTATCCGAAAATTCCCTACGACACCTTCAAGGATTTCACGCCGATCTGCCTGCTGGCGTCGTCGCCTAACATTCTGCTGGTGCGCGCGGACTCGCCGTTCAAGACACTGGCTGATCTTTTGGCGCAGGCGCGTGCAAAACCCGGCGGTCTGTCCTACGCCATGGCCGGCAACGGCACCTCGACGCATCTGGCCGGCGAGTTGCTGAAAAATCTCGCCAAGGTCGACATTGTCGCGATCCCCTACAAGGGCGGCGGTCCCGCCATGAACGATCTGTTGGGCGGGCAGATCCCGATGTCGTTCAACAACGGGCCGGAATCGGTCGGGCAGATCAGCGCCGGCACCGTTCGCGCGCTCGGCGTCACCACCGCGAAACGCGCGCCGTTCCTCCCCGACGTGCCGACCATGGCAGAGGCGGGCGTGGCCGGCTACGACACCGGTGTGTGGTGGGGCCTGGTAGGGCCGGCCGGGATGCCGGCGAATACCGTGGCGCAATTGTCGAGCGATTTCGTCGCTGCGTTGAAAGCACCGGCGGTGAGGGAGCGGCTCAACACTCTCGGTGCTGCGCCGATCGGCAGCTCGCCAAAGGAATTCGACGCGGTGATCCACGCCGACTATGAGAAGTGGGGCCCGATCATCAAGGCCGCAGGGATGAAGGCCGAATGACGGGTTACCGATGATTCCCGCCTGCCTGCCGCCGCTCGAGCCGACCCGGCCCGCAGTGCCGCCGCCGCCGGACGCGTGCGATACCCATGCGCATGTGTTCGGACCGGCGGCGCGGTTTCCCTATGCGGCTGATCGCAGCTACACGCCGCCGGACGCGCCGCTGCAAAAATATCTCGGCATGCTCGACAGCGTAGGCTTCGGCCACGGCGTGCTGGTGCAGGGCAGCGCGCATGGCCGCGACAATTCGGCGATGCTGGATGCGCTGGCGCAACAGCCCGATCGTTTGCGTGGCGTCGCGGTGGCCGACGCTGGTATCGCGCCGGCCGATCTGCGCGAATGGCATCGGCTCGGCGTGCGCGGCTTGCGCTTCAATCATTTCTTCCGCGACGGGCAACTGCATTACCGCGGCGGCGTTCCGCTCGACGCCGCGCAGACGCTGGCGCCTGTGATGGCCGAGCTCGGATGGCATCTGCAGCTCTGGATCGACGTCAAGGATCTGCCGCGGACGATTCCGGTTTTGAAATCGATCGGCCTGCCCGTGGTGATCGATCACATGGGGCGGACGGATGCGCGAGCCGGCACCGGAACGGATGGTTTCCAGAGCCTCTTGCGCGCGGTCGGCGAGGGCTGGTGCTGGGCCAAGCTGTCCGGTGCGCATCGCATCAGCCAGAACGCGCCTGATTATCCGGAGGCGCGGCCGTTCCACGACGCGCTGGTGCGGGCCAATCCGGAGCGGCTGGTGTGGGGCGGCGACTGGCCGCATCCGCGCATAGAGGGCGAGATGCCCGATGTCGGCCACCTGTTTGAACTATTTCAATCGTGGACGCCGAACCATCAAACGCGACACCGCATCCTCGTCACCAATCCCGCAAAGCTTTATGGATTTCCTGACTGAACCAAGTCGTCATGCCCGGCACTCGGGTCCGGCTTCGCCGGCCCGAGCACAGGCCCATTGTGCCGGACATCCACGTCTTGTAGGCGGTTCAACATCAAAGACGTGGATGGCCGGGACAAGCCCGGCCATGACGAAATAAAAGGTCAGCCAATAATGTCCGTCAACAACAAGCGCGTGTTCTACGTCAAATATCTGGCGCATCCGATCTATACCGAAATCCTGCAGGCGCGGCCCGATGTGAGGCTGGACCGGCTGGAGAACGAAAGTCCCGATGAGGTCGCAGCGCCAATTCTCGCCGCCGCACACGCCTACCAGATCGGTGCCGCGCGCGATGAACTCGCCGGACATTTCCACGTTCACCACGACCTGTTGCGGCGCGCGCCGAACCTGTTGATCGTCTCCAGCAACGGCGCGGGCTTTGATCCGGTCGATGTCGATGCCTGTACCGCAGCGGGCGTGCTGGTGGTCAACCAGTCCGGCGGCAACGCCCATTCCGTCGCAGAACACGCGCTCGGAATGATGCTGACGCTGTCGAAACGTATACTCGAGGCTGATCGCGCGTTACGCCGCGGGCCGAATGTGAATCGCAACGCGCTGATCGGCAACGAAATACAGGACAAGACCATCGGCATCATCGGCATCGGCAATGTCGGCCGCCGTCTGGCTGAACTGTGCAAGGGTCTGTTCGGAATGAAGGTGCTGGCTTACGATCCGTATGTGTCGGCGGCGGAAGTCGCGGCGCGCGGAGGTGAAAAGGTCGAGCTGGACGATTTGCTTCGGCGGTCCGATTTCGTATCCATTAATTGTCCGCTGACCAAGCACAATCGCAGCATGATCGGCGCGCGCGAGTTCGCGCTGATGCAGCCGCATGCGTATTTCATCACCACCGCACGCGGTTTTATTCACGACGAGGATGCGCTGCTCGCAGCATTGCGCAACGAGGCGATTGCCGGCGCCGGCCTCGATGTGTGGTCCAGGGAGCCGCCACCGCCGGATCATCCGCTGCTGCAATTCGACAATGTGCTGGCGAGCCCCCACACCGCCGGCGTGACCAAGGAGGCCCGCGCCAATATGGGCCGGATCGCCGCCGAACAGATGCTCGATGCACTCGACGGCAAGCGGCCGCCGCGCATCATCAATCCGGAGGTGTGGCCGGACTATGCGAAGCGATTCGAGCGCGCGTTCGGGTTTGTGCCGGGATAGTCACGTGTCCGGACGCGGTGAAGCATTCTTCATGCCGCTCCGCAGAGCCGGGACCGTCCCAAACGCCGGCGCTCGTGACGGCCCAGGCTCTGCAGTGCATCACGCCGCGAAGGGCGGCGCGCTGCACTGCGTCCGGGGCACATCAATTTACTTCACCAGATGGAACGCTCCGTCCTTGACCTCGATCACGAACGCCGAGCGCTCGTCGTAGCCGTTGTGATTATCCGGTGTCATGTTGGACAGGCCATTGTTGAGCGCGAAGTCTTTTGTCTTTTCGATTTCGTCACGCAGTGCTGCGCGAAACTCCGGCGTACCGGGTTTTGCCACCTTGAGCGCAGTCGGGATCGCGCGTTCCACATGCGACATCGAATCCCACAGATGCGCGCCGAAGATCGACGGGATGGTGCCGCCATTGGCCGCCTTGTAGGCGTCGATGAAGGCCGCGGTGGTCTTGCGGAACGGGCTGTCGGCGGGAAGATCGTTGACGACCGTAAAAGCTTCGCCGGTGAAAATCGCGCCGTCGACATCCTTGCCGCCGAGCTTGATGAATTCTTCGGTGGCGACGCCGTGAGTCTGGAAGATCGGTCCCTTGTAGCCGCGTTCGCGCAACGCCTTTTGCGGCAGCACCGCCGGCGTTCCGGCCGAAGCGACGAACACCGCGTCGGGCTTGGTCGCGAGTATCTTCAGCACCTGCCCGGTGACGCTGGCATCGCTGCGCGCATAGACCTCATGACCCGTCAGCGTGATGCCCAGTTTCGGCGCGGCTTCGCTCAACACCTTGTAGTAGCCCTCGCCATAGGCATCGGAGACGCCGATATAGCCGAGCGTCTTGACGCCAGTCTTGGCGATATATTTCAGGATTGCGTTGGCCATGATGTCGTCATTGGGCACCACCTTGAACACCCATTTGCGTTTCTCATCCATCGGCGCGACCAGGATGGCGGCCGCGGCCAGCGACATCAGCGGCGTCTTGGATTCGGCGGCGATGTCGATCAGCGGCAGGCTGACCGGGGTCAGCGACGAGCCAAGCAGCACGTCAACCTTTTCTTCGGTGATGAGCTTGCGCGCGTTTTGCGCGCCCTTGGTCGGGTCCGATTCATCGTCGAGTGCGAAATAGGTAATCTTCTGTCCGGCGATTTCCTTTGGCAGTGCTGCGACGGTTTTGCTCTGCGGCTGGCCGAGGGCGGCGCCCGGCCCCGACGCGCTCATGGTAATGCCGACCTTGATCTGCGCCTGCGCGCAGCTTAGGCCCAGCACGGTGGCCAGCGCGATCATCCAACTTTTGCGTAACATCGTTTTCTCCCTTTGGTTTGCTGTTAGCTTAGTACTCATTGCCGCCGAGGCCGAGATAACTTTCGACCAGTCGCGGATTCCTGGCAATTTCATCAGGCGATCCCTGCGTAGTGATCGCGCCCAGCTCCATCACATAGGCGTAGTCGGCAACTTCCAGTGCTGCCCGCGCATTCTGTTCGACCAGCAGGATCGAGACGCCGGTTTTGCGCAGCTCGGTCAGGATATGGAAGACGTCGCGCACGATCTTGGGCGCGAGGCCAAGGCTTGGTTCATCGAGCATGAGGAGGGTAGGGCGCGCCATCAGTGCGCGGCCCATCGCCAGCATTTGCCGTTCGCCGCCGGACAGCGTGCCGGCGAGTTGCTGCCGCCGCTCTTTCAGCCGCGGCAGGCGCAGGAAAATCTCTTCCAACGACTGCTTGCGTTCAGCGCGCGACCGCCGGAAACCGCCTAATAGCAAATTGTCTTCGACCGGCATGTCCGCGAACAGTTCGCGCCGTTCCGGCACCAGGCAGAGGCCGGCCTGCACGCGGCTCTCCAGCGGCACCGAGTTGATCTCGGCCTCGCGAAAACCGATGTGGCCGCGCGAGCTCAAAAGTCCCATGATGGCGTTGAGCAGGGTCGTCTTGCCGGCGCCGTTGGAGCCTATCACGGTCACCAGCGCGCCCTTGGTCACGGCGATCGAAACGTCATGCACCACCTGCGCCCGCCCGTAGGACACGCAGAGATCCCTGACGTCGAGCAGCGGCGCGGTCACGACACGCCTCCGAGATAGGCTTCGAGAACAACCGGGTCCTGCCGGATCGCTGCAGGAATGCCTTCGGCGATCTTGGTGCCGAAATCCAGCACCACGAGGCGATCGGCAAGGCTCATGACGAAGTCCATGTCGTGTTCGACCAGCAGCACGCTGATGCCCTGGCTACGGACTTCGCGCAGCAGCCGCGCCAGCGCTTTCTTTTCGCCGACGCGTAAGCCGGCCGCCGGCTCGTCCAACAGCAGCAGCACCGGATTGAGGCACAGCGCGCGGGCGACTTCGACCAGCCGCAACTGGCCTAGCGCCAGCGTGCCGGCGGGCTTGAATGCGACATCGGCAAGACCGACGCGGTCGAGCTGGCGCTGCGCGTTGGCGAACAGCAGCGCTTCCTCGGCGCGGTCGAGATCGAGGATCGAACGCACGAGGCCCGCGCTGCCGCGCAGGTGCGCGCCGAGCGCGACGTTCTCGATCACACTCATGTCGGCCACGATCTCGACGTGCTGGAAGGTGCGGCCGAGGCCGAGGGCTGCGGCGCGTTGCGGCGTTTGCGCCTGCAACGCATGGCCCTCGAATTGAATCTGGCCGGAGGTCAGCGGCAGCACGCCGGTGATCAGGTTGAAGGTGGTGCTCTTGCCGGCGCCGTTGGGGCCGATCAGCCCGATGATCCGGCCGCTCTGCACCTCGAAACTCACGTCGTTGACCGCGACCAGTCCGCCAAACGCCTTGCGCGCGGCCTGCGCCTGCAGCAGCGGCGTCCCCGGCTCGGGCAACGGCCGATCCGGCAAGCGCTGATTGTCGCGGGGCGTTGGAGGCGTCGGCGCCGATGGTGGCCCAAACAGGATCGGCCATAATCCGTTCGAAGCGAATTGCAGGATCAGCACCAGTACCGCGCCGAATGCGATGGCTTCGAAATTGCCGGTATTGCCCACCAGCCAGGGCAGGAAATTCTGCAACTGGTCGCGCAGCACCGTGATGCCGGCGGCACCGAGAATGGCGCCGTAGACGCGGCCGGCGCCGCCCAGCACCGCCATCAACAGATATTCGGTGCCGGCGCTGATGCCGAAAGGGCCGGGCGAGACCGAGCGCTGGAAATGCGCGTAAAGCCATCCCGCCAGGCCTGCGAGCATCGCGGCATAGACGAACACCATCAACTTGGCGGCGGCGGTATTGACGCCGAAGGCCTCCGCGGCGCGGGTGCTTCGACGCAGCGCGCGGATGGCGCGGCCGATCCGGCCGCCGAGCAGGTTTTGCGTGGCGATCACTGCAAGTACCACGGCGATCCACACCACCACGAAATACTCGCGTGGATTAATGAGGGGATGCGTGCCGATCATTAGGGGAGGGATGCCCGACATTCCGTCATGGGCGCCGAGCCAGTTGATATTTCCGAACAGGTAGAAAAATGCGATGCCCCACGCGATGGTGCCGAGCGGCAGATAGTGGCCGGACAGCCGCACGGTGACCGCGCCGATCAGGCCTGCGGCGATCATAGTCACCGCGAGAGAGGCGGGGAGAGTCAGCCAAGGTGAAACACCAAAATACACCGTCAGCGCGCCGGTGGTGTAGGCGCCGAAGCCGACAAAGGCGGCCTGTCCGAACGAAGTCATGCCGCCGACGCCGGTAAGCAGCACGAGACCGATCGCGACCAGGCTGGAGATGCCGATGTAATTGAACAGCGTGACCCAGTAATCCGGCATCAGCCCGGTAAAGGGCGCGATCAGGATCGCCAGCGCGCAGACAATAGGGATGAACGGTCCGCGAGGCAGCTTCATTCCGTCTCCTCGGCATGCGGCGCGTAAACCGAACGCCATGCCAGCACCGGAATGATCAAGGTAAAGACCAGCACTTCCTTGAAATTACTGGCCCAAAACGAAAACAGCGCTTCGGCGAATCCGACGCCGAGAGCTGCGAGAACCGTCAGCGGATAGCTCACCAATCCGCCGAGGATCGCGGCGACGAAGGCTTTCAAGCCGATCAGGAAGCCGCTGTCGTAAAACACCGTCATCAACGGGCCGACCAGCACGCCGGAGACCGCGCCGAGAAGTGCCGCCAGTGCGAACGCGATTTGCCCCGCAGCCGAGGTCGGGATTCCGACCAGGCGGGCGCCGACGCGATTCGACGAGCAGGCGCGCAGCGCCTTGCCGAGCAGCGTGCGTCCGAAGAACAGCGCGAACAGCACCAGCAACAGCGCGGTGACGATCAGTACCGCAACACTCTGGCCGGTGACGAGGAGATAGCCGAGCGAAAACGACGCCGACGACAGCGGCGCGGTGCCGGTGCCTTCGGGTCCGAAGAATACGAGGCCCAATCCCATCAGCGAAAAATGCACCCCAAACGCGGCCATCAGCAGCACGAGCACACTGGAATGGGCTATTGGTTCGAACGCGATACGATAGATCATCGGGCCCATCGGCGTGATCAGCGCAATCGCGATCAAGACGTTGGAGACTTGCCCCAACTTCATCGGCGCCAGCATTCGCGTCAGCAGCAGCAACGCGATCGGCAGCACCAGATCGAACAGGACGATTCTCAAAACGCGGCGCACTGTCAGCTCGCGGAAATGCCGTATCAGCTCCGATGCCGCCGCCAAGCATCCAAGCGCCAGCAGGAGCCACGGCGTCGAAGGTATATTACCGTTCTCGAGGGCTGCGATGGTCAGCACGGTGAACGCCACGAATTCGCCCTGCGGCACCAGGATGACCCGCGTCACCGCGAATACCAGCACGGTCGCAATCGCCACCAGCGCGTAGACTGCGCCGTTGATGATGCCGTCCTGAACCAGATACAGGAAAATGGTTGTGTCCACGCAGCGTCCCCCGGAGCAGCGTCTTTTTAGCCCGCTTTACCGGCTGACGCTCTTAGCTCACGACTAAAATTAACCAACCGCTCGTTCAATTCAAGTGGTTAATTCGGCTAATCAGGGATGGCGGAGTGAAATGATTGCAGGCTGACTTGCGGTGCAGCCTGTCGTAGAGAATGCGCGTGCGTTCACTCCCACTTCGAAATTGAGCAGAAAGCAAGCTATTGAGGCCATTCGATTATCGTTTTTCCATTGCCCCGATGATGGACTGGACCGACCGGCATTGCCGCGTCTTCCATCGCCTGATGACGCGGCGTGCCCGGCTGTACACGGAGATGCTGACCACCGGCGCCATCATCCGCGGCGACCGGCAGCGGCTGCTTGGGTTCGACGCCAGCGAACATCCGGTGGCGCTGCAGCTTGGCGGTTCGGATCCGCGCGACCTCGCGACCTCAGCGAAAATCGGCGAGGATTTCGGCTACGACGAAATCAATCTCAATGTCGGCTGTCCCTCGGACCGGGTGAAGGATGGCCGATTCGGCGCCTGCCTGATGGCGGAGCCGGACCTCGTCGCCGAAGGGGTTGCCGCCATGAAGCGCGCGGTGAACATTCCGGTCACGGTCAAATGCCGCATCGGCATCGATGATCAGGACCCGGAAGTGGCGCTCGACACGCTGGCGCGTCGCGTGGTCGCGGCAGGCGCCGATGCGCTGATCGTTCATGCCCGCAAGGCCTGGCTCAACGGGCTGTCGCCGAAGGAAAATCGCGATATCCCGCCGCTCGATTACGAGCGGGTGTATCGGCTGAAGACCGCATTGCCGGATGTCCCGATCATCATCAATGGCGGTATCGCCGGTATCGCCGAGGCGAGGCAGCATCTCGCGCATGTCGATGGCGTGATGCTGGGACGCGCCGCCTATCAGGAGCCGTGGCGCTTGCTGGCCGCCGATTCCGAACTATTCGGCGAGGCCGCGCCGCATTCGACGATGAAGAATGTATTCGAGGCGATGCTGCCCTACATCGGAGATCAGCTTGTGCGGGGCGTCCGGCTGCATGCAATGACGCGGCATTTCGTCGGCGCGTTTCACGGCGTGCCGGGAGCGCGCGCGTTCCGCCGCCATCTCGCCGAGAACGGCGTGAGGCCCGGTGCCGGCGTCAATGTCTTGCGCGATGCGATTGCGCTGGTCGACGACCGCGCGCCGGTGTCGATCGCGGCTTAAGCGAAGCGTTTTCGAGCGAAGTGGGTACTGGTTCGCGTGAAGAAAACGCGTCAAATACATTTAGGGGTAGCCGTGCAGCATCAACCGGTCGGCGCGGACTTCCCAGCTTTCCAGCCGGTCCAGAAAACTCATGCCGAGCAGATTGGTCTTCATCTGGCCGCGCGGCACCACCAGCGCGGGAACGGAGCGTTCGACCAGCTTGCCGATCGCAAGCCGATCCAGCGTCAGGCGCGCCGCCCGGGTGTGGCCACCGGCGGTTTCGACGTCGACGTTGTAATCGAGCAGCTCCAGCGGCAGGCCCGCGGCCTTCGCCGTTTCGTAGGTGAGCACCACCGATGTCGCTCCGGTATCGATTACCATCGGTGCGGTGACACCATTGATCTGCGCACGCAGCGCGAATTCGCCGGCTTGCCCACGCGCAATCTGCACGGCGCGTGCGGGCTGCGCCGCTCGTTTGCGCAGCATATCCGAAACCGTATTGCTCGCCTGCGCGATCCGGTCCGGATCGCCATAGGCGACAACGGCGCCCGCCGTCGCGGCCAGTACGAAAAGCACGAGCAGAAGCCGGCTCATGGCACGGCTCGCAGGAACTGGATGGTCAGTCGTTCTTCGAAGCGGCCAGCATGGGCAATCCGGCGTCGGCCATCCGTGCCGGCAACTGCGCCATGATCGCCAGCCGTTCCGCGTTGTCGATGCGATGCCAGCGTGCGATTTCCGGCAGCGTGCGACCGCAGCCATGGCAAAGGCCGGTTTTGGGATCGATCATGCAGACTGCGATGCACGGCGTGGCGATGCTCATTCAGCGATATTGATGCAGTTTCGTTCACTTGCGCAAGCATTGCCATTACAGCCCCGTTCCCGCGCTCATGATCGGCCTGTTGCGCACCCGGCGCTTGCCATCGGCCGCGCTGGCGTCGAACGCTTCGGGTTGCAAGGGCGGGGCTTCCTCGGCCATCGGCGCCAGCGCCGACATCACGCGCTCCGGCGGGAATGTGATGATGACTTCGGTGCCGATGCGAAGTTTCGATTTCAGGGTGAAGGTGCCGCCATGCATGTCGATCAGGCTTTTCGCGATCGGCAAGCCCAGCCCCGCGCCCTGTTCGGCTGACTTGATCGAATTGGAGCCCTGGCCGAATGAGGCCAGCACGATTGGAATTTCCTCTTCAGCGATACCGGACCCGGTGTCTTTCACACTGAGATACTGGCCGCCGGATGCGGTCCATCCGGCTTTCAGCCATATCTCGCCGCCTTGCGGCGTGAACTTGATCGAGTTCGACAGCAAATTGAGCACGATCTGGCGGGTGGCGCGCTCGTCGGCCCAGATCCGCGGCATGCCCTGCTCGAACACTTCATGGATTTCGATGCCGCGGCTGGAGGCGCGCAGCTTCAGCAGATGATGGCAGTCGGCGACGACATGCACCAGCGAGACGGCTTCCTCGTTCAGCTCATAGCGCCCGGCCTCGATCCGCGACAAATCGAGAATTTCGTTGATCAGATTCAAGAGGTGGACGCCGGAATTGTGAATGTCGGCGGAATAATCCTTGTAAACCGGCACCGCGTGACCGCCGAAGATCTCGCTTTTCATCACTTCGGAAAAGCCAAGGATCGCATTGAGCGGCGTCCGCAGTTCGTGGCTCATCTGCGCCAGAAACCGCGATTTCGCGACGTTGGCGGATTCCGCGCGATGCCGGGCCTCATCGGAAATGGCTTTGGCCTGCTCAAGCTCGCCGATCAGCGCATCCTTTTCCGCCCGCGCCTCCAGTGTCGCCAGCGTCGTCGAGTGCAGCCGGTGCGCCAGCAACGCGAAATAGCCTTCGGCCGCGACCGCCAGCAGGGCGAGAACGTAACTGTCGAATGTGCCGGCCAGCACGAAATTCAGCGCGATCGCAAATGTCACCGGCGTGGTCGCCGCGAGTGCCGCGACCGGCAGGCTGGCGGCCAGCATGCTGGAGACCGCCACAACCAGCAGCATCAGGAACATCAGCAGCGTGTTCGAGATGATATCGACGCCGGTGGGGTGGATCAGGATCGCGGTCCAGCACAGGCCATAGAGCAGATCGAGCAGAACAAATCGCGTCCGCCACTTGCGGGTTCCAGTGGGCGAGGGTGCCTCCGCCAGGAACCTGCCGCAGTTGCGGATGATCACGGCGTGGATGCAGAGCATCCCGCAGGTCCACGCCGCTGCCGAGATCGGCTGCATCCAGAGACCGAACAGCAACCCGGTCGCCACCACCAGCAGCATGACCACATAGGATGCCGACAGCCGGGTCTGGGCATATTGCCGAAGCAATTCTCGATCGAAGGCGGGGCGGGTTCCACTGGTCGACGTTAACCGGTCGCGGGCCTCGCGCACCCGCTGCGTTGCAGCGCGGCGAGTGCGCGTCTGCGCTGCGGGTGGCGGTTCGGCCGGAAGCTGGACGACTTCGGGCTTATCGGCGGGTTTACTCATCAAGCAACAAAAATCCTGCACGCGAGCCGCGCGCGCTTTTACCTCCTGCTATCTCTGCCGCTAAATCATTAAGAGCTGCCTTAAAGAGCTAAAGAATCGCGTTAATGAGAGGTTAAATTAACGGATTGATCAGCGCTCAAGCCGGGCGAGCAGGCTGGAGGTATCCCAGCGCTTGCCGCCCATCTTCTCGACCTCCGAATAAAACGCGTCGCAAAGTGCGGTGACGGGAAGGCTGGCGCCGTTGCGACGCGCTTCGGCGAGACAGATCGACAGATCCTTGCGCATCCATTCGACGGCAAAGCCGAAATCGAATTTGCCGTCGTTCATGGTCTTGTAGCGGTTTTCCATCTGCCAGGACTGGGCCGCACCCTTGGAGATGGTGTCGATCACGGCCTGGACGTCCAGGCCGGCCTTCTTGGCAAAATGGATTCCTTCCGATAGCCCCTCGACCAGGCCGGCAATGCAGATCTGGTTGACCATCTTGGTCAACTGGCCGGAGCCCGTGGGCCCCAGCAGCTTGCACATCCGGGCGTAGGCGGCGATCACCGGCTCGGCCTTTGCATAGGCGTCCGCGCCGCCGCCGCACATCACGGTGAGCGCGCCGTTTTCCGCGCCGGCCTGACCGCCGGACACCGGGGCATCGATAAACTTGAAGCCGCGTTTGGCCGCTTCAGCATCGAGTTCGCGGGCGACTTCGGCAGACGCGGTGGTGTGATCGACGAAAATCGAGCCGGTTTTCATAGCCGCGAATGCGCCATTGGCGGCTGTCGTCACCGCGCGCAGGTCATTGTCGTTGCCGACGCACGACATCACGAAATCCTGGCCCTCGGCGGCGGCCTGCGGCGTCGGCGCGGTCTTGCCCTTGAATTTCTCCGCCCACGCCTGCGCCTTGGCCGGCGAGCGATTGTAGACCGTCACCTCATGGCCGCCTTTGGCGACGAGATGCCCTGCCATGGGAAAACCCATGACGCCGAGACCGAGAAAAGCGACTTTGGCCATATCTGAAACCTTGGGTTTCCGCCGGCATTGTCATGAGGCTGCCGAACGGTGTTTTTGAGGGGCGTTGAACGGAACCGCAGCATAAACGCTGCAGCACGAAGGGCAACGCCTCCGATTGGCGATGGGGCTAAGTTTTGTGCTAGAAAAGCCAAGACTTCAAAAACCAGAGTCGATCAAGACTTCAAAAACAAGGGAGCGACATCCATGAGCGTAGGCTTGCTCGATCATTTCAACATCCGGACCCGAAAACTCGCCGACACCGTGCGGTTCTACGAGGAGGTTCTGGATCTCAAGAACGGCGATCGGCCAAACTTCACGTTCCCTGGCGCCTGGATGTACAGCGAAGGCAAGCCGGTGGTTCACATCGTCGACATTTCGAAGACGGACGAACAGCAGAAACCCGATTCCGGCGTCGTTCACCATGTCGCCTTTGCCAGCCACGGCTTTGCCGGCATGAAGCAGCGGCTCACGTCCAGGAGCTTGCCGTTCGACGTTCGCGAAGTGCCGGGCGTTGCGGTCTGGCAGATTTTCGTCACCGATCCCAACGGCGTGATGCTTGAACTCAACTATGAGATGGCGAACGAGAAGGTCTGACAGACGGAACGCCGAACGACATAGCCCGTCCAACGAATAGCTTTGGTGCTATGCCGAACCGGCCACTGCTACTAAGCCAGGCATCGTCAAAGCCGGTCGTCGTTTCCCGGACGGATCACCACACGCGCGACGGAGGCAGCCTTGGGTGCTGGAAACCGGTGCTGCGGCTCTCCCAACCGTCGCCAAACTGATAAGGGGGCCCATGCGGTTGGCCTGGAATGACAGGGCTTTTCAGAGGGCCGGACTGTGTGAGAAGAAGCACGGGGCGGGTTTGCCCGCCGCGTTTTATCGTGCGAAATTCGAGGTTTCTGCAGCTCTACTGCAGTTGTGTTTGTGCACAGCGTGCCAGGTTGGCCCTGACCATGAGGTGATGAAAAGGTCTGATCGCGTTGAGATAGGTGAAGCCCAAGGCATTGTGGGTATGCACAACGGTTGTCGCGATGAGCAAGGTGCCTATTGGAGAATGGCGTCGGAGCAGAGATAGCCGGAAGTCCAGGTGTCGGTCATCCGTACCGAGCACAATTTCGTCCTTGCCCTCCCAGTGCACCGGGAAGAAGTCCACCCGTTCATGGCTGTCCCGGGACGTCCTGACCGTATCGGAGGTTTTGATGCCAAAGGGCGTAACCATGGCGTCGCGCAGCGCGATCAACGCCTTTTGCCACGCGGGTGGACGGACGAGCGTCCGCGTCGCCAGCTCGCGCATGCTCGACTGTTCCGATGCACTCAAGTCAATACTGTAGCTATCGAGTAAACTGGCGTTCTCGTACCAGCTCGCAACGACACTTTCCGACGGCGGCGTCGTCCGGCGTACCTGCGGTTTGCGGTCTAAACCCATGCTCATGATGATGTCACCTATTCAAGGGGCCATCAACTACGGGCGTGAAGACAAGCAAATCGCCTCAACACCTGGCCTGACGTAACGGCCCTGCAGGGCCGATGTTCTCCATCCGTCAGTGGGTAAGTGATGCACAAATCTGACGCGATCCGCGCACGAATGCGATCCTCCGAATGATGTACCTAATTGTTTCGCGCTCAAGCCACACGTGAGTCTCCTTGGTTCAATACTTCCGCACGGTCGGCTTGGCCGAAGCAGGCTCTGGTACAACCGGGGAGACTGCAAACGTCAGCCATGCATTCCACCCTTCGGACCTGTTCTGGGCTGCGAATTCCTTGTAGGCCTTCACGTTGACGTACCCTGCATGCCCCCGACCGGGAATAGTAAGCCGATCTGCGGCCCTACACCGGCGATACGAAAGCGGAAACCACCAAGCGCGGGAGGCGCACCGAAATCGTCGCTCACCTGGTCGTGAGACGAAGTGCCGCAAACCGTGCATCGGACATCTTTCTGATTGTTTGAAACCTGAGTCCCCAAGACCTTCAGGCGGTCAATACCCCCGATCGCGCCGACAATTGGCTGATCTGGACGCGGTTTAATCCAACTTCGTCATGCCCGGCACTCGGGTCCGGCTTCGCCGGCCCGAGTACACGCCCATTGCGCCGGGCATCCACGTCTTTAAAAGCATACAGGAAGTGGATGGCCGGGCCTTCGCCTCGCCGAAGGGGCTTCGGCCCCGCAGGCGGGACGAAGCCCAACCATGACAGCAAAACTCTCGGTCGGTCAGGAGCTACAGTTTGAGCGTTACGCAGCAGCAGGTTCTTGAAGCTCTGGCCAAGGTGATGTCGCCGCGCGGCGTCGCGCTGACCAACGCTGATGTTTTGTCCGACATCGCCGTCACCGACGGCAAGGTGTTTTTCTCGATCAACGTCGATGCCGCCGAGGCGCGCGCCTGGGAAAGCGTGCGGGCCGAAGCCGAAGCCGCCGTGCGCGCCATTCCAGGTGTCACGGTGGCGATGATCGCGCTGACCGCCGAGCGCAAACCCGGCGCATCGGCACCGGCAGCGGCCCCGGCGCCACATCGGCATGCGCAGGGCGTGCCGCATATCTCGACGCACCGGCCGCCGCAGCGGCCCGCAGCGGATTCGCCGATGTCGAAGCAATCGGAAATTCCCGGCATTGCCGCCGTCATTGCGGTCGCCTCCGGCAAGGGCGGCGTCGGTAAATCGACCACCGCGCTCAATCTGGCATTGGGGCTGCGCGATCTCGGGCTGCGGGTCGGTCTGCTCGATGCCGACATCTATGGGCCGTCGGTGCCGAGGCTGACCGGCATTCGCGAGAAGCCGCAATTGACCGGCAACAAGAAAATGATTCCGATCGAACGGTTCGGTCTCGCCATCATGTCGATCGGCTTTCTGGTCGAGGAAGAAACCGCGATGATCTGGCGCGGGCCGATGGTGATGTCCGCGATCACCCAGATGCTGCGCGATGTGGTGTGGGGCACTCTCGATATTCTTGTGGTCGACATGCCGCCGGGCACCGGCGATGCGCAACTGACGCTAGCGCAGAATGTGCCGCTCAAGGGCGCAATCATCATTTCCACGCCGCAGGACCTGTCGCTGATCGATGCGCGACGCGGGCTGGCGATGTTCAGGAAGGTCAATGTCCCGGTTCTCGGCATCGTCGAAAACATGAGCTATTTCCAGTGCCCGCAGTGCGGCACGCGATCGGACATCTTCGGTCATGGCGGCGCGCGGCTGGAGGCGGAGCGGCTTGGCGTGCCGTTTCTGGGTGAAATCCCGCTGCATATGTCGATCCGGGCCACGTCCGATTCGGGAACACCGCTGGTAGACAGCGAACCCGACGGTCCGCATGCGGCGATCTACCGGGCCATCGGGGCAAAGGTCCGGGATCAGCTCCAGGGCGTCATTGCGGCGGCTTGAGCGGTCCCGGCGAGGGCATTCGACTTTCGTTTAATCAGGGCTGTCATGCCTTGGTCGCGTTTCCGTAAGGAGATTTCCGTGTTAGAGCCCGCTGCACCGGAGCGGGCAAAATCGCGTTGCTGCGAAAGCGCTCCATAAATTCCAAGAAAACGCCCTCAAGGAGAAGCCTGAATGAAGCGTCGTGATTTTTTGAAAGTTTCCGCAGCCGGCGCCGCCGCGACCGCGATTGCCTCGCCGGCGATTGCGCAATCGTCGCCCGAGATCAAGTGGCGCCTGACCTCGAGCTTCCCGAAGTCGCTCGACACCATTTATGGCGGCGCCGAGCAGTTGTCGAAATACGTCGCGGAAATGACCGACAACAAGTTTCAGATTCAGGTCTTCGCGGCGGGTGAAATCGTCCCCGGCCTGCAGGCGCTCGATGCGACCGCCAACAGCACCGTTGAGATGAGTCATACCGTCTCGTATTATTACGTGGGCAAGGACCCGACCTTCGCGATCTATGCGTCGGTGCCGTTCGGCCTCAATGCGCGCCAGCAGAATTCGTGGTGGTACCAGGGCGGCGGCATGGAGCTCGGCAACGAGTTCTTCGCCAAGCATGGCGTGATCGGTTTCCCCTGCGGCAACACCGGCACCCAGATGGGCGGCTGGTTCCGCAAGGAGATCAAGACGGTCGCCGATCTCTCCGGCCTGAAGATGCGGATCGGCGGCATCGCCGGCCAGGTATTGCAGAAGGTCGGTGTGGTGCCGCAGCAGCTTGCCGGCGGCGACATCTACCCGGCGCTGGAGAAGGGCACCATCGATGCGGCCGAATGGGTCGGACCGTATGACGACGAGAAGCTCGGCTTCCAGAAGGTCGCGAAGTACTACTACTATCCCGGTTTCTGGGAGGGCGGACCGACGGTGCATGCCTTCGCCAACCTGGAGAAGTGGAATTCGCTGCCGAAAAACTATCAGGCCATTCTCACCAACGCGACCGCCAACGCCAATAGCTGGATGGCTGCGCGTTACGACATGCAGAACCCGACGGCATTGAAGCGTCTTGTTGCCGGCGGCACGCAGCTTCGGCCGTTTACCAACGAAGTGCTGGATGCCTGCCTGAAGTCGACCAATGAATTGTGGGCGGAAATCTCCGCGAAGAACCCCGATTTCAAGAAATCGATCGATGCGATGCAGGCCTACCGTTCCGACCAGTATCTGTGGTGGCAGGTTGCCGAGTACACCTTCGACAGCTTCATGATCCGCTCGCGCACCCGCGGCTGATTACGCCTTAAGTAGCATGCGGAAAGCCCGGCCTTCGCAGGAACGCCGGGCTTTTTGCGTCGCGGGCGGCAGTTCGTGATGGAAATCGCGGCCGGGATGTTCCATGCTCCGCTCAGGCCTCGACAAGAAGGCTGCATCAAACGCAAATTATCAAAGGGGAGAGCTCAATGAAGCGACGAGACTTTATCAAGGTGACAGGTTTGGGCGTCGCTGGCGCCGCCGTCGCCGCGCCGGCAATCGCGCAATCGATGCCGGAGATCAAGTGGCGCATGACGACCAGTTGGCCGAAGTCGCTCGACACGCTGCACGGCGCTGCGGAGCAGATGGCCAAGGTGGTCGGCGAAGCCACCGACAACAAATTCCAGATCCAGACCTTCGCCGCCGGCGAAATCGTTCCCGGTCTGCAGGTGCTCGACGCCGTGCAGAATGGCACCGTCGAGATGGGCCACACCGCGTCGTATTATTATTTCGGGAAGGACCCGACCTTTACGTTCGGTTCGTCGGTGCCGTTCGGGCCAAATGCGCGCCTCAATCAAGCCTGGTACATGCTGGGCGGCGGCAAGGAGCTGCTGAACGAGTTCTACAAGGGCTACAATGTCACCTCATTGCTCGCGGGCAATACCACCTGCCAGATGGGCGGCTGGTTCCGCAAGGAAATCAATACCGTCGACGATCTCAAGGGACTGAAATTCCGCATCGGCGGCTTTGCCGGCCGGGTGATGCAGAAGCTGGGTTGCGTTCCGCAGCAGCTTGCCGGCGGCGACATCTATCCGGCGCTGGAGAAGGGCACCATCGACGCGGCGGAATGGGTCGGTCCCTACGACGACGAAAAACTCGGACTCTACAAGGTCGCGCCGCATTATTATTATCCCGGATGGTGGGAGGGCGGCCCGATGCTGCTTGCCATGATCAATCTCGACAAGTGGAATGCGCTGCCGAAATATTATCAGAATATTCTCGAGCAGGCCGGCCACTATGCCAACAACTGGATGATGGCAAAATACGATGCCGTGAATCCGACGGCGTTGAAGAAGCTGCTGGCCGGCGGGACCAAGCTGCATGCCTTCTCGCCTCCCATCATGGAAGCGAGCTTCAAGGCGGCGAAGGAGCTGCACAGCGAAGTCGCCGCGGGCAACGCGAACTTCAAGAAGGTCTACGAGTCGCTAACCGCGTTTTCGAACACCGGCTATCAATGGTTCCAGGTCGCGGAGGCCGGCTACGACAATTTCATGGCGCGTCACTCGCAGAGCTGATCGCGACCCATCTGATAAAAGCAAACCTCCGGAGCGAAGGCTCCGGGGGTTTTTATTTTGCGAAAAATACGGTTCGCTACTGTTTTGCCGGCGGACCGAAATCCAGCGGCGGAAGTTCGATCTGCGGGACCTCGATCTTGATCTTGTTCAGGTCGACGTTCAGCGGCTTGTCGAGCAGGGCGGTGACCGTGATCGGGAAAGCGATCACCAGCGCGACCATGATCGCCTGCAGCCCGATCCAGGGCATGGCGCCCCAGTAAATGTCCGAACTCTTGACCTCTTTGGGCGCAACGCCGCGCAAATAGAACAGTGCAAATCCGAACGGCGGATGCAGGAACGAGGTCTGCATGTTCACGCACAGCATGACGCCGAACCAGATCAGCGCCGCATCCGGTCCGACCACCGGCGCCAGGATTTTCTGCGCGATCGGCGCGATCATCGGCAGGATGATGAAGGCGATCTCGAAGAAATCCAGGAAGAACGCGAGGAAGAAGATGAACAGATTGATGAAGATCAAAAATCCCCAGACGCCGCCGGGCAGCGAGGTCAGCAGGTGCTCCAGCCACACGCCGCCGGATACTCCGAGGAACACCACCGAGAAGCAGGTCGAGCCGATCAGGATGAACACCACCATGCAGGTAAGGCGCATCGTCGACTGATAGCCCTGCTTGATCAGGTCGCGCAGTTCCGGAATTCGAACGGCTTCAAGGCAAACCCAGACCACCGCCGCATAGGTAATGGCAAAGAAAATCTTGAAGAGCAGATTCTCCGCCATGAAGATGCCGATCATCGTGCCGATGCCGCAGGCGATGACGCCGGCGTACAGAACCTTGCGGCCCTTGGTGCTGAAGTCCTTGCTGTGGATGGCCGCCAGCACGATCGCGCCGACGGCACCCATGGCGCCGGCTTCGGTCGGCGTTGCGAGGCCCATCATCATGGTTCCGAGCACGACGAAGATGAGCACTGCGGAGGGAATGATGCCCATCAGGCATTTGCGCCAGAGCGGCCATCCGGTCAGGGTAAGTTCGGTGATCGGTACGGCCGGCACGTGATCCGGCTTGACGATGCCGAGCACGAACGTGTAGCCGGCAAACAGCATGATCTGGAACACCGAAGGTCCCCATGCGCCGAGATACATATCGCCGACCGACTTGCCGAGCTGATCGGCCAGCACGATCAGCACCAGCGACGGCGGCACCAGCTGCGTGATCGTGCCGGACGCCGCCAGCACGCCGGTGATGTAACGGATGTTGTATCCGTAGCGCATCATCACCGGCATCGAGATCAGCGCCATGGCGATGACCTGCGCTGCCACCGTGCCGGTGATGGCGCCCAGGATGAACCCGACGATGATGACCGAATAGCCGAGACCGCCGCGGATCGGTCCGAACAGCTGCCCCATCGAATCCAGCATATCCTCGGCAAGGCCGCACCGTTCGAGGATCGCGCCCATGAAGGTGAAGAACGGAATCGCCAGCAGCAGCTCGTTCGAAAGCACGCTGCCGAAGATGCGGCCCGGAATCGCCTGCAGAAAATTCAGGTCGAAAAAGCCGAGATGGATGGAAAGGAATCCGAATGAAAGCCCCACCGCCGCGAGCGTGAAGGCAACCGGGAAGCCGATCAGCATGGCAAGAACGAGCCCGCCGAACATCAGCGGCGGCATCATCTGCAGCGTGATCATTGGGTCGGCCTCTCGTATTTCGCATCGATGGTGACGTAGCCCTTGAGGGCAGCGATGCGTTTGATCACTTCCGAGACTCCCTGCACCGCGAGCATGACCATGCCGATCGGCACCACGAGTTTGATCGGCCAGCGGATCAGGCCGCCGGCATTGCTCGATATCTCGCCGACGGCATAGGACTGATAGAAGAACGGCCAGGACAGATAGCTGAGCAGCAGACAGGACGGGATCAGGAAGAACAGCGTGCCGATCAGGTCGAGCCAGATCTGGCCGCGCTCGGGCAGCATCAGATAGAGAATCTCGACCCGGACGTGTTCATTGCGCTTGAACGTATACGACGCGCCGAACATGACCAGGATCGCGAACATGTACCACTGCAGCTCAAGCCAGCCGTTCGAGCTGTAACCGAACGCATAGCGGATCATCGCGTTACCGGCGCTCACGATGCAGGCGGCCAGCACCAGAAAATTGCAGATGTAGCCGATCTTCTCATTGAGCTGGTCAATGGCAGTACTTAACCCCAGCAGTGGACGCATCATGTTCTCCCCGGCGGTCCCGTCAACGAACGCCGACTGTTTCAATAAGCATCACTGTGCCCCGGCCGCCGCGCGTCACACGCGTGGATTCCATGGCTCGTTTTCAGGAGCGATTGCAACGATAGCCCTCCCCAATTGCGCGTCTGCCGTCTTGACTGCGCCGATGGGGCGTAGCGGCCTATCCAGCCGGGCTAGCATGAAGCAGCCGCACCATTTCAGCGCGCCGTGGCGGCGTCAATTGGAAAATGGACAGATTGACGCGGCGTCAAACGGTTGGTGCGGATTGGCAGATTGCGGCCAGAAACTCAGCCGCCGGTGACGCTCATGTGCCGGCTGACGCTCGGGCGGTTATGCCGGCGGTCGATGATGAAGTCGTGGCCCTTGGGCTTGAGGCCGATAGCGCGATCGATGGCGGCACTGAGAAGCTCATCGTCGGCGGAGGCGCGTAGCGGCTTGCGCAAATCGGAGGCATCTTCGTGGCCGAGACAGGTGTGCAACGTCCCGGTGCAGGTGATCCGCACGCGGTTGCAGGACTCGCAGAAATTGTGGGTCATCGGCGTGATGAAACCCAGTTTGCCGCCGGTCTCGCTGACGTGGACATAACGCGCCGGTCCCCCGGTATCGTCGTCGAGGTCGGTCAGCGTGTAGTGTTTGGCGAGACGCGCGCGCAGCAGCGACAGCGGCACATATTGATCGATCCGGCCCTCGCCGATGTCGCCCATCGGCATAACCTCGATCAGCGTCAGCGCCATGCCCTTGCCGTGCGCCCACGCCATCAGCGCGGGAATCTCCTCCTCGTTCATGTTCTTCAGCGCCACGGCGTTGATCTTGACCGCCAGACCGGCGGCCCGGGCGGCCTCGATGCCGGCCAGCACTTTGTCGAGATCGCCCCAGCGGGTGATGGCGCGGAATTTTGCAGGATCGAGCGTATCAAGCGAAACGTTGATTCGCCTGATACCGCAATCCCGCAACTCGCCGGCAAACCGCGCCAGTTGCGAACCGTTGGTGGTCAGCGTCAGTTCATTCAGCGCACCGCTGTCGAGGTGGCGCGACAGCGAACGAACCAGCGACATCACGTTGCGGCGAACCAGCGGCTCGCCGCCGGTGAGCCGCAGCTTGCGCACGCCTTTGGCGATGAACGCCGTGCACAGCCGGTCGAGTTCTTCCAGCGTCAGCAAATCGGCCTTGGGCAGAAAGGTCATGTCTTCGGACATGCAGTAAAAGCAGCGCAGATCGCAGCGATCAGTCACCGATACCCGCAAATAGCTGATGCTCCTGCCAAACGGGTCGGTCATGGCAGGCGATAGAGATGCGGGACGGCTCAACGCGTGTACAGTCATTCAAAATGCCTATAGCACTGCAACAGCAGTCATGACAGCGGGGCAGCGCCCATGGTCACAATGTAGGCATGAAGCGGCGTGCGTACAATCCGCGCGGGAACATGCTGCACCGCGCTAGCACTTATCGAGTTGGTGCAGCAGCAGGCGCCGCCGGTTGCGGGAACGGCGAGGCCACGGGAGCCGCGGCCGCGGGCGTCGGTTTGGGCTTTTTGGGTCGCATTGGCTTTCGGGCCGCCCTTGGCGGCGGTCCGGCCGGCTGCAGTTCCGCCACCACCGGATTCGGATCGATTGTGGTCGATGCGGGTGTCGAGAAGTCGCCGGGAATCCGGATCACCTGCACCGGGATGGTCATCGGCTGAAACTTGTTCAACGTGTAAGTAACGGTGAAACTGTCGGCGGCGGGCACCGACACCGAACATGGCGTCTTGCAGCCCGGTCCCAGGGAAGTGACGGCATTGGCCCCCTGCGGCGCCGACTCAAGCTGGACCGTCACCGGCGGCGGCGTCGATTTGAAAGCATCCATGGAGAACGATGAGCAACCGGCGAGGCCCAGAGTTGCCATGGCAATCACAATGACACGACGCATGATCCATCCGTCACTTGTTGCGGCTAACCGCCACAATCCCCGCATGCGACCATAGAAGTGCCGTTAGACCCGCGCAACGGTGCGAACCATGATCCTTAATTGATGGTTAATGCGATCGTTGCGATGAGAAATAACATACAGAAATCAGTATATTAGAGATTTGGGCGGCCAGACAGCAGGCTTTCCACGGCGGCCGGCAGCTCACGCATCTGGCCGATCAGGCGATCAGGTTTGAGGTCCGCGATTGGAACTTCGGTATAGCCGAATTCAACACCGATAACCGGGACGCCAGCGCGGCGGGCGACCCCGATATCCGGCCCTGCATCGCCGACCATAATAGTCGAGGCGAGATGGCCGCCGGCACGCGCCACGGTTTGCTGCAGGATGGCCGGGTCGGGTTTTGCGACGCCAAACGTATCGGCTCCGCAGATCGCGGAAAACCGCGAACTTAATCCAAGCTCATCGAGCAGCAATTTCGACAGCCATTCCAGCTTGTTGGTGCAGACCGCGAAGCGACATCCGCCGGCGGACAGATCGTCGAGCGCGGCTTCCAGACCTTCGAATGGTCGAGACTCATCGGCAATATGCGCCGCGTAGTAATCGATAAAGTCCCTGGTCAGGCGGTCGAGGTCCCCTGAACTGACATCGCGTCCGTCTATCTCCAATCCGCGTTCCAGCAACTTGCGGGCGCCGGCGCCGATCATATTACGCGCCGACTTCAACGGCACCGCGGGCAGGCCCTCGCGATCGAGAATGAAATTGAGCGCGTTAATGAGGTCGGGCGCTGTATCGACCAGCGTTCCGTCGAGATCGAATACAACCGTGCGGGAAGGGTTCATGACGGATCGCTAGCGGCCCCGGGGCGATTGCGCAAGTATTCGGGCTATATGGAGCAACATCAGAGGCAGCCGCCCATGACCCTGTTCCTCGCCATCAAACGACGCTAGATATGCCGCGCGCCGGACTTTCGGCGGCCGGTAGCGGTTTTGGAGTATCGTCGCACGTGACCACGGACGAACTGAAAAGACAGGCAGCGGCTCATGCGCTCGAGCACGTACGCGACGGCATGACGCTTGGCCTCGGCACCGGCTCGACCGCAAAGCACTTCGTCGAATTGCTGGGCGAGCGGGTCAGCGCCGGACTCAAGGTCATCGGCGTACCGACTTCCGAGGCGACGCGCGCCGACGCGCAGCGCTGTGGCATCCCGCTGACGACGCTGGATGACATCGACCGGCTCGATCTCACCGTCGATGGCGCCGATGAAATCGATCACGCCCTCAACCTGATCAAGGGCGGCGGCGGCGCGTTGCTGCGCGAAAAGATCGTGGCGGCGGCGTCGGATCGCATGATCGTGATCGCCGACGATTCCAAGTGGGTTAGCACCCTCGGACGCTTTCCCTTGCCTGTCGAGGTGGTTCCGTTCGGCCTGACGGCGACGCGGCGCGCCATGGCGCAGGCGTTTGCGCAAACCGGCATTTCAGGGCAAATGGTGGTCCGAACGGGCGGGGACGGCCATGCTTTCGTCACCGATGGCGGCCACTGGATTGTCGATGCCCATCTCGGGCAAATACCGGACGCTCCCCGCCTGGCGGGATTGCTGACCTCGATACCGGGTGTCGTCGAGCACGGGCTATTCATCGGTCTGGCTGGCATCGCGATGCTGGCAGGCTCTCAGGGAATTCGCGTTGTTGATCGGCCTTAAGCGCCGCAATCGAGGAGAATCGGAATGAAGTACCTTTCGAAGATCGTGGCCGCAACGGGCCTTGTGGCGGGGCTGGCGTTGGCCGGCGCTCCTGCCCATGCGCAGCAACCTGCAACCAAGCAGGCTACGCCTCTCAAGCCGGCTTCGCCGGCGGCGCTGGCGGCGGCGAAAGAAATTCTGGCGATGAAGAATGCCAACGCGATGTACGTAAATGCAGTCCCCAACGTCGTAGAGCAAACCAAGAATGCGCTTTTGCAGTCCAACCTTAACTACCAGAAGGACCTCAACGAGGTCGCGGTGATCGTCGCGAAGAATCTCGCCGGCAAGGAAAAGGAGATCGGCGAAGGCATGGCCCAGATCTACGCCAACGAGTTTACCGAGCAGGAGTTGAAAGACCTGGTCACGTTTTACAAGACTCCGCTCGGCCAGAAGCTGCTCGCGACCGAACCCCGGGCAATTCAGTTCAGCATGTCCTACATGAACCAGTGGGGGCAGATTTTCGCCCAGACGGTCAACGAGGCGTTCCGGGCCGAGATGAAAAAACGCGGCAAGGAAATCTGAACGGAGCTTGACCGTATTCGGGGGCCGGATGGCTGATTTCGACGTCGATCTGTTTGTCATCGGTGGCGGTTCGGGCGGCGTGCGCGCGGCCCGCATCGCCGCCGGCTATGGCGCGCGCGTCATGATCGCTGAAGAATACCGGATGGGCGGCACCTGCGTAATCCGCGGCTGCGTGCCGAAAAAACTCCTGGTCCTTGCATCGCACATCCATCACGAAATCGAGGATGCCGCCGGCTTCGGCTGGACGATTCCCCCGGTTACGTTCGACTGGCCGACGCTGATCGCCAACAAGGACAAGGAGATCGCACGGCTCGAAGGCATCTACACCGCCAATGTCGAGAAATCCGGAGCGCGCATCGTCAAGACCCGCGCGGCGTTCGAAGACGCCCACACGCTTCGTCTGGCCACCGGCGAAACCGTGACGGCGAAATACGTGATGATCGCGACGGGAAGCATGCCCAATCATGGACCGGCGATTCCGGGAATCGAGCACGTCATTTCATCGAACGAGGTGTTTCATCTAGCCACGCTGCCGAAGCGCATCGTGATTCAGGGCGGCGGTTATATCGCGCTGGAGTTCGCCTGCATTTTCGCGGGCTTCGGTTCCAACGTGACGCTGATTTACCGCGGCGACAATATCCTGCGCGGCTTCGACGAGGATGTCCGCGCCCATGTGCGGGCCGAGATGGAGAAGGAAGGCATCACCATCCTGACCGGCTGCACGATCAACAAGATCGACAAGGTCGATAAACGGGCAAAGGAATTCACCACGCATTTGTCCAACGGCTCCAGCATCGCTTCCGATCAGGTGATGTTCGCGATCGGGCGGCATCCCAATGTCGCCGGTCTCGGGCTGGAGAAAGCCGGCGTCGCCATCAATCCGAACAACGGCGGGATCTCCGTCGACGGCTTCTCGCGCACGTCGGTGCCGAACATCTACGCGATCGGCGATGTCACGCACCGCGTCAACCTGACGCCGGTCGCGATCCGGGAGGGGCACGCTTTTGCCGATACTGTGTTCGGCAGGCGCGCGGTTCAGGTCGATCACGCCGACATCCCGACCGCGGTATTCTCGCAGCCGGAGGTCGGTACGGTGGGACTGACGGAAGCGCAGGCGAGGGCGCATTTCAGTCATGTCGATATCTACAAAACCGATTTCAGGCCGATCAAGTCGACCATGTCAGGCCGCGACACGCGGGTCCTGATGAAGCTGGTCGTCGATGGCACAACCGACCGCGTGGTCGGATGTCATGTAGTCGGAGACGGTGCCGCCGAAATCGTCCAGGTACTCGGCATCGCCGTCAAGATGAAGGCAACCAAGGCCGATTTCGACGCCACCATGGCGCTGCATCCCACCGCCGCTGAAGAACTCGTGACTATGCGCACGCCGACCGCGCGATACGTGCGCGAAGCCGCGGAATAGGCATTCATTGGCTAGTCCGCCTGAATCCATTCCGCGGCACCCCGCCACAGCGTGTCGCGATGTTCGGGCTTGAAGAAGCCGAAATGGCCGATTTTGGCTGCGCCTGCGTCGGCCGGTGTAATGCTCAGGATCTCCGGCTTGATCGAGGTAAATCCCGAACACAACAGGTCGACCGCCGGCCGTGTCGCCCATGGATCGTCGGATATGCACAGTGCGCGCAACGCGCCCTGATAGCGCGGGAAGTTCTCCAGCGCCTTCAGTTTGGGATCGCCGAACATATAGCGCTCGCGCATCACCCAACTGACCCACTCCAGGAACACGCCTTTCGGCAGGTCGAGGCCGAGCCCGCTCCAGCCCGGCGTATAGCCCATCACATGCGTCAGCGGCACGCCTATGAAATTCAGCATCGCATAGACGCGATAGCGTTCCGGCGCGGCCATCAGCTTCCAGTATCCAGCTTGGGCTGCAATGAACAGCGCGCGCGACACTTCCGTATTATTGGGAAGCAGGCCCAGCGCCTGGCCGCCGAACGAATGGCCGACATAGCCGAGCGGCAGCGCCTTGTAGCGTTCGCGCATCCATGCCACCGCGGCGGTGGCATCCTGCGTGGCCCAATCCGACATCGAGGCCTTGAAACCGACCAGCGATTTCTGCTGGTTGTAGCCGGTCAGCGATTTTTGACGCGAGTCCCCGGTGCCGCGATAGTCATAGGTCAGCACCGCGCAGCCGCGCCGCGCCAGGTAGCTGGCAAATCCCTTGTAGAGCTTGCGGGGCGTTGCTGCGGCTGAATTGATCAGAACGGCATTGCGCTTGGCCCCGCGCGGCAGATAGAGCGTCGCTGCGAGCGGATATCGGTCGGCCGCATAAAACGTGATGTCGTCGATAAAGACGTCGTCCAGTCCAGCCTCGGCCACCACAATTCCCCTGCGCCTTCGCGAGGCGGCAGCAAAGGCGAATTCGGCTTTATCCGCAAGGGCTTGGTTCGCACGGCGGAATACCAGCTAGCGGTCCGCCGCGCGCCTGTGTATAAACCGGCGCTTCGACCTCACATAAGTGGCGGTTTTTGCTCAGGAGTTAACGTCATGTCCGAGCGGTGGACACCCGACAGCTGGCGCGCCAAGCCGGTGCTGCAGGTACCCGACTATCCCGACGCCAAGGCGTTGGCAGATGTCGAGGCGCAGCTTGCAACGTTTCCGCCGCTGGTTTTTGCAGGTGAGGCGCGCAACCTGAAAAAAGCGCTCGGCCGTGTCGCCAAAGGCGAGGCGTTCCTGCTTCAAGGAGGCGACTGCTCCGAAAGTTTCGCCGAGCACGGCGCCAACAACATCCGCGACTTCTTCCGCGTGCTGCTGCAGATGGCGGTGGTGCTGACCTATGCCGGCGCGCTGCCGGTGGTGAAAGTCGGACGCATCGCCGGCCAGTTCGCCAAGCCGCGCTCCTCGCCGATGGAAAAAATCGGCGACGTCGCGCTGCCGAGCTATCGCGGCGATATCGTCAACGATATCGCGTTCACCGCGGAGGCGCGCACGCCCGATCCGCAGCGCCAGCTGATGGCCTATCGCCAGTCGGCCGCGACCTTGAACCTGCTGCGTGCCTTCGCGACCGGCGGCTTCGCCAATCTCGGCAGCGTGCATCAATGGATGCTTGGTTTCCTGAAGGATTCCCAGCAGTCGCGCCGCTACAAGGAACTGGCGGACCGCATCTCCGACGCGCTGAATTTCATGCGCGCCTGCGGTCTCGATCTCGAAAGCCATCCCGAGTTGCGTGCCACCGACTTCTACACCAGCCACGAGGCGCTGTTGCTGGGTTACGAGCAGGCTTTCACCCGGGTCGATTCAACCACCGGCGACTGGTACGCGACCTCGGGCCACATGATCTGGATCGGTGACCGCACCCGTCAGCTCGATCACGGCCATGTGGAATATTTCCGCGGCATCAGGAATCCGATTGGATTGAAGTGCGGCCCATCGCTGAAGCCGGATGAGTTGCTGCGGCTGATCGACGTGCTCAATCCGGACAACGAACCCGGCCGCCTTACTCTCATCAACCGCTTCGGGTCGGACAAGGTCGGCGACCACCTGCCGCAGTTGATCCGCGCCGTGAAGCGGGAGGGCCATGCCGTGGTGTGGTCGTGCGATCCCATGCACGGCAACACCATCACCTCGACCTCCGGCTACAAGACCCGTCCGTTCGACCGGATATTGTCGGAGGTGAAATCCTTCTTCACCATCCATGCGGCTGAGGGCACCCATGCCGGCGGCGTCCATCTGGAGATGACCGGGCAGGACGTCACCGAATGCATCGGCGGCGCGCGCGCGATCACGGACGAGGACCTCAATGACCGCTATCACACGGTCTGCGATCCGCGTCTCAACGCCGAGCAGTCGATCGATATGGCTTTCCTGATCGCGGAACTGCTGAAGCAGGAACGCGGCGGCAAGGTCCAGCCGATGCCGGCGGCGGCGGGATTGTGAGTTGCTGCGATTCTGGCGGGCCACCCTCAACACCCGTAACGGCCTCGCCTTTGCGATCCGTTCCGAGCAGGCCTTTCGCGAGGAACTGATCGCGCTGGCGCTGGCGCTGCCGCTGGCGTGGCTGATCGGGGCAACCGGCATGCGTCGGGTCGAACTGGTGGCCGTCGTGGTGCTGGTGCTGGTGGTCGAATTGCTCAACACCGCGATCGAGAAGCTTGCCGACCGCCTGACCACCGATCACGATCCGCAGATCGGCCAGGTGAAGGACATGGGCTCGGCGGCGGTGGGTGTCGCGCTGGTCATGGCCGGCGCGTTCTGGTTGTTTGCCATCGCCGAACGCATTGGCGCCATCTAAAGCAGGCAATTGCAGTTCGCTCGCTTGCAAGGCACCATTGATTCATGACCGACAGACTTGCGATCACGCTGGCCCAGTTGAACCCTGTTGTGGGCGATGTCGCCGGCAATGCCGCCAGGGCACGTGCCGCGCGCAAGCAGGCCCGCGCCGACGGCGCCGATCTCATTGTCTTTCCCGAGTTGTACATTGCCGGTTATCCGCCGGAAGATCTGGTGTTGAAGCCGGCGTTCCAATCGGCGTGCCGTTCGGCTATCGAGGAGCTGGCGCGAGAAACCGCGGACGGCGGCCCGGCGGTTCTGATCGGCAGCCCCTGGCACGACAACGGCAAGCTCTATAACGCCTGCGCGTTGCTCGACGGCGGGCGGATTGCTGCGATCCGTTTCAAGGTCAATTTGCCGAATTACGGCGTGTTCGACGAAAAGCGCGTGTTCGCCCGCGGTCCCGTTGCGGGCCCGATGACGATCCGCGGCATCCGCGTCGGCGTGCCGATTTGCGAGGATACCTGGCTCGAGGAGTCCGAGGACTACGAAAACGTCGTCGAATGTCTCGCAGAGACCGGCGCCGAGATATTGGTCGTGCCGAACGGCTCGCCCTACGCGCGCGACAAGAACGATTTGCGGCTGTCGATTTCCGTGGCGCGCGTCACAGAGAGCGATCTTCCGCTGATCTATCTCAATCAGGTCGGCGGCCAGGATGAACTGGTGTTCGACGGCGCATCGTTTGCGCTGAATGCCGATCGTTCGCTGGCGGCACAGCTTCCGGCTTTCGAAGAAAGCATCACGACGTTGCGCTGGACTAAAGGCGCCGCCGGCTGGCGCTGCGACGGGCCGATTGCGCCGGTGGTCGAGGGCGACAAGGGCGACTATGCCGCCTGCGTGCTCGGCTTGCGTGACTACGTCAACAAGACCGGCTTTCCCGGCGTGCTGCTCGGCGTATCCGGCGGCATCGACTCCGCGCTTTGTGCGGCGATCGCGGTCGATGCGCTGGGTGCTGCGCGCGTGCGCGGCGTGATGCTGCCGTTCCGCTTTACCGCGCAGGTCTCGCTCGATGACGCGGCGAAACTCGCGAAGGCGCTCGATATTCGCTACGAGGTGTTGCCGATCGCGCAGGCGGTGAACGGCTTTGAAGAGATTCTGTCCGGCACCTTCGCTGGGTTACCGCGCGATATCACCGAGGAGAATCTGCAGGCGCGCACCCGCGGCACGCTGCTGATGGCGATATCAAACAAGACCGGAGCGATGGTGGTCACCACCGGCAACAAGTCGGAAATGTCGGTCGGATACGCCACGCTGTATGGCGACATGAACGGCGGCTTCAACCCTATCAAGGATATCTACAAGACGGAAGTGTTCAGGCTTTCGGCTTTACGCAATTCATGGAAGCCCGACGGCGCGCTGGGTCCTTCCGGCGAAGTCATTCCGGTCAACATCATCACCCGGCCGCCGACCGCGGAACTGCGTGAAAACCAGACCGACCAGGATTCGCTGCCGCCTTACGACATGCTCGACGCCATTCTGGAGCGGCTGGTCGAGCGCGAGCAGCCGCTGGCATCGATCGTGGAAGCGGGATTCGACCGCGAAGTGGTGGCGCGGATCGATCGCCTGCTTAACATCGCGGAATACAAGCGGCGGCAGGCCGCACCCGGCGTCAAGGTGACGCGGCGGAATTTCGGCCGCGACCGGCGTTATCCGATCACCAACAAATTTCGCGACCTCGGCAAGCCGCTGCCTGAACCGGACGAGGCATTGGTATCGCACGCCGGCCGCGGCTCGGCGGAAGCGTTCGAGGGGTAGCGTCATTCCGGGACGCGCCTCTTCGGCGCGGGCCCGTATCCATACTCTCGATGGTGGTTATGGATTCCGGGCTCGTGCTTCGCACGCCCCGGAATGACGATAGCTAGCGCGCGGGAATGAAGGTCGGGCCGACCGAGCGGATCGGCTTGTCTTTTGCCGGCGCCGTGTCGGCTGCGGCAGGCGCCGGTGCAGGTTCAGCCGCCGGCGCGGGAGCCGGTGTGCTGGCCGTCGTCGCGGGGGCAGCGCCCTTCTTCTTAGGCGCTGCAGGAGCTGCCGTCTTCGACGGAGGCTGCTGCATCTTCCTTGCGCTCTCCTCGGTGACGATGATGTCGCCCTGTTGTTCCGCGGCGGCCTTGTCGTCGATCGATTTCAGCGCATCCGACCAGGTTTGCCCGGCGGCCTTGCAGGCGCAGGATGGAACGAATTCATTGCGGTAGCGAAATGCATTCGGCGATGACGAATAAGGCTGACCGGTGATCGATACCGCCTGATTCATGTCCTCGCCGGGATTGCGGTAGGCGAACAGAGTGGCTTCCGACGCCGGGCAGAGGCTTTTGCAGGTCTTCTCGTCGTCGGGAAACCGGCTCGGCACGGTGGCGAACGAGATCGGGAAATAGGCGCCGTCGCAGCTGCGCGCGCAGACGGTGCGGAACGTGCCGGATTGGGGTCCGAGATCGGATGGCGGCGAGCCGGGATTGTTGTTGTTGTTGCCGAACAGGTTATTGAGAAAGTTGCCGGAGCCCTGGGTGGCATTGGCGTATTGCGGACCGCAATTGTTCTGCGCCAGCGCCAGCAGGACCGAGCGGCGCTGATTGTCGCGCTCCGGGTTGCCGAAGCCGCTGCCGCCGCGCAGCCGCTCCAGGCTGGTGGTGATCTGGTCCAGATTGCCGCGCATCTGCTGGATCTGGCTGTTGACCGGCCCGCATTGCGCGGACTGGCCGCTGAACAGTGAGAAGAATCCCGAGCTGTCACAGCCCTGCCGTTTTGCCTGCGCGGTCACGCGATCGAGTTCGCCCTGCTGCTTGCTTGCTGCTTCCTCATAACGGCGGATTTGCTCGGCCTTGGCGGGATCACCGCCACCGCCGCGGTCGATTGTCGCAAGCTGCGCTTCCAGCCGCGGACACATCGGATTGACGGCAGCGCCCTGCGGCGGGGGCGCCGCCGGATTGACCTGCGCCACGGCGCCAACGCTCAGCGTCACCGCTGCGAGCAGGGCGGTGCAGGCAAAAATCCATCTCGAAAGAAAAACCATCGGCGTTTCAAGCATATCCGGCCATTACAGGATTCCAGGCGATGTGGAAACGGCGCGGCGCACCAACGCGGGCATCCCATACCCCCGCTTCTCCAGGCAGCGTCACGTCGTTTCCGGGGCGCCGGCACCCCGCCCCTTGACGTTACCGCTGACAGGTGATGGCGACGTATTCGTGGCAGCCGGCTTGCGTACAGGTGTCGCCGGCGGCTTTGGGAACCGCCCCCGTCACTTCGTCCGGATCGACGCGCCGGTAGGAGGTGGCTTGGGCGAAATCGCGCGACTGGCAATAGGACCGTGCGGCGTGCGCCCCACATTTCTCGCCCCTGGCGAGGCACTGGTCGATGCCGTAGCCGTCGGCCTGGTTGGCGATGATGAAGACGCGGCTGTCGGCGGACGCCGCTGTGGCTGTAACCACGGCCACGCAGGCCAGCAGGGCTGAAATGAAGCGCATGTCGCACCGGCGAAAGAGGAAATTGCCCTCATTTCATAAGCCCAAAAGGTTAAAAATGATTAACCATGGCCGGCCCGCGTAAGGCTGGAACATAGGCGAATTCGCCCGTTTCGGGCCTTGACGCCGCGCCATGGGCTGCTCCATGGTGCCGGAATGAACGGTTTCCTCGCCATTTGCGGCATTTGTCGCGAGATTATTCGCTAGCGATTCGCTGGCTGAGGCCGTCTTTTCTCACATGAGATCACTGGACGCCCGGCCACAAGGCACGGGATATCCATGGAACTGAAACTCTACGATACGTTGACCAGGGAGAAGCGGCTGTTCAAGCCGCTCGATCCGGCAAACGTGCGCATGTATGTCTGCGGGCCGACGGTCTACGACTTTGCGCATATCGGGAACGCGCGCCCCGTCATCGTGTTCGACGTGCTGTTCCGGCTGCTGCGGCATCTCTATGGCGAGAAGCATGTCACCTATGTCCGCAACATCACCGACGTCGACGACAAGATCAACGCGAGGGCCGCGCAGGATTTTCCGGACTTGCCGTTGAACGAAGCGATCCGCAAGGTCACGGAACTGACCGAAAAACAGTTTCACGACGACGTCGATGCGCTCGGCTGCCTGCGGCCTACGGTCGAACCGCGCGCGACCGAGCATATCGCCGAGATGCGTACGCTGATCGAGCGACTGGTGCGGGGCGGCTTTGCCTATGTCGCGGAAGACCACGTGCTGTTCTCGCCGCAGGCGATGAATGCCGCGAACTCGATTCTGCCGCGCTATGGCGCGCTGGCCAACCGCTCACTGGATGAGATGATCGCCGGCGCCCGCGTCGATGTCGCGCCCTACAAGCGCGACGCGACCGATTTCGTGCTCTGGAAGCCGGCGAAGCCCGGTGAGCCATCATGGCCGTCGCCGGCCGGCATCAACGTGGAGGGCCGTCCGGGCTGGCACATCGAATGCTCCGCGATGGCTTGGAAGCATCTCGGCGAACAATTCGATATCCACGGCGGCGGTATTGATCTGGTGTTTCCGCACCATGAGAACGAACTCGCGCAAACGTGCTGCGCGTTTCACGAAGACCGCATGGCGAATGTGTGGATGCACAACGGATTTTTGCAGGTCGAGGGCGACAAGATGTCGAAATCGACCGGGAATTTCGTGACGATCAGAGAGTTGTTGGCCGATTGGCCGGGAGAGGTGCTGCGTCTGAATATGCTAAAGACGCATTATCGCTCACCGATGGATTGGACGGTTAAAGGATTGGAAGAAAGCGAGAAGACCCTCGATGAGTGGCATGCGCTATCCGAAGTGATTGACGTCGATTCGTTCGAGCCGAAGATTTTTCCTTCAATAGAAGAGGCTCTCTGCGATGATTTGAATACACCGAAGGCAATTTCGGAATTGCATCAATTGAGGAACAAAGCGGTTCACGGCAAGGGAGTTGAGTTTTTAGAATCTCTAGTTTTGTCGTTGAAGTCTATCGGATTTCTAAAAATGTCTTCTAAGCACTGGGCAACTCGAAAGCAGGCGAGACGTGGTGTGGACGGAAAGATCGTCGACGCTTTATTGGATCAACGTAGGGCTGCCCGCGTTCGAAAAGACTTCAAGGAATCCGATCGCATCCGCGATGAGCTTGCGGCTATGGGGGTTGTACTGAAGGATGGCAAAGATTCCGCGACCGGTCAGCCCACAACAACATGGGAGATCGCGCGATGACCAAGCCTGACACGCCGTTCCCGAAGCACTGGCGCTATTACATCTTCATCAAATGGGCGCTGATCATCGGCGCGGTCCTGCTCGCGATTAAACTTGTCTGGGGCGTTGTGGCATGATGGGACAGACGCTTCCCAAACCTGCGCTGCGGCCTTTTCTTCCGGCGGATACCGCGGTTGTGGTGGCGATTTTCGTGGCTGCAATCGAGGAACTGACGGCTGACGACTACAGCGAGGCGCAGCGGGAAGCCTGGACCAGTGCTGCGGACGATGAAGAACAATTCGGCAAGCGCCTGGCTTCCGGACTCACATTGATCGCAACGTTGCAGAATTCGCCGGTTGGTTTCGCCTCGCTGAAGGGCGCCGAGCATATCGACTTGCTCTATGTTCACCCCAGCGCCGTAGGGCAGGGCGTGGCGTCGATGCTGTGCGACGCGCTGGAAAAACTCGCCGGCGGGCGTGGCGCAAAGAGCCTCACCGTTGAGGCCAGCGACAATGCGGAAGGCTTTTTCCTCAAGCGCGGCTATGTCGCGACCCGGCGCAACACCGTCACGGTCAATGGCGAATGGCTCGCCAACACCACGATGCAAAAGACACTTGCGAGCGATGCGCCGAAGGGTCCCACTCAATGAGCCGCGAACGCCTCTATCTGTTCGACACCACGCTGCGCGACGGCGCGCAGACCAACGGCGTCGATTTTACGCTGCATGACAAACGGCTGATCGCCGAAATGCTGGACGACCTCGGCATCGATTACGTCGAGGGCGGCTATCCCGGTGCCAATCCGACCGATACCGAGTTCTTCTCGCAAAAGCCGAAGCTCGATCACGCGCGCTTCACGGCGTTCGGAATGACGCGGCGTCCCGGCCGCTCGGCTTCGAACGACCCCGGACTCGCCGGACTGCTGGAAGCCAAGGCGGATGCCATCTGCTTTGTCGCGAAATCTTCCGCCTATCAGGTGCGGGTCGCGCTGGAGACCACCAACGAGGAAAACCTCGCCTCGATTCGCGACAGCGTGAAAGCCGCGAAAGCCGCGGGCCGTGAGGTGATGCTGGACTGCGAGCATTTCTTCGACGGCTACAAGGAAGATCCCGGATTCGCGCTGGCCTGCGCCAAGGCGGCCTACGAGTCCGGCGCGCGCTGGGTGGTGCTGTGCGACACCAATGGCGGCACCATGCCGAACGAGGTCGAAGCGATCGTAGGCCAAGTGGCAAAACATATTCCCGGCGACCACCTCGGCATCCACGCCCATAACGACACCGAGCAGGCGGTCGCCAATTCGCTGGCCGCGGTGCGCGCCGGCGTGCGGCAAATCCAGGGCACGCTCAACGGCCTCGGTGAGCGCTGCGGCAACGCCAATCTGTGTTCGCTGATCCCCACCTTGCGTCTGAAAGGCGAGTACGCCGATGCCTTCGACATCGGCGTCTCGCAGGAAAAGCTTGCGACCCTGATGAAAGTGTCGCGGACGCTGGACGACATGCTCAACCGCGCGCCGAACCGCCACGCGCCCTATGTCGGCGAAAGCGCTTTTGTGACCAAGGCCGGCATTCATGCCTCCGCCATGCTGAAGGACCCGCAGAGCTACGAACATGTCTCGCCCGAGGCGATCGGCAATCATCGCAAGGTGCTGGTGTCCGATCAGGCCGGCCGTTCCAACGTCATCGCCGAACTGGAACGCGCCGGCATTGTCTACGACAAGAACGATCCGAAACTCGTGCGCCTGGTCGATGAAATGAAGGAGCGCGAGGCCGCCGGCTACGCCTATGAAAACGCCGCAGCCTCGTTCGACCTGCTGGCACGGCGCACGCTTGGCAAGGTGCCGGAATATTTCCGAGTCGAACAATTCGACGTCAACGTCGAGCAGCGTTACAATTCACACGGCCAGCGGATCACGGTGGCGATGGCGGTGGTGAAGGTCGATGTCGCCGGCGAGACGCTGATCTCGGCGGCGGAGGGCAACGGCCCGGTCAATGCGCTCGATGTGGCGCTGCGCAAGGATCTCGGGAAATATCAGAAATATATCGAAGGCCTGAAGCTGATCGACTATCGCGTGCGTATCCTCAATGGCGGCACCGAGGCGGTGACGCGGGTGTTGATCGAGAGCGAGGACGAGACCGGCGAACGCTGGACCACCATCGGCGTGTCGCCGAATATCATCGATGCCTCATTCCAGGCGCTGATGGATTCGGTTGTCTACAAGCTGGTGAAGTCCAGCGCGCCGCCATGAGGGAGCGCGTCGATGATCGATCATATCTCGGTCGGCGTCAGCGATCTCGATCGCTCGGCGCAATTTTATGAATCGACACTGGCGCCGCTCGGCCTGTCGCGGCTGGTGACGAGGCCCGCCACGATCGGCTTCGGCAAGAGCTATCCGGAATTCTGGATCAATCTTCGCGCCGATATGGCGCCTGTGCCGCGCGACAGCGGCGCGCACATCTGCCTTCGTGCCAGGTCGATCGGCGAGGTCGACGCATTCCACGCGGCGGCGCTGAATGCAGGCGGCCGTTCCGACGGCGCGCCGGGCCTGCGCCCGCACGACCGCGTGCGCTACTACGCAGCTTTTATCGTCGATCCCGATGGTAACCGGATCGAGGCGGTGACGTTTCCGGGTGATGATCCTAAAGGGTGATAGCGGCGACGCTTCTGTTCACCTCTCCGCGCAAGCGGGGCGAGGGAGAAGTGCCGCTAAAGCCGGCGGGCCACGTCCGGCGCCATCTCTTTGGTCTCTTCCGGCGCCAGCGCCGCGGCGGCACGAAGCCGTGGCAGAATATCCTCGACCCGTTCGGCCTTGAGAATATCGATGCTCAGGTTCGGCCGGATGAACTCCGTCGCGCGCATATGCTTGAGCAGCGCCAGCAGGGGCTCCCAGAAGCCGTCGATGTCCGCGATCAGGATCGGCTTGCTGTGGCGGCCGAGCTGCTGCCAGGTGAGCTGTTCGACCAGTTCCTCCAGCGTGCCGATGCCGCCGGGTAGCGCCACGAACGCGTCCGAGCGTTCGAACATCAGTCGCTTGCGCTCGTGCATGTCGTGGGTGACGATCAGTTCCTGTGCCCCCCCGAGCGCGTTTTCGCGCTTGGTGAGAAAATCCGGAATGATGCCGGTGACGGTTCCGCCGTGATCGAGCGTCGATCTCGCCACGGCGCCCATCAGGCCGATCGAGCCGCCGCCATAGACGAGGCCGACGCCGTTTTCGGCCAGCGCCTTGCCAAAGGCGGTCGCAGCTTCGACGAAACGGGGATTTGTGCCGGGGCCGGAGCCGCAATAGACACAGACGGTCTTGATCTTGTTCATATGGGCGATGTGGCACTGCGACATGAAGGCGTCAAGCCTTTCGGGGTCCGAACGGCACGCGCGATTCTACCCCGAAAACGCCGGCAAAATGCAAAAGAATCGCTGCGCCGGGGTGCATGGCGCGTTCAAACGCTCTATATGACCAGCAGAAAATGCACATGATCGAGAAACAATTGCGCCTGCAAACCGGCGCGCCGTTCGGGCAGGCTTGATGGCTCATACCGATTCATCCCCGGCCGCCGAACCGACGCAGCCTCAGGACAATTCCGCACAACGCGCGACGCTGATCGGGACGCTGGTTCACCTGTGGCCGTATATCTGGCCCGGCGACCGCGCCGATCTGAAGATGCGCGTGGTGTGGTCGATGGTGCTGCTGCTGGTCGCCAAGCTGGCGACGCTGTCGGTGCCGTTCACGTTCAAATGGGCGATCGACGCGCTGACCGGCGCCGATACCGCGCCGGTGCAGTCGTCGAACTGGGCGCTATGGCTGATCGCGTCGCCGCTGCTCATGACTGTCAGCTATGGCGCGGTGCGCGTGCTGATGGCGGTGCTGACGCAATGGCGCGACGGCATCTTCGCCAAGGTGGCGATGCATGCGGTGCGCAAGCTCGCTTATCTGACCTTCGTCCACATGCACGAACTGTCGCTGCGCTTCCACCTCGAGCGCAAGACCGGCGGCCTGACCCGCGTGCTGGAGCGCGGCCGCCTCGGCATCGAGGTCATCGTGCGGATGGTGATCCTGCAGCTGGTGCCGACCATCGTCGAGGTCACGCTGATCATGGCGGTACTGCTGTGGCAGTTCGACTGGCGCTATGTGCTGGCGATCATGATCACCGTGATTGTGTACATGTACTACACCTACATCGCGACCGAATGGCGGATCGAGATTCGCCGCAAGATGAACGACTCCGATACCGAGGCGAACACCAAGGCGATCGATTCGCTGCTGAACTACGAGACCGTGAAATACTTCAGCGCCGAGCAGCGCGAGGCCACGCGGTACGACCGGTCGATGGAACGCTACGAGCGCGCCAGCGTGAAGACCTACACCTCGCTCGCGTTGCTCAATACCGGGCAGGCGATCATCTTCACCGCGGGTCTTACGGCGACCATGCTGATGTGCGCCATCGGCGTCCGTAACGGAAACAATACGGTTGGCGATTTCGTCATGGTCAACGCCATGATGATCCAGCTTTATCAGCCGCTGAACTTCATGGGCATGGTCTATCGCGAGATCAAGCAGGCGGTGATCGACATCGAGAAGATGTTTGGCGTACTGTCGAGGAACCCGGAAGTGAAGGACATTCCCGGCGCCAGAGCGCTGATCGTGACCACCGGCAATGTGCGCTTCGACGATGTACGGTTCTCCTACGATCCGGAACGGCCGATCCTGAAAGGCCTCAGCTTCGACGTGCCGGCCGGCAAGACCGTCGCCATTGTCGGGCCGTCCGGCGCCGGAAAATCGACCATCTCGCGGCTGTTGTTCCGGCTCTATGACGTTTCCGGCGGCCACATCCTGATCGACGGGCAGGACATCCGCAACGTCACGCAGGCCTCGTTGCGGGCGTCGATCGGCATGGTGCCGCAGGATACCGTGCTGTTCAACGATACCATCCGCTACAACATCCGCTATGGCCGCTGGGACGCCACCGATGCCGAGGTCGAAGAGGCGGCGCAGATGGCGCAAATCGACAGCTTCATCAAGATGTCGCCGAAGGGATATGAGACCGAGGTCGGCGAACGCGGCCTGAAACTGTCCGGCGGCGAAAAGCAGCGCGTGGCGATTGCGCGCACGGTCCTCAAGGGGCCGCCAATCCTGCTGCTGGACGAGGCGACGTCGGCGCTCGACAGCCACACCGAGCAGGAAATCCAGGATGCGCTGGAAAAAGTGTCGCGCAACCGCACCTCGCTGGTGATTGCGCACCGGCTGTCGACCATCGTAGGTGCGGATGAAATCATCGTCCTGGACCAGGGCCGCATTGCCGAGCGGGGTACCCACCCCCAGCTTTTGGCAGCGGGCGGACTTTATGCCAGTATGTGGAACCGGCAACGTGAGGCGCAGGAAGCGCGGGAGAGACTGGCGCTGATCGCAGATGAAAACGAGGCGCCGAACCGGGCGCCGCCGGCCGTCGACGATCCGCTGATAACCCCGGCAGCGGCGGAATGATTGAGGGATAGTCCCCTTCCACAGGGAGGGGAAGAAAGATCAGTGACTTCGATGTCCATCGCCAACTCCATCCGCGCGCAAATCCCGCCTATCCATCCGGAAGGCTATCCGTTCATCGGCGGGTTCGCGCTGGCCAGCCTGATCCTGTTCTGGATATGGACGCCGCTGGGGTGGATCGGCACGCTGTTGACGGTATGGTGCGCGCTGTTTTTCCGCGACCCGGTGCGGGTGACGCCGGTGCGCGACGGCATTGTCGTGGCGCCCGCTGACGGCCGGGTGTCGATGGTCACGGAGGTGATGCCGCCGGCCGAACTCGGTCTCGGCGACAAGCCGCTGCCACGCATTTCTATTTTCATGAGCGTGTTCAATTGCCACGTCAACCGCAGCCCGGTGGCGGGGCGAATCGACCGCATCGCGTATCGTCCGGGCACTTTCATCAACGCCGAACTCGACAAGGCGAGCGAGGACAACGAGCGCAACTCGCTGGTGATCTCGACGCCGAACGGGCGCATTGGCGTGATCCAGATCGCCGGGCTGGTGGCGCGGCGAATCGTGTCGTTTGTGCGGGAGGGGCAGACCATCGGCGCAGGTGAGCGATTCGGGCTGATCAGGTTTGGCTCAAGGCTCGATATATTCCTTCCCGAAGGCACCAAATCGCTGGTCTCGCAGGGCCAGACCGCGGTGGCCGGGGAGACCATACTGGCGGATTTCAGGCTCGGAGACGGCGGACGCACCTACCGCTCGGATTAACCACCACCGGAACCGGTGGCGATAGCCGCAATGGCGGAGCAAGCAAGCGCTTGCTATATTGCAGCCATGCAGATGCCCCTCGATCCCAAATACCCGGAGCGCCGCCGCCGGTTTCGCCCGATTCCGGTCCGGATGCTGGTCCCCAATGTGATTACGCTGCTCGCGATCTGCGCGGGGCTGACGGCGATCCGCCTGTCCACGGAAGGGCGGATGGAGCTGGCGGTGGCGGCGATCGTTTTCGCGGCCATACTCGATGGCCTCGATGGCCGCGTGGCGCGCATGATCAAGGGCCAGTCGAAATTCGGCGCCGAACTCGATAGCCTCGCGGATTTCGTCAATTTCGGCGTGGCGCCCGGGTTGATCCTGTATTTCTGGCAGCTGCACGATCTCAACAATGTCGGCTGGATCGCATCGATGATTTTTGCCATCAGCGGCGGGCTGCGGCTGGCGCGCTTCAACGCCACCATGGACGATCCGAACAAGCCCGCTTTCGCCGCCAATTTCTTCACCGGCGTTCCCGCGCCTGCCGGCGCGATCACCGTATTGTTGCCGATCTATCTGGCGTTCCTGGGCATGCCGACGCCGCCGGCCTGGCTAACCATGCTATATACGCTGCTCATTGCAATTCTGATGGTGTCGCGGCTGCCGGTGTTTTCGGGCAAGACGATCCGGATGCGGGTGCCGCCGGAAATGGTGCTGCCGGTTTTCGTCGCGGTGGTTTTCTTTATTGCGCTGCTGATCGGCTATCCCTGGCATATTCTTTCGGCATGCACCGTGCTGTACCTGCTCAGCCTGCCGGCGGGGTGGAAGTCCTATCGCGACCATGAACGCCGGGCGGCGGCGCAAGCCGCAACGCCGGTGGACGTCGTGGCCTCGGAACCGGCGCCGCCGCTTGCACAAGCCACGTCCGATCCTCATCAAGACGACCGTCCGGCCCGCCTCAACTGATCCGCCTCGATCCGTCCTGGCATATGTCCCGCGACTGATTGCCGAGTTGGGTTTGATCCCGATGTCGGCTATACGGCTGATCAACAGACGCCCTTCCAAAAAACAGTCTTGGAAATCAGGAGAGAACGCCGTGACCAATCCCGCGACTGCGCCGCTACCCGTGTCCGTGCTCGAAGCGCTGGCGCGCTACGACACGCCGACCATCTGCAACGCGATGGAAATCGTGGCGCCCTCGCGCCGCCTGATTGGTTACACCACCAAGCCGTTGGTGTGCCCGTTTCCCAATCTGCCTCCGATCGTCGGCTACGCGCGCACGGTGACCATTCGCTCGGTCGTGGCATCGGGGCTTCCGCCGGCCGAACAGCAGAAGCGGCGCACTGCCTATTACGAATATGTCGGCACCGGCCATGGTCCGCGCATCAGCGTGATCCAGGATATCGACGGTCCCGACGTGGGCTACGGCGCATTCTGGGGCGAGGTTCAAAGTAACGTGCACAAGGCGCTGGGCTGTCTCGGCGTCGTCACCGACGGATCGATCCGCGACATTCCGCAATGGGCGCCGGGTTTCCAGGCCCTCGCCGGCTCGATCGGCCCGTCTCACGCCTGGGTCCATGCCGAAAGCTTCGGCGGTGAAGTTCGCGTCGCCGGAATGACGGTGCGTTCCGACGATCTTATTCACGCCGATTGTCACGGTGCGATCGTTATTCCAATCGATATCGCCGCGAAGCTGCCTGAGGCTGCCGAACTGTGCGGTCGCCGCGAGACGCCGATCCTTGAAATCGCGCGCAGCAAGTCATTCTCGCTGGAGAAGCTGAAAGAGGCATTAGCGCGCTCGGCGGAAATTCACTGACATGATCGCGGGCACAGGCGGGGGAAATCATGAAAAAGCTTTTGGTTGCGTTGGCGCTGACAATGTTGGCCGGCATCGCCGGTGCGCAGGCGCAGACCTATCCGTCGCGCCCTATTACGCTGGTGGTTCCGTTCCCGCCGGGCGGATCGACGGATGCTGCCGCCCGTATCATGGCGGAGCGCATGCGGGTGTCGCTTGGACAGCCGGTGGTGATCGAAAACGTCGGCGGCGCCGGCGGCAGCATCGGGGTCGGGCGCGTCGCGCGCGCGGCGCCGGACGGCTACACCTTCGACATCGGCCAATGGGATACCCATGTCGGCAGCATCATCTACAAGCTCGATTACGACCTCGAAAAGGATTTTGAGCCGATCGGCCTGATCTCCAACAATCCCCAGCTCATGGTCGCCAAGAATGACCTGCCGGCCAACACCCTTGCCGAACTGGTGACGTGGATGAAGGCGAATCCCGGCAAGATCAACTTTGTCAACCAGAACGCGGCGGCCAATGTCAGCGGCGTGCTGTTCGAGAACCTGACCAAGCAAAAGGTGCAGTTCATTCCCTACCGCGGCGCCGGCCCGGCCATGACCGATCTCATCTCCGGCACGGTCGACCTGCTGGTCGTGCAAGGCGCGGTAGCGCTGCCGCAAATCCGCGGCGGCAAGATCAAGGCGCTGGCGAATCTCTCGCCGCAGCGCTCCGCTTCGATGCCGGACATTCCGACCGCCGACGAGACCGGCGTGCCCGGACTTTATATGTCAGGCTGGTTCGGCTTCTGGGCGCCGAGGGGGACGCCGAAGGACATCATCGCCAGGCTCAACGCCGCGACCGTCGAAGCCCTTGCCGATCCGGCCGTGCAGAAGCGGTTTGTCGAGTTCGGGCTCGACGTCGCTCCGCGCGAACAGCAGACGCCGGAAGGGCTGGCCGCGTTCCAGAAAGTCGAGATCGAGAAATGGTGGCCGATCATCAAATCTGCCGGCATCGGCGCGCAGGCCCAATAGGAAGCGCATGATGAAGATGGATGGCAAAACCGTTCTGATCACCGGATCGACCGATGGCGTCGGCCGCTATGTCGCTGCCAAACTCGCGGCCGATGGTGCGAGGGTCTTGATCCATGGCCGCGACCGCGATCGGGCCAAGACGCTGACTGACGAAATCCGGCGGCGGGGGCGTGGCGAAGCGGTTTTCTATCAGGCGGATCTGTCGTCGCTGGCCGGCACGCGGCAGCTAGCGGAAGCCGTACGGGCCGATCACAATAGGCTCGACGTCTTCATCAGCAATGCCGGGATCGGCTCGCGAACGGAAGGAGCCGAGCGGCGGGTAAGCGCCGACGGTTACGAGCTGCGGTTCGCGGTAAATTATCTTTCCGGCTTTCTGCTCGCGTACTTGTTGCTGCCGTTGTTAAAGGCAAATGCGCCGTCGCGAATCGTCAACGTCGCCTCGCTCGGTCAACATCCCATCGATTTCGACGATGTGATGATCACTCTGAATTATTCCGGTTCACGCGCCTATGCGCAAAGCAAGCTCGCGCAAATCATGTTCACGATCGATCTGGCGCGAGAATTGGAAGGATCTGATGTGACGGTGAACTCGCTGCATCCGGCCACCTATATGAACACCACGATGGTGCGCGAAGGCGGCATCGCACCGGTCTCCACCGTCGAGCAGGGCGGCGACGCGATCCTGCATCTCGTGGCCGGCGACGACATGGCTGGCAAGACCGGATTGTTCTTCAACGGCATGCGAGAGGCGCAAGCCCATCCGCAGGCTTACGACCATGCCGCCCTCAAGCGGTTGCGCGCGATAAGTCTCGAACTAGCCGGGTTGGCCGGTTCCTGAATCCAGGCTTGGGCAATTTCACACTGGCGAGCCGGTATGGTTAGCAGAGTGTTGAGAATGCAGCCCGAGGCATATTTGCCGATCCGGCAAAGCGGCCCGGCGGCGGCCTGTATCTAAGAAAACCGCATTTCACGCCATCTTCTGCCACGCGACGGCTTAACCTTTACGGGTCTTTAATGGCGCAGCCGTAGGGTCGTAGCCGCAGCTCAGAACGGGCTGCCTGCCGTCCCTGACGGCCGGTGTTCGCGTGTGCGTCGGAGTTTTCCATGGATATCATGACGGGCGTAGGGCTCGTGTCCGGCATTCTCGTCGTGACGGTGATGGTGCTCATGGGCGGCGATCTGCACATGTTCATCTCAGAACATGCGATGATCATCATCTTCGGCGGCTCGATCGCCGCCACCATGATCCGGTTTCCGCTCAGCGCGATCCTGCATGGCCTTCCGCTCGGCGCCAAATTCGCTTTTACCATGAGCCGGCTGTCGGCGCGGGATCTGGTGGACGAACTTGCCCGCATCGCGGAAATCGCGCGCAAGCAGGGACCGGTCGGCCTGGAAAAGGTCGAAACCGACGAACCGTTTCTCGCCAAGGGAATTCGCTACGTGGCCGACGGTTACGATCTCGAATTCATCCGCGACAATATGGAGCGCGACCGCGACAATTTTCTCATGCATCTCGACGAAGGCGGGAAAATCTACCGCGCCATCGGCGACTGCGCCCCGGCGTTCGGCATGATCGGTACACTGATCGGCATGGTGCAGATGTTCGCCAACATGACCGACCCGTCAAAACTCGGGCCGTTCATGGCGACGGCCTTGCTGGCGACGCTGTACGGCGCGCTGGTCGCCAACCTTTTCTGCCTGCCGATCGCCGACAAGCTTCACGGCAAGCTGCTCGACGAAGAAACCAACCGCACGCTCATTATCGACGGCATTCTGATGATCCGCGATTCCAAGAGTCCGACGCTGGTGCGTGAAATGCTTCTAGCCTACCTGCCGGAAAAACATCGCCACGAAGAAGGCGAGCCGGTTCCGGCCTAAAGCGGCGGACGGCGATCTGGGAATAAGCGAATGGCCAAGAAGAAGCGGGGCGATGGGCACGGCGGGGGGCACGGCTGGTTCGTGACCTTCGCCGACCTGATGGGCCTGATGATGAGCTTCTTCGTGATGCTCGTCGCGTTCTCCAATCAGGATCAGCAGAAGCTGAAAATCGTCGCCGGCTCGATGCGGGAGGCATTCGGCGTACAGAGCGAGGCGCGCTATTCGGGCATCATCGAATCCGATGGTTTGCCGACCCGGCCCAAGCTGAAAAACACCGCGCACATTCCTCCCGAGGAAGCGTCCAACACGCCGACCCCCGACGAACAGCAGCGTAACCGCGCCGTCGGCGCTCGCCTGAAAACTGACCGCGAATTCGCGCTTGCGTCGGCGTCGTTGCGTCAGGCGTTGCAGGACATGCCGGAACTGACCGAAGTTTCCAAGCACATCATGTTCGAGGAAACCAATCAGGGCCTCAATCTCGAAATCGTCGATCAGGATGGCCGGTCGATGTTTGCGGACGGCTCCAAGGTGCCCTACGAGCGGACGCGGTTGCTGATCAAAAAACTTGCCGCTCCGCTCAAGGCGACGCCGCTGCGGGTCTCGATCGTCGGCCATACGGCGGCGGGTTTCGTGCCGTCGCGCGGCGATTATGACGCGTTCGATCTGTCGACCGATCGGGCTAATGCGGTGCGCCAGATTCTGGAGCGGGAGGGTCTGCCGTCCAACCACGTATTTGCGGTATCGGGCAAGGCCGATACCTTGCCGCTGTTTCCCGACGATCCGTCACTGGCGGCGAACCGCAGGGTGACCATCACCCTGATGCGCGAAGATCCGCCGCTGCCGCCCGACCTGAGACCATAGTAACACTACTATATTACCCTTATACGGCGCGCTGATTGCGTATTTCAGAGGCAACGCAGCCCCGTCGGTGGTGCTATAGTCCAGCGGTTGACAGGCCCTTCCCAAGCGTCGATAGCCCGGATCGAAATAACCGATAAAGCGTTCTCTAGGCATCATGGCCATCAGCGACACATCAACCGAAGCCCCTGCCGAGGCGCCGGTCACGACGGGTTTTTGGGCGCTGACGCTCGGAAGCATCGGTGTGGTGTTCGGCGACATCGGGACGTCGCCGCTATACGCGTTTCGCGAGGCTGTCGCGGGCGCCGCGGGACATGAGCCGGTCACGCGGGTCATTGTGCTCGGCGTCTTGTCGCTGATCGTGTGGGCGCTTTTTATCGTCGTGACCGCCAAATATGTGCTGCTGCTGCTACGAGCGGACAACAACGGCGAGGGCGGAACGCTGTCGCTGATGGCGCTGGGTCAACGCGCGCTGGGACGGCGAAGCTGGCCGCTGCTGGCCTTGGGCGTGATCGGCGCCTCGATGTTTATCGGCGACTCCATGATCACGCCGGCGATTTCGGTGCTGTCCGCGGTCGAGGGTCTCAAGCTCGCGGCACCCGCGCTCGAGCACTACGTGGTGCCGCTGACGGTGTTCATTCTGGTCGTGCTTTTCTCCGTGCAGAGCGGCGGCACGGCCCGGGTCGCAACGGCCTTTGGGCCGGTCATGGTGTTGTGGTTCAGCGTTCTTGCGGTGATGGGACTGGTCCATATCAGCGACGATCCATCGGTACTTGCCGCGATCAATCCCTGGTACGGAATTCAGTTTCTGCTTTCCCACGGCGCGATTGGTCTTGTGACCCTGGGCGCGGTGTTTCTCGCGGTGACCGGCGGTGAAGCGCTCTATGCCGATCTCGGGCATTTCGGACGCAAGCCAATTCGGTCGGGCTGGTTCTTTCTGGTTCTGCCGGCGTTGCTGATCAACTATTTCGGCCAGGGCGCACTGGTATTGTCCAATCCGGCGGCGATCGAGAATTCGTTCTACCGGATGGTGCCCGAATCGTTCCTGCTGCCGCTGATCGTACTGGCCACGGCGTCGACCGTGATCGCAAGTCAGGCGGTGATAACGGGCGCATATTCGCTGGTCCGCCAGGCCGTACAGCTCGGTCTGTTGCCGCGCTTCGAGGTCCGCTTCACGTCGGAGACCCATGCCGGACAGATTTATCTGCCGCGCGTCAACATGCTCCTGCTGATAGGCGTGCTGTTGCTGGTGCTGCTGTTCCGCACGTCGAGCGGGCTCGCCTCCGCCTATGGTATCGCGGTGTCCACGACCATGGTCGCCGACGGCATCATGGGATTCGTCGTGATCTGGAAATTGTGGAATTGGAAGGCAGCGACCGCGGCCGCAGTCATCGTTCCGTTTGTCGTGGTCGACATGACCTTCTTCAGCGCCAATCTGCTGAAGCTGTTCGAAGGCGCGTGGGTGCCGTTACTGTTCGGCGTCACCATGGCAGTCCTGATCTGGACGTGGCGGCGAGGTGCCGCGATCCTGACCAGCAAGACACGGCGCACCGAGGTGCCGCTGAAGGATCTGATCAAGAGCCTGGAAAAACGTCCGCCTCATTTCGTCAAAGGCACCGCGGTATTTCTCACCAGCGATCCGAATTTCGTGCCTACCGCGCTGCTGCACAATCTCAAGCACAACAAGGTGCTTCACGAACACAACGTGATCCTGACCATTGAAACCGCGCAGACGCCGCGCGTCGATCTGGCCGAGCGTGTCCGCATGGAAAATATCAGCGATAAGTTCTCCACCGTCCGGCTGCGCTTCGGCTTCATGGAATCGCCCAACGTCCCGAAGGCGCTGGTGATCGCCAGAAAGCTCGGCTGGCAGTTCGACATCATGTCGACGTCGTTTTTTGTCTCGCGCCGTTCGCTAAAGCCCTCGGCGCAATCGGGAATGCCGATATGGCAGGATCACTTGTTCATCGCCCTGAGCCGGTCGGCCAATGATGCGACGGACTATTTCCAGATTCCCACCGGCCGCGTGGTCGAGGTCGGAACCCAGGTCACCATTTAGAGCGGCGTCAGGCGCTCCCGTCGCCTTTTTGCATGGCTGAGGCTGAATCAGCTTGTGAGCCGCTTGATGGCGGGTCTATAACGCGCCTCGCTTCATCCGTTGTGCAGTGCAGCGAAGTATTTCCGAGGCCACCATGACAACCGAAATTGCTGCTCCCGCAGCGGCGACGCCGGCGGCTAACGGGCATGGCGAGGCGCATTCCACCGCTGGATTCAAGGCGCTGATGCTGGGCAGCATCGGCGTGGTCTATGGCGACATCGGCACCAGTCCGCTTTACGCGTTGCGCGAAGCCGTGATCGCCGCCGGCGCGTCCGCGGGAGGCGTCAATCCGCAGGCGGTGCTTGGCGTGCTGTCCTTGATCCTGTGGGCGCTCATTGTCGTGGTGACGCTGAAATACGTCCTGATCCTGCTGCGCGCGGACAACAATGGCGAGGGCGGGACGCTGGCGCTGATGGCGCTGGCGCAGCGGGCGGTGACTTCCGGCGGCGGCACGATCGTTCTTTTTGGGATTATCGGCGGTGCTCTCTTTTATGGTGATGCGGTGATCACGCCGGCGGTATCCGTGCTCTCCGCCATCGAAGGCATCAAGCTCGTTACGGTATCGCTCGATCCTTATGTCGTGCCGCTGACGGTAATCATACTGCTTGTGCTGTTCGCGGTGCAGTCGCGCGGTACGGCGCGCGTTGCCGCTTTTTTCGGACCGATAATGTGCGTCTGGTTTGCCGTCATCGCGATCGCGGCGTTGCCGCAGATCGCACGCCACCCTGAAGTTCTGTTGGCGCTGAATCCGCTTTATGCCGTCGCGTTCATGATCCATCACGGCGTCATCGGGTTTATCACGCTCGGCGCGATTTTCCTCGCGGTGACCGGGGCGGAGGCGCTGTACGCTGATCTAGGCCATTTTGGCAAACGGCCGATCCAGACCGCGTGGCTTGCTATCGTGTTACCATCGCTTGCGGTCAACTATCTCGGGCAGGGCGCGCTCGTTTTAGGGAATCCTGCAGCGCTCGAAAATCCATTCTTTCTTATGTTTCCCGATTGGGCGTTGGTTCCAATGGTGGTGCTGGCTATTGCCGCCGCGGTGATCGCGAGCCAGGCGGTGATTACCGGTGCCTATTCACTGACCCGCCAGGCGATTCAACTCGGGTTGATGCCGCGGTTCGAAATCCGGCACACCTCGGAATCCCATTCCGGCCAGATATACATTCCACGAGTCAATATGCTCCTCGCGATTGGTGTCGTTCTGTTGATTGTGTTGTTCCGTTCCTCCAGCGCGCTGGCGTCGGCCTATGGCATTGCGGTAACCGGGACCATGGTGGTTACCGCCATGATGGGTTTTGTCGTGATCTGGCGGGTCTGGAACTGGTCGCCATTCGCGGCCGCGGCGCTCATCGCCCCCTTCCTGTTTCTCGATCTCACATTTCTCGCGGCAAACCTGCTGAAAGTGTTCGAGGGCGGGTGGGTGCCGCTGGCGCTGGGCGCCCTGGTGATGCTGCTGATGTACACCTGGCGTCGCGGCAGCCGGCTGTTGTTCGAGAAGTCGCGCAAGCTGGAGTTTCCGTTAGCGGACCTCGTCGCAATGCTGGAAAAGCGTCCACCCCAGCGCGTGTCGGGAACGGCCGTGTTTCTGACCAGCGATCCCACCAGCGCGCCGACGGCGCTGATGCATAGTTTGAAGCACTACAAGGTATTGCACGAGAAGAACGTCATTCTCACCATCGAGACCGCGCCGACGCCCCGCATCGATCCAGCCGAGCGGGTGCGGCTGGAAGAGATCAGTGCGACGTTCTCCAAGGTGACGTTGCGGTTTGGATTCATGGAATCGCCCAATGTCCCGAAGGCGCTGGCGATCGCCCGCAAACTCGGCTGGCAATTCGATATCATGTCGACCTCGTTCTTTTTGTCGCGGCGCGCGCTGAAGCCGGCCGCGCATTCCGGGATGCCGCGCTGGCAGGATCATCTCTTTATCGCGCTCAGCCGAACCGCCAACGATGCGACCGACTATTTCCAGATTCCGACCGGGCGGGTGGTCGAGGTCGGAACACAGGTCTCGGTTTAAGGCCGCCTGTTTTAAACGTTCTGCGGCGCTTGATTTTCGGCGCGCCAGAGGCGAGTTTGGCGCCGAAGGGCAGGCAATGCGGTGTCCGCATTGCTGAATTAGTGCTCGAACATCGGACGGTTGGGAGTATTTCAGTGGCGGATCAGGGTCATCAAGTCAGCGATTTGACGCCGGTAGAGGTGTCGAAGGGGATCGCCGAAGGACGCTATCTCCTGGTCGATGTCCGCGAGCCGAACGAGGTCGCGGTTGAAGCCTATCCGGATGCCGTCGTCGTTCCGCTGTCGAGCTTCGACCCGCAGGATATTCCCGATCCCCAAGGCAAACAGGTGGTTTTCGCCTGCCGTTCAGGCAAGCGGTCGGTGACGGCGTCGCTGGCAGCCCAGGCTGGCGGTCTGGCCCACGACAAGCATCTCGCCGGCGGCATGCTGGCATGGAAGGCTGCCGGCCTGCCGACCAGGACCGGCTGACCCTTCCATGACGTCCATGAACAAGGTTTTCGCGGATCTTCCCGTTACCATTTTCGAGGCGATGTCGCAGCTCGCGCGCGACAACAATGCCATCAACCTCGGCCAGGGATTTCCCGATCATCCTGGCCCCGAGGATATAAGGCGCGCGGCGGCGGACGCGGTGATGGACGGCTACAACCAGTATCCATCGATGATGGGCATTCCGGAATTGCGCCAGGCGATCGCGGCCCATTACGCGCGCTGGCATGGCCTGACGCTGGATCCCATGACCGAGGTGATGGTGACGTCGGGCGGCACCGAAGCGCTGACATCCGCCATTTTCGCCGTGGTCGAACCCGGCGATGAAGTCGTCGTGTTCCAGCCGGTGTACGATTCCTACTTGCCGATCATACGCCAGGCCGGGGGCATCCCGCGCCTGGTGCGGCTGGAGCCGCCGCATTGGCGGCTGACCGAAGAGATGCTGTCGCGCGTTTTCAATCACAAGACCAAGGCGGTGCTGTTCAACAATCCGCTCAATCCCGCCGCGGTCGTCTACCCCCGCGAAGACCTCGAACTGCTGGCGCGGTTTTGCCAGGAGTTCGATACCGTCGCGATCTGCGACGAAGTCTGGGAGCATGTGATTTTCGACGGCCGCGAACACGTTCCGCTGATCACGATTCCGGGTATGCGCGACCGCACCATCAAGGTAGGCTCGGCCGGAAAGATTTTTTCGCTGACCGGCTGGAAGATCGGCTTTGTCTGCGCCGCACCTGCGCTATTGCGTGTGGCCGCCAAGGTGCATCAGTTTCTCACCTTCACCACCGCGCCGAATCTTCAGGCGGCGGTGGCCTACGGCCTTGGAAAACCGGCTGAGTATTTCCTGGAGATGCGCAAGGATCTGGCGCGAAGCAGGGACCGCTTGACCAGGGGACTGGAGAGCATCGGCTTCCCGGTATTGAAGTCGCAGGGCACCTATTTTCTCACGGTCGATCTTTCGCCGTTGGGCCTCAACGAAACCGACGAGGCGTTTTGCAAGCGCATCGTGACCGACTACAAGGTGGCGGCTATCCCGGTATCGGCATTTTACGAAGAAGATGCCGTGACCTCGGTAGTGCGTTTTTGCTTCGCCAAGAAAGATGCAACCCTCGACACCGCGCTGGAGCGGCTTTCGGATGCGGTGCATCGCAGGTAAACTTCAATGATGCATATCCGGATTTATACCATTCACTTCATTGCCGTGATCGCGGCTGGACTCGGTGCGCCGGCGTCGCTGCCCGCGCAGGGGCAGGAGCGGGTGGTTAATTTCTACAACTGGTCGAATTACGTGGCACCGGGGGTGCTCGAAGACTTCACCAGAGAAACCGGCATCAAGGTCGTCTACGACACCTTCGACGCCAATGAGACGCTGGAGACACGCCTTTTGGCGGGCAAGTCGGGATACGACGTCGTCGTTCCCACCGCGTATTTCCTGCAGCGCCAGGTATCGGCGAATATTTTCCAGAAACTCGACAGGTCGAAGCTGCCGAATCTCGCCAATGCCTGGCCGGAGGTGACGCAGCGACTTGCTGTTTACGATCCCGACAATAGTTATGGCGCCAACTACATGTGGGGCACCACCGGCATCGGCTATAACGTCAAGGCCGTGCAGAAAATTCTGGGGTCCGACGCGAAAATCGACAGCTGGGACATTGTTTTCAAGCCTGAAAACCTCGCAAATTTCAAGGATTGCGGTATTCACATGCTGGATTCCGCCGACGATATCTTGCCGGCGGCGTTGCACTATCTCGGGCTCGACCCGAATTCGACCAAACAGGCGGATCTCGAAAAGGCCGCCGATCTGATTATGAAAATAAGGCCGTCTGTCCGCAAGTTTCACTCGTCGGAATATTTGAGTGCGCTCGCCACCGGAGAAATTTGCTTCGTCGTCGGCTGGTCCGGCGACATCATGCAGGCGCGAAGCCGCGCCGAGGAAGCAAAGAACGGTGTCGAGGTTGGATACGCGATCCCGAAGGAGGGGGCGCAGATGTTCTTCGACAACCTCGCCATTCCGGCGGATGCGAAGAACCTTGTCGAGGCCTACGAGCTGATCAACTATCTGTACCGGCCCGAGGTCGCCGCCAAGAACTCCGACTTTTTGTCTTATGCCAACGGTAACCTTGCGAGTCAGAAGCTGGTCGATCCCAAAATTCTCAATGACAAGAATATCTATCCGGATGAGGCGACGCTGAAGAAGCTGTTCGTGATTACCGCGCGCGATCCGGCAACGCAGCGCGTCATCAACCGGCTGTGGACACGGGTGAAGACCGGGCGCTGACTGCTACCGCCAGCGGCGGTGCAGCCACAGCCACTGATCGGGATATTCGCGGATCCAGCCTTCGACTACCGACGTGATCGCCTGCATCGTGCCCTGGATGTCGATTTTCCCCTCGGCGTCGCGCACCGGCTTCACTTCTTCCGACAGCTCGGCTCGGAAGCGATGGCCGGGAAGGCGGATGATTCGCACGCCATGAATCGGGCACTCGACCTGCCGCAGCAGCCGGGCCATCATCGGATTGGCCTTGGTCCTGCGCCCGAAGAATGTCACGTCCACGCCGTTGGTGAGATATTGATCGACCAGCATTGCGACGTGCTGCCCGTTCTGCAGGGCCTCCGCAAGCTTGAGCGGCGCGTCGCGGCCGGCCGGAATCAGCGTTCCCATGTTGACCGCGCGCAGCTTCTCGATAGCGCGATCGGCAGCGGCGATGTTTGGGCGGCGATACAGGATCGCGGCGTCCAGCCCATGCGCGACGGCGGCCAGTGCCGGCAGTTCCCAATTGCCGAGATGGCTCGCGAAGATCAGCGCCGGTTTGCCGTCGAGCCGAAGCTGCGCGAACAGTTCATGGGTGCGCGGCTCGATTTCGATGCGGCTGTCTTCGGGATGGGCGGGATCGTGCTCCCAGATGTGATCGAGATGCGCGAATTCGGCGCCGACACGGCCGAGATTGTCCCATACGCCGGCAAGGATGGTCTCGATCTCCTCGGGCGATTTTTCCGGAAAGGCGGCGGTAAGATTGGCGCGGCCGATCCTGTCTTCCTTGAGCCGCCGGCCAATGAAGCGCGAGATGCGGCCGAACAGGTTCGCCGTCTTGATCGGATCGAAATAACGCGTGGTGCGAAGCAAGCCGGATGTGAGCGCGCCGACCGCAGCGTCACCCGCAGGCTTGGCCGCATCGCGAATGCTGGCCTTGGTGCGAAGCAGGAGGCGGCGCATCAGAGTGAAACGGCCGGCTTGTTAAAGCGGTTCACGTGTCAGGACCAGTGAGGCGTTCTGGCCGCCGAAACCGAACGAGTTCGACATCACCGCGGTGACGCGAGCGTCGCGGGCCTTGTTGGGCACCACGTCGAACAGGATCGCTGGATCCGGGATTTCATAATTGATAGTCGGCGGAATGCGCTGATGTTCAAGCGTGAGAAGGGAAAAAATCGCCTCCACCGCTCCTGCCGCTGAAATGGTGTGGCCGACCATCGATTTGTTCGACGAGACCGGAATTTTCGACGTGCGGTCACCGAAAACAGCGGAAATGCTGAGGTATTCCATCTTGTCGTTTTCTGGCGTCGCCGTGCCGTGAGCATTGATATAATCGATTTGCTCCGGCGTCATACCTGCATCGGCCAGAACATTGCGCACGCATCCGATGATCGGCTTGCCGTCCGGGCTGGAGCGGGTGCGATGAAACGAGTCGGTCAGTTCGCCGCAGCCGGCGAGAATTCCGAGAATCTTCGCGCCGCGCGCGGTCGCGGCCTCGTAGCTCTCCAGCACCAGTGCGCCGGCGCCCTCCGCCATGACGAAACCGTCGCGATTCTTCGAGAATGGTTTGGACGCGGCCTGCGGCGTATCGTTCTGGGTCGACAGCGCCGACAGCAGGGAAAACCGGACCAGTGCTTCCAGATTGACCGAGCCATCGGTGGCAACGCACAACGCGGCATCGGCTTCGCCGCGCCGGATCGCCTCGACGCCGAGCTGGATCGCGGTAGCGCCGGACGCGCACGCGGTCGACAGCGAAATCGGCGAACCCTTGGTGCCGTAGGTCTCGGCGAGATAACCGGAAACCGAGCCGAACATGAAGCGATGATGATATTCTGCGAATCTTCCGCCACCGCTGATCCGCAACACGTCGTCGATAGTGATCTCGGTCTTCCCGACCGCGCGTCCCACTTCAATGCGTTGCGGCCATTCGACCTCGACCGGCGCGACCGCAAGAAACAGCGGTCCCGGAAAATCGCCCTTGCTGCCGATGCCCGACTGCGCGACGGCTTCTTCGGCGGCCATATCGGCGAGCTTTTCGGTAAGGGCCGTCGATGACGACGGTTCGACCGTGACGAAATCGATCGTTCCCGCCATGGTCGTCTTCAGGCCATCGATCGGAAAACGGGTGATGGTGCGAATGCCGGATTCGCCCGCCGTCAGCTTGGCCCAGTTATCGTCCTTGCCGGCCCCGAGCGACGTCATGATGCCCATGCCGGTAACGACAACGATCGGCCTGCCGAATTTATCGCGTGATGCTGTCATGATTTCCCCGTCGATCTCGCGCCGCGCTTAACTGACCGCCTCGACCAAAGCCATGCCTTCGCCCCGCCAGTGGCCGGCGCCGACGACAACAATCTGGATCGGCGGACTGGACATTTCAACCTCGAGCCCGGTCGGATCGTTGGGCGGAAACAGCGCGCCGCGCGAAATCGAAAGTGCTGCAAGCGCAAGCCCTAACGGAAACTGGGTTTCAAGGGTGTGGCCGAACATCGTTCCCGTTGCGCGCACCGCGTGGCCGGGATGTTGACCTAGGAACGCTTTTTCCTCGGATGTAACAGCTTCAACACCGGTCGCGCCGGTGATGAGGGCGCCGTTGTCATCAAGGATGCCAAGCTTGGACCAAAGCCCTTCCAGGGATTTCGTGACTTCGCCGGGCTGCTTGCGCCGCGCCCGGTCGGAAACCACGTTGGTCAGACGCGCATAGGGCTTGGCACCACGCGCTTCCGCGTGTGTCCTCGACTCGATGACGAGAAAGGCGCCGGCCGAGCCGAGCGCAAAGCCGCTATTCTCAGCCCGCGCCCAGACCGGAGCAAATTTATCTTTCAGATTGAAGTCGCCGAACTCGTAAAGGATCAACAGGTCCGACCGTTCGCCGTTGTGTGCCGCGCCGATCAGCGCGATGTCGCTTTGACCGGAGGCGATGCGCGCCAGCGCGATCCGAGCCGCGTCGACGCTCGCGGCTTCCTCCCCCATGAAGGTGCGCGACGATCCCGACACGCCGTGCACGATGGCGATATTGCCGGCGAGCAGGTTCGAAAGCTGGGCCAGAAACAGCGTCGGCCGCAAATCGTTCATCAGCCGTTCGTTGAGGAATGCCGGCGAGGAGTTGCCTTTTACATAGCCGTTGAGAATGGCCAGATCGACCGGGACATCGCGCTCACCGCCGCCGGCCGCGATGATCATGTCCATCCGCCCGAGGATTTCCGCGTTACCTTTGACGCCGGCCGAATCGAGCGCCAGCCCGGCGGCGTAGGTGCCGATGCGCTGCCAGGCCTCCATCTGACGCTGATCGCCCTTCTTCGGGATCTGCGCGTCGAGCTTGATGGGCGCCCATGGATGCACGATGTAGGGCGCGAAGCGCTGTTCATCGACATTGACGCGCTGCGCATTGAGCGCGTCCCAATGCGCGTCGAGCCCTTCGCCGAGCGACGTGGCGATGCCGATACCGGTGATCCAGACTTCAACCGGACCTGAGTTCGATGATTTCGGCTCAGTCATGGGGCATTGCGTGCTGCGGAAAGCCGATACGGTTTGCTACGGTGTCCATGAAGCTGCGCAGATCCGGATTCGGGAAGGGAATGTGGCGGAACGTGAGCGTCGCGTTGCACCTCGGCTTACCGCCGACACTGATCCTGGCTTCGGTGATGGTAAAGCCGGAGCCCTCGTGAACCACGCTGGCCTCGACGTTCAGCAGTTCGCCCGGGGTGACGAAGCTCCGCATCTTGGCTTCCTTGACCATGGCCAGAAAAGGCATGCGTTCGAACTTCATTAGCGCGATCAACAGCCAGCCGGAGGTCTGCGCCATGGATTCGATCAGCAGCACGCCGGGCAGCAGCGGATAGCCGGGGAAGTGCCCCTCGAAGATGGTGCTGTGCTGGGGAACCTGCGCCTCGACCGCGATGGTTTTCTCACCGATGTTCAGGTCGGTGATGCGGTCGATCAGGTGGAAATATTCAAGTTGCATGGTCGGGCGATGGTGCGCCCTTCGCGGCGACCAGTTCGTCGATGCGCTCGCTGAGGTTTTTCAGGACGAAATACTGTTCAGTCGTGGCCTTGCCGTCGTTGACTTCCTGAGTCCATTTTTCCAGTGGCAGTTTGATCCCGAACGCCTTGTCGATCGCGAACGCGATATCCAGAAAGTCCAGGCTGTCGATCCCCAGATCGTCGATCGCGTGGCTGTCGGGAGTGATCGTGTCCCGCGGGATATCGCAGGTTTCCGCGATAATGTCGGCGATCTTGTCGAATGTAGAGGACATCATTAAGCCTTTGATATATTGAAGGTAAATGGCGGGATGGCGCGAAAGGAGAGGGCAGTGCCCCAAAACGCCCCGTTCCCCATGCGGTTTCGAGTGCCCGTATATCGGAGCGCCGCCTTGAGTTCAATGGCGCCGGAAGGCGCCCATTGTGCCCGATTCGGGGGGCGATCCGCTGTCGCGCCTCAAAATGTCAGCTATGGGGTGCCGAAATGCGCGCGCAATCCCGCCGGCCCATCAACACGCAATCCTGGGTCTTGCGCAGATCGGCGATGCTCATGGCAAGCCAGATCCCGATGGCGGTCAGCGCCACCGTGAAGGCGAAAGCGGCCAGATTGGCCAGCATGCGATGGCGAAAATCGTCTGGCTCGTCCCGGGCCCGCTCATAGCGCGACAGATCGTGCGGTTCTTCCCGAACATTGTTTTGCGGTTGGCCCGGTGGCTGCGCCGAGGTACGCGGCCGGAACTTGAGCACGCGGTGCTCGTCGTCCGTGATGACTGGCCGTTGGCTTTTCATCGGTGCCTGATCCCCGACTTTCGATGCCGCCTTGTATCACCTGACAGGCATGTCCCACAAACAAAGTCCGCATGGCACGAATGCGAAAACCTATTCTGGATAGGTTTCATGGAACCGGCCGTAGTCGATCCTGACCCGGCCGTCTTCCGAAGTGCCGATGACATCGGCGTATCGATGACCATGCCTGATAGTTGCGTGCTCGTAGGATTTTCGGGCATGAACGGTTTGCGCCGCAACGACGTCGTATCCTGAAACCACTACTACGAGAGAGACGCCGCATGCCTTGAGATCGGCCGCGTTGAGCCCGTAAAGCGGGCTCGCCTCATCGATGGTATGGAACAGCGTCCAGCTCAGCGCGAGAGCCGGACTTTCGTTTCTCGCCAGCGCCAGTTCGTAAAACCGCCGCAGCGGCTGGCCCTCCAGGCTCCTCTCGTTTTTGAACAGCCACAGCCGGGCATTGGCATTGCTGATGATATTGTGCCGCTCGTTGGCAAGGCGAACCATCAAGGTCGGTTTGCCCCCGTGGGTCGAGATCACCGGGCTGTCGGCAAACAGCAGTCGCGCATTCGGGCGCGAGAAACGCGCGAAGATCAGTCCCGTCATCAGCGACATCGAAAAGATGCCGGTGAACAATTCGACCGTCGCAATGAAATGTCCGTAATGGGTTTGCGGATGCATGTCGCCATAACCGGCGGTCGAAAGCGTCTCGATGCTGAAATAGAGATAATCGATATAAGAGCCGCCCCGGACATTCGCGATCGGCTCATGTCCGATCCAGTAAAACGATGCAAAGATCGCATTGAAGATGATGAAGACGATTGCGGCGCCTGCGATGAACGCGGGCCATGATGCGGTCATGCAGCGATGGCTGATGTCTGCCCAGAAACTGAGATGCAGGCCTTCCGTAATGACTTCACGATCGCCGAAACGGACCACCCGTGTCTTTGAGGTTCGTTCGTTTTGACTAATGGCCATGTCCGGAAATCTACGATGCGTTGGAGCAGAGTGGAGTGCTTTATTGCGTGCGCGATCATGCCATAATGGCCGACGCCGCCAAGGGTGACCGGCGTCACTTCATCGCAAGATTGAAGCAGCTACGTAGCCGGTGGATCCGGTTCCGCGGGATAATCCTTGCCGCTGAGTGTGCGGTGCAGCCATGCCTCGGCCTTGCCGCCGGCGATCAGCACGATGAATGTAATCGCCAGACCGATGGTCACGATTTTCCATTGCCCGGCGCCGCACATGATACCGATACATGCCGTAAGCCAGGTGCATGCGGCGCTGGTCAATCCGCGGATTCGCGAATTCTGATCGGCGTGGATGATCACCCCGGCGCCGAGAAAGCCGATGCCGGTCAGGATTCCCTGGATGATGCGGGCGTCAGGATTGCCGGACGATTCCGTCAGCGCCACGACCATCGCGGCGGCAAGGCCCACCAGTCCGAGCGTCCGCAAGCCGATCGGCTTGCCGTGCAGATCGCGATTAAGGCCGATGGCGGCCCCGGCAAGCGTGGCGACGCCCAGACGCAACACGATCTCCTGCCAGTCGAGCAACGCCGTATCTCCCTCCAAAGCGTCTTACTTCGGCAGACGCCCCATCATGTAAAATTTGTCGTTCGGGCGCATGCCGGTAACGTTGGCCATCCGGTTCGACAGCGCGAAGAACGCCGAGATCGCGGCGATATCCCAGATGTCGTCGTTGCTGAAACCGTGGCGGGCGATATCGGCAAAATCCCCTTCGGATATTTCTTCCGCTGCCCGGCTCACCTTCATGGCGAAATCAAGCATCGCCTTCTGCCGAGGCGTAATATCCGCCTTGCGGTAGTTGATGGCAATCTGGTCGGCGATCTGCGGGTTTTTGGCACGGATACGCAGGATCGCGCCATGGGCGACGACGCAATAGTGGCATTGATTGGCGCTGGAGGTGGCGACCACGATCATCTCGCGTTCTGCCTTGGTCAGGCCGCCGTCCTTGTCCATCAAGGCGTCGTGATAGGCAAAGAACGCGCGGAATTCGTCGGGGCGATAGGCCAGGGTGAGAAAGACGTTGGGAACGAATCCGGATTTTTCCTGCACCGCGAGAATGCGGTTCCGGATATCTTCCGGCAGTTTATCGAGGGCAGGCGTGGGAAAGCGGCTGGCGATGGGCTGCGACATCAGAAAAGTCCGATTCGAGTCGCATGATGCGCTCGCGCGCGATCATAGTCGATGACCGCGTCAGCTGAAAGCGTGTCCGCGCGGGATCGCGGCGCGCCGGCGAGTCTCTCGGACGATCAGCGCAGCGGCTTCTTCAGCAGCGAGAAGCGGTCGGGGTCGAGACCCATCGACGGCTGCAGCATCGGGGCTTCGATCGTGCGCGCCGCCGGCCGCTCGTTGATGCCGGGATCGTTCGGCACGTCGCGATGCGAGGTGGCTCCGCGCCAGCGCTCCAGCACTGCGCCGACGAAATGCATATCGTGGCCGGCGGCGACCGACGGCACGGTTGAAATCGTGGCCTCGCTGCGCGGCAGTTGATGGGCGGGGACTTCCTTGAAGCGCAGCCTGGTCGGCAGCGCCACTCCTTCGCCGAAAGCCAGCACTTCGCGGGTTCCGAGCGAGGGCACGAACGACAGCAGGTTTGCCGCGGCGTCCGACACCGCCGAGCGCAATAGAGCCTGGTCCCGATCATTGGCAAGACGCATCGCGAACAAGGTATTGCACTGCGAAATGATGGTTGCGTCCAGTTCCGCGGGACGCTGCGTAACGAGGCCTAGATAGACGCCGTATTTGCGGCCTTCCTTGGCGATGCGCGACACCGCCTTGCGGGTCGGTCCGAAACCGATGTTGCGGTCGGCCGAGGCATAACGATGCGCTTCCTCGCAGACGAACAGCAGCGGCGAAACCCCATCGCTCCACAGGCCAAAATCGAACGCCATCCGGCACAGCACCGATACCACGGAGTCGACGACTTCGGCGGGGAAACCCGCGAGCTGCATGATGGTCATCGGCCTGCCATTGGCCGGCAGCCGGAACAGATGGCTGATGACTTCCGCCATGGTGTCGCCGCCGACATTGGCATTGTCGAACATGAAGGCATAACGCGGATCGTTGCGCACGGTCTCGATACGCGAAATCAGCTTGTGGTAGATGATGCGCGACGAACGGTTTTCGAGCTTGCCCATGCGTTCGTCGATCAGTGAAATCAGATCGACCAGGCGATAGGGCACCGGCGTGTCCGCGGTGTAGCCGATGCTTTTGGGATCGATTCGCTTCAATCCAACCCGATCGGCATTCTGGTACTGCGTGTAGATTCCCTTCGCCATCGGGATGACTTCGGCGAGGATATCCAGCTCCTCCGGCACACCGGGCCGGCCGGCGAACAGCACGTCCACGATCTCTTCGAAGTTGAACAGCCAGAACGGCAGCTTCAGATTGCGCGGATTGAGAACCAGCGATCGGTCGCCGAAGCAGCGGCCATATTCGTTGTGAACATCGAGCAGGAAGATGCGCAGGTTCGGCCGCGCTCGCAGAATTTCGTTCAGCAGCAGCGACACGCCGCTCGATTTACCGACACCGGTAGAGCCGAGCACCGCAAAATGCTTGCTGAGCATTTCCTCGACATCGACATAGGCGATGACGGACGGATCCTGCTGCAGGGTCCCGACATTGATCTGGTCCGAACCCGTCGGCGCATATACCGTTCGTAGTTCCTGATTGGTGATCAGGTCGACAGTGTCGCCGATGGTCGGGTAGTTTGTGACGCCACGCTGAAACTTGGGACGCGCCGGGCCACCGAGGATCTCGCCGAGCAGATCGACCGAGGCGCTGGCGATGTAGAGGTCCGAACTCGGCAGATTTTCACAGGATACTTCCGTGATCATCGCCACGATGGTGGAATTCGAGCAGCGGATACTGACGAACCGGCCGACGGTGGCCCGAACTTCGGTGTGGCTCAACTGGCTCGCCGCCAAAAGGCCTACCCGCGCAAGAGACCCGCGGACCGAAATCACGCGCCCGAAAGATGCCGCAACCGGTGCAATGGACATATCTTGAATTCGCGTCGCCGCGCCCTTTATTTTGTCCGACTATGCAGGGGGTTATTGGAGAAACTGTTAAGCCGTGGAGTTCCGAATACGGTCAAAACCGCGGCATCTTCGCCTACGATTTGGTCACCAAACCATCCAGCTCTATTTATCGGCTGCGTTTCCTTGAGAAATCGGCATTTTTCAGACGCGCCCGCCGCTACAAGCGGCCGGCCCCGCTTAACACCTCATTTACCAATGCGGGAGGAGAACTCGGCCCCATAGCCTGTTCAGGACCGGTTCCGGGGCTGGCCTTAACCGCCCCATGCCTGTAAATCCTGTCCCAACAAGAAACAAACGGGGTGGAACGCGATGAATCGCGGCATTGAGACTTGAGCGAGTTCGCGCGGCCCTCGGCGTTGGCGCCCTTCCGGATACGCAATTACCGTTTTCAGTGGCCTGCCGACCTGCTCACATCTTGGGCGTTCGAGATGGAGACGCTGATTCTGGGCTGGTATGTGCTGGTCGAGACCGGCTCGGTGCTGCTGCTCACGCTGTTCGCGGCGCTCAATTTCACCGGCACGCTGATCGCGCCGATGTTCGGTGTGGTTGGCGACCGCATCGGCCACCGCGATCTGCTCGCCATCATGCGTGCAACCTATGCCGTGCTGGCTATGACGCTGATGACGCTGGCGTTCACGGGCTATCTAAGCCCGCTCTATGTCTTCGTCATCGTGGCGATGATGGGGCTGGTTCGGCCCTCGGATCTCGGGGTGCGCGGCGCGCTGGTCGCCACCATCATGCCGCATCATCAATTGATCGGCGCGATCAGCATTTCGCGCACCACGATGGATACCGCGCGGATCGCAGGCGCACTGAGCGGCGCCGGCTTGTTCGCGGCGCTCGGCATGGGGCCGGCCTATGTAGCGATCGTCAGTCTTTACGTTGTCAGCACATTGCTCACCCTCTGCGTGATTGCGCCGTCGAAGCCGCATCCCGTCGATGAGGTCACAACCGAAGCAATACGGCGCTCGCCGATGCGTGATTTGAAAGAAGGCCTTGCTTATGTCTGGACGACGCCGCGCATGCGCGCCGCGATCTGGATCGCGTTCCTCGCCAACCTGACCGCCTATCCGCTTTCCAACGGATTGCTGCCTTATATCGCGCGGGATATTTACGGCACCGATCAGACCGGGCTCGGATACCTGTCGGCGAGTTTCGCGGTGGGGTCGCTGATCGGGTCGATTGCGCTGAGCCTGGTTGGCGGAATCCGGGTGGCGCGCCTGATGATCGCTGCAACCATCATTTGGTACGTGACGCTGCTTGTATTCGCACATGTGCAGAACATGCCGGCCGCGATCGCGTGCCTGATGATGGCCGGCTTCTCGCAAAGCCTTACCATGATCTCGATCGCGGTGATCCTGATGCGCACCGCGAGCGAGCATTTCCGCGGCCGGGTGATGGGCGTGCGCATGCTTGCGATCTACAGCCTGCCGCTTGGCCTGCTGGCGGCCGGCAGTCTCATCGGCGAGATCGGGTTCGTCGCCACCGCGTCGCTTTACGCGGCCACCGGCTTGCTGCTGATGCTGGTCATCGTGCTGCACTGGCGTGAGGATTTATGGCATGTACACGCGCCTGCGAATGTGAGGTAACATTCTGCAAGAAAGGAATCTCATGTCAAAGACAGCATTGGTGGTTTCGGCGCATCCGGGAGATTTCGTCTGGCGCGCCGGCGGCGCGATCGCGCTTCACGCCAAGAAGGGCTATCGCGTCAAGATCGTATGCCTTGCGTTTGGCGAACGCGGGGAATCGCAATTCGCCTGGAAGCAACCGGGCATGACGCTGGACAAGGTCAAGGCCGGCCGCCGCGACGAGGCGGAGCGCGCCGCCACAGCGCTTGGCGCCGAGATCGAGTTCTTCGATGGCGGCGACTATCCGCTGCGCCTCACGGAGGCGCATATGGATCGGCTGATCGACATCTATCGCGAACTCAATCCGAGCTTTGTGCTGACGCATTCGCTGGAAGATCCCTACAATGTCGATCATCCGGCCGCGGCGGCCTATGCGCAGGAGGCGCGAATCGTGGCGCAGGCGATGGGCCACAAGCCGCAGGCCGATTACAATTACAGCGCGCCGCCGGTGTTCCTGTTCGAGCCGCACCAGCCGGAGATGTGCAATTTCAAGCCGCAGGTCATCCTCAACATCGACGAAGTTTGGGACCTGAAGCGCAAGACGTTCGAGATTCTCGCGGCACAGAAGCACCTGTGGGCCTATTACGAGCGAGTGGCGCTTCAACGGGGCATGCAGGGCGGGCGCAATTCGGGCAAGGCCATGACCTACGGCGAGGCCTATCAGCGCCTGTTCCCGATGGCGGTGGAGGAACTGGCATGAAGACCGTCGTTGTCCGCAACATCAAACGCGCCGACGCGGATGTCGTCAAACGGCTCGGCGCGCTCGGCGCATCGACGGTGCACGAGGCCTATGGCCGTATCGGGCTGATGAAACCGTATTTGCGCCCGGCGTGGGCGGGCGGCGAGGCGGCGGGAACGGCGGTCACCGTGCTGGCGCACCCCGGCGACAACTGGATGATTCATGTCGCGGTCGAGCAGTGCCAGCCGGGCGACATCCTGGTGGTCGGCTGTACCGCTGATAATACCGACGGCATGTTCGGCGATCTGCTCGCAACCTCGCTGATGGCGCGCGGGGTGGTGGGCCTCGTTATCGATGCCGGCTGCCGCGATGTGAAGTCTCTGCGCGAAATGGGTTTTCCGGTGTGGTCGAAAGCGATTTCGGCCAAGGGGACGGTCAAGGCAACGCTGGGCGCCGTCAACATCCCCGTCGTATGCGCCGGGATCAATGTTGAACCCGGTGATGCCGTGATCGCCGATGACGATGGCGTCATGGTGGTGCGGAGAAAAGATGCTGGCGAAGTGGCCGTGAAAGGCGAAAAGCGCCACGCCGATGAAGAGGGCAAGCGCAAGCTGCTCGCCTCCGGCGCGCTCGGGCTCGACATGTACAACATGCGCGAGCCGCTGGCGAAGGCGGGCCTCGTCTATCTCGATGAGCCGGAGACCGATTGAGTGACGATGCGGCTGCGGACATTGCTTGGCGACCATCCCTGCACCGCCGCGTTGAAGGTTGGGGCGATCAAGTCGGAACTGGTGACGCTCGATTTCGCGGAGGTTTCGCCGACCCACAAGGGTTTCAAGCCCATGGTCCGCGAGCAGGCCTTCGATGTCTCGGAGATGGCGATTGTCACTTATCTGATGGCGAAGAGTTTTTGCAAGCCGATGGTGCTGCTCCCGACCGTGGTGATGTCGCGGTTTCAACATGCCTATGCGCTCTATAATGCGAAGCTTGGAACGCTGGCGCCGGCCGGCCTGAACAACAAGCGCGTCGGCATCCGCTCCTTCACGACCACGACCGGCGCATGGCTGCGCGGTATTCTCGCCAACGACTATGGCATCGACCTTAATTCGATCGACTGGGTCACGTTCGAGGATGCCCATGTCGCCGAATTCCACGACACCACCGTGCGAGCGCCGCAGGACAAGCAGATTATCCAGATGCTGCTCGATGGCGAGCTCGACGCGGTGCTCGGTGAGAAGTCCGATCACCCCGGTCTGAAGTCGTTGTTTCCGGATGTCGCCGCGGAAGAAAAATCATGGTTTGCAAAACACGGAATAATGCCGATCAACCATATGGTGGTGGTCAGCGAGGCGTTGTCCCGCACGCATCCGGATGCGGTGCGGGAGGTTTTCCGGCTGCTGCAGCGGAGCGCGGCTCTTGCGCCGACCGCGTCGCCGCGGTTCAGCGCCGAGGAAATGCGACGCTCGCTGGAACTGATTATTCGATATACGGCGCAGCAGGGGCTGATCCCCCGCGAATTCGCGGCGGACGAATTGTTTGACGATCTGACGCGGACGCTACGCTAGGCCGGAAGGAAAGATGCGAATGAAGCCGGAGCCGATTTTCGATCTCGCCCATCTCGGCCACATGGAGATGCTGACGCCGAAACCGGACGAGAGCCTGAAATTCTTTGTCGATGTGATGGGCATGACCATCAGCGGACGCAAGGGCGATTCGGTGTACTTACGCGGCTGGGACGATTACGAGCGCTATTCGCTCAAGCTCACTGCGTCTCACACATCCGGCATGGAGCACATGGCACTGCGCGCGCGAAGCCAGCAGGCGCTGGAGCGACGGGTTGCGGCGCTGAAGGGCTCGGAGTTCGAGATCGGCTGGACCGACGGCGACATCGGCCACGGCCCGGCGTTTCGCTGCCGCGATCCGGACGGCCATATCATCGAGCTGTATTACGAGACCGAATGGTATGAGGCGCCGCCCGAGCTAAAACCCGCGCTGAAAAACCAGGCGCAGCGTTTTCCCGCGCGCGGCGTCAATGTCCGCCGCCTCGATCACCTCAATTGCCTGGCGGTGGACATCAAGGCCAACCGCATCTTTTTCGAGACCTATCTCGGCTGCCGCCTGACCGAGCAGATCGTCCTCGACGACGGCACCGAGGCCGCAATGTGGATGACGATGTCGAACAAGAGCTATGACTTCGCCTACTCACGCGACCACTTCAAAACGCCGGGCCGTTTCCATCACGTCACCTACGCGCTCGACAGCCGCGAGGACATTTTGCGCGCCGCCGACATTTTCCTGGAGAACGGCGTTTACATCGAGACCGGCCCGCACAAGCACGCCATCCAGCAGACCTTCTTCCTCTATGTCTACGAGCCCGGCGGCAATCGCGTCGAAGTCGCCAACGCCGGCGCTCGCCTAATTCTCGCACCGGACTGGAAGCCGATCGTCTGGACCGAGGAGGAGCGCCGGAAGGGCCAGGCCTGGGGGCTGAAGACGATCGAGTCGTTTCACACGCACGGGACGCCGCCGGTTGGGGGGTGACCGAATTATTTTAAATCGGAGGAGATGGCGCTGTAACTTCAATAAGCAGCCGGATTTTGCTCCAAGTCTTCTCGCGGTCCGGAGCATCCGCCTGCAGCCACCACGCAAGAACATCATCGACAGCCTTCTGCGTGATTTTTGGTACATTGTTGTCGGCTAATAACGCGCCGAGGGCTTGTTTTATCACCTCGATATCCGAGTTGCGCTGTGTTCAGATTCCACTATCGAGCAGTTCATTGATTCTGAACGGAAAAATGCTTGGCTGGGGAACTAGGATTCGAACCTAGACAAACAGAGTCAGAGTCTGTTGTGCTACCGTTACACCATTCCCCAAAATTACCGTGCAATACCAGAAGCTTAAGGCGCATGCCCGGCAATCGCTGGCGCGGGATTGTCAAATCGCGTCAAGTGAGGGTCGTTCTAGCCGCTCGCCGCGGGCTTTGGCAAGCAAGACGCGAGGGTTATGGGGCTTGCGGCCGGCTTGCGGCAAACCGGTGACGATCTTGCGGCGGCGCCGGTGCGGCTGTTAAAGCGGTCGGCGCATGAGTATTTACTTCGAAGAGCTGGATTTTCGCTCCACCGCGATGGGCGTGCTCAGCCTGCGGCGGCGACGACAGCTGTCCACCGGCATCGACTTCTACGAAATCAAGCTCGGCGACGAGTTCCTGATGTCGAGTCTGTTCACCGTGGCGGAAATTGAACTCGCGCGGCTTGGGCTGGCCGCGCTGGACCGGACCAATCTCGACATCGTCGTTGGCGGGCTCGGGCTCGGTTATACCGCGCAAGCCGTTCTGGAGGATCCGCGAGTGCGTTCGCTTGTCGTAGTCGATGCGCTGGCCGAAGTGATCGAGTGGCACCAGCGCGGCTTGCTGCCGCTGGGCAAGAACCTGACCGCGGATGCACGCTGCCGGCTGACGCATGGCGACTTCTTCGCGATGTCGCTTTCCGCCGACGGTCTCGATCCGCAAGCACCACGCCGCCGATTCGACGCGGTGCTGGTCGATATCGATCATTCGCCGCGCAACCTGCTGCATCCGCGCCACGCCGCGCTGTACGAGCAGGAGGGCTTGCAAAAGCTTGCCGGACATCTACGTCCCGGCGGCGTGTTCGCGCTGTGGTCGAACGATCCGCCGGATCAAGACTTCAAGGCGGCGCTTGCGAGCGTGTTCGCAACATCGGGCGCGCATGTGGTGAGCTTCGACAATCCGCTGCAGGATCGCGACGCCAGCAACACCGTTTACATCGGGATCAAGGCCAGCTTGCCCCTGTGATCCCGGCATGCAATGCTGACCATGCCGAACCAAAAAAGAGAGCGGAGGGCGTGAAGCCCGGCGTATCTCGGCCTCAGAGCCCCGGTACTGGGTGGGAACTTTTTCGGAGATCATCAGCATGAATTTCAAGCACGTCGCCGGGCTGCTTTGCGCCGCCTCGATTTCCGTTGGCCTGGCCGGACCGGCGCTGGCGCAAGACAAAACCGTCAAGATCGGCGCGATCTATCCGCTCAGCGGCAACGCCGCCAGCGCCGGCGTCCACGCCAAGGCCGCAATCGAGACCGCGGTCGAGATCATCAACAACGGGAATCCTGGGCTGGGCAATCTGCCGGTGACCAAAGGGCCCGGTCTGCCCGGTCTCGGCGGCGCCAAGGTCGAAGTGGTGTTCGCCGACAACCAGGGCAGCCCCGCGACCGGGCAGAACCAGGCGTTGCGTCTGATCACGGAAGAGAAAGTGGTTGCGCTCAGCGGCGCCTATCAGTCCGGGATTACGCTCACCACCAGCGCGATCGCCGAGAAATACGGCATTCCTTATTTGAACGGCGAGTCGGTTGCCGCGAGCCTGACCGAGCGCGGCTTCAAATGGTTCTTCCGCACCACGCCGGTGGCGTCGGATTTCGCAAAGATCTATCTCGAGTTTCTCAAGGACATGAAGGCCGGCGGCGCCAAGACCGACAACATCGCCATCGTCCATGAAAACACCGAATACGGCACCTCGGTGGCGAGCGTCATCACCAGCGTGTTCAAGGAGAACGGTCTGAGCATCGCGCAGGATATTGCATACAATGCCAACACCACTGACGTGCAGAGTCAGGTGCTGCAGCTCAAGGACAAGAAGCCGGACGTTGTGATCATGGTCTGCTATCAGTCGGATGCGATCCTGTATGCCAAGACCATGCAGGCGCTGGATTACAAGCCGCCGATGATGGTGGCTGACAATGCAGGCTTCTCCGATCCCTCCTTCATCAAGACCGTCGGCAAGCTGGCGCAGGGCGTCTTCAACCGCTCGTCCTTCGCCATTGGACCTCCGGGATCGCCCTCGTTCCTGATCAACGAAATGTACAAGAAGAAGAGCGGCGACGATCTCGACGATACTGCGGCGCGCCAGATGCAGGGCTTCTTTGTCCTGATCGATGCGATCGACCGCGCCAGGTCGACCGAGCCCGACAAGATCCAGGCGGCGCTCAAGGCCACCGATCTGAAACCCGATCAACTGATCATGGGCTACAAAGGGGTAAAATTCGACGACAAAGGCCAGAACATCCTCGCGGCGGGCCTCGTGATCCAGTTGCAGGACGGCGAGAATTATGTCGCGGTGTGGCCGAAAAACCAGGCCAAGACCGCGCCGATATTGCCATACAAGGGCTGGCAATAAATCGAACCACCGAAGGCGGGGCGTTGGTCCCGCCTTCGTCTGACAGCAATGACGCTGTCGATGAGATTTAACCCGCAAGATTTTCAGCCCGAATGTCTTCCATCCTTGTTCAGGTGATCGTCGGCGGCCTGTTGCTCGGCGCGGTTTATGCGCTGTTTTCATCCGGCCTCACGCTGATCTGGGGCATGATGAACATCGTCAATTTCGCCCATGGCGATTTCGTCATGCTCGGCATGTATGTGGCGTTCGTGGTGTGGACGCTGTTCGGCGTCGGGCCGTTCATCGGCGCGCCGGTCGCTGCCCTGGTGCTGGCGACGCTCGGCATCGTGGTCTATTTCGGGCTGATCCGCAGCGTGATGAAAGGGCCGATGCTGGCGCAGATCCTCGGCACCTTCGGCCTCGCGCTGCTGCTGCGCTATTCGGTGTTCTGGGGGTTCGGCGCCAACTTCATGACGCTGCCGGAAAATATCGTCGGCGGCACGTTCGATGTACTGGGCATCCGGATCCAGGCCTCGCGGTTGCTGGCCGGTGTGGTCGCGCTGCTGGTGACGCTGGGCCTGCACGTGCTGCTGACCCGGACCTCGCTCGGCTCGAAGATGCTCGCGGTTGCCGAGGATTCCACTGCGGCGCAGTTGATGGGCATCCGCCCCGACACCATGCAGGCGATCGCCTGGGCGATCGCCGCGGGTGCGACCGGAATCGCCGGTGCACTGATCGCAACCTTCTTTTATATCGCGCCGACGGTCGGCGAAACGCTCGGCATCGTCGCTTTCGTTACGGTGTCGCTCGGCGGTTTCGGCAGCATACCCGGCGCGCTGGTCGCAGGCTTGCTGATCGGCGTCATCGAGTCGGTGTCGGCCTACTGGATCGGCGCCGTCTACAAGGACATCGTGGTGTATTCGCTGTTCCTGTGTTTCCTCTGGTTCCGGCCGCAGGGCCTGATGGGGAAGAACTGATGCGGCGTTTGCTGTGGCCATCGGTGGCGCTGGCGCTGGTCATCGCGTATCCGCTGCTGTTATCGACGCCGTTTCAGCAACGGTTGGGCGCGCTGATTCTGCTCTATGCCATCGCAGCGTCGGCCTGGAATATCGTCGGCGGTTATGCCGGCCAGGTGTCGGTCGGACATGTGGTGTTCTTCGGTTGCGGCGCTTACGCGTCGATGGCGGCGTATTCGCATTTCGCGCTGCCGCCGCTGGTCGGAATTCCCGTCGGTATTGTCGCCAGCGTCGGAATCGCGGCGGTGATCGGCGTGCCGACGCTGCGGCTGTCCGGGCATTATTTCAGCATGGCGACGATTGCGGTCGCTGAACTGGTGCGGCTGATCGTTACCAATACCGATTATCTTGGTGCTGCGGTAGGCTTGAGCGGCCCGACGGTGCCGCGCACCGTGTTCGATCTCTCCTTCACCTCGGCGCTGCCTTATTATTATCTGTTTCTCGTCGTGCTCCTGATCACGCTTGGGATCACATGGTGGATGACCAACAGCCGGATGGGTTTTTATCTCCGCGCCATTAAGGATTCCGAACGCGCCGCGCGTTCGCTCGGCGCGCCGGCCAGCCGCATCAAGCTCTACGCCTTCATGCTGAGCGCGGGCCTCACCAGCGTCGCCGGCGCGCTCTACGCGATGATGTTCGGCTTCGTCGATCCGGAATCCGGGCTCGGCATTTTGATCTCGGTGAAGATGCTGATCATGGCGGCGTTGGGAGGCGCCGGGCTGCTGTTCGGTCCATTGATCGGTGCTGCTATCCTGGTGCCTCTGGAGGAGATTTCCAACAACCTGCTCGGCGGCAAGGGGGCGGGGCTGACATTCGTGGTGTACGGCGCGATTATCGTGTTGATCGCGCGCTTCCAGCCCGGCGGCATTTTGACTTTGATCAAGCGCCTCTGGGCCAAACGCCGCAAAGCAACCGGGAACGTCGTCGCCGATGGAGCCGCCCATGCTCCTTGAAGCCCGCGACGTGACCAAGGCCTTTGGCAGCTTCAAGGCCGTCGACAAGGCATCGGTGACGCTGGAGCAGGGCGATATCCTCGGCCTGATCGGGCCCAACGGCGCCGGCAAATCCACGCTGTTCAATTGCCTGACCGGCGATCTGCTATCGACCTCCGGCAAGGTGCTGCTCGAAGGGGAGGACATCACCGACCTGACGCCGGAAGCGCGCGCGCAACTCGGTCTTGCCCGCACGTTCCAGGTGCCGCAGACATTTGAAGGGATGTCGGTGCTCGAAAACGTCATGATCGGCGCGTTCCTGCGCACGCCGCATCGGGCCGAGGCTGAAGCCAAGGCGCGCGCGGTGCTGGAACGCGTCGGCATGAGCCGGCTGGCGGATGCGCCGGCGCGGTCGCTCGGCACGCCTGGCCGTAAGCGGCTGGAAATCGCCCGCGCACTCGCCACCGAGCCGAAGATTCTGCTGCTCGACGAGGCGATGGCGGGCCTGACGCAGCGCGAGGTGCAGCTCGCGATCGATCTGGTGCGCGACATCCATCGCTCCGGCATTACGCTGGTGATCGTCGAGCACATCATGGAAGTCATCATGTCGCTGGCGACGCGCGTGGTGGTGTTTCACCAGGGCCGCGAGATCGCGCGCGGCAGCCCGCGCGAGGTCACCGGCAATCCGGCTGTGATCGCGGCCTATCTCGGCACCCGCGCCGCCAAGGCCGCGGCGGGCCACACCCCGATCGAACTGATGGGCGGACCCGTCACATGAGCGCGCCGCTGCTCACCATCGAGCATCTGGAAGTGCGCTACGGCGATTTGATCGGCGTGTCCGATGTATCGCTCGAAGTGCAGGAGGGCAGCGTGGTCGCGCTGCTCGGCTCCAACGGCGGTGGCAAGACCACGACGCTCAACGCCATTGCCGGTTTGATCCCGGTGCATTCCGGATCGATCAGGTTTCGCGGTGAAGCGATCGGCGGACAGAGCGCGTTCGCCATCGTCCGCAAAGGTCTGGCGCTGTCGCCGGAAGGCTGGCGGCTGTTCGTGCAGCAGAGCGTTGAGAACAACCTTCGGCTGGGGGCGACGCCGCTGCATGACAAAGCACGCATCGCACTGCTGCTGGAGCGCGTCTACGAACTGTTTCCAAAATTGGCGGAGCGGCGCAGCCAGCGCGCCGGCACCATGTCCGGCGGCGAACGCCAGATGCTGGCCGTCGGCCGCGCATTGATGAGCGACCCGAAACTGTTGATGCTGGACGAACCCTCGCTCGGCCTGGCGCCGACGGTGGTGGAGTCGATGTACGAGACATTTGGGCGGCTGCACAAGCAGGGCTTGACCATCCTGCTCGCCGAGCAATCGATCGAGTTGGCACTGGAGGTTTCGGATTTTGCGACCGTGCTGCAGGTGGGAAAGAGCGTGCTGTCCGGTACCGCCGCAGCACTCGCCAACGATCCTCAGGTGCAGAAGGTTTATCTGGGGACGGGGTGACGACTCCTGAAACTATCGCCATAAGCTTGTTGCAGGCTATAAGTGTATCGATTTTTACGGAGCATGGAATTATCTCGAAAAAATGGGCCATGGGGACGCTTGTTTTGTCCGCACGCCGACCGCGACGGATGCGCGCAGCAGGTAAACGGTACGCCGGCCAACGCGGGCAACCATGCCAAGCAGATCATGAGGGCCGTCGATAGGTGCCCCCACAAAGCAGAGGGAGGTCAGGAATGAAGACGTTTGAGTTCAGCATTATCGCGTCTGGCATCGCCCCCACTGCGGATGATTTTGGCGATCGCTTCTATGACGCGGGATGTGACGATGCTCTGGTGGCCTTTCAAAAAGGCCATACGATCATCGACTTTGCTCGAGAGGCTAATTCAATCGACGAGGCAATTGCTTCCGCGATCGCGAATGTTTGCGGTGCCGGCGCGAAAATTGATCGCGTCGAACCGGACCCTCTTGTCAACCTTTCCGAGATTGCGTCGCGCGCCAACCTTACGCGCGCGGCGATTTCCAACTATGCGAAGGGCGATTCGTGCAAAAAACTTTCCTGCTCCAGTCGCCCGTGTGACCTCGGACACTCCGCTCTACGACTGGGCTGAAGTCGCGTCCTGGATGGCGCTCAACAAGAAAATTCCGGCAGAAGTCGCGATTTCAGCAGGTGTATTTAAAGAAGCGAACACCGCCGTCGCCGCGGGCGAAATGCACCTCCTTGCGGAGCGGCTAAGGAAACGAGCTCAAGACGATAAAACGGCTCTCGAATCGGCCGTCGTATAGGCTCCGTGGAACCCGACATCGCTGGCGCAACCGGTTGCCGTTGTAGTCAGACATCAGTTGCGCCAATTTCAGCCCCGCGCCACCCTTCCTCCTGCGCCGGCTGTCGTATATGAAAGAATCGCTACCGCAACGTGCCGATGGTTCCCGCGAGCGGTTGCGGATCTGACACCTGATCGACGCAAACGCGGACGAGCATTTCAACCGGGACATGGCATGGTAAATCGATCACCAACGGCGCGACCCACCGCGGCGATGCGGCGCAGGCGTGCTCCCGCAATTGTGACACTCGCGGCGATGGCCGCACTGACGGCGCTGACATCAGGCGCCGCGGCGAGGCAGGCGCGCCCCGCGGCTCCCGTTGAGGCGACGGCGCCGCGCGATGCAGGCGAGCCGATCATGGCGATCGTGTCGATCAAGAGCCAGCACGTCACTTTCTACGACGCCGACGGCTGGATTCTGCGCGCGCCGGTATCGACCGGCACCACCGGGCGCGAGACGCCAGCCGGCATCTTCGCCGTCCTCGAAAAGGACAAGGACCACCACTCGAGCATGTATGACGATGCCTGGATGCCGAACATGCAGCGCATCACCTGGAACGGCGTCGCGCTGCACGGCGGGCCGCTGCCTGGATATGCGGCCTCGCATGGCTGCGTGCGCATGCCCTTCGGCTTTGCGGAGAAGCTGTTCGAAAAGACGTGGATCGGGATGCGCGTGATCATCTCGCCTAACGACGCCGAGCCGGTGGAGTTTTCCCATCCGGCGCTGTTCGTGCCGAAGGCGGAGGCCATCTCGGCCGCGCCGGCCAGGGCCGAGGCGCTCGTCCGCGAGGCCGAGGAGGCCGCCAAAACGGCCGATGAAACCAGCAAAGCCGCCGCAAAAGCGCCGCGCGAGACGGCGTCACTGACGGCGTCGCTGCGCAAACTGCAGGGCCTCAAGACCCGCGCCGACGCTGAACTGGCCCGCGCCGACAAGGTACTCGCCGGCGCGAGGACGGACGAGGCCAGGGCGCGGGCGGAGGATCTGAAACAGAAGGCCGCCGCCAGAGCCGCCGAAGCGGGAACGCAACTCGACTCCGCCACGGCCGATGCGAAACCGAAGTTCGACGCAGCGGCTGCCGCAAAGGACGCCGTCAAGGTGGCCCAGGCGAGGAAGGCCGATACCGCCAGGGCGGCGAGCGAGGCGAAGCTCGCGCTCGAGCCGGCGTCGATCTTCATCAGCCGCGCGACGCAGAAGCTTTACGTGCGGCGAAACACGCACAAGCCGGCGCCTGACGGAGGCGGCGAGGTGTTCGCGGCCCTCGAGTTTCCGGTCACGATCCGCGATCCCGACAGGCCGATCGGCACGCATGTGTTCACGGCGGTGGCGCGTAACGATTCGGGCCTGCGCTGGACCGCGGTCACGATCGACAATGCCGACGGCGCCAGGGACGCGCTCGACCGCATCACGATTCCGCAGGATGTGCTCGACCGCATCGCGCCGACTGCGATGCCGCGATCTTCGATCGTCATCTCGGACGAGCCGCTGAGCAAAGAGACCAACTATCGCACCGAGTTCGTCGCGGTGCTGAACAACCAGCCCCAGGGCGGCTTCATCACGCGAAAGCCCACGGCCAATGTTCAGATTGCGAGCGGCAATGGCGGGGGCGGCTTCTTCGGATTCCTTTTTCAGCCCAATCCGGAGCCCCAACCTGCAAATGCGCGGCGGCGCGGCGGGCAGGGCTATCAACCGGTGCAACCGCGCTATTATCAGGTGCAACCGGCCTGGTGAAACTCAGCCGCGCCGCGCCGCCTTGATTGCGGCGACGTCGATTTTCTTCATGCCCATCATGGCATCGAATGCGCGCTTTGCTTCGCCGCCGCCGGCTGCCAGCGCCTCGGTCAGCACGCGCGGTGTGATTTGCCAGGAGATGCCCCATCTGTCCTTGCACCAGCCGCACGCACTCTCCTGGCCTCCATTGCCGACAATGGCGTTCCAATAGCGGTCGGTCTCCTGCTGATCGTCGGTGGCGATCTGAAACGAGAAAGCCTCGTTGTGCTTGAACATGGGACCGCCGTTGAGGCCGATGCACGGGATGCCGGCAACCGTGAACTCCACCGTGATCACGTCGCCCGCCTTGCCGGATGGATAGTCACTGGGTGCGCGGTGGACGGCGCTCACTGCGCTATCGGGAAAGGTCTCGGCGTAGAAGCGGGCCGCCGCCTCTGCGTCCTTGTCGTACCACAGGCAGATCGTGTTTTTGGCCATTGCATGTCCTTTCTCGTGTTCCGGACGCGGTGCGGCATTCTTCATGCCGCTCCGCAGAGCCGGGACCGTACCAGGCACCGGCGTTCGTTATGGCCCCGGCTCTGCAGCGCACCGCCATAGCGCGTCGAAGACGCGCGTAAATGCGCTTATGGCGAAGGGCTCGCGCTGCGCTGGCGTACGGGGCACGAAGCCTGCGCTATTTTATCTTGTCATATGCCGCGGCGAAATCGGTGAGGGGCAGCGGCACTGTCATCGTTTCCTTGGCGAGGTTCTGGAACGAGATCTTCAACTGCTTGCCCGATTTCATCGCGGCGAGCAGATCCGGCGCGATCGCGGTGCCGGCGTAGCAGCCGCGGGCTTCGCAGGTCTGGATCTGCAAATCCGTCGCCTTGCCCTCATCGACCTGCAGTTTCGCGCCGCCGGGCAGATTCAAACCGAGCGGCAGCTGGATCAGCGCGGAGGGCGTGTGGGTGTCGGCGGGCACGCGGACGTTGACCAGGATCACGAGCTGACCGGTTTTCGGTAAAACGGCGCTCTGCTCGATGGCGCATTCGAGCGGCGCATCGCGGCTGGCGCTGCCGCAGCGCGCGGCCCAGCCGGGCGGGGACGGGGTATTTGCGGGCGCCGCGCCATTCGCATTGTCGGCGGGAGCCGGCGCGGGCATGGCCGGTGTGGCCGGCGTCGTTTGCGCCGGAGCCTTGGACTTGGCGGCCTGCTGCGCGTGGAGAGGCCCTGTCCAGCCCGACGCCAACAGGATCGCGGCGAGGACGGCGAGCTTGACGAAATTTTTCATACGCGTGTCTCCGAGGGCTTGGCCTCTCGGATGTGCCGCGGCGCGATCAAAGTCAAGTCACTCCGCCGCTTCCTTGACCGATCCGCGCTCCGCCGCCGGCTCCGCGCTTTCGATATTGCGGGAGCGTCCCCAGCCTGAAATCGCATTGGAGAGATTGTCGAGATAGAGATAGATCACCGGCGTGGTGAACAGCGTCAGCGCCTGGCTGACGATCAGGCCGCCGACCATGGCATAGCCGAGCGGCTGGCGGATTTCGGAGCCGGTGCCGGTGCCGAGCATCAGCGGGACGCCGCCGAGCATCGCCGCCATCGTCGTCATCATGATCGGGCGAAATCTCAAGGTGGCCGCCTTGCGGATGGCTTCCAGCGGCGGCAAATGCTCGTCGCGTTCGGCCGAGATCGCGAAGTCGACCATCATGATGCCGTTCTTCTTGACGATGCCGATCAGCAGAATGATGCCGATCAACGCGATCAGGCTGAAGTCGTATCCGAACATCATCAGGATCGCCAAAGCTCCGACGCCGGCCGAGGGCAGCGTCGACAGGATCGTCAGCGGATGGATGTAGCTCTCGTAGAGAATCCCGAGGATGAGGTATACCACGACAAGCGCCGCCATGATCAGCAGCGGCACGGTGCCGAGCGACTGCTGGAACGCCTGCGCGGTGCCCTGGAAGCTTGAGCTCAGCGTGGACGGCGCGCCCAGCTCAATCATCGCTCTCTGAACGGCCTCGGTCGCCTGCCCAAGGGCCACGCCCTGCGCGAGGTTGAAGCTGATGGTGATCGCCGGAAACTGGCCCTGGTGGCTGATCGACAGCGGCCGCACCGGCACGCTGGTCCATTTTGCGAACGCCGACAGCGGCACCTGATCGCCCGTGGTTGGCGAGCGCAGATAGAGCTTGTTGAGGGTGTCGAGATTTCCTTGCAGCTCGGGCAGGATTTCCAGGATCACGTGGTAGCTGTTGAGCTGGGTGAAATACTGCGTGACCTGGCGCTGGCCGAATGCATCGTACAGCGTGTCGTCGATCAGCTGCGGCTGGATGCCATAGCGCGACGCGGTGTCGCGGTCGATGGTCAGCGTCAGCGTCGTTCCCTGCGTCTGCTGATCGGTGGCGACGTCGCGCAGTTCCGGCAGCGTCTTCATCTTGTCCAGAATCTTCGGCGCCCACTCGTTCAACTCGGCGAGATTGGCGTCCTGCAGTGTGTATTCGAACTGCGTTCGCGTGGCGCGGCCGCCGAGCCGCACGTCCTGCGCCGCCTGCATGAACAGCCGCGCACCCTCGACCTTCTCCAGCTTCGGCCGCAGCCGCGCAATGATCTGCTGCGCGGTGGATTTGCGCTCGCTGCGCGGTTTCAGCGTGATGAACATTCGCCCGGTATTGAGCGCGCCGCCGCTGCCGCCGACCGACATCGCCACGCTGGCGATGTCGGGGTCGGCGCGCACGATGTCGCCGAGCTCTTCCTGATGGCGTTTCATGTCGGCGAAGGAGATGTCCTGCGCGGCTTCGGAAGTAGCGCTGATCAGCCCGGTGTCCTGCTGCGGGAAGAAGCCCTTCGGAATGATCACGAACAGATAGACCGACAGCGCCAGCGTCGCGAAGAAAATGCCCAATGTAGTCAGGCGCCATTTCAGCGCAAGGTCGAGGCCTCGCTCATAGCCATGCAGCATCGCGTCGAAGGCGCGCTCGCTCCATTGATAGAAGCGGCCGTGTTTTGTCTCTTTATGCGCGCGCAGGAAGCGCGATGCCATCATCGGCGTCAGCGTCAGCGACACCACCAGCGACACGAAAATCGCCATCGCCAGCGTCACCGCGAACTCGCGGAACAGCCGTCCGATGATACCGCCCATCAGCAGCAAGGGAATCAGCACCGCCACCAGCGACACGCTGATCGATACGATGGTGAACCCGATTTCGCCGGCGCCCTTGAACGCCGCCGCCATCGGCGTCTCGCCTTCCTCGATGTAGCGGGTGATGTTCTCCAGCATGACGATGGCGTCGTCGACCACGAAGCCGACGGAAATCGTCAGCGCCATCAGCGAGAGGTTGTCGAGGGTGTAGCCGAACGCCCACATCAGCGAGCAGGCGCCGAGCAGCGCCAGCGGCACCGTGACGCTCGGAATGATGGTCGCCCACACGCTGCGCAGGAAGATGAAGATCACCATCACCACCAGCGCGATGGTCAACAGCAGCGTGAACTGCACGTCCTCGACCGCGGCGCGAATGGTCTGGGTGCGGTCGCTGATGACGTTGATCTTGACCGAGGGCGGAATCGCCGCGACCAGCCGCGGCAGTTGCGCCTTGATCTTGTCGACGGTGTCGATGACATTGGCGCCGGGCTGCTTGAAGACGACGAGGAATACGCCGCGCTTGCCGTCCGCCCAGGCGGCCTGTTTGGCGTCTTCCGGACCGGTGACCGCCTGGCCGATGTCGCGGATCCGCAACGGGCCGCCGTTGCGATAGGCGATGATGACGTCGTTCCAGTCCTTGGATTCCGGCAACTGGTCGTTGGCGTAGATCGTGAAGCTCTTTTTATCGCCGTCGATGTTGCCCTTCGGGCTGTCGACTGTGGTGATTGCGATCTGGGCGCGGACGTCTTCCAGCGACAGCCCCTTTGCCACCAGTTTTGCAGGATCGATCTGAATGCGGATGGCCGGTTTCTGCTGGCCGCCGATGGTGACCTGCGCGACGCCGGAAATCTGGCTGATCTGCTGCGCAAGCTGGGCGTCGACGGCGTCGCTGACGGTGGTCAGCGGCAGCGTGTCGGATGTCGCCGACAGCAGCAGGATCGGCGAGTCGGCCGGGTTGACCTTGCGGTAGGTCGGCGGCGAGGGGAGGTTCTTCGGCAGCTGTCCGCCGGCGGCGTTGATCGCGGCCTGCACGTCGTTGGCCGCGCCGTCGATCGAGCGGTTGAGGTCGAACTGGATCGTCACCGCGGTGGTGCCCAGCGAACTGGTCGAGGTCATCTGGGCGACGCCGGGGATTTGCGCCAGCTGCCGCTCCAGCGGCTGCGCCACCGACGACGCCATGGTCTCGGGACTGCCGCCCGGCAGCGATGCCGCGACCTGGATGGTCGGGAAATCGACCTGCGGCAGCGGCGCGACCGGCAGCAGCGGGTAGGCGACAAGGCCGACGAACAGAATTCCCGCCATCAGCAACGAGGTTGCGATGGGATACCGGATGAACGGCGCCGAGATGCTTTCGTGGGTCTGTTCGTTCATGGCTAGTCGGCCTTGGCCTTAACCGGTTCCTTGGCCGGCGCCGTTTCCGAAGCCGCAACCTTGGTCGCGACCACCGAGCCCGGCTGCACCTTGTACTGGCCGGCGACGATCACCCGTTCACCTGGCGCGAGGCCGTCATCGACCACCGAACGTCCATCGATCGATTTTGAAACCTTGATCTTGCGCAGTTCGGCCTTGTTGTCCTGGCCGACGGCGAAGGCGTAGAGGCCATCCGCGCCATGCTGAACCGCGTCGTCCGGAACAACGGTCGCGTTTTTCAATGTGGTCACCAGTAGCCGGGTCGAGACCGACTGGCCGGGCCACAGCGCGTGGTCCTTGTTGTCGAATACGGCCTTGAGGCGGATGGTGCCGCTCGTCGTGTCGACCTGGTTGTTGACGACCGACAACGATCCTTCCGAGAGCTGCTTCTTGCCGTCGGTGGTGAACGCGATCGTTTTCAGCGGCGTCTTCGATTGCGCCTCGTTGATGTAAGGCAGTTGATCTTCAGGTGCTGTAAAGATCACCGCGATCGGTTCGATCTGGGCGATGGTGACGATGCCGGTCTGCGTCGAGGCATTGACGATGTTGCCGACGTCGACCTGGCGCAGGCCGGCGACGCCGGAGATCGGCGCCTTGACGCTGGTGTAATCGACCTGGGTCTGCGCGTTGAAAATGGCGGCGTCGTCGGCCGCGATCTGGGCGGTGAGCTGCGCCACCGTCGAGCGCTGGGTGTCGGTCTGCTGGCGCGTGGCGAATTCGCCGAGTTTTGTATAGCGCTGCAAATCCAGATTGGCGTTGGCGAGATTGGCTTCGTCCTGCTGCTTCTTGGCCTTGGCCTGATCGAGCGTGGCTTGGTACGGCCGCGGATCGATCTGGGCCAGCAGGTCGCCCTGATTGACCAGTTGGCCTTCCTTGAAGGCGATCTTGTCGATCTGGCCATCAACGCGGGTGCGCACCACGACGGTGTTAAAGCCCTGGACGGTTCCGAGCCCGGTCAGGAACACCGGAAAATCCGCCTTCTCAACCGGGGCTATGGTCACCGGAACGGCATTGCGGGTGGCGACCGCCGCCGATTTTTGCGCGTTGTCGGTCTGCGCCGCGTGTTCCGCGCCGTAAAACCGCTGCCAGCCGAAAGCGCCTAGCGCAATCAAGGCTGCGGCCAGCAAAACCCAGCGGGTGGTCCGTGACTTGGTCATGTGAGCTCGGGGTCTTCAAATCTAAGTAATGGGGCTTCAAAACGGTTCCCGGAGCTTGCAGATATAATGCGCATGCACTTAATGTGTACACACACTATAACTTGAGAATTCCTAAACTTTTGGAAAGCTTTGCCGCGATGTCACTCGATCTGAAGCGGCAACTCATCGCTCAACTGGTCGAAAGCTCCCGGTTGCTGCGCAACTACATCGAACATCGCGCCAAGGGCCGCGGCACCACCCGCGCGCAGTGGATCGTACTGTTCCGATTGCGGCAGCAGGAAGGACTGTCGCAGGTCGATCTCGCAGATGTGCTCGAGCTGCAGCCGATTTCGCTGGTTCGCCTGCTCGACCGCCTGGTCGAGCACGGACTATTGGAGCGGCGCCCCGATCCCAAAGACCGCCGCGCCAACCGTCTGTTTCTGACCCGCGCCGGCCGGAAACTGGTCGACGATCTCGACAGTCTGCGCGACGCGATTGCGACGGATGTGTTGCGGGATATTCCGGACCAAGCGATCGAGACGAGTCTTGAAACGCTGAAGGATATCAAGGAGCGGATCAAGAGTGCTGCCGAGAGTTCGGGCGACATCGCGGTCAAGTGAAAACGGGGCGGTGACATCGCACCGGTGACGAGTTGTCGTATTGATTTTGAATGCTAATTCGAAAAATTTCGCGCAAAATTCTTCATTGACCGCTAGTTTGCGCCGTCGCAACATGTGCCTGCAATCGAATGCCTGAAGGCGTTGCTCGCTTCCGACGGTCGTACGAGGAGTTGCGTTTGTGAGCACAATGGAAGTCGATGGCAATTCCGGTGCGGCAGCGGGCGAAGGTTCCCGCGAAGGGATGATCGCAATTCCCGGCGGCACTTTTCGCATGGGATCGGACCAGCATTATCCGGAAGAAGCGCCGGTCCATCGCGTCACCGTCGATTCATTCTTCATCGACCGCACGCCGGTCACCAACCGGCAATTCAAGGAGTTCGTGAAGGCGACCGGCCACGTCACCTTCGCGCAGATTCCGCCGAACCCTGCGGATTATCCCGGCGCGCTGCCGCACATGCTCTATGCCGGCTCGCTGGTGTTCACGCCGCCATCGCATGAAGTGGATCTGCGCAATTGGGGCGAGTGGTGGAATTTCCTCAAGGGCGCGGACTGGCGGCACCCCTACGGGCCGAGGAGCAACATCAACAATCTCGACAATCACCCGGTGGTGCACGTCTCGTTCGCCGATGCGCTGGCCTATGCGAAATGGGCCGGCAAGGATCTGCCGACCGAGGCCGAATGGGAATACGCCGCGCGCGGCGGGCTCGACGGCGCCGAATATGCGTGGGGAGACGAGTTCACGCCCGGCGGCAAGCATCAGGCCAATACCTGGCAGGGCAACTTTCCGCGGCAGAATCTCGGCGCGGACGGTTACGAGCGCACCTCGCCGGTCACCGCGTTTCCTCCCAACGGTTATGGCGTCCACGACATGATCGGCAACACCTGGGAATGGACCACCGATTTTTACGCGCCGAAGCATGAGGCGGACGCGCCGAAGGCGTGCTGCGTTCCGGAAAATCCGCGCGGTGGGCGTGAGGAGGAGAGCTACGATCCCTGCCATACCAACGTAAAAATCCCGCGCAAGGTGATCAAGGGCGGCTCGCATCTGTGCGCGCCGAATTACTGCCGGCGCTACCGGCCAGCGGCGCGGCATGCCGAGGCGGTCGATACCTCGACCAGTCATCTCGGCTTCCGTTGCGTGATGAGGAGGCCAGCGGCGACGTAACCTGTCAGTCCTCACAGTGAAGAAGGAGCGAAAAAATGCCGGGCGACACCAAGGACAAAGGACCAGGCGAAAAGAACTCGAAACCGGATAACAGCGTACTCAGCCGCCGCAACATTCTGCTCGCCGGCACATCGCTCGCAGCCGCTACCGCCATCAATACCGTCGACCGCACCCAGGTCGCACAGGCCCAGCCGATATTGCCGCCGCAAGCGACGGCACCAGCGGCGCCGTCGGGCAAAAAACCCAACATCCTCATCATCTGGGGCGACGACATCGGCGTTGCCAACATTAGCGCCTATTCCAACGGGCTGATGGGCTATGAGACGCCGAGCATCGATCGCATCGGCCGCGAGGGCATCAAGTTCCTGCATTACTATGCCGAGCAATCATGCACCGCGGGCCGCGCCGCGTTCCTGACCGGCCAGCACGGCATTCGCACCGGATTGACCAAGGTCGGCTTCCCCGGCGCGCCGATGGGCATGAGCCAGCTCGATCCGTCGGTGGGCGGCCTGCTCAAGAACCTCGGTTATGCGACCGGACAGTTCGGCAAGAACCATGTCGGCGACCGCAACGAGTCGCTGCCGACCGTGAACGGCTTCGACGAGTTCTTCGGCAACCTCTACCACCTCAACGCCGAGGAAGAGCCGGAACTGCCGGATTATCCGAAGGACCCCGCCTATCTCGCCAAATTCGGTCCGCGTGGCGTGCTCCGATGCAAGGCGACCGACCGCGACGATCCCACTGTCGATCCGCGCTTCGGCAAGATCGGCAAACAGACCATCGAGGACACCGGCGCGCTCACCAAGAAGCGCATGGAGACCGTCGACGACGAAACCTCCGCCGCTGCGATCGATTTCATGAAGCGGCAGCAAACCGCAGGCAAGCCGTTCTTCTGCTGGTTCAACGCCACCCGCATGCACCTGCGTACGCATGTCCGCGCCGATCATCGCGGCCGCTACACCCATGGCGACAGCGAGTATATCGACGGCATGATGGAGCACGACGATATCGTCGGCAACCTGCTCAAGTCGCTCGACGACATGGGCGTGGCCAACGACACCATCGTGGTCTATTCCAGCGACAACGGGCCGCACATGAACTCATGGCCGGACGGCGCCATGACCTGGTTCCGCAGCGAGAAGAACACCAACTGGGAAGGCGCCTTCCGCGCGCCGTGCCTGGTACGCTGGCCCGGCGTGATCAAGCCCGGCACCGTCACCAACGAGTTGATGAGCCACAACGACTGGATTCCGACGCTTTGCGCCGCAGCCGGCGAGCCCGATATCGTTGGCAAGCTCAAGGCGGGCTACACCGCCAACGGCATCAGCTACAAGGTTCATCTGGACGGGTTCGACCAGACCGCATTCCTGCGCAACGTCAGCGGCACCGCGGGCAACAACAACGGCACCAAGAGCGCGCGCGACAAGTTCTTCTACTCCGACGACGACGGATTGCTGGTCGGCCTGCGCAAGGGCGACTACAAATATGTCTATGCCGAACAACGCCTGATCGGGACGCTGGGTGTGTGGGCGGAGCCGTTCACAAGACTGCGGCTGCAAAAGATATTCAACCTGCTGCAGGACCCGTTCGAGCGGGCGGACTTCACGTCCAACACCTTCTGGGACTGGCAGCTCAACCACGTCGGGCAGGTCTACGGCGCGATGGACGACGTCGGCGCATTTGTGGCGACGTTCAAGGAGTTTCCGCCGCGCTCGTTCCCGCCGAGTTTCGTGCCGGCGAATATCCTGGAAGAAACGCTGGACGACATCAAGGACAACAGGTCGAAAGCCGGAGAGCGGGCCAAGAGCATCGACAAAATCCGCTCCGGCGTGAACCAGATGATCGAGCAGCAACTGCAGAACCGGCCCCGATAACCGGACCGCGTCTGCGTTTTTTATGGGCGGTTGGCCTTGCGGCCATAGATACCGGTTTGTAGCGGCGGCGGCATGTGGCAGGTTCGGCAGCGCGCCCACCTCGCATTGCCTGAGGTCCACGATGCCGCCGCCGAACCTTCAGACCGCCAGCCGCCGCCGTGTGCTGCAATACCTCGCCGCGAGCCCGTTGTTCGCTCAAGCCGCGCTGGCGGAAGCGCTCCGGCCGCAGGATCCGGTGGACTGGGCGCCGCGCGATCCGGCGCATCTGATCGCCGATCCAACGCAAGCGCTCGACGTATTCGATTTCGAGCCGGTGATGAAGAAGAACGTGCCGCCGGCGCATTTCGGCTACATGGCCACCGGCGCCGACGACGAAATCACCTTGCGCGCCAACCGCGCGGGATTCCTGAAATTCGAGTTGCGGCCTCGGCGGCTCACCGATGTCAGCAAGATCGACATGAGTGCCGACATTCTCGGCGTGACCTATGACAGCCCGATCGTGGTCGCGCCGACCGGCAGCAACCGCGCCTTTCATCCCGAGGCGGAGATCGCAGTCGCCAAGGCGGCCAAGGCCGGCAATCACCTGCAAATTCTGTCCACGGTCGCGAATACCTCGATCGAGGATGCCATCGCCGCGCGCGGCGCGCCAGTATGGTTTCAGCTCTACACCACGCAACGCTGGGAGATCGCCGAAGCGCTGGCCAAGCGCGCCGAAGCTGCCGGCGCGCCGGTGATCGCGGTAACGCTGGATGTGCGGTCGCAGGCCAAATGGGAGACCTTTGTCCGGCTGCGCCGTACCGACACGCGGGAGTGCGGCAGTTGTCACGGCGGCAACGATTATCTCAGCCGCAAGCCGAATTTTTCCGGCATCGATCTCGGTGGCGTCAACGGCACCGCCGTCACCAACATCACCTGGGACATGATCAAGCGCTTGCGCGATACGGTAAAAACAAAACTGGTGCTCAAGGGCATTCTCACCCAGGAGGATGCAAAGCTCGCAGCCGAGGCGGGAATCGACGCGGTGATCGTGTCGAACCATGGCGGGCGGGTGGAGGACGGCGTCAGCGCCACCATCGACGCGCTGCCGGAAATCGTAGCAGTGGCAGGCACCATGCCGGTGCTGGTCGACAGCGGCTTTCGCCGCGGCAGCGACATCGTCAAGGCATTGGCGATCGGCGCCAAGGCGGTATGCATCGGCCGGCCCTATCTGTGGGGACTGGGCGCGTTCGGCCAGCCCGGTGTCGAGCGCGTGCTCGGCATGCTGCGCGCCGAGACCCGCGTGGCGATGCAACAGATCGGCGCGCCGTCGCTCAAGGAGCTCAAGCCTGCGATGGTGAAGCGGGTGTGACGGACCTGGCCGTATGGCGCAAGGCTTGATCGACCATGCCAATCGTCCGTCGAAGGTTCAAGATGACCCCGCAAGGGGATGTCGTCCTCAGCCATCTTCGTCACTGCGCCTGCGCAAACCCATTGCCGTCATAGCACTTTTCCCTATAGTCTACTTGGGGTTGAGCTGGCCGGCCGCACGCCGGCGCATTAGGGGGGCGCAATATGGCGTCGGGTGGCGAAGGCGGCCTGCAGAGGATGCAGGATTTCATTTTTGCGCGCGAACTCGCCGAGGTCTATCTGCTTCTCGATCATGTTTCGGAGCGCTCGGACAAGAACCTTGCCACGGCGTTTAGTGATAAAACCGGCAATCCCGAAAATATTTCCATTGAAGCAATCTGCGAGATCGGTTGGCCGCCGGAAGGAACGGCCGTAGTGCAAGCCCAGCAGGCCAAGACCCTGCTGCTGGCAAAGGATCTTCTCAACGCGGCGGCCAAACCGGCAAACGGAGCATCGATCGCGTTTACGCTGCTGGTAGCAGGCGACAATGAGGAACCTGCGGAGCATGAAAGTGGTTGGCGTCGGTTTTGGAAGTTCAGGCACGATTCACCGGGCAGTTCGAAGCAGGGCCAGGGCCTGCCCTGGACGAAAAGGATTCCACCAGAACCGGACCCGGCCAAGGTCAAGAACGGCAAACCCTCTGGAGCAGTTGCCGGCGACAGCGAAGGCGGCGGTTCGGTCTCGTCACCTTTGCAAACAATGGACGGGGCCGGTGGAGGAAGCGGCGTCCCTCCGGTCTCTGCGTCGTCCGGCATTTGGAGCAGCCAGCCGCCCTCGCGCATATCGCTCTCAAGGCTCGCCTATCCAGGGCTTGTCCGCAGCGCCCGCCATTTCAGGTGGCGAATTAACATACTGCTGGCGCTGTTGTTCGTATGTCTCATCCTTACCTGCGCGCTCTCCTGGGATATTAGCGTGGGGCGCGCGATCCTGACGCGCCTCGATGCTATCGAAACCGCCCGGGCCGCTATTCAAACAAAAATAGCTGCAGCCGAGGTCGGAGACCTCAAGCCCGCCGCGCCGGCAACTGGGTCGGCGCCGGCCCAGTCCGGAAGTTCCGGCAAGCCGCTCGTCGAGCGTTATTGCGACCGTGCTCTCCGCTTGGCGGCCCCAAAGAACGCGCCTGGCAAGCTCGATCAATTCGAGGATGCCACCCAGCTCCAGATATGTGATCAGTTGGCCCAAAACCGGGTCGCCTACAGTAATGCGCGCGAGGACATCGCGGATTGGCTTGCTCCGTGGGGGTGGCTGAAGGCGGCCGCGCATAAAATGTGCAGGGGCCGTTGCCTGAAAGACAGCACGCTTGCCTTGCCCGCCGAGGCAGTCAACCAGCAACAATGGGCCGCCGTTCTGGTTGAGGTGCTTGCAACTGCCGTGCTGCCGCTTTGTTACGGGTTTCTCGGCGCCGGGGCCGCCGTCGTGCGGAACATCTGGGGCAAAATGAGAGACAGCCTTCTGTCGCCCCGCGATCTCACTTTGTCACTGGGGCAACTGGCGCTGGGCGCGGTGATCGGCGCATGCATCGGATTGTTCATCGCGCCTGGCGGGTCCGGAACGCAAGGTGCGGGTGGGCTCACCGGGTCATTCACGCTAACGCCTTCTGCCCTGTCGTTCATCGCCGGATTCGGCGTCGAGAGCGTATTTGTCGCGCTGGAAGGGTTCATCCATCGCGTGTTCAATACTTCCGATCAAAAGACTTAGCCGGCCGAACCACCTGTGAACGCGGGCATGCATGCCCGTGCCCAGGCATAACGCCGTGTCTGGGTCTATTCAGATCGCGCCTTATCTGCCGCGGCAGTCCATTGCATCCCCGCGCGACAATGTTGTAACCGATGCGCGCGTCGCCCAACCCGCGTGGCGACGAAAATCGGGAGCGCATCATGGACGAATTGAACGGACGGATGATTGCCTGTCAGATCCTGATCACGGGGCTGATCGCGCGCGTGGCCAACAATTCGCCGGATCCCTTAAGATTTCTCACTGACTTCCGCGATGAGATCAAGGCGGTGGTGCGCGGCATCAATATCGCCGGGATGGAGAATTCCGACCGCGTGCGGCAGGTGGCGCAGCAGACCGTCGACGAGCTGTTTTCGCTGATGAAGCCGCCGAGCGCCGATTGATCCCGCGCGACCGAAGACTCCGGAAATTTGCTTAGACCCGCTTCAATCTGTGGCTATAAAATCACGCCAAAGCTTATTCGTTCGCGCAACAAACCCCGCGATTTAGAATCTATATTAGAACCGTTTTGATCTGGAGAGATTCAAATAAACCCGCGCCGTTATTGGACTAATTCGCGTTGACCCGAATTTTTTCACTCGATACCAAAACCCCGGGACGCTCACCGCAAAGTGACTGGGTGAGCGAATTGGAATTCAGGGGCGCGTGAGATGAACCAAGCAAAAATGCCGGGATCGTTGCGTTCAATCGCAACATCCAACCCGGCTCAGGACAATTCGGACAATTATTCCGGCCGAAAAGTTTCGGCGGTAGCCGGCCTGATCGCCGTCGCCTCGTTCTCGGGTGCCGAAGCGCAGCAGTCGAACCTGCCGCCGGTGACGGTCGATGCGCCAACCGCACGCCCGCGCCCCGCTGCAAAGCCCACGGCGGATCAGGTGAGGGCGCGCAATGCGATGCGCCGCGCCGCACGCCGCACGCAGCCGGCGCAGGTCGCGGCGGTGCCGTTTCCCAACGCCGGCGGCTTGCGCGCGGACCGCGATCCCTACGCCAATCCGGCGGCGCCCTATCTGGCGACGGGGTTGCAGGCTTCCAGCAAGTTTCCGCAGCCGATCGCCAACACGCCGAAAACCATCACCGTGCTGACCAAGGACGTTCTGGAAGACCAGAAAGCCACCACGCTGAAGCAGGCGTTGCTGAGCACGGCCGGCGTCACGCTCGGAACCGGCGAGGGCGGCAACGCCTTCGGCGACCGCTTCTTCATTCGCGGTTTCGATGCCCGCAACGACGTCTTCCTCGACGGTATCCGCGATCCCGGCGTCAGCGTCCGTGAAAACTTCTTCACCGAGCAGGTCGAAATTCTGCGCGGGCCGGGTTCATCCTTCGCCGGCCGCGGCGTCACCGGCGGCGCCATCAACATCGTCACCAAGCAGGCCACCACGGCCGGCAATTTCTACAACATGGACACGACCTTCGGCACCGACATGACCAAGCGCATCGTGCTTGACGTCAACCAGGTGATCAACCCGACGCTGGCGTTCCGCGCCGGCGGCATGTTCCAGGACGCGGGCGTAGCCGGCCGCGACCGCATCAAGGACGATCGCGACGGCGGCTTTGCGGCGGTGAAGTGGGCGCCGGTCGATGCGGTCAAGGTGACGGCGAACTACATCCACACCAACCTGCACGGACTGCCGGACTTCGGCGTGCCGTATTACCGGCCGGGATCGCCGACGGCCGGGAACATCTACACCAACACGGCCGGCGGCCCGTTCCCGGACTTCGGCGCGAGCCGCAATAATTTCTATGGTCTAGTCAATCGCGACTACTATAGCATCAAGCAGGACATCGGGACCGCCAACCTGGAGGTCACGGTCACGCCCGACCTGGTCCTGAGCAACAAGACCAGGGTGCAGCGCTCGGTGCTTGACTATATCGGGTCGTTGCCGGAAGCGCCGATTACCAATCTCACGCCGAATCCGTTGCTGTGGACGCTCACCGCCAATCCGCAGAGCCGCTATCAGGTTACCGACGTGCTCGCCAACCAGTCCGAGGCGGCCTTCAAGTTCGACACCGGCCCGTGGAAGCATAATGCGGTCGCTGGCGTCGAGGCTTCTCGTGAGCGCATCAGCTTCGATAAGTATGCGGGGCTTGTTTCCGAGGCGTTGGGACCCGCTGCTCCGGTCAGCGGCTCGGTGCCCGGCACGAATATCTTCAGCCCGCAGTTCACCGATCTTCCGTTCGGCGGCAATCCGCAACTGACGGGCTTCGCCACCAATGTCGGCGTCGATACCAGGAGCGTTTACGTCCTCGATACCGCCAACTGGAACGACACTGTGTTCCTGAATGGCGGCATCCGCTACGACAATTACGGCATCAACTCGAACGGGTTTGCGACCGTGAACGCCGTGCCGAACACGTTCGGTTCGCAGTCGGCGAATTTCGGGTTGACGAATTACAATGTTGGCGCCGTGTACAAACCGCTGTCATACGCCAGCGTCTATGTGGCCTATGCGACGTCCTCCAACCCGATCGGCGCCGAACTGGACGGTGTCGCGGCGCAATATGGCGGGCTCGCACCGGTGCTGAACGGCAATCCCAACCAGATCCTCGGCCCCGAACAGAACAAGGCGGTGGAAGTCGGCACCAAATGGGAATTGTTCGACAAGCGCCTGCTGGTGACCGGCGCGCTGTTCCAGACCACCAAGGAAAACGCGCGCGAGTCGCAGAACATCGCCAGCGCTGCCGCGGCGACGGCCACCTGCCCGTATCCGGCGGGGACGGTCGGAACCGTATCCTGCATCACCGGCGGCGCGGCCTATTACATCCGCGGCATCGATCTCGGCGCTGCCGGCAAGATCACCGACAAATGGAGTATTTTCGGCGGGCTCGTGTTGATGCAGTCCGCGGTGACGAAGTCGCTGATCCCGTCGCCGCAACCGCTGCTCTATCCGACCAATGTCGGCCTGCCATTGTCCAACGTGGCGCACCAGTCCTTTAGCCTGCTGACCAAGTATCAGGTCACCGATATCTGGGAACTCGGCGGGCAGGCGGTGTACCGGTCGAAGATTTATGGCGGTACCTTCCTTGCCGCCAACCAGGGCACCCAGATTCCGAGCTACTGGCGTTTCGACGCGTTCGCGGAAGCGCAGATCGACAAGAACTGGAAGGTCAAACTGTTCTTGAACAACGTCTTCAACAAGACCTATTACGATGGCCTATACCAGAGCGCGACGCCGTTCGTTCTCGAAGCGCCGGGCCGCGCGGCCTATATCGTGGTATCGGCGAGATACTGATCGGGTAGGGCGAAACGATTGCGCGCGCTCGGTGTGCCTCCTCGCCCCGCTTGCGGGGAGAGGGTTGGGGTGAGGGGGACTCTCCGCAAACTCAGTGATCGAGCTTGTGGAGACTCCCCCTCACCCGCCTCGCATCCGACGAGGCGAGGCGACCTCTCCCCGCAAGCGGCGAGAGGTGAAGAATGGAACGGGACGTTTAACGAATGCTGATTTGCGTCCCCAATGTGCTGAGCAAGGACGATGTGGCGGATTTCCGCCGCATCATGGACGCATGCGACTGGGAAGACGGCCGCTCCACCGCCGGCGCGCAGTCGGCGCTGGTGAAGAAGAACCAGCAGCTGCCGCCGGACGGCGAGGTATCGCGGAAACTCGGCAACCGCGTCGTTTCGGCCTTGACCGCCAATCCGCGCTTCATCTCGGCGGCGATCCCGCTGCAGATATTTCCGCCGCTGTTCAACCGCTATGCGGCGGCGGATGGGCACCGTTTCGGCGTCCATGTCGACAACGCCGTGCGCGGCGACCGCCTGACCGGCCTGCGCATCCGGACCGATCTGTCGGTCACGCTGTTTTTATCCGAGCCGGAGGAGTATGACGGCGGGGAGCTGATGATCGAGGACCAGTTTGGTTCCCACGAAATCAAGCTGCCGGCCGGCGATCTCGTACTTTATCCTGCGTCCAGTTTGCATCTGGTCACGCCGGTCACACGAGGTATGCGGGTTGCGTCTTTTTTCTGGCTGCAGAGCATGATACGGGATGCTCACGCCCGCAGCCTGATCTACGATCTCGATACCGCCATTCAGGCTCTCGTGGAGCGTCTGGGACGAGATGACCCTGAAACGGTCAAATTGACCGGTATCTATCACAATCTCATCCGCATCTGGGCCGAAGTATGAGACCGTATTTTCGAGCGACCTACGGGATGATCGCAGCGCTGGCGATGCTGGCGCTCGCTTCGCCTGTGCTTGCGCAGCAGAGGGCGGCTCCCGCGCCTGTCGCGCAAACGCTGGCGCCGGCTCCGCCCATCGTGCAGGCACCCGCCGTTCAGGCGCCGGTCATTCAAGCGCCTGCCGCGCCGGTGATGCAGGCTCCGGCGCCTGCAGCCGCCGCGCCGACATCGTTGGCGCCTGAGGCGACACCTCTGGCCGGCAGCGGCAGCAAGTCTTTGAAGGCCGAGGTCGCCTCGCTGCGCGAACTGTCGCCATGGTCGATGTTTCTCTCCGCCGACGTTCTGGTCAAGGCGGTGATGATCGGTCTTGCCTTCGCCTCGCTGGTGACGTGGACCATCTTCATCGCGAAAATGATCGAACTCTCGATCGCGCGGCGCAAGCTCAAGACCGCGCTCGCCAAGATCAGCGATTCCCGCTCGCTGGCGGAAGCGCAGTTCGCACTCGGCGCAAAGCGGGGCGTGCTGTCGTCGTTTCTCGCAGCCGCCATGCGCGAGGCGCGGCTGTCGGCGGGGATTTCCAGCGACAGCGGCATCAAGGAGCGGGCGGCGTCGAGCTTTGCCGAAATCCTGCGCGCCGAGGCGCGCCGCATCAGGCTCGGCATGGGACTGCTCGCCACCATCGGTGCGACCTCGCCCTTCGTCGGGCTGTTCGGCACGGTGTGGGGCATCATGAACAGTTTTATCGGCATCTCGAAAGCGCAGACCACCAATCTCGCGGTGGTGGCACCCGGCATCGCCGAAGCGCTGCTCGCCACCGCGATTGGTCTCGTGGCGGCGATTCCGGCCGTGATCATCTACAATCATTTCGCGCGCGTCACCAAAGGCTACCTCGAGCAGGTCAGCCGCGCCTCGGGTGCAGCAGGAAGACTGTTGTCGCGCGACCTCGACCGCACCCATGTCAGTTCTCTTGGCGGCGCGCATTCACGCGCTGCGGCGGAGTAGGCGATGGGCGCTTCGATCGCAGAGGGCGGACTGGACGACGACGAGGAATTCGCCGAAGCCCATGAGATCAACGTCACGCCGTTCATCGACGTCATGCTGGTGCTGCTGATCATCTTCATGGTGGCGGCGCCGCTGTCGACCGTCGATCTTCCGATCGACCTGCCGTCGTCGACTGCTACGCCGCAGAAGAAGCCGGACAAGCCGACCTACGTCTCGATCAAGTCCGATCTCGCGGTCGCCATCGGCGAGACCATGGTGAAGCGGGTCGATCTGGTGCGCACGCTGGATGCCGCGGCCGACGCCAGCAAGGACCGTTTTATCTTTCTCCGCGCCGACCGCGCGGTGCCCTACGGCGAAATGATGGACGTGCTGGAAATTTTGCGCGCCGGGGGCTATTCCAAGATCAAGCTGGTGGCGCTGGAAGGCGTTGCGGAAAATGTGCCGCCGGCAGCCGAAACGCCGAAGCCCTAGAGGGCAGCGACAGAAATGTCCGATCTCGACACCGAACAAAAGCCATCGCGGCGGCTGTGGATTTTCGCAGGCGTTGCCGCGCTGACGCTCCATGTCGGCTTCGCGGCGCTGGCGATCGCGCAGTTGCGCACCGACGATCCCGACGACTCGCTCGGCGCGCCGGCGATCGAAATCGGTCTCGAACTCATGGCGCCGAAGGTCGAGGCCACCGATCTGCCGCCGGGCCCGGATACCGACGCCTCCGTCGCTTCGCCCGCGCTGGCCGAGCAGAAGGCTGTTGTCACCGACACCGATCTTCCCAAGGACACGCCGACCGAGACCGAAGAACCGGACCGGATCGTGACCGCCAACGACACCAAGAAGCCGGAGAAGGAAGAGCAGGAAGTCGCCGCCGTGCAGACGTCGGCCTCGACGGAATCGGTCGCCGCCGAAGCCACCGCGACGCCGAGCTCGGAGGCGATTCCGGAAGGGCCGCGCTCGGTCGCACCCGCCATGGGAAGCGGCGAGAGCATGCGGCGGCTGAAGGCGACCTGGCAGAAGGAACTGGTCGCGCATCTCGACAAGCACAAGCGCTATCCGGCGGAGCGCCAGCAAAAGAGCGCCGAGATCGTGGTCAGTTTCGCGCTGGACCGCACTGGTCACGTGCTCTCCACTGCAATCGTGAAAGGCTCGGGCGACGCCGCCTTCGACGAGGCCGCACTCGCCATGATCCGGCGCTCCGATCCGGTGCCGCAACCCCCGCCGCTGGTCGCCGACGAGGGCTTGAGTTTTACCCTGCCGGTGATTTTCAGAGTGAAGGGGAAGAGCTAGTTCGTCGTCCCGGGCGGCCAAAGCCCGTCGTCCCGCGAAAGCGGGGACCCATGACCACCGTCCCTAGTTACGACAGAAGGTCTCGACCACCGCGCAAAACGCGATTCGACGTGTATGGGTCCCCGCCTGCGCGGGGACGACGATGGAGTTATTGCGCCGCGCTGAACTGGCTCAGCACATCCTTGCACGCCGGCGACAGCGAGGCGGCGTTGGTGGCGAGACATGTCACGATGCGGCCGCCGCCGGGCGGCACGCCGCCGCACAAGGAGCGGACATCGCCGCCGCAGGCTGAGCGCAGCACGAACAATTCCTCGCGCGGGCGCATCGGGCGAAGCACGATCACCGCCGGTGCGGCGGCGGGCGCCGCTGCCGAACCGGCCGGAGCGCCGCCGGGTGGCACTCCGCCCGCCGCTGCGGGCACCGCACCGCCACTGGCGGCATTGAGGGCCTGTTGGCAGCCTGACGAGACTTTCGATTTGTTCTTATCCAGGCATTGCAGCGCCGGTGCGCCTCCCGTCGGCACGCCCGCGCAAACTTTTGGATAATCGGATCGGCAGGCGCTGCGGATCGCCGCGACCTGCGCGTCGTTTGGTTTTTTTGCAGGCGTGGCCGCGGCGGCCTTGGGCGCGGCGGCCGCCGGAGCCGCGGTCGCTGCCGGCTTGGCCGGCTCAGGTGTCGCGGGCGTCTCGGCTTTGGGTGCAGCCGTCGGTGCTTCGGTCTTTTCCGCTGCCGCGGGGGCTGCGGGCTTTTCCGCAGCGCTCACGGCATTCACCGCGCTCTTGCACGAGCCCGACAGGCTGGACATGTTCTTCTGCAAACACTGCAGCGATTCCAGGCCGCCCGGCGGTACACTAGAGCAATGCGCCATGTAGTCCGAGCGGCACGCCGAGCGAATGGCTTCACGTTGCGCGTCGGTCGGCGCTTGCGCGAATGCCGATGTCGCGATCACAACAATGGCCGCCAGCATCGACACCTGTTGCGCCGCGCGTCTCGTCTTGATCATTTGAACGATCCTTTGTTGTTTCTGGCGGTGCCATTGCGTTGGCCGGCATTTAAAGAAATTGTCTGCGGAGATTTGTGCGCCGCATCTTTTTCGGTTTCGGGTTCCACGGCAAGCGGATTGTGATATGAATCGCCGGCGCGGACCGCTTTGCATTTGAATACGTTTTTGAGGCTAAGGAAATGAAGCCCAAGCATCCGCCGGCAGTTCTCGCCGTCCTGGCGCTGGTCCTGCTCACCGGCTGCGAACGGAATACCTTCGTACCGCCGCCGCCACCGAAGGTCGAGGTTGCGCTGCCGGTGCAGCGCGCCGTCACCACCTATTTCGACGCCACCGGCAATACCGCGGCGATCAAGACCGTCGATCTCGTTGCACGGGTACAGGGCTTCCTGCAATCGATCGACTATCAGGACGGCACCTTCGTGAAAGAAGGCGCCACGCTGTTCACCATCGAGCCCGACAGCTACAAGCTCAAGCTCGAACAGGCGCAGGCGGCCGAGGCCGGTGCACAGGCTTCGCTGAAACAGGCCGAAGCCGATTTCAGGCGCCAGTCCGATCTGGTGCAGCGGCAGGCCGTCTCGCAGGCAACGCTCGATAACTCAACCTCGACGCGCGACAACGCGCAGGCCAATCTGCAGCAGGCCCAGGTCAACACCAGGATCGCCGCGCTCAACTACAGTTACACCAATGTCACCGCGCCATTCGACGGCATCGTCAGCGCGCATCTGGTTTCGATCGGTAACCTCGTCGGCGCCGGTTCGCCGACCCAGCTCGCGACCATTGTGGCGCTCGACCCGATCTATGTGAACTTCAATGTCAACGAGCAGGATGTGCTGCGGATCCGCGAGGACACGCGCCGGCGCGGCATGACGACCAATGAACTCCGGCAATTGCCGATCGAGGTCGGTCTGCAGACCGATACCGGCTACCCCCACAAGGGCCAGCTCGATTACATCTCGCCGAGCCTCAATCAGTCCACCGGTACGCTCGCGGTGCGCGGCATCCTGCCGAACCCCGACCGCCTGCTGCTACCCGGCTTCTTCGTTCGTATCCGCGTGCCTTTCGACGAGCAGAAGGACGCGCTGCTTGTCCCCGACACCGCGCTGGGCGCCGACCAGGCCGGACGCTACCTTCTGGTCGTGAACGGTGACAACGTCGTCGAGCAGCGCAAGGTGCAGATCGGGCAACTCGACGGCGGACTGCGCCTCGTCGAAACCGGCCTGAAGGGCGACGACAAGATCGTCATCGACGGGCTGCTGCGCGCCATCCCCGGCCAGAAGGTCGATCCGCAATTGCAGAAGATCGAAACGCCGCCGGCGGCTAAATAGGGCCCGCAGTATGCGCACATCTCTCCATAGTCTGACTACACCTTCCACCGTCATCCTGAGGAGCCGCGCGCTTGCGCGGCGTCTCGAAGGATGGCTGCGGGCGCTTGTGGTCCATCCTTCGAGGCTCGCCGAAGACGGCGAGCACCTCAGGATGACGGCGGTATTTGTTTGGCCGTCCGCAGAAGTGGCGTGAATTCAAGATAGGACCGGCGCATGATTTCGAAATTCTTCATCGAGCGGCCGGTTCTTTCCAACGTCATCGCGATCCTGATGGTTTTGATCGGCGGCGTTTGCCTGTTTAATCTTGCGGTCGCGCAATATCCCGACGTGGTGCCGCCGACGGTGCAGGTGACCACGCGCTATCCCGGCGCCAGCGCAAAAACCGTGGTCGATACCGTGGCGCTGCCGATCGAGCAGCAGGTCAACGGCGTCGAGGGCATGCTCTATATGCAGTCCTACAGCGCCGCCGACGGCACCTATACGCTGACGGTCACGTTCCAGATCGGCACGGATCTCAACTTCGCGCAGGTGCTGGTGCAGAACCGGGTGTCGAGCGCGCTGTCGCAACTGCCGACCTCGGTGCAAAACCAGGGCGTCACGGTGCAGAAGAGATCCACGTCGATCCTTTTGTTCGTGACCCTGACGTCGCCGAAGGCGACCTATGACAGCCTGTTCCTGTCCAATTACGCCACCATCAGCATTCGCGACGAGCTGTCGCGATTGCCGGGAGTAGGCAACGTCACGGTATTCGGTGCCGGCCAATATTCGATGAGGGTGTGGCTTGATCCGAATAAACTGCAGGCGCGCGGGCTGATGCCGCAGGATGTGATCCAGGCGATCCAGCAGCAGAGCCAGCAGGTCACCGCGGGTCAGGTCGGTGCGCCGCCGACGCCGCCGGGGCAGGCATTCCAGTTCACGCTGAACGTCAACGGCCGGCTCAACGACAAATCGCAGTTCGAGGACATCATCGTCAAGACCGGCAACAGCGGCGACGTCACGCGGGTGCGCGACGTGGGCTGGGTCGAACTCGGCGCGCAAACCTACAGCCAGGTGTTCTCGCTCAACAAGCGGCCGGCCGCCGGCATCGGTGTGTTCCAGTCGCCGGGCGCGAACGCGCTGGAAGTCGAGAAGGCGGTCGAGAAGAAAATGGCTGAGCTCGCCCGCGCGTTCCCTTTAGACATCAAATACGACACGCCGTTCGACACCACCAAATTCGTCCAGGCCTCGATCGACGAGGTCTACAAGACGCTGATCGAGGCCGGCCTGCTGGTGCTGGTCGTGATCCTGGTGTTTTTGCAGGACTGGCGCGCGATGCTGGTGCCGGCCACCACGGTGCCGGTCACCATCATCGGCGCCTTTGCGGCGATGGCGGCGCTTGGATTTACCATCAATCTGTCGACGCTGTTCGCGATCGTGCTGGCGATCGGGATCGTGGTCGACGACGCCATCGTCGTGGTCGAGGGCGCGGCGCACAACATCGAATTGGGCATGTCCGGCCATGACGCGGCGATCAAGGCGATGGATGTGCTGTTTGCGCCGATCGTCGGCATCACGCTGGTGCTGATCTCGGTGTTCCTGCCGGCTTCATTCCTGCCAGGCATGACCGGCCGCATCTACGCGCAGTTCGCGCTGGTGATTGCCGCAACCGCGCTGATCAGCGCCATCAACGCCGCGACGCTGAAACCGACGCAGTGCGCACTGTGGCTGCGCCGCCCGGTGCCGCCGGAGCAGCGCAATTTCTTCTATCGCGGTTTCAACCGGGTCTATGACAAGGTGGAACGCGGCTACACCCGGATCGTTACCGGCCTGGTGCGGCACAGCGGCATTTCGGTCGTCGTTGCGTTGATCCTGATCGCGATTGGCGGTTACGGCCTGTCGCGGGTGCCGACCGGCTTCATCCCGATCGAGGATCAGGGCTATCTGCTCGCGGCCGTGCAACTGCCGGACGGCGCGTCGCTCGACCGCACCCAGCGCGTGATGGACCAGGTCCAGGATATCGTCAGCAAAGTGCCGGGCGTCGAGCAGGTCATGACCATCGCGGGTATCTCGGCGCTCGACTCAAGTTCGAGTCTCGCCAATGCCGGCGTCGCCTATCTCATCCTCAAGGAATGGAGCGAGCGCGGCAAAGGCGAGGATTTGCTGTCGCTGTTCAACGAGCTCAACCAGCGGCTGTCGGTGATCCCCCAAGCGCGCATCCTGGTGGTCCCGCCGCCGCCGATCCAGGGCATCGGCAACGCCGCCGGTTTCGCGATGCAGGTCGAGCTGCGCGACGGCAATGCCGACTACGGCAAGCTGCAGGCGATCACAAATGCCATGGTGGCGAACGGGCAGACCCAAAGCGCGCTGCAGCGCGTCAGTTCGTCGTTTCGTTCGATGGTGCCGCAATTCGATGTCGAGATCGACCGGGTCAAGACCCAGACCATGCATGTCACCACGGACCAGGTTTTCTCCACGCTTTCGTCGTATCTCGGCGCCTCCTTCGTCAACCAGTTCAACAGGTTCGGCCGCACCTTCCAGGTCTATACCCAGGCCGATGCGCAATTCCGCCTGACCACGCGCGACATCGAGAACCTGATGGTGCGCAACAGCCAGGGCGACATGGTCCCGCTCGGCACGGTGGCGAAGATCACGCCGGCGGTGGGGCCGTCCCTGATCAGCCTGTACAACCTCTATCCGTCGTCGACGATCATCGGATTGCCGGCCAGGGGCTACAGTTCCGGCCAGTCGATGGCGTTGATGGAACAGATCGCCGCCAAGACATTGCCGCCGGGCGCAGGCTTCGAGTGGACGGCGATGTCGTATCAGGAGAAGGCGGTCGGCGGTCAGCTCTACCTCGTGTTCGGGCTTGCCATGCTGCTGGTCTATCTGGTGCTGGCCGGCCAGTATGAGAGCTGGTACGCGCCGATGTCGGTGATATTAGCGGTGCCGCTGTCGCTGCTCGGACCGATGGCGGTGCTGACGGGCCTGCGGATCGACAACAATCTCTACACCCAGATCGGGTTGATCCTGCTGATCGCGCTGTCGGCGAAGAATGCGATTCTGATTGTCGAGGTTGCGCTCGAACTGCATTTGCGCGACCGCAAGCCGCTGCTGGAATCGGCCGTTGAAGCGGCGAGGGCGCGGTTCCGCCCCATTCTGATGACTTCATTCGCCTTCATTCTCGGCGTGGTACCGCTGGTGCTCGCCACCGGCGCCGGCGCCAACGCGCGCAAATCGATCGGCATCACCGTGTTCTCGGGCATGCTCGCCTCGACCTGCCTCGCGGTGCTGTTCGTGCCGACGTTCTTCGTGGTCGTGCAGCGGTTCGAGAACTGGCTGAAGGCAAGGAAACAGAAAACGCCGGAGCCGGTGATGGCGCAGGCGGGATCGCACACGACGGGGACGTAATCAAACCCTCCACGTCGTCCCGGCGAAGGCCGGGGACCCATAACCACCGTGTTCGTAGTTAAAACAATGTGGTTGCCCCCAACCTCGCCAAATCGATGCATCGGCGGATATGGGTCCCGGCCTTCGCCGGGACGACACGTTAAAGATATACCGCTCAGCTCTTCTTCAGCATCGGGCAGACGCTCTTGTCCAGCGGGATGAAGGCTTCATCCGCAGGGATGGTGGCGACCAGCTTGTAGTAGTCCCAGGGATATTTCGATTCCGACGGCTTCTTCACCTCGAACAGATAGGCCGGGTGAATCTTGCGGCCGTCGGCGCGGATCGAGCCTGCGCCGAACAGGGGATCGTCGGTCGGCATGGTCTTCATCTTGGCGACCACCGCGGCGCCGTCATGCGGATTGCCGCCGAGCGCTTCCAGCGCCTTGAAGTAATGGATCAGCGAGGAATAGACCCCGGCATGAACCATGGTCGGCGGGCTCTTCTTGTATTTCTCGTTGAAGCGTTTTGTAAAAGCCCGGGTCTTGTCGTTCATGTCCCAGTAGAACGTCTCGGTAAAATTCAGGCCCTGCGAGACGTTGAGCCCGAGCGCGTTGACGTCGGTGATGAACATCAGCATGCCCGCGAGCTTCTGGCCGCCGGCGACGATGCCGAATTCCGCGGCCTGCTTGATCGCGTTTGTGGTGTCGCCGCCGGCATTGGCTAGCCCAACGATCTTCGCCTTCGAGCTCTGCGCCTGCAGCAGGAACGAGGAGAAGTCGGAATTGTTCAAAGGATGCTTGACGCCGCCCAGCACCTGACCGCCATTGGCCTTGACGACGGCCGCGGTATCGCGCTCCAGCGCCATGCCGAATGCATAGTCGGCGGTCAGGAAGAACCAGGTGTCGCCGCCCGACTTGACCAGCGCCTTGCCGGTGCCGTTCGCCAACATGTAGGTGTCGTAGACCCAGTGTACCGTGTTCGGCGAGCATTGCAGGCCGGTGAGATCGGACGACGCCGAGCCGGAGTTGAGGTTGACGATGTTTTTCTCCTTTGCGACGTTGGCGACCGCCAATCCAACGCCGGAGCTGGCGAGATCGACCACGACGTCGACCTTCTCGACATCGATCCATTGCTTGGCGATGTTGGTGCCAATGTCGGGTTTGTTCTGGTGATCCGCCGTGATCAGATCGATTTTCCAGCCCTTGGCCAGAAGCCCGGAATCCTCGATCGCCATCTGCGCAGTAACGACTGAACCAGGTCCGCCGATATCCGCATAAAGGCTGGATTGGTCGCCGAGGCTGCCAACTTTTACGACTTTGTCGAGCTTGCCTTGCGCCAACGCGTTGCCGGCAAATACAAGGCTGGTGGTCAGCACCAGGGCTGCGAGTGATCGTTTCATAGTCCCTCCAGTGAATGTTGATTGCGCGAAGTGATTGTCCCGACCGCCATCATGCCCAACCTTGGGCATCACGTACAGCCGTTGCGGCAAATGGCCCGTGGCGGGCCGTCATCCTTAGGAGCGGCCACCTGGCCGCGTCTCGAAGGGTGGCCACAGGCGCGCTCGCGGCCATCCTTCGAGACGCCGCGCAAGGGCGCGGCTCCTCAGGATGACGGCACGTCACTTCCAGAAATATCTGACCCCGACGTAGACCGCGGCCAGGCAGGCGAAGATCAGCGCAACTGGAAGTTTTGTTGGCGGGCCAGCGGTCGCGGGCTTTGGCCGTGGCACGGGCCGCCTGAAGGCCGTAACGTTGTCCGTCACCGGTTCATTCGGACCGGTTTGAACATCGGGCGGCGCGCCGGCGCCGCCCATTTCCGCGTAATAGGTTTTGTACATCAGATCGATGGTGGCGTCGGTGGCTTGCGCTTCCGTCATGTCGTTGAGATAGGTTTTATAGCGGACCAGGAAGCGCTGGGCTTCGGCGGACAAGGAGGAACTGCCATTTAGCTTGGCCAGCATTTTCCAGGTCGCAAAGTCAGCCCGCGCCTTGGTGTCGGCGCGGCGGGCGATCATTTTGTCCGGTGCTTTAATCAAAATGCCCTCAAGTCATTGGTGAGCCGCACCACCGGCTAGCTATTGCCGGTCAACAACAGCAGCAGTCGGATCACATATCCGGTCGAGGTCCGGATTATCGCCGAAATAACATCAAGATTTAGACCGAACTGCGTACCCACCATCGGAAGAACGATCAGAATTCCGATCAGGATCAGCATGCCATAGGGCTCCAGCCGGGACAGCGGGTAGGCCAGCACATTCGGCAGCAATCCGACCGCGACCCGCCCGCCGTCCAGCGGCGGGATCGGCAGCATGTTGAAAACCGCCAGCACGACATTGATGACGAGCGCGTTTTTGAGGTTGTCGAACACCCATTGCATGGCGTCCTGGGGCACGAAATTGATGAGATGAAACGCCAATGCTGCCAGCGCCGCGAGCAGGATGTTGGTGGCCGGTCCGGCCAGCGCCACCCAGACCATGTCGATCCGCGGATGGTTGAGCGCGCGAAAATTCACCGGCACCGGCTTGGCGTAGCCGAACAGAAATGGCGAGTGCGACAGCAGCAGGATCGTCGGCAGCACGAGGGTGCCGAACGGATCAATGTGCTTGAGCGGATTGAAACTGACGCGGCCCAACTGGAAAGCCGTGTCGTCGCCGAGGCGGTGCGCGACGAAACCGTGGGCAGCCTCGTGAAAGGTGATGGCGATGACCAGTGGCAGCACCCAGACCGACACATCGTAGAGCGAGATGTTGGACAATCGATGTTCCGTTCGGTGCAGGCGGCAAGGCCACCACGTCTGGCCGCGACAAGGCTATCACAATCACCTCAACGATTGCGGCCTCTAATACGTCGCGCGGCCGCCGGAGATGTCGAACACCGCACCGGTTGAGAACGCGCAATCCTCCGACGCCAGCCATGCCACCATCGCCGCCAGTTCCTCCACCAGCACGAAACGGCCTTTTGGAATCTTCGACAGCATGAAGTCGATGTGCTGCTGCGTCAGCTGGTCGAAGATCGCGGTTTTCGCCGCCGCTGGCGTCACCGCGTTGACTGCGATCTCATAACCGGCAAGCTCCTTGCCCAGCGACTTGGTGAGCGCGATCAGGCCGGCCTTGGAGGCGGAGTAATGCGCGGCGTTTGGGTTGCCCTCCTTGCCGGCGATGGAGGCGATGTTGACGATGCGGCCGTAGTTCGCTTTCACCATCGAGGGCACGACCGCCTTGCAGCAGATGAAGGGACCGTCGAGATTGATGCGCAGCACCTTGCGCCATTCGTCGAGATCGGTTTCCCAAACGGTTTTGTTGATGCCGGCGATGCCGGCATTGTTGACCAGGATGTCGATCTTGCCGAGCGAGGCGAGGGTGGCGTCGCGGGCTTTTTCGACGGCGGCAAGATCGGAGACGTCGACCGCGAAGGCGGTGACCGCCGAGCCGATCTGCTTCGCGGTTTTCTCCGCGAACGCCTGGTCGTGATCCCAGATCGCGACTTTTGCTCCCGACGCAACGAAGCGTTCGGTGATCGCGCGTCCAAACCCTTGCGCGCCGCCGGTAACGACGGCGCAGCGGCCGTTGAGGTCGATTTTGTTCATGGGTCGAATCCCTGGTTTGCGTCATGCGCGGGCTTGACCCGCGCATCCATCCATCTTCGCAAGAGTCTTTCGAAGTGGATGGATTGCCGGGTCAAGCCCGGCAATGACGGAGTTACAATGTCCAGCCGCCGTCGATGATATGCGCGACGCCGGTGGTAAAGGCGCTTTCGTCGCTGGCAAGGTATACCGCGAGCGAGCCGATCTCGTCCGCGGTGCCGAGCCGCCCCATCGGCTGGCGGCTGACGAACATCTCGCGCCCGCCGGGGCCTGCCGCTGCGGCGCGGTTGAGCATCGACGGGGTTTCGATGGTGCCGGGGCAGATGCAATTACATCGAATGCCCCTGGTGATGAAGTCGGCGGCGACGGCGCGGGTCAATGCCGCGACCGCGGCCTTGGTGGCGCCGTAGACGTAGCGGTTGGGTGCGGCCTTGAATACACCGGCGGCCGACGAGATGTTGACGATCGAGCCGCCACCCGCCTCGAGCATGCCGGGCAGGAAGGAACGGATGGTCCGATGCATCGATTTGACGTTGAGGTCGAAGGAAAAATCCCAGTCGGCATCGGAGCATTCGAGCACGGTGCCGTGATGCACGAAGCCTGCCGCATTGAGCAGGATATCGACCTTGCCGACGCGTTTGGCCATTGCATCGACGGCGGCGCTGTCGCGCACGTCGAGTTTTGCGACGTCGGAGATGCCGTCCTTGGCGAGCAGCGCCAGGCCCTTTTCGTCGATGTCGGTGGCGAACACTTCTGCGCCCTCGCGCGCAAAGGCCGTGGCGCAGGCGCGCCCGATCCCCACCGCGCCCGCGGTCACGAATGCGCGTTTGCCTTTCAGGCGGTCTCCCATGGATTTCCTCCGTCTCGTTCATTCACCGTCATGGCCGGGCTTGCCCCGGCCTTCCACGTCTTTCTTCGCAGCGTTGAGAAAGAAAGACGTGGATGCCCGGCACAGGGCCGGGCATGACGAAGGTGGGTGTTAATGGTTATCCCGTGCCACGCCGACGGTGCCGGCGATGTCCTGGTAACGCGTTGCGAGTTCGAGGCAGGCGCCGGTGGATTGCTGGCCGACGGTGCCGCGGTAGAGCTCCTGCCATGGCGTCTGGTTTTTCGGATATGGAAATCCGCCGATCGCCTTCAAATCGGCGAAGCGCTGCTTCAGTTCTTGTGCCGAGATCAGGATATTGGCTTCGCCCCTGGTGAGGTCGATGCGGACACGGTCGCCGGTCTTGAGCACGGCGAGCCCGCCGTTGGCGGCGGCTTCCGGCGAGGCGTTGAGGATTGACGGCGAGCCTGACGTGCCGGACTGGCGGCCGTCGCCGATGCAGGGCAGCGCGGTGATGCCCTTCCTGATCAGGGCGGCGGGCGGCTGCATGTTCACGACTTCGGCGCCGCCGGGATAGCCGATCGGGCCGACGCCGCGCACGAACAGCATGCAGTGCTCGTCGATGTTGAGCGATTCATCGTCGATGCGGTGATGATAATCTTCCGGCCCCTCGAACACGATGGCGCGGCCCTCGAAGGCTTCCGGATCTTTCGGATTGGAAAGATAGCGGTCGCGGAATTCCTTGGAGATCACGCTGGTCTTCATGATCGCCGAGTCAAACAGGTTGCCGCGCAGCACAATAAAACCGGCGTCCTTTACCAGCGGCTTGTCGTAAGTGCGGATCACGTCGCTGTCGGGGGCAGGGGCCTCGCGGCAATTCTCGCCCATGGTCCTGCCGTTGACGGTCAGCGCGTCCTCATGGATGCGCTTGTGCTTCATCAATTCGCGCACCACCGACGGCACGCCGCCGGCGCGGTGATATTCCTCGCCGAGGTAGAAGCCCGCGGGCTGCATGTTGACCAGCAGCGGAACGTCGTGGCCGACCTTCTGCCAGTCCTCGATCGAGAGTTCGACGCCGATGTGGCGCGCCAGCGCGTTGATGTGAATGGGCGCGTTGGTCGAGCCGCCAATCGCCGAATTGACCACGATGCAGTTCTCGAACGCCTTGCGGGTCAGGAAGTCGGACGGTTTCAGATCCTCCCACACCATCTCGACGGCGCGTTTTCCGGTTTCATAGGCAATCTGGCCGCGCTCGCGGTAGGGCGCGGGGATTGCAGCGCACCCGGGCAAGGAAAAACCGAGCGCCTCGGCCAGCGAGTTCATGGTTGAGGCCGTGCCCATGGTGTTGCAGTGGCCGACCGACGGCGCCGACGACGCAACGATGTCCATGAACTCGTCATAGTCGATCTTGCCGGCGGCCATTTCCTCGCGCGATTTCCAGACCACGGTGCCGGAGCCGGTGCGTTCGCCATTGAACCAGCCGTTCAGCATCGGTCCGCCGGACAGCACGATGGCGGGAATGTTGACCGTCGCCGCGGCCATCATGCAGGCGGGCGTGGTCTTGTCGCAGCCGGTGGTCAGCACCACGCCATCGAGCGGATAGCCGAACAGGATTTCCACAAGACCAAGATAAGCGAGGTTGCGATCAAGCGCCGCGGTAGGGCGCTTGCCGGTTTCCTGTATCGGGTGGGTCGGGAATTCCATCGCGATGCCGCCGGCCTCGCGAATGCCCTCGCGTACGCGATGCGCCAGTTCGAGATGGTGGCGGTTGCACGGCGACAGGTCGTTGCCGGTCTGCGCGATGCCGATGATCGGCTTGCCGGACTGCAATTCGTGGCGGGTCAGCCCGTAATTCAGGTACCGCTCCAGATAGAGCGCGGTCATTCCCGGATTATGGGGGTTGTTGAACCACTCGCTGGAACGGAGCTTGCGTCTGCCTAACCCGGTTATCGGCTTGTTCATTGTTTCTCCCGCAGCGCACACGCCTTATTTTTGTGCGTAATGTTCTTCAATCCTCGTCATGCCCGGCCTTGTGCCGGGCATCCACGTCTTTTAGGCACCGACAAAGAAGACGTGGATGGCCGGGACAAGCCCGGCCATGACGGCTGATGTTTGCATGCCGCAGCATGGTTCGCAACGTTTGCCCGGACGGTAACCCCCTACGACTTTGATCCAACGACATTTTCCAAAAAGTCTGGTATGACCGCCGTCAAAATAGAAGAGGCCACGGCCATTGCCGGATGGCCGCGAGCGCTTGGGAGGGGAATTGTATGGCGTCAGTGCAGATTCACGACGTGCGGAAATCGTTCGGAGGCTTTGAGGTTCTGCATGGCGTGAGCGTCCCGATCGAGGACGGCGCGTTCGTGGTGCTGGTGGGACCCTCGGGCTGCGGCAAATCGACGTTGCTGCGGATGCTGGCGGGGCTGGAAAACATCACCTCCGGCACGATCTCGATCGGCGACCGCGTGGTCAACAACGTCCAGCCCAAAGAGCGCGACATCGCGATGGTGTTCCAGAACTATGCGCTCTATCCGCATATGACGGTTGCTGACAATATGGGATTTTCCCTGAAGTTGCGCGGCGCCAGCAAGGACGAAATCGACAAGGGCGTCAACCGCGCCGCGGAGATCCTGGCGCTGACGCCGCTGCTCGACCGCTATCCACGGCAATTGTCGGGCGGACAGCGCCAGCGCGTCGCCATGGGCCGCGCCATCGTGCGCGACCCGCAGGTGTTCCTGTTCGACGAGCCGCTGTCCAACCTCGACGCCAAGCTGCGGGTTGCGATGCGCACCGAGATCAAGGAGCTGCACCAGCGCCTGAAGACCACCACCGTCTATGTCACCCACGACCAGATCGAGGCCATGACCATGGCCGACAAGATAGTCGTGATGCATGACGGCATTGTCGAGCAGATCGGTTCGCCGCTCGAACTCTACGACCGGCCGGACAACCAGTTCGTCGCCGGTTTTATCGGTTCGCCTGCAATGAATTTCCTGCACGGCAAGGTCAAGGTCAACGGTGCGGCCTTTTTCGAAGGACCGAACGGCGTCAAGCTGCCGATTGCGAGCGCGCCCGCCAATTCCGACGGCAAGCCCGTGGTGTACGGCGTGCGGCCCGAGCATTTCACCATCGCCGACGACGGCGCCGAAGCTGAGATCGTGGTGGTGGAGCCTACGGGGTCGGAAACGCAAGTCTTCGCCAAGCTCGGCGGCGAACAGGTCGTCGCGGTGTTTCGCGAACGTCATCAATTCAATCCGGGCGACAAGGTCCGGCTTAAACCAGATCCCGCGCTCGTCCATCTGTTCGACGAGATCACGGGTAAACGGCTAAACGCCTGAGATACCAAAAAACCTCAAGGGAGACACCACGATGCATGATTTTACACGCCGCTCTTTGCTTCAAGGCGGCACCGCGCTTGCGGCGGCCGGCGCGCTGACCGGGCCGGCTCTGCTGGAATTCGCCAAGGCCTGGGCGCAAACCTCGCCATGGCAGGCGGAAAAGGGCGCCAAGCTTACCGTGATGCGCTGGAAGCGTTTCGTGCCGGCCGAGGACGACGCGTTCAACGCCATGGTCGCAGCCTTCAAGACGGCGACGGGTACCGAGATGAACGTGTTCTCGGAATCCTTCGAGGACGTGCAGCCGAAGGCTTCGGTCGCGGCCAATACCGGGTCCGGCCTCGATCTGGCTTGGGGCCTGCATACCCTGCCGCAGCTGTTCCCGACCAAAGTGCTGAAGATGAACGACGTTGCCGACTATCTCGGCAAGAAATACGGCGGCTGGACTGAAGCTGCGGAAAAGACCTGCAAGCAGGGCAACGACTGGCTCGGCATTCCGGTGGCGACGATCGGCGGCTACATGACCTACCGCAAGTCGTCGATCGAAAAGGCCGGCTTCAAGGAATTCCCGACGGATTTCCCGGGCTTCCTGGCGATGTGCAAGGCTCTCAAGGCGAACAATACGCCGGCGGGTTACCCGCTCGGCCACGCCACCGGCGACGCCAATGCCTGGCTGCACTGGATCCTGTGGGGTCACGGCGCCTACACCGTCGACAAGGACGACAAGGTCATCATTAACTCGCCGGAGACGGTGAAGGCGCTGGAATACGCCAAGGCGCTTTCCGACAGCTTCATCCCCGGCGTCGCATCCTGGAACGACTCGTCCAACAACAAGGCGTATCTGGCGGGCGAGCTGCATTGCACCGCCAACGGCATCTCGATCTACGTCGCCGCCAAGGACGATCCGAGCAAAAAGGAACTCGCCGACGACACCTATCACGCGCTGTGGCCGGTCGGCCCGGTCGGCAAGCCGACCGAACTGCAGCTCGCGGTTCCGATTCTCGCGTTCAACTTCACCAAATATCCGAATGCGGCGAAGGCCTTCATCGCCTTCATGCTGGAGAAGGAAAACTTCGACAAGTGGCTGTCCGGCGCACGGGGCTATCTGACCCACACGCTCAACGCCTATGACGCTTCGCCGGTGTGGACCGCCGACCCGAAGAACCAGGTGTTCAGCCAGGCCAGCAAGCGCGCGCTTCCCGCATCCGGCATCGGTACGCCGGGTGAGAAGGCGGCGACGGCGATCGCCGACTTCCTTGTGGTCGATATGTTCGCCAACTACTGCAGCGGACGCGACGACGCCAAGGGCGCGATCGCGGTGACCGAGCGGCAGTTGAAGCGCATTTATCGTTGATAACAACGGGGCGGGCCGCGTAGGATCGCGGCCCGCCCTCTTCGCTTTGCGACACGGAACAGGCGTCTTCCGCGCGCGGGCTTAAGATGGCAATGCCGCCGACCATAATACGGGACCAGGCCAATGGCTGACATCGCGTTCGAAACCAGAGCGGCCAAGCCGCAGATTCGCGAAGCGACGGCGTGGGATCAGCTCAGGACCAACCGCAACTGGCTCGGCTTCTGGTTCATGCTGCCGGCGATGGCGTTCCTGATCTTCTTCCTCGCCTATCCGCTCGGCCTCGGTGTCTGGATTTCGTTCACCGATGCCAAGATCGGGCGGCCCGGCGTATTCATCGGAACCGAGAACTATGAGTGGCTGTGGGGCGACACGATCTTCTGGCTGTCGGTATTCAATACGCTGCTCTACACCAGCGTCGCCAGCGCCATCAAATTCGCTGTCGGGCTTTATCTGGCGCTGCTCTTGAACGAGAACATGCCGTTCAAGGCGATGCTGCGCGCGCTGGTGCTGATCCCCTTCATCGTGCCGACTGTGCTGTCGGCGCTTGCATTCTGGTGGATCTTCGATTCGCAGTTTTCGATCATCTCGTGGTCGCTGAAGCAGATGGGCCTGATCACCCAGAACATCAATTTTCTCGGCGACGTCACCTGGGCGCGCATCTGCGTGATCTTCGCCAATATCTGGCGCGGCGTTCCCTTTGTTGCGATCACGCTGCTGGCCGGGCTGCAGACCGTGCAGCCCTCGCTCTACGAGGCGGCGACCCTGGACGGCGCCAGCAAATGGGAGATGTTCCGTTTCATCACCTATCCGCTGCTGACGCCGATCATCGCGGTGGTGATGACGTTCTCGGTGCTGTTCACCTTCACCGACTTCCAGCTGATCTGGGCGATGACCCGCGGCGGCCCGGTCAACGCCACCCACCTGATGGCGACGCTGTCGTATCAGCGCGCGATCATCGCCGGCCAGCTCGGCGAGGGTGCAGCGATCTCAAGCGCGATGATCCCGTTCCTGCTCGCCGCCATCATGGTGTCGTGGTTCGGGCTGCAACGCCGCAAGTGGCAACAGGGAGAGAACAATGATTGAGTTGTCTCTCTCCTCCGTGTCCTGGACGCGGTGCGGCATTCTTCATGCCGCTCCGCAGAGCCGGGACCCCGCTTGCGCGCTCGTAGAAATCGGGGCCCCGGCTCTGCAGCGCACCGCTTCGCAAGGGCTGCGCGCTGCGCTGCGTCCGGGGCACGAGAGGGTCGCCCCATGACTGACGTTCCCGCTCCCAAAATCGACCTCAAGGCCGTGCTGTCGGGAACGGCGCGGACTGTGGCGGCCGACGATCACAGCGAGGGCATGAGCTATCTGAACTCGGTGCCGCGACGGTTGGTCACGCTCTATCTGCCGTTGGCGATCATCGTATTCATCCTGCTGTTCCCGTTCTACTGGATGGGGCTGACCGCGATCAAACCGGACGAGCAACTGCTCGATCTCGACAAGTTCAATCCGTTCTGGACCTGGAATCCGACCTTCAAGCATATCCACAAGCTGTTGTTCGAAAGCTACTATCCGTGGTGGCTGTGGAACACGATGTATGTGGCGGTTTGCGCCACGGTGCTGTCGATCATAGCCTCCGTGCTCGCGGCCTACGCGATCGTGCGGCTGCGCTATCGCGGCGCGCAGTGGGTCGGCGGGCTGATCTTCCTGTCCTATCTGGTGCCGCCCTCGATCCTGTTCATTCCGCTGGCCACGGTCGTGTTCCAGTACGGCCTGTTCGACTCGCCGATGGCCCTGATCCTGACCTATCCGACCATCCTGATTCCGTTCTCGACCTGGCTGTTGATGGGCTATTTCAAGACCATCCCGTTCGAGCTGGAGGAATGCGCGCTGATCGACGGCGCCAGCCGCTGGCAGATCCTGGTCAAGATCGTACTGCCGCTGGCGATCCCCGGACTGATCTCGGCCTTCATCTTCTGCTTCACGCTGTGCTGGAATGAGTTCATCTACGCGCTGACCTTTCTGCAATCGACACACAACAAGACCGTGCCGGTCGCGATCGTCAACGAGTTCGTCGACGGCGACATCTATCGCTGGGGCTCGCTGATGGCCGGCGCGCTGGCCGGTTCGCTGCCGCTGGTCATTCTCTACGCGTTCTTTGTCGAGCACTATGTGTCGGCGATGACCGGCGCGGTGAAGGAGTAACCCTCAAGCGTCATCCTGAGGAGCCCGCGCAGCGGGCGTCTCGAAGGATGGCCGCGAGTCCTATTGCCGATCCTTCGAGACGCCGCGCAAGATGCGCGGCTCCTCAGGATGACGGTGTTTCAAAATTCAAACAGGGAGACTTTCTTGCACATCCTTATTCTCGGCGCGGCCGGCATGGTCGGCCGCAAACTGACCGAACGTCTGCTGCGCGACGGCCGTCTCGGCAAAAACGACATCACCAGACTGACGCTGCAGGACGTGGTTGAACCGGCCAAGCCCGCCAATGCCGGCTTTCCGGTCGATACCATCGCCGGCGATTTCGCGGTGGCAGGCTTCGCGGAAAAACTGATCGCAGACCGCCCCGATGTGATCTTCCATCTCGCCGCGATCGTTTCCGGCGAGGCCGAGCTCGATTTCGACAAGGGCTATCGCATCAATCTCGACGGGACGCGGATGCTGCTGGACGCCATCCGGCTGGTCGGCGGCGGCTACAAGCCCCGCGTGGTGTTCACCTCGTCGATTGCGGTGTTCGGCGCGCCGTTTCCCGACGCCATCGGCGATGAATTCTTCCACACGCCGCTGCTCAGCTACGGCACCCAGAAGGCGATCGGCGAATTGCTGCTGGCCGATTATTCGCGCCGCGGCTTCATGGACGGCATCGGCATCCGGCTGCCGACCATCTGCATCCGTCCCGGTCTGCCCAACAAGGCCGCCTCGGGTTTCTTCTCCAACATCCTGCGCGAGCCGCTGGCCGGCAAGGAAGCAGTACTTCCGGTGTCCGAAGACGTCCGGCACTCGCATGCCTCGCCGCGCTCCGCGGTCGGCTTCCTGATCCACGCCGCAACCATGGACAGCGCTGCCGCCGGCGCGCGGCGCAACCTCACCATGCCCGGCCTGTCGGCAACCGTCGGTGAAGAGATCGCGGCGCTGAAGCGGGTGGCGGGAGACAAGGTGGCGGCGCGGATCAGGCGCGAGCCGGACCCGTTCATCATCGGCATTGTCGACGGCTGGCCGCGCAATTTCGACGCCAGCCGGGCCCGAAAACTCGGCTTTACCACTGCCGAAAAGACTTTCGATGATATCATTCGTATCCATATAGAGGATGAGCTGGGCGGCAACGTAGCTTAATGTCGCCCCCGCGAAGGCGGGGACCGAGAACCACCGGCTTCAGTCAGGCGGCAGGTGGCTACGGCGCTGCCCAAACGACGGGCCAGAGGCTATGGGTCCCCGCCTTCGCGGGGACGACATAAAGGAGAACCTCCATGACAGCCAGCATCGTCGGATGGGCGCACACACCGTTCGGAAAATTCGACACCGAAACCGTCGAGAGCCTTGTGGTCAAGGTCGCGAACGACGCGCTGGCCGATGCCGGCATCTCGGCTGGCGATGTCGACGAGATCGTGCTCGGGCATTTCAACGCCGGCTTCTCGCCGCAGGATTTTACCGCCTCGCTGGTGCTGCAGGCCGACCCGCAATTGCGCTTCAAGCCGGCGACGCGCGTCGAGAACGCCTGCGCCACCGGATCAGCGGCGGTGCATCAGGGCGTACGGGCGATCGAGGCGGGGGCTGCGAAAATCGTGCTGGTCGTCGGCGTCGAGCAGATGACACGGACGCCGGGACCCGAGATCGGCCGCAATTTGCTGCGCGCGTCGTATCTGCCGGAAGACGGCGACACTCCCGGCGGCTTTGCCGGCGTGTTCGGCAAGATTGCGCAGGCCTATTTCCAGAAATACGGCGACCAGTCCGATGCGCTGGCGATGATCGCCGCCAAGAATCACAAGAACGGTGTCGCCAATCCCTACGCGCAGATGCGCAAGGATTTTGGCTATGACTTCTGCCGCTCCGAAAGCGAGAAGAACCCGTTCGTGGCCGGGCCGCTGAAGCGCACCGACTGCTCGCTGGTGTCCGACGGCGCCGCGGCACTGGTGCTGACGGATTCGGAGACCGCGAAGACCATGGGCAAGGCGGTCAACATCAAGGCCACCGCGCACGCGCAAGACTTTTTGCCGATGTCGAAGCGCGACATCCTGCAGTTCGAAGGCTGCACCGTGGCCTGGCAGCGCGCGCTTGAAAAGGCCGGCGTTACGCTTTCTGATTTGTCGTTCGTCGAAACCCACGACTGCTTTACCGTCGCCGAACTGATCGAATACGAGGCGATGGGCCTGACGCCGAAGGGGCAGGGCGCCCGCGCCATCAAGGACGGCTGGACCCAGAAGGACGGCAAGCTGCCGATCAATCCCTCCGGCGGGTTGAAGGCGAAAGGCCATCCGATCGGCGCCACCGGCGTCTCCATGCATGTGCTGAGCGCGATGCAGCTGCTGGGACAGGCGCCCGAGGGCATGCAGATCAAAAACGCCAAACTCGGCGGCATCTTCAATATGGGCGGGGCGGCAGTAGCAAACTATGTCTCACTGCTGGAGCCGGCGAAGTAAGCCATGAACGTTGCCGAATGGCTGGCGGCGACTGCACGGCTGCGTCCGGATTCGCCGGCGCTGCTCCGTGGCTTCGATCTCGATGCGGATTACGCCACCTTTGCGCGGCGCGCAGCGGCAATCGGTGCGGCGCTGTCGCGCGATTACGGCATCCAACCCGGCGACCGCGTCGCCCTGTTCGCCACCAACTGCACACAATATCTTGAATGCCTTTACGGCATCTGGTGGATCGGTGCGGCGGCGATTCCGATCAACGCAAAACTGCACGGCCGCGAGGCGGCGTGGATTTGCAGCGATGCCGGCGCCAGGCTGACGTTCGTATCGGACGATACGATTGAAGCGCTGGCGGAGGCAGCGTCCGATCTGCCTGCATCGATGAAAACGCTGTCTATGGACAGCAACGCTTATCGCGCGATGCGCGACGGCGAGGGCGCGCCAACGCCTTTGGCGCAGGAGACCGACGACCTCGCCTGGCTGTTCTACACCTCCGGCACCACGGGCCGGCCGAAAGGCGTGATGCTCAGCCACGGCAACCTGGTGGCGGCGACGTTGTGCTACCTCGCCGATGTCGATCCAGCGACGCCGGACGACGTGTCGCTCTACGCCGCGCCGATCTCGCACGGCGCCGGTCTCTATCATCTGCCGCATGTCCGCATCGGCGGGCGGCACGTCGTCCCCGACTCCGGCGGCTTCGATCCGGACGAAGTGCTCAATCTCGGCAGGCAGTTCGGCAATGTCGTGCTGTTCGCAGCCCCCACCATGGTGCGTCGGCTGGTCGATGCCGCGAAGCGCCGCGGCGAGGACGGCGAGGGGCTGCGCACCATCATCTATGGCGGCGGCCCGATGTATCTTGCAGACATCCGCGACGCCATCGCCACCATGGGGCAGCGCTTTGTGCAGATCTACGGCCAGGGTGAATCGCCGATGTGCATCACCTCGCTCGGCCGCCATTGGCACGCGGACACGGAGCACCCGCGCTATCTCGAACGGCTGGCGTCCGCGGGGGCGGCGCAAAGCGTGATGCAGGTGCGCATCACCGATGCAGATGGCAATCCGTTAGCCGTTGGCGAGACCGGCGAGATCGAGGCCAAGGGCGCAGCCGTCATGCTTGGCTACTGGAACAACCCCAAGGCCAATGCCGAAACGCTGAAGGACGGCTGGCTGCGAACCGGCGATGTCGGGCGGCTCGACGAAGACGGCTTTCTCACGCTGTCCGATCGCTCCAAGGACGTGATCATTTCCGGCGGCACCAACATCTATCCGCGCGAAGTCGAGGAGGCGCTGCTGACGCACGCGGATGTGCGCGAGACCTCAGTGATCGGCGTGCCCGATGCGGACTGGGGCGAGATCGTGGTGGCCTGCGTGGTGCTGGAGCTGGGCGCCGCCGCCAACGACCGGGCGCTGGACGCGCATTGCCTTAACCAGATCGCACGCTTCAAGCGCCCGAAGCGCTATGTGTATCTCGACGCGCTGCCCAAGAACAATTACGGCAAGGTGCTGAAGACGGAACTGCGCAGGATGATGGGGAAGTAGGTCTCGTGTTCCGGACGCGGTGCGGCATTCTTCATGCCGCTCCGCAGAGCCGGGACCCCGGTTAAGCAAGCAAGCTGGACCCCGGCTCTGCAACGCACCGCTCCGCAAGTGCTGCGCGCTGCGCTGCGTCCGGGGAACGCTTGCCTTTGTGCATGCGCCCATACGTCCGCAGCCCTTGATCTTGCTGACCCCATGCCGTTACTAGGTCTCAGATAACGGCTACGCACGGGAGCAAACGACATCCATGGGACCCCTGCAGGGCGTCAAGATCATCGACCTCACGACGGTGCTGATGGGTCCCTATGCGACCCAGATGCTCGGCGACTACGGCGCCGACGTGATCAAGATCGAGACACTGGATGGCGACGTGACGCGGCAGATCGGCCCCACCCGGCATCCCGGCATGGGCCCGGTGTTCCTCAACACCAACCGCAGCAAGCGCGGCATCTGCCTCGACCTGAAAAAACCCGCCGGACGCGACGCGGTGCTGCGCCTGATCGCCGCCTCCGACGTGCTGGTCTACAATGTCCGTCCGCAGGCGATGGCGCGGCTGCAGCTCGGTTACGACGTGGTCTCGAAGATCAACCCGCGGCTGATCTATGCCGGCGTGTTCGGTTTTGGACAGGACGGACCTTATGCCGCAAAACCCGCTTATGACGATCTGATCCAGGGCGCCACCGCGCTACCGGCGCTGATGGCGCAGACCGGCGACGGCGTTCCGCGCTACGTGCCCAACGCGCTGGTTGATCGCATCGTCGGCCTCACCGCGGTCGGCGCGATCTGCGCCAGCCTGGTGCATCGCGACCGCACCGGGCGCGGCCAGCGCGTCGATATTCCGATGTTCGAGACCATGGCGGGCTTTGTGATGGGCGACCACATGGGCGGCCTCACCTACGAGCCGCCGCTCGACAAGGGCGGCTATGCGCGGCATCTGTCGCGCGACCGCCGCCCCTACAAAACCTCGGACGGATATATTTGCGTGATCGTCTACAACGACAAGCAGTGGGAAAACTTCTTCAAGGCGACGGGACGCGATGATCTGCGCCGCGATCCGAAATTCGCGACCTTTGCCGGGCGCGCGGTCAACATCGATACGGTGTATGCGGAACTGGCGCGCATCTTCGAGACGCGAACCACGACGGAGTGGACCGATCTGCTCACCGAGGCCGACGTACCGGTGATGCCGATGCACGATCTCGAAAGCATTTTGCAGGACCCGCATCTGGTCGAGACCGGTTTCTTTCCGGTGGTCGACCACCCGACCGAAGGTCGAATCCGCAACATGAAAGTATCGGCCACGTGGTCGGAAACCGCGGCGGAGCCGACGCGGCTGGCGCCGCGGCTCAGCGAACACAGCGAGGAAATCCTGGGCGAAGTCGGCTTCTCCAGCGACGAGATCGCCGCGCTGGTGCGCGACGGCGTTACAAAAGCTGCAGCGGCACAGGATTGAGACGGATGGATTTCGCACTCACCGCCAACCAGGAGCAGGTCCGCGACGCGGTGGCGAAAATCTGCGCACGCTTTGACGACGGCTATTGGCTGAAGAAGGACAAGGAAGGCGGCTATCCCGCCGACTTCCACAGGGCGCTGGCCGATGGCGGTTGGCTCGGCATTTGTATTCCGGAGGAGTACGGCGGTTCAGGTCTGGGGATCACGGATGCCGCAATCATGATGCGGACGATTTCGGAATCCGGCGCCGGCATGTCCGGCGCATCGGCCGTGCATATGAACGTGTTCGGGTTGAACCCGGTCGTGGTGTTCGGCACGCCCGCACAGTGCCGGCGCATGTTGCCGCCGATCGTCTCGGGCACCGAAAAATCGTGCTTCGCCGTCACCGAACCGAATACCGGACTCAACACCACGCAGCTCAAAACCCGCGCGGTGCGCAGCGGCGACAAATACATCGTTGACGGCCAGAAAGTGTGGATTTCCACGGCCCAGGTCGCGGAAAAGATTCTGCTGCTGGCGCGCACTACGCCGCTGGAAGACGTGAAAAGCCCGACCCACGGTCTCAGCCTGTTCTACACCGATCTCGACCGCAAGCGTATCGCGGTGCATGAGATCGAGAAGATGGGCCGCAAGGCGGTGGACTCCAACGAGCTGTTCATCGTGGATTTCGAAATCCCGGCTCAAGACCGCATCGGCGAAGAGGGCCGCGGCTTCGAATATATTTTGCACGGCATGAATCCGGAGCGCATCCTCATTGCCGCCGAAGCGGTCGGCCTCGGCAAGCTGGCGCTATCGCGCGCCGCCGCGTATGCGAAGAGCCGTATCGTGTTCAGTCGGCCGATCGGAAAGAACCAGGCGATCCAGCATCCGCTGGCAAAAAACTGGATGGAACTGGAAGCCGCATGGCTGATGACGTTGTCAGCAGGCTGGCAATACGATCAGGGCCTGCCGTGCGGGCCAGCGGCGAATGCGGCAAAGTATCTCGCGGGAGAAGCCGGTTTTCAGGCCTGCGAGCAGGCGGTGATGACGCATGGCGGCTTCGGATACGCCAAGGAGTATCATGTCGAACGCTATTTGCGCGAGTCGCTGATCCCGCGCATCGCGCCGATCAGCCCGCAGCTCATCCTCAGCTTCATCGCCGAAAAAGTGCTCGGCCTGCCGAAGTCGTATTGAGATGAGAGCTATCTCAATACTCAGCCGGTCGTCCCCGCGAAGGCGGGGACCCATACCCGCCTTTGTTAAGAAGGTTACCCGGTGGCTGCCACAGCGCGTCACCGAGAGGTCGGTGGCTCGCCTTCGCGGGGACGACCTCCGATTTCGGGGCCAGCCATGAGCTTCATCACCGGCGTCGGTCTCACATCATTCGGCAGGCATGAAGGCTGTTCCGCGCTCGACCTCATGAGCAAGGCGGCGGAACTGGCCGTCGCCGATGCCGGGCTGAAGCGTGCCGACATTGACGGCGTGCTGTGCGGCTATACCACGATCAAGCCGCACATCATGCTGGCGACCGTTTTCGCCGAGCATTTTGGGATAAAACCATCCTACGCGCACGCGGTGCAGGTCGGCGGCGCCACCGGTCTGGCGATGACAATGCTGGCGCACACCATCGTCGATGCAGGCGTTGCGCGGCATGTGCTGGTGGTGTCCGGCGAGAACCGGCTCACGGGGCAAAGCCGGGATGCCGCGATCCAGACGCTGGCGCAGGTCGGCCATTCCGACTATGAGGTGCCGCTGGGGCCGACCATTCCCGCCTATTACGGGCTGGTCGCGTCGCGCTACATGCATGAATACGGCGTGACGCAGGAGGACCTTGCCGAATTCGCGGTGCTGATGCGCGATCACGCCGTCACCCATCCCGGCGCACAGTTCCACGACAGGATCACCGTCGCCGACGTGATGGCTTCAAAGCCGGTGGCGATGCCGCTAAAGCTGCTGGATTGCTGCCCGGTTTCGGACGGCGGCGTTGCCTTCGTTGTCAGCCGCGAACGTACCGACGAGACCGGCGTGCGCGTGCGCGTGCGCGGCTGCGCGCAGGCGCATACCCATCAGCATGTCACGGCGATGCCGGCCTTGAGCGAACTCGGCGCCGAGATCGCGATCGCGCGCGCGAAGCAGGCGGCGGCCGTTGAGATATCGGACGTGCGTTATGCCGCAGTCTACGACAGCTTTACCATTACCCTTGCGATGCTGCTGGAAGACCTAGGCCTCGCCGGGCGTGGCGAGGCGGCGGCGCGGGTGCGATCCGGACATTTCAGCCGCGACGGCGCGATGCCGCTCAATACGCACGGCGGGCTGCTCAGCTACGGCCATTGCGGCGTCGGCGGCGCGATGGCGCATCTGGTGGAGACGCAGCTGCAGATGACCGGGCGCGCCGGCAATCGCCAGGTACGCGACGCATCGCTGGCGCTGCTGCATGGCGACGGCGGCGTGCTGTCGTCGCATGTCAGCATGTTTCTGGAGCGGGTGCGATGAGCGACGCGCGGATCGACGACTGGACCGCCGGCGCGGAAGCCATCGTCTATCAATCCTGCGCAGCCTGCGGCGCGGTGCAATATTTCCACCGCGGCTTTTGCGCCGCCTGCGGCACGCCGGACCCGATCGAGAAACGCGCCGGCGGAGAAGGCGTCGTCTACGCCACCTCGCTGGTGGTCCGCGCCGCCACTCCGGAGGCGCGCGAGCACGTACCTTACAACATTATTCTGGTCGATATCGCCGAGGGCTTTCGCATGATGGCCCACGGCGACAACGATCTCAAAATCGGCGACCGGGTGACTGCGCAATACCGGCGCTTCACCGGCCGCCTCGTTCCCTATTTCACAAGGACCGCACCATGAGCCGTTTAAGAGCCGCCCTCGATCCGAAATCCGTCGCCATCATCGGTGCCTCGGAAAATCCCAACAAGGTCGGCGGCCGGCCGGTGCACTATCTCGACAAGTTCGGCTTCAAGGGCAAGATTTTCCCGATCAATCCGTCACGCTCGGAAGTGCAGGGGCACAAGTGTTATCCGAGCATTGCCGATCTGCCGGAGGCGCCGGAGATGGTGATCGTCGCGGTGGCCGGCGACAACGCCATCGGTGCGGTGGAAGATTGCGCCGCCAAGGGCGTCAAGGTGGCGGTGGTGATGGCGTCGGGTTTCGGCGAAGTCGATGCGGTCGCGGGCAAAGCCATGGAGCGGCGCATGGTCGAGACCGCGCACAAGGCCGGCATGCGCATCGTCGGCCCGAATTCGCAAGGCCTGGCCAATTTCGGCACCGGCGCCATCGCCAGCTTCTCAACCATGTTCATGGACATGGACCGCGCCGAAGGCCATGTCGCGATGCTGAGCCAGAGCGGCGCGCTCTCCACGGTGCCGGTGGGCTTCCTGCGCCAGCGCGGCATCGGCGTGCGCCACACCCACGCCACCGGCAACGACGCCGATATCACCGTCGGTGAACTCGCGGTGGCCGTTGCAGAGGACCCGGAAGTAAAACTGCTGCTGCTGTATCTGGAGAGCATCCCGGAGAAGAAATATCTGGAGGAATTGGCGGCGGTCGCACTCGACCGCGACCTGCCGGTCATCGCGCTGAAGTCCGGCCGCTCCGAGGCCGGCCGCGCGGCGGCGCAATCGCACACCGGCGCGCTCGCCAACGAGGACCGCGTGGTTGATGCATTCTTCGAGCATCACGGCATCTGGCGCGCGCCGGACATGCGCGGCCTCGTCGAGGCCACCGAGCTTTATCTTAAAGGCTGGAAGCCGAAGGGCAGGCGGCTGGTCGCCATCAGCAATTCCGGCGCGGTCTGCGTCATGACGGCGGATGCGGCCACCGCGGTGGGCATGCCGATGGCGAAACTGTCCGAGGAGACTGACAGGAAGCTGAAGGGCATTCTGCCGAGCTTTGCCACCACCACCAATCCGATCGATCTCACCGCGGCGCTGTTGTCCAACAGCCGGCTGTTCGGCGACATCCTGCCGGTGATCGCGCAAGATCTCGCGGCCGATGCGTTCTTGATCGGCGTGCCGGTGGCCGGTCCGGGTTACGACGTCGAAGCCTTCGCGCGCGATGCGGCGGCCTTTGGCAAGCAAACCGGCAAGCCGCTGGTGATCGCGGCGACCCAGCGCAGCGTCGCCGATCAATTCGCCGCCGAAGGCTCCACGGTATTCCCGACCGAAACCGAGGCGGTCACCGCGCTGCATCAGTTTCTTGCGCATCGCGAGTTGATGGCCCGGACGCTTGCGCGCAGGATGACGCGGGCGAAGGCTGCTCCGTTGCAGGCGTCGTCGGCAACCACCATGCTGAACGAGGCCGACAGCCTCGCGCTGCTGGCGGCGCGCGGCATTCCCGTGGTCGCGCACCGTCTCTGCCGCTCGCGCGCGGAAGCCGTGGCGGCCTTCGAGGCAATCGGCGGGCCTGTGGTGGTGAAGGGCTGTTCGGCCGATGTCGCGCACAAGTCCGAACTCGGGCTGGTGAAGCTCGGCGTCAGGACGCGGGAGGAGGCGGGCGAAATCTATGCGCAAATGGAGGACATCATCCGCAAGCACGGCGCGCGATTCGACGGCGTCATCATCGCGGCGATGGCCGGCGGCCGCCGCGAGATCATGATCGGCGCTCACCGCGATCCCGTGTTCGGGCCGGTGGTGGCGGTGGGCGACGGCGGCAAATATGTGGAAATCTTTCGCGACACCACCCTGCTGCTGCCGCCGTTTTCGAAGGACGATGCGCGGGAAGCGCTCGGCAGGTTACGCATCGCGCCGCTGTTCGCGGGCGTGCGCGGCGAGCCGCCGATGGATGTCGAGGCGCTGTGCGGGGCGGTGGTGAAAATCGGCGAGTTGATGTTGGATCCGGAGGCGAGGGTGGTCAGCCTCGATCTCAACCCGGTGCTGCTGGATTCAGCCGGCAAGGGTTGCGTGGTGGTGGATGCCGTGGTGTTTCAGGGATGATTCGTAGGGTGGGCAAAGCGAAGCGTGCCCACCATTCGTAGTAACGAGAAGGATGGTGGGCACGGCGCGAAGAGCGCCTTTGCCCACCCTACAACCTTACATCTTCCGCGCCCGCTTCAATCCATCCAGCTGCGCCGCGATCTCACGCGGCTCCGTCACCGGATACGAACAGAACGTGCTGGTGCAGGCGAACGCCGCCGGACCGTCGGGATAGTCCGGATAATCCACATCGATGTTGGCAAGCTTGCCTTCGCGCTTGTCCCACCATTCCGCGCGCTTGTTGGGAAGCGGATAGGCCAGCGCGGCTTTATACAACGCCGCCGAGCGCGGATCGTCCCTGGCGCCGACGATGGTGACGTGGATCGGCTCGTTGCGCAGCTCGTCCTCGGCCAGCAGCACATCGGGCAGGAAGCCGAACGCATCCAGGATCGGCGGCGAGGTGAGATAGCCCATGCCGGCCTCGGCGATCTCGCGATAGCGATTCTCGCCGGTATAGGACGACAGCAGGCTGAAGGTCCGCACCGCCGTGACGTTGTCCTCGCGCTGTTTGATGGGCTTTGTCAGTTGCTGCGCGTCCCGGGAGGCGGAGGCGACGAAGCCACCGGTTGCGGGATCGACGAACGTTGCCGCGATGAAGTCGGCCGTTGCCTGCGCGCGGGTGAGCCACTCGCGCTCGCCGGTGGAGCGATGCAGCGCCAACAGCGCCTTCGCCATCTCGACATTGTCAGCGAGATAAGGCCCGCCCTTGTCCTGCTCGGCGTGGCGGAAGCCGCCGCCGGGCAGCGCACGGTTGACCAAGGCCCAGCGCGCACCGCCGACCGCAAGCTCGCGCGCCGCCACAACGCCGGTAGCGTCGTAATAGGCGAGCAGACCCGAAATGGCCTGCGCGGTCTCGCGCGAATATTGTCGCTTGTCGACGCCGGGCTCGCCTTCACTCAATCCCATCGAGGCGTAAAAGCCGCCGCCGGGGGCGGCCATGGTGTCTTTGAGGAAGCCGTAGATGCGGTCTGCGGCCTGCCGATAGGCGGGATCGCCGAACATCACGGCCGCGCGTGAATAGGCTGACAGCGCTGCCTCCTGCGCGAACATCGGAAATTCGCGTGCCGGCTCCGACCAGTCCGGCTTCAGATTGACCTGGCTGATGGCGCCGATGTCCTTTTCGATCATGGTGTTCGCCATCAGCGTCAGGGCTTTTTTGATGCGCGCGGTGTTCTCCTGATCGCCCTGCCGCGCCCGCAGCAAGGCCCAAGTCAGCAATGGCCCGTCGAAGAATTTGGACTTGCTCCAGCCGCCGTGCTCGTCATCCCAGGCCTTGTCGATGAAGCCGAGGATCTCGTCGCGCTGCGCGTCAGTGAGGCCGGTCGCGAGCGTGCGGCCACGCTCGGCTCCGCCGGGTTCGGGATATTCGACCGGGGAGGGGTCCTCGATGGTGGCGGTCAGCACCGGAATGAAATATTGCGGCGAGTAAAAACCGCGCAGTTTTGCAATTTCGGTGCCGTCGGGCCCGTAGATGATGGTGGCCGGCCAGCCCCAGCGCTCGTAACGCTGCGAGATATCCGGCCGGCTGTCCTGATCGACATAGACCGGGATGAATTTGTCCTTCAGGACATCGCGAACCTCGGGGTTGGCCCAGGTCTCGCGGTTCATTACGTGGCACCAGCGGCACCACCAGGATTGTAGCGAGACCACCACGAACTTGTTCTCGCGTGCTGCGCGGGCAAAGGTCGCGTCGCTCCACTCGCTCCAGAACCCGTCGCGGTTCTCGATCGGCGCCGCGCGGGCGCCAAATGCGCACAGCAGCGACAGCAGCAGCACTCCAATGCGGATCATTGTTCGCCTCCCGGTGGCATATATTACGGTAAACACCGTCGGAGGTTACCTATGCCCAATTCACAGGGCCGTGAGCTTGATCCGGCGCCGACAGCCGGGCATGATCCCGGCGCTGGGCAAGCGAAAGAGCAGAAGGCGATTCGATGAGAAGACCGGTGGTCGGCGTGATCGGAAACGCGCATCGCATCGAGAATCGGTTCGCCGTGCAGATGGTCGGGGAGCGCAATCTCCGCGCCGTGGCCGACGTCGCCGGTGCGCTGCCGCTGATGTTCGCCGCGGCGCCCGAAATTACCGATATCGGCGCGTTGCTGGACGTGGTCGACGGTGTGGTGCTGACCGGCGCCCGCGCCAATGTGCACCCGGCCCGTTTCGGTACCGAACCCGACCCGAAGCACGAGCCCTACGATATCCCGCGTGACGACCTGGCGCTGTCGCTAACCGAAGCCTGCGTCGCGCGCGGCGTGCCGCTGTTCGGCATTTGCCGCGGGCTGCAGGAGATGAACGTTGCCTTCGGCGGCTCGCTGCATCCCGAGATCCGCGAACTGCCCGGGCGCATGAACCATCGCATGCCGCGGCTGGAGAGCGGCGAGATCCATCCCGACCACAAGGTGATTTTCGCCGACCGCCACGATGTGGCGCTTACTCCAGGCGGCGCGTTCGCAACATTGCTCGGCTGTGAAATCATCCGGGTCAATTCATTGCATGGCCAGGGCATCCTTGAGCCCGGCAAGCGCGTGGTGGTCGAAGGTGTGGCGGAAGACGGCACCATCGAGGCGATCCGGATCGCGGACGCGCCGGGCTTTGCGCTCGGCGTGCAGTGGCATGCCGAGTACGATCCGCAGCGCAATCCGATCAATCGCGCGCTGTTTCAGGCGTTCGGCGCAGCGCTTGTGGCGCACAAGCGCGCGTAGTGAAAGAGAGCATCATGGCACGCATCGACTATTCCGATCCTGCAAAACTGGACGAGCGCACCAGCGGCATTGTCGCGAAAAACCGGAACGCCAACATTTTTCGCATGATGGCGCACTCGCCGGACTATCTCAGGCAATACTGCCGGCTCGGCGCAGCCATCCGCTTCAGAGGCGAACTGGATCCGATCCTGCGTGAACTTGCGATCACCCGCACCGGAATTTTGTGCGAGGCGCCCTATGAAGTGGTCGCCCACAAGCGCATCGGCAAAGGCGTTGGCGTCACCGACGAACAGAACGCAGCATTGGAGAGCTGGAAGTCCGCCACCTGCTTTAGCGACGTGCAGCGCGCAGCACTTGCCTTCACCGACGAGATCGTCACCCTGCGCAAGCCGGCCGACGCTACACTCCAGGCCATTGCCGCAAAGCTGACGCCGGGGGCGCTGATCGAATTGCAGCTTTCGGTCGGTTTTTACATCATGACGTCGAAGTTTCTGGAAACGTTTGGCGTTGATATGCAGGCTCCTGAGGAGACGGTTTAAGCTGTCGTCCCCGCGAAAGCGGGGACCCATAACCACCGATGTCGACGGTGTACGAAGGCGGTCGCCTCGGGTTAGCGCTATCGTTCAGACGGGTGGGTCGGAGGCTATGGGTCCCCGCTTTCGCGAGGACGACGACAGCTTCAATCCGCAGTCAACAAATTGACCTTGGTGTTGGCAAAGATCAGGCGGTCGGCGAGCAGTTGCGCGAGGTTGCGCATGATGCGTTCGCCGATCCGCGGATGCGCTCCGCGGAAACGCTGGAAATCGGCCAGCGGCACTTCGAGCACGGTGACGGACTTGTCGGCCACCACATCGGCGGAGCGCTTGGTTTCCAGCAACGCCATCTCGCCGAACACCATGCCGGCCGACAGCGTCGCGAGCCTGATGCCGCCGGGCAGTTTGACGTGAACGACGCCGCTTAACAGAAAGAACAGCGAGGACGGCGGTTCATGGGCTGCGATAATACGCTGCCCCGGCTGGTAGGTTCGGGTCGTTCCGAGTCTGGCGAGCAATGCGATTTCCTCCGCCGAAAGCCCCGCCAGCATCGCCTGTTCGGAAAGCTCGGTCATCTCGGTGGACTCGATGCTGCCGCCATAGCGGTAGACCACCTGGTCTTCGGCCCATTCGATGGCGTCGTCGAGCAGATGGAAGTCGCGCAGATTCGAGATGCCGCCGGTCCAGTCGCCAAGCGCCAGCCAGATCGCCGATGAACGCTCCACGCCCGATACGACGGCGGTGACGCCGAAGGCGCCGATTTCGCGAAAGCCCTCGACCAGCAGGCGCGCGGCAGCCCGCGTTAGCGTAGCGACGCGGCGCAGGTCGAAAATCAGAATTTGCGGACGCGGCTTTTTGCCGAGCTGGCGTGAGACATAATCGACATTGGCGAGGCTCAATGCGCCGACCAGTTCGATGATACGAACGTCGCCGTGATGCGCGCGGAGAATTGCCTGCTCGCCGGGCCGGCGGCTGCGCCGCGACGCGCTTTTGCTCAAATCGTAGTCGGCGATGATGCTGTTGCGGGCGTCGTCGCGGCGGTTCAGAATATGCAGATCGTAATGCGCCGACAGCGCTTCGCACACCTTGATGCCGCGCACGCTGTTGCCATGCGCATCGAGCCGCGGCGAATAGCTGCCGAGCCCCAGCCGCGCCGGCAGCGCCGCCAGGATGCCGCCGCCGACCCCGCTTTTGGCGGGAATGCCGACGCGATAGATCCATTCGCCGGCATAGTCGTACATGCCGGATGAGGTCATCACCGACAGCGTGTGCGAGATGGCATAGGGCGTCGCCACCTGCTCGCCGGTGACCGGATTTTTGCCGCGGTTGGCCAGCGTCGCCGCCATGACCGCGCTGTCGCGCGCCGTCACCAGGATCGCGCACTGCCGGAAATAAACCTTCAGCACCGCATCGACGTTGTCTTTGATGACGCCGGAGTTGCGCAGCAGATAGCCGATGGCGCGATTGCGGTCGCCAGTCACGCTTTCGGAAGCGAATACGGCTTCGTCGACGTCGAGCTCGCGCCCGGCAAAGCGGCTGAGCGATTCACGGATGCATTCAAACGCGGCTGCGCCCTTGGCCTCGTGAATGAGGCCGGAACAGGTGATGGCGCCGGAATTGACCATCGGATTGAAGGGGTGGTTATCGGCGTTGAGCCGGATCGAATTGAACGGCTCGCCGGAGGGTTCGACGCCAATCATGCTTTCGACGCGCGCAGCGCCAAGCGTGTCCAGCGCCAGCGCGAATACGAACGCCTTCGACATCGACTGGATGGTGAAGGGGATGCGGGTGTCGCCGACCTCGTAGACATGCCCGTCTATGGTGGCGAGGCTGATGCCGAAATGATCGGGGTCGGCCTTGCCCAGCTCGGGAATGTAATCGGCCACCTTGCCGCCGGTTTCAGCGGCAAATTCCGCGTGGCAACCGGTCAGGAACCGCAACAGCGGCGGCTTGGCGTCGGCCCAGGCCGCGGGTTTGGGAGGGTTACCTGATCGGGGAGTGTTCATTCCCCATCTTTGCCTGCGCTCACGGCGCTTGCAACCGGCTCGGTATCAAGCTTTGCCGGCGTACCAGCAGCAACGCGACCAGCACGGTCGGGATGAGGATGGCGAGCCCCAGACCCATGATCTGCCATTGCGAGACCGGCATGATGCCGCCCCCGGGCGTCGCAATCACGAAGCCGCCGATCACGAGCAGGATTCGCAGCGGCCATTCCATCAAGCCGGCGCTGCGGAGGTCCCCCACATAGGCCTGGTAGCCCTGGATGCCGCCGCAGATGAAGATGATGCCGAAACAGGCCAGTCCCGTCAGCCCCAGCGCCTCGAGATAGGGGTTATTGCCTTGCAACAGCAGCGCGGGGTTCAGCACGAAGAAGAACGGGATGAAATAGATGATACTGCCGACCCACATGCTCTCCCATCCCGTCTTCATCGCCGGCGCACCGGCGATGCCGGCGGCGGCGAAGGAGGCGATGGCGACCGGGGGCGTGATCGCCGACAGCATGCCCCAGTAGAAGATGAACATGTGGACGGCCATCTTGTTGAGGCCGAGTTTTTCCAGTGCGGGCGCAACCAGAATGGCGAGGAAGATGTAGCAGGATGTGGTGGTGAGGCCTAAGCCCAGGATCAGGCTGGTGATCGCACACATGATGAGCAGCAGAAACGCGTCGCCGCCGGCGATGGTGAGCAGGTCGTTGGCAAGGCTCGAGATCACGCCGGTCAGCGAGAATGCGCCGATCAGCAGGCCGCAGCCGGCGAGAATGGCGATCAGTTCGACGAAGGTCTTGCCGTTCAGTTCGAGGAACTGAAGCCAGCGCGCGCCGCCCCAGTTCTTGCCGGGAAAGAACTCATTCAACGCGGCGAGGATGCACATGCCCCAGAGGAACGCGTTGAGCACGTCGAACCACAGCATCAGCGCTGTCAGCGCAATCGAGAAGATCAGAACCGCGGTGTTGCCGCGTTTCCACGGCGCCGGTCCCGACCATTGGTGCAGGATCACCAGCAGCACTGACGCATAGAACGGCGCGTGGCTTTCGCGCTTGAAGTACAGCAGCATCACCACGAGGATGACGATGACGAACAGGTAATACCAGCCCTCCTTGAATGCATCCATGAAGCGCGGCAGCTCGGCGCGCGGGATGCCCTTCAGCTTGTGGCGCGCGGCATAGGCGTCGACCTGCGCGAACAACCCGACATAATACAGCACCGACGGTATCGTCGCTGCCAGTGCGACATCGGCGTAGCTGGTGTTCATGAACTGCGCCATCACGAACGCGGTGGCGCCGAGTACCGGCGGCGCCAGCACCGCGCCGGTGGACGCGCAGGCTTCGATCGCGGCTGAATAGGACGGCGTAAAGCCGGTCTTCTTCATCGCGGGGATGGTCATGGTGCCGGCGGTCAGCACGTTGGAGACGATGCTGCCGCCGACGGTGCCGAGCAGGCCGCTGGCGAAGACGCAGACTTTCGCCGCACCCCCGCGGAACGTGCCGCACATCGCAAACGCAATGTTGATGAAGAACTTGCCGGCGCCGGTCATCATCAGTGCGGTGCCGAATACCAGAAAACCGATCACGGTGTCGGCGAAGGCCTGAATGGGAATACCGAGCAGGCTCTCGCCCGACAGCGCGTGATAGGCGGTGGTCTGTTCCAGCGTCGATTGCGTGCCGCGGAACGGGCCGAGCCATTTGGCGTCGGCGAACAGCGGATAGACCGTGAATGGAAACACGCTCAGCAGCAGGCTCCAGCCGCCGGTGCGCCGCAGCGCTTCCATCAGGACGAACCACATGACGAGCCCGGCTGCGATGACGTTCTTCGGCGCGCCTTCGAATTCCCAGCCCGACAGCGCCGCCTTGCGGATGTTCGTCATCAGAAAGATCGCGGCTGCGAAGGTTGCGACGAACAGGACGATATCGTACCAGGGAATCCGGTCGAGGCTCGCTCTGTTCGAACCCGGGAAGATCAGAAACGTGAACGGCAGCATCAATCCGATCAGAAGGTAGAAGTATTCGGTATTGAGCTGGGTGTAGTCGATGAAGAACCGCAGCGAGAATTGCTGGTTGATGCAGAGCAGGATCGTCGCCGTAGTCGCTGCGAGCAGCATCCAGCGCCATCCGCCGCGCAAGGTGCGGATTCGCGTAACCTCGGCCTCCTGCAAATCGGCGATCGCGAGGTGGGGATCGGAGATCTCGATCCTGATCGGCGTCGCCTGGCCATCGGCCGGCGCTTGCGGACTGTCGGAAGGGGAAGGTGACATCATCTATCCAGGTTGTTGCGTCAGGTCACCTCTCCCCGCTTGCGGGGAGAGGTCGGATCGCATCGCCAGATGCGATCCGGGTAAGGGGGCCTCTCCGCGAGTCCGAGTGGGTGGATAGTCCCCCTCACCCGAAGCCTTCGCTGCGCTCCGGCTTCGACCTCTCCCCACAAGCGGGGCGAGGTAAGGGAGCTGCTTCAACCTAAATTAATCACGCCCTAGTCGAATCCGTTCGGCATGTCAGCCTTCGTCAGCGCGGCCGCGCGCGCGGTCATCCATCCCGACAGAAACGCGGCGTCGTCCGATGGCGGGCTGGACTTGCCGTATTCGGCCCATGCGGCGACAAGAACGCCCTGACGCTTGACGAGGCCGTCATTATGCGCCTGGTCGGCGTCGGTCCAGTTGCCGGCCTCCTTGAGGGCTTTCACGGCGCCGGGATGAAACGGCAGAACCCATTTCATGGTCTGGCGCTTGACCGCAAGACCGACCGCGCCCGGCGCGCCGTCCTTGTAGCCGTCGTAGCCATCGATCATGGCCTTGGTGATGGCGTAAACCTCGTCGTCCTTTCGCGACGCGTAAGTGACGAAATTCGGATACGGGTAGGTGCCCATCTCCACCGGCTTTTCCGGCGAGATCGCGGCGCCGCAGGTCGAGGTCAATTTCGTAAAGAACGCGCCGATTTTCTGTACGCGCGCCCAACCGGCATCGTCGTTATGCGGCAGCGGCGGCCAGATGATGCCGCGCGGCGAACTTTCGAGTTCGCGCGCAGGCCCGGTGATCGTAGTCGCGAAACCGGCGTCGGCATCGTTGTTGACGATGCCCTTCCACATCGCGCCATAGCTCGCAAACTCGACGATCTTGACGTCCTTCTGGGTGAGGCCGGCGAAAGCGAGGATGGCGAGCGCGTTCTGGTTGAGGGCGGGCGACCCCACCACAAAGCCGACGCGCCTGCCGCGCAGTTCCTTGAGCTGGGTGATGCCGGTATCGCGCGCGATGCCGAGCGACTGCCCGTTGCAGTCGGTGGAGGAAAGAATCAGCTGCAGCGGCTGCGGTCCCCATTCCCTGGCGCCGAATTCGAATACGCCTTCCTGCGCGAAGTACGAACCAGATCCCATCGCAGAAACCGTCGCACGGCCGGCACGCACAGGCGCGAGGCGCGCGACGTCGTTCCCTGCAGGAAGCACACGGATATCGGTGCCGTATCTGTCCTTGAACATTTTACCGACTGCGACGGAAATGTTGAATCCCGCGGTGCCGGTATCGTAGGCGGTGAACGCCATGGTCGGCGGCAGTTTTATCTCTTGCGCGCGCGCAACAGGCGGCATCAACAGTGACGCGCTTGCAACAGCGACCAACGCAAGCGCAACGATCCGGTGATTCATGAATCCCTCCCACGTGCATTCGCTTTTTGCGAATTGCGTTTTTGTTGGCCGGATCATGTCATCGCGAACCTGCGATGGCAACGCTGGCGGCTTCAGACGATAGTCTGGACAGATTGTCGCGGCGCCGCGCTCCCACTACACGGCCGTCATCCTGAGGTGCTCGCCGCCACTTAGCGGCGAGCCTCGAAGGATGGGCCACACGCACCCGTGGCCATCCTTCGAGACGCCGCGCAAGCGTGCGGCTCCTCAGGATGACGGCTGAATGTGTGACTGGATTAGGTCAAGCGCCGCTCACGTCGCGATGATCGCCAGCACCTGTCCTTCGGCGACGACGTCGTCGATCTCAACGAGTACAGATTTGAGTTTTCCCGCCGATGGCGAGGCGACCGGGATTTCCATTTTCATCGCTTCGACGAATGCGATGTCGTCGCCTTCGCCGACGCTTGTGCCGACATCGACCGGAAGCGCGCAGACGCGCCCCGCCACTTCGGTCACGATTCTGATGTCAGGCATTGCGTTCTCCGAAGGCCGCCGCGGCGGGCGCCCTCGGCATGAGTGTTGTGACGGCAGATTGCCTGAGGTAGCTTGTTCTGCAAGTGGAATTTTATTCCGCATAGCGGAATGAATGGCAGGCATCGCTAATGGGACGGCGCTCGGAACGGCTCAGCAAACAGGGAATGCTTGCCAGCGATCTCGCCGGTGAAGGCGATGTAATCCAGGTGGTGTCGCGCGCCTTCGACGTGTTGCGCTGCTTCGAAGGCCATGAGGCGCGGCTCGGCAATCTGGAAATTTCCAACCGCTGCGGCCTGCCGCGTTCGACGGTGTCGCGCCTGACCCACACGCTCACACGCATGGGTCAACTGGTCTACCTTCCGCGCGACCAGAAATACCGCATCGGGCCGAGTGCGGTGGCGATGAGCACATCGATGATGAAAGGGTTGCAATTGCGCAACCTGATCCGGATGCGATTGCAGGACGTCGCCGAGCAACTGCCGGGAACGGTCGGGTTCGTGATTCCGGATCGGTTTCATCTGGTCTATCTGGAATACGCCCGCGCGGCCAACGCGCTCGGCCTGCACGAGAGCACCGGCAGCCGCATCGCGATGGCGACGACGGCCGCAGGACACGCCTATACGGCTGCACTCGATATCGATGTCGGCGATGCGCTGCTGGCCGAGATGGAGCGGGAGCTGCCTCAATCAGCAACCGTGCTGCGTCCGCGCATCGAGGGCAACCGCCGCTTCCTGCGCGAGCATGGCTATGTGGTTGCCTGCGGCCTATGGTCGGCGCATATCAACGGTTGCGCGGTGCCGGTGTGGTCGCCGCAATACCAGACTTTTGTGGTGGTCACGATCGGGCTGCTGTCGGCGATGTATGACGAGGCGCGGCTGCACCGGGAGGTCGCGCCGATCATGCGTGAACTCAGCGTCGCGGTCGGCATGCTGGTCGAGAACGCCGAGGGCGATTTTTTCAGCAGCCGCATGCACGAGAAACCGTTGCCGGTTGCCAATCATAAGAAAATCAACAAACCGGAGGACAAGGATGAACTGGAAGCCGGAACTCGACGACCTCGCCCGGCGCGAAGCATTCGCGCGCGAGATGGGGGGCGTTGACAAGGTCAAGCGGCAGCGCGACCAGGGCCGGCTCACCGTTCGCGAGCGCATCGACAGGCTGGTCGATGCAAAGAGCTTCCATGAGGTTGGCGCGATTTCAGGCGTCGCCGAATATGACGACAAGGGCGAGCTCACCCACCTGACGCCGGCGAACTGCGTGTTCGGCCGCGGCAAGATCGACGGCCGCACCGTGGTCGTGGTCGGCGACGATTTTACCGTGCGCGGCGGCTCCGCGGACGCATCGATCTCGGCCAAGCCGCTGATGGCCGAAGAGATGGCGCATGATTTCCGCTTGCCGATCGTTCGGGTGATCGAGGGCTCCGGTGGCGGCGGATCGGTGAAAACCATCGAGACCAAGGGCGCCGCCAACCTGCCCGGCGGCATCGGCGGCACGCGCTGGTACTGGTACACGACCGCGAACATGGCGCGCGTGCCGGTGGTGGGCTTAGGCTTGGGCTCGGTCGCGGGATTGGGTGCGGCGCGGCTCGCGGCCAGCCATTATTCGGTGATGACCAAGAATTCGGCGATGTTCGTCGCAGGCCCGCCGGTGGTGAAACGACTCGGCCAGGACCTCACCAAGCAGGAATTGGGCGGCTGGGAAATCCAGACCCGCGCCGGCGGGGTCGATGATGCAGTTGATACCGAAGAGGAAGCCTTCGCCCGCACAAGGCGTTTCCTCTCCTATCTGCCGTCGTCAGTCTATGAATTGCCGCCGACGCTTCCTTGCGACGACGATCCGGAGCGTGCCGAGGAATCTCTGATGAAGGCGGTGCCGCGCAACCGCCGCCAGGTCTACAAGATGCGGCCGATCATCGACGCCGTGGTCGACAAGGGTTCGTTCTTCGAGATGGCGTCGAATTTCGGCCGCCCGATTATCGCAGGGCTGGCAAGGCTGGAGGGCAGGGCGGTGCTGCTGCTCGCCAGCGATCCGTTTCACTATGGCGGATCGTGGACCGCGGAAGCGTGCCAGAAGGTGGTGCGGTTCGCCGATTTCGCCGAGACCTTCCATCTGCCGGTGGTCTATCTGATGGATTGCCCCGGCTTCATGATCGGGCTTGAGGCCGAGAAGGCGGCGACCATCAAGCACGGCGTGCGCGCCATGGCGGCCGTCAACCAGACCACGGTGCCATGGTGCACCATCATCGTGCGCAATTCGTTCGGCGTCGCCGGCGTGGTGCATCAGCCGGCGGACCGGTTCTCGATGCGCTATGCGTGGCCGTCGGCCTATTGGGGCTCGCTGCCGCTGGAAGGCGGCATCGAGGCGGCGTATCGCGCCGACATCGACGCGGCGGATGATCCGAAGGCAAAACTGCAGGAGATCGAGGATCGCCTCAACAAGCTGCGCTCGCCGTTCCGCTCCGCCGAGCGGTTCTGGATCGAGGAAATCATCGATCCGCGCAAGACCCGATCGCTATTGTGCGAATTCGCGCGGCTGGCCGAGCCGCTGCGCACGCGGGGGATGGCGACGAACATGACGATCAGGCCTTAACGTTCATCGTCATGGCCGGCTTGTCCCGGCCATCTACGTCTTGGCGTAATCGTGATGCCCATAAGAAAGACGTGGATGCCCGGACAAGGCCGGGAATGACGGAAGGGGTGGTTGCGCGGCGATGGGCAGAGCTACGCCGTCGCGGGCTTCAAGACGGCCTTCTGCGGTCCGGAGATCATGAGCGTAATCAGCGCGGCAATGATGCACAGCGCGCCGGCTACAAAGAACGCGGGCAGATAGGTCGCCAGCACCGTCCGCGATACACCGGCGCCGAATGCCGCGGTGGCGGCACCTAACTGATGGCCTGCAAAAATCCAGCCGAATACCAGATTGGCGCGCTCCGGTCCGAAGCGTTGCGCGGTGAGGCGCACCGTTGGTGGCACCGTGGCGATCCAGTCGAGGCCGTAGAACATCGCAAACAGCGACAGGCCATAAAACGAAAAGTCGGTGAAGGGCAGGAACAGCAGCGACAGGCCGCGCAAGCCGTAATACCAGAACAGCAGATAACGGTTGTCGTAGCGGTCGGACAGCCAGCCCGACCCGATGGTGCCGACGAAATCGAACACGCCCATGGCGGCGAGTAACCCTGCGGCCTGGACCTGCGGAATACCGAAATCGAGGCACATCGGAATCAGGTGCACCTGGATCAGGCCATTGGTGGAGGCGCCGCAGATGAAGAAGGTCGCGAACAGGATCCAGAACACGCGAGTCTTGGCGGCATCGCGCAGCGCGCCGAACGCGGCCGATGTGATCGATCCGGTGCTCGACGGCGGCGCGGGCAAAGGCTGCGTGCCTTCGTCGCCGAACGGGCGGAGGCCAACGTCGCTCGGACGGTCGCGCATCACCATGGCAACGGCGAACGCCGCGACGCCCAGCATTGCGCAGATCAGCGTCAGCGCCACCCGCCAGCCCATCCGTTCAGTCAGGCTCGCGAGCAGCGGCAGGAAGATCAGTTGTCCGGTGGCGACGCTGGCGGTGAGAATACCGACCACCAGCCCGCGCCGCGCCGAAAACCAGCGGGCGGCGACGGTGGCGCCGAGCACTAGCGCGGTCATGCCGGTGCCGATGCCGATCACAACGCCCCACAGCAGCATCAATTGCCAGACCTTTGTCATCGCCAGTGAGACGACGAGTGCCGAGGCAACGATCAAAAGCGCGGACAGCGTGACGTTGCGCAGGCCGTAGCGATTGAGCAAAGCCGCGGCGAACGGCGCCATCAGCCCGAACAGGATGAAGCGGATCGACAGCGCGCCGGAGATCTCCGCGGTGGTCCAGCCGAATTCCTGTTGCAGCGGCACGATGAACACGCCGGGAGCGCCGACCGTGCCCGCGGTGATCAGCGCTGTCAGGAACGTCACGCCGACCATCACCCAGCCGTAGTGAATATTCATGCGCGCAAGCGCGGCTGACAGCCAGGTGGAGATCATTTGGATTCCTTGTATTTAGGTTTGCCGGCGCAAGGGTTGCCTCGCCCCGCTTGCGGGGAGAGGTTAAGTCGCCTTGCGCTAATGAACAATGCGTTCGATGGCAATGGCGGTGGCTTCGCCGCCGCCGATGCACAGTGCCGCAACGCCGCGTTTCAGATTATGCGCTTCCAGCGCGTGCAGCAGCGTCACGATCAGCCGTGCGCCGGTGGCACCGATGGGATGGCCGAGCGCGCAGGCGCCGCCGTTGATGTTCAGCTTTTCACGCGGGATGCCGAGGTCGCGCTGCGCCGCCATCGCGACTACAGCAAACGCCTCGTTGATCTCGAACAGGTCGACATCCGCAATGCTCCAGCCGACCTTGTCGAGCAGTTTTCGGATCGCCGGGATCGGCGCGGTGGTGAACCACCGCGGTTCCTGGCTGTGGGTGGCATGGCCCTTGATCTCGGCCAACGTGGGAAGGCCGTCGCGATAGGCGAGCGAGCGCCGCGCCAGGATCAGCGCCGCGGCGCCATCGGCATTGGCGGAGGAGGCGGCCGGCGTAATGGTGCCATTGGCGCGAAACGCGGGTTTCAAGCCGGGAATTTTCGCCGGGTCCACTTTCAGCGGATGCTCATCGTTTGCAACGGTACGAATGCCGGCTTTTTCCTTTACGGCGATCGGCACGATCTCGACCATGAATGCACCGCCTTCGACGGCCCGGCGCGCACGCGTCAGCGTTTCCATCGCATAGACGTCCTGATCGGCGCGGGTAAACTGATACGCCTCCGCGGTGGCCTCGCCGAAATCGCCCATCGAGCGGCCGGTCTCATAGGCGTCCTCGAGGCCGTCCATCAGCATGTGGTCGATGATGCGGTCGTGGCCGACGCGGTAGCCGCCGCGCGCCTTGGCCAGCAAATAGGGCGCGTTGGTCATGCTCTCCATGCCGCCTGACAGCACGATATCGGCGGAGCCGGCGTTGATGATGTCATGCGCCAGCATGGTCGCCTTCATGCCGGAGCCGCAGACCTTGTTGACGGTGGTGGCACCGGTCGCATCCGGCAGTTTTGCGCCGCGCGCGGCCTGCCGCGCCGGGGCTTGGCCCTGTCCGGCGGGGAGGACGCAGCCCATGAACACTTCGTCGACGCGGTCCGGCGTCAGTTTGGCGCGCTCGACGGCGGCGCCGATCACATGCGAGCCGAGATTGTGGGCGCTGAACGCGGAGAGATCGCCCTGGAACCGGCCAAGCGGGGTTCTGGCGGCGGAGACGATGACGACCGGATCGGATGCGGGCATGGCGGGTTCCTCAATGTCGCGCGGATGTTTTTGAATGATGTCCATCATATGATGCGCTGCAAAAATTGCAATGGGCGTAGCATCAATTGTTTTGTCGTCCCCGCGGAGGCGGGGCCCATACAATCTGTCGTTTCAATTGAAGCGACGGCGTTGAAACATCTGTCTAAAACCACAGACTTCGGTGGTTATGGGTCCCCGCCTCCGCGGGACGACAGCATCACCGCTTCCGGTCGATAAACCCCTGCATCATCCGGTGCGGTTCATCGGTCAGGAACGACTGCCCGAACACCTTGATACTAAGGTTGATGGATTCCGTGAGCGGCAGCTCTTCCCATTGTTTGAGCAGGGCTTTCTGCGAGCGCAGCGCCTCCGGGCCGCATTCGAGCAGCATCCCGACCACCTTCTCCACCTCGGCGTCGAGCTGGCCTTCGGGCGCCACAACATCGACCAGCCCCCAACCGAGCGCGGTCGGCGCGTCGATCGTGGCTGCCGTCATGACCAGCCAGCGGGTGCGGCCCCAGCCGATCAGCCGCGGCAATAGTGCGGCGTGGATCACCGAGGGGATGCCGACCCGAACCTCCGGCATGCCGAATTTGGCGTCGTGCGCAGCGACCCGGAAGTCGCAGGCGGCGGCGAATTCGAGCCCGCCGCCGAGGCACCAGCCGGGCATCCGCGCAATTACAGGCGCCGGAAACGCCCGCACCGCCTCGCAGAGGTCGCGCAGGGCGGTGATGAATTTTTCCGCCGAGGCCTGATCGAGTTTTGCCATCTCCTTGATGTCGGCGCCGCCGATCATGCTCTTTTCGCTCTGGCCGGCGATGACGAGCGCGCGGATATCTCGCTCTGCCGCCAGCGCTTCCAGTCCCTCGCGGACGCCATTGATCTGGGCGGAGCCGAGAATGTTGAGCGAGCCGGCATTGCAGATCGTCAGCCGGACGACGCCATGCGGGTCGCGGTCGACGCCGCAATACGGAGTAAGCATTTGCATTGGCTGGCCTCGCATTTCGCTTTTAGGCAAGTTTAACCCAAGTTCCGCAAATAAATGCAGCTTTTATTCCGGCGATCGGTTATTATATGATTTCAAACATCCAATGGGACGCCGATGCGCTATTCGAAGGAACACAAGCTCGAAACCCACGCACGAATCGTGAAGAAAGCCTCGGTGCGGCTTCGCGAAAAGGGCGCGCATGGCATCGGCGTCGCCGACCTGATGAAGGACGCCGGCCTCACCCATGGCGGGTTCTACGCACATTTCGATTCGCGGGAAGCGCTGGTGATCGAGGCCTTCGCCTATGCGATGGACCGCTCGACCGAGCGCTGGCGCAAGCTCGCGGCGCAGACGCCGCCCGACAAGCGCCTCGCTTCGATCGTGGATTCCTACCTCACGCCTGTGCATCGCGACGATCCCGGCCACGGCTGCGCCATTCCTGCGCTGAGCGCGGAAATCGCCCGCGAAAGCCCGAAAACCCGCAAGGCCTTTGCCGCGAAACTGGAACAGATGATCGACATGATCGCCGAGCAAATCCCGGACATGCCGCGCAAGGCCGCGCGAAAACAGGCGATGGCGTCGCTGGCGACCATGATGGGCACCCTGGTGATGGCCCGCGTCGCCGGCAGCGGCGAGTTTTCCGACGATATTTTGGGCGCCGGGCGGGATGCGGTGCTGGATCGCGCGGCGGCGGCGAAGTCGGGTGTGAAGAAGCCAGCCGCCCGGAAAGGTGCTGCGCCCTCGCGACATTGAGCCGGCTAAGGCCGAGCCGATCGAACGTACCAGCGATAAGCCACGAAGCAGCAGATGCAAAACACAACTATGAGAAAACCGGCAAAGTCTCTCTGAATTGAGACAGCAAGGCATATCAAACAGACCGCGGCTTCGACCGCGTTCCACAGTTTATCGGCAGTCCCTTTGATCTGCATTGGACCACCCTGTGCCTCGATGCGGCATTGCCAGTATGAGACTTCCGCGCCTGCAGTCGCGTGGCATCCCCGCCATAATACCGCCCACACCCGCATTTTCGCAATTCCGCTACGCGCGGAATCCCTTTCCAAATGCGCCAAAGCCTGCAAGATGCCGCAAAACCGGCCCTTGCCAATAACGCTCTCGGAGGAACTCATGCGCTCAATCGGACATTTTATCGGCGGCCGCGAGGTCAAGGGCACATCGGGGCGAACGGCGGACGTATTCGAGCCGATGACCGGCGACGTGCAGGGCAAGGTGGATCTGGCTTCCAAGGCTGAGGTGCGGGCGGCAGTCGAAAACGCCGTAGCCGCGCAGCCGGAGTGGGGTGCCACCAACCCGCAGCGCCGCGCGCGGGTGATGATGAAGTTCCTTGAACTGGCGCAGCGCGATTATGACAAGCTCGCCGATCTCTTGGCGCGCGAGCATGGCAAGACCGTTCCCGACGCCAAGGGTGACATCCAGCGCGGCTTAGAGGTGGTCGAGTTCGCCTGTGGCATTCCGCATCTGATGAAGGGCGAATATACCGAAGGCGCCGGGCCCGGCATCGACATCTATTCGATGCGGCAGCCGCTCGGCGTCGTCGCCGGCATCACGCCGTTCAATTTTCCGGCGATGATCCCGATGTGGAAATTCGCGCCGGCGATCGCCTGCGGCAATGCGTTTATCTTAAAACCCTCGGAGCGCGATCCCGGCGTGCCGATGGCGCTGGCGGCGCTGATGATCGAGGCGGGGCTGCCGCCGGGCATCCTCAACGTCGTCAACGGCGACAAGGAAGCGGTCGATGCCATCCTCGACGACCCGGATATCCGCGCCGTCGGCTTTGTCGGCTCCTCGCCGATCGCGCAGTACATCTATGAGCGCGCCGCCGCCACCGGCAAGCGCGCGCAATGCTTCGGCGGCGCCAAGAACCATGCCATCGTGATGCCCGACGCCGACATGGACCAGACCGTTGATGCGCTGATCGGCGCGGGCTATGGCTCGGCCGGCGAGCGCTGCATGGCGATCTCGGTCGCGGTGCCCGTCGGCAAGACCACCGCCGACCGGCTGATGGAAAAACTGATCCCGCGGGTGGAAAGCCTGAAGATCGGCACCTCCATCGATCCGTCCGCGGATTACGGTCCGCTGGTGACCAGGGCCGCACTCGATCGCGTCAAGAATTATGTCGAGATCGGCATCCAGGAAGGGGCAAAACTCGCGGTCGACGGCCGCGGCTTCAAGATGCAGGGCTATGAGAAGGGTTTTTATATGGGCGGCTGCCTGTTCGACAACGTCACCAAGGACATGCGCATCTACAAGGAAGAGATCTTCGGTCCCGTGCTCTCGGTGGTGCGCGCGCACGATTATAACGAGGCGCTGGCGCTGCCGTCCGACCACGACTACGGCAACGGCGTTGCGATCTTCACCCGCGACGGCGACGCCGCGCGCGACTTCGCCGCCAAGGTGAATGTCGGCATGGTCGGCATCAACGTGCCGATCCCGGTGCCGATCGCCTATTACACGTTTGGCGGCTGGAAAAAGTCCGGCTTCGGCGATCTCAACCAGCACGGCCCCGATTCGATCCGCTTCTACACCAAGACCAAGACCGTCACCGCGCGCTGGCCCTCCGGCGTCAAGGAAGGCGCCGAGTTCTCGATTCCGACGATGAATTGATCGTCGCGATCCGGGCCGGGATATGCATTTCGCCCTCAACGAAGACCAGATCGCGGTTCGCGACATGGCGCGGGAGTTTGCCGCGGAGAAAATCGCGCCGCATGCGGTTCGCTGGGACGAGGAGAAATTCTTCCCCGTCGACGTGATGCGCGAGGCCGCGGCGCTCGGCATCGGCGGCGTTTACATCCGCGACGATGTCGGCGGATCGGCGCTGACGCGGTTCGACGCGGCGCTGATCTTCGAGGCGTTGGCGCAGGGCTGCCCGACGGTGTCGGCGTTCATCTCGATCCACAACATGGCGGCGTGGATGATCGACGCCTATGGCAATGACGCGCAGCGGCGCCAATGGCTGCCGAAACTTTGTACCATGGAATTGCTGGCGAGTTACTGCCTGACCGAGCCCGGCTCCGGATCGGACGCGGCGGCGCTGCGCACCCGCGCGGTGCGCGATGGCGATCATTATGTGCTGAACGGCCAGAAGCAGTTCATCTCCGGTGCCGGCAAGGGCGACCTCTATGTGGTGATGGTGCGCACCGGCAATGACGGCCCCGGCGGCATCTCGACGCTGGTGGTCGAGGGCGACACGCCGGGACTTTCCTATGGCGCCAACGAGCGCAAGATGGGCTGGAACGCGCAGCCGACCCGTGCGGTGATATTCGAGAACGCGCGGGTGCCCGTCGCCAACCGGCTCGGCGACGAGGGTATTGGCTTCAAGATCGCGATGGCCGGGCTCGACGGCGGCCGCATCAATATCGCGGCATGTTCGCTCGGCGGCGCGCAATGCGCGCTCGACAAGTCGCTGACCTACATGAGGGAACGCAGGGCGTTCGGAAAGCGCCTCGACGAATTCCAGGCGCTGCAGTTTCGTCTTGCCGACATGGCGATCGAACTGGAGGCGGCGCGAACGTTTGTGTGGCGCGCGGCGGCGGCGCTGGATCGCAAGGACGCGGACGCCACCATGCTGTGCGCGATGGCAAAACGTTTCGGCACCGATGTCGGTTTCGAGGTCGCCAACCAGGCGCTGCAATTGCATGGCGGCTACGGCTATCTGTCGGAATACGGCATCGAGAAGATCGTGCGCGATCTGCGCGTGCACCAGATCCTCGAAGGCACCAACGAGATCATGCGGCTGATCGTGTCGCGAAAACTGATCGAGGGCGCGCGATGAGTGCGTTCGCTGCGATCAACGCGATCCCTGAGCCTGACCTGATTGTGCGGCGCGAGGGTGGGGCCGGCGTGATCCGCCTCAACCGGCCGAAGGCGATCAATGCGGTGACGCTGGAGATGTTTCGCGACATCGACAAGGCGCTCGACGCCTTCGAGGCCGATCCGGCGGTGGGGCTGATTCTACTCGAGGGCGCAGGCGAACGCGGCCTCTGCGCTGGCGGGGATATCCGCGCGCTCTATGAGAGTTCGAAAGTCCGCGGCGATCTCGGTAAAATCCTGTGGCGCGAGGAGTACATCCTCAACGCGCGTATTGCGAAATTTCCAAAGCCCTACGTGGCCTTCATGGACGGCATCGTGATGGGCGGCGGCGTCGGTCTCGCCGCGCATGGCAGCCATCGGGTTGTCACCGACAGGACAAAACTTGCGATGCCGGAGGTCGGCCTCGGCTTCTTTCCGGATGTCGGCGGCACGTGGCTGCTGTCGCATTCGCCTGGCGAAATCGGCACCTATTTCGGGTTGACCGGCCAGACCATGAACGGCCCTGACGCGGTTTATTCCGGGTTCGCCGATGCGGTGGTGCCACCGGGCAAGCTTGCCGCTCTGCGCGAAGCGCTTACCAAGGTTCGGGCAGGCGCGACCCCTGCGGAGGTGAAAGCTGCGATCGACGGATTTGCGGCTGATGAAACCGCCGGACCTGTTGTCGCGCTTCAATCGCGCATCGACGGCTGGTTCGCCCATGACCGGATGGACGATATAATCGCGGCCTTGCACCGCGATGGCTCCGAACTGGCGCTGTCGACGCTGAAAACGCTGAACGAGAAATCGCCGCGCGGCATGGTGGTCACACTAAAGCTGCTGCGGCTGGCGCGGGCATCGTCCTCTTTGGAACAATGCCTGGTGCGCGAATATCGTGCAGCACTCGAAGTATTCGCCAGTGACGATTTTCGCGAGGGCGTGCGTGCGGCGGTGATCGACAAGGACCGCAATCCAAAATGGTCGCCGCCGGGAATTGGGGATGTCACGCCGGAGATAGTCGCGCCTTACTTCGCAGAACTCGGCGCGGATGAACTGGTGTTCAACAAAGCAGAATAGGGACTCCCGAGCGGAGGGAATCGGACATGGCGAACATTGCATTCATCGGGCTCGGCAACATGGGCGGGCCGATGGCCGCCAATCTGGTCAAGGCCGGCCACAAGGTGGTCGGCTTCGATCTGGTGAAAACCTCGCTCGATCAGGCGAAGGCTGACGGTGCCGCGATCGCCGAAAGCGCGGCAGCCGCGGTAGAGGGAGCCGACGTCGTGATCACCATGCTGCCCGCAGGCAAGCATGTCGTCTCGGTATGGAGCGATATCATCCCGTCGGTCGCCAAGGGCGCATTGATAATCGACTGCTCGACCATCGATGTCGAAAGCGCGCGTCAGGCGCATGCGCTCGCGAGCAAGGCGTCGCTGCTTTCGGTCGATGCGCCGGTGTCCGGCGGCACCGGTGGCGCCAGGGGCGCTACGCTGACCTTCATGGCTGGCGGCGCGGCCCCGGCATTCGCTGCGGCAAAGCCGGTTCTGGAGGCGATGGGCAAGAAGATCGTGCATTGCGGCGAGGGCGGCGCCGGGCAGGCAGCCAAGATCTGCAACAACATGATTCTCGGCGTCTCGATGATCGCGGTCGGCGAGGCCTTTGCGCTGGCCGAAAAACTTGGGCTATCGCATCAGGCGCTGTTCGATGTCTCATCGACCTCATCGGGGCAATGCTGGGCGCTGACCAGCTATTGCCCGGTACCGGGTCCGGTGCCGGCATCGCCTGCCAACAACGGCTACAAACCCGGTTTTGCCTCCGCCCTGATGGTGAAGGACCTCACACTGGCGCAGGACGCGGCCAACGCAGCAGGAGCGGCGACGCCGCTGGGAAAACACGCGCAGGAAATCTACAAGGCGTTCGACGCAGCGGGGCATGGCGGGGTCGATTTCTCCGGCATTATCCAGCACGTGCGCGGTTTGGCGGGAAAATAAAACGGTCGTCATGCGCGGGCTTGACCCGCGCATCCATCGGTCTTCGGAAGAATGTCTTTACGAAGAGGATGGATTGCCGGGTCAAGCCCGGCAATGACGCAGTGGTGCTAGACAGGTTTATATAATGACGACGTTCAAGGAAGCCCGCGCGTTCCTGCTGCAGCACCGCGCCGACTACGACAAGGCGGTCGCGGGTTTCCGCTGGCCCGATCCGGCCCCCTTCAACTGGGCGCTGGACTGGTTCGATGCTGAGTTGGCGAGCAACGCCGAGAGTAAAGACCGGACGGCGCTGTGGATCGCCGACGCCGGCGGCAACCGTGAGAGCAAGCTTTCATTCGAAGCGCTGTCGCTACGCTCCAATCAGGTCGCCAACTTTTTGCGCGCACAGGGGCTGAAACGCGGCGATCATCTGTTGCTGCTGCTCGGCAATGTCATTCCGCTGTGGGAGACCATGCTGGCGTCGATCAAGCTCGGCGTGGTGGTGATCCCGGCGACCACGTTACTGACGCCGGATGAACTGCAGGATCGCCTCGATCGCGGCCGCGCCAAGGTGGTGGTGGCGACGCAGGATCAGGTCGCGAAATTCGCCGGCCTTGGCAGCGGCGATCTCACATGTGTTGTCGTCGGTGCGTCTTCGGCACATGAGGGCTGGCTGCCGTTCGAGCAAGCCTCGGAGTTTCCGGAGAAGTTCGCGCCTGACGGCCCGACCCATGCCGATGATCCGATGTTGCTGTATTTTACCTCCGGCACCACGGCAAAACCGAAACTGGTTCGGCACAGCCAGCGCAGCTATCCCGTCGGCGGGCTCTCGACCATGTTCTGGCTTGGGCTGCAGCCCGGCGATATCCATCTCAACATTTCCTCGCCGGGCTGGGCCAAGCATGCGTGGAGTTGCTTCTTCGCACCGTGGAACGCGGGCGCCACGGTGTTCGTGGTCAATCAGCCGCGCTTCGATGCCAAGGGATTGCTCGCGACCATCGGCCGCTGCGGCGTCACCACGCTGTGCGCGCCGCCGACGGTGTGGCGGCTGTTCATCCAGGAGAAGCTCGCGACCTTCAAGGTGTCGCTACGCGAGGTCTGCGGCGCCGGCGAGCCGCTCAATCCGGAAGTGATCGATCAGGTGAAAGCCGCGTGGGGTCTCACCATCCGCGATGGCTATGGCCAGACCGAGACCACGGCGCTGGCCGGCAATTCGCCGGGCCAGAAGGTCAAGGTCGGATCGATGGGCCGGCCGCTGCCGGGCTATCGCGTGCAAATCACCGACGCGGACGGCCATGTCACCAAAGAGGGCGAGGTCACGCTGGTGCTCGGCGCCGATCGGCCGGCAGGACTGATGCAGGGCTATCAGGGTGATGACGGCACACTCAGCGGCGCCGACGGCGGTCTCTATCGCAGCGGCGACGTGGTGTTTGCAGACGACGAGGGCTATCTGACTTTCGTTGGACGTTCCGACGACGTGTTCAAATCATCGGATTATCGGATCAGCCCATTCGAGCTGGAAAGCATCTTGCTCGAGCATGAATCGGTCGCCGAGGCCGCAGTCGTGCCGAGTCCCGACCCGATCCGGCTTGCGATCCCGAAGGCCTATGTGCTGCTGGTGGCCGGCAAGGAGCGCTCCTCCGAAACCGCGCTGTCGATCTTCCGTCATCTGCATACGCGGCTGGCGCCGTTCAAGCGCATCCGGCGCATCGAACTGGTCACCGAATTGCCCAAGACGATTTCGGGAAAAATTCGTCGCGTGCAACTGCGCCGCCTCGAACATGACAACGACCGCGGCGACGCGCTGCGCGGACAGGAATTCCGCGAAGACGAGTTTCCGGAATTGCAGACGGTGCGCTCGGCGGGATCGGTGGAGAACTGACGAATGAACGAAGTCTGGAAGAAGCCGCCGATCTCGCTGGAAGCCTACCAGGCCATGGTGGGCCGGGAAGTCGGCGTGTCGTCCTGGCATATGGTCGATCAGAAGCGGATCGACGTCTATGCCGATGTGATCGAGGATCACCAGTTTATCCATATCGATCCCGAGCGCGCCGCGCGTGAGACACCCTTTGGCGCTACGGTGGCGCATGGATTCCTGACCATGTCGCTGATGAGCATCATGTCGTACGAGGTGATGCCGGTGATCGAAGGCACCACCATGGGAGTCAATTACGGGTTCGACAAGTTACGCTTTCTTTCGCCGGTGCGCTCCGGCTCGCGCGTGCGCGGACGTTTCACGCTGACGGAAGCGCGCTTGCGCAAGCCGACCGAATTGCTGTCGCGCACCAGCGTCAGCGTCGAAATCGAGGGCGAGACCAAGCCGGCGATCGCGGCCGAGTGGCTGGGATTGATCTATTTTGCGTAGACGTCGCCATCTAACCCCCGTCATTGCCGGGCTTGACCCGGCAATCCATCTTTGAATGAATCTTTCGAAGGTTGATGGATGCGCAGTTCAAGCCCGCGCATGACGAAAGAAACAGGGACTTCACTTCATGACAATCAGGTTTGACGGACGCGTCGCCATCGTCACCGGCGCGGGCAATGGTCTGGGACGCGCGCACGCGCTGGGGCTGGCGAGCCGGGGCGCGAAAGTCGTGGTCAACGATTTCGGCGGCGGGCGCGACGGCAGCGGCGGATCGCTGACGCCGGCGGAAGCCGTGGTCGAGGAAATCAGGAAGGCCGGCGGCGAGGCGATGGCGGACGGAGCCGACGTCTCGAATTACGAGCAGGTCAAGGCGATGGTAGCCAGCGCCAAGGGCAAATGGGGCAGTGTCGACCTGCTCTGCGCCAATGCCGGCATCCTGCGCGACAAGTCTTTCGCCAAGATGGAGATCGCCGATTTCGCCAAAGTGCTGGACGTGCATCTGACCGGCACGTTCTATTGCTGCAAGGCGGTGTGGGACGGCATGCGCGAACGCAATTACGGCCGCATCGTCGTCACCACGTCGTCGTCGGGGCTGTACGGCAATTTCGGCCAGGCCAATTACGGCGCGGCAAAAACCGGCATGATCGGGCTGATGAACGTGCTGGCGGAGGAGGGCCGCAAGACCAACATCCGCGTCAACATGATCTCGCCGACCGCGGCGACCCGTATGACCGAGGAATTGCTGCCGCCGCAGGCGCTTGCGCTGATGAGGCCGGAGGCGATCACGCCGGCGGTTGAGTTTCTGCTGAGCGAGGACGCGCCGACCCGCACCATCATGGGCGCGGGCGCTGGATCGTTTGCTGTGATCAAGATTTTGGAAACCGAAGGCATTAACCTGGCCGAAGCCGACTGGACGCCGGACGCCATCGCCACACATTTTGCGGAGATCGGCGACATGTCGACTGCAAAGGCGCTGGAAGGCGCATTCCAGCAGACGCAGAAATATGTTGCGCAGGCCGCGGCGCGAGCGGGTGTGAAGCTATGAAGCCGTCATTCTGGGGCGCGAGCAAAGCGAGCGAGCCCGGAATCCATAACCACCATCGTGGGTATGGATTCCGGGCCTGCGCCAAGGGGCGTATCCCGGAATGACGATGGTCGCAATCATCGGCGCCGGTCCGGCCGGACTGATGGCTGCTGAAGTGCTGGCGTTGGGCGGTGCCCGCGTGACGGTCTATGACGCGATGCCGTCGGCCGGCCGCAAATTCCTGATGGCGGGGCGCGGCGGACTCAATCTTACGCACAGCGAAGCATTACCGGAATTTTTGGCGCGGTATGGTGCGGCCGAACCGCGTCTCGCCCCGGCAATCTCGGCGTTCCCGCCGGATGCGTTGCGTGCGTGGAGCGAAGCATTGGGGCAGCCGACCTTCGTCGGCTCCAGCGGCCGGGTGTTTCCGCAAGCCTTCAAGGCATCGCCGTTGCTGCGCGCGTGGTTGCGACGGCTCGATGCGATCGGCGTGCAGTTTGCGTTGCGGCATCGCTGGACCGGATGGGATCAGAACGGAAAGCTATTATTTCATACGCCTGATGGACAACACGCGGTCGAAGCGCGCGCGACCGTGCTGGCGCTCGGCGGCGCAAGCTGGCCGCGGCTCGGCTCGGATGGCGGTTGGGTTGAGACGCTCGCGGCGCGAGGCGTTTTGGTTTCGCCTTTGCTGCCGTCCAATTGTGCGTTCGGCGCCCCGTGGTCTCCGGTGTTTCAGGAACGCCATGCAGGCCATCCGTTAAAGGGCGTTGCCTTGCGGTTCGGCGGCTCCAGCGTGCGTGGTGAGGTTATGTTGACACAAACCGGGATTGAAGGCGGTCCGGTCTATGCGCTGTCGGCCCCGTTGCGCGAGGAAATCCACAGGCATGGAAGTGCCGTGCTGTTCGTCGCGCTGCGGCCCGATATGTCTACGCCGGAGTTGGCGGCGCGGCTGAATGCGCCGCGCGGAAAAAGCTCGTTGGCCACGCATCTGCGGCGAAAACTCAAGCTCACGCCCGCCGCCATCGGATTGATCCAGGAGGCGGCGCTTGCGCTGCGTGACCCACTCACGCTGATGCCGATGGAAGAACTTGCCGTTAACGTCAATTCTGTTCCGGTGCTGCTGACCGGCATCGCGCCGATCGCGCGGGCGATCTCGACCGCGGGCGGGATTGCGTTCGACGAACTCGATGCCGACTTCATGATCTGCCGCCTGCCCGGCGTGTTCGCCGCAGGCGAAATGCTGGACTGGGAAGCGCCGACCGGCGGCTACCTGTTGCAGGCCTCGTTTGCGACGGGGGCGGCGGCGGGCAGGGGAGTGTTGAAGTGGATCGCGCGTTAGCGCAGCTTCCCCCGTGCCGCGACCGGCAGCGTCCCCAGAATCTCCTCGCCGCGCACCATCACCACTTCATCCATCATGTTGACGACGACGCAGACGTGGTTGGGCACGATCCGCACCACGTCGCCGACATTGGGGCGGGTGTTGCTGCGGGTGAGATCGAGGAAGCCGTGTTCCTCGGCGAAGCGCGCTATCCTGGCTTCCGGATGCTCGAGGATCAGGCCGTGGCCATCGAGCCCGCCGGTATCGGAGGTCAGCGTCTTGGAGCCGGCATCCAAAATGCCGCGGTCGGGGCCGGCGCGGCTCACCACCGTTGAGTAGATATTCAGCGCGCAATCGTCCCAGCTGGCGACACCCGCTGCGACCTGCATGCGGTCGTTGTAGATATAGGTGCCCGGCCGATGCTCGGTCGCGCCCTTGAGTTTGCCGACGTTCTTCATGTTCGGCGTGCCGCCGGTCGAAACCATCGTCGCGTCGAGGCCATGCGCGCGCACGCCGGCCAGCGCCTCGTCGTAAAAGCGCTGCGCCTCGGCCCAGCCGGTCTCGGTCGGATAAAGCATGAAACCCGCAAAGGTCAGTCCCTTGGAGGCGGCAATCTCGCGCGCGAGCGCGATGGCTTCGGCAGGCGTTTCAACCCCGGCACGCTTGCGGCCGGTGTCGCATTCGACCACCACCGAGAGTGGGCGGCCCGACAATGCCGCCGCCTGCGGCAGGCCGGCGATGACGGTCGAATTATCGGCGGCGACGGTCATCTTGGCCTTGGCCTGCAGTGCTGCGAGGCGCGCCACCTTCTCGTCGCCGATCAGATTGTAGCTGATCAGGATATCGTCGATCCCGGTCTCCGCCATCACCTCGGCTTCGCCGAGTTTCTGGCAGGTGATGCCTTTGGCGCCGGCGGCGATCTGCAGCTTTGCCAGCATTGGACTCTTGTGCGTCTTGATATGCGGCCGGTTGGCAACGCCCGCCGCATCGCAGGCGGCCTGAATCCGCGCGATGTTGCGCTCGACGCGGTCCATGTCGATGACCGCTGCCGGTGTGCCGTAGTCCCGGGCGATTCTGGCGGCGAGGGGCGTAGTCATGTCAGGCACTCTCGATCTCTTCGCGGAGCATTTCAAGATCCAGCCATTTGTCTTCGGCTTCCTGGAGTTCTTTTTGCGCCGCCGATAGCGCCTCCGAAGCTCTATCGAACTTCTTGCGGTCCTTCTTGTAAAGATCGGGATCGTCGAGATGGCGCTGCTGTTTGGCGATTTCGGCCTGCAATTTGGCGATCGTCTTCGGCAACGTTTCCAGCGCGTGCTTTTCGTTGAAATTGAGCCGCCGTTTCGTGGCCCCCGAAGTCACATCGCCCTTCGACTTCTTGCCATTTTCGACCGCGGCGGCCTTCACCGCCTCGCGCTTCAGGTCGGCGCCGCGCTGCGCCAGCATGTCGGTATAGCCGCCGGCATATTCGATCCAGCGGCCGCCTCCTTCGGGCGCGATCACCGAGGTCACCACGCGGTCGAGAAAATCGCGGTCGTGGCTGATCAGGATCACGGTGCCCTCGTAGTCGCCGAGCATTTCCTCCAGCACGTCGAGGGTTTCCAGATCGAGATCGTTGGTCGGCTCGTCCAGCACCAGCAGGTTGGAAGGCTTGGCCAGCGCGCGCGCCAGCATCAGCCGGCCGCGCTCGCCGCCGGACAGCACCTCCAGCGGCGTGCGCATCTGCTCCTGCGCAAACAGAAAATCCTTCATGTAGCTGACCACGTGCTTCGGCTTGCCGCCGACCATGACGCTGTCGCTGCCGCCGCCGGTCAGGGCATCGGCAAGCGTCGATTTCGGATCGAGGCTTTCGCGGTGCTGGTCCAGCGTCGCCATCTCGATATTGGCGCCGAAACGGATGCTGCCGCTGTCCGGCGGATTTCCGCCGGTCAGCATGTCGATCAGCGTGGTCTTGCCGGCGCCGTTGGGGCCGACGATGCCGATGCGGTCGCCGCGCTGCACCCGGATCGAGAAATTGTCGACGATCTTGCGGTCGCCATAGGCCCGGCCGATACCTTTCGCCTCGATGATCAGCTTGCCGGATTTGTCGGCTTCGGCGGCGACGAGGTTAGCATTGCCCGCCGCACTGCGATAATCGCGCCGTTGTTCTCGCAGCGCATAGAGATTGCCAAGCCGTTTGACGTTGCGCTTGCGGCGGCCGGAGACGCCGTAACGCAGCCAGTGCTCCTCGTTGACGATCTTGCGGTCGAGCTTGTGCTGGTCGCGCTCTTCCTCGGCCAGCACCTCGTCGCGCCAGGCTTCGAACGCGGAGAAACCGCGCTCGATGCGCTTGATCTGGCCGCGGTCGAGCCACGCGGTCGAGCGCGACAGGTTCGACAGGAATCGCCGGTCGTGGCTGATGATCACCAGCGCGCTGCGGCGGCTGCCAAGTTCGCTTTCCAGCCATTCGATGGTGGTAAGGTCGAGATGGTTGGTCGGCTCGTCCAGCAGCAGGATATCGGGCGAGGGCGCCAACACTCGCGCAAGTGCGGCACGGCGCGCTTCGCCGCCGGAAAGATGCGCTGGGTCTTCGTCGCCGTGCAGCCCAAGCTGTTCCAGGATGAAGCGCGCCTGATAATGATCGTCACCGGGCCCGAGGCCGGCTTCGACATAGGCCAGTGTAGTCGGATTGTCGCCGAAATCCGGTTCCTGTGGCAGATAGCGGATGGTGGCGCCGGGCTGCACGAAGCGGCTGCCGCTGTCCGGCTCGACCAGGCCTGCGGCGATCTTCAGGAGCGTCGATTTGCCGGAGCCGTTGCGGCCGATCAGGCAGACGCGCTCCTCGGCCGAGACCGACAACTCGACCGACGACAACAACGGCGTGCCGCCGAAGGTCAGCGCAATGTCTTTCAACTGGATCAGCGGAGGCGCCATGTCTATTTCTGTTGCTGGCCGCGCTGGATGCGGCGAATGGTCTGGTCGAGCGCCGACAAAAACGCCGAGCGGTCGCGCGGGGCGAACGATTTCGGTCCGCCGGTGACTTCGCCGGACGAGCGCAGATCGGTCATCAGATTGCGGACCGCCAGCGTCATTCCGATCGATGCTTCCGTGAACGGCTTGCCGTTGGGCGCGATCACCTCGGCGCCGGCTTTCACGCAGCGGCTCGCCAACGGGATGTCGGAGGTAACCACGATATCGCCTTTTCCGGCGCGTTCCGCAATCCAGTCGTCGGCGGCGTCCATGCCGGAACCCGCGGCGACGCGCTCGATCATCGGGTGCGGCGGCACGCGGATGAAATTTCCCGCGACGACGCTGACTGGAAGGCCGTGGCGCTCGGCGACGCGGTAGATTTCGTCTTTGACCGGACAGGCGTCGGCGTCGATATAGATGCGGGTGGCGTTCGAGGAAGGCGTCATCGAGTTGGGGTTTTGGGCTGAAGGCGCAAGGGCGCGCCGATGCCTGCGTGGTACTCCATCAATCCGGCAATTGCGAGAGAAACACGGCCGCAAACGCGCTTGCCACGGCGTTTTCTTTGCGTACGATTATCGGCAGAAAAGAGCCAAGGGAAACGCGCATGACCAGCCGTATCGAGGCCTACAGCGTCTCGGCCTACAACACCGCAAAGCAGTCCGAGAACAAGATGCACGACGACACCGTGGCGCGTCGGTTCGGCTTTTCCGGCGGCCTGGTGCCGGGCGTCGATGTGATGGCCTATATGATGCACCTGCCTGTTGCGAAATGGAGCCGCGCGTTTCTCGAACGCGGGTTGATCGAGGCTCGCTTTGTCAAGCCGGTGTATGATGGCGAGACCGCCATTGTCACCGGCGAAGAGAAAGACGGCGGGCTGACCATCGCGGTCGAGAGCCGCGGCGAGCTCTGCGCGACCGGACGCGCGTCGCTGCCAGCGTCCGCGCCGTCGATCTCGATCGCTGACTTCAGCGAGGCAGTACCGGTGGCGGAACGCCGTCCGGTCGATGCGATGTCGTATCAGCTCGGCAAGTGGCTCGGCAGCGTACCGCGCGCGTGGGCCGGCGACGCCGCGACCGAATATCTCGCCGACGTGCGCGAGACCGATCCGGTTTATGCGCGCGAGGGACTAGGCCATCCCGGCCTGCTGCAGCGGGTGATGAACAAGGTGCTGGTCGATAACGCCGTTCTCGGCCCGTGGATACATGTCGGCAGCAGGATGCAGCTGCTGGCGGCGGCCGCCAGCGGCGATGAATTGACCGCGCGTGCGAAAGTGACCGGCAATTACGAGAAGAAGGGCCATCGCTTCGTCGAGCTCGACGCGCTTGTTATCGCCAACGGCCGCATCCCGCTCGCGCACTGCGAGCACATCGCGATCTACCAGCCGCGCGAACAGGCGGCGGCGTGATTCGAGGGAGACTGCGTTCCCCGGACGCAGCGCAGCGTAGCGTAGCACTTGCGGAGCGGTGCGCTGCAGAGCCGGGGCCCCGGTTAACGCGTAATGGCTGAAGCGGGGTCCCGGTTCTGCGAGGCAGCGCGAAGGCGCGCTGCATCGCACCCGGGACACGAGAGCCTACGCCACCTTCGCCTTGGCATCCTGGATCGCGCGCCAGATCCGCTCGGAGGTCAGCGGCATGTCGATATGCGTGATGCCGAATTCCGACAGCGCATCGACTACCGCATTGACGATGGTGGAGAGACTGCCGGCGCAGCCGGCTTCGCCGCAGCCCTTGGTGCCCAGCGGATTGGACTTCGCCGGCACCGGATGATCGCCGACCGCCATGATCGGAATGTCCTCCGCGCGCGGCATCGCATAATCCATGAACGAGCCGGTAATCGGCTGGCCGCTCTCGTCGTAACTGACGCATTCCATCAGCGCCTGGCCGATGCCTTGGGCGACCCCGCCGTGCAACTGTCCCGCCACCAGCATCGGATTGACGATGGTGCCGAAATCATTGACGCCGGTGTAGCGCACGATCTGCACCACGCCGGTGTCGGGGTCGATCTCGACTTCGGCGACGTGACAGCCGTTGGGGAAGGTCGACGGCACTTCCTTGGTGGTGTGATCGACATCGAGCGACGACGGTACGCCTTCCGGCATCTTGCCTTCGTGCAGCCGCCGCGACAGCTCCATGATGTCGATGCTGCGGTCGGTACCGGCGATGGTGAAGCGGCCGCCCGCGAATTCGATATCGCTTTCGGATGCCTCCATCAGATGCGCCGCGGCCTTCTTGCCTTTTTCGATGACGAGCTTTGATGCTTCGACGATCGCCATCCCGCTGGCGGTGATCGAGCGCGAACCGCCGGTGCCGTTGCCGGTATGCACGATATCGCTGTCGCCCTGTACCAGCTTGACGCTCTCGAACGGCACGCCGAGCTGGTCGTGCATTACCTGCGCGAACGGCGTGGCGTGGCCCTGGCCGTAGTCCAGCGTGCCGGTGATCAGCTTTACCGAGCCGTCATCCTCGAACACGATCTTGCCGAGTTCGACGCCGGGAGGGGCGGTGACTTCGAGATAGGATCCGACCGCGATGCCGCGCAGCTTGCCCTGCTTGCGGCTCGCCTTTTTCCGCTTGGCGAAGTTGGCGTAATCGGAAATTTCCAGCGCCTTGTTGAACACGCCCAGAAAATCGCCGCTGTCATAGGTGACGCCGGATGACGCCGCGAACGGCATCTGGGCCGGCTTGATAAAATTGCGCTTGCGCAGGGTCAGCCGGTTGATGCCCATCTGGTCGGCGGCGCGGTCGATCAGCCGCTCCATGAAGTAATTGGCTTCGGGGCGGCCGGCGCCGCGATAGGCGCCCATCAGCGTGGTGTTGGTCAACACGGTCTTGATATCGACCAACAGCAGCGGCGTGCGGTAGACGCTGGCAATGTTCTTGCCGACATTGAGCGACAGCGGGCTCGGCGCCACGCCGGTAATATAGGCGCCGAGATTGCCATAGCCCGAGACCTTGACCGCGAGGAATTTGCCGTCGGCGTCGAGCGCGAGTTCGGCGTGAATCTGCTGAGCGCGGCCGTGGCTGTCGGAGAGAAAGCTGGTCGAGCGTTCGTCGGTCCATTTCACCGGGCGTCCCAGCGCCTTGGCCGCGTGCAGGATGCATATGTATTCGGGATAGTTGATGTTCTTCATGCCGAACGAGCCGCCGACATTGGCGGTCAGCAGATGCACCTTGTCGTTCGGGACCCTGAGCAGGTTTTTCGCGAGGTTGGTGCGGTTGCCGGCGACGCCCTGGGTCGGCACCTGGATGGTGTAGCGCCCGCTGGCCTTGTCGTAGGAGGCCAGCGCCGCGCGCGGCTCCATTGCCACCACCGCGACGCGGGTGTTTGTTATGTCGAGCTTGGCGACATGCGCGGCGCCTGCAAAAGCCGCCTCGACCCTGGCGGCGTCGCCATAGTGATAATCCAGCGCCACGTTGTTGGGGATGTGATCGTAGAGCTGCGGCGCGCCGGGTTTTGCGGCTTCCACGGGACTCGTCACCGCGGGCAGCGGCTCGATATCGAGCACCACGGCTTCGGCGGCATCGCGCGCCTGCGCCGGCGTCTGCGCCACCACGAATGCCACGGGATCGCCGACATAGCGCACCTTGTCGCTCATCAGCGCGGTGCGGTTGGTCTGCAGCAACGGCGACCCATCTCGGTTCTTCAGCGGCAGGCCGCAGGTGTAGGGACCATAGCCGGCGGAGGCGAGGTCTGCGCCGGTCCAGACTCCGAGCACGCCGGACATCGCTTTGGCGGCTGAGGTGTCGATGCCCTTGATGATTCCATGGGCATGGCTGGAGCGCACGATCCAGGCATAAGCCTGGTCGGCTAAATTGAAATCGTCAGTGTATTTGCCCTTGCCGCGCACCAGCGTGTCGTCCTCCTTGCGCAGCACAGGCTGGCCGACACCGAATTTTTGCAGTGCGATAGCGTTTTCCAGCGCAGCGGAGGACGGTTGGTCTTGCATCGAAAGTCCCTAAAACACCAATGTTTGCGTGATTTCGCAGGCTCCGCTCCCAGATAACGCAGGCGGTCCCGAACGACAACGCCTGATTGGGCATGGTCCCATGTGTGCTGTTGCGCCGTCCGGCGCCGCTGCTAAAGTTTCCGTGAACGAAAATTCCTCGTCGGCCGGAACCGGCCGCGGAAAGACAGTGTTGATGAACGATGATACGCGGCTTCGCGGAGGTCATGGACCGCGCGAGGACTCGCTGGGATCGGCTGTCGCGTCGGCAGGCGGCAGCGTGGCGCCGGCTGGCCGGGGTTCCGGCGTTTATGCTGCGCTCGACCTCGGCACCAATAACTGCCGGCTGCTGATCGCTTGCCCTGTCGGCGACAGCTTTCGCGTCATCGACTCGTTCTCGCGCATCATCCGACTCGGCGAGGGCATCTCCGCGACCGGTCGTATCAGCGATGCCGCGATCGGCCGCGCCATAGCCGCCTTGAGCATTTGCCGCGACAAGATCAGAAACAAGAACGCCACGCGACTGCGGCTGATTGCGACCGAAGCCTGCCGCGCCGCCGACAACGCCGGCGATTTTCGCGACCAGGTGGCGGCCGAGACCGGCATCCGGCTCGAGGTGATCGACCGCGAGACCGAAGCCACGCTTGCGGTGATCGGCTGTTCGCCGCTGCTCGATCCGCATGGACGCGGCGCCATCCTGTTCGACATCGGCGGCGGATCGACCGAACTGGTGCGGATCGAACGCGGCCCGGACCGGCACAACGCCGCACCTCGCATCAGGGCCTGGATGTCGATCCCGCTCGGCGTCGTCACGCTGGCCGAGCATTTCGGCGGCAGGGACGTCACGCCGGAATCCTATGCGTCGATGGTGCAGGAGGTAGCGAACTACATCGCTCCCTTTGCGGCCGAACAGGGTGGCGACCTCGAAGGTATGCATCTGCTCGGCACCTCCGGCACCGTGACCACGCTGGCCGGGGTCCACCTCAATCTGATGCGCTACGACCGCCGCCGCATCGACGGCGTCTGGCTCAACGATCACGATCTCACCGCGACCATCGCGCGGCTGCTCGGCATGAGCTACCAGCAACGCGCCGAAAATCACTGCATCGGGGTCGAGCGCGCCGACTTGGTGCTGGCAGGCTGCGCCATTCTCGATGCGATCCGCAGCGCATTTCCGCTGCCGCGGCTGCGGGTCGCCGATCGCGGCCTGCGCGAGGGCATGCTGGTCGAGATGATGCGCGAAGACGGCGCGCTGAGCGCGCCGTAGCGTCATTCCGGGGCGAGAGCGAAGCGAGCGAGCCGGGAATCCATAAACTCCATTCGTGGTTATGGATTCCGGGCCTGCGCCCAAGGGGGCGTATCCCGGAATGACGAAGGTAAAATTACCCAGGCCGAAATGGGATGTGCTAAACGTCGCACTCATTCTTGGACACAAGTAACGATGGCGAAAGACACCACCGGCCGGCTGCGCGTTACCGTCAAGAGCGGCGGCAGATTAAAACTGTCGTCAAAGCTCTGGCTGGAACGCCAGCTCAACGATCCCTATGTCGCCAAGGCCAAGCGCGATGGCTTGCGCTCGCGCGCGGCCTACAAACTGATCGAGATCGACGACAAGCACCACTTTCTCAAACGCGGCGTGACGGTGGTCGATCTCGGTGCGGCGCCGGGCGGCTGGAGCCAGATCGCGGCCAGGCGGGTCGGTGCGGCCGACGGCAAGGGCAAGGTGGTCGCCATCGATCTGCTGGAGATGCCCGAGATCGTTGGCGTCACCTTTTCACAGCTTGATTTTTTGACCGACGATGCGCCGGAAAAACTGCTGGCTTTGATGGGAGGCCGCGCGGATGTGGTGCTGTCCGACATGGCCGCCAATACCACCGGCCATCGCAAGACCGATCAACTGCGCATTCTCGGCCTGGTCGAGGGTGCGGCCGCATTTGCATCTGATGTGCTCAATCCCGGCGGAACGTTTGTCGCAAAAGTGTTTCAAAGCGGCGCCGACGCCGAGTTGCTGGCGCAGCTGAAGCGCGATTTCACCAGCGTCAAGCATGTGAAGCCGGCCTCGAGCCGGACGGATTCCTCGGAGCGCTATGTGCTGGCGATGGGATTTCGCGGTGTTTCGAAGGATCGATGAACTTATCCTTTAGTCATGGCCGGGCTTGTCTCGGCCATCCACGTCTTGCTTTGTTGCCACACCAGAAAAACGTGGATGCCCGGCACAAGGCCGGGCATGACGAAATTGTGGGGTCGTTTGCGCCTTACCCCAACCGCTGATCGCGGGCGGTGGCGGTCTCGCTCGCGGCCTCTTCCTCGGCTTCTGGCGCCCGGGTCGGATCGGAGATCACGACCATGCGGCGGCCCGAGACCTGATGACCGGCGTCTACCGGCATCCTGTAGAAGAAATACGCCGACACGGCGGAGATCAACGCGACCACCAAAAACGCCGGCGCGAAGTCGGCGGCGCTGAGCTCACTGACGTGGTGCAGCAGCATGGTCGATTCCACCGAAAACGCGCCGACCGCGACGCCTGCTGAAATCGCCAGTTGCTGGTTGACGCTGACTAGCGTGGTGGCGCGGCTCATCTCGGCGGGTTCGACCTCGGCATAGGCCACGGTATTGATGGCGGTGAACTGCAGCGAGCGGAAGAAGCCGCCGACCACCAGCAGGATCATGATCAGCAGCAGCGGCGTCGTTGCCGTGAACAGCGCGCAGGCCGCGAGGAAGACCGAGCTTACCACCGCGTTGACGGTCATGATGTTGCGGAAGCCGAAGGTCCGGATGATGCGCGCTGCCAGCGTCTTCATGCCCATGGCGCCAACCGCCGACGCGAACGTCACCAGTCCCGATTTGAATGGTGACAATCCGAAGCCGACCTGCATCAACAGCGGCAGCAGGAACGGCAGCGCGCCGATGCCAAGCCGGAACAGAAAGCCGCCGATGATGCTGGCGCGTAGCGTCGGCAACCGCATCAGCGTGAAGTCGAGTACCGGCGAGGCGGTGCGTTTGGCGTGGATCACGTAAAGCGTCATCGAGATCGAGCCGACCGCGATCAGCGCAACCACAATGGTCCACGGCAGCAGGTTGAGGCCCGCGACCGAGAGGCCGAATGCAATGCCGCCTAACCCGATGCCGGCCAGGATCAGTCCATAGAGATCGAAGCGTTCGGGGTCCTCGCTGCGGATCGGATCGATGTAGCGCAGCGCCATGAAGATGCCGAGCAGCCCGATCGGGATGTTGATCAGGAAGATCCAGTGCCAGGTGAAATAAGTGGTGATGAAGCCGCCGAGCGGCGGACCGACCACAGGACCGATCAGCGCCGGCACCGTGACCCACGCCATCGCATTCACGAGCGCGCTCTTGTCGATGGAGCGCAGCAGCACCAGCCGCCCGACCGGCGTCATCATCGCGCCGCCCATGCCTTGCAGGATCCGCGCGATCACGAAGTCGGTGACCGACGACGACAGCGCGCAGCCGATCGAGCCGACCATGAACACGGCGATGGCGATCGAGAACACCGCGCGGGCGCCAAAACGGTCGGCGGTCCAGCCGCTGGCCGGAATGAACACCGCCAGCGACAGCAGATACGAGGTGATGGCGAGCTTCAGAGTCAGCGGACTGGTGCCGATGTCAGCGGCGATCGCGGGCAGCGAGGTCGCAATCACCGTGGAATCCATGTTCTCCATGAACAGGGCGGTAGCCACGATGAGCGGGATCAGGCGTTCTTTGTTCATGGAATCGCTGGGGGTGGAAGGGGAGGAGAGGCGCTGTACCACTCCGCCGCGGGCGCGACTATTGCACAAAGCGGAATACCACCTAGTTCCTGCGGGAGTATATCGCAAAATGCGACTTTATATTTGATTTATTCATCGCATTGTGCGATGAATTCAACGTGAAGGGATCGTATTCACGTCCGCCGCTGCCAATGGCGGAAACTCACCGCCGGCACCCGTGCGCAGATTGATCTCAAATGATGGCGTTCGCGGAGACCGGCGCGGGCGATGTGAATGCGCTCAAAGGCGTGGCCGGAATGCGGTTGCGCGCCGGCGATTGGCGCGTGCTGTTCACGATCGAGGCCGACACCATTACAATTCACGCGGTCGGACATCGTCGTGACATTTACGACTGAGAGGACACGATGGCTAAAACAAGCACCGTCAAAAGCAACGTCCAGTTCATTCACACGCCCGGCGGCGACGATCTTGCCGTGCTGCCGCGCGCCGATTACGACCGGCTGATCGCGCTCGCCGCCGAGGCGCGGGAAGATGCGGCCGCGAGCCGGACCGTCCGCAATTCCATGCGGGCGCTCAAGGAAGGACGCGAAGTCGTGCTGCCGAAAGCCGTCGCCGACCGTCTCGCCAACGGCGACAGCCCGGTTCGCGTCATCCGCGAATGGCGGCAGATGATTCAGGGTGAGCTGGCCGTCGCGGTCGGCATCAGCCAGAACTACCTGTCCGAAATCGAAACCGGCCGACGCAAAGGCCCCGCAGAATTGCAGAAGAAATTCGCCCGCGCGCTGGGTGTGCCGATGGACCTGTTGATCGAATAGGATGGAAGGGCTGTCTGCCAAAGCCCCGCTATTGCGGAACCGGCAAAACCACCTAAATCCTGACTACCAAAAACCGCCGGAGATCCGACGATGATCTATGTGCTCGCCGCCTTGCTGCCGCCGATCGGCCTGCTGCTGAACGGGCAGCCGTTTTCGGCCATATTCAATCTGGTCCTGATCGTGTTTTGTGCGGTTTTCGGGCTGGTTTTCCACATTCTGCTGCTGGTGCCGTCGGCGCATGCCCTTATCGCGGTGCATATGAAGCGGGAGCAGCGGATGCACCGGCAGGTGGTGGAGGCGATCCGCCAGCATGGCCCGCCGCCCGGCTATCCGCGCTGATCGAAAAACCTGTGCATGGCTGCCAAACCCTTTGATTCGGCAGCCTGCCATGCTATCGACCACCGCCAACCCTACAGATGGGCTTTGATTCGACGGTGACGCCAACAGCGTCGCCGCAGAACCCGTTCATCCCAAGGTTCACATCGCGGCGGCGGGCCGCGCAAGGGAGTTGGCAATGGCGCTGCTGCAGGGACTGAACGGAATCCGCGAAGCCTACACCTTCGACGACGTGCTGCTGAAGCCCGGCCTGTCCGACATCCTGCCCTCCGAAGCCGATATCCGCTCCCGCGTCACCCGCGCCATCCCGCTCAATATTCCAATCATCGCCTCCGCCATGGACACCGTGACCGAAGCGCGGATGGCGATCGCCATGGCGCAGGCCGGCGGCATCGGCGTGATCCATCGCAATTTCGATGTCGACGGCCAGGCCGCTCAGGTGCGGCAGGTGAAAAAGTTCGAATCCGGGATGGTGGTCAATCCGCTGACGATCGGCCCCGACGCCATGCTTGCCGATGCAATGGAATTGATGCGCGATCACGGCTTCTCCGGGATTCCGGTGGTCACCGGCGCCAGCAAGGGTGTGCCAGGCAAACTGGTCGGCATTCTCACCAACCGCGACGTGCGTTTTGCCACCGATCCGCATCAGAAGATTTCCGAGCTGATGACGCACGAGAACCTCGTGACCGTGCGTGAAGGCGTCAGCCAGGACGAAGCCAAGCGGATGCTGCACCAGCACCGCATCGAAAAGCTGCTGGTGGTCGACGATCAATATCGCTGCGTCGGCCTCATCACCGTCAAGGACATGGAGAAGGCGGTGGCGCATCCGCTGGCGTGCAAGGATGCGCAGGGACGGCTGCGCGTCGCCGCCGCCACGACGGTGGGCGAGGGCGGTTTCGAGCGCACCGAAAAGCTGATCGACGCCGGCGTCGACCTGATCGTGGTCGATACCGCGCACGGCCACTCCTCGCGCGTGCTGGAAGCCGTCAGCCGCATCAAGCGGCTGTCGAACGCGGTACAGATCATCGCCGGCAACATCGCCACCACCGAGGGGGCGCAGGCGCTGATCGATGCCGGCGCCGACGCGATCAAGGTCGGCATCGGCCCGGGTTCGATCTGCACCACCCGCATCGTCGCCGGTGTCGGCGTGCCGCAACTGACCGCGATCATGGACGCGGTCGAAGCCGCGAAGAAAGCCGATATACCCGTGATCGCCGATGGCGGTATCAAGTTTTCCGGCGATCTTGCCAAGGCGCTGGCGGCCGGCGCCGACATCGCCATGGTCGGCTCGCTGCTGGCCGGTACCGACGAGACGCCGGGCGAAGTGTTTCTGTGGCAGGGCCGTTCCTACAAGGCCTATCGCGGCATGGGATCGGTCGGCGCGATGGCGCGCGGCTCCGCGGACCGCTATTTCCAGCAGGACATCAAGGATACGCTAAAACTGGTGCCGGAGGGCATCGAGGGTCAGGTGCCTTACAAAGGCCCGGTCGGCAATGTGATGCATCAGCTCGCGGGCGGCCTGCGCGCCGCGATGGGATATGTCGGCGCGAAAACCCTGACCGAATTTCACGAGAAGGCGCAGTTCGTGCGCATCACCGGCGCCGGCTTGCGCGAAAGCCACGTCCATGACGTGACGATCACGCGAGAAGCCCCGAATTATCCCGGCGGGGTGTGACATCATCCGGCTAAATTGAGCCGCACAACGGCGTCAAAACGCGCTACTGTTCGCGTGTCACGAGTGCCGGCGCAGCGCAGCAAATGCGCGTCGGTATGGCCCTGCTGGGATATCCATCCCACCGAATTCAAAAGAGAAATCTGGACACGATGGTTGATTGGTCAGACGACAGGATTGCAGCGCTTTCGGATTCCGATCTGAAGAACCTGCTTGTCAATGCGGAGCGGAAAGACGCTACCGAAGTTATTTTGCGATGCCAGGCCGAGCTGGAAAAGCGCAACGCCGCCAAACCGCGCAAGGCTGCGAAGCCGCGCACCGAGATCAAGGAATTCGAGCACGACATCTCGGCGCAGCTTGCCGCCGTCGGCAAGGAGATGGCTGAGAAATACGATCTGTCGGAAGAGACCGCGAAGGCCCGGTCGGCAGACGTGAAAGGTTTCCGCGCCCACAAGCTGCTGGATTCCAAAGGCTATGCAAAACTCGGCGGCATGCAGCGCGACGGTTCGGTGGCCATCGAGCGTTATATTTCCTATCGCCGCGGCGACGACACCGTGTATCTCGGCGTCTTTCTGTTGAAAGATGCGCCGCTGGAGGATCATGAATTTCATGTGATCGCGCCGAAAGCGATGCTCGATGGCGGGAGCCCGGTCGCGGAAATTCGCCCCACCGCGACCGAGAAACAAAAGCAGCCCGCCGACAGCGCGCTCGCGTTCAAGGATCTGCCGAGTGCCGCCACGGCATTCGACGCCGCGCTGGCGAAGATCACGGCTTAAGTCGTCCCCGCGAAGGCTGGGACCCATACGCCGTGCCGCTGATGATGCGGGTTGTGTTAATATCCTTGTTGAACGTTGGGGCATCGCAATAGATGCCTGTGGTTATGGGTCCCCGCCTTCGCGGGGACGACGAAACGAGTCAAAACAAACCCGGAGGAAACCATCATATGTCGCAATCGGCAAAACGCGTCGTTCTCGTCTCTCGTCCCGTCGGCGAGCCGAAAGCATCCGATTTCCGCGTTGAAGACGTTGCAACGCCCGCGCCGGGCGAGGGCCAGGTCCTGCTGCGCACCATCTGGCTGTCGCTGGATCCCTATATGCGCGGGCGCATGAGCGACGGGCCGTCCTATGCGCAGCCGGTGCCGATCGGCGGCGTGATGGAGGGCGGCACCGTGAGCGAGGTGATCGCCTCGAACAACCCGGGCTTTGCCAAGGGCGACATCGTGCTGTCGCGCGCGGGCTGGCAGACCCATGCGCTGTCGGACGGCAAGGGCCTGGCCAGGATCGACCCGAAGATTGCGCCGATCTCGACTGCGGTGGGCGTTCTCGGCATGCCCGGCATGACCGCCTATACCGGCCTGCTCGATATCGGCAAGCCGCAGGCCGGCGAAACCGTTGTGGTCGCTGCCGCTTCCGGTGCGGTAGGCTCCGCGGTCGGCCAGATCGCGAAGATAAAAGGCGCGCGCGCCGTGGGCATTGCCGGCGGTGCCGACAAGTGCCGCTACGTCAAGGAAGAGCTCGGCTTCGACGACTGCGTCGATCACCGCGATCCCGATCTGGCGGCAAAACTGAAGGCCGCCTGCCCGAAGGGCATCGACGTCTATTTCGAGAATGTCGGCGGCGCCGTATTCGAGGCGGTATTTCCGCTGCTCAACGCGTTCGCGCGGATTCCGGTGTGCGGCCTGATCGCGCATTACAACGACACCGAAGCATCGGCGCCGAAGTGGGCGTCTGCGATGATGCGCAACGTCCTGACCAAGCGGCTGACCATCCGCGGCTTCATCGTCAGCGATTTCGCCGCGCGTCATGCGGACTTTCTGCGCGATATGTCGGGGTGGGTGCGCGAGGGCAAGGTCAAGCACCGCGAATTCGTCACCGAAGGGCTGGATAGCGCGCCGGCTGCGTTCATGGGATTGTTGAAGGGAGCGAATTTCGGCAAGCAGCTGGTAAGGGTGGGGCCGGACAAGGCGTGATTTTTCTTCGTCATGCCCGGGCTTGTCCCGGGCATCCACGTCTTAACATGGCCAGCAGCACGAAAGACGTGGATGGCCGGGACAAGCCCGGGCATGACAGTTCTACTGTTTAAGCAGCGAATCCATATCGATATCGACCTGCCCCGGCGCCCTGACGTGACGGACCTCGAAACCGTCGGGCTGGAAGCGATATTCCACGAGGCCGACCTCCTTGATGCCGATCAATTCCTGCTGCTTGTCCGGAATGATAAAGCCGGATGAAGGCGCCCAGACGTGGCGGATGTGGCCGCGTGTATAATCGCGGCGCTGGTGCAGATGGCCCGAGGCGACCAGCCGCAGATCGACCGCGCGCAGCATCTCGACCAGACGCGCTCGCGCGGGTTGCGGGATATAGCGGATTGCGGTCGCCGCCAGTTCCGGATCGTCGGGCGCATTTAGATAAAGCGGTTTGTGCAGAAACAGCGCCACCGGCTTTCCGTTGACGCTCGATAATTGCGAAGCGAGCCAGTCGAACTGCTCGGCTTCACGAGCAAGCCCGGTGTTCATCACCAGCGAATTCAGGGCGATGAAACACCAGCCGGCGGCTTCGAAATGCCAGCGGTCTTCGCCGAAGAACGAAACAAAGGCGTCCATGGTTTTCGGCGTGACTGATTGTGTCGGTGGCGGGCCGACTGTAGTAGGGTTGTCGCCAACGTCGTGATTGCCGGGAATGACGCGATAGTCGACCGGCAGCGCGTCATGCAGCGTCCTGGCGAAGTCGAGATCGTCGCGGCTGGTCGGCCCGTCGAATGAAACGTCGCCGCTGCTGACGACGAGATCGGGCCGGGTGGCGTCGATGTGCTCGCTGACGCGATGGAAATTCTCCGCCAGCGTCGGCAGCCGGCGGGCGAGATGTGGATCGGAAATCTGGGTCAGGCGAAATTCGGGCATCGGAAAACTCCTTCAATGCCATCATATAGTGATCAGCTTCGAGAGAATGAAAAGATCGATGGAGACAATATGAGCCTGTATGAAACAGCGTTTGATACCGCGTTCGCGGGCGTGGCCCCTGTCAGGGTTTCAGGACGGCGAGCCGCGGCTCATTGTCAGGACAGGGCATGCTCGCTATAGCGGGGGCCTGTGCGGGCGGAGAAGGATTCCCATGACGGTTCAGATGGTTTTGCTGCCGGTTTTCGTGCTGGTCGGGCTCACTTTCTCGCTGTTGCTGTGGATGGCGGGCGCCCGAACGCGCTCGCTGAAATCGGGCGAGGTAAAAATGCGCGACATAGCGCTCGGGCAAAACTGGCCGGCACGGCCGACCCAGATCGCCAACTGCTTCAGCAACCAGTTCGAGATGCCGCTGCTGTTCTACATCCTGATCGCGATTGCGCTGCCGTTGCGCCATGCCGACCTCGTCATCGTGCTGCTGTCGTGGGTGTTTGTGGTCACGCGCTTCGCGCATGCCGGAATTTTCGTGACCTCCAACGACGTCAGGCAGCGCTCGCTGGCGTGGTTCGCCGGCGTGCTGGTGTTGTTTGCGATGTGGCTCTATTTCGCGCTGAAGATCCTGCTGTTGATCTAGCTCTGCCGTCGTCCCCGCGCAGGCGGGGACCCATAACCACCGGCCGCTATGATTTGGCACGTTGCTTTCGGCCGGCTAATACCTTCCGCATCACTGAGACGGAGGGTATGGGTCCCCGCCTTCGCGGGGACGACGAGTTTGGATTTGCGTGTCTCGAACCGAAAGTTTTCAATGACGCCTGCTGCCCGGCTTTCCGCCGCCATCGAACTGATCGATGCGATCGATACCCAACGCGTACCTGCCGCGAAGGCGCTGAAGGAATGGGGCACCGCGCATCGCTACGCCGGCTCGGGAGACCGCGCCGCGATCTCAGGGTTAGTCTGGGACGTATTGCGCCGCCGCGCATCCAGTGCGTGGGTCATGGACAACGATACACCGCGCGCGCGCGTGCTGGGTATGCTGAAGGTCGAGCGCGGCATGGACGCTGATGCGATCGCGGCGTTGTGCGACGGCGGGCGCTTTGCACCGCAGCCGCTGAGCGATGGTGAACGCGCCACGCTGGCATCGCGCACGCTGGCCGATGCTCCCGCGCCTGTCGCCGGCGACTATCCGGACTGGCTGGACGGATATCTCGCGCAGGTATTCGGCGATGACCGCGCGGCAGAGGCCACCGCGATGGCCAGCCGCGCGCCGCTCGACCTCCGCGTCAACACGTTGAAGGCGAAGCGTGAAAAGGTGCTGGGATCGACCGCGCATCTCGGGACAGCGCCGACGCCGTGGTCGCCGATCGGCCTGCGCATCGATCTCGGCGCCGACGCGCGCAATCCCGGCATTCATGCTGAGGAAGATTTCATCAAGGGCGCGATCGAGGTTCAGGACGAGGGCTCGCAGCTCGCGGCGCTATTGTCCGGCGCCAAGCCGGGTGAGCAGGTGATCGATCTCTGCGCCGGCGCCGGCGGCAAGACCTTGGCGCTGGCCGCGATGATGCAGGGCAAGGGCCGGCTGATCGCGACCGATCACGACAAGCGGCAGCTGGCGCCGATCCACGAACGGCTGTCGCGCGCCGGCGTGCATAATTGCGACATCCGCACGCCCAAGGGGCCGAACGACACGCTGAGCGATATCCACGCCTCGGCCGATCTGGTGCTCATCGATGCGCCGTGCACCGGCACCGGCACCTGGCGACGCAATCCCGACGCCAAATGGCGGATGCGCCCGGGGGCGCTGGAAGTGCGGTTGAAGGAACAGGTCTCAGTGCTAAATCGCGCGGCCGCATTGGTCAAGCCGGGCGGGCGGATCGCTTACATCACGTGTTCGGTACTGCCGCAGGAAAATGGCGAGCAGATCAGGGCTTTCGTTGCACGGCGTCCGGAATTCGCGGTGGTGCCGTCGTCGCAGACGACGTCGGTGCTTTGGGACAAGGCGGACGATTTCGCCGCCGCCACGCTGCAGTCCGCGGAAGGCCTGCTGATGACCCCGCGCCGCACCGGGACGGACGGGTTTTTCGTGTCGGTTCTGACGCGGCAAAAATAGCCCGTCATGCCCGGGCTAAAGCGCGAAGCGCGTCTTCGCGTACTTGTCCCGGGCATCCACATCTTGCTTCGCGAGCGAACTAAAGACGTGGATGGCCGGGACAAGCCCGGCCATGACGCGGGTTGAGGGGTTGCGAGCCCGCTCTGGCTCAAGTATTTGCTACCCATGACCCCAGCACAGCCAGCCCGCGAGTCGACGCCTTCGGTGGCCTCGGCGCATGACAAGATTCTGATCGTCGATTTCGGCTCTCAGGTGACGCAACTGATCGCGCGGCGGGTGCGCGAGGAGGGCGTCTATTCCGAGATCGTGCCGTTCCAGAAGGCCGAAGCCGCGTTCGCGGAAATGAAGCCGAAGGCGGTGATCCTGTCCGGCGGCCCGGAATCGGTGCATGAGGAAGGCTCGCCGCGCGCGCCGCAGGCGATTTTCGATTCCGGCGTGCCGGTGCTCGGCATCTGCTACGGCCAGATGGCCATGGCAGCCCAGCTCGGCGGCACCATCGAAGGCGGCCACCATCGCGAATTCGGTCGCGCCGACCTCGAGGTCAAGGCGGCGAGCCGGCTGTTCGATTCCACATGGGGCATGGGCGAGCGGCATCCGGTATGGATGAGCCATGGCGACCGCATCACCAAAATGCCGCCGGGATTTGAAGTCGCCGGCGTCTCGGCCAATGCGCCGTTTGCGATCATCCAGGACGAGCGCCGTAAATATTACGGACTGATGTTCCATCCCGAAGTGGTGCACACGCCCGACGGCGCCAAACTGATCCGAAATTTCGTGCGCAAAGTCGCAGGCCTCACCGGCGACTGGACCATGAGCGCGTTTCGCGAAGAAGCGATCGAGAAGATTCGTGCCCAGGTCGGCAGGGGCAAGGTGATCTGCGGCCTGTCCGGGGGAGTCGATTCCGCGGTCGCCGCGGTGCTGATCCATGAGGCGATCGGCCACCAGCTCACCTGCGTGTTCGTCGATCACGGACTGCTGCGGCTCAACGAGGCCGAGACCGTGGTCGATTTGTTCCGGCATCACTACAACATCCCGCTGGTGCATGTGGACGCATCAAAACAGTTTCTCGGCGAGTTGGCCGGCGTCACCGATCCCGAACTGAAGCGCAAGACCATCGGCCGGCTGTTCATCGACGTGTTCGATGTGGAGGCAAAAAAGATCGGCGGCGCGGAATTCCTGGCGCAGGGCACGCTGTACCCCGACGTGATCGAAAGCGTCTCCTTCACCGGCGGCCCCTCGGTGACGATCAAATCGCACCACAATGTTGGCGGCCTGCCGGCGCGCATGAACATGAAGCTGGTCGAACCCTTGCGCGAACTGTTCAAGGACGAGGTGCGCGTCTTGGGCCGCGAACTCGGCCTGCCGGAAATCTTCGTCGGCCGCCATCCGTTTCCCGGCCCCGGTCTCGCGATCCGCTGTCCCGGCGACATCACACCGGAGAAGCTTGAGATTTTACGCAATGCCGACGCGGTCTATATCGACCAGATCCGCAAGGCCGGCCTGTACGACAAGATCTGGCAGGCGTTTGCCGCGCTGCTGCCGGTGAAGACGGTCGGGGTGATGGGAGATGGGCGGACCTATGAATATGTCGTGGGCTTGCGCGCGGTGACGTCCACGGACGGCATGACTGCCGACTTTTATCCGTTCGAGATGAAGTTTCTCGGCGAGACAGCCACCCGCATCATCAACGAGGTCAAGGGCGTTAATCGTGTGGTGTATGACGTGACGTCTAAGCCGCCGGGGACGATCGAGTGGGAGTGAGCCGAATGGCACGCGTGTGCTGTATCACCGAAATGGGCATGGGCGTCGACGTTCACGGCCGCGATGCAACCAAGGCGGCGCGGCGCGCGGTTTCCGACGCCATCCGCCACTCCAGCCTCGGGTTCTTCCGGATGGTAGGCAAGACGTCGAGCGACATGTTCGTCGATGTCACCATAGGCGTGCCGGACCCGAGCGCGGTCGACACCGCCGCGGTCGCGAAAGAGCTTCCTTACGGAACGGTGACCGTCACTGCGGTGAAAGGCGGGCTTGAGATTCCGGCCGAGAGCGGCGGTGATGCTATCATCATTGCCAATGCGGCTGTGATCGTGAGTCTCGACGACGGCAGGCTTGGCTAGCGTTGCGTTGCGGCAAGATTTTTCCATTGTCCGCCGCCTCATTTTCCCGCATCGTCGGTTGTCCCATGCATCTCCTCGCCGCAGGTGCCCCATGACCACAGACGCCGTCCGTCCCGCCCGCCGTCATCAGCCGTGGTACTCGGTCCTCTACATCCAGGTCCTGATTGCGATCGTGCTTGGCATCCTGATCGGACATTTCTATCCGAATACCGGCAAGGAGCTGAAGCCGCTCGGCGACGGTTTCATCGCGCTGATCAAGATGATGATCGCGCCGGTGATCTTCTGCACCGTGGTGCATGGCATCTCGTCGATGGGCGATCTGAAGCGTGTCGGCCGCGTCGGATTGAAGACGCTTGTCTATTTCGAGGTCGTCTCGACGCTGGCGCTCGCCATCGGCTTACTGGTCGGAGACGTGCTTCAACCGGGCCGCGGCTTCAATATCGATCCGGCCACGATCGATCCGAAATCCGTCGCCACCTACGTCACCAAGGCACACGAAGAGGGCATCATCGCGCACCTGCTCGGGATCATTCCCGACAGCTATATCGGCGCGCTCGCGCGCGGCGATCTGCTGCAGGTATTGCTGATCTCGATTCTCTCCGGCTTTGCAATCGCCTTTCTCGGAAAGGTCGGTGAGCCCATTGCCCACGCGATCGACCAGGCCGCAAAAATGTTTTTCGGCATCATCCGCATCATCGTGCGGGCGGCGCCGCTCGGCGCTTTCGGCGCGATGGCGTTCACCGTCGGCGCCTATGGCCTCGACGCGCTATGGAACCTGATCGCACTGATCGGCACGTTCTATCTCACCAGCATGCTGTTCGTGCTGATCGTGCTCGGCACCATCGCGCGGTTGGCCGGTTTCTCCATCATTCGCTTCATCGGCTACATCAAGGACGAGTTGCTGATCGTGCTTGGCACCTCGTCTTCGGAAACCGTGCTGCCGCAAATGATCCAGAAAATGGAGCATCTCGGCGCGTCAAAATCCGTGGTGGGCCTCGTGATTCCGACAGGTTACAGTTTCAACCTGGACGGCACCAATATCTATATGACGCTGTCGACGCTGTTTCTCGCCCAGGCAACCAACACCAACCTGACGACCTGGCAGGAGCTCGGCATCCTTGGCATTGCCATGATCACCTCGAAGGGAGCCTCCGGCGTCACCGGCGCCGGTTTCATCACCCTTGCGGCGACGCTCTCGATCGTGCCGGACATACCGATCCAGTCGATCGCCATCCTGGTCGGCATCGATAAATTCATGAGCGAATGCCGTGCGTTGACCAACCTGATCGGCAATGGCGTGGCCTGCGTCGTGATCAGCCGCTCGGAAGGCGAACTCGACATGGAAAAGCTGCACGAAACCATGGCGCATCCGATTGAACTCGGCGAGGCCCTCGAGCCCGGACGATGAAGTACTGACTGCCGGCGAGGCGCCGCTCAACTGCACGGCATCCAAAACCTAACCTAATGGTGCGCCGCACGTATGCTTTGCGAGCGCCATTTTAAGCCGCCACAATCCGGAACCTTCAACGATGATGAGCTCTTTACGCGTCGCTATGCGGCTGCGGCATTTCTCTGTCGCGTTGCTGCTTGCCAGTGCAACCATCGCCACAACGACGATGGCTCAGGCAGGTAAACTGCAGTCCAGATTGCCAATGGCAGGCGACAGCCGCGCCGTCAAAGTCGCCATGCTGTTTCACGGCAATTACTGCGGTGTAGGCTCCCGGGCCGGTACAGCACCCGTCGATGCGCTGGATGCAGCGTGCATGCGCCACGATGCGTGTACGCCTTCGGGTGGGATTCCGAGTTGCGACTGCAATGCCAGGCTTCGGATTGAATCGACCGCGATTGCGCAGAACGCTCATCAGCCGCCGGATATGCAATTTCTTGCTTCCGTGACGGCGGCCGACGCAGGCTTGATGCTTTGTGCGCCAAGTGGCTTCAGGTCCCTCAAACCGCCTAAGCGGCTCCCAGTAATAAATTAGTATTGACTAATAGATTAGTTCATACTAATTGATGGTCATGATCCAATCCGTCCCCATCGACGCTGTCATGCGCACGCTTGCCGACCCCACACGGCGGGCCGTGTTCGAGCGGATCGCCAGTTCCGACGAGATTACCGTGGTCGAGCTGACACGCGGGAGCGGGGTCACGCAGGGCGCGATCTCGCAACATCTCAAGTCCTTGAAACTGGCCGGGCTGGTCGCGGAACGCCCTGAAGGCCGCAAGGTTTACTACCGCGCCCAGCCCGAGGGGCTCGCGCCGCTGGTCGACTGGATGAGCCACTACGGCATGTTCTGGCGTGACCGCTTCGCTGATCTCCGAACCCTGCTGAAGGAAATCGATCCATGAATGACGCCGCTCTGAAATCGGACACCCAGGCCATCGTGGTCGACGAGGTGTTTCCGCATGCGCCGGAGACGATCTGGAAAACGCTGACGACCGGCGAGCTGATGGCGCGCTGGCTGGCGATGACCCCGACGGGATTCAAGCCTGTGAAGGGCACGAAGTTCACGTACCAGACGACGCCGGGTGGTGCGTGGGACGGTGTCATTCACTGCGAGGTGCTGGAAGCGGTAGCGAATGAGCTACTGGTCTATGCCTGGAGGAGCGGGCATGCGGAAAACGCCGGCTACGGCGCGCCGCTGAATACCGTGGTTACGTTCACCCTCTCCAAAGCCGAAAACGGAACGCGCTTGCGCCTGGTCCATTCCGGTTTCGTGCTGCCGAGGAACGAACCCGCTTTCACGAATATGAGCGGCGGCTGGAAGAAGGTTGTCCCGACCATCGGCGCCATCGCTGCGGAGCAGGCCGTCTCGACAAAGCATTAACGATCGAACACCGGATCGCATTGCAGGTTGGCGAGGAGCCACCACCAGCAATAAGGAGAGCATGCCATGAACACACCATCGATCGTCTCGCCGCAAGCGTGGGAAACCGCGCGCGAAAGCCTTCTCGTCAAGGAGAAGGAAATGACTCGCGCCCGTGACGCGCTGGCCGCCGAGCGGCGGCGGATGCCGCGGGTTGCAGTGGAGAAGAAATATGCGTTCGACACGCCCGAAGGCAAAGCGAGCCTGCTCGACCTGTTCAAAGGCCGGCGCCAGTTGATCGTCTATCGCGCCTTCTTCGAGCCCGGCGTGCACGGCTGGCCGGAGCATGCCTGCATCGGCTGTTCGCTCGGCGCCGACCAGGTCTCCAACCTTGCTCATTTGAACGCGCGCGACACCACCCTCGTATATGCCTCGCGCGCACCGCAGGCCGACATCGCGCGCCTGAAGGCGCGGATGGGCTGGGAAATCCCCTGGGTCACCATCACCGACAGTTTTGACGCCGACTTCGGGGTGGATGAATGGCATGGCCACAACGCGTTCATCCGCGACGGCGAGCGCATCTTCCGCACCTACTTCATCAACGGCCGCGGCGACGAGGCGATGGGCACCGTCTGGAGCTACCTCGACATGACGGCACTCGGGCGTCAGGAATTGTGGGAGGACTCGCCGGAGGGCACTCCCCAGAGCCGGCCGTACAAATGGTGGAACTGGAACGACAGTTACGTCCCCGACGCTGCGCCCGACCCGAAATGGGTCGAGGTGTCCGATGCCGGAGAGGCCGCCTTCCGGAAACGCGACGGCTAGTCCGGTGAAACGCAGCGTCGCCGACTGGCTGTGCCTCGCGGCCGCGCCGACCTTCGCAATCATGGCGCTGCTGACGGCTTTTCCTGCTGCCGGTCCGCCGGACCTGCTCTGCGCGGCCGCGCAACGTGCGTCGCCGCTGGGCGGAATGGCGGCGATGTATCTGTTGATGAGTGCCTTTCACTCGGCGCCCTGGCTGAAGCTGATCTCCAGCCCAGGAAGCGGCCGCCGGTCCTGATGGTCCGGACCTACCTCCGCAACTTGTCCAGCGTGATCGGCAGGTCGCGCACGCGTTTTCCGGTGGCGTGATAGACCGCGTTGGCGATCGCCGCGGCGACGCCGACGAGGCCGATCTCGCCGAGGCCCTTGATGCCCAGCGGGTTGATGATGTCGTCGGGCTCCTCGACGAAGATCACCTCGATGTCGTGCACGTCGGCATTCACAGGCACATGATACTCGCCGAAATTGGCGTTCATGATCCGGCCGAAATGGTGATCGAGCAGCGTCTCCTCATGCAGCGCCATGCCGATACCCCACACCACGCTACCCATGATCTGGTTGTGTGCGGTCTTGGTGTTGAGGATGCGTCCGGCGGCAACCGCGCTGACGACGCGGGTAACGCGGATGACGCCCAGCTGTTCGTCGACCTTCACCTCGGCGAAGATGGCGGAGTGCGCGTTGCAGGCGTAGGAGGCCAGCGTTTTGAAGCTGGTGGATTTCTCCTGCTCGATGCGTTCCACGCCGCCATGCCGCATCGCATCCGCAATCGATACGGCGCGGCTCGCGTCCTGTTTGCTGACGATCTTGCCACCCGCAAGCGTCACGTCGTCCAACCTCATAACCTTGAGCGGTGAATCCGGGATTCTCTTCGCCAGGCCAAGCAGCTCCTTGCGCACGGCGTCGGCGGCGTTCTTGATCGCGTGCGATACCGAGGCCGCCATCCATGATCCGCCCTCGACCGGGGAGGCCGGCAGCGTCGAGTCGCCGAGCTTGATGCTGACATTGTCGATCGGCAGACCGAGCATGTCGGCCGCGACCTGCGCCATGATCGTGTAGGTGCCGGTGCCGATGTCGGAAGTTGCGCAGGCGACCTCGGCGTGTCCATTGGCGGTCAGCACGATGCGGGCCGACGTCTTCATCTGCAGCGCTTCCCAGATACCGCTCGCCATGCCCCAGCCGACCAGTTCGCTGCCGTCGCGCATCGAGCGCGGTTCGGGGTTACGCTCAGCCCATCCAAACGCTTCCGCGCCCTGGCGGTAGCATTCGCGCAGCTCCTTGCTGGTATAGGGCGCGTCCTCGTCCTGCTGGCGGTCGGAATAGTTGCGGAGGCGCAGCTCCAGTGGATCGATCTTCAATGCGACCGCGAGTTCGTCCATCGCGCATTCCAGCGCATAGACCCCGGTCGCCGCACCCGGCGCACGCATGTCGGAAGGCGTGGCGACGTCGAGTTTTGTGAGTTTGTGGGAATACCTCGTGTTGACGCATTTGTAGAGCGCGCCCGACCAGCCGGTGTCGTTGCGGGCGAAATCCTCGTATTGGGAGGTCATCGCGATCGCGTCATGCGTGATGGCGTCCAGCGACCCATCGGCCTTGGCGCCGAGTGCGACGCGTTCGATGCTGCCGGGCCGGTAACCGAGCGTGTACATCTGCTGCCGCGTCAGCACCAGCCGCACCGAACGCTGCAGCGCGCGCGCCGCAAGTACTGCCAGCGCCACCTGGTATTGCGGGCGCAGGCCGGAGCCGAATGCGCCGCCGACATAGGGCGAGATGACGCGGAGTTCGTCCGCCTTCATCCTGAATACGCTGCAGAGATAGCGTTGCACATTCTGCACGCCCTGGGTCTTGTCGTAGATGGTAAGCTTGCCGTCAGCGTCCTGGATCACGGTCGATGCAAACAGCTCCATCGGGTTGTGATGCTCGACCGGAATGAAATATTCACCTTCGTGCCGCACGGCGGCTGCAGCGAGCGCCTTGTCCGCCTTGCCGCGCGGTTTTGGCGGCGTTTTGATCGCCTTGGCTTCGTTCAGTTCCCGAAACAGATCGGTGACGTGGGCTTCTTCTTCGTAGTTCACCCGCACCAGCGAAGCCGCAAATTTGGCGGTCTCCCAGTCTTCAGCCATTACCAGCGCGATCGGCTGTCCGCTGAACTTGATCTTGTCGTCGTACAACGGCCGGAATGGCGAACCGCCAGGTGCTACGTCATCCATGTAGGCGCGGTCGGTGCCGGCCATCGGCGGACGGTTCTTGTGCGTCAGCACCGCGACCACGCCCGCGACCGACATCGCCTCGCTGATGTCGATGCTGACGATACGGCCCTTGGCGATGGTCGAGGTGACGACGCTGCCGTAAGCGAGACCGGGTGCGGTGAATTCGCCGGCGTATTTCGCCGATCCCGTGACCTTGGCATGGCCATCGACGCGGGATGTTGCTGTACCGATGTAAGGCGCCATGACGCTCACCTGATTTTCTTGTCGGACTGCGATTGCGGCGTGGCGTTTGCCGCCTGCGTCAACGCGCGGACGATGACGCGCCGCGCCAGATCGATCTTGAAGCTGTTGTGAGCAAAACCCTTGGCGTCGCGCAGCAGCAGGCCGGCGGCGCGTTCGAACGTTTCACGATTGGCGGACTGTCCGCGCAGGGCCGCCTCCGCCGCCGGGTCGCGCCAAGGCTTGTGCGCGACGCCGCCAAGCGCCAGCCGCGCGTCCTTGATGCTGTCGCCGTCCAGCTCAAGCGCCGCCGCCACCGAAACCAGCGCGAACGCATAAGAGAGGCGATCGCGGATTTTCAGGTAGCTGTAATTCGCGGCAAAGCCCTTTGCCGGAAGTTCGATTCCCGTGATGATCTCGTCCGGATTGAGATTGCTGTCGCGCTGCGGCGTGTCGCCGGGCAGGCGGTGGAAATCAGCAAACGCAATCGTGCGTTCACCCGACGGCCCCGCCACATGCACTTTGGCTTCGAGCGCTGCCAGCGCCACGCACATATCGGAAGGATGCACCGCGATGCAGGCCTCGCTGGCGCCGAGGATGGCGTGGATGCGGTTGACGCCTTCAGTCGCGGAGCAGCCGCTGCCGGGTTTGCGCTTGTTGCAGGGTGTCGCGGTGTCGTAAAAATAATAGCAGCGCGTCCGCTGCAACAGGTTGCCGCCGGTCGAGGCCATGTTGCGCAGTTGCGCCGAAGCACCCGCGAGGATCGCGCTCGACAGTAGCGGATAGCGTTTTTCGATTTTGGGATGCCAGGCAAGATCGGAATTCGGCACCAGCGCGCCGATGTGCAGGCCGCCGCCTTCCGTCTCTTCGACCGTCTTCAGCGGCAACCGGGAGATGTCGATCAGCCGCGTGGGGCGTTCGACATCCTCCTTCATCAGGTCGATCAGATTGGTGCCGCCGGCGATGAATTTGGCCGTCGGATCGGCTGCGAGCTGGCGTACCGCATCGGAAACGTCGCTGGCGCGCGCATATTGAAAATTGATCATGGCGTGCCCATCGCCTGCTGGATTGCCGCGAGGATGTTGGGGTAGGCGGCGCAACGGCAGATGTTACCGCTCATCAATTCGCGGATTTCGTCCGGCGTCTTCGCCCTTCCTTCGGCGATCATCCCCGCCGCTGAGCAGATCTGTCCCGGCGTGCAATAGCCGCACTGGAACGCGTCGTGGTCGATGAAGGCCTGCTGCAGCGGATGCAGCGCGCGGCCCTTGGCAAGGCCCTCGATGGTGGTGATCTCGGCGCCGTCCTTCATGACCGCCAGCGTCAGGCACGAATTGATGCGCCGGCCATCGACCAGCACCGTGCAGGCGCCGCACTGGCCGTGGTCGCAGCCTTTCTTGGTGCCGGTAAGATCGAGATGGTCGCGCAGCGCATCGAGCAGGCTGGTCCACGGCGCGAGCTTGAGTTGTTTTTTGGCGCCGTTGACAACAAACAAAACGGCGATCTTGGCCGGGACCGGGATGCTCTCGCTGGGCGGCCGTGCCGCTGTTCTGGTTGCCGCCATGTGCCTCTCCAGGTCATCGCCCGGCGCCGCTCGGGCCCTATGCCACGACGCCGATCCTTAATGTGCGGTGCAAACGGCGAATGGTACCATCCGGTTCCATCATGGCCGATACGACGATCTGGCGCACCGGCGGCTATGCAGTTAGCTTGCCTTTGCCGCTTTGCGTGAGGGTTACGTGACAACGATCATCTACGGCATCAAAAACTGCGACACTATGAAGAAGGCCCGCGCCTGGCTTGATGGCCACGGCGTCGCCTACCATTTCCATGACTACAAGACCGGGGGCATTGCGAAGGACAAGCTCAAGCGCTGGGCCGACGAACTCGGCTGGGAGACGCTGCTCAATCGCGCCGGCACCACGTTTCGCAAATTGCCGGATGCCGACAAGGAAGGCTTGAACGAGCGCAAGGCGATCGGCCTGATGCTGGCGCAGCCGTCGATGATCAAGCGGCCGGTGCTTGAGGCGGGCGGCAAGCTGCTGGTGGGGTTCAAGCCCGAGGTGTACGAGAAGGAAGTGGCGCGAAAGTCGCGTTGAACTAGCTCAGCTCGACCACGTCGTCGGCCGCGGCGTGCCGAGACATATTCACAGCGATGTTCCGGTCGATCACGGCGTTGACGACGCTCACCGGCACCGGCTTTGAGCTGATGCCCATCAGGTCGCGAATCTTGAAGCCGCCGTCGATGCTGATGGCCTTGTACGAACCCACGATCTGTTCGACGGCGTCGGCGCTTCCGAATGGCAGCAGCAGCCGCTCATACGAAACGTCCTTGCCGTCGGCATCCTGAACCATGGTCACCGAATAGGTGGGACGCCTGTGGGCGAGGCAGGCGAGGTAGGAGGGCAGCACGCGCGCATAGCGCTGCGGCCCGATGGCGTCGTCGAGATAGCGGTTGGTGCGCTTGTCCGGGTCGATATGCTCGTTGCCATAAGTGGCGGTGAGCCGCGAGCCTTCCTGGGTGATCAGGAAGCGTGCCTGTTCGCCGGCGACGATGACGTCAAACCCCATCATGTCGGCCAACTCGTCGACGATGCGATCGGGCCGATAATCTTCGAAGCGCGGCAAAGTGCCCCGTCTGTCGAGTGCCCGCAGCCACGCATTCAGCAGGTCGCGCTGTTTCACGGACCTGACGATGGATGGATTGGCGCTGCGGAAATCCAAGACTGCGTTCCATGCGACGATGCAGATGCCCGATCCTGGCTTCCAGGCGCAAATATTTAATGAAAACGTTAAATTGCATCGAAACAGGCTTAATAGCTGCTTTCTGCGCGCCAGGGCGCGCTGTCTGCGGCGGACGGCCACGCCGAACCGGCGTAAACCGCTAAGTCTCTCCGGCAATTCGACTAATTGCGGACCTGCCCTCCGCACCGGTCGGTCGCATGCCTAAGCTTTGCGCCTTGCACAAACCCGCCTGTTGACGGCATATTCGCGCCCGGAGAGGCGGCCGGTCCGGGACGAATTCCAAGGCGTCACGGAACCAGGCGGTTATGAAACTCGGCCGCGCGCGATTGCTGTCGCTTGCGAAGGCCGATGGGGGAAATTCGATTGGCCGATGAGTTCATTCTTGAAACCCACGGATTGACCAAGGAGTTCGCGGGGTTCTTCGCCGTTCGCGATGTCAACCTGCGGGTCCGCCGTGGCCACATTCACGCTTTGATCGGTCCCAACGGGGCCGGCAAGACCACGTGCTTCAATCTCCTGACCAAGTTCTTGAAGCCCTCGGCGGGGCAGATTCTCTATAAGGGGCAGGATATTACCGCCATGGCGCCCGCCGACGTGGCGCGACTTGGCCTGGTGCGTTCGTTCCAGATTTCGGCGGTGTTCCCGCATCTCACGGCACTGGAGAACGTACGGGTGGCGCTGCAGCGCCAGCACGGGCAGTCGTTCGATTTCTGGCGTTCCAAGACGGTGCTCGACAAGTACAACAACCGCGCCCGCGAACTGCTCAACGATGTGGGCCTGAGCGAATTCGAGAAGACGCCGGCGGTGGAAATGCCCTACGGCCGCAAACGCGCGCTGGAGATCGCGACCACGCTGGCGCTCGATCCGGAAATGATGCTGCTGGACGAGCCGATGGCCGGCATGGGCCATGAGGACATCGACAAGATCGCAGCATTGATCAAGCGCATCTCCGCGAAATACACCATCTTGATGGTCGAGCATAACTTAAGCGTTGTCGCCAACCTCTCCGACATCATCACGGTGCTGACGCGCGGCCATGTGCTGGCCGAAGGCAACTACGCCGAGCTGACCAAGGACGAGCGCGTCAAGGAAGCCTATCTGGGGGCCGGGCATGGCTGAAGCAACCATGGCCGACCGCACCGTTACCGCCGCCGGGCGCACGCCCGTGCTGGCGGTCGAGAATCTCGAAGCCTGGTATGGCGAGTCTCATATCCTTCACGGCATCAATTTCAACGTGAATGCCGGCGAGGTGGTCACGCTGCTCGGCCGCAACGGCGCCGGCAAGACCACGACGCTGAAATCGGTGATGGGCATCATCGGCAAACGCACCGGCTCCATCCGCTTCGGCGGTCAGGACATCACCCGCGCTTCGTCGGACAAGATCGCGCGGATGGGCGTCGCGTTCTGCCCCGAGGAGCGCGGCATCTTCGCCAGCCTCGACGTGCGCGAGAATCTGCTGTTGCCGCCGATCGTGCGCAGTGGCGGCCTGTCAATGGATCAGATCTTCGAGCTGTTCCCCAACCTGAAGGAGCGGCTCAACAGCCAGGGGACAAAACTGTCCGGTGGTGAACAGCAGATGCTGGCGATCGCCCGCATTCTGCGCACCGGCGCGCGGTTTTTGATGCTGGACGAGCCGACCGAGGGCCTTGCCCCGGTGATCATCCAGCAGATCGGCCAGACCATCGCGCGGCTGAAGTCGGAAGGCTTTACCATCCTGCTGGTCGAACAGAATTTCCGCTTCGCCTCCACGGTGGCGGACCGCTACTACATTGTCGAGCACGGCAAGGTCATCGATGGTTTTGCCAACTCGGAGCTGCAAGCCAACATGGACAAGCTTCACACCTATCTCGGCGTCTAAAAACAACGAGAAAAACGGAGAACGACCACTATGAAGAATAAAATCTCGGCGCTTCTACTTGGTACGGCGCTGACTCTCGCAACTGGCAGCCTTGCATTCGGGCAGGACAAAACGGTTAAAATCGGCGCGCTCAGCGATCAGTCCGGTCTCTACGCCGACCTCGGCGGTCCCGGTTCGACGCTGGCGGCGCAGATGGCGGCCGAGGATTCGGGTCTGACCGCGAAGGGCTGGAAGATCGACATCATCTCCGGCGATCACCAGAACAAGCCCGACATCGGCACCTCAATCGCGCGGCAGTGGTTCGACGTCGACAAGGTCGACGTCATCGTCGACGTGCCGAACTCCGGCGTCGCGCTCGCCGTCAACAACGTCGTCAAGGAGAAGAACGGCGTCTACATCAATTCGGGCGCCGCGACCTCGGATCTCACCAACGCGCAGTGCTCGCCCAATACCGTGCACTGGACCTACGACACCTACATGCTCGCCCATACCACCGGGCAGGCGCTGGTGAAGGCCGGCGGCGATACCTGGTTCTTCCTCACCGCCGATTACGCCTTCGGCGCGGCGCTAGAGCGCGACACCACCGCGGTCATCGCCGCGAATGGCGGCAAGATCGTCGGCGGCGTCAAGCACCCGCTGAATACCTCTGACTTCTCCTCGTTCCTGCTGCAGGCGCAGTCGTCAAAAGCAAAAATCATCGGGCTTGCGAATGCCGGCGGCGACACTACCAACTCGATCAAGCAGGCGGCCGAATTCGGCATCGTCAAGGGCGGCCAGAAGCTCGCCGCGCTTCTGCTGTTCCTTACCGACGTCAAGGCGATCGGCCTTGAGACCGCGCAAGGGCTGAACTTCACCGAAACGTTCTACTGGGACATGAACGACGACACCCGGGCCTTTTCCAAGAAGTTCGCGGCGCGGATGAAGAACGGCGCACCCCCGACCATGGTTCAGGCCGGCGTCTATTCCGGACTGCTGCATTACTTCAAGGCGCTGGATGCCATGGGCGGCAATTCGCATGACGGCATCAAGGTGGTGGACAAGATGAAGTCGATGCCGACGGACGATACGCTGTTCGGCAAGGGCGAGATCCAGCCCAACGGCCGCACCATTCATTCGGCCTACCTGTTCGAGGTGAAGAAGCCTTCGGAGTCCAAGGCCCCGTGGGATTTCTATAAGCTGGTCGGCACGGTTCCGGGAGACCAGGCCTTCACGCCGCTTTCGGAAAGCAAGTGCCCGCTGTTGAAGAAGTAATGACAACTGCCCGCCGGCCTCGCGCCGGCGGGCATCCACTTCGTGTCATGTGAGATTGAGCGGAAGAACCGGTCATGCAAGCGCTCTACGCACAGCTTCTGGTGGGACTGATCAACGGCTCGTTCTACGCGCTGCTGAGCCTTGGCCTGGCGGTGATCTTCGGGATGCTCAACATCATCAACTTCGCGCATGGCGCGCTCTATATGATGGGCGCGTTCTGCGCCTATTTCCTGCTCAACGTGGCGGGGATCGGCTACTGGCCGGCGCTGATCCTGGCGCCGATCGCGGTCGGCATTTTCGGCATGATCCTGGAGCGGACCATGCTGCAATGGCTGTCCGGCCTCGACCATCTCTACGGCCTGCTGTTGACCTTCGGTCTGGCGCTGATCATCCAGGGTGTATTCCAGAATTATTTCGGGTCGTCCGGGCTGCCCTATGCGATTCCCGACGAGTTGAAGGGGGGGATGAATCTCGGCTTCATGTTCCTGCCGATCTATCGCGGCTGGGTGGTGGTGTTCTCGCTCGTGGTCTGCCTGCTGACCTGGTACCTGATCGAGCGGACGCGGCTGGGCGCCAATCTGCGCGCCGCAACCGAAAATCCGACGCTGGTGCGCGCCTTCGGCATCAACGTGCCACGCATGATCACGCTGACCTACGGGCTTGGCGTCGGGCTCGCGGCGTTGGCCGGCGTGCTGTCGGCGCCGATCAACCAGGTGCGGCCGCTGATGGGCGCCGACCTGATTATCGTGGTGTTCGCGGTGGTGGTGATCGGCGGCATGGGGTCGATCATGGGCTCGATCATCACCGGTTTTGCGCTCGGCGTGATCGAGGGACTGACCAAATATTTTTATCCCGAAGCCTCCAACACCGTGGTGTTTGTGCTGATGGTGCTGGTGCTGCTTGTGAAACCTTCGGGACTGACGGGAAGGGCGGCCTGACATGTCAGCGATGACCGACGATACCCTGCCGGTGCCGCCGCGCGCCATCCGCGACGAGATGATCGCGTTCGTGGTCATGACGGCGATGCTGGCGATCGTGCCGTTCACCGGCGTCTATCCGTTCTTCGTCATGCAGGCGCTGTGCTTTGCGCTGCTGGCCTGCGCCTTCAATCTGCTGATCGGCTACAGCGGGTTGTTGTCGTTCGGCCACGCGATGTTTCTCGGCACCGCCGGCTACGTCACCGCCCACGCGCTGAAAGTCTGGGGCCTGTCGCCGGAGCTTGGCATTGTCGTCGGCACCGCCGCGGCGGCGGGGCTTGGTATTGTCACCGGCCTGGTTGCGATCCGTCGCCAGGGCATCTATTTCGCGATGATCACGCTGGCGCTGTCGCAGCTGTTGTATTTCATCTACCTGCAGACGCCGTTCACCCACGGCGAAGACGGCATCCAGGGCATCCCGCAGGGACACCTGTTCGGGATATTCAATCTCGCCAGGCCGACCACGCTGTATTACGTCATCCTCGCCGGATTCCTGGCCGGATTCCTGCTGATCTACCGCACCATCAATTCGCCGTTCGGCGAAGTGCTGAAATCGATCCGCGAGAATGAGCAGCGCGCGATTTCGCTGGGCTACAAGACCGATCAGTACAAGCTGCTGGCCTATATCCTGTCGGGAACGCTGGCGGGGTTCGCGGGTTCGCTGAAAGTGTTCGTCGCGCAAAATGCCTCGCTGACCGACGTGCACTGGACCATGTCCGGTGAAATCGTGCTGATGACGCTGGTCGGCGGTCTCGGCACCGTATTCGGCCCGGTGATCGGCGCCTTCGTCATCATCGCCATGCAGCAGTATCTCGCCGGATTTGGGCAATGGGTCACCGTGATCCAGGGCGTGATCTTCGTGGTCTGCGTGCTGACCTTCCGCCGCGGCGTGATCGGCGAAATCGCGCATTATTTCCGGCGGTCGCTGTAGTAGTCCGTGCCCCGGGCGCGATGCGGCATCTTTCATGCCGCTTCGCAGAACCGGGATCCCGGGTTCTTCTATGGCAGGCAACCGGGACCCAGGCTCTGCAGCGCACCGCTTCGCAAGAGCTACGCGCTGCGCCGCGTCCCGGGAACACAAATATCGTCGTCCGGGGAACAATCACAAAGCGGTGGATGACCTCACTGGAAGCCTCCGCAACCCCCCGTTTTCGCCCCAAATGGTCTATGACGGTTTTGTGACAAGGCGCATTTGACGCCGGTATTCCTGCAATGGGCCCGAACCATGTTGATGCGCTGGTTTCGCTACTTTCTGCCGCGGGAGGAGCGGTTTTTCGAGCTGTTCGCCCGGCATTCCCAGACCGTGGTGCAGGGTGCGGAAGCGCTGCAGGGCATGTTGCGGGGCGGCGAGGAAACCCCGGTGTTCTGCCAGCGCGTCAACCAGTTCGAAAACGACGCCGACGGCATCACCCGCGAAGTGCTCACCGCGGTGCGCCGGACCTTCATCACGCCGTTCGACCGCGTCGATATCAAGAACCTGATCACCTCGATGGACGACGCCATCGATCAGATGCAGCAGACCGCCAAGGCGGTGATCCTGTTCGAGGTGAGGACCTTCGAGCCGCCGATGCGGGAAATCGGCACGCTGCTGGTCGAATGCGCGAACCTGGTCGGCCGCGCGCTGCCGCTGATGCAATCGATCGGCGACAATGTTGCAATGCTGAGCGCAATCACCGAGGAACTCGGCAAGCTGGAAGGCCGCGTCGACGACCTGCATGACATCGGCCTCAAGGAGCTTTTCCTCAAGCACCGCGACGCCAACACCATGGATTACATCGTCGGCGCCGAAATTTACGACCATCTGGAAAAAGTCGCCGATCGCTTCGACGACGTTGCCAACGAGATCAACAGTATCGTGATCGAACAGGTATAGGGCAGGGCCGCGCAGTGGACGCCACGCTAGGTCTTCCGATTCTGGTCGGACTAATCGCCGTCGCGCTGCTGTTCGATTTCCTCAACGGATTGCACGACGCCGCCAATTCGATTGCGACCATCGTGTCGACCCGGGTGCTGCGCCCGCAATACGCGGTGTTCTGGGCGGCGTTCTTCAACTTCGTCGCTTTCGCGGTGTTCGGTCTCCATGTCGCCAATACCATCGGCACCGGGATCATCGATCCCGGCATCATCGACGAACGGGTGATCTTTGGCGCCTTGATGGGTGCCATCGTCTGGAACCTGGTCACCTGGGCGCTCGGCATTCCCTCCAGCAGTTCGCACGCGCTGATCGGCGGGTTGCTTGGCGCCGGCGTCGCCAAAGCGGGCCTGTCGGCCGCGGTCTGGAGCGGGTTGTCCAAGGCGCTGCTGGCCATCGTGCTGTCGCCGCTGGTGGGGTTCCTGTTCGCGCTGCTGCTTGTCGCGATCGTATCGTGGCTATCGGTGCGCTCGACGCCGTTCGCGGTCGACCGCGCGTTCCGCATCCTGCAATTCGTTTCGGCGTCGCTGTATTCGCTGGGCCATGGCGGCAACGACGCGCAGAAGACCATGGGTATCATCGCCGTGCTGCTGTATTCGCAGGGCCATCTCGGCGAGCATTTTTCGGTACCGTTCTGGGTGGTGCTGGCGTGCCAGGCCGCGATGGCGCTGGGCACCCTGATGGGCGGCTGGCGGATCGTGCGCACCATGGGACTGCGGATCACCAAGCTGACGCCGATGCAGGGATTTTGCGCCGAGACTGGAGGAGCCGCGACGCTGTTTATCGCCACGTTCCTCGGCGTTCCGGTTTCGACCACCCATACCATCACCGGCGCCATCGTCGGCGTCGGCGCCGCGCGGCGCGTCTCGGCGGTGCGCTGGAATGTGGCAAGCTCGATCGTCTATGCTTGGGTGATCACGATTCCGGCCTCGGCGATCGTCGCGGCGCTGTCTTATTGGGCGGTGGGGCTGCTGCGCTGAGCGGCTGGAAAATCGCGCTGCCGATTCCCATATGAACCGGGCAAATCTCCTTGATCCGGCCCGGTTTCCCTGCCACACGCTCGACCCATGTCCGACCTCGCCCTCGCAACCGAATCGTCGCCGCGCTCGCCGCTCGCGGCCGAAGTCGCACGCCGGCGCACCTTTGCGATCATCTCGCATCCCGACGCCGGCAAGACCACGCTGACCGAAAAGCTGCTGCTGTTCGGCGGCGCCATCAATCTCGCCGGGCAGGTCAAGGCCAAGGGCGAACGCCGCAACACCCGCTCCGACTGGATGAAGATCGAGCGCGAGCGCGGCATCTCCGTCGTGACCTCGGTGATGACCTTCGAGTTCGAGAATCTGGTGTTCAACCTGCTGGACACGCCGGGCCATGAGGATTTTTCCGAGGACACCTACCGCACGCTGACTGCGGTCGATTCCGCCGTGATGGTGATCGACGCCGCCAAGGGCATCGAGGCGCGGACGCGAAAGCTGTTCGAGGTCTGCCGTCTGCGCGACATTCCGATCATCACCTTCATCAACAAGATGGACCGCGAAAGCCGCGACACCTTCGACCTGCTGGACGAGATCGAGAAGACGCTGGCGCTGGACACTACGCCGATGACCTGGCCGGTCGGCCGCGGCCGCGATTTCCTCGGCACCTACGATATCGAGACCGGCGGCGTGCGCCTGCTCGAAGGCGGCGGCGCCAAGACCGGGGCGGCGCAGCAGATCGACATCGCCGATCTCGCCGGCCGTAACGCCAATCTCGACGTCGGCGAGGTCAAGGACGAGCTCGCGCTGGTGTCGGAAGCCTGCAAGCCGTTCGAGCTCGACGCGTTCCGCGAAGGCCATCTGACGCCGGTGTATTTCGGCAGCGCGCTGCGCAATTTCGGCGTCGGCGATCTGCTGCAGGGCCTCGGCCGCTTCGCGCCGCCGCCGCGCGCGCAGGATTCCAATCTGCGCAAGGTGGAAGCGAGCGAGCCGCGCATGACCGCCTTCGTGTTCAAGATCCAGGCCAACATGGATCCCAACCACCGCGACCGCATCGCATTCGCGCGGCTGTGCTCGGGCAAGCTGACGCGGGGCATGAAGGCGAAGCTGGTGCGCACCGGCAAGAATATGAGCCTTTCCAGCCCGCAATTCTTCTTTGCCCAGGACCGCGCGCTGGCCGACGAGGCCTTCGCCGGCGACGTGGTCGGGATTCCCAATCACGGCACGCTGCGGATCGGCGACACCTTGAGCGAAGGCGAGGATATCAACTTCCTCGGCGTGCCGAGCTTTGCGCCGGAAATCGTGCGCCGGGTCCGGCTGGCCGATGCGATGAAGGCAAAGAAGCTGAAAGAGGCGCTGCAGCAGATGTCGGAGGAGGGCGTGGTGCAGGTGTTTCGCCCGCGCGACGGCGCGCCGGCGCTGGTCGGCGTGGTCGGTCCGCTGCAGCTCGACGTGCTGAAGGCGCGGCTCCATGCCGAGTATTCGCTGCCGGTGGATTTCGAAGTCTCGGAATTTCAGCTGGCGCGCTGGATTTCCTCCGACGACCCCAAGAAGCTCGCCGCCTTCGTCGCCGCCAACGGCTCCGGCGTCGCCGACGATGTCGACGGCGATCCGGTATATCTCGCCAAGAACGAGTTCTATCTCGGCTATACCAAAGAGCGCGCCGAGGGGATCGTGTTTTCCAGCATCAAGGATGTGAAGAAAAAATGAGCTCGCCGTCCCCGCGAAGGCGGGGACCCATACACTCCGTCGGCGGTGATGCGGAAGGTATCAGTAGCTTGCGGAAACCATCTGCCGAACAATAATCTTCGGTGGTTATGGGTCCCCGCCTGCGCGGGGACGACGCCAGAGAGGGCTTCATGCTTCGGCGCGTAGTTCTATTTCTCATGGTCGCGGCGGCTGCAGCGTTCGCCCGCTCCGCCGATGCGCAGGAGCGGCAGCATCAGATCGATGCGACGCCGTTCGCGCATGCGCCGTGCAGCGTGCTGTCGGGCGATCCGTGTACGCCGTCGTTCTGCAGCGTGTTCAACCATGGCCCGTGCATTCCCGAGATCGACTATCCGATCGGCCAGAACCTGCAGCTCACCATTCAAAGCATGCCGCCGCCCGACGACGCCGCGAAATACCAGAAGCCGGACCACGATCTCGACACCATAAGCGACCTGTTCGCGGCACTGCGCTCCTGCTGGTCGCCGCCGCAAGCCAACGACGCGCGCGAGGGCATGCAGATGTCGGTGCTGTTCTCCTTCAAGCGCTCCGGCGAGATCATCTCGGCCCCGCGCGTCACCTATTCCACCCGCGACGTGCCGCAGCAGACCCGCGACCTCTATCGCAAGGCGATTACGGCGTCGCTCGACGCCTGCGTGCCGCTGAAGTTCACCGGCGGCCTCGGCGGCGCGCTGGCGGGGCGGCCGATCATGATCCGCTATGTGGATAACCGCGATTTGGGCAAGCAGTCGGGCAAGCCGTGACGCGATTTGCGTACAAACTCCACTGTCGTCCCCGCGAAGGCGGGGACCCATACCCTCCGTCGCTCATGAAGCGGAAGGTGTCAGCCGCTCGCTGAAACAACCTGCCAAACAATAACCATCCGTGGTTATGGGTCCCCGCCTTCGCCGGGACGACGAGAGTTTATTCCAGCTTGAACACCTGCCGCACGAAGTCGCCGACCGCGACCCGCGCGGCCTCTGTGGCCGCGGCGTTGCCCCCGACATGCGGATTGAGCTGCACGCACTCGTCCTTGTAGCTGAACGGCGCCTGCGTCGACACGTTGAGCAGGACGCCGCCCTCGGCTTCGCGAATCTTGCAGCCGCGCACTGTCTGCGCACCGGTCGACACGATCGCCATGCCGACATTGAGCGGCGTATCGAAGCCATGCTGCGCGTCGGGATATTCCGTCAGCACGACGTCGCGCCCGGCGGCGCGCAGCCGCTGGATATATGGCTTGCAGCTTGCGACCGGATTGTAATCGTCGGGTATGCCGTGGAAGATCCGGACCGGCTTGTCCGCGATTTCGTTCTCGCCCGTATAACTGGTGGCGCAATCCGGATAGAACGGGATGTAGGCGGCGAACTGCGCACCGGATTTATTCCATAGCTTGTGGAAGCGCGTCAGGCTGGCGTAGAGCGCGGCCTGGCCGCCGCGCGAAAATCCCATCAGCGCAATCCGATCCGGATCGACGCGCGGATGCTTCGCCAGCAGGTCGAGGGCGCGATAGATATCGAGGATGAAATTAAGCCGGCCGAGCGAAGCCTGGTCGGTGTTGACCGTGGTCAGGCCGCGCCCGGTAAAGCCGTCGATCACGAAGGTGGAGATACCCATCGCGTTGAATTTCGCGGTCCACGGCTGCATGTTGGCGCTGATGCCGCCGGAACCGTGCATCAGGATGACGACCGGCAGCCGCCCGGTGCCTTGCGCGATGCGGAATTCGCCGGTCATGGTGACCGGCTTGCCATTGGCGTCACCGTTGAGGAATTGCTGATCCGACAATGTCAGCGAAGGAAATGCGTGCAATTCGACCCGTGCCGCGATCTCCTTTGGGTTGACTTGCGCCCGGGATGGCGAAACGGAAAGCTGGCTCGCCCCGCACAGGATGCTCACAACGAATGCGGCTCGCACGATCGATCGCATGAATTCCTCCCGACGTTTCCTGATCGCGAATGGATTTGCCGGGGAGTAGAGCGGCGGGCGCGCCTGCTGTCAATTCACGCGGCCTTGCCGATGCGGCCGAGATGGGTGAAGCCGAATCCGGCCGCGTATTTCAGGCCATAGCCGAGCGCGCGGTCGAAGCCGATATGCGCCAGCCAGATCATGGCGATGGAAAGCACCAGCGGCGAGGCGAGGGCAAATCCGGCAATATTCAGCGTCATCGGCGCCATGTAGCTGTGCGCGGCATTGTAGACGATGGCGCCGATGCGCGGGCCGGCGAGATAGGCCGCGAAGGAGAGGTCGGGCACGAAAAACAGCAGGGCGTAGATCCACCACGATCCATCCCAGACCGCGTAGAGCGACGTCATGCCGATGAACAGCGTCAGCCCCTCCAGCCGGAGCAGCGTCCGCAATCCGCCGGTGACGGCACCTGTGCTGTTCGTGTTCGCGATGTCGGTCATGGCGTCGCCTCCATTGAACTCCGTCATTCCGGGACGCGCCCCTTTGGCGCGGGCCCGGAATCCATACGCACGATGGTGGTTATGGATTCCGGGCGCGCGCTTCGCGCGCCCCGGAATGACGATGGTTATATCGTTCGCCGGGCAGTGCAGCCAGTGGCCTGCGAAGGCGTTTCCCGCCCGCAAAATGCCGTGTTAGAACCCGCACCAAATCTGACGGGAAGAACCTCATGAAAGACATCCTGGACACCCTCGAAGAACGCCGCGCCGGCGCTAAACTCGGCGGCGGCGAGAAGCGCATCGAGGCGCAGCACGCCCGCGGCAAGCTGACCGCGCGGGAGCGCATCGAGATGTTGCTCGACAAGGGCTCCTTCGAGGAGTTCGACATGTTCGTCGAGCACCGCTCGGTGGAATTCGGCATGGAGAAATCCAAGGTGCCCGGCGACGGCGTCGTCACCGGCTGGGGCACCGTCAACGGACGCAAGACCTTTGTGTTCGCCAAGGATTTTACCGTGTTCGGCGGCTCGCTGTCGGAAACCCACGCCCAAAAGATCGTGAAAATCCAGGACATGGCGATGAAGGCGCGGGCGCCCATCATCGGACTTTACGACGCCGGCGGCGCGCGCATCCAGGAAGGCGTCGCGGCGCTGGCGGGCTATTCCTATGTGTTCCGCCGCAACGTCATCGCGTCCGGCGTAATCCCGCAGATCTCCGTCATCATGGGGCCGTGCGCCGGCGGCGACGTCTATTCGCCTGCCATGACCGACTTCATCTTCATGGTAAAGAACACCTCTTACATGTTCGTCACCGGCCCCGATGTGGTGAAGACCGTCACCAACGAGGTCGTCACCGCCGAAGAACTCGGCGGCGCGTCGGTGCATGCCACGCGTTCCTCGATCGCCGACGGCGCATTCGAGAACGACGTCGAGACGCTCTTGCAGATGCGCCGGCTGATCGATTTCCTGCCCAGCAACAATACCGACGGCGTGCCGGAATGGCCGAGTTTCGACGACATCGAGCGCGTCGACCTGTCGCTGGACACGCTGATCCCCGACAATCCGAACAAGCCCTACGACATGAAGGAGCTGATCCTGAAAGTGGTGGACGAGGGCGACTTCTTCGAAATCTCCGAAACCTTTGCCAGGAACATCGTCACCGGCTTCGGCCGTATCGCCGGGCGCACGGTCGGCTTCGTCGCCAACCAGCCGATGGTGCTGGCCGGTGTGCTCGACTCGGACGCCTCGCGCAAGGCGGCGCGCTTTGTGCGGTTCTGCGATGCCTTCAACATTCCGATCGTGACCTTTGTGGACGTGCCGGGTTTTCTGCCGGGCACCGCACAGGAATATGGCGGGCTCATAAAACACGGCGCAAAACTGCTGTTCGCGTTTTCGCAGGCGACGGTGCCGTTGGTCACCGTGATCACGCGCAAGGCCTATGGCGGCGCGTTCGACGTGATGGCGTCGAAGGAAATCGGCGCTGACATGAACTACGCCTGGCCGACCGCGCAGATCGCGGTGATGGGCGCCAAGGGCGCGGTCGAGATCATCTTCCGCAGCGATATCGGCGACACCGACGCGATCGCCGCGCGCACAAAAGAATACGAAGACCGCTTCCTGTCCCCCTTCATCGCCGCCGAGCGCGGCTACATCGACGACGTCATCATGCCGCACTCGACACGGCGCAGGATCGCCCGCGCGCTGGCGATGCTAAGGGACAAGAAGGTGGAAATGCCGGCGAAGAAGCACGATAATTTGCCGTTGTGAGGGGGGCGGCACATGCCGACGGTCTTGCGCTGGGGATCGTATCGGGCCTTCTTCTATTCAAACGAAGGCAGCGAGCCGGCTCATGTTCACGTCCGTAGCGGCAATATGGAAGCCAAGTTCTGGCTTCACGATCTGTCCGTGGTGGCGAATGCCGGGTTTCCGTCGCATGAAATAGGCAGTATCATCCGCCATCTGCGATCCCATCGCGATGAACTGTTGGGTGCATGGCATGAGCACTTTGGAAATTGAGGTTGGCAATCTGCGCGCCCGTTTGGTCGAATTTACGCCGACCGAACTCGTGGTGACGTTGATGGATGGCCGGCGCATCGCGACACCTCTCGACTGGTATCCCCTTCTCGTGAAAGCGTCAGCAGCACAGCGCGCGAATTACGAGATCATGGCGATGGGGATTCATTGGCCCGATCTGGACGAAGATCTGAGTATCGCCGGGATGCTGAAGGGACAACGAGCGCGTAGGGCGGATTAGCTGCGCTAATTCGCCCTATGATTGTCACTGCAAGGTCAACTCCATGCCCCACCATTTCTTCACCGTCCGCGCCACCGTCGCCGATCCCGCCAAGCGCGCGGCTTTCGATGCGTGGTACGCGCGCGAGCACATGCCCGATGCGGTGAAAACGTTCGGCGCGGAGAAGGCGTGGCGCTACTGGAGCGTCACCGATCCCAGCGTGCATCTGGCGACGTATCAGTTCGCCGACAAGGCATCGCTCGACCGCGCCACGGGTGGCGATGAGCTGAAGCGGCTGGTTGCCGACTTCAACCGCGACTGGCCGGATGTGACGCGCACGCGGGAGATTCTGGCGCTGGCCGAGGAATTCGGCGCGGGCTGAGTCTGGCCGAAAAAACGTCCCATGAAATTGGGTCTCACCGTTTGGTTCGTCATCCCCGGCTTTGGGCCGGGCATCCACGTCTTGACGGCGCCGAAGCAAAAAAGACGTGGATGGCCGGGACGAAGCCGGCCATGACGGAAAGTGCTTGGAAACATTGGCCGCTTTTTCGGTGCGGGGTGAGGCCAAAGCGGTTCAGCCGGCGTTCATCTCGGCGCGGCGAAACTGCCGGCTTCGCCATGATGTGCAAAGGAGGAATGTGATGGAACGCCGCCACTTTCTGAAACTCACCTTTGGATTTATCGCGGGCGCGTCGGCGCTGGCCGCGGGTGCCGCAAGCACCGAGGCCGCGCCGCTGCCGCCGGTTACGCCGGAGAAGGGGCTCGTTCCCCAGCGCGGGGAAGCGGAACCCGCGGTCACCACGCAGGACGATGTCGACCATCTTGCGCCGGAGCAGGTGCGGTGGGGACGCCACTGGGGCTATCGCCGCCATTGGGGCTACCGCCGTCATTGGGGCTGGCGCCGCCATTGGGGCTGGCGCCGTCATTGGCGCAGGCGTCGCCGCTGGCACCGCCGGTACTGGCGCCGTCGTTACTGGTAAGGCTTTGACGCCAAGCGGGGGTGTTCCCCGGACTGCCGCGCGTGCGCGCGCCAACTCCCACGTCGTCCCCGCGCAGGCGGGGACCCATACCCCCGTCCTAGCGATGCGGAAGATGTCAGCCGCTCGCGGAAGCGAAGATGTCGGCCACTCGCGGAAGCAATGTGGCCAAACAAAACCGTCGGTGGTTATGGGTCCCCCCTGCGCGGGGACGACAAGGGGTGCGCTTTTGCGGGGGCCGACGAATTGTCGCAAGAGCTTACGTGGAGATCCGCTTCTCAGATCGGACGGCAGCGTCCGGCAACCCAGGCGAAGCCGTAGGGGCAGACGCGGGCGCGCGGCACGACCACGACCGGGGCGGGCGCGACCACGACGCGTGGAGCAACCACCACGACGCCGCCATTCGGCCGGCATCCGCCATACGGGCCGCGATGGAAGCCGGGGCCGCATCCGCCGGCGGCGTCGGCGGCACTAAAGCCCGCGAGCGTGCCGGCAACCAATACTGCTGCGAAAAGAGCCTTCATCGTTTCCTCCGTTTCGTTTCCGCCGCACCGCGGCGCCGCACCATGATTCAAGTCGCGTGATTCGACAATGTCGAACAACTGCGCCACGCCGTACATTGTTGCGTGAGCTTAAGACGGCGACCTGAACGCGGAATGAATGCGCGCTTTCGTTCGTCAATGCGGGTTAAGAAACGCCAGCATCAACGCGTCAAACTGCTGCCGTGCTTCCAGAAACACCAGATGTCCGGTATCCGGAATCACCTCGGCCTTCGCGTTCGGCATTTTGGCCGCGAGCGCTTTGGCGAGTTCCGCGTTCTGCCCCATCTTCGTGCGCAACGCTTCCGGCGCGTTGGGTCGGCCCGGCGCGTTGTGGTCGTCCTCGCCCATCACGAACAGGGTCGGCTGGGTAATCAACGGAATTTCATGCACCACCGGCTCGCGATAGATCAGCTGCGCCGAATTGACGAAGGCGCGCAGCCAGCGCGAATATTCCGAACTGCCTTTGATGTTGAAGCGCGCATCGATGAACGGCGTCACCTGCTCCGGCGGCAGCTTTAACGAATAATTGGTCTCCAGCTGCTTGCGGTAGCCATCGGCGGTGAGCCTGTCTTCGTTCTCCAGAATCTTCTCGGTCGGCGCCGGCGGCACATAGAGCCGGTAGTCCTCAAGGCCGATCGGTGCTGCGAGCAAAAGATGTTCGATGCGGTCGGGCCAGGCGCGCGCGATGCGAACGCCGAGCATGCCGCCCAGCGAATGCGCGACGATGTCGGCCTTCGCTATTCCCAGATGGTCGAGCAGCGCTATGGTGTTGCGCGCCAGCGTGTCGAAATGCAGGTCGGCCGCGGGCTTTGAGGATTTGCCAAAGCCGATCTGGTCCGGCACCACCACGCGATAGCCGGCGTCGCTTAGCGTCGTGATCACCGGAGCCCAGTAGCTCGACGGAAAATTGCGGCCATGCAGCAGCACCACGGTACGTCCGTTTGGTGTGGCTGCCGCGATGTCCATGTAAGCCATACGCACCGGCTCGCCGTCATTGACCAGTGGCAGCATGCTGACGGGATAGGGATAGGCAAAACCTTCGAGGCCGATGCCATAGGGCTCGCGCGGCGGTGGCTCGGCGGCATAAACGAATGCAAGCGGAATGGCAGCGAGCAGGGCGGACAACACAACACGCTTCATCGCGGTCTCCAACAATACTCTCACGTCGTCCCCGCGAAGGCGGGGACCATAACCACCGGCGTCTGTAATTCACGCGAACAATGCAACGCCGTGCTTAACATAAGGGACGGTGTGTGTGGGTCCCCGCCTTCGCGGGTACGACCACTATCTATTGTTCGCCTACCCCGAACAGCGCCAAAAACTGCTTCTCGCCATTGCGGGTGAAATTGACGATGCGGTTGCCGGGCGCGCGGGTCGCCCATTTCAGTTCATAGAGCCTGGTCAGGATCGCAGCGCCCAGCGTTCCGGCCAGATGGCTGCGCCGCGCGCTCCAGTCGAGGCAGGTCTTGCATAGCGGCCGCCGGCCGTGCTCGATCCCGGCGATATCGATCTGCAATTTCTTCGCGACGAATTTCTCGCCCTCGGTGGTGAGCGATATCTCATTCTTGTTGCGGCGCACGAATTGCTGCCGCGTCAGCGCATCCAGCATCTGCACGCCGAGATCGCCGGCGAGATGGTCGTAGCAGACCCGGGCATGGCGCAGCGCCGGATCCTTCGGCCCGGTGCGGATGCGCAAATGCCCGACGCGCGCGGCGAGCCCCATCAGCCCTTCCAGCACGCCCGCGACATCCGGGCCGGTGAGACGGTAATAGCGGTGGCGGCCCTGTTTCTCCGGCTCCACCAGCCCGCCGGCCTCGAGTTTCGCCAGATGCGAACTCGCCGTCTGCGGCGTGACGCCGGCCTCCTGCGCCAACTCGCTCGCGGTCAGTGCGCGGCCGCTCATCAGCGCGGTCAGCATGTTGCAGCGGGCGGGGTCGCCGACCAGGGAGGCGACCAGCGCGATGTCGGGTCCTGCTTTCATACTTCGATGATAGACGAAGTATTCACGTCGATCAAGCCGTTATGGTTCGATGCACAGGCAGATGTGGAGGTTCCATTGGCGATCACGGTTTTCATCCGCTACCAGATCGATCCGCTCAAGCGCGCGATGTTCGAAGCCTATGCCAGGCGCTGGCTGACCATCATCCCGAAATGCGGCGGCGATTTGCAGGGTTACTGGATGCCGCATGAGGGCACGAACAACATCGCCTTCGCGCTGATCTCGTTCGAAAGCCTTGGCGCCTATGAGGCCTATCGCGCGCGGCTGCGCGCCGACGATGAAGGCATGGAGAATTTCTGTTTTGCCGAGGAGAACAGGTTTATCCTCGCGGAGGGGCGGACGTTTTTGCGGAAGGTGGTCGCCTGATGTCGCGCGTGCTACGGTGATGCCAAGCAAGAACAAGCAACGGGAGATAACATGCCGGTTTCAACTCAGGACAAGCGCGCGGCGTTTCATAAACTGCACGAGAGCGGTTGCTTCGTGCTGCCCAATCCGTGGGATGTCGGCGGCGCGCGGGCGCTTGCGCATCTCGGCTTCAAGGCGATCGCCTCGACCAGCGCCGGTTACGCCTGGTCGATCGGCCGGTCCGACAACAAGGTCACGGTCGACGACGTCTGCGAGCATCTGACCGCGCTGTGCAATGCCGTCGACCTGCCGGTCAATGCCGATTTCGAAGGCGGCTTCGCCGACAAGCCGGAAGGCGTCGCGGTCAATGTCGCGCGTGCGGTCAAGACCGGCGTTGCCGGACTGTCGATCGAGGATTCCACCGGCGACAAGGCGAATCCGCTGTACGAACGCGCGCTGGCGGTCGAGCGCATCAAGGCGGCCCGCGCGGCCATCGATACCGACAACAGCGGCGTTCTGCTGGTCGGGCGCTGCGAAGCGTTTCTGTGGGGGATCACCGATCTGACCATGGTGATCGACCGGCTCAACGCCTATGCGGAAGCCGGCGCGGACTGTCTTTATGCACCGGGCATCAAGTCCAAGGAGCACATCGCAGTGGTGGTGAAGGCGGTGCACCCCAAACCGGTCAATCTTCTGATCGGGTCTCCGGGTCTTTCCGTCGCGGAAGCCGCCGATCTCGGCGTTCGCCGCATTAGCATCGGTGGCGCACTGGCGCGTGTAGCGTGGGGCGGCCTCATGAAGGCATCGCGCGAGATTCTGGAACAAGGCACGTTCACCGAATTCGGCAACGGATTTCCCGGCGGCGAGCTGAACAAGATGTTCAGCGGCTGAATCTTGTCCCGGGCACGATGCGGCATCCTTCATGCCGCTTCGCATGAACCGGCAACTGTTATGTGGGTGACGGCTGGAGGTAGATTTTCTTGTCACGCAGCATGGCGTTGAGGGTTGTGAGCAGCTTCCGCGCCACGGCGACGAGGGCGACCTTGGCAGCTTTACCGGCAGC